>VOFG01001412.1_pt1 | contig 402000 bp, 393 predicted proteins | sample 5384171 | NCBI WGS metagenome assembly VOFG01 (sample SAMN12384726, study PRJNA508395) | human gut metagenome | isolation source: healthy gut F | host: Homo sapiens
TCCATTCTCCCATTTTACGTCCACCTACACGAGCTATCTTGTTTAATTCTTTGAAGGCGTTTCAGGTATTTCAGAACTTGACGTGTTGATAGCCCCATTGAATCAGCCATTTGAACAGTGCTGACTTTAGGATTCATAGATATCAGTTTATATATTTGGCGACTTGCTTTTATGAACTCTTTTGTGAACTCTATCGGTTCTTTTTTTATGAACTCTTTTGTGAACTCTATCGGTTCTTTTATGAACTCCACTTCTTGAGATTCCTTGTCTGTGGGAGTATTATTGTCATTCCTTCAAAATTTAAATTCCATAGAGTCACATGAAATTCGGAAGCATTGGAGGTGAATTCTGGAGCGTGGTAGTCTGAAAGACGCTTATAACGCCTATATGTGTTTATGATTTTCTTCATGCCGCTGCCTCGCCGTTCCATAAGCCCCAATCGGCTGAAGAAATCAGCCAATAACGGATTCCTTCTTTTGGATGGCACCGTAAGAGGGTTCAACTGCTGAATAAGCCTACCGTCCATCATGCCACCGGGAGAGTAGATCTCCATCCTGTCATCGTACATGTCAATATGTATCTCGCTTCCCAACTGCATGTAGTCGCGATGGATGATTGCATTGGCTATCGCTTCCGTTACGGCACGTTCGGGATAGTCTGGCAATTCTTCGCGGTGGTCACTTTCTTTCCACCATTTCTTCCTTGAATTATTCCGCACAAAAGACACGGCATCCTGCAATTGTACGATTACGCATCCCTCCAACTCAACATCATCTATCGCTTCGCCCAAGCCGTTGGTCATATCCAGTCCATTCCATCGGGTACAGAATATACGGGATTGTCTGATAGGGGATTCGTCCGCTAACAATGCGCCGGCATTTGTCAGATTGCCGTTTTCATCAACGATACCCCATGATACAAACTCGCTGTCTTCAAACGAGCGTTGCAGCCTTTGTAGTGAACAGACCTGAGTTTGGTAAAAGCCATATCCTCGAATCTGTAGATTGAAGGCAGACTGTCGTATGTTCTGCCGGCACCTTTCAGAACGAGACTTTTCAATTGAATGCGATCCGCAACGACAGACTCATTCCCGATACGGACGAAAGCAAGACGCTGCTTGTCGCCGATATAGTAATATGGAGTCTCCTGTCCCGGATATACATGTAGTAGCACAAGCTTCTTACCATCTGCTTCCTTTAGTTCAAGCTTGACTGCCGGGACAGGGTCAAGTTTGCTCTTTATTTCCTCACTGATTTTCTCCGCGTCACCCTCCGCATCAGCAAGTCCCAACACATAGCCATCATCACTGATGCCGAATATCAGTACACCACCTTCGCCATTGGCAAAGGCAGAGACACTCTTGAGCCAACTTTTGGGTCGTCTGACCTCAAGTATCTGTTTTTTGTCGTAAGCTGTCGCTTCGCCTATCAATGATTTAATATCTAATTCCATTGTATTCAACATCTGTTCGTTAATTTTGAGTTAGAATAGCATACTCTTATTCCATGGGCTTAATCATGGACTCAATAAAGTCAATCTCTTCGGCTGTTAAACCATATTTAGCATAGAGCTGAGTATCTATTTCGGGGATGCTTTTGCTCCAATCAATATCACTGTATGCAGTAAAGTTCTCTACTGGAACAAATCTATACACCTTACTCATAGCATGTTGAGAAACCTTTGATGCACTAACTAAAACCCGAAGAAATTTCGTATGTAGGTACTTTGCGAAATTTTCGACTTCTGTTTTTGTTCCGAATGCCACATATAAATATGATTGGGAACATGCCGAATCAGCAGAAGCGATTTCAGGTATCCTGATAATTTGATGAGGGAATGATTCTCCAGCTCCATATGCTTCTGGAATAAACACTTTAGGCCTACTTATATCCAGCACATTCTTTTTTACACTTTCTCGTGATATATATCCAATACATCGTCTATTGCGTTTAATCCAATACAATGCAACTTCATGCTCTTTGTCTTTTTGTTCATATATTTCAATATGGGACTTTGAACTAGCCTTTTGGGGTTTGTTGGAATACCAAATGGAGTGTCAGACGATATAAGACTATCAACAAACGAATCACTCTGGCTCAAAATCCTTTCAACAATCTCCGCCAATATAGGTTCTCTGACCAGAATGTTAAATTGACCTAAATCCCGTTCTGTTATAATCTTTACACCATCTCGATTTAATTCATATTCGCATTTTCCACAATAAGATTTCGCATATAAGAAATAACAACAACCTCCTTTTTATTTCCGCATTTGGGAATAAATCTTTAGCATTTGTGTGTGAGACTAATTTCATTACATGCTTTGATGTCAGCATTCTATTGCGGAACTCCCCAACAAGATTCTCTCGGCCGCCAGTATACCAACGAGAGGGGATAATCATTGAAGTATAGTTAGGATTCGTATCAAAAGCTATTTGACAAAAATTCTGGTATATGGATGCGTCATTAGTACCTCCACTACCTCCTTTATCCTGATACGGCGGATTGCCAATAATCACGTCAAATCTCATATCTGTTAATTGCTTTATTATCTCATTATTATTTTCGCCAATCAAGTCATACGACGTGAAATCGGCATATATGTTTTCAACCGGCATTCCGAGCAAGGTGTAAACTTTGCGTGTAAATTCGTAGGCTAATGTCGAAGTCGTAATTGCATATAATCTCGGTTTGACCTTCTCGCCAAATCTTCGATACAACGCAACGGAGAACTCTCCCTCTTTGGAGGCTATATCAAGGAATTTGGCATCCGCCTTCTCTCTTAACTCTTCGAAAGGCAGGATAGCTACCATCTCGTCGGCGACCTTCGCAGGGGTAACTATCTCAGAATCGGACAAACGTCCGAACCTTCGCATGGCAATCTCTACCCGCTCCATGGGGCGAAGTGCGGCGTCTCGGATTAGATCATTGGTATTCTCGATTTTATAGTCGAGATCATGCAAAATAAACGGATTGCTCTTCTCCTGGATTACCTCCAGAACCTTTCTGTCCAGGCCGAGATGGTTGGCGATTCGCCGGTTATCCGACGTCTGTGGAATTGCGGCAATCACCTCCTCCAACGATTTGACAGTTGAATCCGTCAGGAAGGCAAAGAAAAGAATACGCGCATAATAGGCGGCAAGCCGTTTGTCGAGTTTGTCGTCTTCCTCTGCCGGGTTCGGCCGATCGGGGTGTTGATTGGGTTGATCGGTCGGTTCAGCATCTCTGTTCTCAGTTCCTTCCGGTGTATCGGGTGTGTCAGGCGTATCAATGTCACCACCATCACCCTCTGTCGGTTTTATCTGGAGACCATTTTTTTGCATCAATGGGAGCAATCTCCCGCAGAACATTGAGTAGCTCAGTGTCTTCCAACAGAATGCTGTCGGTCGGGATTTCCGATGCCTCGTCCAATACGCTGCGGTTTCTGGAATATTCGCGAACCGCATCCGTAATATTGGTCGGAGTCGCTTCCTGCAACTTATGTTTGTTCAGTACGATGATAGGAGAGATTGCCAACTCTTTTGCGATACGTTCTCTCAAGCCTGCATTACCCTGAACCTCTGTATTGACATTGTAAAACTGCGATTTCAACTCCTGCAACCGGAACATGCGATTCGGATCGAAGTCTACCAATAATGTCTGCGGCTTCATGTTGTACTTGATGGTTCGGCCGTTTTTCATCCTTGAAGGTGGTAACGTATTGATTCTGCAGACGGAATATTGCTTGATCGTATTCCTGCGGAGATGACGTTCCCTTGAGGTAGAGCATCGTGTCCCATTGCGGCACGGTTGTTCCTGTCAGCATCCGGTTAACGGTCAACGTCAGTGTCTTGCGGCCATTTTCTTCACAAGTCTTGATTTTCCCTTTGACAATATCCGTAGTCGCATATTTGCGCTCTTCGTCAAAGCCTGCTATGTTGATAACTTCGTAATCGCATAGGTTTTTGAATCGGTTCTTTTCTCGTTGAATCAATGCTGCCATGGCATCGCAGGAGGCACGGAAAGGCAATGCGACAACAATGTGGCGGCACATCTTACCATCCTTGATTTTGTCGTAATCGAGAAAGCCGAGCAGATTCTCATCCCTTTTGTACCGTCGATTACCTCTAAGCAAATCCAGAATCTCGGGTTCGTGTAAAATTGCCTATGGCTGCCGTCTCTTTTAGTTGTCATCGAGTGAGGTCTGAACAACTCGGAAAATGCGTAGGTAATGCCATTTTTACGCAATTCTTTCATTTTTTCACGGAAGAGACATTCGGATTGAACGCAAAGCGAATCATCTGTGGAAATCCATAATAAGGATTATCCCATTCGTTGCAATCATCCTCTTTGAGATGCTCGTCATCCCACTGCTTCTGTGCGTCGATAATGTCCGTAAACTGAACAAAGGCAATGATGTCCTCCTTTTTGAATTCATCGCTCATCAAAATTCGGTATGGCGTACCGGAAAGATGTATGCGGATCTTCGCATTCAAGACTTTGACAGCCTCGTCTACTTGATCGAGCGTTTCAAAGCCATCAATATTTCGTAGCTCTTTCTCGATCTGTGATTTGCTGAGATTATATTGTTGCAAGACCTTTCCATAGGAGGCACCACGAGCTCCAAAATGGGTTTCATCAACGATTAACAAATCAATTTGATGCTCAAAAACCTCTTTGTGCTTTGCCTTAATTTCTTCTCCTTGCAAATCTTGCAACGTCAAGAATAATGCAACTTTATCTCCGGCAGCAAGAGCATCGGAAACAATGGTTTCATTACTATTTAACGACGTGCTGTCCAGAAACTTGTAGCCAGCAAAGTAAACATGGCTCTCAACCGTCTTTTTCCATTCTTGTTTTACATCGGCCTTGGCTGAAACGACAACAACAATTTTCGCATCCATCTCTTTAGCGCAGCACATGGCCGTGAAAGACTTGCCGAATCGCATTATAGCGTACAGTAACAGATTGGTGCGTCCGACAGTCGCTGCATTTCTGAAGTTGTCAATGACCTGCTGTTGGTTGGCACGGGGGAGGATAGCTCTCCGTTCGTTCGTAGGTAAATGTTTGAGGTAAGCGATCCGGAGAATAAAACTGATATTTGCCGTTTTTCTCCCGTGCGCTTTGATATATGTCCGATATAGCCTCTTCCAGATCAGCGGTTGTAGCCCCTTCAAAGAACTCCTTTGAATAGTAAGGCAGACGCCCAAACGTGTCCGGTAGCAACCGTGTTCTGCCTTTTTCCTGTTCCAGAAAAGTATGGACTGCAAAATCACGAAAAATAGTCTCATCGTCTATCTGTGCCGAATGTTCGTACTGCTGTACCAGATTTGGGAAAATCTTTCTCCATTCATCCAAGCGCACACGCACGCCTCGGGCAGTGTCGCCAACCTTCAAATAGTTGGGAACCGTTTCGGTAGAAAAAGCATAGATATGTGGCTCAACTCGCCCTACGATCAGGCCATCTAGAAGAGTCGTATCTATTTTTAGATTTGAATCTGCCATTCTATTTTCCTTTCTTTAACAATGAGACAAAAGTCAGTGTTTTATTGCTGCTCCAATCCTTAATCTTACAATAGGTTCCATTATGTTTGAGTATATTGCCCTTTTGACATCCTTCACACTCTTGAACCGTTATGTTCGAATCAAACAGGCTCTGGACTGTTTGTTGCACGCTATGGCAACTTTCCGGAATTACCCCTTTCAAACCGTCCATCTGCCAAATATTCCATGAGATGATGGAAGCAATATATTGCAACGATTTGAGTTGTGGCTTTTTGCCAAATTTTACTTTATAATAGTCAATGAAGGTGTACAAAAGAGACTCCCGGGCAAGAACAAGGTTGTCTCCCTGCCATTCGTAACCGTAGATACTCATATAAGCCGATTGAGCTGCTTTTAGCCATTCGCTTGATGTCTGTGTATTTTCCCCGACGACGCGAAGTTTTCTATCAAGTAATCCTATCCTTCGTTCTATCGGTATCGGCTTACCAGTTACGGAATCATATCGGCTCACCAGATAGGGAGCCTCTCCACAGGTAATTTCAAGGCGATTTTCGTTGATGTAATCATGCCAGGTTTTACCTTCAGGAAATACGATTTTCCCCTCTGTCGGAATCCACGAATGTGAACCGTCAGGATTATCTATCTCTACATTAAATACGTTTTCTCGTCCAAACCAAGCATTGTCAATCAGATTGTTTTGTTTATTACAAATCCACGACGGAGTAAAAACTTCGGCCATTTCACGACTGCGTTGCTGCTGCATTTCAAGGCTTTTTAACTGCCCGAGGCTTGATCACATCTCCATTCTTGCCAGTAATAGCCTCTAATGTAATTTGATCGCTATATTGATACCCATCCCCAAAATTGGCATAATTGTTTGTCGCCCAGAAAATATTGACTTGACAATTTTCTGAACTTAAAGTGCGATCTATGAGTAACATTGAAAGTAGCTCAGGCGACCGTTCAAAGATTTCATTTTCGTATATGTCAATCTGTAACAGATCCATATATTTATATTATACGTTTTATCACATTTCTAATTACCGTTTCGGTATACCTCATAACCAGAGTAATTATTCTATATCATAATTAAAATCAGCCTCAATAAGATCTTTAATATCCACTTTAAGCAGTTGGGCAATCTCAACAAACTGGGCCATTGATGGCTGTACCTTATTAGTTTTCCATCGTGAAACAGTCATGTCTGTAACCCCCATCTGCTCTGCCAACCAGCGATTAGTTATTTCTTTTTCAGCCAAAATGACACGCAACCGGTTTGAGCATTCTATTTTCGCCATATTGCTTCATATTAAATTAACGGCACAAAGTTATACATAAAAAGATAATCATCAAAGTAATCTGATAATAATATCTCTCTGTGAGATTCAATAATTGATAACCCCTAGTATTTATCTGGTTTTTCTCTGATTATTTAATTTGTTTTTCTGCTCGCCCCACAGAAGGTCGGAAGACGAACCGCCACCTCCTGTGCCGACATGGGCTTGTGCCGGACCGCCAATGGCAAGGGTAAAAGCCGCACCCAACAGCTCGGCCTGCCTTGTGCTTACCTGCTCCTGCGGTTCGAATACGGCATTGACAAACTCCTCGTCCGTGATCTGGCCGTTAAAATGTCTTTGGGCCACATCATAGTCTATCTGGAACTTGGTGTCCTCAAAAAGTTCCTCTCCGACCCGTGTCCAGATGTGGAGCGACGGGTTCCGGTAGTTGGACACATTGATGCGCACAAGTTCGGCACCGGATGAGAGGCTATAACGCTGAGGGTTTGCCTTACGGTCAAGCAGGCCTATCTGTTTTCGCTGCCTGTCTATGACGGCATCTTTCTCTTCTGACTGCCGCTCGGCGGTTTCCGCCCTGCGGATGGCTGCGTCTATCTCTTTCTGGTAGCCGTTCCGCAGCTTTTCGATTCCTGATTTATGTTGCTCCTGCAACCGTGCCTTTTCTGCCTGAAGAACCTTAATCTGTTTATTGAGTTCGGCAATCTTCTCATCCTTGTCCGATAGTTCCTTTTTCGCTTTGGCAAGGTCTCCCTTGCCGAACCACGAGAGGATGGTGTTCCTGCCCTCCTGCGCCTTCTCCACATCTGCCTGCAACTTGGCTATGTCCTCCTCATAACGGATGACCTGCTGCCTGTAATAATCCGAATTTGCCTGATGTTTGGCGGTGGAGCCGACAATTCCACGCTGCAACCCGAACGGTTTCATGGCCGCAGCATAGCTGTTCTGGTATTCGTGCAGCCGCGTACGACGCATCACATCATCCGCCGACAGCCGGGGACCGGATTTCGTTTCATACTTCTTTTCGCCCTCACGTTTCCTGCGGACTCGCTCCCCGGTCACAATGGGAACGATGGTGGCGTGCAGGTGGGGAGTCTTCTCGTCCATGTGCAGCACGCACGATACAAGGTTCTCATTCCCGAATGCATCCCTTAGCCATTTGAGGTTGGCATCAATCCAACAGTCCAGTCTGCCGCCATTGGCAATCTTCATCATCTGTTCATGTGTCCCGGTCAGGATGATACGGATGGCTTTTGTCTGGTTTTTGCCGACCTTTCGGCGCAGTCCGGCGGTATTGATGCGGTGCTGTATCGCCTCGGTGCGGCTGGACACGCCATCGGGGAATCTGACCAACTCACGGTTGAAATGTGTCCGGTCCGCATCGGCATTAACCGGCACATAAATCTTCCCCTTGGCATCCTTTCTTTCTATATGGCATGACATACCACTGTCATTACCGCTGCCACGCTGCAGGTGGCAGACCGCGTATTGTGTATTACTCATATCCGTTCGTTTTATGATTATAATTTCTGTTGTAAAATCCCGTCCTATTACCGGAGGCATATATTTGAAGTCGGAGGGACATCCCTCGGCCTATGGGCTTTTGACTGCCGGACGCGGAGCGGAGGCGGTGAAAATGCCCTAATATGCTACGGGATTTTACAACCCCTTTTTCATGGGACAGCAAGCTGTCCGATACCTTTCCATCATTCCACCCTCCCTGCATCCACCAGTTCGAGGCCGAAGGTGTCGATGAAGGTCTGCAGTACGGGGTTGCGTTCTATCATCCTCGCAAGAATCATCTGCGGCGTGTCCTCCATCAGCAGGAAGTCGGCGATGTCCAGTCCCTGACTGCGCTGTTCATTGGTCGCGATCCTTTCCAGCAGGTCGGAACATGTGGCACGCCTGCATATGGATTTCAGCAGCGGCAGCCATCGCCGCCATTCTTCCGTTGCCTTAAGGTCGGGGAAAAGAATCACCTCCCGTCCGTCAATGCCTGCACCGCTTCGCCGTTGAAGCACCCGTGTATCCCTCCGGTGGCAAGCCAGATGAAGTCGGGGATGAAATGGGCGGCGACCAGTGCCGTCTTCTCGCTCTCGACAATGGCTACAGGTTTGGCAGACATTACGGCGGAGTTGTCCGACAGCAGATGTTTCCGAATAGGCACTGCTTCATCCTGAAATCCTGCACCTTCCTCACGGAATGCACCCAGCTGACTTGGTTAAAAGGCTCCCTGATACGGTGTCCGGTTACGGCATCGTAGCCCATGATCTTGCCCGCACGCACGTTGCTGTTCCGGTCTATCTGCCAGAATACGGTCGCACCGCCCCACCTCCTTGAGGTACCGACCCTGTATAGGCTGAATAGCTTGTCCACATTCTCCTTGCCCATCACTTTGGTAAAGTATCGGTACAAAGGGGTTGATGTCGTACCTGCGCATGGACTGCTCCACCCAATCAGAGGGAAGAAAAGAAATCCGTGGTTTCTGTTCGGGCAATGCTCTTGCTGGCGGTCTTGCAGCTATCGGTGTGCCGCCAAACCTTTCCTGCCCATTCAATCTTTCTTTGACAGCCGGATTGTCCCGGAAGTATTCTTTCGGTGTGTAGTGGTAACCGCAACTGTTGATATGGTCGCACATGCCTACGCTGTCAGGGAAGGAAATCTCTCCCGCCTCGTCGATATAACGGGTGAAGCAGGATTTCCTTCCGCACCCCGGACAAACGGTCTTGCTGCCCGGATGGTATTTCTGAAGATGGAATCTGTATTCGGTCATGATGCTCTCTTTTGTGGATTCCTGCAAATGAAAACCGTCATTTGCAGTTTGCAGTTCTTGCAGTCTTGCAGGAAATACCTGTTTTAGAACCCTGAAACTGCAAAACTGCAAAGACTGCAGGCTGCAACGAGGGGGTCATCCGTTGCAGTCTGGGGGTGACGGTTCATTTTCTGTCATATTAAATTTACCAGATTTATCATATATGATTTTCTCGTAATGCCCGGCCTTGGACTTCCGCAGCAGCCTGCTCCGGCACAGCTCCTTGAGGTAGTTCATCACCGTGCGCTCGCTGACATTCTGCAATTCCTTCCCAATGGCGATGGCAGTTTTCGTGTCGAACGTGTCCGGCAACAGCGACAGCAGCACCTTGGGCGGATCCTCGCACATGTCCTCCGCCACGAATGAGCGGATGCGGCGGTACGAGTCCTCGAAGTAGCCGTTCAGCCGGATGGCGGCCTTTACCGATGCCGTATCCACAGACTGCAGGTGGCTCTCGTCGATGGCATACCGCAACACCTGCATGAGCAGGGCCAGCCGTGCCACTTGCGCCGGATGCTTCATCTCGCGACTCTCCACTTGGGCGTCGTCCTCTATCCGGTTGATGCGTTCCACTTTCCTGTTCCACCAAGAGAAGAAATATTCCCTTGCCTCCCTGTCCATAGACAGCACATGGGGTATCCTTTCTTCCTCTCCCGTGTCATAGTCCAGAGCGAGTACCTTGCCAAGTATCTGCTCCCAGCGTGCCGCTGCCAGAGATGCCCTGTCCTCCCCGCCATCATCCCAGTCGGTCCATTTTGACACTTCACGGGATTTGGGCAGCACGAACAGGATACGGTCGAGCAGTCCGTTCTCCTCGAAGCCTTTCGTCAGCAGTTCATGCACACGCTTGGTCTGCGTGGTCCCGGCGATATTGATGCACGGCTGTTCAATATGCACAGGTATAGTGTTGCTGACCCTTGTCACATCCAGTGCCCCGCCGCTCCATGCCGTGAGCAGCTGCTCTATGAGTTGCCCGTTGGTGTAGCGGTTGGCGGAGTTGAACATGCCCATTATCTCGTCCACCAGAATGACCACGCTGCGGGGATTGCTGTTATGTGTCAGCAGTAGCGATTCCGGAGTGAAGTCGGAAACGACGGTGCGTCGCAGTACGGGCTTCCTGCCGCTCTCCCCGGCGGCCTTCCATGCCTCCAGTTCCGACTCATACGCCCTGAACAGGGCGTAGTCGTGCTTCCGTATGGGGCGGTATGCCGCCTCCAGCGGCGGTGTCTTGCCCAGTCCCGGCCTGCCCACGAGGATGATGTAGAGGGCGGCGTTGCTCTGCCACTCGCCTTTGATGCGGATACGGTAGGTGCCTCCCAATGCGGCCGATACCGCCGACAGCATGGCCGTCGCGATGAACTCGGTCTTGTAGTTCTCGTACCGGTCCATGTCGAGTATGACGGACTGCACGGCCTGCGGAAAGACATCCAGAGGGAAGCCTGTATCACTGACATGCTCCGCCTCCATGCGGATCATGTTGCACAGTTCAAGTCGGGTGTTTGTCATGTCAGCCATTTTTCTTCTTGCAATAGGATGTCACACTCTCGGACTTGCCTCCCGTCTGCACACGGCGGACATCCGATCTGGCATACATGTTCTTGTTGCCCACCTTGACGGGGACGAGGTAGCCGCGCTTCGCCCACAGGTTGAGCGTCCCTCGCACACGTTCAGCAGCTCACGCACCTGTCTTGTGTTGAGCCATGTCTCTTCCGCCACACGCCGCATCTCCGCATTCAGTTCTTCCTGCCGGGCCGCCATCGTGCGCTGCACGATGGCCTCGGCAAACATCTTAAGGTCGGCTGGCGTGACTTCCAGTTTCACGTTCGCGCCTTGCTCGACCAGACTCTCTATGGTAATCATAAATATCAATTTTGAAGTTTGTGATGACCATCTTCAAAAGTTCCCTGATGCCCCGCTTCCGATGGCTTGTAAAAGAGAAGCACCGCCTATCCCCGGGAAGAGGATTGACGGTGCAAAAAGTATATGCGAATTGAAACGGATTGATATATAATAATTTGTCTTAAATTGTCATGACAATTCAAGTCTGCATGTCCATGTAAAACGGCTCGTTTTGCCCTATCCGGCCACAGTTTCCGCTTCATCATCGGCAGCGATTTCTCTGATTTCCGCTGCCAGTGTCCGGTACAGGTCTCGGTTCTCGTCACTCTCGATAAGAGGTGCCATCTGATCTTTTCCCGTCCTTGATGACATGCTTTGCCGCCTTCAGGAAGCCGACCGCCTGCCGTATGGCGCTCTCGCTTTTCAGCGAGGGCAGGTCGGGGAACTGCAATGCCATCCCCACGCTGTACTCCTTCGCGGCGTGCATCCCGGCCACCAGCCGCAGGTCTTTCAGCACATAGAACGGGAGTGCCTGATGGACGGCACTCGTGTTTATGGAAACGAAATTGCGGATGCATTGTATAACTGCCTCCTTGTTTCCGCACTTGAGATAATCTGCAAGCGGCCGCTCCTGTATCTTCTTCTTTCCTGCCTTCCGCTGTGTCTGCGGTGCCGTGCCGTTGCTGGAGTCTGCCGCTTCCACCGGGTTGTTTTCGGTATCACCGCCACCCATCTCATCCTTTACGGACTGCAATGCCCATTCTCCGATGCTGCCTTTCTCAATCGCGCCTTTCATGGCGAAGTACTTGTCCCAGTCCTCCTGTGTGCGGAAACCGTTCTTTATGGACACCTCGATAATCTGCCTGACGACAATGGAGCAGCCCATCCTCCTCGGCGTTCCCTGCCTTGGGATGCCCCTGCCTGCCTGCTGACCATGTCCACCATGGCCTCAAAGCTCTTGCCGTAATACAGCCAGCTCAATACAAGAGGGGCGGACAGGGGTCACGCAGCGTTTTCTCAGGCTCTGTCTGAAAATGTATTTCATCCTGCCCCAAAAGGAGGACGGAGGAGGAGCCGCATCCTCTTCCCTCTGTTTCCTGTAAAGTTCTACAATCTTTCCAGGCACCGCGTTCTTCTTGAAATGGAGGCCTATGTTCCTGAAGCCGTCCGTGCTGTCGTCGCACCATGACAACTGCCATTCCTTTTTGATGCCGGGCAGTTGTCTGAATATGGCCCGGCATACGGCAAGGTACTGCACCTCGTTCCCGTCCGCCATCATTTTCGCGAAGCGGGTGTATTCCTCCCTGTGTGCGTCCTTCCACTGGAGGATGTCCGCCTTGAACTGTTCGTATGTCTGTTTCTGCTCGTCCATATTCATATTGCATTGTCTGTGGAGGGGGGGAAACAGGGAAATTATCAGTCCAGAAGGTTTACCAGTTCCTTCTTCATCTCGTCGTCAATCTTCCGGTACCGGGCAAAGGCACGGCTGCCCTCCGAATGTCCCGACATGGAGGCTATCAGGTTCGGGTCCTTGACCTGCCTGTAGAGATTGCCGATGAAGGTCTTGCGTGCCGTATGGGTAGATGCCACCTCGTACAGGGGTCTTGCCACATCCTCCCTTGTCTTGGGGTCGAGGACTATGACCTTTCGGTCGATGCCCACGTACTTGAGTATCTCCTTTATCTTCTTGTTGTAGCCGAAGTGCGAGAACCGGGGGAGCAGGGCGTTCTCCAGATCCTTGTAGCGTTCAAGTATCTCCCGTGCCTTTTGGTTGAGCGGTACACGCACCGTATTGGCATGCTCCATCTTCGTCTTCTGCGGGATGTACTCCACGAAACCGTCCACGATATTGGCCTTGGTCAGCCTGTTCAGGTCGCTCACGCGGCATCCTATCAGGCACTGGAACATGAAGATGTCACGGTAGACCGGGTAGGTAGTTCCCATGCCGCTTAGGTCTGCATAGTACACCTTGTCCCGCTCTTCGAGTGTCAGGTAGAACGGGTCGCCGTACATCGGCCGGGCAATCTGGTACTGGTCGAAGGGGTTGTTCCTTGTCAGTCCGCGCTTGATGCACCACTTGACGACGGTGCGGATGCGGTAGAGCGACCCTGACATGCTGTTCTCGGAACGCTTCTGCCCGACATCACGGTGCTTCTCGTTCCGGTAGAATACGGGATACATGTCCACATACCTGTATTCTTCCTGCATCCACAGCTTGAAGTCCCGGATGTCGTCAGCCGTTACGGTGTCTATGCACAGGCGGAAGCCTCTCTGGTGCAACACCTCGTGCCGGAAACGCTCGTAGCGCAGCACCTTGTTGAGATTGTCGAGATGGTGTTTCCGGCTTTCATCCGCAAGCGGTGTTTCCTCGACGTATTTCCGTATCTGGTACGAGAGCAGGTACTCGTCGGCTTTGTTGCCGCCCCCTTGCGTTGATGTTGGGATGGTGGTATTCCTCTATCAGGCCTTTTGAGCCAGTTGCCGTCCACGCCCCGGTGGTACTCTTTCGTTATGAGGTGGGTGATCTGCTGCACGTCCTTGTCGAAGGCCATCTTCTTCTCCTCCGACACCAGAGCCACGCGGGGCTTGTAGCCCTGTCGTTCCGGGCTCCAGTGGTTGGGGTTGATGGACAGTTCGCTCGCGGCCTTGATGTCCACGCCGCCGATGTCCCGGACACGGAAATAGATCCGTGCCTGGTCGGTGATGTTGTTCTTGGCGGCGGTCTTCCGGATGAATGCGGTCACTTTCATATGTATGTCCTCCTTTCTGTTTAGTCTATCATCTCCACAAGCCTGCGCTTCATGTCATCGTCTATCGTGCGGTAGCGGCTGAAAGCCCTGCTGCCCTCCACATGCCCCGACATGGAGGCTATCAGGTTTGGGTCGGGCACCTGCCTGTACAGGTTGCCCACAAAGGTCTTGCGTGCCGTATGGCTGGTGGCCACCTCGTACAGGGGCTTCTGCACGGTGTTGTAGCCGTGTGTGTCGAGGATGGTCACCATCCTGTCTATGCCGCAGCGCTTCAGCAGCTCCCGTATGCCGAGGTTGTAGGTGTGTATCTGCTTGAACGGGAACAGTCTGTCGGCATTGGCATCGTAGCGTTCCAGTATCTTCAAAGCCTTCTCGTGCAACGGCACTCTGACGGTCTTCGCCTGGCACTTCTTCGTCTTCTGCGGCATGTATTCCAGGAAGCCGTCCTTGATGTTGGCTCTCGTGAGCCTGTAGAGGTCACCCACGCGGCAGCCGACATAGCAGTGGAACACGAAGATGTCCCGGATGACGGCTAGTTTCGGGCAGTCGCTCAGATCAGCGTCATACAGGATGTTCCGCTCTTCCGATGTGAGGTAGAACGGGTCGCCGTAGGTGGGCTCCTTGCAGCCATAAACGGCATAGACTTCGTTGTCGGAATACTTCATCTTCTTGCACCAGTGCAGGAACGTGCAGAAAAGGTTCATGGTATTGATGACGGTCGTGCCGGAAAGCGGCCTCGGCCTGTGGTTGATGAGCATACGGGGAGCATAGAAGTCGGGGTGTTCCTGCCGCAGCTTGTACTCGTTCACGACATAATCCCTGAAACCGTTCATTTGCTCCAGCGTGACGGTCTCCACGAAAAGGGTGAAGTCCGTCTCGCCCAGTATTTCCCGACGGTAGTCATGGTAGCGCGACATCTTGCGCTCGAAGCGTATGATATGTTCCTTGGTCCTTTCCGCACCGTCGAACTTTTCCAGATACTCGTGGACACGGGCGAGCAGGTTTGGGTGGTTCCGCTCGAAGGCACGGGTTGGGTACAGCACATCCTCGATGACCTGCCTCATCCACCTGCTGTCCGCCTTGTCCGAGAAGGTCTTCTCCGCCCGTTCGATGATGGCGGCGATCTGTTCCGGCAGTCGTTTCTGCTCTACGGCTGGAACAGCCGTCGTGCGTCTGTAACTGAGAGTATCGGAATCCCAGTAGCTGTCCTGCACCTCAAGAGGTGAGACCACCTTTATGTCCACACTCTTCTCCCTGACCCGGAAGCAGATGCTCGAGGCCTCGGTGGAACACTTTTTCAGATAGACGGTAACTTTCATCTGCGTTGCTTTTTCGGTTATGCGGCAAAGGTATAATAAATTACCGAATATGTTCCCATATATCCCGAGGAAACTTGCAACGAATTAAGACAAATTAAAAAGTCATTCCCGAATCTGATACCACATAAAGTATAGAATATTAACGGTTATATTTGCACTTGTTTAGCTCTTTTTTTCATTTTGGCCTTTATTCGACTTACCTGATATCATATATTGCAGTTCCACGCTTTCTGTTTAATTAAATCTAAAAATTAACCGTCGCGTTGGTGCTGGGCGACAACCTAAACTTATTGCAACTATGAAAAAAGTTGTTTCTTATTGTAGCCGCTATGTTTGCGGTAGTTTCTTTCTCGGCTTGTTCCGATGATGATGACAACAAGGATGCGTCAATTGTTGGAACGTGGCAGATTACTTATTATGAAGGGTGGGCGACGTTCAGCGATGGTACACGAGATGATTGGTCGGATGCATATCCCCTTACGTCAGAAGGCAACTATTATTGGACATACACTTTCAATGAAAATGGAACTTGTGTGCAAACCGACTATTCAGATAATAAAAACGATGATAGCTCGCCCATGCATTTCACATATTCTGTTAATGGCAACACACTCACAATGACAGAATCAACAGGTGAATTTCAAAATGTTTTTCAAATTAAGAAACTATCTCAATCACAACTTGTTTTATTCCGTAGTGGAGAGGATGCACACGAAAAATTTGAAGAAACTGAAACGTACAAAAGGATAAAATAAAAAAAGACAAAATATTAGGACAGACTTTGGAAAACGGTCTATAAATTAAACTGTTTGTGTAAGTTTGTCCTTTCTATTCCGAGTGACAGACTTTGTGAAAAGGTTAATCTATAAGACCCTTTTGCAGAGTTTGTCACTTTCTTATTTTGTTTATTTCGCTAATAATCTTATCTTTATACTGCAAAAGACCTTGCACCGTTTCTCGATCTTAAAAGATAAATAACAATTAAATTTTAGCTAAAATGAACAGATACAAACAACCTAAAACAGAATGAAAGACCGACGCATGAGAGGATAAGCAGATAATCCAAAAGGCGGTTAAATGGAGCCAAACAGAGGGAATAGTCCTGCTTGTAGGAAAACCCAAAGACGAAATATTTCCCGAAACATTTATCTACTTGTTTGCCCCTAATATGGCAGACATTACAAAGCCCGTCGAAATTGTCCTTACAAAGAACTATATATTGCCATCGTAACAACTTTGGCAACAACAATAATTGCCACCCGATAACAACTACCATTGAGTCTATTGTGCAACAGACCATCGAAAATATTTTCGCAGACGAGGAAGTAAAACAGATGCAAAAAAAGAGAATCTTCGTTTAGATATAGAGCTAAAACAAGAAATGCTTAGACAAATACAGCAACAAGATAAAATAGAGAAAAAACGCTCCAATTTTTATGAACAACTAAACCAAGAACCGAACGTAACTCAAATTTCGGTTAAAGCACAAGATGAGAATTTTATACCTATTAGTCCTGAATTGTTTGTTCAAAAAACTAATTTTCCGAGTTATATCATAACATCAAGCGATCTCCCATCAGAAATAGTAGATGGGGCAATTATCGAAATAATATCCCCAGTCCTAAAAAAAGGAGATTACAAATGGAGAGGGATATACAATGGAGAAACTGTTGCATTTAATATGAAATCAAACGAGTTCAAAACATTGGTGCAAACAGGAACCATTGAATTTACAAACGGTTCTTCTATAAAATGTCTACTCGAGATCAAAAAAAAAAATATAGATAGCAATGGAGATGAAAAATAACAGAATATAATATAGTCCGAGTAGATGAATATTTTAAAAATGAAAAGCCTATAGAAACTCCCGAAGGCAAAAAGAACAGACAAAAGCAAGAAGCCGAAAGGATGCAAGGCAAACTATTTTAATCCATTAAAATTCGGTGGAGTTGAATTGCATCGTATCTATAAAGGTTAAGGAGAAAAGGCCGAAAAAATGCGGCGTTTTCCTTTGACTGCAATAATACTAATTCACTTAATTACTAATAATCTCGATTAAATCAAGAGTTAAACCGTCAGTTAAACCGCAACGAAAAGACAGAAACAAGGGGCGAACGGGCTATGCGTAAATCACTGAATAGCATCTATATTCAGACGGGATGGTGCCATAGCTCAGTTGGTAGAGCAAAGGACTGAAAATCCTTGTGTCCCCGGTTCGATTCCTGGTGGTACCACACGAAAAGAGTTGTCACGCGACAACTCTTTTCTTTTTTATTCGGAATCCGAATTTCACCGGCATAATCCCGTCAGGCACTCCGCAACCGTAAAACGGCTGCCAGACAGATCAAAACGTATCGAACTTTGTTCGGAAACCCCGCCCGCTACGGCCAGAGAAGCGAACATCGACCTGCAATTTTTCATTTTCGTTTTTAATTCGTATTTTTGTAAAATATATATACATATTAGAAACGTGAAACCGAGTTTACCGATTCTTTTGCTGGCTCTGGCCGCAGGCTGCGCCGGGCGGCGTCCGGCACCGTCGACAACGGCCGCACAGGCTCCCGTCGAACCCATGCAGTATACCTACGTCGTCAAGGCGAGCTATCCGCACCTGACGACGAGCTACACGCAGGGGCTCTATTTCGACGACGGCTTCCTGTGGGAAGGCACCGGCCAGTACGGCGCCTCCGCGATTCAGCGGCTCGACCTCCCGACAGGTCGCGCCGACGTACTCGTCCGCCTGCCTCAGAGCGAATTCGGCGAGGGAATCGCCCGCGTAAAAGACCGTATCTATCAGCTCACGTGGCAGAACAACACGGCCCACATCTACGATGCGCAGACGTTCGAGAAACTGCGCGACGTACGCTATGCCGGCGAAGGCTGGGGGCTCGCCACCGACGGAGAGACGCTCTATCTGAGCGACGGTTCGGAGCACATCTGGGAGGTCGATCCCGCCACGTTCCGACGCGGACGCAAGATCACGGTCACGGCCGCCGGCCGTCCCGTGCAGTTCCTCAACGAACTGGAATGGATCGAAGGAAAGATCTGGGCCAACGTCTACACCACCGACCAGATCGTCATCATCGATCCCGCTACGGGGACGGTCGAAGGGGTCGTGGACCTCGCGGGACTGCTGCCCGAAGAGGAGATCACCCCCGCGACCGACGTACTCAACGGCATCGCCTACGACGCAGCCACGCGGCGCATCTTCGTCACGGGAAAGAATTGGAGCCGGTTGTTTGAAATCGAAATCGTCAAAAAATGAGAAAACCGATCGAAGAGATACTCGACGAACGCATCCTGCTGCTCGACGGCGGCTTCGGCACGATGGTGCAAGGCTACGGGCTGGACGAAGCGGCCTACCGCGGCGAACGGTTCCGCGACTGGGAACGGCAGCTGCGCGGCTGCAACGACCTGCTGGCGCTGACCTGCCCCGACGTGGTGCGCGAAATCCACGAAAAATACCTCGCCGCAGGCGCCGACATCATCGAAACCGATTCGTTCAATGCCAACGCCGTCTCGCTGGCCGACTACGGTTTGGAGGGCTGCGCCTACGAAATCGCCCGCGCAGCAGCCGGCGTGGCCCGCGCAGCAGCCGACGCCTTCACCGCACGCAACCCGCTCAAACCGCGCTTCGTCGCCGGCTCGATCGGCCCCACCAACCGCACGCTCGATGTCGGCGGACGTCAACGATCCCGCCGCGCGCGACATCACGTTCGCCGAGATGTGCGCCGCCTACCGCGAGCAGGTGCGGGGATTGCTGGACGGGGGCGCCGACCTGCTGCTTATCGAAACGGTCTTCGACACGCTCAACGCCAAGGCTGCGCTGGCCGCCGTCGACGACGAGTGCCGCACACGCGGTATCCGCACGCCGGTGATGATCTCAGGCACGCTCTCCGACGCATCGGGACGCACCCTTTCGGGACAGACCGTCGAGGCCTTCTACGCTTCGGTAGCCCATGCACGGCCGCTTTCGGTCGGGCTCAACTGCGCCTACGGCGCCAAGCAGCTGCTCCCCTATCTGGAACGGCTGGCCGCCGTGGCCGAGACGCGCATCTCGACGCACCCCAACGCCGGCCTTCCGAACATCATGGGCGGCTACGACGAGACGCCGGCGATGTTCGCCGCCGACTGCGCCGAGTACATGCGGCGCGGGCTGGTCGACATCATCGGCGGCTGTTGCGGCACCACCCCCGAACATATCTTCGAACTTGCGAAGATCGCGGGCGACTACGCACCGCGGCGTCTCCCCGCACCGCGCCATATCACGGTCCTGAGCGGTCTCGAACCGCTGCGCATCGTCCCCGAGGCCAACTTCGTCAACATCGGCGAGCGCACCAACGTGGCCGGCTCGGCGAAGTTCGCCCGTCTCATCCGCGAAGGCGACTACGACGAAGCGCTCACCGTGGCCCGCGCACAGGTCGACGCCGGAGCGCAGCTCGTCGACGTCTGCATGGACGACGGTCTGATCGACGGGCCGCAGGCCATGCGCCACTTTCTGAACCTCATGGCCTCGGAGCCCGAAATCGCCCGCGTGCCGGTGATGATCGACTCGTCGAAATGGGAGGTGCTCGAAGCCGGTCTGCAAGTCGTGCAGGGCAAGAGCGTCGTCAACTCGATCTCGCTCAAAGAGGGCGAAGGTACCTTTTTGGAACGTGCCGCCGCCATCCGCCGCTACGGCGCGGCGGCCGTGGTGATGCTCTTCGACGAACGGGGACAGGCCGACACCTACGCCCGCAAGATCGAGGTGGCCGAACGCGCCTACCGGCTGCTGACCGAAGCGGGATTCCCGCCCGAAGAGATCGTTTTCGACCCCAACGTACTGGCCGTCGCCACAGGCATCGAGGCGCACGACCGCTATGCGCTCGACTTCATCGAAGCTACGCGCTGGATCAAGGAACACCTGCCCCACGCCAAGGTGTCGGGCGGCGTTTCGAACCTCTCGTTCGCCTTCCGCGGCAACAACGTCGTGCGCGAGGCGATGCACTCGGTCTTCCTCTACCACGCCATCGCGGCGGGAATGGACATGGGCATCGTCAATCCCCAGTTGTTGCAGGTTTACAGCGACATCGAACCCGCACTGCTCGAACGCGTCGAGGACGTCGTCCTCTGCCGTCGTGCCGACGCTGCCGAGCGGCTCATCGACTACGCACAGCATCTCCGCACCGACACCGCGGCCGAAGGAGCCGCACACGAGGAGGCGTGGCGCACCCGGCCGCTGCCGGAACGCATCGAATACGCTCTGCTCAGAGGAGTGACCGACCACATCGAGACCGACACGCTCGAAGCCTACCGCGAACTGGGCGACCCGATGCAGGTGATCGACCGGCTGCTGATGCGTGCGATGGCGCGCGTGGGCGAACTCTTCGGCCAGGGCAAGATGTTCCTGCCGCAGGTCGTCAAGTCGGCGCGCGTGATGAAACGCGCCGTCGGGGTGCTCACCCCTATATCGAACAGAATGCCGCCGGCCGAAATTCGGCGGGCAAGGTGATCGTGGCCACGGTCAAGGGCGACGTCCACGACATCGGCAAAAACATCGTCGCGGTGGTCATGGCCTGCAACGGCTACGAGATCCGCGACCTGGGCGTCATGGTCGAGGCGCAGCGCATCGTCGACGAAGCGGCCGCATGGGGCGCCGACGCGATCTGCCTGAGCGGCCTGATCACCCCGTCGCTCGACGAGATGATCCACGTGGTCGAGGAGGCCGAACGCCGCTCGCTGCACATCCCCTTCATCATCGGCGGAGCCACCACCTCCGACCTCCACACGGCCGTGAAGATCGCCCCCTGCACGGCGGCACCGGTCATCCACTCGCGCGACGCGAGCGAGAACAACCGCATCCTCGCGGCCCTGCTGGGTCCCGATTGCGAAACCTATGTCGCCGAGGTGCAGGCCCGCCAGCAACGGCTGCGCGACGACTACCTGCGCCGCGAACGGCTGCGTGATCTGATCTCCGTCGCCGATGCCCGCCGCAACCGCCGCCCGCGTCCCGCATCGCAGATCGCGCCCGCAGCCCACACGGGACGGCTCGTCTTCCCCGACTTCGACATCGCCGACGTCGAACCCTTCATCGACTGGAACTTCTTCTTCCCCGCATGGGGGCTCAAAGGGCGCTGCCCCGACCTCTTCGACCACCCCGAACGGGGCGACGAAGCCCGCAAACTCTTCGACGACGCACAGGCGTTGCTGCACCGCATCGCCGACGAACGGCTCCTCACGCTGCAAGGCGTCGTGGGAATCTACCCCGCCGTCAGCCGCGGGGACGACATCCTCCTCACCGATGCGAAGGGACGCCGCCATACGCTGCCCATGCTTCGCAACCAGACGCGCGGCGCCGAAAACCTCTGCCTGTCCGACTTCATCGCCGACCGGCGCGACGGCGCGACCGACTACATCGGCGCCTTCGCCCTCACGGCCGGAATCGGCCTGCAAGAGCTTTGCGACAAGTTCCGCTCCGAGGGCGACGACTACTCGGCCATCATGGCCAAGCTGCTCGCCGACCGCCTCACCGAAGCCTTCGCCGAAGTGGTGCACAGCTTCGTGCGGCGGCAGATGTGGGGCTACGAAACCGCAGAGGCGCCGACGCCGCAGCAGGTCATCGCGGGCGAATACCGCGGCCGGCGCATGGCCTTCGGCTACCCCGCCTCGCCCGATCACTCGCTCAAACGCGAAATCTTCGATCTGCTCGCCGTCGAACAGACGACCCGCATGCGGCTGACGGAGAACTGGATGATCTCGCCCGGCGAAGCGCTCTGCGGGTTGTTCTTCTCCGATACCCGCTATTTCTCCGTCGGACAGATCGACGCCGAACAGCTGCGCGACTACGCCGAACGGCGCGGACTGGCAGTCGAAACCGTTGAAAAAATCATTCCGAACAACGTCTGAACATGAACGTACTGGATATCATCCGCGAAACCTCCGCACGGGAGACGACCCGCTTCTCGTTCGAATTGCTGCCGCCGCTCAAAGGCGACGGCACCCGCAGCGTCTTCACCACGATCGAAGCCCTGCGCGAATTCGACCCCGCCTTCATCAACGTCACCTTCCACCGCGAGAGCATCAAGGAGACGCTTACCCCCGACGGCCACATCGAGTGGCACCGGATGCGGCGGCGTCCCGGCACGGTGGGCATCTCGGCCGCGATCCACGACCGCTTCGGCATCGAGGTGGTGCCGCACCTGATCTGCGGCGGCCTGTCGCGCTACGACATCGAGGACGCGCTCATCGACATGGACTTCCTCGGGCTGCACAACGTGCTGGCGCTGCGCGGCGACTGCGGCCCCAACGAACGCCATTTCATGCCCCATCCGCAGGGGCACTCCCACGCCATCGACCTCGTGCGGCAGATCGCGGCGATGAACCGCGGCGAGTTCGTCGACGGCGAAGTGGAGGAGTGCCACCACTCGAAATTCTCGATCGGCGTGGCGGGCTATCCCGAAAAACACGTCGACGCCCTCGACGCCGAAAGCGACCTGCGCCACCTCAAAGCCAAGGTCGACGCCGGCGCCGACTACGTCATGACGCAGATCTGCTACGACGCCGACCGCATCCTGGCCTTCATCAGCCGCTGCCGCGAAGCGGGGATCGACGTGCCGGTCATCCCGGGCGTGAAACCCCTCTCGACGCTGCGGCAGCTCACGCTGCTCCCCGAAACCTTCGCCATCGAACTGCCCGAAGCACTGCGCAGCGAAGTCCGGACGCATGCCGACCGCCCCGAAGCGATCCGCCGCATCGGCGTGGAGTGGGCCGTCGACCAGTGCCGCCGGCTGAAAGCCGCCGGCGTACCGGTGATCCATTTCTATACCATGGGCCGCGCCGAGAACGTGCGCCAAATCATCAAGGAGGTATTCTGACCATGGCCGACGAGCTCGACATCATCGCTTTCCGCCGTGCGCTGCACCGCCGTCCCGAACTCTCGTTCCGCGAGACCGGGACGCACGACCTCATCGCCCGCACGCTCGACGGGCTGGGCATCGCCCACCGCACCGTCGCCCGCACGGGCGTCCTGGCACGCATCGAAGGCCGCGGCAATCTTCGTCGTGCGGTCGTCCTGCGCGCCGACATCGACGCGCTGCCGATCCGCGAACAGGCCGACGTGGCGTGGCGCTCGCTCAACGACGGGGTGATGCACGCCTGCGGCCACGACGTCCACACGGCCGTGCTGATGGGTGCCTTGCAGGAGCTCAATCGTTCGCGCGACTTCGAAGGGACGCTTCTCGGGCTCTTCCAGCCGGGCGAGGAGTGCAACCCCGGAGGCGCGTCGCTGGTGCTGGCCGAAGAGCCTTTCGCCGACTACGACGTGCGGGCCGTGGTAGGCGAGCACGTCGAACCGTCGCTCGAAGTGGGCACCTTCGGATTCCGCGCGGGCAAATACATGGCTTCGAGCGACGAACTGCGCTTCACCGTACACGGCACAGGAGGCCACGCCGCACTGCGCAATCAATTGCACGATCCCGTAGCCGCCGTCGCCGAACTCGTCGGCGGACTGCTGGCCCTCAACCTGCCGGAGCGCGTCCTCTCGATCGGCCGCATCGAGGCCGACGGCGCGACGAACGTCGTCCCCGACGACGTCCGGCTCGAAGGGACGCTGCGCACCTTCGACGAGGCGCTGCGCTGCGCCTCCTACGACGCGATCCGCGAAATCGCCGCCTCCGCCGACCGCCGGTACGGCACACGGACGGCCGTCGACATCGGGCGGGCTATCCCTGCGTGGTCAACGACCCCGCCCTCGCCTCGCTCGCCCGCAGCCTGGCTGCCGAGCGGTGGCAGGCCGTCGACCTGCCGCTGCGCACGACGGCCGAAGACTTCGGGTTCTACACCCACCGCTATCCGTCGCTGTTCTACCGGCTGGGCGTCGGCGCGGCGTCGGGGAAACCGCATACATCGACCTTCTCGCCCGACGAGAAGGCCATCACCACGGGCATAGCCTTCATGCAGGCGCTGGCCCTCAAACTGTTGAATGAAAATGACAAGAACGAAAAAAACAAACCCATAACGGCGACGAACGCGCCGCGCTGATCTTGGAACTGTTCCGGCAGCTGCCCGACAACAAATTCTCGCTGCGCCACCTCGCTTCGGCATCGGGCGGCGCAAGCAAGGAGGGCCGCCGCGAGACGATGCAGATCGTCGAACAACTGCTCGCAACGGGCGTCATCGAGAGCTGCCCGCGCGACAAATACCGCCTGAGCCCCGCCCAGCGGCCCCGACTCGAAGGCACGGTCGAGATGCTGAATACCGGCTCGATGTTCGTGCATGTCGAAGGCATGGAGCAGCAGGTCTACATCCACTCGCGCAACTCGCTGAACGCTCTCGACGGCGACCGCGTGCAACTGGTGCTCACGCGCAAGGCACGGGGTTCCAACGCCCCCGAAGGCGAGATCACCGCGATCGTCGAACGCAGCCGCAAACGCTACGTCGGCACGGCCGAAGTCAACGAACACAATGTCTTCGTGCGTATCGACTCGCGCAAGATGCCCGTCGACGTCTACCTCCACAAGCGCGACTGCCCGAACGTGAAAAACGGCGACAAGGTCGTCGTACGCATCGCCGAATGGGCGCCCGGTTCGAAAAGCCCCGTGGGCGAACTGGTCGACATTCTGGGCAAGGCGGGCGAGAACGACACCGAGATGCACGCCATTCTGGCCGAATACGACCTCCCCTACCGCTTCGAGCCGGAGGTCGAGGCAGCAGCCGAAGCCATCGACGGGCGCATCACCTGCAAAGACTACGCCGAGCGGCGCGACTTCCGGCAGACGGTGACCTTCACCGTCGATCCGGCCGACGCCAAGGACTTCGACGACGCGCTGTCGGTCCGCAAAGTCCGCGACGGCGTGTGGGAGGTGGGCGTCCATATCGCCGACGTGACGCACTACGTGCGGCCGGGTTCGGTGGTCGACACCGAAGCCGAAGCGCGCGGCACGTCGGTCTATCTGGTCGACCGCACCGTGCCGATGCTGCCCGAACGGCTCTGCAACGAACTCTGTTCGCTGCGGCCGCACGAGGAGAGCCTCTGCTTTTCGGCGGTTTTCACCCTCAACGAGAACCTCGAAATCCTCGACGAGTGGTTCGGCCGCACGGTGATCTACTCCGACCGCCGCTTCGCCTACGAGGAGGCGCAGCAGGTGATCGAGACCGGCCGGGGCGACTACGCCGAAGAGATCCTTACGCTCAACCGGCTGGCGCAGGCCATGCGCCGCGAGCGGTTCCGCAACGGTGCGATCAGCTTCGACCGCGCCGAGGCCAAATTCCGGCTCGACGAGAAGGGCCGGCCGGTGGGCGTCTATTTCAAGGAACAGAAGGAGGCCAACCAGATGATCGAGGAGTTCATGCTGCTGGCCAACCGCCGCGTTGCCGAGTTCTGCGGCAAGGTCAGAGGGCGCAAGTCGGGCCGCACGATGGTCTACCGCGTCCACGACGAACCGAACGTCGACAAGTTGCAGAGCTTCCGGCAGTTCATCCTGCGCTTCGGGCACGTCTTCAAAGCCTCCGAGGGCCGTCCCGTCGCCAAGGAGATGAACAAGCTCTTCCAGAAGGTCAAGGGCCGCCCCTGAAGAGAACGTCGTCACGACGCTGGCCGTACGTTCGATGGCCAAAGCCTACTACACCACCGACAACATCGGCCACTTCGGACTGGCCTTCCGACTACTACACCCACTTCACGTCGCCCATACGCCGCTATCCCGACACCATGGTGCACCGCCTGCTGGCACGCTACCTCGAAGGCGGCAAGACGACCGACAAGGCGACATTCGAAGCGCTGTGCGAGCACGCCTCGGAACGCGAAGTGATCGCCGCCGAGGCCGAACGCGCCTCGATCAAATACAAGATGGTGGAGTTCATGCAGGCACGCCTGGGCGAGGAGTTCGCCGGCCACATATCGGGCATCACCGAGTGGGGCATCTTCGTCGAGATCGACGAGAACCACATCGAAGGGCTGGTGGCCATGCGCGACATGCACGACGATTTCTACGACTTCGATCCGGCCGAATACACCGTGACGGGCCGCTCGACGGGCCGGCGCTTCACGCTGGGCGATGCCGTGCGCATCCGCGTCAAGCGCGCCGATCTGCAAAAACGCCAGCTCGACTTCGACATGGTGCTGCCCGACGCACCCCGCACCGACACCCCGCAGCGAGGCCGCCGGAGCCCGCAGGTAAAACGCCGCCGCTGACATGACGACCGACCGCATACTCGACAAGGCCGTGCGGCGCGAGCCGCTCACGCGCGACGAAGCCTATGCGCTCTACGAATGCACGCCCGTGCAGGAGCTGGCCGCAGCGGCCGACGCCGTACGGCGTGCGACGGTCGCCGACCCGACGGTCGTGACGTGGCAGATCGACCGCAACGTCAATATCACCAACGTCTGCATCTCGGGCTGCAAGTTCTGCAATTTCCACTGCAAGCCCCACGATACGCAGCGCGCCTTCGTCACCTCGCGCGAGGAGTACCGCGAAAAGATCGCACAAACGCTTGCGCTGGGCGGCGACCAGCTGTTGTTGCAGGGCGGGCTGCATCCGCAGCTCGGCATCGACTTCTACGAAGAGTTGTTCCGCGACCTGAAACGGATGTTCCCCCGGATCCGGCTTCATGCGCTCGGTGCGCCCGAAGTGGCCCACATCGCCCGCATCAGCGGTCTGACGACGCTCGAAACGCTGCGCCGGCTCATGGCCGCCGGACTGGATTCGCTGCCGGGCGCCGGAGCCGAAATCCTCGACCCCGACGTGCGGCGCGCGATCTCGCCCGCCAAGCCCTCGGTGGCGTCGTGGCTCGCGGTGATGCACGAAGCCCATACGCTGGGGCTGGCCACGTCGGCCACGATGATGTACGGCCACGTCGAGCAGCCGCGCCAGCGCGTCGACCACCTGCTCGCGATCCGCGATCTGCAAGCGCGCTGCCCCGAAGGGAAGCCCGGCTTTCTGGCCTTCATCCCGTGGATCTTCCGCTCGACGGGCACGCGGCTCGAAGCCGAAGGGATATCGACCGATTTCTCGCCGCTGGAATACATCCGCATCATCGCCGCCAGCCGGCTGATCCTGAACAACATCCCCAACATACAGGCGTCGTGGCTCACCGTCGGCCGCCAGACGGCGCAGGCGGCGCTCCACAGCGGCGCCAACGACATGGGGTCGATCATGATCGAGGAGCACGTCGTCTCGTCGGCCGGCGCCGACAACCGCTTCGACGCCGAAGGCATCCAGCAGGCGATCCGCGAAGCGGGCTTCACGCCGCGCCTGCGCAACCAACTCTACGAACTGCGGCCGTGGCCGCTCGACGACACGCTCCGATGAACCGCCCTGCAACCCTCCTCGTCCTCCTGCTGGCCGGACTGCTCGCCGGCTGCGGCGGCGGTTCCCGGCCGACCGGCATACGAGCCGCCGAAACGCCGGCCGACGACGTGGCCGAATACCAGCCCCGCTGGCGGTCGCACACGGTCGACTCGACGCAGTACCGCAAGGTCTTCCTCGCCGGCACGATCGACATGGGACGCAGCTCCGACTGGCAGGCGGCTCTCGTCGCCCGCTTCCGCGACAGCATCGGCGGCCGCTGGCTCTTCTTCAACCCCCGCCGTCGGGAGTTCCATGCCTCGCCGGCCGAAATGGAGTATCAGGTCGCGTGGGAGCTGGCGCACCTCGAAGCGGCCGACCTCATCGTAATGAATCTGCTGGGCGACAGCCGCTCGCCGATCTCGCTGCTCGAAATGGGACTTTACGCCCGTTCGGGCAAGCTGTTCGTGGCGTGCAGCCCCGACTACTACCGCTACGACAACGTGCGCATCACCTGCCGGCGCTACGGCGTGCCGCTCTACGACTCGCTGACGGCACTGCTTTCGACGACCTGCCGCAACAAAGCGACGAATGACATGGAAGGATTTCTGGACACGGCCACGCAGCTCTGCATCGACTGGGGCTATTGGGGACTTTTCCTCTCGGCCTTCGTGGCGGGGAGCATCGTCCCGTTCAGTTCGGAAGCGGTGATGGTCGTACTCGTCCGCTTGGGACTCGACCCCGCACTCTGCCTGCTGGCAGCCGCCACGGGCAACACCGCAGGCGGCATGACCTGCTACTGGATCGGTCATCTGGGCAAACGCGAATGGTTCGGCCGCTACCTCGGCATCGGCGAAAAACAACTCGACCGTGCCGGACGCTTCCTCGCAGGAAAGGGGGCATGGAGCGCCTTTTTCGCCTTCTTGCCCTACGTCGGCGAAGCGATCGCCATCCTGCTGGGACTCATGCGCAGCAACGTGTGGATCACCACGCTGGCCATGTTCGCGGGCAAGGCGCTGCGCTACGTGGCTGTCCTCTACGCCGTGCAAGGCGCAATATCGCTGTTGTAGGGCGCGCACGGCGCGATTGTTGCACATCCGACAGAGCGTTATGAAACGAATCATCGCAGGGGGAATCGCCCTCATGGGAATTCTCCTCACGGTAAATGCACAAACCATGAAACCGCTCACACCCGACGAACGCCGGATCATCGTCGACAAGGGAACCGAGGCTCCCTTCACGGGAAAATACTACAAGCACAGCGAGCGCGGCCTCTACCGCTGCCGCCAGTGCGGCGCGCCGCTCTACCGTTCGGAGGACAAGTTCGATGCGGGGTGCGGCTGGCCCGCCTTCGACGACGAGATCGCAGGTGCGGTACGCCGCACGCCCGACGCCGACGGCCGCCGCACCGAGATCACCTGCGCCCGCTGCGGGGCGCATCTGGGGCATGTCTTCACGGGTGAACGCTTTACCGACAAGAATACGCGCCACTGCGTCAACTCCCTCTCGCTCGACTTCGTGCCGGCCGCGGAGCCGTCCGACCGAACCTCCTCCGAGGCGGCCGCCACGACCGAAACGGCGATCTTCGCCGGCGGTTGTTTCTGGGGCGTGGAATACCTGCTGGAACAACAGCCCGGCGTCCTCTCGGTCGAAGCGGGTTACACCGGCGGCCGCACCGACCGCCCTACCTACGAGGAGGTGTGCAGCCATACCACGGGACACGCCGAAGCGGTGCGCGTGACCTTCGATACGTCGAAGGTCTCCTACGAAACGCTCGCACGCCTCTTCTTCGAGATCCACGACCCTACGCAGATCGACCGCCAAGGGCCCGACATCGGCGACCAGTACCGCTCCGAAATCTTCTACACCTCGCCCGAACAACGCGCCGTGGCCGAACGGCTCATCGCCCTGCTCCGCAGCAAAGGTTACCGCGTCGCCACGCGCGTGACGCCGGCCGGCCCCTTCTGGCCCGCCGAAACCTGTCACCAGGACTACTACCGCCGCCGGGGAACGCTCCCCCTACTGCCACGCCTACACCCGCCGCTTCTGAGGTCTCCTCGCTACTTCCAGAGAGTTTCTTCCGGTCGACCGCCGTGTCACACCGTTAAAAAAGAGACGATATGGAAAATCTGAACACCACTCCCCTGCCGCGCATCGGCGACAAGGCCCCGTCGTTCGAGGCCGTCACTACGCAAGGCCCGATCCGCTTTCCGGAAGATTATGCCGGACGCTGGATCATCCTTTTCAGCCACCCGTCGGACTTCACGCCCGTCTGTACCTCCGAATTCATGACCTTCGCGGCACGCAGCGACGAATTCGAAGCGCTCAACTGCCAGCTCGTCGGACTCTCGGTCGACGGACTGTACAGCCACATCGCATGGCTGCGCACGATCCGCGACAAGATCGTCTACCGCGGAATGCAGCACGTCGAGGTGCGCTTCCCGCTGATCGCCGATCTGCGGATGAAAGTCGCCAACCTCTACGGCATGATCCAGCCGGGCGAAAGTTCGACGTCGGCCGTCCGAGCCGTCTTCTTCATCGACCCCGACGCCACGATCCGCGCCGTGATCTACTATCCGCTGGCGCTGGGCCGCAACTTCGACGAGATCAAACGCGTGCTCGTCGGCCTGCAAACCGTCGACCGCTTCAACGTGGCGCTGCCCGCCGACTGGCATCCGGGCGACGAAGCGATCGTACCCACCGCCTCATCGTCGGCCGCTGCCGAAGAGCGCATGACCCGTCCCGACGAAGGGACGCAGTGTTACGACTGGTTCTTCTGCACGCGGCCGCTGCCGCAGGAAGAGCTCGAAGAAGTTCCCGTACAATAACCGCAAAACAACCGCAATCATGGCAATCACGCAACTGACCAAAACCGAATTCTCGGAAAAATCGCCAACCTCGACTCCGCCATCTCCGAATGGCACTATCTGGGCTCGCGACCGGCCATCGTCGACTTCTATGCGACCTGGTGCGGCCCCTGCCGCACGCTCGCACCGATCCTGGAAGAGCTCTCCGAGGAGGACGCCGGCGAAGTGGATATCTACAAGGTCGACATCGACTGCGAACAGGAGCTGGCCGCAGCCTTCGGCGTGCGCTCCGTCCCCACGCTGCTCTTCATCCCCGCCCGGGGAATGCCGCAGATGGCTACCGGGGCATTGCCCAAGGAGACGCTGCGCGAAGCCATCGGCGAGCTGCTGCTCAAACTCCCCGCCGCCGAGTCCTGATCCCGCAGCGAACGACAACGAAGGGGCGTCACTGATGTGACGCCCCTTCGTGTTTGCAGACGGATTCCTCCGCTTAGAACATATATTTGATACCGAACTGCATCGTCCAATAGGAGCCGATATCGGGTTTGTAGGTACGATCCAGCGAAATGTCGTTGCCGTAGATGTCCTTCAATCCGTTGGTCATCTTGTATTGAAGCGTATAGTCGTTGGCCGCCGTCGGCTTCTGCGTGACGGACAAGAACTGATACTGCTGACCGTTCGTCCCCAGATACTGCGAGTAGCTTACACCCCAGTTGCGGTTGAGCAGGTTGAGGAAGTTGTCAATGTTGAAACTGAATCGCAACTTGTGCTCGCGACCGTTGCGCTGCGGAACGATGATGTCGTGCGAAATGCTCAGGTCGAGCTGATTGGCGAAGGGTGCCACGGCGCCGTTGCGCTTAGTGTACTCGCCGCGGTGCTTGCTCAGATAGGCGTCCTGCTCGATGAACTTGTCCATCGCCTGCCAGGCATTCTCCCAGGCCTGCGCCTCGTCGAAATCCTTGTCACCGGCCATGTTGCCGTTGTTGTCGGCGAAACCGTCGGAAACCAGATGGCCGACCGCTTCGTCGCGGTTGGCCGGCACGTAGATCAGGTCGTTGGCCGTCTGACCGTCGCCGTTGGCGTCGCCGCCGTAGCAGTAGGAGAAGCGGAAAGGACGGTAACGCTGGTAGACCAGACCGAAGTTGGTCGCACCGTGCTTGCCCCAGCGTGCCGTGTAGAAGGCGCTCAACAGCAGCCGCCCGTCGAACGAGCCGGCCGAATAGCCCAGCTCCTCGCTGTTGACAGCCACCTTCTGCGTATATTTCCAGGCCGACGTAGCCACCGACGACGTACCGTCGGTCACGCTGCGCGCCGTACCCATCGTATACGATCCATTGAGGTAGAGACCGCGCAGCGGCCCCTGCACGAACTCCTTCTGGATTTGGAGCGTGGTGTAGAACGAGTAGCCCTTGTTCGTATTGCGGAGCATCACGACGTTGTAGGTATTATCCGCCAGATAATTACCGGTGAAGGCAGTGCGTTGACCCTTGCCGCCATCATTGACAGACTTGCCCTCAGCCACTTCGATACCGATGTTGTCATGGTAGATCGCATTGACATCCTTCGTGTAGAGCGCTTCGAGCGTGAAGACCCAGCCGCGCCACTTGTAGTCGAGCGCAAGGTTGCTCTTCCACAGCATCGGATACTTGAAATCGGGATCGGTAATGGCGATATCGCTCTTCACGGGTTCATCCGATGCTGGCCAGTATTGCTGTATATTTCCAGTAAAGCCCAACTGATGACGATTGTCATAAGCGACACCGTCAATCTTGCCGACATACTCGGGAACACTTCCAAACAGACGGCCGTTGTTACCCGCCTGATTCGAAATCCAGACATAGGGAGGCGTACCCGTGAAGAGACCCGTACCGCCGCGCAACTGCAACGAACCGTCTTCGAGCGGTTTCCAGTTGAAGCCCACGCGCGGCGAGAACTGCGGATGCACGCCCGGATATTTCGAGACGTCGATCTTGATGCCATCCCGATAGGTGTTGGCTGCGACCGCGGGATTCTCCTGCAAGTCGGTCAGGAAAATCGGCATGTCGACACGCAGACCGTAGGTCAGCGAGAAGCGGTTGCTGGGCGTCCACTTGTCCTGCACATAGAAGCCGAGTTGCAATACGTCGACTTCGGCGAAGGGAAACTGCCGTCGGGAGTAAGCGGATAGCGCTGCTGGAACTTCGTCTGCCCCGTACCTGCACTGTTGGCAAGACCGCCGTTGACGGGATTGAGGCCCCACTTCGCAGGATCATACGTGCGAATATCGAATCCGTTCATATTGCCGTGCGAAGCCATGTAATCCTTCGCGGCCAGCACGTTGAACTTAAAGTCGTCGATCGACGAGAAGACCCACGAGCCCGGATAGTTCTGCGCGAAGCCGTTCTTGAACGTACGATAGTCCGACTGCGTGCCGACGGTGATCTGGTGACGGCCGTAGTTCATCGTGAAGTTGTCCTGAATCTGGAAGATGTCGGTATCGAGCTGATTGTTGTAGGAGTTGGCCTCGGTACCGAAGACCGTATAGCTCGATCCGTCTTTGAGGATGTCGACCTGCGGGAAGAAACCGCCGTCCATGTCGCGATAGTCGCGCAGACGCGAGTACCCCACCTTCAACGTGTTGGACATGTGGTCGTTGATCGTCGAGTTCCAGTCGGCCATGACGATGTTGAAATCGTTGTTCGTGCGGTAGTAGCTCGACGAGAAGGGCATGGCATAGGCGTTGGGGCCGCGTCCGTTGGCAGGAGCGCCCGACGTCGAAGGTGCGTTCGTATTATAGGATTTCAGGTAGTAGTACTTCAACGAGAAGGTATTCCGATCGTTGATATTCCAGTCGATACGCGCCGTAAGACGATCGGCCCGCGTCTCGGTCTTCGACAGATCGTAACCGCCCGGATTGTAGTTGAACTGATCGCCGAGAAATTTGGCCAGATCGTCCAGATCAGCGGCCGAGACACGCGAATCGGCCAGACGGTTCGAGATCGGTTCGTCCTGACGGTCCAGCTCGCCGTTGACGAAGAAGAAGAGCTTGTTCTTCACGATCGGGCCGCTCAGGCTCACACCGTACTGACGATTGAGAACTCCGACACCTGACCGACATAGTCGCGCACGCGGTGGCCCTGCAACTCGGGACTCTTGGTATACATAAGGCCGAAGCGTGCCACTCGTTGGTACCCGACTTGGTCACCGAGTTGATACCGCCGCCCGTGAAGCCGCCGTTGCGCACGTCGTAGGGAGCGATCATCACCTGCACCTGCTCGATCGATTCGAGCGAGATGGGCCCGTACCCTGGGCGCCCAGCGCCGACGACAGGCCGAACGAGTTGTTGAACGACGCACCGTCGACGGTCACGTTGTTGAAACGATACGACGTACCGGCGAAATTCTTACCGCTCGACATAGGCGTCAGTTTGACGAATTCATCGAGCGAACGGCTCGTCGTAGGCAGTTTCTCCATCATTTCGAGCGTCACGACCTCCTGCGCGCCCGTGCGGTTGGCATTGAAGACCGGATTGGCCTTGCCTACGACCACCACTTCGCCGATCGACTGCGAGTCTTCGCGCAACACGAAGTCCAACGTAGCCTCCTCGCCGATGGTCAGATAGATTCCCTCGATCTTTTCCGTATTGCAGCCGATAAAGCTGACCTCCACATCGTAAGGACCTCCCACACGCATACCGCCCAAGTTGAACTGGCCGTTGCGTGTCGATGCCGTAGCATACTGCGTACCCGTCGGCGTATGCACGGCGACGATCGTCGCACCGATGATCGGCTGGCCGTCGGTGTCGGCGACGCGACCGCTCATGCTCGACGTCGTCACCTGTGCCGAAGCCGTACAGAATGCGAACAGCGACAAAAATAAAAGGCAAGTTTCCTCATAAGTATAAGTTTAGATTAATAAAAGGAGATTTCCATTCGTCTACGGCATCCGGCTCCGAAAAACAGAGTCGCCATGCCACCCGTTACCCGTTGTCTTTTCGGATCGATCCGTAACATAAATCTGCTGCAAAGATAACGCTTTCCTACAAATTATAAACGCTTACCTATGTATTTATGAAAATCCGGCCGCTTTTACCTCCGAAACGCAGTGGTCGGACTCACGACGTGAGTCCGACCACTTTACGAATCGGGTGTTTTCGTCAGAAATAACGGCCGCTCAAATCCTTCATCTCGGCCATCTCCTGCAAAGCCGGCAGGAGGCGCTGCTGCATCATTCCTCGGCCATCGCTTCGGCACGCACCTTCTCGTCCTCGGCCGTCTGCTGCCGCTCGGCCGGATCGATCGCAGTCACCTCGAAGAGGTAAACGCCCGAAATGCCCTTGACCGGAGCCGAAACCTTGCCTTTCTCGGTCGTCTCGGTGATCGCACCCACGAGCGCCGGCTCGACACCCGCACCGTCGATGTAGAACGACCCGAAGGTCACGGCCTTGAAATCGGTCACCTCGCTGCCGAAGCTCTCGGCGGCGCCTGCGAGCGACGCATCGGAGAGGTTCTTCACGATATAGTCGTATTTCTTGTCGCGCAGCAGGCGGTTCTGAATCTGCGGGGCAGCCTTCTTCACCGAAGCGTACTCGTCGTCGTCAATCTCCGTGAGCAGCGCCACGACATAGTCCTTGCCGACCTTGAAAATCTCCGACAGGTCGCCCTTGTCCGCGCCGTAGGCCCAGCGGGCCACTTCACGCGAACCTTCCAGACCGCGAACCGAGCGGTCACCCATGTTGAGCGTCGCTATGCGCGGCGTCACGGCAGCCTTCGAGGCGGCCTCGTTGAACGCGGCGGCGGAACCTTTGGCGTTCACGGCGAAGGTGCTGGCCTGATTGTGAACGTCGCGCAGCGTTGCGGCCGAAGCCTCCACGGGATAACTTACCGTCGCCACCTTGTAATGTTTCGAGGGTTTGTCGGCACGGTAAACGTTGACGAGCTGGATGGCGTCGCCGCTCATCACCTTCACCACGTCGCCCTTTCTGGCGTCCGAAAGCGCTTCGGCCATTACGGTATTGAAGGCCGAGAAGGGGTAGACGCCCACCTCGCCGCCTGCGGCGGCCAACTCCTCGTTGGCCGAATACTGACGCGACAGATCGGCGAAATTCTCACTCGTCGCCACCGTTTTGAGACTGTCGGCCAGTTTCTCGGCGGTATACGGAAGCACGATCATTTTCAGACCGAGCGTATCGGGAGCCATGCGGCTCTCCACCACACGGGCCATCGTCCAGACGTTGTTCTTCAACTCAGGGCCGAACATCTTGCCCGCGACGAGCGCCTCGGCCTGTTCGCCCAGCTGCGCCGCCGTCACATAACGGTCGGCGATCTCGCCGTGGCGATCCTGACGCACGAAGAGTTTCACGTCCTCCGCGGCGTCGAACTTCTCGCCGACGGCGCGCACCTCCTTTTCGAGGTTCAGCATATCGTCGTCCGTAGCGTTCACCTCGAAGACCACGTACGACAGCGTGCGCGACGGCGACTGCTTGAACATCTCCTTATGGGCGTTGTAGAACGACTTGATCTCGCCCGACGAGACGCTCACCAGCGAATCGGGCACCGACGAATAACGCTTGGCGACATACTTCCCGCCGAAGACCTGGTTGGCCGCATCGACACCGTCCTCGATTTCAAGTTTGTTGACATAGGCGCCCTTGCCGATCAGCGTGGCGTATTTCTGCACGGCGCGTTCCAGCCGGGCCTGCTCGTTCAGGTCGTTCCACGCCTGTTGCGCGCGGGCGTCGGAAGCGGCCTGCGACAGGAACTGCGACACGGCGGCAGCGTTGTAAGCCCCCGTACGCGGATCGCCGAAAGCCGAATAGAAGGCCTGCGAAGGGATCTTGCCGCTGACCATGTCCAGACGCTCCTGCTCGGGAACCTCGATCCCCATCCGCTCGAAGCCGGGGACGAGCACGTGGTCGGCGAAAAGCGCCTGCCACGTCGCGGCGGCCAGCTGGTCGGACTCTTGATCGGTCGAAGCCTCTACGCCGCCGTTGCGGTTCTTGATGGCGTCGTACTGATTCAGATACTCGGAGTAGCGGATCTTGTCGCCGTCGATCACGCCGACCTTCGGATCGTTGTCCGAGAAGCCCATGTCGGTCTTCAACGACAGAATGAATGCCAAGAGCGCGAGTGCGATAATCACCGACAGAAGCGCGCCGAACTTGGTCCGTAAAGTGTTCAAACTTGCCATAAAACTGTATTTATTTTTTCATTAGTTTGCTTTCCTGCGGACGTTTTTTCGCCTCGGCACAGCCCGAACGGGTGCGGCTCTGCATCCGGCTTATCGAAAACGTCCTTTTTTCGGGCCTCCAAAGATAGTAAATTATTCGTAATTAACCCGCTGATCGGACGAAAAAAAGCTCACAACCGTCTGACCCGCGCCAGCTCGATGCGCGAACGGGTCGTGCGCAACACGCGGATTTCGAGGCCGTCGACCGTAAGCGACTGACCGGCAGAAGGAATCCCGTCCAGATGCGAGATGATGTAACCCGCCAGCGTGTCGTATTCGCGGCTCTCCTCGATGCCGAGCCCGTAGCGTTCGTTGAGGTATTTCACTTCGAGCCGGCACGAAAAGACGTACTCGTTCTCGTCGACCTGCTTCTCGATCATATCCTGCTCGTCGTGCTCGTCCTCGATCTCGCCGAAAATCTGTTCCAGCACGTCTTCGAGCGAGATGATGCCCGCCGTACCGCCGAACTCGTCGATCACCACGGCGATGTAGGAGCGGTGCTTGATGAAGTGTTCCAGCAACGCCTGCAACGGCATGGTCTCCGGCACGAAATAGGCCGTCATCAGCACCTTCCTCAGATCGGCCGGCTGGCGGAACAGGCTCTTGGAGTTGACGTATCCCACGATATTGTCGATACTGCCCTCCCAGACGAAGATGCGCGAATATTTGCTCTCGACGAAGCGGCGCGTCAGCTCTTCGACGCTCATCGACAGCTCGACGGCCTCGACATCGATGCGCGGCACCATGCAGTCGCGCACGCGCAGATCGGCGAAGTCCAGCGCATTCTGAAACAGTTTGATCTCGTTCTCCTCGTCGTGCTGCACCTCCGTCGACCCCTCGATCAGACTTTCGAGATCGGTGCGGTTGAAGTCGGCCGCCGGCGCCTGCCTCTTCATCCGGCAGCCGAACAGCCGCAGGATGACATACGAAACGACGGTCGTAAGCCATACGATCGGATAGAGCAGGATGTAAAAGACGAAGAGCAGCGGCGCGAAGGCTCGGTAATAGAAATTGGGATTTCCCTTGACGATCGACTTGGGCAGATATTCCGCCACGAAGATGATGACGACCGTCGAGATGAGCGTTTCGGCCAGCACCGACCCGCCCTGCGCCACGGCGTCCCAGCCGGCCAGCGCAGCCAGCGCGCGCAGCAGCGACGACATGTAGAGCGAATAGACGACCAGCGCGATGTTGTTGCCCACCAGAATCGACGTGATGTACTGCCCCGGATGCCGCTCGAAGACCTTCGCCACGAAATCGAGCAGGCCGCTCTGCTTGCGGTCGATCTCCAGTTTGAGGCGGTTCTTGCTCACGAAGGCGATCTCCATGCCCGAAAAGAAGGCCGAGAGGAGCAGCATCACGAGGATCAGGATAACGGATACGGTCATCGCTACGCTTCGGTTTGCGGTTCGCCCGCCTGCGGCGAAAGGGCCGCAGGGGCAGGATCGCCGTTATCGGGAGTCTTCTCTCCAGTCGGGGTTTCACCGGGGACGGCAGCCCCCGATTCGGCGGCAGGCTTTTCGCTCGCTTCGGCGGCCCGTTCACGTTCGGCTGCGGCAGGCTGCCCTTTTTTAACAGTATCGGCGGGATTGCCTTCGGCAGCAGGATTCGAAACAATTGCGGCAGCCTCCGATCCGGCAGCAGGCTTTCCGCCCGTTTCAGGCGCCGGCTCGCGTCCGGCAACGGTCTGTTCCTTCCCGACCGAGCCGGCAGGGCCGCGTTCGCCCGCAGCGGCAGGCGCAGGTGCGGAACCGGCAGGCGGGCGGGTCGCGGACTGCGGCGTCTTTTCGCCGGCCGGCCGGTCTTCCCCGTCGGCAGCTTCCGATTCGGACGGTTCGTCGTCCTCCTGGCTCACATCGACATCCATTTTCCCCGTGAAGCGGCGGAAACGCCACTCCTTGAAGGCTTCGTCCGACTCGAAGCCCTCGCCCTGAAAGACGTTGCCGCCTTCGTTCTGGACGATCTTCGTATCGACGTTCGAATAGATGCGCTGCGTCTTGGCGTTCCAGAAGAGCTGCTGGGTGTAGAGCGTCTTGCCGTCGGACTTGACGACCACCACGTCGCCCTTGGCCTCCCACAGTTTCCGGTTCTCGTAATAGATCGCGTAGTTGGCCGTCAGCACGGCGTCGACCGTCGTCAGCGAGTCGTCCTGGTAGGTGGTGATCTCGATCCCCTTGCGGAACTCGCGGTACGGCTCCTTGACCAGCGTATATCCTTCGAGCAGCGGCGCCTTGAAGAAATAGGAGCGCCGCCCGTTCTCGGACATGATGACCGACAGGTGTTCGCTGTACTCGGTCATCAGCGCCTCGTCGCCGCCGCTCGCTGCGGCAGGAGGCTTGTCGCACGAGAATAGCAAGATAGCACTCCCCGCAACGAGGAGTGCTACCAGAACATATCGTCCGATCAGACGGGCCATCTTCGCAGGCGCCTGATTAGCGGATGCAGCGAACCGTCGTCGCAATGCCGTTGACGACATAGCGCTGACCGGCCTGCACTTCATTGAAGAAGCACTCCTCCTTCGAGGGCCATGCGCTGCGGAAGGCGGCCATCATCTTGGTCGCGGTCTCTTTCAGATCGGCCTCTTCGAGCAGCTGAGCGGCCTTCTCCATCGTGTCGTAAGCCACCCAATACATCGCCTGCGAAGTAAAGTTGGCACCCGAAGCCTGTGCGCCGTAGCACTGCGCCAGCACGAAATAGGTCATGCCGTCCTCGGGATTGAGCGCCTGCGCTTCGAGCGCGGCCTTGCGGGCCTCGGCATAGTTCTTCGTAGCCAGCTGTACGACGCCGATGCGCACCAGCAGCTTCTCCTTCTCGACATTGTCGGTCTCGACGGCCAGCGCCTCGGTCAGATACTTGATCGCCTTGTCGTACTCCTGCTTGTTCTGGAAAGCCTGCGCGAGGAACAACGCGGTTTCGGCCGACGGCTTCACTTCGTAATATTTCTCGGCGGTAGTCAGATAGAACTCGCTGTCGCATTTGGCGCGCGTCATCAGATCGACGGCCTGCGCCAGCACGTCGGGATCGTTGTTGCTGGCGGCGATCTTTTCCTTGAACATCGCTTCCAGATTCTCGCACGAAGCCACGCCCGACAGGCCGAAGCACTTGTCGAACTGATCCTTATACTCGGCAGCCTGCCCGTAGCGCCGTCGAAGACAGGCGACAGACGGTCGTACTCGGCGATGATCTCCTCGGGCGAACCTTCGCCGTCGTCCTTATAGTAGTCGGTGAGCTGCTTGAAATAGATCGCTACCAACTCCGGATCGGGCTGTGCAGCGATCGCCTCGCGGAACAGCTCCAACACCCGTTCGTGGTCGAGCGGATTATAGATCAGAAAGTCGCGTGCCTTGCGGTCGAGGATGTAGGCCTTGCCGCGGGTCGCATGATCGCCGAAATTCTCGATACGCAGATCGTAGAGCAGCATCAGCGAGTCGATGTAGGTCTTCTTCTCGGCTACGCTCTTAGCACGCGCGATCTTGTTCTTCATCACCGTAGCGCCCTTGGCATAGATATTCTCCGAAGCCTTGGGACACTTGTCCAGCAGTTGTTTGAGGTACCCCGAAGCAGTCTGGAAATCCTGGTTGCCGACCGCCTCGTTGAAAAAGTTGAGCAAATAGATGTTGTCTTTCCGTTCCTCGGGCGTTGCGCCGTATTTGCCGTACTTCGCATCGTCGCTGAAATCCTGGGCCATCGCCACCACTCCGACGACGGCCAACGCTACAGAGAGCAGAATTTTTACGCTTTTCATCTTAACTATTCCCTTCTTATTTTAGATTTTGTCAAGTTTAATCGTATTTGTAACGCACGAACCACGAATCCTCGCCGAAGAGCGTCAGACCGAGCGAGAATTTCACATAGCGCTGCCGTACCAGCCCGATCTGCCGGTTGTCGATCCGAAGCGGCGAATCGTTTCCGCGCTGGCCGAACTCCACGCCGAAATCGATGCTCGACCGGCCCAGAAAACGCACCGGCATACCGAATCCGGCCGTCACGGCATATTGCGACAAGGTCTTCCCCTCAAAGGTCTGGTAGTAGGTTCCGTACCGGAATCCCACGCGGTAAGACCAGCGTTTCAGGTAATTGCGGATATCCATCCGGTTGGGCGTATACTCGAATCCCAACTTGACGGTGTTCGTGTTCTTATAGGCGACGTTGACCGCTCCGGGAACGGACTTCGGCGACTCGTTGTTCTCCCAATTCTGGTAGATGTAGTCGACGCCCGCCGCGATCTTGGCGTTCTGGTAGTAGAGCCCCACGCCCAACTGAACGGGCAATTTGAGTGCCATGCGCGTCGTATCACCCCGCACCACGGTGCCGTAAATATCGCCGTTGACGACCGTCTGATTCACCGACGGACGCAGATTACCGCCCATATCGTAGGTCGCGCCCAGCGTCAACACCTGCCGCTCGGACTGGATCAGATCGGCTTGCAGCCCCAGCTGCATCTTGATGCGCGAAATCCCGTAGGAGTCGGTGCCCGTCACCGTATTGACCGAACCGCCGTTGACGATGTTGTTCGAGACCACCGTCTGATACGTCCGCTCGATGTCGCCCCAATAGTATTGGGCGGCGACGCCGATCGAAACGCGCTTGACCACCTCCCAGCCGATGCCCAGCTTCACCTCCGTCAGGTCGCCCTCGCCGGCGTAAAGATACTGCACGCGGCCGATATTGCCCCACACGTCGTCGCTCTGTTCATCGGCCGAAACACGGTAGCCGACGCTGCTGTACGGCGTCAGGCTGAATCCCAGTCCGAGCCGCCTGGCCAGCGGCAGCTGAAAGGCGATGTCGTGGAAATTGAACGTATTGTAGCTCGTGCGCGACGTGGTCTGCGCACCGTCGGCATACTTCTGTTGGCGGTTGTAAAAGTTGACCCCCTCCACGCCGAAATCGAAGAGAAATCCCTGGCGGGGCGTCAGGCTGTACGCCGCAGGATTGAGCGGATTGACCATCACCGAGCTGCGCATCCCCAAGCCTACGCCTCCCATCGACCGCTGGGCCACCACGCCGGGCGTCTGCAATTCGCCGATGCCGTACATCGAATAGGGAGAAAAGGCATTGATACTGCTTGTCTGAGCCATTGCCGAAACCGGCACGACCAGCATCGCAGCGACAGCCAGTCTATACATTAATCTCTTCACTATCATTCGTTTTAGCATTCGGCATTAAACTCCAAAATCCGATTCAGACCCAAGAAGACGAGTTCACAGTCTGCAAATATCGCATTTTTAATTCTTTTCGCAAAGTTTTTTGCGGCGCCACCGGTAAAAATTATGCAAATATCCGCATTTTCCCGCCGGAAACGCGCGATGTATCCTTCGATTTCGAAGGCGATGCCGTTCATCACGCCCTGCTCGATGCAGGAGGTCGTAGTCGTCCCGTAAAGGCGCTCTTCGGCAGTCTCGCGGCACAACGGAAGCCTGGCCGTATAGCGGTGCAGCGCCTGAAAACGCATCCCCATTCCGGGAGAAATGGCCCCGCCGCGGTAGGTGCCGTCGCCCGACACGTAGTCGACGGTGATGGCCGTTCCGAAATCGACGACCAGCGCGTCGCGCCCTTCGGCCACGAGCGCCGCCCCCACCGCGGCGGCGAGGCGGTCGGCGCCGAGCGTTTCGGGCGTATCGTAGCCGTTGCGGATCGGCACGGGCGTCGCCGGTGTAAATTCCAGACACTTCACGGCACGCACCCGCAGCATCCGCGCCAGCGGTGCGGTACGGCCTCCGGTAGAGGCGATAATGGCCCGGTCGATCGCCGGCCAGCGCGCCAGCAGGCCGTCGAGCAATTTGGTGTCGCACTCCTCGGCGAGCAGTTTCTCGACGATTTCACCCCCGTCGAAAACCGCCATTTTTATCAGCGTATTGCCGATGTCGATCGTCAGGTTCACGCGTCTTGTTCTTTATACAACGATTTCAGTATCTCCCATGCCCCTGCGATGTCGGTTACCCCTCTAACGGTCATCGCCAAACGGTTATTGTGCTGTTTGAGCACAAATTTATCGGGCCGTCGGGTCACGCGGCGCAACAGCTCCGAGAAGACCTCGCTCTTGTAGAAGGGCGACGCCGCGTCGCCCACGAAGTGTACGATCATCAACCCGTTCTTGACCTTCACGCGCTCCATGCCCAGACGCACCGCCTCCCAACGCAGACGCACCACGTCGAGCAGCTCCCTGGCCGCCTGCGGCAGCGCCCCGAAACGATCGACGAGCCGCTGCTCGAACCGTTGCAGCTCCTCCTCGCTGCGCATCGCGTCGAGCTCGCGGTAAAGCCGCAGTTTTTCGGCCGTCTGGCTCACGTAGGAGTCGGGCAGCTCGGCCTCGACGTCGACCTCGACGGCCGCATCCTCCACATAGCGCAACTGCTCGACGACCTCCTGCTCGCGGTCGCTCAGCCCCGCCACGTCGAGTCCCTCGGCCCGCAGTTCGGCCACCGCTTCGCGCATGATCTTCTGATAGGTCTCGAACCCGATGTCGGCGATGAATCCGCTCTGCTCGGCCCCCAGCAGGTTGCCGGCGCCGCGGATGTCGAGGTCCTGCATGGCGATGTTGAACCCCGATCCCAGGTCGGAGAACTCCTCGATGGCACGCAGACGCCGCCGTGCATCGCTGCCGAGCAGTTCGTCGGGCGGCGACAACAGGTAGCAATAGGCCTTGCGATCCGACCTCCCCACACGGCCGCGCAGCTGATGCAGGTCGCTCAGACCGTAGTTCTGGGCGCCATCGACGATGATCGTATTGGCGTTGGGGATGTCGATGCCGTTTTCGACGATAGTCGTCGAGACCAGCACGTCGAACTCGCCGTAGATGAAATCCATGACGAGCCGTTCGAGCTGCTCGGCCGGCATTTTGCCGTGACCGACCCCGACCCGCGCCTTGGGGCAGACGCGCGTAATCAGGCCCGCGACGGTTTGGAGATCCTCCACGCGGTTGTGGACGAAATAGACCTGCCCGCCGCGCGCCAACTCCGCTTCGACGGCATCGCGGACGATCTCCTCCGAGAAGACGTGTGACTCCGTGACGATCGGCTGGCGGTTGGGCGGCGGCGTCGAGATGACCGACAGGTCGCGCGACCCCATGAGCGAAAACTGCAACGTGCGCGGAATGGGCGTCGCCGTGAGCGTGAGCGTGTCGACATTGACGCTCAGCTGCGTGAGCTTCTCCTTGGCCGCCACGCCGAACTTCTGCTCCTCGTCGATGACCAGAAGCCCCAGATCGTGGAAGCGGACGTTCTTGCCCAGCATCTTGTGCGTGCCGATCAGAATGTCGATCCGCCCCGCTTCCAGATCGGCGAGAATCTGCTTGGTCTCCCTGGCCGATTTCGTACGGTTCAGGTATTCGATTTTCACCGGAAAGTCGCGCAGCCGCTCCATGAACGAACGGTAGTGCTGCAACGCCAGAATGGTCGTGGGAACCAGTACGGCGGTCTGCTTGCCGTCGCAGGCGGCCTTGAAGGCGGCGCGGATCGCCACCTCCGTCTTGCCGAAGCCCACGTCGCCGCAAACGAGCCGGTCCATCGGTTCGGCCGACTCCATGTCGCGCTTCACGGCCTCGATGGCCGCCTGCTGGTCGGGCGTCTCCTCGTAACGGAACGAGGCTTCTAGCTCGTGCTGCAAGTACCCGTCGGCCGAGAAGGCGAAGCCCTGCGATGCCTTGCGCTTGGCATAGAGCGCGATCAGCTCGCGCGAAATATCCTTGACGGCTTTCTTGGTAGCCGCTTTGAGCTTCTGCCAGGCGCCGCTGCCCAGCTTGTAGACCTTGGGCGGCTCGCCGTCGCCGCTCTTGTAACGCGAAATGCGGTGCAGCGAATGGACGTTGACGAAGAGTACGTCGCCGTCGCGGTAGACCAGCTTGATCGCCTCGTGCGTGCGCCCGTTCTCGTTGATCTTGACCAGACCGCCGAACCGCCCCACGCCGTGATCGATATGCACCACGTAATCGCCCGGTTTGAGCTGGTTCAGCTCGGCGACGGTCATCTGCTCGTCGCGCCGGATCTCGCCGTTGATGCGGTAACGCTGGTAACGGTCGAAGAGCTGGTGGTCGGTATAACAGCAGAGACGGAGCGTATGGTCGACGAACCCCTCGTGCAGCGTGAGCGACACCGGCGTGAAGACCACCCCGCCGCGGCCGACCTGGTGGAAAATATTTTGCAGGCGTTCGACCTGGGCCTTGTTCTCCGATAATATATAGGTGCGATACCCTTTCTGTATCGCGGCGGAAAGGTCGTCGGCCAGCAGCTCGAAATTTTTGTTGAAGGAGGGTTGCGGCGCCGTGCGGAACTCCACCGCGACCGTCGCCGGCCGCTCGGCCAGCGTATCGCGCGCCGCGAAGAGTCTCTTTCCGGCCAGCGCGTCGAGCAGCTGCCGGCGGCTGGTCAGCGCACGGTCCACGCCGGCGGGATCGTCCGCCTCGGCGAGCATCCGCCGCCGCAGATCGTCCACGCGCCGCAGGGCGTAATCCGCATCGAAAAACCAATAGCACACGTCGCCCGCCGCTTCGACGAGCGACACCCGTCCGCCTTCGCGCGCATTGAGGTTGGGAATGATCTCGGCCTGCTGCAACTTGTCCTGCGACAGCTGGCTCGAAATGTTGAACCGCCGGATCGAGTCGACCTCCTCGTCGAAAAAGTCGAACCGGTAGGGCAGGCTCTCGACGTAGGAGAAGACGTCGACGATGCCGCCGCGCTGAGAGTACTGCCCCGGCTCGTAGACGAAATCCACCCGCACGAATCCGCTCTCGTCGAGCCATTCGACCAGATCGGCGGGGCGCAGGCGGTCGCCCGCCCGCACGGTCATCGTCTCGCGCCGCAGCGCCTCCGCGTCGACGACCCGTTCGGCCAGCGCTTCCGGATAGGTACAGAGCGCCAGGTATCCCGCCGGCGGCGTCCGCAGTGCATTGAGCGCCGCCGTGCGCTGCACAACGCCCTGCGCATCCTCGGCGCCGTAGACGATCGACCGCTTGTAGGACGACGGGAAAAAGAGGATGCGCCGCTCGTCCAGCAGCGCGTAGAGGTCGTTCAGGAGATAGGCGGCCGCATCGCGGTCTTCGGCGACGAAGACGTGCACGCCGCCCGTGCGGCGTATGGTCGCTGCGGCATACAACGAAAAAGCCCCGCCGACCAACTCCTTAAGATGGACGGTGACGCTTTCCGTTTCGTATTCGCGGCACAACCGCCGGAGGTTCTTCGACCCCTCGACGAGTGCCAGCATCTGCTCGCTCGCAGTCATAAAAAAGTAAGGCCGTTAGTACTCAATGCCCCGCGCCGTTCGCCCGGCTCCGCTTACAGCAGTTGTTTGCCCCGCTTGTCGAAGAAGCGCGTATCGACGATGCCGACGCTCTGGTCCGCGACGATGTGCAGCCACGTCTTGTAGCGCCACATCCAGCGCAGGCGCAGCGACCATACGCCCCGGTGAAGGAACGCCGAGACATAGGGGCTGACCTTCAATTTGAGGTATTTGTGCCCGCGGTCGATCGTCAGGTAGGAGATGTTGTTCTCGATCTTCTTGTCGAGCAGAATGGTCGGCTCGATCTTGCCCGTCCCGCCGCAGGTGGGGCAGACGTCCTTCACCTCTTCGACCGCCACGGGACGCACGCGCTGGCGCGTGATCTGCATCAGACCGAACTTCGTGAGCGGAAGGATCGTATGCTTGGCCTTGTCGGTGGCCATCAGCTTGGTCATCTCGTCGTAGAGCGTCTGCCGGTTGACCGCCTTGTGCAGATCGATGAAGTCGATGATGACGATGCCGCCCAGATCGCGCAGGCGAAGCTGGCGGGCGATTTCGCGCGCCGCAGCCAGATTGACGTCCAGAGCCGTCTGCTCCTGGTCGTCTTCGGCCTTGGTGCGGTTGCCCGAATTGACGTCGATGACGTTCATCGCCTCGGTATGTTCGATGATGAGGTAGGCGCCCCGTTTCAGCGACACGTACTTGGCGAAGAGCGACTTGATCTGCTTCGAGATGTCGAAATTGTCGAAAATGGGCACCTTGCCCCGATAGAGTTTGACGATCTTCTCCTTCTCGGGGGCGATGACGCGGATATAGTTGCGGATCTCGTTGAACATCGTCTCGTCGTCGACCGTAATCTGCGAGAACGACGAGTCGAGCGAGTCGCGGATGATGGTATTGGCGCGGTTCTGCTCGCTCAGGAGCAGCGCCGGAGCCGTCGATTTCTTGACGTTCTGCAAGGCCGTGTGCCACTTGTCGACCAGCGAACGGATGTCGTGTTCCACGTCGGCGTCCGAAGCGTTCATCGCCGCCGTGCGGATAATGACGCCGAAATTCTTGGGCAGCACCCCTGCGCGATGCGTTTGAGCCGCTTCTTCTCGTCGGCGGAGCGGATCTTCTGCGAAATGAAGACCTTCGACGAAAACGGCACCAGCACGACGTTGCGGCCGGCCAGCGAGATGTCGGCCGTCAGGCGCGGGCCTTTGGTCGAAATGGCCTCTTTGGCCACCTGCACCATGACCGTCTGCCCCACTTCGAGGTGGGCGCCGATCTTGCCGCTCTTTTCGAGCGCCGGTTCCAGCTTGATTCCTTCGAGACGGACGCCGCGCTTGCCGGGCTGTTGCGCCGCCACGAGCTTTTTGAGCGACGAAAACTGCGACCCCAGATCGAGGTAATGGATGAAAGCGTCCTTTTCGTGTCCGATGTTGACGAACGCAGCATTCAGGCCGGGCATGATCTTGCGAACCTTGCCCAGATAGATATCTCCCACCGAGAAGCCCGTCTGACACTGTTCCTTGTTGAGCTCGACGAGCACCTTGTCTTCGGCCAGCGCAATGGAGATTTCAGTCGGGGTTACGTTGATGATTAATTCTCGATTCATATGGTTTTCCTGCAAAAAGGCACTCCTGCGAACCGGCCCGCCCTTCACGAACGGGCTCGGACCCGTTTCGCGGAAAGCGGCGGCGAACGCCTCTGCGGCACCGCCGGCCGGCGAAGGATTTCCGCATTCGCTTCCGACCGCCGTTTCCGGAGCCGGAGACGCATACCGCCTCTTTTTCAGCCGGTTCCGGTCTGAAAACGAAACGACCGGCCGACCGGAAACGGAGCGGGGCGGAGTTGCCTACGAAAAAATAGTTAAAGCTAAAGGCTTTCGGACCTTTAGCTTTACTATCTGTCAATACATAAGAGTGCTACTTTTTCTTATGACGGTTCTTGCGCAGACGTTTCTTCCGCTTGTGCGTAGCCATCTTATGACGCTTATGCTTCTTTCCGTTCGGCATAGTTGTAAATTTAATGGTTTGACTTTAAGTTTGGATCCGGTTCGGCCCTATTTCACCTTCGCGGCGAAGCTCTTGGCGGGCTTGAACGCGGGGATGTCGTGTGCCGGAATCGTAATCGTGGTATTCTTCGAAATATTGCGGGCTACCTTCGTGGCGCGCTTCTTGACGATGAAGCTGCCGAAGCCGCGGAGATATACGTTGTTCTTCTTCTCCAGAGATCCCTTGATGCTCTCCATGAAAGCCTCGACAATGGCCTGTACCTGTACCTTCTCGGCACCGGTGCTTTTGGCGATCTCGTTTACGATATCTGCTTTTGTCATAGTTGTAAAAAAAATTAAGAGTTAATATGTTAATTCCTTTCTATCCCTGCTTCTGCCACACCTTCTACACCTTTCGCTCACCACGGCAACCGCCCGCCTGCGGGTCGGTCGTTCAGCCTCGGATTCCGGAAAAAATCGCTTTTTCAGGTGTGCAAATATACTATTTATTTGATTAATCCACAATTCGCTAACATTTTTTCATTTCCGGCATCCGCGCGGCACCCTCCGCAGGAAAAAATCTATCCGTCAGTGTGTGAGTACCATATAACAAATAACGCGCCAAGCAGGAGGAAATTGCATGGCGGCCGGCCGGCGATGCGGAAAAAACGTCCGGCACGCAATATTTTGCCCCTGAAATTGCATTATCCTATGGAAAACGTTACTTTTGCACAACCTAACCGACAGCGACATTATGGTGAAAATCCTATGGGTGGACGACGAGATCGAACTGCTGAAACCCCACGTGCTCTTCCTGCGTCAGAAAGGGTATGAAGTCGACACCTGCAACAACGGGTACGACGCGATCGACATGGCCACCGAAGGCGGCTACGACCTGATCATCCTCGACGAGATGATGCCCGGCATGACCGGACTGGAAACCCTCCCCAAGATCAAGGAGGTACGCCCCACCACGCCCGTCATCATGGTGACCAAGAGCGAGGAGGAGAACATCATGGACAAGGCGATCGGCTCGAAGATCGCCGACTACATCATCAAGCCCGTCAACCCCAACCAGGTACTGCTGTCGATCAAGAAGAACGTCCACCAGCAGCAGCTCGTCACCGAACAGGCCACGGCCGACTACCGCTCCGAGTTCGGCCGCATCTCCAATGCGCTGCAAATGGCCGAGAACTTCTCCGACTGGTGCAACATCTACCGGCGCATCACCTCGTGGGACATCGAGTTGTCGGAGTCCAGCGACGCTTCGATCAAGGAGGTGATCCAGTTCCAGAAGTCGGAGGCCAACCAGGCCTTCTCGAAATTCGTGCGCCGCAACTATTTCGACTGGATCAACCGCCGCGACGACCTCACGCCCGTCATGTCGCATACGCTCATGCGTTCGCGCATCCTCCCCGTCGCCGACGAAAATTCCAAGACGACGCTGCTGCTGATCGACAATTTCCGCTACGACCAGTGGCGTTCGATCAACCCGCTGCTGCGCGGCTACTACGACGTGGCCGTCGACGACTTCTACTGCGCCATTCTCCCCACGGCGACGCAATACGCCCGCAACGCCATCTTCGCAGGACTGATGCCGCTGGCCATCGACCGTCTGATGCCCGAACGGTGGCTCAACGACAACGAGGAGGGCGGCAAAAACCAATACGAGGAGGAGTTCCTGCGCCGCCAGTTGCAGAGCAACGGCAAGAACTACCGCTGGACGTTCGACAAACTGGTGCGCCCCGAAGCGGGCCGCAAGCTGGTGGACAACATCCAACGCATCTACGACGCCGATTTCTCGGTGATCGTCTACAACTTCCTCGACATCCTGTCGCATGCGCGCACCGAGACCGACATCATCCGCGAGCTGACCGAGGACGAGGCGTCGTTCCGCTCGCTGACGCGCTCGTGGTTCGAACACTCCGACCTCTTCACGCTGCTCAGACTCCTCTCGAAGCGGGGACACACGGTCATCATCACCTCCGACCACGGCACGATCCGCGTCGACAACCCGATCCGCGTGACGGGCGACCGCGAGACCTCGCCCAACCTGCGCTACAAGACGGGGCGCAACCGCTCCTACAACCCGCGCGAAGTCTACGAAATCACGCGGCCGGAAGACATCCAATTGCCGCGCATCAACCTCTCGTCGAGCTATATCTTCGCCTACAACACCGATTTTCTCGTCTATAACAATGACGCCAACCGCTTCATCCGCTACTACAAGAACACGTTCCAGCACGGCGGCATTTCGATGGAGGAGATGATCGTGCCCTATATCGTATTAAAACCCAAACAATAAGCATGAAAACGCTCGCTATCGATTCGCTCGACGACCTTCCCGACGCAGCCGAAGCCGTCATCGACGCCCTGGCAGGCCGCACGGTGGTCGCCTTTCGGGGCGAAATGGGCGCCGGCAAGACGACCCTCATCGGCGCGATCCTCGACCGTCTGGGTTCCGCCGACACGGTCACCAGCCCCACCTTCGCGCTGGTCAACCAGTACGACACGGCCGACGGACGCCCCGTCTTCCACTTCGACTTCTACCGCATCGACCGCATCGAGGAGGCCTACGACTTCGGCTACGAAGAGTATTTCTATTCGGGCAACCTCTGTCTGGTGGAGTGGCCCGAAAAAATCGAGGAGCTGCTCCCCGACGACACGATGACGGTTCGCATCCGCGTGGACGGCCCCGAGCAGCGCACGCTGTTCATCGACTGAGGCGGCCCGACGAACCGGCAGGGCGGCGCACTGTCGCAGTGCGCGCCGTGTCGTTCGCCCCGCAGGGGTCAGATGCGCGGTTTCTGCACGAGGCGGATCACCAGCGAAAGCGCATAGATCATCATGCCGTACATCACGGGATCAACGACACCTTGAACCCGTTCAACAGCAACCCGACCGAAGGCCACTCGCCGACCTCGGCGACGACACCGGCCGCCTGAAACAGCCCCGCAAACTGCCAAAAGCAGCCTGTGACCAACGCCAGCAGGCCGATTTCACGCACCCACGCGGGGCTTTCCACGCCGCGAAAAAGAGACAGACCAACTCGACGGAGAGCAGCGACATCGCGCCCGGACCGCCTGCAATGAAAAGATCGAACATAACGCACGGATTTTTAAGGTTCAACAATTCGGGAATCCCCGCTGCAAAGATAGGCCGTACGCCGCACGCAGCCAAACGATCGGGCCGTCGAATCCCCCTCTCGCAGTGCAGAATCCCGTCGTCGCGCTTTTCCGGCGCCGGCGCACGACGGAATCGGCCGAAAATCGCTACCTTTGCGTTCGCAAACCGACCGTCCGCACATGAAACGACTCTTCCCGCTGTTTTCGGCCCTCGCCGCCGTGCCGTTCGTGGCGCTGCTGCTCGTCAGCCTCGGTTACACCCTCGGCGAAGCGTCGCTGCTGGCCGTCATGTTCCTGCCCGGTCTGTTCGCCTTCCGCCATTTCCTGCCGCAAATCCGGTTCGCCGAACGACGGCGCGGGGCCCTGCAACTGTTCTATCTGACGGGGGCCGTCCTCACCTTCGAGTACGTCGCCCTGATGCTGACGAATTACTACCTGCGCTACAACGCCTCCGTCTGGCGCTACGACATCACGATGCCCGATCTGCTGCAAAACCCGCTCTTCATCCTGCTGCTGCTCGCCGCCTGCGCGCTGCCGATGCACTGGATCGAACGCCGCTGCAACACGCAGCCCGCCCGCGACCGCTACGTCGAATTCATCTCCGACCGCCGCCGCGTCCGCCCTCGAAACGGAGCGGATCTCCTACCTCGAATCCAACGATTCGGAGGTGTGGATCCACACCTCGACCGGCGAATCCCTACGCACCAAGACCAAGATTTCGCAGTGGGAGCAGCAGCTCGACGACCGCTTCCTGCGCATCCACCGCTCCTATATCGTCAACGCCGACCGCGTCGCAAGGCACACGGCCGGCGCGGTGGTCGTCGACGGACAAACGCTCGAGGTTTCGCGCAAATACCGCGACAGCGTCCGCGCGGCGATCCCCGAAAGCGCGCCGTCCGCCCGCGTCCGGCACATTTCGAACGACAAGCCCTCCTGAGCGGTGCGAAAGTTGGACGATTCCGGAAAAATCGTTATTTTTGCTCCTCCGAAAACAACTACGATCATGCAGGAATATACCTCCCGCCAACAGCAGATCCGCCGCTCGGCGCAGCAGATCTACGATGTCGTCAGCCGATTCGACAACCTCACCCCCGCCCTGGCCGACCGGGTCGAGGAGTGGCAGGCCGACGAAGACACCTGTTCGTTCAAGGCCAAAGGCTTCACCGTGAAGCTGCGCATCGCCGAAAAGGAGGCGCCCAAGACGATCAAGATCGTCGGCGGCGACGGCGGCGTACCGATGGATTTCGCCTTCTGGCTGCAACTCAAAGAGGTGGCACCCTACGACACGCGGATGCGGCTGGTGCTGCACATCGACCTGAACATGATGATGCGCATGATGATCGGCTCGAAGATTCAGGGTGCGATCGACCAGATCGCCGAGGCGCTCGCCAAGTCGTTCAACGCCGCCCCGCAGGTCTGGAGCGGACGCCGCCCGCAGGGCGAGCGAGGAAGGCCGGAGGGCCGGCACCGGAGGTGCGAAGGCCCTCACGGACGAACGAGCCTCGCTTTTCGCAAGAAAAGCCGTCCGCCATACCGCCACAGGCGAAACGGAGTCCGTAGGACGACGTAGCGCCGCCAATCCCGCAGCAATCGAAAGAGCAGGACGAGGAGGGCCTGCACCGGAGGTGCGAAGGCCCTCACGGACGGACGAGCCCCGCTTTTCGCAAGAAAAGCCGTCCGCCATACCGCCACAGGCGAAACGGAGTCCGCAGGACGACTGGCACCGTCCGGCAAACGTCACGGTCCGCATCGGCCGACGCTGCCGATCCTTTTTTCCGACGGCGGGATTTTGAAATCCCGCCGAAATACGTTATATTTGTAAGAACTATCAACCACCAATACTCGGCTCATGGCACACCACGTTTTCATCAGTTACGCAAGTAAAAACAAACAACTGGCCGATGCGCTCTGCCACACGCTGGAACAACACCGCATCTCCTGCTGGATCGCCCCGCGCGACGTCCTGCCCGGAGAGCCCTACGCCCGCGAAATCATCCGCGGCATCCGCGACTGCCAGATCATCGTGCTGATCTATACCAACGACTCCAACGCATCGGAGCACGTGCTCAACGAGATCGACAAGGCGTTCAACTACGGGAAGGTCATCATCCCCTTCATCGCCGACGATACGCGCATGAGCGACGAGTTCGACTACTACCTCAGCCGCAAGCACTGGCTCACGGCCTTTCCCAACCCCGAACAGCACTTCGCCAAATTGGTGGAATCGATCGCCCGGACGCTGAAACTCGACACGACGCCCGTCGTGACACCGCCTCCGACACCCACGTCTCTGCCCGCGACGACGGGCCCCGCCACGACGACTCCGCCGCCCGCAGTGCCGCGCCCGACGATTACTCCCGTCGACGTTCCGCGCCCGCTGGCCGGACGCAATCGCACACGCGGCAAACAGAACTACGACAACGGCGACAGCTACGAAGGCGAACTCTTCGACAACAAACGCGACGGGCAGGGCACCTACACATGGAAAGACGGAGACAAATACGTCGGCGATTTCATCGATAACCAGCGCACCGGAAAGGGCACCTTCTACTGGGTCGACGGAGAGCGTTACGAAGGCGAGTTCCTCAACGGAAACCGGCACGGCCGCGGCATCTATTTCTTCAAGAACGGCAACCGCTACGAAGGCGATTTCCGCGAAGGGAAACGCACGGGCCGCGGCACGTTCCAATGGGCCGACGGAGACCGTTACGAAGGCGAGTTCATCGACGGCGACCGCACCGGCAAAGGCTCCTACTACTGGAAGAGCGGCTCCCACTACGACGGCGACTTCATCAAGGGCAGCCGTACGGGCAAGGGCTCCTACTACTGGGCCGACGGAGACCGCTACGTGGGCGATTTCGCCGACGACAAACTCACGGCCAGGGCGTCTACTACTACAAAGACGGCACCCGCTACGAAGGCACTTTCGCGGAGGACAAGCGCACCGGCCGCGGTACGTTCTACTGGCCCGACGGAGACCGTTACGAGGGCGATTTCATCAACGGCGAACGCACGGGCAAGGGCTCCTACTACTGGGCCGACGGCGATCGCTACGAAGGGATTTCGTCAAGGGAAATGCCACGGGACGGGTACCTACTACTACAAGAGCGGGAACCGTTATACCGGCGCTTTCGTCGACGACAAGCGTACCGGCAAAGGTACGTTCTACTGGGCCGACGGCGATCGCTACGAAGGCGACTTCGTCGAGGGGAAATGCCACGGCAAGGGTACCTACCATTGGAATTCGGGCAACTATTACGTCGGCGACTGGGTCAACGACGAACGCACCGGCAAGGGCGTTTATTACTGGGTCGACGGCGACCGCTACGAAGGCGACTTCATCAAGGGCTCGCGCACGGGAAAAGGATGTTACTACTGGCCGGACGGCGACCGTTACGAGGGCGACTTCGTCGAGGGAAAGAGTCATGGCAAGGGTACCTACTACTGGGCCAACGGAAACAAATACGTCGGCGACTGGGTCGCCGACAAACCACCGGCAAGGGTGTCTTCTACTGGACCAGCGGCGACCGCTACGAGGAGATTTCGTCGAGGGGAAATTCAACGGCGAGGGCATCTACTACTGGGCCGACGGAGACCGTTACGAGGGAGAGTTCTCGGACGGCGATTTCCACGGTTACGGTATTAAATACCATGCCGACGGCTCCCGCCAGGCCGGCCGGTGGGAACACGACAATTTCGTGGGATAAACGACCTTATCGAAAAAGCGGACGTCCGACGATTCAGACGCCCGCTTTTCCAATCCCTTCTGCCCGCCTACAATTTGGCGAAAACCCGCCGGATAGTCGGAAAAGTCTGCTGCAAATGCAGTTCTACCTCGGCAGGCGTACACCAGCATACGCGGTCGATCCCTCTTCGGTCTGCGGCCGGAGCGTCGCGTCGGCCGCGGCCGCCATCTCGAACCAATGGGTGCGCTTCATCTCCCACTCCCCGCGCAACTGGTAACAATGGAGCGTGTCGCACAGGTGACGTCGGATCGAAGCCGCGACGCCCGTCTCCTCCCGAACCTCGCGCAGGGCGCACGCCTCAATCGTCTCGCCCCGCTCCCAATGCCCCTTGGGCAGATCCCAACGGCCGTTGCGGTAGATCATCAGCCGCTCGCCGCGGTCGTTGACGACCGCGCCTCCGGCCGCCTCGACGAGCCGGAACGCCGCGGCGAAGGCCGCGAAACAGCGGTCGGGGTCGGGAGTCACGACCGCCACGAAATTGAATGTTTCCAAAAAATTGAGTATCTTCGCCTGCGGAAGCGTCGTGCCGGCTTCGAGCGGAATCTCATGGTAAGGCTCTCCGACGGGACGCGATGAAAAAAGCAGAATCTTATCGGCGAAATAGATCGTTCGGCACATGAAGCATACGATTTGTTCCGGCAAAAGTACGAAGATTTGAACGAAATGAAGAAACCCAACTCGGCAAATATGAAAAAATTTTTCCTGCTTATGGCATGTACGGTTCTGGGACTCGGCTCCTGTACGGGGCGGCCCCGGCCTCTCGAAATCGACAACGCGCTCACGGCCGAAGAGATCGCCGCGGGACGTTTCACCCCGGAGGTGATGTGGAAGATGGGAAGGCTCGGAGGGTCGCAGCTTTCGCCCGACGGCAACGGCTCGTCTACACAGTCACCTATTACAATCTCGGCGAGAACCGCGGCGTGACGGCGCTTTACCTGCGCGACATGGCATCGGGCAAGGTGCGCCAGCTGACCGACCACGTCGAACAACACGTCGCCGGCATGGTCGGCCGACGGGCGCACGCTCTATTTCCTGTCGGACCGCAGCGGCACGCAGCAGGTATGGCGCATGGCCGCCGCGGGCGGCGAGCCGCAGCAGGTGACCGCCTTCGACGCCGACGTCGAGGGCTTCGGCGTCAACAAGCCCGGCGATGCGATCTGGTACGTGCAGACGGTAGCCGTCCCAGGCGACGCGAAGTGTTCGGCCGACCTCTATAAGGACATGCCCCGGTCGAAAGCGCACATCTACGACGATCTGATGGCCCGCCACTGGAACTATTGGGACGAGGGGCGCTACCGCCACCTCTTCATCGCCGCCCTCACCGACGGTAAAGCCGCCGAGGGCGTCGACATCGTAGGCGCCGACGCGGCGTGGGACGTACCCACGGCGCCCTACTTCGACACGGCCGAGATCGCATGGAGCAACGCCGGCGACCGGCTGGCCTACACCTGCAAGCCCCTCACCGGCACCGACTACGCCCTTTCGACCGATTCGGACATCTTCGTCTACGACCGCGCGAGCGGCCGCACGGTCAACATCTGCAAGCCGATGGAGGGCCGCGTCCGCTTCAACGCCATGGTACATCGCAATACGCCCTTCCCCGGCTATGACAAATACCCCGTCTGGTCGCCCGACGACCGCTACATCGCCTTCCGCTCGATGGCCACGCCCGGCTACGAGGCCGACAAGGAGCGCCTGATGCGCTACGACTGCCGCACGGCGGAGATCACCGACCTCACGCCCTCCTTCGACTACCACGCCACCAACGTGGCGTGGGCCGACGACCGCACGCTGTGGTTCATCGCCCCGATGGAGGGAACCTACCAACTCTGCCGCCTCGCGCTGCCGGCCCCCGACGCCACGTGCGGCACCGTCGACCTGCCGACGGTCGTCACGTCGGGCGACCACGACATCAACGCCTTCACGATGGCCGGCGGACGCATCGTCGCCGAAGTGACGACGATGCGCATGGCCACCGAACAGTTCGAGGTCGACCCCGCCGACGGCAAGCTCACGCAACTCTCGGCCGTCAACAAGGAGATTTACGACCACATCTGCCTGGGAACGGTCGAAAAACGCTGGGTCGAGACCACCGACGGCAAGCGGATGCTGACGTGGGTCGTTCTGCCACCCGACTTCGATCCGGCGAAGAAATACCCCACGCTGCTCTTCTGCGAGGGCGGCCCGCAGAGCGTCGTCTCGCAAGCGTGGAGCTACCGCTGGAACTTCGCGCTGATGGCCTCGCAGGGCTACGTCGTCGTGGCGCCCAACCGCCGCGGCGTACCCTCGTTCGGGCAGGAGTGGCTCGAACAGATTTCGGGCGACTATTCGGGACAGAACATCCGCGACTACCTCTCGGCCATCGACGACGTGGCGCGCGAACCGTGGTGCGACCGCGACCGGCTGGGCTGCGTGGGCGCCTCCTACGGCGGTTATTCGGTCTATTTCCTGGCCGGCTGCCACCAGAAGCGCTTCAAGGCCTTCATCGCCCACTGCGGCATCTTCAACTTCGAGTCGATGTACGGCCAGACCGAGGAGCTGTTCTTCATCAACCACGACTACGGCGGGGCCTACTGGGAAAAGGATAACCCCACGGCCATGCGTTCCTACGCCAATTCGCCGCACAAGTTCGTCGACCGCTGGGACACGCCCATCCTGATCGTCACGGGCGAATACGACTTCCGCATCCCCTACACGCAGTCGCTCGAAGCCTTCACAGCCGCCCGTCTGCACGGCATACCGGCACGGCTCGTGGCCTTCGAGGACGAGGCGCACCAAGTATTCAAGCCGCAGAACTCGGTGGTCTGGAACCGCGAATTCTTCGGCTGGCTCGACAAATACGTCAAGGAGGCCCGGTAGCCTCTTCCGACGAGCCCCGCATCGGGAGCGCACCCCTCCGGACAGGGATGCGTTCCCGATGTCGTTTTACGATTACTCCGACCTGTTCATGATGAAAACGGGGTGTTCGTTGAAATTTTTTCCTATATATTATCGAACCGGCTATTTTTGTACACAAATGCAAAGTTGTGTTCAAACCGAAAAACGACGGCCGTCCCGCAGAAGGCCGCATCGAGATAACGAAGATGAAAAAGATCCTCCTGAGCGTTTCCATGTTGCTGGCACTGGCTTTCGCGCCGGTGTCGTGCGACCGCGAGAAGGCCGAATACGGCGACGGACAGCAGCCCGTCGGGACCGTCACGGGCCCGTTGTCGCTCGCGGCGATGACCGTCGTCCTCTCCACCGAGACCGAAACGCACGACGCGGTCGTGCGCCCCGACGCCGCAGCCGCGATGAGCGCTCCGGCCGCCTCCGGCCGCCTGCAAACGGCCGCCCGTGCGGAAGCCGAGACCACCTATACATGTACCGTTACGGATGCGGCGGGCGCCGCCGTCGCGCAGTTCCCCTACGACCGACGCCCCGAGACGCTCACCCCTGCCCGCCGGAGCCTATACGCTGACGGTCGAGTCGGCCGAACCGAAAGCCGCGGTATGGGACGACCCCGTCTACGTCGCCCGTCAGGAGGTGCTGATCGACCGGAACGCGACCGTCGAAGTGGGCGAGGTGCTCTGCACGCCGGCCGCCGTCGGCGTCGCGCTGGTCTTCGACCCCGCATTCGGTGCGCAGTCGACCGCCACGGTCGACTGCGGCGGCGAAGCGCTCGCCTTCACGACCTCCGAGAGCCGCACGGGCTGGTTCGCAGTCGGGACGGCGCGGACGCTGACCCTGACCGTCGAAGGAACCGCGGGCGAGGGAACGCCTGTGTCGTTCACGCGACGCTACACGGACGTGCAGGCCGGACAACTCTATCACTTCACCGTCAAGGGCGAATCGCTCTCGGCGCCCGACATCGAATGGGTCGGCCACGACACCTCCCAGCGCTACGAAGCCAACGACGAACTCGAAGCGCAGATCGTCGTCACCGCCGCGGCCGGCATCCGCGCCTTCACCGTGGAGATCATCTCCGAAGAGGTGCTGACGCCCGAAGTGCTTGATGCCGTGGGGCTCGCGCCGGAGCTCGATCTGGTCTCGCCGGGCGACTACAAGGAACCGCTCGAAGGGCTGGGATTCCCCACCGGAGAGAAGGTCGTCGGCCAGACCTCCGTATCGTTCGACATCTCGGACTTCATGCCGCTCATTCCGCTGCTGGGTACGGGCGACAGCGATTTCCGTCTGACGGTCACCGACAACGAAGGGCAGACCACCGTCGCCTCGATCATGGTGCACAGCACCAACGGCGAAGCACCCGAACCCGAAGGCCCCGAAGAGGAGTATCCGGGCGGCGATGCCAAACCGCTGGAACCGCCCCACGCCGGACAACCCTATCCGGGCGGCGACGCCAAACCGATTCACAACACACAAAAAATAACCACAATCCGATGATTATGAAGCAGAACATTACGAATTTCGGGGGGGGGTCGAAGACCTATCTCCGTCCGGAAGTCACCGCAACGGAAGTTGTCGTGGAGACCGGCTTTGCAGCCAGCGAGGCATTCCCCGGCGGAAATGCCAAACCTTTCAACGAGTGGGGCGATCAAATGCCTGATGCCTACGGCGATCCGATCGAAGAATAATAAAACAGACATCCATATGAAACACGCATTTACCAAAGGATTGTTCGTTGCAGCCACTGCAACGCTCATCGCGGCCTGCTCGACCGACGACGCAGCCGACCAAATGCCGGTAGCACCCGGCAAAATCGAGGTCAGCCTCAAAGCCGCGCTGCCCCAGAGCCGCGCGCAGATCGAGGTCGACGAGTCCAACGGCCGTTTCTCCGGTTCGTGGGAGGCGACCGACGAGCTGACGGTCTACGCCAAAGGCAGCCAGACGGACGAAGAGACCCAGAAATTCACCTACGACGCCTCCTCGAAGGTATTCAAAGGCAAACTGGCCGACGCCACGCAGGACTGGACCTACCAGGCCGTCTACCCTGCCGTCGACGCTACGCCGCTCAACATCCCGTTCGGTGCGGAGCGTACGCAGAAGGGCAGCAATTTCAACGGCGCCTACGATCCCCTCGTGTCGGCACTCGTAACCCATGACGGCGCCGAGCCGGGCAAGACCCCGCAGGGCGAAGCCGTGACCTTCGGTCTGAAACGTCTGACGGCCATTCTGGCGCTCACGTTCAAGACCGACGACGCCACGGTCAAGGCCGAAAAGGTGAAGTCGGTAGCACTGACCGCCGCCGGCAAGACGATCGCCGCCAAGTCGTTCGACATCACGCTCGACGACCAGTCGGGCGCCCTCAACACCGACGGACAGTCGGAGACGATCACGCTGAGCTACGAAGCCGGCAGCGAACCGGCCGCCGCCTCGTTCAAGGCCTATTTCAACGTTCCGGCCGCCACCTACGGCAAGCTGTCGGTGGTCATCACCACCGAAGGCCACACCGCATCGCTCGACCTGACGACCGACGGCATCGAGCTGCTCCCCGGCGAGCTGGCCTACACGACCAAAGCCGTGAGCGGCTGGATTGCACTCGCTGCCGCTCCGACACTCGAATGGGTTGACAACCCCACCTTCGAGCCGCAGGAGATCAAGGAAGGTATGAGTGTAAAGGTCAATCTGCAAGCAGCAGCCGGTATCGAAGGATTTGTTATCAAGGTCGACTCAAAAAGGACTGGCCACCATTCTCGGACAAATGCAAATGCCCGTAGTAGGAACCGTCACCACAATGGATATGATAAATGACCCTAACACGGAAGCGATCAAAAGCATGATTCCGGGATTTCCCGATCCGCTGGCCGGTCATACGGAGGCATTCCAGCTCGACCTTTCTACACTCGTTCCGCTCATTCTGGAATTGCCGGGCATGGGAATTTCCGCAGAAGACATCTACGGCAACCATAAATTTACGCTTATCATGAGCGACGCTCTCGGCCGTTCGATCGAAAAGACATTGGTCTTTTATGTTCCCGCACCCAACCCGACGATTACCTACGCAGCGGGAGCATGGAACGATATGGCAACTTTTACATTGCAGAATGTTCCTGCCGATGCGCAAACGGTCAAGGTACAATACAAAACGACCGACGAATCGCAATGGCACGATGCCGAAGTAAATTCCGACCGCACGGCTGCGATCGCACGTCCGGAATTTACATCGCATACATCAGCCGATTGGACGACGCTCGAAGCCGCCAACGTCAAACCGTACAAGCGTAAAGTCGCCGGCACCGGTATTCTCGACGGAAAAACCTATCAGTATAAATTGATTGTCGACTCCTTCGAGTCCGAAGTCGCCGAATTCGATTCTGCCGCTGCCAATCTGACGAATCCCGCAATTCCGACGCTGGATCAGAAAGAATTATCCTGCTATACCACAGAGAACAACACGGATGCAACTTGGTGGGGTAGCGGAAACAACACTTTCGCAAAATCGTTATGTAAACACGACGCTACTTACAAAGGTGCACATTTAAAAGCCGAAAGTGGAGGATTAGTCTCCTTTGTAGGCTTGGCCCCGGGCAACCTATTCTCCGGTAAATTCTACCGCCCCAGCACTGATGGCACCGTCTATTTCGGGCAACCCTATCAATGGGCAAAACGTCCTTCGGGAGTAAAAGTACAATACGATGCGAAAACGGGCAATGTTAATAATGGAAAGCACGGATGGAAAATTGCAGAAGGGTCTCCGGATTACGCCCGTATTTTCGTAGCGATTGTTAATTGGGAAAAAGACCCGAGATGTTACATCCGGTATGTCTACACCAAAAGGATGCTGGGACCCCGAAACCTCGAGCGATCCTTCGGGAGATAACTGTGGAGGAGGCCAAATCGTAGCCTATGCTTCGTTGTGGATCAGCCAAACAGCACTGAAAGGTTCGTTCAACGAAGTGACCTTGCCGTTCAACTGGTATGCAGAAGACGTGAATCCGGCAAATGCCAATTACAGCCTCGTTATTTCCTGCTCCACCAGCGCATACGGCGACTATCTGAACGGATACAAGAGCGCCGAAATGTACGTCGGCGACTTCGAGTGGGTATACTAATCCTCTGAAAACGACAACCCTGCAAATTTCCGGGCGGCCCGACGACCGCCCGGAGATTCGTTAGGGTCGGAAACGGCTGCGGCGAGGGCCGCCGAAAAACTCCCGCGATACGCAAAGAACCGATTAACGCACTTCGAAATGCGCAAACTCAAACTTCTGACACTGATTCTGCTGCTGGGGACGGCCGTCGCGGCCGCCGCCCCGCGGCCGGAATCGCCCGTCGACCGAACGGCCGCCGCACCCGATCCTATGGCAGCGGAAACGTCCGACATCGCCGACGCGGAGCCGCCGCTCACCGCCGAACCCCTTCCCGCGACCGACGTCGTTTCGGTATCGGAGGCACCCGACGGGCCGACTGCCACGACGCCGGCCGGCGACCGTGCAGCCGGACTCACGGCGATCGCGGACGGGGAACAGCCTCAGCCGGCGAAAACCGTCAACCAGCGGCGTGCCGAGCGCGGCATCAGCTCGCGGACCAGCCTCTTCGTCCCCAAGGGACAATGGGTCTTCGGCGGTACGGTCTCCTATTCGACCCACAACAACCGCGACTACGACGTGCTCGTAATCGACGACATCACCTCCGAAGGCTACACCTTCAAGGTCAGTCCGATGATCGGCTACGCGCTGGGCAACAACTCGACGCTCGGCGTGCGCTTCATCTACGGCCGCACGCTGCTCAAACTCGACGGGGCGAACGTCAGCTTCGGCAACGGCGACTCGTCGACAGACCTGAGCGTCGACTATTACTACGCGCTGCGCCACTCCTATTCGTTCGCTGCGGTCTACCGCCGCTACATCCCCTTCGGCGAGTCGAAGCGCTTCGGCATCTTCACCGACATCCAGCTGCTCTTCGGCGGCTCGCAGGGCAAGTTCGCGGCCGATTCGCCGATCAAGGGCACGTTCCAGCGGGGCTTCGACTTCGAACTGGGCCTCTCGCCCGGCCTGATCGCCTTCGCCACGAACAGCATGGCCGTCGAGGTCAATGTCGGCATGATGGGCATCGGGTACAGCCGCGTGCGGCAGGTACACAACCAGGTGACGACCGGCACGCGCCACCAGAGCGCCATGAATTTCAAAGTCAACCTGCTCTCCATCGGGCTGGGCATATCGTTCTACCTCTAAAACCGCACGGCAATGAAGAAATTCCTACTTTTGATGCTCCTCGCGCCGGCGGCACTGTCGGCCGCGGCCGACTCCGGCGCCGACGCCTCGGTCGTCGTGCGCAAAGACTCGGCCTTCGTCGAGAAACACCGTTTCCTGCCCACGGCCAAGCGCATCGACCGCCGCATCGACCGCAACAAATTCGCCTACAAAGGCGAGGTGGCGCTCGGCATCACGGCCTCCTACGGCACGATTTCGAGCGACGACACCGACATGATGCTCATCCTCGACCACATCAACCTCGACGGGACGATGGCGCAGGTCAACCCCTTCGTGGGCTATTTCTACCGCGACAACAACATGGTCGGACTGCGGCTCGGCTACCGCCATATCGGCATGGGACTGGGCAATCTGAAGTCGATCTGGGTTCTCAGAACGATCTGGACATTTCGCTCGACAACATGGACTACTCGGGCAACGCCTACTCGTTCGGACTCTTCCACCGCTCCTATACGGGTATCGACCCCAAGGGCAGTTTCGGTCTGTTCGCCGAATTGGAGCTGTCGGGCATGATCGGCCGCTCGGACTTCTCCTACCTGTCGGGCGACACGCCGAAATCGACCCACAGCAAGTCGTTCAAGATGAACATTTCGTTCAATCCCGGCGTGGCGGTCTACATCTTTCCCAACGTCTGCGGAACCCTCTCGTTCGGACTGGGCGGCTTCCAGTATTCGAAGATCGACCAGACCGACCAGGACGGCAAAACCGGCAGCCGCACGGCGTCGAAAATGCGTTTTCGGCTCAACCTTGCCAATATCAACGTGGGTATGACCGTTCATTTGTGGAACAAAAAGAAAGAGTAACCATGAAACGACTCATCCTTTTCGGCGCACTGTGCCTTCCGGCGTTCCTCGCCGGCTGCATCCATAACGACCTGCCCTACCCCGTGGTGACGATCAACATCGAGGCGATCGAGGCCGAAGGGCTCGACGGCGCAGCCCAGATCAACGCTGCGCAGCAGACCGTCATCCTGCCGCTTTTTGGAGACCACCGACATCCGCAACGTGCACATCACCTCGGTGACGCTCACCGAAGGCGGGCAGTCCTCGGTAGCCTTCCCCGGCACGTTCGACCTGCGCACGCCGCTCTACACGACGCTGTCGCTCTATCAGGAGTACGGGTGGAGCATCGCGGCCACGCAGACCATCGAACGCTATTTCCGCGTGAAGAAGCAGGTGGGCGCAGCCGAGATCGACCCTGCGAACCGTACGGCGACGGCCTACGTCTCGCGCAGCACCGACCTGCAAAACGTCCCGGTCAAGGAGCTCAAACTCGGCCCGGCCGGAATCACGACCTACTCGCCCGAAATCGAGGGAACGACCTCGTTCGAGACGGTACGGCTGGTCGACGTCACGGCGCACGGCCGCACGGAGCAGTGGCGGCTCCGCGTCGTGCCGACCGACGTCACGGTGAGCATCACGCAGTGCGACGCATGGGCGCGCATCGCATGGCTCGCGGCCGACGGTCTGAGCGACACCGAAATGGGCTTCGTCTACCGCCGCAAGGGCGACACGGAGTGGCTCGCGGTACCCGACGTCGAGATCGAGGGCGGAACCTTCCGCGCGAAACTCGCCGGCCTCGACCCCGAAACGACCTACGAACTGCGAGCCTTCTCCGACACGGACAGCTGCGACATGCGGGAATTCACCACCGAAGCGGCTCCGCAGCTGCCCAACGCCGGATTCGAGACGTGGAGCACCGACCGCAGCGACATCCTCTACCCCTACGCCGCCGACGCGCCGCTGGCCGAGCAGTTCTGGGGTTCGGGCAATCCCGGTTCGATGACGCTCAAAAAACTCGTCACCACCAACGAAAAAGACCCGCGTCCGGGTTCGGAGGGCCAATACTGCGCACAGCTCAAATCGCAGTACGTCGCCTTCCTCGGCGTCGGCAAGTTCGCCGCCGGAAACCTCTTCTCCGGCCACTACGCCGAAACGAAGGGCACCGACGGCATCGTGAATTTCAGCCAGCCCTTCACCTCGCGCCCCGTGGCGCTGCACGGCTGGGTGAAATACAACCGCGGCAAGATGGACTATATCAAAGGCAGCCCCGTGGGCATGAGCTTCGCCAAAGGCGACCCCGACGAAGGCATCATCTACATGGCGCTGGGGCGCTGGACGGCCGCCGAATACGGCGGAACGGAGCAGTCGCCCGTGCAGGTCTACACCCGCGACACGAAGACCTTCTTCGACCCCGAAGGCAAGGACGTCATCGCCTACGGCGAGATGGTCTTCACCACCAGCGTCGACGAGTGGCGCGAATTCACCGTCAAACTCGACTACACGGCCACGGACGTCGTACCCACGCATCTGATGATCGTCTGCTCGGCGTCGCGCTACGGCGACTACTTCACCGGCAGTTCCGACAGCGTGATGTGGGTCGACGACTTCGAACTGGTCTACGAATAACGGCCCGGAACACGATACGCGAGGGGTCGGCGCTTTCGAAAGCGCCGACCCCTCGCGTATCATTCTTCCTGCGCTACCGCCGCTTCAACTCGGCGCCCAGCATCACGCCGGGATAACGTTCCAGAATCGCGGCGATCTGCTGCAACTTCGGATTCTGCGCATACTGCTGCGACGAAGCGCGCAGCGAACCGAGCGCGGCATTCGCTTCGAAAAGCAGCGTCAGCACGCCGTCGGCATATTTCGCCCGGCCGGTGAAAGAGACCGGATTGCCGGCGAAAAGGCACTCGACCGTCAGCTCCCCTGTATCTTCGTCGTAGCGGTACACCCCTTCTACCTTATGGGTGTCCAGCACTGCCTTGAAGACACCACGACGGGAGAAAGAGACCGTCGCCTTGCCCGGTTGCAGCCCCGCCTGCTGGAAATAGGAGGGCAGCTGCCCTTTGAGCGTCGAGGTCGCCAGCGAGGCGAGCATATCGTCGCCCGTGTACTCCATCGCCGGCGCCTGATAGCTCCACGAGCCGAACAGCTCCTTCTCCGGAAGCGGTTCGGGAGCAGCGGTCGCCGCGGCGGACTCCGACGAAGTACCGCCCGTCAACGACTGGATGGCGCTCTTGAACATGTCCTGCCACGACTGCGCCGAAACGGGCGTCGCGAAGGCGGCGGCGAAGGCCGCGATCAAAAACAGGCGTCTCATCGTCATTGCTTCGTAAATTCGAATCCCAGATAGAGATCGTCGAACTTGCCGACCAGCGTGCTGACCGTCGCGGCCGTCGTGCTGAACGAAGCGAGTTTCTGCCCCAGCACGTCGACCATTTTCAGCAGCCGCGTAGCGGGAAAGAGGATTTGCAGGTCGGTTCCCGACAAGTAGGTCTTGCCGTTGAGCGTCCCCAGATCGTATTTCGACGACATTTCGAAATGCAGCGCGATGTCGTGGCTCTCGCCCGTGAGCTCGTAGGTTCCGGTGAACGTCCGGCTGCCGAACGTCGCCGTGAAGCGCTTGTCCGCCGCGAACGAGAACTTGCACGCACCGGCACGGATACCCGCCAGCGCGTAGAGCTTTTCGAGCTGCTCCTCCATTTTGCCCGTCACGGCCGACGCTCCGACGTCGGCCAGCGCGTTGTTGCTTTCAACTTCACGCCCGGCGCCTCGTACTGCCAGTCGCCGATCATCAGCGTTTCGGTCGCCTTGCCGCCCGTCGCCTTGTCGACGACGTTCGAGGCCGCGCTCTTCAACGCCTCTTTCCAATCCTGCCCGACGGCCGGTACAACGCAGCACGCGGCCAGCAGGCACATCAAAAGTCTCTTCATAAATTCCGATAATTTGTTTCGTTCACTCCTTTTCGAGCCGGTCGATCTCGGCGAGCCATACCGCGGCGCTCGCATCCGACGGCATCCGCCAGTCGCCGCGCGGCGACAATGCCACCGAACCCACCTTCGGCCCGTCGGGCATCGCCGAACGTTTGAACTGCTGCGAGAAAAAGCGGGAGAAAAAGGTCTTCATCCACCGCAGGATCGTCGCCCGGTCGTAACGCCGGCCGAACGCACGTTCGGCCAGAAAAAGTATCTTCGCGGGCGGAAACCCCTGCCGGACGAAGCGGTAGAGGAAGAAGTCGTGCAGCTCGTAGGGGCCGACCAGCTCTTCGGTCTTCTGCGCGATACCGCCCTCTGCATCGGCCGGCAGCAGTTCGGGCGAGACGGGCGTAGCAGTCACGTCGCACAACACCTCGCGCACACTCCCTTCGGCGCAGTGCGCAGCATACCACTCGACGATATGGCGCACGAGCGTCTTGGGTACCGAGGCGTTGACGCCGTACATCGACATCTGGTCGCCGTTGTAGGTCGCCCAGCCCAGAGCCAGTTCCGACAGGTCGCCCGTACCGACGACCAGCGCACCTTCGCGGTTGGCCACGTCCATCAGAATCTGCGTCCGTTCGCGCGCCTGCGCATTCTCGTAGGTCGTCGAGCGGTCGTCTTCCGGCAGCCCGATGTCGCGGAAATGCTGTTCGCAGGCGGCGCGGATCGGTATTTCGCGCGCCGTGACGCCCAGTCCGCGCATCAACGTCAGGGCATTGCCGTAGGTGCGGCCGGTCGTCCCGAAACCGGGCATCGTGATCCCCACGATCCCCCGCCGGTCGAGTCCCAGCCGGTCGAACGCACGCACCGTCACGAGCAGTGCGAGCGTCGAATCCAGTCCGCCCGAAATGCCGACGACAGCCTTCGTGCTCCGCGTATGCGCCAGCCGGCGCGCCAATCCCGTCGCCTGAATGTTGAGAATCTCCTCGCAACGGCTGTGCCGCCGGTCGTCCTCCGCCGGTACGAAGGGCATCGCATCGACCGTGCGGTCGAACGGACGGTCGTCGGCCACGGGCATCGTCACGGCGACCGTGGTACGGCCGCCCGCGCCGCTGTGGCGGAACGTCGTCGTGCGGCAGCGGTCGTTGCGCAGCAGCTGGCAGTCGACGTCGGCCACGACGAGCTGCTCGCCGAGCGAGAAACGCTCCGATGCGGCCAGCACCGCACCGTTCTCGGCCACCAGCGCATGGCCGGCGAAGACCAGATCGGTCGACGACTCGCCGAAACCGGCCGAGCAGTAGAGGTAGGCCGCACGCGTACGCGCCGACTGTTGTACGACCAGCTGCCGCACGTAGTCGCTCTTGCCCACGGTTTCGGGCGACGCCGAAAGATTGAGAATCACCTCGGCGCCGGCCGCAGCCGCCTCCGCCGACGGAGGGGCCGGAACCCACAGGTCCTCGCAGATCTCCACCGCGCACCGCGCACCGCCGATGTCGAACAGCAGGTCGGGCCCGAACGGCACGCTCTGCCCGCACAACTCGATCTCGACCGTCGGGCGCCCCTGACCCGAAGCGAACCAGCGCGACTCGTAGAACTCGGCGTAGTCGGGAATATGACACTTGGGCACGACACCCAGCACTTCGCCCGCGGCCGCCACGACGGCGCAGTTGTAGAGCATGTCGTCCACCGCGACGGGCAGGCCGACCACGAATGCCGTATTCAGCTCCGCCGTGCGCCGCAGCAGCTCCGCAAGGGCCTGTTCGGCAGCAGCCAGCAGCGCCGGTTGCAGGAAGAGATCGCCGCAGGTATAGCCCGTCACCGACAGTTCGGGAAAGAGAACGACCTCGACGCCGCGTCCGGCCGCATCGGCCACGAGCGCGGCGATCCGCTCGCCGTTATAGGCGCAGTCGGCCACCCGCACCGAAGGGATGGCCGCCGCCGTTTTCAGATATCCGTACCGATCCATCGTCAGGCGCTATTTGGCCCACAGCTGCGCCAGGTTCAGGATCACCTGCACGGCCTTGCGCATCGTCGTGAGCGAGCAGTACTCGAACTTGCCGTGGAAATTCATGCCGCCCGTGAAGAGATTGGGGCACGGCAGTCCCATGAACGAGAGCCGCGCGCCGTCCGTGCCGCCGCGAATCGGACGCACGAGCGGTTCGACGCCCGCCATCCGCATCGCCTCCATCGCCTTGTCGATGAGCTGCGGATGCGGCTCGACCATTTTACGCATGTTGAAATACTGGTCTTTCAGCGTGAGCGTCAACACCCCGTCGCCGTATTTTTTCGTCAACAGGTCGACCGCGCTCCACAGATAACTCTTCTTCTGTTCGAACTTCGCGGTGTCGTGGTCGCGGATGATGTAACTGATCTCGGCGCGCTCGACCGTCCCGTCGAAGCCCACGCAGTGGTAGAACCCCTCGTACCCTTCGGTATGTTCGGGACGCTCTGCGGCGGGCAGCATGGCGTTCAGCTCGCAGGCCACCTCGATGGCGTTGATCATCTTGTTCTTGGCATAACCCGGGTGGACGTTGCGGCCCTGCACGGCGATCTTGGCGCTGGCGGCGTTGAAGTTCTCGTACTCCAATTCGCCCTCCATGCCGCCGTCGACCGTATAGGCGAAATCGGCGCCGAAAGCCGCGACGTCGAAGTAGTCGACGCCCCGTCCCACCTCCTCGTCGGGGGTGAAGCCGATGCGGATCTTGCCGTGCGCGATCTCGGGATGCGCCAGCAGATACTCGGCGGCGGTCATGATCTCGGCCACGCCCGCCTTGTCGTCGGCGCCCAGCAGCGTCGTACCGTCGGTGTGGATGAGCGTATGCCCCTTGAAGAACGCCAGTTCGGGGAAATCGGCCACGCGCATCGTCAACTGACCGTTAAGCACGATGTCGCCGCCGTCGTACTCCTCGATCGTGCGGGGACGGACGTCCTTGCCGCTCATGTCGGGCGAGGTGTCGACGTGCGCGATAAAACCGACGACGGGCGCCGACTCGCAGCCCGGCGCGGCGGGCACGGTGCCCATCACGTAGCCGTGCGCATCCATCGTCACTTCCGTCATTCCCAACGCCTTCATTTCGTCGGCCAGCTCGCGCAGCAGCACCAGCTGCTTGTCGGTCGAGGGGAAGGTCCGGCTCTGCTCCGACGACTGCGTGTCGTAGGAGACGTATTTCAGAAATCGATCTTTGAGTTCCATATCTTATTCGTTACAAATGAATTACTCCTGTTCGGGCTTCGCACGCATCGTGTGCCAGGCCATATAGCCGATCAGGGCCGCATACATCGCAAGCCCCAACCATTCGGCGCCGTTCGACGACGCCCACTGCCCGAAGTACCAGTCGGCGCCCGCGAATTTCAGCACGGCTGAAACGACACCCATCAGCGCACCGCCGGCGATGAAGCCCGACGCAATGAGCGTACCGCGGTCGAGCCGCGCCTTGTTCACCGCAGCGTCCTTCGAGCGGGTCGAGACGTACCACGCCACCAGACCGCCCACCACCAGCGGGGCGTTCAGCTCCATGGGGATGAACATCCCCAGCGAGAAGGCCAGCGCCGGCACGCCGATCGAGGTGAGCACCAGCGCCAGCACGGCGCCGATGAAATAGAGCACCCACGGCGTCGTGCCGCCCTCCATCAAGGGCTGGATCACGGCCGCCATCGCATTGGCCTGCGGCGCCACGAGCGCACCCTCGCCCACGAAACCGTAGGTGCGGTTGAGCACGATCATCACGCCCGCCACCGTCGCCGCCGAAACGGCCGTGCCGAGGAATTTCCACGCCTCCTGCTTGGCCGGCGTCGTACCGATCCAGTAGCCGATCTTCAAATCGGTGATGAAGCCTCCGGCCATCGAGAGGGCCGTGCAGACCACGCCGCCGATGACCAGCGCGGCCGTCATACCGCTCTTGCCGCTCAGTCCGATCGAGACGAGCACCAGCGACGAAAGGATCAGCGTCATGAGCGTCATGCCCGACACGGGATTCGTCCCCACGATGGCGATGGCGTTGGCCGCCACGGTCGTAAAGAGGAAAGCGATCACGAAGACGATCGCGAGCGCCACGAGCGTCTGCGCCCAGTTGCCCAGCACGCCGAACTGGAAGAAGACCAGCAACGCCGCCAGCGTGGCGATCACGACCGTGAGGATCAGCCGCATCGTCAGGTCGCGCTGCGTACGCACGGTCGTCTGCTCGGCGGTCTTCCTACCGCCCAGCTCCTTCACGGCCAGCCCCAACGCCTGACGGATGATCCCCGCCTGCCGCACGATGCCGACGAGCCCGGCCATCGCGATGCCGCCGATGCCGATCGGCCGGCCGAAATCCTTGAACAGTTGTTCGGGCGATACGCTCGCCGCATCGGGGATCACCGATCCCACCAACGGCACGACGAGAAACCACACCAGGCACGAACCCGCGGTGATGATCGTGGCGTATTTCAGGCCGATGATGTAGCCTAAGCCCAACACCGCCGCGCCGGTATTGAGACCGAAGACCACCTTGAACTTGTCGGCGCACATCGCGCCGAAATCGCAGATGCGCGTCGAAACCGATTCCGTCCATGCCCCGAAAGTCGACACCACGAAATCGTACAGTCCGCCCACGGCACCGGCTACGGCCAGCAGCTTGGCCTGATTGCCGCCCTTTTCGCCCGATACGAGCACTTCGGTCGTGGCCGTCGCCTCCGGGAAGGGGTACTTGCCGTGCATCTCCTTGACGAAATATTTGCGGAAGGGGATGAGCAGTACGATGCCCAGCAGACCGCCGAACAACGACGAAAGGAAGATCTGGTAAAACGCCGCGTCCAGCCCCAGGATGTAGAGCGCCGGCAGCGTGAAGATCGCCCCGGCGACGATCACGCCCGACGAAGCGCCGATCGACTGGATGATGACGTTCTGGCCCAGCATGTTGCGCTTGCCGAGCACGCTGCCCATGCCCACGGCGATAATGGCGATCGGGATCGCCGCCTCGAACACCTGTCCGATTTTGAGTCCCAGATAGGCCGCCGCAGCCGAAAAGACGATGGCCATGACGATGCCCATCCCGACCGAATAGGGCGTCACTTCGGCGGGAGCGGCCGACGCCGGCAGCATCGGCGTGTACTCCTCGCCCGGCGCCAGCTCGCGGTAGGCGTTCTCCGGCAACGAGGTCAATTGTTTTTCCTGTTCCATTCTCGTTTTTTAAGTTTGAATTCGCGTCTGATTGACAAAGTTAGGAATTTTTTCGAAAAATCGATCTTCCGCCCGCCGAATTCGGCCGATCCGAAAGGAACGAACGCGGACACCCGACGACCGTCGGGCATCCGCATACTATCCGCGCTTTCTCCTGCCGGACACAGGACAAGCATCAGCCAAAGCACTGACCGATCACAACCACTCGATCAATCGTTCCAGTCCGATCCCGTGCGACCCTTTCAGCAGCACGAACTTGCCCGCAAACGGCGACGCCTGCAACGCGGCGGCCGCTTCGTCGCACGTGGCGAACAGACGCACCCGTTCGTCGCCGCACCCCATCGCACGCCACGCGGCGGAGAACTCCGTCCCCACCAGCCACAACTGCTCCACGTCGCCCGCAAGCGCCTGTTCGACTGCCGCCGCACGATGCTCCGCCGCACTCCACCCCCCAATTCGAGCATATCGCCCAACACGGCGACCTTGCCGCCGACCGACTCCTCGCCGAGGAAATTGGCCAGCGACGCCTGCATACTCGACGGATTGGCGTTGTAACAATCGACGACGAGCGTATTGCGGGCCGTCGATCGCCGCTGCGAGCGGTTGTTGTCGGGCCGGTATGCGGCCACGGCGTCGCGGATACGCTCGTCGTCCACGCCGAAATAACGGCCTACGGCCATCGCCGCCGCTACGTTCAGGCGGTTGAACGCCCCTTCGAGCCGATGCCCGACGCCGTCGGCGATCGCCGGATCGTAGAATTCCACCGCCAGATTTCCCCGTTCGGCGGCCATTTTCACCAGCGTCCCGTCGTCGCGCCGCACGAAGGCACGGCCGCCGTTGGCAGCCAGATAGTCATACAGCTCGCCCTTGCCGCGCCGCACACCTTCGACACCCCCGAATCCTTCGAGGTGCGCCCGCCCGACGTTGGTAATCAGGCCGAAATTGGGCTCGGCGATCGCACAGAGCAGGGCGATTTCGCCGCAGGCGCTCGCCCCCATCTCCACCACGCCCAACTCCGTGTCGCGCGTCATCGCCAGCAGCGTAAGGGGTACGCCGATATGGTTGTTGAGATTGCCCTGCGTGGCGTAGACCGCGTATTTTTTTCGGCCAGCACGCGGCTCACCAGCTCCTTGGTCGTGGTCTTGCCGTTGCTGCCGACGATCGCCAGCAGCGGAATGCCGAGCCTGCGACGATGCTCGCACGCCAGCGCCTGCAAGGCCGCCAGCGCGTCGTCTACCGTCACGATCCGTCCGGCATAAGCTTCTCCGGCCGACGCCGCGACCGCCGGATCGTCGACGACGGCGCAGGCCGCACCGGCATCGAGCGCCGCCAGGGCGAAGCGGTTGCCGTCGAAACGGTCGCCCCTGAGGGCGAAGAAGATCGTCCCTTCACCTGCCCGCCGCGAGTCGGTCGCGACGGCGGGGTATCGCTCGAACAACGCATAGAGACGCTGCGTTCCGAGCCGTTCGTTTTCGTTCAATTGTCAATCGTTATTCATCGATTATCAGATATACTCCTCGCCCTTGTTGAACTTCACCTCGTCGATGAACTTCTTGATGTTCTGTTCCTCGCTGCGCGGGCAGATCATCAGCACGTCCTCCGTATCGACGACGATGTACTCCTTCAACCCGCTCACGACGGCCACCTTGCCTTCGGGCAGCGAGATGATGCAGTTGCGCGTATCGTAGGCGTAACAACCCTCCGCAGGCTTGGCGTTGGCGTAACGGTCCTTGCGCGAGAGCTGGTAGAGCGAACCCCACGTCCCCACGTCGCTCCAACCCACGTCGGCGTTGGAGCGCACGTAGACGTTGCCGGCCTTCTCCATGACGCCGTAATCGATCGAAATGGGATGGCTGCACGAAAAGACCCGTTCGACGGCCTCGTCCTCCTGCGGCGTACCGAACGCCGCCTCGACCGACGAGAACAGCGCATGGTGTTCGGGCAGGTATTGGGCGAAGGCCCGCACGATATCGCGGACCTTCCAGACGAAAAAATACCCGAATTCCAGAAGAATTCGCCGCACTGCACGAAGGTCTGGGCCAGTTCCAGATTGGGCTTTTCCGTAAAACTCTTCACCGGACAAATGGTCTCGTCGGCCGAGGCCTGTATATAACCGTAACCCGTTTCGGGGCGTGTGGGACGGATGCCGACGGTCATCAACGCATCGTGGCCCGTCACGAAATCGAGGCACTCGCCGATGATCGAGCGGAACCCCGCCTCGTCGACCACCCAGTGATCGGCCGGCGTGACGATCATCTGCGCTTCGGGATCGTGTTTCCGCAACCAGTAGGCGGCGTAGGCGATGGCCGGCGCGGTATTGCGGCCGATCGGCTCGCAGAGAATCTGTTCTTCGCGGATCTCGGGAAGGATATTGCGGATCAGTTCCTTGTAACGTCGGTTGGTCACCACGATGAAATTTTCGTCGGGCACCAGCGGCGCGAAGCGTTCGAACGTATGGCGCAGGAATGATTTGCCCGTCCCCATGATGTCGAGGAACTGCTTGGGCTTGTTCTGCCGGCTCAGCGGCCAGAAGCGGGTTCCCACGCCTCCCGCCATGATGATACAGTAGCGATTCATATCGTATCTCGTTTGATTGTTCCTGAAATAATATACAAAGATACGAAAAGTCGAGGGCAGAAGCAAACATTCATGTTTGATTATGCCGAGACGGAGTATCTACGGCGAAGTCAAAGATACGAATAAGCGAGGGCAATGTCAAATTTATTCGAACATTGCCGAACGGAAATATCTTCGGCAAGCCAAAGATACGATAAGCCGAATGCAATGCAAATTAATTTGCTTTTTGCCGAGGCGAAATATTCTCGGTGCAGCCAAAGTGCGATCTCCCTTTGTCAGTCCGCGGCCGGCGGAGGATGTGCCGGAGGCCGCAGCGGAGCGATGCCGCCCTCTGCATGAGCGGCTGCGGGTTTCCGCTCTTCGGCTGCGGCCGAAGAGCGAATCTTTCGAAACTGTATTTTAGCAGGCCTCCGGCCTGCGGGATCGCACTGCAAAAACAACCTATTCTCATTTCGAGCACATCCCGCACCTCCGATTGGGTGTCTCCTGCAAGGAGCTGATTTACCACCTTTGTCACCAAAAGTACAACGGCTATCTATAAAAAGCAAATCAAAGTATAATAACTGATATTCAGATTGTTATTCATCATGTCGGTATTGAAATATCGAGAGAATGTGAATCATTCTGCATAAATAACCGAGAGTTGCGTTTCCAAATCATTATCTCGTTTTGGGATGCCTGCGGTTACATACGACGGTTATTTACAGTCTATTACGTTTATATTCATCTTGTCGGACGACTCTGCCGAAATTATTTTTGTCCAACTTAAAAAAGCAGAGTTTATGCGCAGTACTTTCAAGGTCTTGTTCTACCTCAAACGAACAAAGAGCACCCCGCGAGCAGTCTATCCGGTTATGGGCCGCATCACGGTCAACGGCACGATTTCACAGTTCAGTGCCAAGATCAACGTTCCGGAACAACTGTGGGAGGTTAAAGGCGGCCGAGCCAAAGGCAAAAGCGTCGAGTCGGAACGCATCAACCGCCATCTGGACAATATCCGCATCCAGATCGGCAAACACTATCAGTCGATTTGCGATCACGATGCCTACGTCACGGCCGAAAAGGTCAAGAACGTCTGGCTGGGTATGGGAGAACGATACCGCGGACTCTTGCGGAGGTTTTCGAACATGACACGAATGATCTTTTCAAACGTATCGGCGTAGATCGCTCGGAAAGTACCTGGTGGCGCTATCGGGCGGTGCTCGGGCATCTCCGGGCCTTTCTGAAACACGAGTACAACCTCCACCATATTCCGCTGCTCGAATTGGAACAGTCGTTCATCGAGCAATACCACGTCTATTTGAAAACTGTCTGCCATTTGAAGGCGGGAAGCGTATGCCGCTACATAGATTGTCGGAATAACGTGGTGAGAATTTCGTTCGACAACGGTCTTATGCCGCGGAATCCGTTCGCTTTCCTACAGTTATTCCGCTCCGAAGGAACCGAGAACCTTTCTCAGCGAGGAGGAACTGCGGATTTTTCAGACAACACGATTGAGGAGTGCCAAACACGAATACCACCGCGACCTGTTTCTCCTTTCCTGTTTTACGGGAATCTGCTACAAAGACATGCGCTATCTGACCTGTGAACAAATCATACCGGACACCAAGGGGCACCTGTGGCTACACGGTAACCGTTGCAAGACGGGAGGAGAATATATGGTCAAATTTCTCCCCGCAGCTTTGCGTCTTCTGGAAAAGTATCGCGGAACAGCTCCGTCACCGCTTGCATTCGACATGCCGGGACTTAGCAGTATCAATTGCTCCTTGCGTCGTATTACCAAACAGTGCGGTATCTCACGGCACATAACCTTTCATGCAGCACGTCATACGTTTGCCACGACACTCTGCCTTTCACAAGGTATTCCTTTGTCAACAGTTTCCAAGATGCTGGGACATAAACAGATCACCACGACACAGATCTATGCGCAGACTACGCCGATAATGATCGAGGATGCGATCGATCGTGTCGTAAATCGCCGTAATCATGGATTAAATCATCCACTGGGAAATTTCGGTAACATCCCAGTGAAACGAAGTATCTGCTGATCGGGGAAGAGGAGTTCGAACGTCTTCTGCGCAGCTATTATATTCTCGGCAAGGGGCTTCTGGCTTTCGAATATCTCTGCGGTCACAGCGACCGTCCGATGTACCTGTCAGCCGAGGGCGTGTGCGAAGTGCTCGGCATTACGCGCGACGAGCTGGACGAGCACCGCCTGAAACGACAGATCAAGGCGAAAGTTTTCCAGCGGCAGATGATGTACAGCCTCTACGATCTGGTACTCCTCGCCGAACGTCTCGTGCGCCATAAGATCCGGTACAGGCTCTCGAAAGCGCCCCGCTTCGATGCGACGGGCCAACGCCTGTGATTCGCGTTGTATCTCAGCTTGTCAAGACCGGCCGTTTGCGGCCGGTCTTTTTCTCCGATTTCGTAAAAGCGACGAAACGACAGCAGGAAGAAAGGAGGTATAGACAAATACTATATATCCGATCTACCGGCCCGCTTCGAGGGAAGCCTTTCGGAACTCTTTGAGCAGCGCCATCAACTCCAATGCGGCTTTACGAGCCCTCCGTCCAGCTGCCTTGTTGCCTTTGAACCACTGAAGATATGCATCCTTCTGAAAAGCTGCGATGCGATCGTTGATCTGTTCGAGTAATTTTTCCATCGATTTATATTTGGTCGTTATGAAACAAATATAGGCAAAATCGGCTGCTGTCGGAATCTTTGCCCGCTTTTTTATGCATGATACGGTATCGTCCCGGTCGGACGCGGGGCAAGTTAGCGGCAGGCTCACAGTCCCTTATCGCCTTTTCCGCGCACGATCTTCCCTTCTTCGAACGGTATCGCACGCGGAAAAGTCGCACGGGCCGCCTGCCGCAGTTTCCGCCCCGTCGTCCGACCATGCAGGACATTCGGTCTGGCGACACAATAAGAATATTCACCAAATTGTTTCGAACCATGAACATCTATCGGATTTCGGCGGAAGGCTACGCCATGTATCTCTTCCGCGTTGCGGCGCGTACACAAACTGCCGCCTGTATGAAGCTCTCGGTGCTGCTCGGCATAGCGGCCGAGAACTGTCGCGTTATGGAAACACTTCCTCTGAACGACCATGTACGGGAAATCGAATCCTGCCGTACGCGGGTGTCTGCGCGATGATATGCTGGATGGACCAGAAGAGCTTTACACGCTTGACGCTTACTCCCGACTATCGAACTACTTCGGAGATACAGAGGGCACAAGGCTTGTTGGAGGAAGTTCTGCCCACTATTCCCGATGCGGAACTGTTGTACGGCGTTTTCTATAATGAAAATACGGAATACTGCTCGTTCGAACAGAGCCGTATCTGTTTCCGACGCAACGGAATCCTCTTTCGGATCAATAAGCAGTATTTTCCCAAACCGACCTATGCGATCGACATCGACACCTCGAATTTCAAGCACATAGATCTTCATATGCAGGCTCATATCCGGGATAAATATCCGGCACCGCACCGCATCGGTATCCTTTCCGAGCGTAAGGTCAATATTTGGGTGGACTACCTGACTAAGATTTGGCACGACCTGGAACACCTCGATCGAGAACGCAATGCCCATATCTCCGCCCATCGATCGCGGTTGAACAAACTCCCGGATGTTAAGTGGAACAAAGATCGGGACAGAGGATCTATCGAGCGTAACGGTCTCTGCTACAGTTTCCGCTACGAAACGGGCACGATTCAGGAAAAGGTATCGCTCGATTACGGCCCCTGCACGCTCGACGACTTCCTGGCTCTTTCAGATAACCGCTACAGACCGAAATGCTGAACCTTTTTCAAAACGATTCCGCATCGGGAATGATACCCTTTCCGGAATATTTCATACGCAACCTGTATGTCCATCGCTTCCGGCTGTCGAGCCGGAGCGCTGACACGCGCCGCCGGATCGTCCGCTGGCTGTTTCTGCATTTCCACGTCTATGACTACCACCCTGCGGATGCTGAAACTACGGGACGCTACCTTTCGCGGGAACGGTTCCCGCCCCTGCTCTTTATGACGCTGACCGAGAATTTTCGCAAGGACTCCTCGCTGTGTCTGCGGATAATCTCCACCGACTTCTATACGCTCTATCTGGAAGGGAACGTCTATTGTGACGGCCGGTGGCATAACATTCGACTGTAACCTGTTCCCGCCTGAAAGCGGCGGGAACGCAAACCTGTTTTACGATGGCGAATATATGTATCAACCGCTTCTATTGTTCGACGGACAATGAAGCGAACTACGAAAAGATTCTCTACGGCCTCGGCGATCGGTTCGACCTGTACGATCTCGACGGCCGCGACAACTGGATGCGCGGGGAGTTCGACTCGAAATGGTGCTATCCCGAGGAGGCGATCGCAGCGATGATGAAGACGTTGGAAAAGGACCCGACGCTTCATATCGAGATCGTCTCCTGTGAGCCGGGGATGCAATACCTCGAAGCGCATATCTACGACAGCGGCATGTGGAATAGCTTTTAATAGGATGAAACGGAATTTTCGAGTAGGTGTACGCTACACGTTCGAAGGAGCCTACACCGTTCGGGCGGTTTCCGACAAGGAAGCCGCCCGGCTTGTTTTACGACGATGCGGCCTGACGTGCGGCAACATCCATACGACGCTCGACGAGCTCACGTGTCCGGATTGGGACTTTCCTACGCATCCCGACACACGGATAGGAAACGTCGAACCGATCGAGATGCCGGAGCGGAAGGCTTAAAATTATCAATACGAACTAATCTATGACCAAGTACAGATTTTATGAGGACAGGAAGGTCTCGGTGTGGGAGCGCATTTACTTTTCCATCGAGGCCGCAACGATCGAGAGGGCCGAGGCTCAAGCTGCGGCGATCGCTCACAGGTCCCTTTACGCTGCGGCGTGCGACGACGCTGCGATCGAAATCGAGGAGAGCGAAACGCACTACGAAACGATCCGAGAGATCGCTCCGTCCGAGAACGAGGGTCGTGCTACGGTCCGAATCCACAGTGTAGACGACGACAATTACCGGATAATCGCCGACAACGGTCCGACATCGGAAACGAACGAAACGCTAAATTGAATTAAGACCTATGAAACGATTTGAAAAAATTGCTAAGCGCTATGCGCTTGCGAACAGCTATTTCAAAAACCGGCTGCTTATCTGGCCGGATACGCTTTGCGAAATTCACGATTACCTGCAACAACACGGTGAACTGCCGTTCCGCTACGACGGGGATAACTGGTCCTACGACGCACTGTGCGAGCGGCAGAAGCGACGTGGTGTCCGCCTGTCGCAGTACCTTACGCCCGATGCTACGGCCCGGCGGATCGCCGCCCTTGCCGTGCGGTATTTCGAGAATGACAGCCGTATCATGGACGTCTGCTGCGGTACGGGACAACTCACCCGGGCCTTGATCGCCGAAGGCGTGCATCCCTCGCAGATCGTGGGATTGGAAGTCGACCGGGAGCTGGCGGACTTTTACGCACGCCTGTATCCTGTGACGCAAACGCTGATCGGGCCATATCGGGACATCGATTTCCGCTGCGAGAACGTCGTTGCCAACCCTCCTTTCGAAACGACGGAGGTCGTCGATTTTCTTTCGTGGCTTGCGAAGGTACAACAGCCGGGCGACCGGTGTGTTGCTACTTCCGCACGGTTTCATCGACAAACAGCGCCCCAAGGGCATACAGGAAACGTTGCGGCAATTCAAGGTTCTGTACCGTACACCTATGCAGGAGCGGTTCGCGCGGACAAATGTCATAGCCGAAATAGTCGTTCTGGAGCGACGATAGCATCCATTGCGAAACATTCCGGCAGGCCGCTCGCTCCCGGTTCTGCATTTCAGGTCGGGATCGGGAGCGGTTGCGGTATTGCCGTTTCCGCGATTTTTCGTATTTTTACAGAGTATTGGCATTGTTCGATGATTTAAGCAAGACGCCTATGACGACTCTTCGCTGCGTGGTGGAACGCATCACCTATCAGAATCCCGAAAACGGGTATTCGGTATTGAAGGTCAAAGTAAAGGGCTACGATGATCTGGTTACGCTCGTGGGCAACCTGCTGGAAGTTCCCGTGGGGAGTGTCCTGCTGTGCCGGGGCGAGTGGAAAGTGGACAAACGTTACGGCAGCCAGTTCGTTGCCGCAACGTGGGAGGAGACGATGCCCGCCACGGTTTACGGCATCGAGAAATACCTCGGCAGCGGACTGGTGAAAGGCATCGGTCCCCGTTTTGCCCGTGCGATCGTCCAGCGATTCGGTGCGGCGACGATCGAAGTGATCGAAACCGACATCGAACGGCTCTACGAGGTGCCGCAGATCGGCCGCAAGCGCGTGGAGAAGATCCGCGAGAGCTGGGAGCGGCAGAAGGAGATCAAGAACGTGATGCTGTTTCTCCAAAGCTACGGCGTAAGCACGGCCTATGCCGCCAAGATCTACCGGAGAGTACGGCTCGGAGAGTATCGACAAGGTTCGGGAGAATCCTTACCGCCTCGCCGACGACATCTGGGGCATCGGCTTCAAGACCGCCGACGGCATCGCCGGCAAGATGGGCTACGGAAGAACGATGCCCGCCGGTGCCGGAGCGGGATTCTATACACGCTCGGCCAACTCTCGGACGAGGGACACGTCTATGCCGAACGGGAACAACTCGTGCAAGCGGCCTGCACGCTGCTCGAAGCCGACGCGGCACCCGTCTGCGAAGCGTTGGAGCGGATGATCCTCTCCGAGGAGTTGATAACGGAGCAGGAGGCGATCTACCTGCCGGCGTTCTATCATGCGGAGTGCGGCGCGGCACGGCGGCTGAAAGAGCTCGCGGAGAGTGCGGGCCGCACGTTGTTCACTACGGAGCTTGACCCCGGCGTTCTTACCGCAGAAACGGGCATCGACTACGACGACGTGCAGCTCGCTGCGATCCGGCAGGCCGTGACCTCCAAGGTCATGGTGCTCACGGGCGGCCCCGGCACGGGTAAGACGACCACTACGCAGGGCATCATCGCGGCGCTAAAGAAGGCGGGGCTGCGCGTTCTGCTGGCGGCGCCTACGGGACGTGCGGCCAAACGCATGAGCGAAGCGACGGGTATGGATGCCAAGACCATCCACCGGCTGCTGGAATACAATCCACAGGACGGCTATAAGCGTGGCGACGAAAATCCGCTGGACGGCGACGCCCTGATCGTGGACGAATGCTCGATGATCGACATCCTGCTGATGAACAACCTGATGAAAGCCGTTCCGGTGACGATGCGTCTGGTGCTCGTGGGCGACATCGACCAGCTGCCGAGCGTCGGTGCGGGCAATGTCCTCCGCGACATCATCGACTCGCAGAAGATTCCCGTCGTGCGCTTGACGCGAATCTTCCGGCAGGCACAGAAGAGCCGGATCGTGATGAGCGCCCACGCCATCAATCAGGGCCGTTTTCCCGATACGAGCAACGGCCGCGATACGGATTTCTTCTTTATGAAGGAGGAAGACCCCGAACAGGTGGCAGCCACGGTCGTTCGGCTGGTGAAGGAGCGCCTGCCGCGTGCCTATGGACAGCGGCCGGACAAGATTCAGGTTCTCACGCCGATGCAGCGGGGCATCGTGGGTGCCGCCAACCTGAACCTGTCGTTGCAGAAGGCCCTGAACCCTTCGGGGCCGAGCCTGAATCGCGGAGGCTACACCTACCGTCAGGCAGACCGGGTGATGCAGGTGCGCAACAATTATGATAAGGAGGTTTTCAACGGCGACCTGGGGTATGTCGAGAGCGTGAATACGGAAGACCGGACGCTGACGGTGGATTTCGACGGCCGCAGCGTGGAGTACGACGTAACGGAGCTCGACGAGCTGACGCTGGCCTATGCCACGACGATTCATAAGGCGCAGGGGTCGGAATACCCGATTGTGGTCATGCCGGTGCTGATGACCCACTTCGTGATGCTCCAGCGCAACCTGATCTATACGGGTATCACGCGCGCCAAAAAGATCTGCGTGCTGATCGGTGCGACGAAGGCCCTTGCCTGCGCCATCCGGAATCAGGCCGTGCTGAAACGCAATACCAAACTCAAGGAGCGGCTGAACCCCGCCTTGAACACGTGATCCGGGCGATCGCCTTTCGACGACGGATCGGATCACTTACCGCAGCAGATGCCGCAGGGCTTCGAGGGGATGATACAGCAGCATCCGGGGTCCGGCATAGCGCATCACGGCCCGAATCTTTTCCCGCTGTGCCGGAGCGTAGCAATGAACCGTGCACTGTTTGCAGGAGCCTTTGAGAGGGCCGTAGCGGCAGGTTTCCAACCGCCGGCAGGCGTAGGACAAAAGGCTGCGGCACGCCTCGCACAGCTCCGCGTTGTGCTCCTTGCGACGGCAATAGAGGCGTATCATCCGCTCTACCGTCCGTTTTTCCCGTTCGATGCGATCCATCCTATTTCGCCTTTACGGTCAGTAGCTCCCGCCAGTCGGTCGTATAGCGCGGCGAGAGATGTTCGCGGTTCATACGGAACGGCTCGGTTCCCTGTGCCGCGATGACGATGCTGCCCCGGCCATAGACCTTGTTCACCCGATCCAGAGCCTCCATCAGTCGTGCGTGCTTCCCCTTGTCGGGTGGTGCGAACAGAGTGCCCTGCACGCCCGTTGCCGGTACGATCTGCGCGAGTGTCACACCGGCTTTTTGTACCCGAACCCTGGACGATAAATTTGCCGCAGCGCTGCACGGGCCTGCCGGACGATCTCCAGCGTGCTGTCGGTAGGTTCGGGTAAGGTCAGCACGGCCGTTTCATAGCGCTGAGGCTGGTCGTCCCGGTGGCGGTTGGTGAAAATGAATCCGTGTATCTGCCCGCAGAGAGCACGCTGGGCGCGGAGCTTCTCGGCGCACATCGAAGCGAACTCCGCGACGATGCGTTCGAGCTCCTCCCGCTCGTAGATCTCCTTGGGGAAACTGCGCGAGACGGTGATCTGCTGCTTCTGCTGCGGCATCTGTTCGAAGCCGATGCACTCGATGCCCTGTAACTCGCGCCACGTCCGCAGACCCGTAATCCCCATGCGCCTGTGTATCCACTCTTCGGGCAACTCGACGAACTGCCGCGCGGTCGTGATGCGCATCGAATCGAAGAGCTTGCCGTAGCGGCGTCCGATACCCCAGACCTCGTGCAGGGGAAAGGTCGCAAGTACCTTTTCGATGTCCTCGGGCCGATGCATGTAACAGCAGCCGTCGAGTTTCGGGTAGCGCTTGGCCAGCTTCGAGGCGATCTTGGCCAGCGTCTTGGTCGGCGCGATGCCGATGCTCACCGGAATGCCGGTGTTGCGGCGTATCGTGCGGCCGATGCGACGTCCGTAGTCGTCTAACGGCTCGGCGATGCCGTGCAGGTCGAAAAATGCCTCGTCGATGGAGTACACCTCGACGGAGGGGACGAGCGTGCGGAGCGTCGCCATCACACGGCGCGACATATCGCCGTAGAGGGCGAAGTTGGCCGAAAAGACGGCCACGCCGTGCCGGTCGATAAGCCCCTGTACCTGATAGAGCGGCTGCCCCATGCCGATGCCGAGGGCCTTGGCTTCGTTCGAGCGGGCGATGATGCAGCCGTCGTTGTTCGACAGCACGACCACGGGTCGCCCGACAAGATCGGGACGGAAGACCCGCTGGCAGGAGGCGTAGAAGTTGTTGCAGTCGCAAAGGCCGTACATCGAAGGTGTTATTTGAAGGTTTTGACGACGTGACGCACCACGCCCCAGATCGAGAATTCGTTGTCGGCATCGACGCGAATGGGCGGATATGCGGGATTGGACGGCAGGAGCCAGGCCCCCGCAGCTTCCAGCTTGACCCGTTTGACGGTGAACTCCCCATCCACGTAACAGACGGCGATGCATCCGTCGTAAGGCTCGACGGCACGATCGACGATCAGCAGGTCGCCGTCGCCGATACCGTCGCCCGTCATGCTGTCGCCCTCGACACGCACGAAAAAATGTCGAGGCAGGATTCGGCACCAGCTCACGGTTCAGGTCGAGCGGCATGTCCAAAAAGTCGTCCGCCGGCGAGGGGAACCCGCCTTGACCGTGCCGCTCGACAGAGGGACTTCGCACGGAGTAGACAGGCCCGGACGAAAGATTCGCAGTGTTTTTTTATCCATTCTTCTACATTTTACGGAACAGGCGTGAGTCTGTACCGGCCTTGAAACAGCACCTCGGGGAGCGGATCGGCGGACATCTCCCCGGCCCAGTAGCGCACGGCTGCGGCGGCTATGTCACGGGCCGTGGCCGTACTCTCGTCTATGGCGTCGAGCCAGCGCATGTCCCCTGTAAAACGGTCATACGTTTCGAGGATTTGCACTTCGCATAGCTGTGCCGAGGACATACCGCTATAATCCCTGTAATATTCGCAGGACGCTCTCTCCGTAAAGAAATAGGCGCAGTCGGTGCGACCGATACGCATGTGCGGGGGACGGTGCAAATCGAATGCCGCATCCCAGATGCAGCAGACACACGCCTGATGCTCCGGATTGAAAGGGTCGAGCTGCGGAAAGTGGTCGGCAAGCGAGGGAATCGTTTGCAGGATGCTTTGGCCGCTTAACAGCGACTGGACATAAACAAGACGCATGATCTGCGCGTGCCGGGCATAGTCGGGGTGTCGCAGGTTGTTGTCGCGCGTTTTCGTATCGAGATCGATTCCGATTTGCGTACGGTCGGATTCCAAACGGTAGAGTGCCATTGCGAGATTCTGTTTCGGGTGCCTGCAAATATAGCGATAAGACACCGAAAAGAACACGTAATTTTCGATTTTCCTTCGCCTCCGGTTGCCTGCGGGGAAGCTCGGCACGCGCACGGCCGCTGCCGCGCCTCGTCGGCTGCGGACGGGAAAATCATCCTCGGCGTCGGCATACCTCCGCCCTGCGGTATTTTCCCGTCGCTGCGCCGCCGTCGCGCACCGGTGTTCTTCCCGAGGCAACCGGTACGTCCGGGATAATACAGATCGTCTGCCCGACAGATTCGGAGGCGGTCGAGGTTGTTCCGCGACGCTCCGGTCTTCGCTTTTCGTTTACGAATCTCTAAACCGATAACGAACCATGACACATGATCCGACGAAGGGCTGTTATACCCTCGACACGTTACGGGCATTGAATCCGCTTTACGACCACGAACACGGCCTGACACAGCAGGACGTCGAAGCGGTCAATGCCATGAAGAAATACATCGAATCGACACGCAGCGCCGACAGGCCGCAGTGCGGCGATCGAGTGCGATACGTTTCCCGCCACGGTGACTATGCCGGCAGTGCATTGATCGCCTACGACAGAAACGATATGCTCACCGTCTGTATCTGTCCTTACGATCCCTTCGCCTCGCGGACGAAAGACGGCGTACAGTGCTGTAGCAGCGGAGGCCCCTATACCCATGTCGCGGCTGCCGCATTCCGCTATGAGGGCCCCCGACGGGGTTCTTTCAAAATCTGGGGTCACGACGGACCTTGCGGCAACGGGTCGATCCGCTTCGAAGCCGAAGTCGCGGGGTGGAGCTACCGCGAACCCGATCCGCTCTATGGCGACTTTACGACCGAGGCGTGGCGCAGGCTCTATGTCTATCGGATCGAACGGCCGTGCGGCAGCGATCTTTACCGCACGAACGGCCGGGAGATCGGCGACGAAGCAGCGTTCCAGACGTTCCTGCACGACTACAAAGCTACCGTATTTCCGGGACGTTCGCCCCGGCAGCTGGTCGTCTGGTGCTACCGCCCTGCGGAGAGACCTCTGCCGCAGGAGCAGTGGGATGCGCTCGACGCGCCGATCGTCGATTGCCGTATCTACAACGTCCCGCAACCCGTGAAGATTCTCTACGACGATCTTCGGCACGAACGGATCGTCTATTACGTTCCGCCCACACTCCATATCCATTAAATCCCTATAACATTATGAATGACGACACACTGATCGTTACCGAAACCGAGGGCGATACGTTCGACTTGCAGCTCTCGGAGTCTTCGACGCCCGAAACCTTTCGACGCCGGGCCGCTTCGCTGACGGGAAGCGGCCTTTCCGAATCCGAAGCGCGGCATGTAGTTGCGACGACGCCCGTTCCGATGGAGCTTTTCTGCGACTCCGAGCGCGGAATCTTCGCTGTCGAAGCCGAACCGCTCGCCTACAGCCCGCTGTTCAATCCCTACACGGGAGAGGAAATCCCGAACGAGAACCTCCGAACGGAGGATGCGAAACTTTCCGACAGCCGGATCACAACGGAAAGAGATAAGATGCTGGAACGATACGAGGCGATCGACCGAATACACCGCCGACGCCTCGTCGATCTGATGACAGGAATCGTTTCCGAAATGACGGGCCAAAGCCTCGATTCAGGCAACGAATATCCGGCATCGGACGAACGCCAGGATAAATGCTATGTCACAGCTTTCCGGATAAAACATGCTGTGTTGTATGCCTGCCTGTCGTACGACTACGGAGGGGATCGCTGCGTGCCGGTGCGGGACCTCGAAGTCGGACAGCTTTTCGATGTCTTGCGGATGATGCTGCAAGACCTCTGAATATCATTCCAACCCGTTTGCCCCGTAATCGCCGTTGATTACGGGGCGCATTTGTTTTACCATGAAATTTACCGCTTATGAGCCACGAAATCATCAAAAACATCTTCGTCACCGCCGACCGGCGCGTGATCGTCTGCCATGCGCCCGGCAATATCCAACCGCAGATCTTTCATGAGGAGGAATACGAACCCCTGACCGAACTGTTGCGCAAGGAGGGCTACGAACGCCTGGAGGAGGAAATCCTCTATCTCTTTTTTCTGGGGGTCTGGCAGAACGACCTGCGGCACGGCCGTGCCGTCGCCCGCGCTATCGAGCAGGAGCGGATGGATGTTTACGAACTCTGGAAACGATGCGATCGGGACGTATCGTTCCGACGGGAGTTTATCAGACATTTGGCCACCTATCTCGAACCTTTGACGGTCGAATTGCCGAACCTATAAAACCTCGATACGACTATGCAAGTGAAATTATTGCGTCAGGCCGCAGGTCGGGATGACCGGATCGTCGCGGCCTATGAAGATGTGACCTTCCTGAACGAACACGTCGGATGGTACCCCATTATAAAAGACCGGTTCCGTAAGGCGAACGATATAGTTGTCGTCGTACTGCGTGTCGGCGACGTTTGTTTCGAAGCCGGAAGTATGTTTCGCAGAGGAATGCTCCGCAAAGGAATATATCGAAGCGCGGACTGCGGAAGCTCGCAACCTGCGAGCCGCCGTGCAACGCCGTATGGCGAGCTGCCAGTGGATTCCGTCGTCTTACGTGGCAGCCTACGAAGCACTGGGTTGGGATGCCCGGCCGTTGAAGGGGCATCGCACCCGTATGCGCGAACTGTATGCTGCGGAAGACCGAAGACGGGGAACAAGTGCGGATCGAACGGGAAAATGACGACAGCGGCAAGAGGAAGCGCGGCTGAGAACGTCATTGAAACGGGCCGAGGCTGCTTTTCGGGAGGGAGGATTCGTCGAAACGGAACTCTTTATTGCCTTGTGCGGCAAATATGGGATCAATATCCACCCCGGACGCTCGGCATGCTGCAAAGACGGATTGCCGATTTATCCCGAACGCAGATCCATTGCAAAGGCGTGAGCCGAGGTTTCCGTATCTCGTCGTTGCGCGGATGCCGCGAATTGATCGATCGCTTGGCGGAAAAACTAAAATAGATTTTCAAATATTCACCCTGTAATTTAACTCAATATGAAAATTATGTGTCAGGAGCACTACGACGAAGTAGTGTGTTATGCCGAACGAATCGGCGACAAAACATTGGAAGAACGGTTGAACGATCTGAAACGGTGGGAGCGGAATCCGAACTGTCCTTGTGAAATCGAACTGTATAAGGATTCCGCGCCTTATTCCTTTCTTTTCAGGCAGCGCTATGCCGACAGCAGTACAGGCATTGTCGGCGGACTGGTCTATCACGGCACACCCGATCGTTCGGGATGTTACTGCGAACCGAGAATCCGCGGCTGGGAAATTCATACGTGAAATGCGGATTCTGATTTGACAATGAATCTTGATTAATAAATGACGGTACAGAAACAAAACGTACCGAAAGACGGAAACAGGATTTATTTCGGTACGCTTCCCCGATCGGCACAAAAAACACGCAAAAAACGAGAAATACTACTTTTAGTATTTTAGTATATTAGTATTTTAACTATATTTGCGGACATGACAAACATTTAAAAAACTGAATTTATGAGCAAAGCAAAAGTAATCTCCGTATTGAATCACAAGGGGGGGAGTAGGAAAGACCACAACCACGATCAACCTGGGCGGCGCGTTACGTCAAAAAGGGTACAAGGTTCTTTTGATCGACCTTGACGGGCAGGCCAACCTGACCGAATCGCTGGGCTTCTCCGCGGAGCTTCCCCAAACGATCTACGGCGCGATGAAAGGCGAATACGACCTGCCGATCTACGAGCATAAGGACGGTCTTAGCGTCGTTCCCTCCTGCCTGGATCTCTCGGCCGTTGAAACGGAGTTAATCAACGAGGCCGGGCGGGAACTTATCTTAGCCCACCTTATCAAAGGCCAAAAGGAGAAATTCGATTATATCCTGATCGACTGTCCCCCCTCGCTGTCGCTGCTCACGCTTAACGCACTGACGGCCTCGGATCGGCTGATTATCCCGGTTCAGGCTCAATTCCTGGCAATGCGTGGAATGGCCAAACTTATGCAGGTCGTCCACAAGGTGCAGCAACGTTTGAACTCGGATCTTTCGATAGCCGGGGTTCTGATAACCCAGTACGACGGAAGAAAGAACCTGAACAAGAGCGTTTCGGAACTGGTACAGGAAACATTCCAGGGCAAAGTGTTCAGCACCCATATACGCAACGCCATTACGCTGGCCGAAGCCCCGACACAAAGGGCAGGATATTTTTTCACTATGCCCCAAAATCTGCCGGGGCAGAGGACTACGAGAAGGTATGTAACGAACTGCTAACAGAAATAAAGTAACCATATGGCAAAGAAGAACGATTTAAAAAACAGTATGTCGGCCGGACTGACCGGGGCTTAGACAGCCTGATCCAATCCACGGCCGGGCAAAAAGGGCTCAAAAGCCGAAGAAAGCGAAAACCGTGCATTGTAATTTTGTCATGGACGAAAAAAGAACTTAAAGCTGATCGCGATCCGCAAAGGCGATTCGCTAAAATCCAAGAGGCTATATCTGACTACTTGATAAAAAACATTTTGCTATAACAGCGTATCGGGGAATATACAGGGCAAACACGCCACAAAAAAATTCTCCAGGAAAAAGGTACGCAAAAGCAACATAAATTACAGATGATAAAAGCAAAAAAAACCCGTTGGCAGGGTTAATCTTGCGTATGTTTAACCTGCCAACGGGTACGATATTAATAAACGTTTGGATTAAGGTTGGACGTTTACGTCTTTATTATCTGCATCAACCCAGCCTGTTGTCTCTGCATCAAACCGGATCGGATTCAACACAGCCTCTCCTGATCATCATAACCACCACCGAAAATCAACGTAGATATGACGCTTGCCCTGTTCCCATGTATCTCCGAACGGAACATAAATTGTTTCGTATTCGCTTGCTGAACCCAACAGATAAGCTCCGGACTGCCGGATTTTGCAGGCGATCTCCAGATAACATTGCTTCGCATTATCGGCCTCCAACTTGCTTTTGGTGGCTGTTTCGGAAACTTTCCAAGCAGTCAGCTCCTGTGGTATATTCAGCATAGGAGTATTTGTGGTAATATCGGTAGCTTCGGTATTGCTATTGACCGTGATGTTTGCGTTTTTCACTACGGTAAATGCGTGTGGAAATGCTAAATCAGACGAACTCCAACTTCCCGTTCCATCGGCTGCCGCAGGCAATGTGAAGGCGCCGGCAAATTTGAAATTATGAATCTTGATCACGTCGATGTCCACCTGCATGTTATCGTATTGGGTCTTTGCTTTGAATACGACCTGTGACAGAATATGTTTGAAATTAAATTTCACTATTCCGTTGTTCATGTCTTTTGTCTGGCCTTTGGCCATGGCATACATCACGTCGTAGTTTGCATGAGTAGTACCGCTTCCATACTCATCCATGCAGGTATAACTTATCTTTTGGACATCCTTGGTGGCTTCCCAACTATAAAACACTATCATGTCTTCACTAACCGTTCCGGGATTGAACGCGTAAAAGTCCAAAGCCTCGGTAGGCCAATAACGAAGGTCGTTCGCATCGTCATAATCCCACTTACCATTTTTGTACACGATCTTCACTCCGTCATGTCCAAAATCCGTGTCGACCTTTCCCATGAAGGCAGTACCATCCGTCGTAAAAAGCGAACACGTCGAAATCGGTGCTCGTCAAGTTGTCGGGGGTAGTAGGCGGACCGCCATTTCCCGGCTCGGATGGAACCTCATAATCAAAATTCAACACCAGATGCACATCACCGACATGCCCCACTACCGGGACATCATGCACTTGGTCGCTCACGTCCTGTTCCAATACAGACATGCTGCCGGAACGGTTCTTGAGATACAACCGGAAAACATTGGGCTCTCCTTCAAGTGCGGAATGTCCAAACGTATAGAATCCGCCTATAATCTGATTCCGTGAAACCATTCCATCAAAGAGCAGCCGCGCTTCCTCCCGGAATGTCCTTGAGGATAACTTCGTCTATATGGTCGCCACACAGCCAAGGTGGGGTGACAGCCATTGTCCGCTTATCCGGCGACTGCACATCACGCGTATCGGCAGTAAAAAGCGTGTAACTGCCGTTTTCTTTCCAAACCATCCCGTCGGTATCGTAGTTGAAGCAAATTACCCGGTAATCATTCTCGGGAAGCTCCACTTCCCCATCCTCTCCTCCGGGGAAATCAAATATCCACGTGTTGCTTTCATCGTCGGTCGGATAAAATACGACCCTCATGCCTTCAGGCTTGTCATGATTGGAAATCTTGGTCCAGTCGAATATTACCCGCACCGTGGCAAAGTGCGGATGATCGTAACATAAATCCTTATGCTCACAAGCCGTCAGTCCTATCCATAAAAATATGAACACCAGACTAAAGCGTATCCGTATCACTGCCTGCCTCCTTTCTTCCGGCTATAATTCCCCGCCCGATCAACCACACCAAAGAGATACCCGCCTTGGTCGGGCCGAACCAGCGGCGGTTTTTAGTGGTCTGCCATACATAGTGACCGTCCAAAGGGATGTACTCCTTGTACGATCCTCCAAGGTAGCCGATTCCCAACGTGAAATCCACATTGAACCGATGTCCCACAGGTAACGAGTAGCCGTAAGCCACGCCTCCCCCGTAACTCCATTTATCCCCAAGTAACCTTTCCCACCCAATTCGAAATCATAGGTGACGATCTGCCCGTACAATCCGACATGATGCCCGGAAAACGGTTTTTCCACCGCTCTCCGACCGAACCAGCGGCGCAACTCCACATCTCCCCCATAGATACGCCAATAATTATGCTTCCGATCACTTTTCCACCAGGCATACATCCAATTCCCGGCCACAGACCAGTTCTTCCCCAAACAGAACTCAACCCCGATGTCAGGTATCAAAACAGCGTCATAAAGCAAGTTTGTTTTCACCGCCATGCAAAACGGCCGTTTCTTTACCGGAGCTATGACGGTAACGGTATCACGGATGCACAACGTATGAATTTTCCTGATAAGACGGACGGAGTCGTTCAATGCGGAACAGATTTTAGCAAACCGCTCCATCTCGTTCCCATTGTCAAGTAAACATGTATCTATATTTACCTTTCCTTGATGAAAATAGATCCTTACCGAATCACGCTTCTCCTGAGCGGATATTTCTCCGCTTATACTCAACACGAGCACGAACAATACACATTTAATATAAAAAAAAACATCTTTTCGTCATTTAATCATTTGTTAATATGACAATCCAAACCCAGGCTTTTACACCCCTGAATTTCAACCGCTAAAGATATGCACTTATAAACCAACCTCCAAAGCAAAAAACAAGTATTTTAAACTTATAAATACTTAAAAAGACAACCACACAACAGCTACAACACTTACCACAGCAGCCAATCACGCTTACACAACAATTAAAAACACTTAACATCATAAAGAAAAGTACTTAAACATACAAAAAAAAAAAAAAACAGTTATTTTTGCAGGAAACATTATACTTAACGTATCAACAAAAACGTGTCTTTCATCTATCCCTGCTCATGCTGGTCTTATGCGCACCCATATACATATATTCAGTTCCATTTCCCAATGAACAGTTTTATTATATTAACAGCGTATTATTCCTGTTTATCACTATGTGCACTCTCGCTTATTTTAAAAGAGAGTAAATCTGACCACGACCTTTTCCATTATACTGATAGCCATACATATCGAGATTTTTATCGAAATAATTTATTGCTCAATATGTAGCGGATATGAATATAGTTATCAAAGAGCATTGATAATGAGTAACATTACTATCTCTCTCTTATTTACCATGCTTTCCATCTGTGCCTATATGAGTAATATCTCCATCCTATTGTCCTCCCTTACCATAGCTTCCTATACAATCTGCACACTTATCACCGACGAACCGTTCCTATACAGTTATCTGCCTTTGATCATCATCATATACACCATGATCCCCTTATTAGGAAGATCCTTACACAGTAATATCAGCAGCTTGCTAAAAAGTAGCAACTTGCTAAAAGAGGAAGAGGAAATGCTTTTGAAACGTCTCCAAATGAAAAAGGAAGAACTATTCGCGTTCGCCGAGTTGTTAAGCGAGAATAACCCGGAAGAAAAGACAAGCTCCCTGTTAAACATAATAGGGGAACAATCCAAAGAAAATCTTTTTACAGCCCTTGCCGCATACCAGAAAAAGGAAAAAAGTAAACTTGATACAATCAGGAGAATATATCCCAATTTATCCCCGTCCGAATTAAACATCTGCCGTTTAATACTGCAAGACAAGACCGTCAGCCAAATATGCGAATTATTACATCGGAGTAGCGGAAACATAACCAGCCAACGAGCGAACATACGTGCCAAACTCGGACTGAAAAAAAGCGACAATTTAAAAGAAGCATTACAAGAACGCATGAGGCTGTATGAAGAAGAAGCACACCGGCAAGAGGAGTTTTCAGCCATGCGTTAGGGATTGCAGAGTAAAGCCCACAGCCTTTAGGCGAGGACTTGAAACGTAAAGCCCGACCGTCCCACGGGAACGCCCAAAAGAAAAAAAATCCCCGAACATTCATCCGGGGACATTCAGGCCGTCACGTCAATTATAATACAGATTAAGATCATCCATACCGATCTCCTTCCCGTCCCGGAAAGAAAGGCTCTTTTTCTCGATCTCCTTTCCGTTCTTGTAAACGGTCACAACCCACTGCATCGGCTCGTTCACGACACCGTCCTCCCCGTCCACGACACTACCGGAAACGGCGAACTCGATCGCCTTTCCCGTCGTGGTTAACGTCACCTTTTCGACGGCCAGTTCTTCATCGCTTAGAATCAACGGGCTTGCGAGGCTTTCCCCCGTCGCCCCGTTTTTCAACCGCGTACCGTTGGCGACTACCACGACCGACTTAATGAAGCTGCGGAAATCTCCCGACTGCTCGATCGTTACCTCATACATCGCCCCTTTTCCTCCCGGTTCGTCGTCGTCCTTGCTGCAACCGACGAAACACAATGCCATGCACACGCATACGGCCGACAAATACAAATACTTTCTCATACCTTCAATTATTTAAGTTTATAAATAGATCACGCACCCCAGGCCGACATGGTTGTTATTCCGGAGAATGGAGTTAAACAACATTTCAAACCTGTATTCGGCAAAAGAGCCACTTTCGGGCTTAGCAACATTTCCGGCCTTATCCCGACCTCGTATCCATACACGAAAGCCTTGCTTTTCGCCAGGTACACAAGATCGCTTTTCGCCTTGGCTTTCTGGTAGCCGATCGTCCCGGCTGCGATCCCCAGGAGCGAGAATTTCCGTCCTTTCAGGGCGTAATAGGCCAGCTCCGGGCCGACCGTCACGGTGTTTGCCTTTACCAGATCCCGGTTTAGATTCCGGTAATTAAGGTTTGCCCCCACCTTGAAAGCCTTGTACACCTTTCCAAAACCGAACGTCCCCTGCACCTGACTTTCATCCACGATATAGCCCAGCTTCACGTTCATATACTGGCTTCCGATATATTGTGCCCTGCACACGGCCACCAGGCACAAAAAGAGCGATAATACGGCAATTTTCTCATATCTTCATTGATTTACTTGTATCGTTACATTCTCTTTCACTGGCAGACCGTAACGGCTTGAAACGGTAAACTCGATCACCGCCTGTCCGGTCGCATCCGGCCGGAACGTCACCAGGTTGTTTTTTCCAGTGCCACGCCCTCGCCCCTTGTCGCATCATACCCGGAAATATATACCCGGCCGCTTCCCTTTACGAACCTGGCCGACGCTTTCACCCCGTAAAGTTCCGTATCAAGCTGCAAATAAAAAAACTTATTGATGATGCCTATGAACAAAAAGAACGAGCGCTTACTGCGAGCTTTTGACAAAGAAATGATGGCAGGAATCAACGAATATCCGTTGGAATATCGTCGTGTGATCTATAAGCGTATCGAGGCAGCGACCGGAGAAAGTGCCGAAAAAATCAAGAAGGCTTATTTCAAGAAGTTGGAAAAGATTCTCGAACGCGGGGTAATAAAGGACAGAGAAGAATATGAGTTGGTGCATAGTCGCATCGACGAATTGGTCCATAATACACCAGAAGACGACCCAGCCCGAAAAGACCTCCCGGAGTTGGAACGGATCTTTATGAATTATGCCATTGGAGAATAGCCAAATCGAATCGCCCGTAATGCTACGGGCGATTTTTTTACATCGATATGATTATATTTTGGTTTTTATATTTGTTTCTATATAAAAAATCTCATTAGGAATTTGATTCATTCTATATTTTTAATTTGAACAGGGTGTCTAATAATTTAGACATCCTATTTTGTTTTTTGGATTAGAAAACAGTGGTCATTGTAAAGCTATATCCTTTTAATTATGCTGGGAAGAGTCTAAACGGCTATTCCAATTTCGAAATATTGTCTTAATGATGTTTTTCTCTTGCTGTTTCCCGTCGGAACGATTTTCACTTTGTCAATAGCGCCCTCTTTCGGTTGCCGTCGGAAAAGATAGGTGCCCGTCCGCGCCTGCGGCGCTCGCTCTCTACGCGGCGGAAAAATCATCCTCGCGAGGGCTTCGGTATTTTCCGTCGCTTCGTTCGCACGGTGCACCAGTATTCTTTCCGAGGCAACCGATCCGTTCGGGATCGCCCCTCGAAGAATTATCGATTATCGTATCCGATGCAAATAGACTTTGCATCGATCAACACGTGAGACACACGGTAAAAACTGTCCAATCATTATGACGAAGACGAAGAAATCCGCCCCACGGAACACCTCTCTCGCTGTCCCGGAGACGCCCTCTGCAGCTCCCGCAGCACCGCTCTCGGAACAAAGTTCGACAACCTCCGCTGCCGCGTCCGAAGCCGTCGCGTCCGCTTCGGAGGGCACTCCTGCCGCTACGCCGATCGTCCTTCTGGAGCTGAATCGGATCGTTTGCAGCACCTATAACCCTCGCCGCAATCTGAATGAGTCGTCGCTGGATGAACTCGCCCTGAGTATGCAGCAGACGGGCCAGCTGCAACCGATCTGCGTACGAGGCAGCGGCGAGCACTACGAAATCGTTTACGGGGAGCGCCGCTACCGGGCCGCGCAGCGTGCGGGCTTCACACACATCAAGGCCCTTGTCTATGAACATCTCACGGACGAGGATGCGGAGGACATGGCCATCACGGAGAACCTCCAGCGTGAGGACGTAGCGCCTCTCGAAGAGGCTGCGGCGTTCCTTCGAGCGCTCAAAACGGGCCGTCACACAGTCACAACGCTCGTCGACAAGTTCGGCAAGAGCGAGCGTTACATCCGTTCACACCTGAAGCTCAACGACCTTATCGAGCCGCTTGCGAACCTGCTCGAACGCGAGGAGATCATCGAAAGCATGGCCATCGAGCTGGCCAAATACCCTTCGGAGGTTCAGCAGTGCGTCTTCGAAGAGCATTTCGCAAACGACGGTCACAACTCGTGGAAGAACACGTCGCCCCGTCAGGTGGGTCAATACCTTCTCGACCGTTACATGACCAAGCTGAACACCTATAAATTCGACAAGACGGAGTGCTCGACCTGTGCCGAGAATACGGCCAACAACATTCTCTTCTCGGAGCTTGCCGAAGGGTGTGCGGGCTGCGAAAACCGGGCCTGCATGATCCGCAAGAACGACGAATTTTTGGTTGAGAAAGCGATCCGCATGCAGCGGAACGACCCTCGCACGCTGCTTGCCGTGGAGGTGGGGCGCTATTCGGATGCCGTTCTCGAACGCCTCACATCCCAAGGTTATACGGTCGAGGTCATCGATACCTACAGCATGTGGGAGCCGGACGTTCCCGTACTTCCCGACGTCGAGGCTCCCCGAGAGTCGGATTACGAGGACCGGGATGAGTATTTAGAGGCTCTGGCGGAGTACGAATCCGAGGTTTCGAGTACCGTGAGAATATGAAGAAGCTGGACGCGGAGATCGACGCGGGCCGAGTGCGTAAATATGCCCTTATCGGTATGCTGGACGTCGATCTGTTCTACGAGGAGGTTCCGGAGCAGATCGAGGAGACGTCCGACGACAAGGGCGTCACGGTCTATACGTCGATCGCTCCGCGTCCCATTGTCGAGGAGCTTGAGAGCCGCATCGTTATGGCACATCGCTCATGCTATACGCAAATGACGACGGACCTGAAACGAGTACTTCGGGAAACGGAGATTTCTTCCTCCGCTCTTGCGGCTTCCGAGAGCCGGCTGTACGGCTATTCGCTGCTACGCCTGCTTCCGTCGAGATACGCCGAAAAACTGGGTTTGGAGCGCGAAGCCTTGCAGGATGTGCAACAGATCGGCGATTTTCTCGATCATCTGGACGGGGATCGCATGAATATGCTGATGCGCTCGGTGATCTTCAACTGCATGGACCATATCGAAGAGTTCCGGCAGACGGATGAAACGTTCGAGCTGCAACTGCTGCGTCAGTTCGCCCTGCAACAGGACAAGGAGGCGAGCGAGCGTGTGATCGCGGAGCATCTGGATCGCCTGGAGAAGACGCAATCCAGACTCGAAGAGCAGCTTCACGCTTTGGAGCAGCGCAAGGCGCAGGAGTTGGCCGCCGAGGTGGAAGCCTTCGATCCGGTGGTTCCCGAGGATCCTGCCGTTCCGGATGCGGTACCTGCGGAGGATGTTCCGGAGCCCGAAGGAGAGCCGTTCGACCCGGATCTGTGGCCGGAAGCGTCAGCATCGCTTGCGGCATAACAGTTATAAATAATGTCGATACCGGGAGGAGCGGTTATCCGCTCCTCCCGGCTTTTTATTCCCTAACCAAAACCAACACCATTATGACAAAACCGAGCGAACATTTCCGGGATACGATCCGGGAATATCTGGAGCAGCGTGCAGGCGCGGATGCGCTTTTCGCGGCCTCCTGTGCCAAAGAGCATAAAAACCTCGACGACTGCATCACCTTTATTCTGAACTATGTCCAGCAGAGCGGCTGCAACGGCTTCACGGACGCGGAGATCTATTCGCTGGCCGTGCATTACTACGATGAGGACGACATCGACGTAGGCAGGCCGCTCGATTGCCGCGTCGTCGTGAACCATACGATCGTTCTGACCGAGGAGGAGCAACGCGAGGCTCACGAGCAGGCGCTTCGCAAAGCCACCGAAGAAGCCTATGCGAAGATAACGCACAAGAGCAAATCCCAACCTGCGTCGAATGCCGCAAACGCTGCGAATCAACAAAGTCTTTTCTGAGCCATGAAGCCGAGAACGAAACTGCAACGGCGCATCGTGGCGGCGAGCGGCCGCCTGCCGGAGATCACACCCGCGCAGCTGCATTGGGGCTATGCCCATCTTCTGCCACATGAAGCGTTCCGCACCAAGAGGGGAAAAATCACCTGCACCGAATGTCGGCATACGTGGCAGGGAGATCAGCAAATCGACCGTGCCGTCTGCCCGCATTGCGGCGTGCGACTTACGGTCGTAACCACCCGTCGGCGCACGTCCTGGAATAAGACTTACCTCTCTGTGGTCACGACAAGAGAGGGCTTGCAGGTCATACGCTACTTCCTTCTCGAACGGCGGGTGCGGGACGGCCACCCCGCACGCTACGAATGCTGCGAGGTTATGCAGCGCTGGATCGCGCCCGACGGAAAATACGCTACCGTAGCACGCCTGCGCAATATGTCCTGGTATTATGATGTGTGGCGCTGCGCTACGCCGCTGGCGCTGCGGAAGGAATATTGGCTTTACAACCGCATGTCCGTCGAACGGAGTTATCCTCGCCGCCGCCTTATCCCCGAATTGCGAAGGACGGGCCTTCGCTACGACCTCTATGCGGAGGATCCTGTCGGTATCTTCCGTTATACTCTCAGTCAGCGCCACGCGGAAACGCTGCTTAAAATCGGGCGCCACGACTTGTTCCGCTACTTCTGCCGAGCGGGCGGGCGTCGGATCGAAGATTACTGGCCTTCGCTCCGCATCTGCCTGCGCAACGGCTACCGCATCGATGATGCGGCTTCGTGGTGCGACTATATCGACATGCTGGGCCGGTTGGGCAAGGACATACATAACGCGCACTACGTCTGTCCGTCGGATTTCCGGCAGGCGCACGACCGCTGCCATGCGCTTCTGGCCCGCATCGAGGCCGAGGAGCAGGTCGCACGCCGGCGTGCGGAATACCTCGAATACGAGGAACAGTACCGGAAGGCCAAGGGCAGGTACCTCGGCATCGCTTTTTCGGACGGAGAGATCGAAGTTCGGGTGCTGCAAAGCGTTCAGGAATTTATCGAGGAGGGCAAGGCTATGCACCACTGCGTCGAGCGGTATCACGACAAGAGCGATTCGCTCATCCTCTCGGCCCGCATCGCGGACCGGAGGGTGGAAACGGTGGAGGTTTCGTTGTCGCGGTTGCAGGTCGTGCAGTCACGCGGGGCGTGCAATAGGAATACGGAGTATCATGACCGCATCGTCCGCCTCGTGAACGACAATATGTCTCTTGTCCGAGCCGCCCGCCATAAAAGAGATAAAGCTCCCCGTATTGCAACGCTTGGCCGCGCTGCATCGGACAGGCTGAAGGTTTCTGCATAAGATCATTCGGAAGAGACCGGTTATTCTTGAGTCGAATTCGAGATACATCCGGGAAAAAACGTCGAAACAGAGTTGCCGGTGCTGCTGAAAATCGCTATTTTTGCAAATATAACGAACATCAATATGCAGCACTTATGACAAAAGCAGAGATCGTCAAGCAAATTGCCGGACAAACGGGTCTGGAGAGTAAAATGGTCGCAGGTGTCGTCGAGGCGTTGTTGGAGCGGATTCGTGCAGCCCAGATAGGCGGACAGAATGTCTATTTCCGGGGTTTCGGCAGCTTCGTGCGCCGTGAGCGAGCCGCGAAGAAGGCCCGCGACATCTCGCGCAACACGACCGTCCTCGTGCCGGCGCATACCGTCCCGGCGTTCAAGCCTTCGAAGGCGTTCGTCGAGTGTCTTAAAAAATAGTCGCTTCGGTATGAAACAATCGTCGCCGCAGGGGACTCGACTCCTGCGGCGACGATGTTGTGCGGTCGTTACTCTGCGAAACGGTTTCCGAGGTCCATCCGTTCGTGGAGGATTCTGACGATTAGAATGATCCGGTCGGATTCGATGCGGTAAAAGAGGATGTGCCGTCCGACTCTGAATCCATACAACCCCTCGGCGATCTGTTCGTAACGGCGTCCGATCGGGACGGTGCTTGCGGCGATCTTGCGACAGGTCGCCACAAGCAATCCGTAGTAGCGGTCTGCCTGCTCTTCCGACCATCGCTCTACCGTGTAACGCCAGATGTCCGAGAGGTCCTCGACGGCCTTGCGGGTAAAACGAAGTTCAGTCATCTGCACGTCGGGCTTTCAAATGCTGCAAATGCCGCTCGGGATCGAAACCTTCCGCGATACCGCTGTCGAATCCTTCGGCGACGGCATTTTGCAGGTCGAGCGTGCGGCTCTCGTTTTCTTCGAGCAGCCGCAGCCCGGCGCGTATGACCTCGCTGGCATTGTTATAACGCCCCTGGGCGATCTTGGCTTTGATGAAGCGCTCGAAATAGTCTCCGAGCGCTACGGATGTCGTTCTCATAGTTCCTTCTCTTGTTCAGCTACAAAGTTACCAATATTTAGTAATATAACAACTCTCCGGCCGAAATTATTGTGCCCGACGGAGCGATCCGCTGCGGATCAAAGGGTCCGTGCCAGCCTGATCTGCTTGTTGCGAATCTCGATACGCTGATGGCGTGCTCCGTTTCGTTCGACGATTTCGAGTACGAGGATCTTGTCGTCGGGCATGGTGAACTTGGGCAGCGCGAAGACGGTTCTCTGGCGCTGACGGGCACGTACGACGTGCAGGTCGTTGCATACGCGCAATAGTTCGAGGGGTGTCTGCTGCTGTGCCGTTCGCTTTGCGGCCTTGCGGTCCTCGATCCGAAAATGCAGGTCCTCGACTTCGAAGGAGATGTTGGAGTTGTTGTAAAGAGACAGATGGATGTATATCACGTCGTTGCGGACGTAGATACCCTGCACCTCCGTTTCGATGCCGTAATGTTTTTTCCGCAGCCGCATCTCGGTTCGGTTGAGCCTGTAGATGTCGTTGAGCGTCTTCTTGACTACGGCGGGACGTTCGCGTCCGGTGGCTTCGAGCAGCACGCGACCTTCTGCGGGCGGCGTCTGCACGGCCGGGGACGCGGACGTCGCAGCGCCTATCTCATGCGTTGCTACCTGCGGGTTCTCGGCATAGCGTGCATCGAAGGAGTAGTAGCCTCCGTCCTCGGTGATGACCGTGAGGTTCGTTTCTTTCGGAAAGTCTCGGACGGCGGCTTTCACGCGCACGACGTTCTCGGCTCCTGCGGCCTTTCCGGCGATGATGTCCATCGACCCGATGTCGATGTAGGTCACGGGCGACGGAAAGAGGATGTGTACGGTCTTGTTGAACCCCACTTCGATACGGCGGGGTGCTACATCGACGTGCTGCGCATCTGCGGCGAGGGCCGCAAGCAGCGCTGCGATCGTAAGGAAAAGACTGGATAATCGGTTCATGACGGTTTTATTCTTTCGATAGTAAATAGATCCTGTGGTCGGCTTTAAGTGTGATCTTGACCTCTTTGAGCTTCTCGGCCGCATACCGCGTCGTAGCGCGCAGAGCCGTGCGGGAGATGTCTGCAAGCACCTGCTGCCCGGCGTTGCGGCTGATGTCGATGCTCGTGCCGGTCTGCTGCCCGATGTCGGCGAGGGCCTCCTTCACGGCTCGGCGCTCGCGCGAGTCGGGGATGTTGAGCCCCGGCTGCCCGTCCAGATCGTAAGCTGCGGCTTCGAGGGGAAAGATCCGCCCCTGGTATCGGATGCTGCGCACGACGATCCGCAGACGCACGCCGTCGAGCGATGCTTCGCCGTAGAGGGAGGTGCCGCGCGGCAGCCGTACGCCGTCGACTGCGGCCTCTTCGAGCAGCCGCAGGCGGACCATCTCTCCCGCGCGCACGGTCTGCGTCTGCGCTATGCACGCGCTGACGGCCGTGTTATGCTCCGGGCCCTTTTCGCCTTCGGCAGTCAGGAACCCCGCGTTGCGCTCCCGTGCGGAATTTGCCGCTGCGCCGAGCGTCGAAGCCGTCAGTGCCCGTTCCGGCACGGGGCGCAGCACGCAGAGCCGTCTCCGTTCGGCCGGTACGGTGTCGATGTGCGGCGTCCCGCCGCCGAGGTACTTCTGAGCCAGTTGATATTGTCGCTCGGCCAGCTCCAGCGGATCTGCGGAAGCTGCCGGCGGCGACGCATCGAGCCGTGCGGAGAGTTCCTCGACCTTACGCCGCAGATGCTCGACTTCCCGCTCGGAGGTGCGGGGCGCATAGGTTTGTGCGAGCTGCCGTTGCAGGGCGCGGTTGGCCTCATCGGCCTCCTGCATGGGGTTCTGCCGGGACGGAGGTTGCTCCGTGCGGTCGTCCAGCAGCGAGAAGGACTCCTCGCCGAGCGTAAGCAGCCGCTGGGCCTGCAACGCCTCGGTCCGGACCTTCGCCACGACCTTTTGCTTGGAGCTTTCGATCTGTTGCTCGCGGCCCTCCGGCACGGAGAAGTTGATCCCCGCAGCCCCTTCCTGCTGCGGAGTCTCCTTCGTGCCGAATATCCGCCACATGAACAGTGTGAAGGGTACGAGCAGCGCGGCAGCCACGAGCAGGACGTTGACCTTCGGCCGCCTGCGGGAGCGGATTTCATCTTTTGGTTCTTTCATCTTCATCGGAATTTGATATTCAGGATAAGACGCCCCGCAGCAGCATCCACATATCGGCGGCGGCGAAAAAAGCAGCAGCGCCGCAAGAGCGATGCACTGCCGCTGGCGGGGCGCCAGACGGTCGTGTCGGCGGCGCAGCCACCGCCTCGCATAACGTGTTCGTACGCGCAGCCTGTCAACGGTCATAAGTTGCGAGGTCCTTGTTTTCGATGACGTTCAGATTCTCCAGCAGAAACCCCTGGGGGTTGTTGTCCGAGCGCACGGCGTTGATGAGGCGGCAGGTCGTGACGAGCGACCGCTCCGTGACGGTGCTCTCGCGCATGATGCGCTGCCGGGCGTAGGTCGTCACCTGGTAGGGATAGCTGTCGAAGTTGCAGCGTATGCTGTCAATGCGTACGGTCTGCGAGATGCCGCCGGCGATCAGGCGGTTGAAGAATCCCTTTTCGCTCAGGGCCTTGTAGTACGACAGGGCCGATCGGTCGGCCATCAGCAGCGCACGATTCAGGTTGGACTCGATGGCTGCCTTGTCGGGCGAGAGGGTGAAGAAGAGCTCGTGGAAGCGCCGCACGTGCTCGCGTGCCTCCACGGGGCGGTTCTGGGAGAGGTCCTGCGAGAGTGCGACCATGAGCGACCGTCCGCCGTCGAGGACGTAGATCTTCTGCCGCTGCCGCTCGGCGAAGGCATAGGAGAAGCCTACAGAGGCTACGGCCACAGCAGTGCACAATCCGGCGAAGAGGGCGCAGCAGATGCGTATGAGCCGGAAGTTGCTTTCGATATTTTTAAGACTTTTGAATTCCATACAGCGAATGTAAAGCGGTTAATGACGTGTTCTCCGGAGTTTTCCGGCAACCCACCTGACGCCGTGCCACGCGGCCTTGCCGCCGGCGTATCCTTTTCCTGCGGCCATGCCCATTAAGCCGGTCACCAGTTTCGTGGTGCGGGCTACGGCATGGTTGAAGCTCGATATGCCTCCGGTCTGCACGATCCACGTAGAGATCGAGGGAATGCACATGTAGCCGCAGATGCCGATGACCATGAAGATCAGCGTGACGGCCGTGCCGCTCGTCGTATCCTGCTGGAACGAGAGTATTTGCAGACGAGCGATGATGGCCGAGAAGAGATCCGAGATCGGCAGCCACAGGTAGATCGAGACGTACTTGGAGAGCCAGTTGGTAAGCGAGCTCTGGAATCCGTCGAAGACTGCGATGGCGAATGCCAAGGGTCCGAGGATGGAGAGCACGACCAGATAGAAGGTCCTCAGTGTGTCGACGACGATCGCTGCGGCGGAGAAGGCCAGCTCCAGTATGTAGGCTAAGCCTTTCATCAGCCAGCCCTTGAACGACCACGAGGAACGCTCTTCGTCCATCTTGTCGAGGGTGCTGCGCGTCTGCTCGTCCAGCCCCAGTGCGTCGAGCTCGCGCTCCATTTCGGGATCCTCCGCGTAGTAGGAGTCCGCAGGCAGCCGCTCGCGCTCCTCGCGTTCGAGCGCTTCGCGCTGCTCCATGTAGTGTTCTATATTGAAGGTCTGGCCGACCATAAGCGAGTGCGTGGCCTGCACCACGGGCGAGAGGATTCCGTTGAGCGATCCCAGTACGAGTGTGGGGAAGAACATGATGCAGATCCCCAGTGCGAAGGGCCGCAGCAGCGGAAAGAGATCTATGGCCTCGCCGCGTGCCAGCGATTGCCACACACGGTAGGAGATGTAAGCAGCGCTCCGAGACCTGCGATGCCCGAGGCTACGGAGGTCATGCCCTCGCAGAGCGTCATCATATCGGTATAGAGCTGACGGAGGATGCCGTGCATGTTGTCCATCGATAGCAGCATGTGAACCATCACCAGTAGCGTTGTTCGTCCGTGCCGTAGAGCGCCACCACGCGCTCCATATCGCGGTGTGTGCGTGCGCGCAGCAGCGAGACGCTGATGCAGCGGCGCGTGAAGTAACCTGCGAGGCGCCGGTGGCGCATGAGCGTGCCATAGACGCGCTCCACCACGTCGATACGATCCTTGTCCGTGAGACTCATATCCGTGGGGTTGATGATCTCGCCGAGGTCCTTCAGCTCTCCGGCCGCCTCCTCGATGATGCGTTTGTACCCTATGGCGATGGCCGCCAGCTCCTCGACCGAGAAGTTCGTGTCGGTGACGATGCGGCGGTAGCCGTCGACGTAGATGTCCGAGATCTCGCCCACGAGCAGCATACAGCGCTGAACCTTGCGGGCGTCGCGCACGAGTTTGTTGACCTTGCGCAGCGCATCGTAGTACTTTTTGTTCTGCTCGTATATTTTCACCGTCTGCTGGAAGTTCTGCAACATGCTTTGCGCCGTCGAGGAGGTGTGTACCATTTCATTGGTGGAGTTGACGATACCTTGTGCGAGGTTCGAGGGGTCGGAAACGACCCACTGGGCGCGGGCTGCCCCTGCGCCGAGGAGCAGCCACACCAGAAGGAGTGCCAGACGTCTTTCCATAGCTATTCGACGGGTGTTTCGAACTCTTCGGCGGCGGGATGCGTAGCGTCGTCGGGCAGGAACAGCCCGTAGCATCCCAACGTGAGCCGGTCGACCGCAGGGTCGTACTCCACGCGGTTGGCGCCGCAGTCCTCCTCCTCACCGAAGAGCAGACGGTGGCGTCGCAGCGTGACGACCGCATCCTGCACCAGCCGTCGGTAGCAGAGCGTGTGGTCATAGACGAGCATCCGGTAGGTTGCCGTACCGATGCGGCGCAGGGAGGCCGTGAGCGTTCCTTGTGCTGCGAGCCAGGCCCCGCAGATGCGGTCGCTGTCGAGCTGCTCTTCGAGCGAGGCGATGTGTTGCACCACCTGCTGACGGCGGCGTATGTCGTCGCGCAGAGCCGTGACGACGGGATTCATTTTTTCCATCATGAGTCGTGTTTTTAAGGGTTCGTAATTCTTCGATAGCTGCCGCCCGGCAGGAGCAGCAGCCGATTCGTCGTCGGGGCGTAGAGCTCCACGCGGCGTCCCGCATCGAGGTAGTAGATGCCGCGCCGGTAGCGCAGGCGGAAGGTCCGGCCATGGCGGAAGCCCTCGCCGGGGCGTCGCAGCGTGAGGATGTAACACTCCGGCCCGCGACGTATGTCGGCCGTGGCGCCGGGGTGCAGCACCGAGGCCCAGCGGCCTGCGAGGGGTGCGATGCGTCGTTCCTCCATATCCACAGTCAGGAGCAGCAGGCACGGCAGGACAACGAGGGCGAGGGCCGTGCCGACAATCCCGAAGGCATATCGCCGCATGGCCCTACGTCTCCCGCTCCCTGCGGCGGCGTTCGGCCAGCTGCCGGATCGCCGCCTCGATGTCGCCGTCCAGCTTCTCGGCCTGAGCGTACACCTCCATCTTCTCCGTCTGCTCCGTCGTAAACGCTAAATATTCCTCGTCCGAGACCTCCGTAGCATAGACGGCGGACTGCACCCCGCCGAGGCTGATAAAGACCTCCTTGTAGCGGCGCGCGGGGTCGTTCGAGAGATTGATCGACAGAACCTGCGCACGCTCCTTGTCCGTCAGTCCCAGCAAGGTCTGTATCTGGTCGAACTTGTTGCGGTACTTGCGCTGGTCGAGTAGAATCTTGCAGTCGGCGTTGTTGATGATCGACTCTTTGACAATGGGCGACGAGATGATGTCCTCGACCTCCTGCGTGACGACGATCGCCTCGCCGAAGTACTTGCGGACGGTCTTATGTAGGCTAAGCACCCGGCGCCTTACCGTATTTCTACGGCAGGTTTCCAAGAACTCGCCCCCGAACCGGACTTACACCTCTCGGCGTATCCGGCTCTCCACTAATTTTTTTTCAGTCTAAACTTTTCCCAGATGCCGCAGCCTGTGGCAACTCGGACACAACGCAATGGTCTTGCGTTTTCGGGCTGACATGAGCCGTTTCCAACTCTCTTTCCCTTTCAGGTCTTTGAGGTTGCGGACATGGTGCATAATCAGCTTGCCCGTTGCCCCACACAATTCGCATTTTTCCGCTTTGAGCCTGTCCGTCAAATTGGTTCGGCTCACGTCTGCGATAGAGTACGGTTCGATGTCGCAGCTTCCGTTGAAGGCCGTTGTCCGGCGTTTGAAACTTGTCTTGTAAAAGGTTCGGAACTTGATTACCCCTTTCTGCTCGTACTTTACGGTGAACAGTTTGTTGCAGCGGTACTTCTTGTTGATTTTTCGTACCGTGCTCCTGTATTTGCCCGCAAATGTTTTATACATACTGTACTCCATGATATATCTGAAGTTGTGCAGTACCACGCAGTTGTTGGCGATCAGGTAATAATTGCAAAATCCCACTGTTTCCCGATTGTATCGGTCGAGGATTTCAAGGTCGTCGTTGAATATCAATCCTGAACGGCATTTGGGTTTCCAAACCTCTTTCCCGTTGCGGAGTTTGATTTCCATAGCTCCGTATTCCAGAAGTTTGTCCCGCAGCGTTGCCATGCTGACATTCAGCCGGACACGCTTGCCGTAGGTGCGTCGCAGACGTCCTTGCACATCCCGTCGTTGATGATTGTTCCGTGTTACCGTAATCTCATATCCGAGAAATTTCGCCGATTTACCCGTATGGGTTATCAGCGTCTTTTCTTCGGACAGTTCGAGGGCGAGGCTTGCGGATAGGAATGATTTAATATCCTCCTTTATCCGCAGTGCATCCTCTTTGCTACCGATTACACCCAGAATAAAATCGTCGGCGTAACGGATGTATTTGAGCCTGCGGTAACTTCCGTCCATTTCATCTCCGCTTGGAAATGCTGCACGTTCCTGTTCGATGGCTTTGAGTCTTGCGACCAAAGCCGCCTTCTCAGTCCCGTCTTTTATCTTTTTCAGTTTCCGCACAGTCCGTTTTCGTTCATTGGCCAAATCGTTGCTCTCTTTGCCCGGCCTGCGTTTGGTTCCCATGTCGAAATGTCGGATATACTCTTTCACGTACTTGTCTAATTTATCGAGGTATATATTCGCCAGAATCGGGCTGACGATACCTCCCTGCGGCATTCCGCTGTAAGTGTTGTGAAACGTCCAATCCTCGACGTATCCCGCTTTCAGGAATTTCCGTATCAGACGGATAAAACGGTCATCTGAAATGCGCTCCCGCAGGATTCCGACAAGTACATCATGGTCAATGTTGTCGAAGAACCCTTTGATGTCGCCCTCGATAAACCATTTCGCCCCGCTGAACGTCTTTTGAATATGAAGTAATGCAGTGTGACAGCTCCGTTTAGGTCGGAAACCGTGCGAGGTGGTCTCAAAATGTCCCTCGTAAATGGCTTCCAGAATCATACGGACTACCTCCTGCACCAGCTTGTCTTCAAAAGCCGGTATTCCCAGAGGGCGCATCTTCCCGTTTTTCTTCGGGATATGCACCCTCCGCGACGGGTGGGGCTGATAGCTTTCGTCTTTCAACGAGGCTATCAGCGTTTCGATCCGGGCCAGGCTCATCCCGTCGATGCTGCGACCGTCGGAGCCTTTGGTCGTGCTGCCTTCGTTCGATGCGATCTTCTGGTAGGCAACATAGAACAACTCTTCGTTGAACAGAAGCCGGTAAAGGCGTTCGAACTTGTAGCTCGAATCCTTACTGTGTTCGTTCAGACTGTTTAATACTCTTTCCGGACTTCTCATAATGTCTCTCACATTATCCATTAAATTGTATTAAAGAAAATTAGCTGCCTCCCTTCGCCATGTGCAGGGCGTTACCCTGCCCGGACTACTACGGAGGCTCCGTTACCGTGCCGGATATTCAGAGGTCTGCACCTCATAGCCTTACGGCGTTCCGGTTTAGGTAATCCCCGTTTACTTACTTAGTAACTGTTGGCATGATGGATTGTCGGATGCGATTTCCGTCCTTTACCATTTATCATGGTTGCTCTGCGGCAAGTTCTTGCTTGCGTCCGTACCTATACACCGGAGCAGTACCGCAGTATGACGATTTCAGTTACCTTACGTCATAGCCTTCAAGTAGAGCAGCTCGGACTGTCGTTCAAACAATTCGGTTTTCATCCTCATATCCATCGTTTCACCTTGCCGTTCAGTGGCAGTCTGGTAACTGACTGACTTACGACGTTCCCGACATGCTACACTCCCCGTCCGGTTTCCCTTTCGGATAAGTCGGGTGATGATAGGTTTTTCAAAGAACACTTACCTAATCCCTTGCCAGTGGGATATTTACTAAGCAGCTTGTACGGGCGCACAGAGATATTTTATCATAGGATGCCATTCCCTCGCCTTGGCGATGGCTTTCCATGCGCTTCTTCCAGCAGCAGGACCTTTGCGCACGCCTTGCAGCCGCCGCATCTTGGCGAGGAAGGTTTCCATAATGATGATCGTCATGCCACGGGCAGCAGCGTGCGGTTTTCGGAGATGTTATCCAGCTCGAAGACGATGAACCGCTTGTGCAGCAGATCCATCTGACGGTTCGAGTTGAGCAGGTAGTCGTACTCGCCGCCCCGGTAGAAGGGTTCGAGGACGTTCAGGAAGTTCGCCCAATCGAAATCCTTCTCACGGACCTTCTTTCTTGCAGCAGCCGTCGGTAAGTCGGTGGCGACGAACTCGTAGAAGGTGTCGAACGAAGGTACGACGGCGGGATCGCTCTTGATCTTGGCAAGGTAGAGGTTTACGGCGTTCGACAGCGCCACCTCCTCCGAGCGTGTCGGGGCCTCGTCCTCGCGTTTCCACAGCGTGAGGATCAGCGTCTTGATCGACTCGCGCTTCTCGATGTCGTAAACCCCGTCCTCGACGTAGAAGGGGTTGAAACAGATCGGTGCTTAGTCCGTGTAATTCAGGTAAATATCCCGTCCCGCCTTCCGTGTGCGGCGATGGATGAGTTCGCACAATCCTTTATACGAATTTCCCGTGTCGATAAGCAGCACGTGCGCCCCCTGTTCATAATAGTGGCGGATCAGGTGGTTCATGAAGAACGACTTGCCGCTGCCCGAAGGTCCCAGAACGAATTTGTTGCGGTTGGTCGTGATGCCGCGCTTGATCGGCTCATCGGAGATGTCGAGGTGGAGCGGTATGCCGCTCAGACGATCGACGAGCTTGATGCCGAAGGGCGACGGCGAAGAACGGTAGGCCGTCTCTTCAGCGAAGAAGCAGAGGGCCTGTTCGAGGAATGTCGGAAACGACTCCTCGGCGGGAAACTCGCCCTCGGCACCCGGTATGCCGGCCCAGAAGAGCGCCGGCACATCGACCGTATTGCGGTGAGGCGTGCAGCCCATGAGCGCGAGTTGCGAGCCCACGTCGTTGCAGATGCCCTTGAGCTCCGTTTCGCTGTCGGCCCATATAAGGACGTTGCAGTGGCAGCGCACGGAGCGGTACCCTTCGGTGTGGGCTTCGTTCAGGTAGAGGTCGATCCACTCCTTATTCACGGAGTTGGCACGCGAGTACCGCGCCAGAGAGTTCATGTTGCGGGCTCTCGCTTCGAGGCTTTTGAGCGTCTCGGCGTGGTTGTCCAGAAAAACGTCGAGTAGGTCGGGAGCATTACTGCTCCCTTCCCCTCTAAGAACCGTACGTGATACTTTCGCATCATACGGCTCAAGCAACTCAAAGTTTCTATTATGAAACCGGCTCATAAGCTCTAATTTTACGGGTAAGTGTACGACTGCATCTGTCATGGGCGATGATTTTGGATTTGCCGGACTTGTCGGCTAACTCCGCAATAGTCCAGATTTTATCCGCGTCGATTATCTCGCCGCACAACGGACAACGCTGATTTTGTTTCTCCCACATTCTGAGAAAGCCCTGTTTGCCTTTGAGAGAGCTTAACATTTTCATCCTGTTACGCATCTCAAAGTATGGTCGCCATTCCGGGTCGAATGGGTTGGCTTTGCTGCGGATTTTGATAGGCTTGGTCTTCGTATCAATATCGGATAGATACTTCAGTGTGTACGGAAATGGTTTCCCGTTGTTCTTCAGCATCGTACCGAATGTCCACGCCCGGCCTTTCTTCGACAGAAAATACCTGTTGTAAACCCACTTCTTACCCTTGTGGCGGTGGCGGCGTAATGCCCACGCCCACAGTTTGTAGAAGATCTGTGCGTCTGCGTTCTTGAAGGTTTTGGCGGCTACGCAACCCTTGTAATAGTTGCCCCAACCGGTTATGACGGGGTTTAGAAGTCCGATAAGTTTGTCCTGCCTAATAGCTTGGTTCTTACGAACAATACTTTTAATTTTGGCAAGGAACTCCTTGACGTTCTTCTTTGACGGTTTGATAAGCAGCGTACCTTTGTATTTCCTGACATTGAAACCCAGAAAATCAAATCCTTCGTCGATATGAGTAATCTTCGTCTTTTCTTCTGATAGGGTAAGCCCCCGTGCTTGAAGAAACTCACTGACTGCAGGTCTGACAAGTGTTTCCAGTGTTTCCCTGTCGGAACAGGTAATTATAAAATCGTCTGCATATCGTACCAGATTCACCATAGGATTGAAATATCCCATTTTGGTACGTCTCAGTTTGAAATTCTCTGCAAGCATTGCTTGCAGGCCGTCGAGTGCCATATTCGCGAGTGTCGGCGATATGATACCGCCCTGCGGCGTTCCTTCCTCGGTGGGAAACAGTTGCCGGTTGAATACGAATCCACTTTCCAGCCATTTACAGAGCATGACCTTATCCGTAGGGATATTGTCGAGTAGCCACTGGTGGCTGATATGGTCGAAACAACCTTTGATGTCTCCCTCGAGTATCCATTGCGGAGATACCTCTTTTGAAAGTATCGTATGGCATTGTACTATCGCATCGACCGTACACCTTTCCCTACGGAAGCCGTAAGAGTGTCTGTCGGCGGTAGTTTCTGCTACCGGGTTCAGAGCCATGAGGTATAATGCCTGCATGGCCCTGTCTTTCATTGTGGGTATTCCTAACGGACGGAGTTTGCCGTTACTCTTCTTGATATGTACCCTTCGTAACGGTTGCGGGTTGTAGCCACGTCTTTTCAGATCGGCGACAGCACCCATTTTTGCGTTGGGAGTAGTCCAGAGAACTTTATCCACTCCCGCCGTGTTCTTACCTTTGTTAGAGGTAACTCGTTTGACCGCCAACGCTTTGGCGTAAAACGAGTGGGTCAATGTCCATTGCAGGGCTTTTACCTTGCCCGGACGACCCTCTTTCTGAGCCTTTACAATACGTCCTTGCAGCTTCTGAACCGCAGCTTCGCATCTGACCCAATCAATGTCGGTCCAGTTGTTCCACTGCCTACGGTCAGCAGGCGCACACGATAAATTAATCTCGTTCATTTGCATTCCTTCTTTTAGAAAGTTCTACATAGTTTCTTGTAAAGAGTCACCTCGCAGAAGTCTGCCCGCTTTCGCGGCGGAGTGACGTTGAAACTCCTATCCGCCCCGTTACAGGACGGCATTCGCTTTTTCTGCGTTCCCATACCCGCACCTCATTCGGCGTTCCTTGCGGTCGGCTTACCTGCCCGAAGGCAGGAGAGATACGGGTTTACCAAGTTTCGCGTAAGTAACAAATGAGCGGGTTAGGTTCTGTCCGTTGCGCCGGCAGTGCTTTGTCCGTGTAACCCCACAATACAAAGGGTTATCCGACTGCGTTACCTTTTGGTTCAAGCCTCTCAGCAACTTTGGCTTGTTCGTACATTACGACGCTTATAACAGTTCGCTTGTGCTAACCATACCGCCCAGCCTCGCTCCCCGACTCTTTAGTGCTAAGAGCAGTTGCCGTTCCCTCGCGGTTCGGGCTTCTCCTTGCGGAAGGGCTACTTTGTCCGGCCAGCTTCGCACCCCGCCTTTTGAGCGACGCACGTGACCGTAGGCTACTATTGACGGAACAATAGGTTTAATCTGATCTGAATGAATGATATTTTTGTTAAACAATTACTTACACGACCTCTTGTCGCACATATTGGTTCTCTCGTCCGAGGCGAGGTCGGGGCGGTAGTGCTCCTCGGTGAAATAGTCCTGTTTATGTACGATCGTGTAGTCGGGCAGCACACGCAGGGCTTTGAGCCAGGCGCCGTGCAGGGCCTCGTATTCGGCGCCCGTGAGCGTGAAGAGCTCGGGCAGCACGACACGGTAGGCCACCGTCACCTCGGCGTTCTTCGACAGGATGCAATCGTGTTCTACGGCCAGCAGCGGAAAGTAATGTTCCAGTGCAGCCGTTTTCAGTGTTCCTCGCATAGTTTAGTTTCGTTTAACGATCAGATGCCGGATGCTCCGGCGGTGGATGATGCGGCGCGGATGCCGCCGCGCCGCCAGGCGTTTCATCAGCCCGTGAGGGCCGTAGCGGCGGTTCATGCGGAACGTCCCCCAGACCACGAGCGACATGCAGACCAGCGCCACGAGAATGCAGAGCGTGCGGTCGGCCCCCGCCATGTAGAGTACCATCGTCAGCAGCAGCGACGCGAGCATCCCGGCGGCGAAGAGGAAGAGATATTGCGACGTGAGACCCCGGAACTCCACGCTGCGGCCCACGCCTTTGTTCATGCCGTACTCCATCAGAAGAAGAACGATTCGAGGACGGTTCCCACGAGAATCAGGAAGATGCAGGCGCCGAACCAACTGGCTGCGGTCTTCGACGTATCGGGGTCGCCCGACGAAAACTTCTGGTACACACGTATCCCGCCGATGAGTCCCGTCACGGCACCGATGGCGTAGATGAGCTGCACGAGCGGGTAGAAATAGGACGTGACCATACTTGTGGCCTCGGTAATACCGGCGATGCCGTCGCCGCCCTGTGCGTAGGCGCTCGCCGTGAGCAGTGCGAGCAGGGCCGTCGATAACGATTTTTTTCTCATGTTTTGTCTGATTTTGGGTTGAATGATGTATGAATGTCGTACGGATGAAATGCGGGCCGCACGGGTTGCAGATACGGTTCATGGATTCGTTGCTCGGGGTTCGACACAAGTTTATCGGTAGCGGTTCAGATCGAAGCGTTCGATCTCGGCGCGTTCCTGCTCGGTCACATCGTCCGGCAGGTCGTCCAGCGGCTCTCCGTCGTCGAAGGGTTCGTCGTCGTCAGCAAGCCGCTCCCAGGCGGAGAGAGTTTCCGACTGCGGGGCGGCAAAGATAGTACGCTGCGCACCGGATTGTTCCGGCGGTCGGGGCGTGGCATCTCCAGGCGTTTCAGGGCCGATCACATAGTGTTTATGGATGATGACCGGCAATGCCGGCGTGGGCGTTGTCTGCGGAGCCACGTCGGGAGCCGGAGCACGGGGCCGGCGCCGGAATTTTCCGACACCTGCCCCGTAGAGCGCCCGGAAACACCTGCGCCGAACGAAGGTGAGGCACGCTTCGAGCAGCGTTACGATGAACATCGCGTGCGGGAGTTTTCGTCGGCAGGAGCGTGCAGGGCCTCGATCTGTGTACGGTAGCGTTCCAGATGTTCGCGCACGATAGCATCGACGTAGCTGCTCAGTGTGATGTTTCGCACACCGCACGCGCGTACCACGCGCCACAGTGTGTCGTGTACGTTCGTGTCGATGTAAACTGCATGGCGCGATGACAGAAGTCGCGCACGGAGAAAGCACCTTACATAGGGGTTTGCTGAGGGTTGCGAGTAAACGCGGGGTTCTCCTCTGTCGAGCGTCGGTCGTTGTTGCGCTTGTGTGAGCGTTGCAGAGCGGCGAGGTACGGGATAGTGTGACGAGGATTTCATCCGCAACAGGATCCCCGCGAGTGCGCCTGCAAGTAGCAGGAACGCATAGATTAGATAATCCGTAAGATACATAAGTCGATGGTTTTTAGAGAATGTTTTGAGAATTTCGTTGTTTGTGCAGACGGTTGATCTCCTCGCGGTAATATTCGAGGTGATGGCGCAGGATGTTGTCCACGTAGGCCGTCAGCGAGAGGTTGCCCCGTCCGAGCAGCTGCACGACATCGAGCAGTTTGCGTTTGATCTCTTCCGAGGCATAGAGGTTGGAACGATGCCGTACGTCGTGATCGCACAGGAAGGTCTGCTCGTAATCAGGCATACGCAGGCGCCGACGGCGCGGCTCGCACGCTTCGGATGCAGCGGCTTCCGGTGGCGGAGCCGGTTCATCGTCCGTCGTCGGATCTTCCGGAGTGCGGAGCACGGAGCCGTGCGACGACTGACGGCCGATAGCCTGCCGCAGCGCCTCTTCGTCGATTGTCGGGTCATTGCGTCTGACCATACGCTATTCCATAAGAGACAGAATTTCTGCGGCCAGCGCGTCGAGCGCGGCATCGGCGGCGAAGGCGCGGTCGGCAGGAAAGAGCGTGGAACGTCCGACGGCACCGCTCGTATCGAGAATCTCCTTGCTGAAACGGCTGCGGTACGGCACTTGTGTCTGCAACACGGGAAGACGGAACGCCGCAAATGCTTTTCCGTAGCTTTCATAAAGCGGTGTGCGTTCCCGACGGTCCACCATCGTCCAGAACAGGTGCAGCCCCTTCAGCCGGTGTGCGTCGTTATGTACGAGCCGCTCATCGACGGCCCGCGCAAAGGAAAGGGCGCTCTCCAAGACCAGCTTGTCGGCTTTCAAGGGAATGAACAGATGATCCAGCTGGGCGAGCAGGCGGAAGATACCGGGTGCGGCGACCGTGCCCGGCAGATCGAGCAGCACGAAGTCGGCTTCGCGGTCGCCGGCGGCAAGGTACGCACGGGCGGCTTGCAGCCCCTCGTCGGGTGTGGAGCGCACCACAGGCCAGATCTTGCGGCCCGTACGTTTGAACAGTCGCACCATCATGAGTTTGTAGCGGTCGTTGCGTTCGAGCACATCGAGCTCACGCTCGCGCTGCGCGACGATGCTCCATTGCGGAGCGTCGCAGTCCACGACCAGCACATCGCGCCCCAGAGCATAGTGCAGCCAGCTTGCGAGCAGAATCGTGAAGGTCGATTTTCCTACACCGCCCTTTTGTGAGCAGACGCAGAAGAATACGGGTTGTTTATCCATAGGCAAAACAGGGTTTGAACATTTGTTTCCGGTATATCCATGATTGCAGTACATCTATGACGGATGTACGTCTATGATAGCAGTACTTCATCGATAGCAGTACGTCTATGATGGATGTATATCCATGATTGCAATATTTCATCGATAGCAGTACATCCGCGACAGACAGCTGTCATCGCATGAGAGCAGGAGGTGCTGTCATTCATCTCGGGGAGCGAAGATAGTATCCCTTCGGATGCTTTCGACGTATGTCGCATGGAGGCCGTTCCAGGCCGATCAAACGACTTGTTATCAAGCGAAAAGCGTTGTAATATTGCAGCCCGGGAAGCACCGCGGGCCGAGAGGTTCGAACCATCGTTCGTACCCTGCGTCATCTCGACGCATTTACCGTCGCCGGACGGTAGCAAGGTGTACCTTTGTCCGACAAACCGGTGTTTGTCCGACAAAGGTCCTTGCTCTGCGAGGCAGGGTGCCGCTCCCGAGTCGCGTCCCCTTAAACCTTAACAGATGGAAAAACAGCACAAAGAGAGAAAAGCCAGTTACAAGTACTCGTTCCGGCTCGATGAGCAGCAAAATATCCGTTTCTGCCGGATGCTTGCGGAGGCCGGACTGGAACACAACCGCAGCCGGTTTATCGTCAAAAGAATCTTCGCCGAAGAGTTTCGCGTGGTGCGTATCGACCCGACCTTGGGCCGATATGTGACCCGTCTGAACCAGTTTTACGAACAGATACAGCGCGTGGGCAACAACTACAACCAGATCGTACGGGCCGTCAACACGCATTTTTCGCATACGGCTATTCCGCGACAAGTGCTTCTTCTGGAGCGCCGCACGCGCGAGCTGAAAGCCCTCTCCGAGCAGGTCATCGCGCTCAGCCGCGAACTTTACGAGCTATGGTCGCGCGGATAACCTCCGGGGCTACACCGGCGGGTGCTCTTTATTACAACAAGGATAAGATCGACCGGGGCGAGGGCCGTTTTCTGGCGGCGTTCAATACGCCGATGCAGGTCACGGACGAGCGATATTTCGACATCCGCGAGGCGCTGCGTTGTTTCGAACCGTACCTCGAAGCCAACCGCCGCACGAAGAATCCCGTGTTTCACGCCTCCCTGAATCCCGCTCCCGAAGACCGTCTCACGAACGACGATCTGCGGCAGATCGCACGCGAGTATATGGAGCGTATGGGTTACGGCGCACAGCCCTGTTTCGTCTTTCTGCACGAGGACATCGAACGCCGGCATATCCATATCGTGTCGCTGCGCGTGGGGCTCGACGGCCGCAAGCTGGCGCACGACTTCGAGGCGCGGCGGTCGCGGGAGATCCTCGATGCTCTGGAACGACGCTACGGACTGCGCCCCCTGCCGCCGAGGGCGACGCGAAGCAGACGTACGACACGCTGTCGAAACTCGACTATACGAAAAGCGACCTCAAACGACAACTCGCATCGCTCGTGCGCTCGACACTGCACCGTTACCGCTGCGCCTCCTTCGGGGAGCTGCGGACGCTGCTCGAATATTTCAACGTCTCCATCGAAGAGTGCCGGGGTACGGCACACGGACACGAGTATGCCGGTATTCTCTACGGTGCGCTCGATGACGACGCCATGCCACAGGGTGTACCGATCAAGTCGAGCCGCATAGGACGCGACGTAGGACACCGGGCCCTCGGACGGTACTACGCCCGCAGCAGGGAGACACTGCGGGACAGTGCGGCGCTCGACGGTACGCGTCAGACCGTCGTGCGGGTGCTGGGTGCTGCCCGTTCCCCGGAGGAGTTCTGCCGTCTGTTGGAAGCGGAAGGGATCACGGCCGTGCTGCGCCGCACCGACGCAGGACGTATCTACGGTACGACGTTCATCGATCACCGTGCGGGTGTCGCGGTCAACGGTTCGCGCCTGGGACGGGAGTTCGCGGCAAACGGTCTGGCGGCGCATTTCGACGCTGGCCAAGCTGAGCAACGGATGCAGGAGGCTGAGGAGGTCCAGGAACAGACGCAAGAGATCCCGCAGGGCGGGCAGTCGGAACGAAGGCGCGAATATCCCCCGGCGCAGGAGCGGGGAGATACCCGCAGAAGTACGGCCGTCGACGGCATGGGCCTGGAAGAGTTGTTCGATCTGCTCGCAACCGGCAGGCCGCAGGAGTACGAGGAGCCGATCCCGCGCGAGCGCCGGCGACGTAAGAAACGCCGTGCGAAGCGGTGAGGGATGGAATCGTTCGCAAATATTCAGTAAATTCGATAAGGCATCGCACAAAGATGAAAGGGGTATAAAAACAGAAAACGAATATGCCGCGAGGCTTTTTCTCCTATGGCGGAGAGTCTCGCGCAGATCGAATAGCTATCTCTCGGAGCGCGGGCCTTTCCCGCGCTTTTTATTAACCCATTCAAAATTATGTATTATGAAAGCTACCAAGATTATTTCGGAGTGTGAACTTTTCCGGCTGTTCTCACTCTGCGGCGAAGCATTTTCATCCGATGAAATTTCCGCACGTCTGGAAGCCGCCATCGAACATTTCGTGGAACGTATTTCCCGACTGTTAAGAAAACGACCCGTGATCGACCAGCTGCGCTTGTTGGCGCATTTGTGCGGTTATCTGGAACGTATGAAGTATCGATACGCCGAAGAGCCGATCAAAAAGGGATATTTCGAAACGATCGTCGCACACGTAGAGATCGAACGACGAATCCTGCTGGTGCAGTTGCGTTATCCTGCTCTGGCGACTCAGCAGAGCAAGCATATCCGCTCGCCGTACTATTGGTCCGCAGAGTACACCCTGACCGACCTGATGGAGCTGATCTCGGCGCTCCATGCGTCGGGTGCGATCCGCAAGGCAGACGGTACGCCTGCCGAATTGAACAAGCTCGTCCGCACTTTCGAACTGCTGCTGAATGTTTCGTTCAAGAATCCCGACCGCTGCCGCAATGCCGCGCTTAATCGGAAAGTAAACGTGACCAAATTTCTGGATGCATTGAAACAGGCACTCGTCGAACGAAGCCAACGATAGTGATACGCGGCGTGTGATTTTTTCGAATTACACGCCGTATAATCTGAATTTTGCAAAACAACCGGCCTGGATGTGCCCGGAACGGACATACACACGAGCAGCCCGGAATCGAAGGTATCTTCGTTGCAAAAACCGTATATCATGCAACAGGAAGATGACCTGAGAGGATTGGAAAAAGTCATGCAGCTCATGCGGGGCATAAGCGTTTTGTTCCTGCTGCTCAACTTCTATTGGTTCTGCTACGGATGGTTCGATACGCACGGCTGCACGCTCGGCGCATCGGACCGTCTGCTGCGGAACGTCCAGCGTACGACGGGGCTTTTCACTTACTCGTACCTGACCAAACTCTTCGCTGCGGGATTTCTGGCTCTGAGCTGCTGGGGTACGCGCAGCGTGCGCTCCGAGCGCATCACGCACCGGCAGATTCTTCTCGCAGCTGCGGCGGGCCTGCTGCTTTTCTTCTTCGGGGATCCGCTGCGGCACCTGCCGCCGCAGTGGGCGGCACCGCTCTATGTCGCAGCTACAAGCATAGGCTTCCTCTCGCTGTTTCTGGCGGGTCTATGGCTCGGACGCCTGGTCAAGGAGCGGCTACGCGAGGATCCGTTCAACGACGAAAACGAAAGTTTCATGCAGGAAACACGCCTGATCGAGAACGAATATTCGGTCAACCTCCGTTCGCGTTACTACTACGGCAAGACATGGCACGAAGGCTGGATCAATGCGGTGAATCCCTTTCGTGCGACAATAGTACTCGGCACGCCCGGTTCCGGCAAGTCCTACACTGTGGTGAACAGCTTCATCCGCCAGCAGATCGAGAAGGGCTTCGCCATGTACCTCTACGACTTCAAATTCGACGACTTGTCCTCGATCGCTTACAACCACCTTCTGAATCATCTGGACGCCTACGAAACCCGTCCGAAATTCTGCGTCATCAATTTCGACGACCCCCGGCGTTCGAACCGCTGCAATCCCATCGCTCCGGAGTTTATGACCGACATCTCGGACGCCTACGAGTCGGCCTATACCATCATGCTGAACCTGAACAAGACGTGGATCCAGAAGCAGGGCGACTTCTTCGTCGATTCGCCGATCATCCTGCTGGCGGCGATCATCTGGTATCTGAAAATCTATGAAGGAGGGAAGTACTGCACCTTTCCCCACGCCATCGAACTGCTGTGCAAACGCTACGAAGACATCTTCACGATCCTGACCTCCTATCCCGAACTGGAAAATTACCTGTCGCCCTTTATGGATGCGTGGAAAGGCGGGGCGCAGGACCAGTTGCAGGGGCAGATCGCCTCGGCAAAGATACCCCTCTCGCGCATGATCTCCCCGCAGCTCTACTGGGTGATGACGGGCAACGACTTTACGCTGGACATCAACAACCCCGAAGACCCGAAGATCCTGTGCGTGGGCAACAATCCCGACCGGCAGGACATCTACTCAGCAGCGCTAGGTCTCTATAATTCGCGCATCACACGGCTCATCAACAAGTAGGGAAAACCCAAGTCGTCGATCATCATCGACGAGCTGCCCACGATCTATTTCCGGGGGTTGGACAACCTGATCGCCACGGCCCGTTCGAACAAGGTGGCCGTATGCCTGAGCTTTCAGGACTTCTCGCAGCTCGAACGCGACTACGGCCAGGAGGAAGCCAAGGTCATCGAGAATACCGTGGGCAACATCTTCGCAGGTCAGGTTTTGGGAGATACGGCCAAGACGTTGAGCGAGCGCTTCGGCAGGATCGTGCAGCTGCGGACCTCTAACTCGCTGAGCAACGACAATCTCACCACCTCGACCAATACGCAGCTCAACAGCCTGATTCCCGCCTCGAAGATCTCCAACCTCTCGCAAGGCATGTTCGTGGGTGCCGTGGCGGACAACTTCGACGAACGCATCGGACAGAAGATCTTCCATGCCGAGATCGTCATCGACAGGGAGAAGCTCGCAGGGGAGACGGCTTCGTACGTTCCGATCCCGGAAATATCCTCGTTCCGCGATGCCGACGGCGTGGATCGTATGGAGGAGATCATCCGACGCAATTATACGCAGATCAAGGAGGACGTCTCGCAGATCATAAAACGGGAACTGCGGCGCATCGCCGAAGACCCTGCGCTGCGGCATCTGTTGGCGAAAAAATAGGCGGACTTATCTATCTGTATTTTTCTACATCATAAATTGGAAAATTACTTTAACTGTTTTATAGAATTTACGAACATACGGCTACAATATCTAAATTTCATAATACACTCCCAATATCAGATACTTATTACATTATTTTATTCTTTGATATTATCAGAAAATTCATTATTTTTGAAAAGATAAAAATTTTTCTTGCATGGAGACAAATAAAGTCATTGCATATAGCCTGTTAGCTCAAATTAGAAATTCAGGGAATTTTATAAATAGCTCTGTTGAAATATTTGTACCTATTGTAAAATATGCATTATATAAACATATTACCCAAACTGGAGTTTATAAGGGTGCATCTATAATTGAAATATCAACATGGATTAATAAGTATTTTGGTTTAGAATTTCCTTCTGTTGTATTGGAAAAGATTTTATTAAAAATTGGTCAAGAAATTAATACATCGGAGGAAATAAAACTTCAAATATACAAAGATGGGAGTTTTTGGATTAAGAATTATTCATTTGAAGAATTCAATGATTTGTATGAAACGAATCGGCAACAAGTTGAATTGGTGCAGACGATGTTTGAAAGGTTCTGCGATATTAATGCTGTAAAAAAAGATTCCTATAATACGATATTCGACTTTATAAATACTAATAAACTTACGATTTCTAATTATCTTGCAAATAAAGGCTATACGGTAAATGGGAATAATTTTTCTTTAGAAGCCCAATTTGTTGAATATTTCAGGAATATTCCAGGTTGCTATGAGGTTATTCGAAAAATATATTTAGGTTCTATTTTATCTTGTTATCTTTCTGAATACAAGTATCAAAATGAAAATATATCGGATGTCGAACTTTTATTAGATACGAATTTCATAGTCAGTTTGCTTGATCTCAACACCCCTGAATCACAACTACTTGTCGGCAATTATTAAGAATTGCGACAAGTTTTGGGTACGCTTTGCGTGTACTGAAAGAAACGATTAAGGAAACAACGGATTTATTACTGAGGAAAGCTGAATACTTTGATAAATCGTTTTTACCCAAACTTATTAATCCAGAAGATATCTATAACGCATGTGAGCGGCGTAATCTTAGTAGAAGTGATTTAGAGCGTATTGCTGATAATCTTGAAAAGATTTTAATTAATGAGTATAATATTATTCAGATTCCATATACAACCAAATATCAGAATTTAGCAAAAAATAGTATAGAGTATGCGGAATTTAAGAAGATTAGAAATACTGATTTTGCTGCATTGCATGATATAACAGCTTTATATTATGTTCGAGAAAAACGCGGGAAGAAAAAAATAAAACATTTTGAAGATGTAAATTGTTGGTTTGTAAACAATGCGATAAATCACAACGATTCGGATTACATCGATTACAAATTGAGGGGATATCAACCTGAAATTATTCGTGCAGATGAATTATTGTGTATCCTGTGGTTTATTAAGCCGGATATTGGACGTAGTGGTTCGAATGATGGTATAGTTGATACGAACCTGAATGCGCTAATATCATGTACTTTGAATTCATCTTTGCCTCAGGCTTCGATTATCAAAAGAATTGGATGATAACATCCAAAAATACAAAGATGCATCAATATCGGATAAAGATATCTTGCGTATAGCGACTCGTATTACAACGCATCAACTCAAAAACATCGAAGAATTGAATGAGATTGCAGAATCAGACAGTAAAGCAATTTGTTCAAAGACTAAAAAAGAAGAGGCAGGTAAACAAAAAAAAGAAGATGATAAACGAATAGCTCGTTTTGAGGATGTATTGAAAAAATTAGAACGATTGTCCTCCAAAACTTCAGAAATTGATGTAGAAAAACAAAAGCGCTTGAATTTAATCAATCGCAATAGAGAACAAACAAGAAACAAATATATTACCGGTCAAATACGCAAGTGGAGATTACGGACATGGTATTGGTGTTTTGGTATTACATTGATCTGTGCCATTTTATTGAGTTATTATTTTAATTTACCCTCTAAAGAGTCTGTAGATCAATTATTAACTCAAAAGGTTATTTCAATGATATTTGCATCTATATTTGGGTTGATCGATTTATTCGTATTTAAGAATCTGTATGATAAATATTGTAATCATTCGAATATCACAGCATACAAAACAAATATTGTTATACCAACAGAATTGAAAGCATTGAATAATATAGGAGATCTGCCGGATTGATTTAGCTATTGAGTTTTTGCTTTAATTATTACATTTTCAATCGCAATCGGAGAGATTGCGATTTATTTTTTTGTAGCTGTCGCTCTGTTACAATTCTGGCTCTGAATTACGACATTTTCATCATTGTTCACGCCCAGAACGGCCCTGACGTGCCATCCGTCGGGATCGTCTTCCGGGCCTCTATATTTGCCGCTGTCGAAGTACAAATCACACATTATTAACTAAAAGACAGTATTATGGCAACAGAAGAAAATGTAAATCCGACCGAGGGTCAGGAACAGGAAAACGACTACCGGGAAACGCTTCCCGTGCGCAATCCGGACAGCGGCCAGGTAGAGGCCGTTTCCAAGCTGGTGACCAAAGGGGATCGCCGAGAGGTGCATACCGTGCAGCCTCTTGCGAAGAACCGTCCGGCGTTCTATTCGTTCCGGAGCAGCAATGCCGTGGCGGCTTTCATCCGAGGTTTCAAATCCCAGAAGGACAATCCGATCCAGTTTCAGTTTTTGAAAGTGCCCGTCCTTTCCGTCGGCAAGATCGTCACATCGCTGGGCAAGCTCGTCAGCAATCCGAAGAGCGAGGAGGGCTGGGAAACGTATAACAAGTACGTCGTGAACACGGCCGAACTGGAACAGGTGAAATACGACAAGGTTGAGATTCCACGCGCGGAGTTGCAAGAATTGGGCATCGACTTCGATGCGCTGCCGCAGCGCACGCAGCGGAGCCTGATGCTGGGGCTCCCGACCAGAGAGCTGTTTCCTGCGACGGTCCAGCTTTCGAACCACGGCACGACGACGGGTCTTTTCAACCTGAGTTTCTACCGGGACCATAACGATGAGTTGAAGTTCCGCCTCGATACGCCGCTTGTGCAGCCCGAATACGAACGTGAAGAGTATGCCTCGGAGATCACGCCCGACGACAAGGCACTTCTGGCTCGCGGCAAGACGCTGCAACACCTTGTCACGGTCCATAACAGCATCACGGGGAAGCTGAGCGCTGCCACGTGGCCTTCAACCCTTCGACGAACCGCCTTGTGGCCGTTCCGCACCGCGATGTCAAGATCCCGGAGTTCGCCGAGGGACGTCGCATCGACGATGCGGGACAAAAAATCCTTCGCAGCGGCGGCTCGATCCCGCTGGAAGGATGCACGGCCTACGGCGATACGGAGAACACCTACAAGGGCATTCTGAACTACGACGTCTATCGGGGCCGCTATACGATCAGCGATCCGGTTTACGACAAGCCGTACGTCCCGAAGTACCTTCGTGACCAGCTTTCGGATGCCGATGTGAAGACGCTGCTTGCCGGCGGCCAGGTCTCGGCGGATCAGGTCAAGGATTCGTTCGGGGAGCCGATGAAGAACAAGGTTCTGTACGTGAATCCGCGCGACAACCGTACTTACAGCCGCTTTCTGTCGCGTCAGGAGCGCAGCGAGGCGGCCGAAGCATCCCATCAGGCCTCGCAGGGGGCCGATGAGTCGCAGCAGGGGCGGGGTCGGAAACGATAGCATACCGCTATGGAGATATATTCCGAGCCGTGGTTCCGGACAAGACTGGATTATTACCTTCGCGAACGCCATCCCCAGCTCCAGTACCGCGCACAACTTCTGGATCGTCGCAGCGCCGTGGCCGCCGACCTCTACCGTCGTACTTGTGACGCGGGCGGCAGTGCCGAGTGTGCGCTTCGCCTTGCTGACCGGAGTCTTTTTCCGAGGTCTGCTGTTCTCGAAGTTCGATACGATCGACCTGATCCTCGCGAACGATTTCCCCGACATTCCGGAAGATCAGCGCCGCACCGTCGCCCGGGCTTTGCTGACGCCCTGCGAGCCGATCTTCGCCGGCTATGCTTTGGGCGACGACTTCGCCTCGCGTCCCGAGTTCCGGCAGCTGAAAGCCGAGCTGCGCCTCGGCATCCGGCAGTGGATCGACGACAACGGCCCTCCGGGCTATGAAGCCAAGCTCCGCCACCGTGTACGCACGCGGAAGATGCGGGACGGCGAGCCGAAAAAACGAACCGAAATAAATAACGACCCTTTAATCCTTTATTCCATTATGAAAAAACATTTGTCGCGGCTTTGGCCGCCCTTTTGCGCTGGTCTCCTGCTCGAAGGAGGAGACCGTGACTTACGGTACGAACGGTGAGCCGCTGGACGGCGCTGCCGTGTGCCTCACATTTACCGATGCCCCGGCCTCGCGCGCATCCCTGAACTCGACTGCCGCCGCCGAAACGTGGGAGAAGAGCCTCACGTCGCTGACGGTTTACGTTTTCAACTCCCAAGGCAACCTCGTTGCGCAGCGTTCGTTCACCTCCGAGGAACTCGCCGACAAGTCGGCGACCTTCGCGCTGCCGCATTCGGCAGCGGGTACGACGTGCGACTTCTACGCCGTTGCGAACCTTTCGCTCACGGGTGTTACGACCAAATCGGCCTTGCTCTCGAAGGTCGAAGCCTCCGCTGCGGACTATAACGGCACCTTCGCGGAGGTCTCGACCAAGGCCAAGCGTGCGGGCGGCTTCGTGATGTCGGCCTCTGCGAGCAAATCCATCGCCGAGGGTTCGACGACCGACGTTGCGATGGCGCTCCGCCGTACGGTGGCCAAGCTCTCCGTGCAGACCACGATCGATGCGGCCTTCGCGGAGAAATATTCGGGAACGATCACCGTCACGGGCGTCAAGCTCTCGAAAGCGGCGAGCCAGTCGCCTGTCATCGCCCCCGCAACTCCTTCGCCCGGCGCGATGAGCTATACCCATACACAGACCGCCACCGCCGCAGCGGGCAGATACGACAACCTGTTCTACGTCTTCGAAAACGGCGCTCTTGCCGAGGGCAACCGTGTACAGTTGGAGATCACGGCGAGCTACGACGCCGACGGCAGCACCTCGACGACCTCCGACCGTACGGAAATCGTCTATACGGTACCTGTCACGGGCAAGGCAGGCGGAGCGATCGTGCGTAACGGCTACTACCGCATCGAAGCTGCGATCACGGGTCTGGCAGGCTCGGAGGTGGGCCTTACGATCACGGTCGCCGACTGGGAGTCTCCGGTAACGCAGCAGATCGATCTGGGAGCCTGAGAAACCTTTTCCCGACAGTCTGTCGCCCGCAAGGGCGGCAGACTGTTCTAAAAAACCGATTCCTATGTTCAGAACAATCTCTCTTCCGCTTTTTTATCTGCTGCTGTGCTCGTGCAGCCGGGAAGTGACTATGCCGGTCGATAGCGCAGCCTCGGAACGTCCGGTCACGGCCGAACTGCGTATTACGACCGAAGATATGCTTCGCCTTGCGACCCGCGCGACGGACGAGGAGGCGATCCGCGACATTAACCTCTACCTGTTCGGCCGCAGCAACGGCAAAGCCTGCATTTTTACTCCCGTTCGGCGCTGGTACGGTTCGAGTGCCTGCCCGGGGAGTACGATCTCTACGTCGCTGCCAACCTGGGTGCGGACCTGGGCGAGCGGAGTGCGCAGCAGCTCCTCGACTGTACGATCGGGCGGCAGGAGGAGTATGCGACGCTTCCCATGTCGGCCGTCATGACCGTTGCGATCGCGCCCGATAAAGGAACCGTTACGCTTCCTACATTGAGCGTGCGGCGCACCGTGGCCAAGATCGCCTACAACATCCGCGTAGCGGATAAGGTCCCCGACCTCGAATTATATTCCGTGCAACTGTTCTCGATACCCGTGCGGACAGGGCTTTTCGCAGCGGCCGCGTCAGCTTCGACCTCGGAGAAGGATTTCACCGATGCTCCGCTCGTGGAGCTTCCCGACGCTGCACGGCGCAGCTGTTCGGGCGTGCAATACCTCTTCGAGAACCCGCAGGGCACGGTACCCTCGATTACGGATCAGCGGGACAAAACGCCGACAACGCTCCTGCGTGCGCTTCGTACCTGATGATCCGTGCCGCGCGCGGCAACAGGACTCTCTATTATCGGGTATATCTGGGACGGAATAACACGACGGACTTCAAGGTAGGACGTAATACGTCCCAAACGCTCGACATCACGATCTCGGGCGACAATGAGGTGGACACCCGTGTACTCGGTTATACGTTGAGCGTGACCGACGATTTCGAGAGCAACCGCATCGGCAGTTATTGCGTACTTCCGTTCAACGCTTCGCTTTACGTGAATATCGAACGTACGAAGAGCGAGCCGACACTCACAGGCGCGTTGGAGCTGCTGACCCCGACCGACGGGACCCTCCTCGTCGATTACGAGGAGTGCGCTTCCCGCCTCGACCTTCCGATCAATCGCCAGCAGGGATCGAATTACTACGAAGTCATCTACTATCCAGAGCCCCTTGTTACGGCGGCTCATGCACAGCTCGCCTATGAGGTGCGTGTGCGCGACAGCTACGGATACGAGAGCCGCCGCCGCTTCGAACACCGCTTCGCCAATGCGCTCTACGTCGCGCCACCCACCGGCGGGACGGTAACGGCGGCCAGGGCACTGCATGTGGAAAAGCCTACCGGCGGGACACTGCGTGCCGCCTGCTACGAGCAGGGGTGCACCCTCACGGCGAAAGCCGACGCAGGTTATCGTTTCGCGGGATGGTATGCCGACGAAGGGCATAGCGAACTGCTTTGCGGAACCGAAACGTATTCCTTCGTCCCCGAAACATACCGAACGTGGATTTACCCGTATTTCGAGGCCTCCAAGGCCCATATTATCACGGACATCTACAAGGTAAGTCTGGAATGCGACGCTCCATACGAAGTGGATCAGGACGAGGAGTCGTTCATCGTACCTGCGGGCAGCCGCTGCACGCTGCGCGTCAACTACGAGCTGCCGCTCTTCCGAGGCTGGTACGATCAGACCGGGGGCCAGAACGTGCTGCTCGGCACGGCCCGAAGCATTACGTTCACAGCCACTGAAAAACGAGCCGTGATGCCGGGCTACCTCTCTGCAACGAACCTCAGCGCTGCGGGTACGGCCAACAGCTACATCGCTACGGCTCACAATGCGGGTTATCGTTTCAACTCCCGGGTGCAGGGGAACGGCCGCGCGACGACGGGCCTGACGCCCGCGACGCTTTCGGGCACGACGGCCCGTGTACTGTGGGAGAGCGGTGGGACGCGGGGCGGAGTCGTCGCCGAGGTAGAGCATACGGGCAGTACGATCTGCTTCCGTACGGGTCCGAACTACGGCAATGCCCTTATCGGGCTGTTCGACGCTGCGGGACGCTGTATCTGGTCGTGGCATATCTGGCATACGAACTACGATCCTGGGCCACGGCCCAGACCTGCGCTTCGGGATATACGTTCATGGATCGCAATCTCGGAGCGCTCACAACGAGCGTCAGCGATCCTTCGCTGCGAGGACTTTACTACCAGTGGGGACGCCCCGCCCCCTTTCTTTCATCCCTCCTCCGTGACGAGCACGGTACCAGCTGCGTTTATCTCCGCTGCGGGATACGAGTACTATGTCCATGATCCGCTGCTCGACGGCGGCTCTGTGTCGATGACCCCAGCGCGGGCTTTGGCGGAACCCTGGGCCTACTGGTCGGGGCTGTATGCAGGCGACAGCAATGACATCAACGACTGGGTGACGCCTCAGAACCTCAATCTGTGGGGCAATGCCAGCCGTTCGGGAAGTTATTCGACGTCGAGTTCCAAGTCGATTTACGACCCCTGTCCTCCGGGGTGGCGGGTCCCGGCTCCTGCGGCTTTCGAGCAGGCTTCTTTCAGCCGTACCGGCACCTCGCGGAACAATGTTTACTACCTCCGCAGCCGCACCGGCACCTCCGTAACCTATCCTTTGGGCGGTTACTTTACGGGCCACGCTTTCCGCGACAACGGCACACGGGTCGACGTCTGGACGAACGCTCCGGCTCAGCTGAACGGACGCTGCCTCTCCACGAGTACGGCGTTCACCGTTTCCGCTTCGACGATCAATACCGCAGCATACCAACAACGCGACTACGCCTTGCCGGTGCGATGCGTCGCCGAATAACCATGAACCTAAATTTTCAAGTTTCCATGACACGACTACTCATTCTTCTCTCACTGCTGGCCTCCGGCATCGGCTGGGGTTGTGCCGCCGACCTTGCGGCGACGGCCACGCCTCCGACCCGCTCCGTGAAGGTCGAGCTACAATTTTCGCCCGATCCTGCGGAGCGGATCACCCGCGCGGCGGACGAGGAGGCGATCCGCGACATCAACCTCTACCTGTTCGGCCGCAGCAACGGCCAAAGCCTGCATTTTTACTCCCGTTCGGCACTGGTGCGGTTCGGAGTGCCTGCCCGGGGAGTACGATCTCTACGTCGCCGCCAACCTGGGTGCGGACCTGGGCGAGCGGAGTGCGCAGCAGCTCCTCGACTGTACGATCGGGCGGCAGGAGGAGTATGCGACGCTTCCCATGTCGGCCGTCATGACCGTTGCGATCGCGCCCGACAAAGAGAACAACACCGTTACGTTACCTACATTGAGCGTGCGGCGTACCGTGGCCAAGATCGCCTACAACATCCGCGTGGCGGATAAGGTCCCCGACCTCGAACTGCGCTCCGTACGCCTGTGTTCCGTCCCCGGACGTACGACGCTCTTCACGCCTGCGAGTACTCCTTCGACCTCGGAGAAGGATTTCACCGATGCTCCGCTCGTGGAGCTTCCCGACGCTGCGCGGCGCAGCTGTTCGGGCGTGCAATACCTCTTCGAGAACCCGCAGGGCACGGTACCTTCGATTACGGACCAGCGGGACAAAAACGCCGACAACGCCCCTGCGTGCGCTTCGTACCTGATGATCCGCGCCACACGGGGCAGCCGCATACTCGACTACCGCGTTTACCTGGGTGAGAACAATACGACGAACTTCAACGTAGGGCGTAACACGGCTCATACGCTCGACATCACGATCTCGGGCGACAATGAGGGTGGACACCCGCGTACACGGCTATACGTTGAGCGTGACCGACGATTTCGAGAGCAACCGCATCGGCGACTATTGCGTACTTCCGTTCAACGCTTCGCTTTACGTGAATATCGAGCGTGCGGAGAGCGAACCGACACTTACGGGCGAGCTGGAGCTGCTGACCCCGACCGACGGGACGTTCCTCGTCGATTACGACGAGTGCGATCCCCGCTACGATCTCTCGCTCTATTACCAGCAGGGATCGAACTATTACGAACTGGTCTATTACCCGAAGGTCATCACCGAAGCTCGCGCACGGCTCGCTTATGAAGTGCGTGTGCGCGACAGCTATGGATACGAGAGCCGCAGCCGCTTCGAGCACTGCTTCGCCAATGCGCTCTACGTCGTACCGTCCGGCGGCGGTACGGTTTCAGCGGCGGGTGCTCTGCACGCGGAAACGGCGAACGGCGGGATGCTGCGTGCCGCCTGCTACGAACAGGGTTGCACCCTCACGGCGAAAGCCGACGCAGGTTATCGTTTCGCGGGATGGTACGCCGATGAAGGGCATAGCGAACTGCTCTGCGAGTCCGAAACGTATTCTTACGTGCCCAAGACGTATGCAACGTCGCTTTATCCGCTCTTCGTAACCGAGAAAGTACATATCCTGACGGACATCTACACCGTACACTTCGAGTGCGACGCGCCCGTCGAGGTGGATCAGGACGAGGAGTCGTTCATCGTGCCTGCGGGCAGTCGTTGCACGATCCGCGCTATGGAGCCGGCATTGCTCACGGGCTGGTACGATGCCTTCGACAAAGCCGCCGGCAGCTTATCACCGCCGATAAGACCTATTCCTTCGTCGCCACCGAGAAGCGGATCATCGCGCCCGACTACGCCGAAGGTACCGACCTGAGTGCCGCAGGTACGGCCAACAGCTACATCGCGCCCCGCATGCAGGAGATATATCTGTTCGATGCAACGGTGCAGGGCAACGGACGAGCGACCACGGGCATCACGCCGCAGAAACTCAAAGGGACATCCGCCCGCCTTATCTGGCAGACGGGAACGGCGGAGCGGGCTGTCGTATGCGATGTGGGCTACAACGGCAGCCGCATCAGCTTCCGCACAGGTACGGCCATCGGAGGCAACGCCCTTATCGGGCTGTTCGACGCTGAAGGACGCTGCATCTGGTCGTGGCATATCTGGGCGACGAACGGCGCTCTGACCACCCACGTCTATCCTTCGGGATATGTGTTTATGGACCGTAATCTGGGGCTGAAAACCTCGATCCGGGGGATCCGGCCAGCCGAGGCCTTTACTACCAATGGGGCCGCAAGGATCCCTTCCCGTACGATCTCGCAGCGTTCGACTATGGCGAAGGGTTCGCCTTCGGGACATACTACGGCGAAGATTCTTCGACGGCGACCGTGGCGTGGGCTGCGGCACATCCCGCGACTCTTCTGGGGCGTGCTGCAGACCCTTCGGATCCGGCGCAGCGTCTCAGCTCGTGGCTGGGGCGACCTTCGCCGAACCTCTGGGGCAACGCCTCGACGGGCGGCCGTCCCACGACTGCGGGCGCGAAGTCCATCTACGACCCCTGCCCTCCGGGCTGGCGCGTGCCGCCGCCCGAGGCGTGGACGCTCGAACAGACGACTGTTTCCAGCACTATCGAAGGCGGGTGCTACCTCTATACCGGCAGCGTATGGCCGTACTATCCCTATGCGGGGCTGCTGCATGTCATGCCTACCGGCAAGGAGATGTACGTCGGCGTCGGGATACGGACACAACTCTGGACGAATGCCCCGGGGAGTCCTGCCTCCGATCCGTCACGTGTGGATGCGACGACGGCCGTGAGCTTCGGCGTCCTGCCGCCCGAGGTCTTGCAGCTCTACCGTCAGAATCATCAGGCCGCAGCCTATCCTGTGAGGTGCGTAAAAGAATAACCGATTATGCAAACGAAAACGATCATCCGCTGTGCGGCACTTCTGGTGTGCCTCGCAGCCATACACCACCGTGCCGCCGCACAGTTCTTCGGCGTCAGGGTGAACGCCCTGGCAGCGCTGACGGGCACGGTCGCCGTGGGTGCCGAGGCGGCGCTGACGGACAACTGGACCGTCGAAACCTCCGCCTACTGGAATCCGATCCGCACGGAGCGCCTCACGACGCAGGTCGGGGCCGTACAACTCGGCGTCCGACACTGGTTCTACGAAGATTTCGTCGGGCACTTTCTGGGGCTGCACGCCTCCTGAGCCGATTACCGCATCGGCAACCGTCACCGCACTTATGACGGGCGGGCCTACGGCATCGGCATAAGCTACGGCTATGCGTGGATCCTCTCGAAGCGCTGGAACCTCGTCGTGGAGGCCGGTGCGGGACTTTATCGCACGCGCGACACGCGCCGTGATCCGGTCACGAGCGACTGGGGCGACCGTTATATCCGCCACGCGCGGCGCTGGACGCTCGCACCGTCGAAACTGGAAGTCTCCTTCAACTACCTGTTCTGATATGCTATTCCGTAACATTTTATCCCTGATCGCCGTACTGACGGCCGCAGGCGTGCCTGCGGGCTGCTCGACGACCGCACGGCTGACGCGCCGACAGGCCACGGCACACCTGGCGCAACTCTCACGTACAGAGCGCCAGTCCAAAGTCCGTGACGACCGCCCGCAGGTCGTGCGCGTGGAACGCGACAGCAGCGACTACTACCTTGTCCCCGTCGAACGGGACGGGCAGGGCGAAGCCCTCGGCACGGTTCCGATCGAGGAGGTCGTCGTCGTGGCCCGTGTCCGTTCGATCCCCGAACGCCGGGGGCGTGTGACGCTCGACTTCAACGTCGAACTGCCCAAAAGAGCTGCTGGGGCGCAGCCGCAGCGTGGTCATCACGCCCTTCCTGCACCGGCAGGACGAACAGATACCGCTCGACGACATCATCATACGCGGTGCGCTGTTCGACCGCGTGCAGCAGCGCGACTACTGGCAGTATACTACCTACCTGGGACGCTTCCGCCCCGACAGCGTGCGGGCCGAGCGGGCTTTCCAGCGGTTCGTGAAATATCCCTATGCGCAGGATGCGCGGCTCGATTCGCTTATCGAGAACCGAACTTCGATCAGCTACTATTATTCGCAGGAAGTACCTACGGAGGAGACCTCCCGCAAGATGCTCATCACGCTGCGGGGCCGCGTCGAGGGGCTCGACGACAGCGCCTATACGCTGCCGCCGTCCGATACGCTGACCTATACCGTATCGTCGCTGCTGTCGTTTCTGGACACCCTGCCCCGGTACCGTATCCGCGTCATCGACAAATACGTGACCGTCAACGACCGTTACAGCCTGAGCTTCCTTACGGGCGACGCACGGCTCGTGGATACGCTGGGTAACAACGCACGGGAGCTGGCACGCATCGCCGCACTCATGGAACGTATCGTCACGCAGCGGGAGTTCCATGTCGACAGCATCGTCCTTACGGCTTCGGCCTCGCCCGAAGGCCGTCGTGGGCTCAACGAGCGGCTTTCGCAGGCGCGTGCCGAGGCGCTGCGCAGCTATCTTGCGGGATGCTTCGGCCGGCGTGCGGACCGCCTGCTTACGATACGCAGTGCGGGCGAGCTGTGGCCGGAGCTGACGGCCCGCATCGCCCGTGACGACCGCCTCGCGCACCGCGACGAGATTCTCGGCATCATCCGCCGCATCGGAGATCCCGACCGGCGCGAGGAGGAGATTCGCCGCCGCTACCCGGCCGAATATGCCTGCATCCGTGCGGAGCACTATCCCGCGCTGCGGGCCGTAAAACTCCGCTGCCATCTGCGCCGCGTGGGTATGGTCAAAGACACGATCCACACGACCGAACCGGATACGGCCTACCTGCGAGGCCGTCAGCTGCTCGAAAAACGCAAATACACACAGGCGCTCTACGTCCTTCATGACTACCGGGATCGCAATACGGCCATCGCACTGCTCTCGCTGGGACAAGACAGGGAGGCGCTGCGCATCCTCGAAGCACTTCCCGCGACAGCCATAAGCGAGTATCTTCGAGCGATCGCCTGCTCGCGGCTGGGCCGCAAGGCCGAGGGACGGCGACACTTCCTCGAAGCCTGCCGCCGCGATGAGCGCATGGAGTATCGTGCGGCGCTCGACCCCGAAATCGATGAACTCTTAAAAAATTGATACTATGACGACAAATCATCTGCGCCGCATCTTCGCGGCGATGCTTCTTCTGCTTGCACTTTGCGGCCTCGGCGCCTGCACGCTCCACGAGGTCGAAGAGATCGAGGTGATCCACGCGCCCGAAGGCGACGGCACGATCGTCGTACCCGACTGGGACGACACAAAACGATAGCGGATGGGAAGTTCCGATATTACGAACGTCTATGCCGCCCTCGATCGTACCCATACGGTCGTCGCGCTGGAGAGATCCCGACGGGGCGACGAGGGTTTCAGAACCTTCTTCGACGAGTTCGCGGATTATGCGGCCAACAAGGGATATATCCCGTATCTTCTGCTGTTGAACTTTCACGTCGACGACGGCTCGCGGCTGCCGCCGATCGAAGCCAAAGAACGCAGCTACCGGCTGGCGCATCTGGCACCGCTGGAAGTGAAGGACATTCGTCAAGCCCTGACGTTGTACGACCTGCTCTATTGCCGCAAGCACGGCCTCGACCCGCTGGCTGCGCAGAACACCGCCCGGAACCTCTGCTACAAGGACGATTACGCGGGCTTCCGCAACGAATCTATTCCCGTGCTGAAGCAGCCCGGAGCACCTTACGGGGCTGTGGAAACGGAGGGCGGCGTAGCTCTTTTCCGCCGTGGAGAACGTGGCGACGAGGCGGCCCGCAGCTTCTTCGCCTTCCTCACCGCACATCCCGACGGCAGAGGACTCACCTGCGGGGTCGAAACTTTGCGCATATACGATGTGGAACTCTCCGAGGAGCAATACTCCTCGGAGGCGTGCCTGCCGTATTTCGACCACGAGCAGATGCGCTTCGTGCCGCGCCACAGCGGACGTTGCGACAGCGTGCTGCAACGGGGCTGCTGCCTCAAAAGAGTACGACATGCGGGCCGGGGCCGCGAAGCTCGCGGCCGCTCCGGACTCCGGAACCGAGGCATCGTCCGAGGCGTTGCGGCGCCTGCTGACGATCGTAACGCTCCGGCATATCGCACGCAACGGCTACGAACCTTTCTGCTGGGGAGGCTCCGACCTTCCGGGATACGACTTCCCGTTCGCGGATCGGTTCAAGAACGCCGATCGGAAACCTGCAGCGGCCATGACGGACGACGGCCGCACGACGGCGGCCGACATCCTGCGCACCTGCTTCGGCATCGATCCGGCAAGGGAGGAGCCGCCGTGTCCGCTGCCGAGCGGCGACATTCGCTTTTACAGGGATTTTCTCTCTATCGACCTGCTGTTCCGACCCGAGAGGCTGTTGGAGCGCTACGAACGCGACAGGGACAGAAGGGAGATGCCTTGTCACATTCTCAAACACTAATGACGATGGAACAAGATCAGGAACAGATGCAGGGAGCGTTGTACGTCGCCGTGGACGATGGCAACAAGATTATCGCCATGGAGCGATCCCGTCGCAGCGACGAAGGATTCCGCGCCCTGCTCGACGAATTTACGGACTACGCCGCCAATTGCGGGGCGATTCCCTCGGTGTTGTTTTTCGACATACGCACGACCGATGCCGCGTTGTTGCCCCGCATCGAAGCGGCGGAGCACAGCTACCTGCTGGACCCGTCCACAGCCACCGAGAAGCTGGACATCCGGCACGCCGTAACGCTGAAAGACCTTCTCTACTGTTACAAGTACGACCTCGACCCCCTTGCGCAGGGTAACTGCGGCAACATGCTCTCGACAAAGGCCGACTACCGGCAGTTCCGCAACGAGGGGCTGCCACCGGTCGCCCGTGAGGACCTGCGGCGCTGCCGTGCCGTGGAGACCGAGCGGGGTACGGTGCTCTTCACGCAGGAGCCGGACGGTCGGGAGGCCTGCGAACGCTACATGCAGCATCACGCCGATTGCTTCTTCGACCCCGATCTGGGGGTTGAAACCCTGCGCGTGTACGAGGTGGAGGCCGATCCCGACGGCTTCTGGGACAAGGTGAATCCGCAGGTGCTTCCCACGGCAGGCGGTATGATGTGGGTGCCGGAGCATCCTTTCGTCGATGCCGAGGTTCTGCGTCGCGGATATTGCCTCAAAGAGTACGACATGCGGGCTACGGCCGACAACTTCTGGGCCTTCGCAGATCCGCAGCACGGGGAGAATCTGTATGTCTCCAACGGCATACGCGATCTTACGGGGTTGCAGATCATCATGCAGCGCGGCTACGGGTATCTTATGCAGAATGCCGAAAGGTATTGGAACCGGGAGTTCGTCTTCCGCAGCGGATTCGACAACATCGAACGCAAGTACGCCTCCGACCTCTCGGACGAGGGGCGGGCGGCCAAGCGCGAGGAGCAGTACAATCTGGCCGCCTATATCCTCGACCGGAAGTTCCCGATACGGCGTCGGCCTTCGTCCGAGATACCTCCCATGCAGGCCGAAGGAATCCGCACCTTCCGGAATTTCGACGCCATAAATCTGCTCTTCAGGCCCGACAAGCTGCTCGAAGCATATCAGAGGCGGCGCGACGAGCCGGTACGAGGCGCGGAATTTCATCTGAAACGACATTGAAAACCTATGACACGACCTCAGAAAGACGGATTCGAGTTCTATTTTGCGCTCGACACCCACTGCAAAGTACGGGACTACGCCATTCGAAACGATACGGGCGAAGGGTTCGAGCAGTTTATCCAACGCAATGTCGAAGGACAGCGCTCGGGAGGAAACTATCCCGACTACTGGCTCTTTCAATACACGATTCCGGACGACGTGCTCCTCCGGATCCGCCAGCAGGAGCGGCTCATCGGCCCCGATTTCCTGCAAAACAGCCTGCCGATCCTGCTCGAAGAGGGTGTGGCGCCGCAGCGCATCGTGCGCCTGCGCGATGCCGCCTTTTTGCTGGCAGATGAATATTCCCTACCTCTCGCCCGAGGCGGAGTTGGAACGGCTCCGGCACCACGACGGCTACGAGCGTGCGATGTTCGGCTTCGGTGAAGGGATGAAACCGCTGTCAAGATTCGACACCCTGACTGCCGTAGAGACTCGGCAGGGATTGCTGTTGTTTACGGATACGCCTCGGGGGACGGAGTGCTATGAAGAGATGTGGGATTACTATCTGTTGCACTTCTTCCACCCTCAATTACAGGATACGCAGTTACGGATGTATCGGCTTCCGCAGTTCGATGCCGGCTGGCAGAAGTACGCCGATCTGTTCCGGCTCGACCGTGACGATAAAGACAAGGGACGATATGCCTTCGACGAGATCCCGGCCGGAACATTCGCCCCGAAAGCATTGCTGGCGTACGGCATACGGACCGACACGTTCGATCTGGCGCCGACGGTACAGAATTATAAGAAATTGATCGACGACGTTCCGCACACCCCGCATTACGGCAACTACAGTTTCGACATCGCCGTTTTACAGACGATGCAGCAGAACGGGATGAGCGGAGGAATGAAATACGGGATTATGAACGGTCTTTTCCCGAGTGCCGAAGCATTTGAGACGCTGGCACGCGAATACGGAACATCAGCGGAAAGTTCGGCGACGCAGCGGAAGTTGCAGGAACGAACCCGACGGCTGGCCGCTGAGATACTGAAAAAGAACTATCCCCTAAGACGGGGCTTGCAACCGCATCGGAACAAGTACGACGACATTCCGGACCTACATGTTCCTTCCGTGCCGCCGAATCGGATACACGGTGTAAAACGGCGGTAAGAGATCAGCGGTTTCGCTTCGTCCGATAAATTCGAAAATACCCGAAAAGCCGAGTAGAGGTTTTTCGGGTGTTTTTCTTCATCCTCTCGATCTCGGTCGGCCCGGCAAAAAAGTAGTCGTGTCCGTGTCTGCCTGCAAGTCCTGCCGGTTTTCCTTACGGAAAAACCTTGCGGGCAGCCCCGTCCCCGACTATGACCTTCTGCATGCCGCCCGAATGGTTCGAGCGGCGAAACTTAAAATTCAAATTTATGAATACTTCCGTAACGAGTGCGTCCTCCGCATGTGTAGCACACCAACAAGGACTGAACCGGGTCGTAGCCGACAGAGTACGGCACCTGGTAGAACACCGGGCACCCACGGTGCAGCAAACCATCCAGCGCATGATCGTCGAATCCGCGCAGCTGCAAGACTACCTCCTTCCGATCGGCGCCCAATACCGGGAAACGGGCAGTACACGCAAGGTACTCTTTCTCGACGACGGCAATCGTCTGACGATGCAGATGCCCGAAGGACGCTTCCGCCTTCACGACAACGCCGTGGGACAGGCGGCCGAGAAGATGAACGTTCCGTCGCGTTACCTGCGCGAGTTGGCAGGCGGAACATCGTGGAAACGCGCACTGGCCGCACGCATTCTCAACGAACACTCCTCGTGGAGCGACCGCAGCCGTGTTCTCGTCCGCGCCGTAGGCGACGAAGTGCGCGGCATCCTCTCGGACAGCTACCGCCGCCTCGACAGCCAGCGCATCCTCTCGGCATTTCTGGGCAAGGCTCTCGAACAGGGAGCCGTGGCATACGATGCGCTGTGGACCGATACGAAGATTTATGTCGAGACGATCCTTCCTCAGCCGATCTGCATCCCCACCGAGTTCAACGGTGAGGTACAAATCTATATGGGAGCACGTTTTTCCACCTCGGATTTCGGCGACGGGGCGGTGGACATCCGCGTCTTCCTGCTCAACGGCGTCTGCTTGAACGGCATGGTACGCGAGAACGTAATGAAACAGATCCATCTGGGCGGTAAGCTGCCCGATAATATCCAGCTCTCGCAGCGGACGTACGAACTCGATACGCAGACCACCGTGTCTGCGGTGAACGACCTTACGGCCCAGCTCTTCGGCCGCGACAACATCCGTCGCAAAGCGCTCGAAATAAAGGCTGCGGCTGCCAAGGAGGTCAACTTCACACAAGAACTGGAACGGCTCATGCAGAAAGGCCGCCTGCTGAAAACCGAGAACGAAGGCGTGCGGAAACTGTTGATGAACAACAATCCCGACGACGGACTCGCCGGAGGGCCGACGCTTTGGAAACTGACGCAGGCGATAACGGCCTATGCCCGCGAGACACAGCCGGCACGACAACGCGAACTGCACGAGCTGTCGGGAGAACTGCTTAACCGTGTGAACAACTGACGACGCTATGAAACAGGTAAAGGATAAATATACCCACACAACGCTGGAACAGATGCCGGAGCATAAACTTTTCCGCGCATTGATGAGCGGGCTGAACGACTTCGGATTCGACTGCAAAGCCTTCGCCGCAGGACTGCAATACGAACATCCGACCGTGCAGCAGCGATTCTTCGCTCTGCTGCGCACGTGCGTCCTCTTCATGGCAGAAGAGGGCAACGTGCGTATCGACGACCGTAACCGCGCCTCCTATCGGATGTGCCGCGAGATTGCCGAACAGCTTAAAGACCACCATTTGCCATGCAGATAAAAACGAACTTATTTCCGATGAATGAATTGACTTGTCGTGCCTGCGGGTGCAGGATCGTACCCGAACACGGATATTACAATACGCTCGATGGCGCCTGCTGCATAACCTGTCGGGAAAGAGGGCCGCTGCATCGTCTGAAATTGCAGGTCTGCGATTCGCTTGCAAGGTTATGTAGAACGTCGAAATGCTGCAAATTATGAAGAACGAGATAGAAGATTTATGGCGTTGGCCAAAGTCGAAACAACCTGCTAAGTTGCAGACAATACGAACCTTTGACGGCCGCTCCTGCTAATGGCGCGGCCGTTCTGTAAAACTCCGGTGCAGGAGGATAAACACTGCATAAAACAGTTATGGAATTGCTTACGAAACAGATTATTCGGAAATTCGAGGAACATCCGATCTATTCGCAGGACGGCAAAGGTCTGAAGGCCGAGGTGCTTGTAAAGTATTTCAACCCCATGGGAGCCGGAACGTGGCTCATTACGGAGGCGGAGAAACAGGAGGACGGAGATTGGAAACTCTTCGGATTCTGCCACATTTGCGAGTGGGAATGGGGTTACCTGATGCTCTCCGACCTGCAACGTATCGTGCTGCCGGGCGGCCTCGGAATAGAGCGCGATTTATATACGCAGGGACGAATCGTCGAAGACTTTATAGGGTGACAAAATAGTATGGGCGGCAACGCGCCGCCCATACTATTTGACAATACACTATCGCAGCGATTTACGATAGTTTCGGTTCAGAATCTTTTCGATCTCAGAACGCGGGTAGAGGATTTTGCTTCCGATCGTCGTGTAGGGAAGTACCCGACGGTCACGGTAGTTTTGCAGGGTGCGGGGACATAACGAAAACAGCTCCATCACCTCTTCGCCGGTAAGATAGCTTTCCGTGACGATCGTCGGTCGATGGGCCGCGATCAATGTATCCAGCAAATGAATCGCACGAAGTATTTCCTGCCGGAACTCCTTGTATTCCGGTGAGGTTCGCAAGAGTACGTCGTCCATTACTTAGAAGGAGCGATGAGGTTGTTTTTGCAGAATACGCGCGATGTCTGATTCTTTGTACAGAATCTTATTGCCCAATGATGTACTGGGTATGATCCCTTCCGAACGATAGTACTGCAAGGCACGTTTGGTGATGCGCAGTGCTTTACAGACTTCTTCGGCTGTCAGCCAGCGTCGCGGTTGCGGCGGTGAGAACAGCTCTCGGAATCGCTCAGCACGCTCCCGTAAGGTTGTTACGAGCGTTTTCATTTCGTCGAAAGCGCTCTGTTCGATCATTTGAAACTCCATAACTGCACAATGTTTTATTGTAGATTGTGCCGGAATATTCCGGCAATCTGCAAAGAAAAACAATGGAAATGACTTTCCTTAAATGGCATACGGAGGCATTTACTGACCGATGAAAGATGCAAAAAACAGAATTAATATCGGATAAAAGTATATTTGTCTTAATCATAGATTATTATTATCTTTGTAACAAGAGTTGTTTGATAAGAGAATATTGATGTAAGCACAGAGAAGGTTCTGTCTCTAAATCATTACCTTTGATATTATTCAATTCTGATTATCAGATACATATACTGGATTAGCACTTTTGGTGACAAAAGGTGGCGCCAAAAGTGTCCGCAGGGCACCTCCGTCGGGATCGGACGGAGGTGCTCACTGAGCGGGCACAAAGACTGCGCTGTTGCGACGCAAAAGATTGCACCGCTTCGACTGTGGCGGCTCGGCAAAGTCCGCAAGCGGCCTCTGCACTCGCCTGCTGCCCGTCGTTTTCACGCCCGCTCCGAGCGCTCGAACCGCCGTCCGATCTGATTCCTCCTCCGGTGCAATGCGGAGACAGTTGTGCGCTGTGCGCAATGATAATCATTCGTTTGCGTCCGCACATGGCAGGTCTCCGGCCTGCCGGATCGCACTGCGAAAAGAGCGGAAAGATTCCTACGCTCCACTGCATTCCGCCCGGAATGACAAATCCTGTCATCCTCAGGAGGAAGTCCAAACCAATTCCGACACAGGCATCGCCCCCTGCATCGCCCAGCAAACAGCGGAGAAAAAGGCCGTGTCCGATCGGTTTTCGGCACATTTGCCCGAAAACCGAAAAAAATAATTCGTAACTTTGCCGGTCAATCTATCAATTGTCGGGCACGAATATGAAGATCAAGCTCTTTACCATTTCCAACCTGCTCACGCTCTCGAATCTGCTCTGCGGGATGATAGCGACGGTGGCGATACTCACCGACGGCGACCTGCATCTGGCCTTCTGGCTGCTGGTGCTGGCGGCCGTCTTCGATTTTTTCGACGGCTTCACGGCACGGCTGCTCCACCAGTCCTCGCCGATCGGGTTGCAGCTCGATTCGCTGGCCGACATGGTTTCGTCGGGCGTCGCACCGACGGCCGTCATGCTCACGCTGGCATGGCAGGCCGGCAGTTCGTGGTGGGCGGCCGATACGGGAGGCCCTTGGAGCTGGATCGTACTGCTGCTGGCCGTCGGGACGGCGCTGCGGCTGGCGAAATTCAACATCGACGACACGCAGCGTACCGAGTTCTGCGGACTGCCTTCGCCCGCGGCGGGCCTCTTCTGCGCCTCGCTGGGTCTGCTCCACGCCGAAGGAATGCTCTCGCTGCCCTATGAAGCCGTACTGCTCGCCGCGGCGGCGACGGCTTGGCTCATGATCAGCCCGATCCGCATGTTCGCACTCAAATTCCACGGCTTCGGCTGGACGGGCAACCGGCTGCGCTATCTCTTTCTGGGGGCGTGCGTCGTACTTATTCTTACGCTCGGCGCATACGCAATTCCCGCGATTTTCGTTCTCTATGTCGTAGTCTCGCTCGTCCGGTGGCTCCTGCAAGGACGCAGGGCGACCGAAGCCTAAGAAAGAAAAACGCATGTCGAAACGGCTCGGAACATATCTGCTCCCGGCAGTGCTGCTCTTGGCGGCGCTGCTGCCGGGGCGTGTCTGTGCCCAGCTCGACGCCCGTTCGCTCATGCGCGCCCAGCAACGCGGCGAAAACACCAACCTCTACGGAGTACCGAACCCCGCGCCCGAAGACGAGGAGGGGCAGGCGCAGCAGCCCGTCGACTCGACCAAGGAGAAGCGCATCAAAAACCGCTCGAATCCTACTTTTTCAGCGACTCGATCCGGGCGCTGCCCAACTTCAAATGGAACGTCTCCCAGGATTACAACCGCGTGCGGATCGAACCGCTCGACACCACGCTCACGGCGTGGCGAATCGACTACCCCTTCTACCGCAACGGCGTGGGTGATGCGCCGATCGGCGCGCTCGGCCAGGGATCGGTTCCGCTCAACTATTTCGAGCGGCCCCAGTGGCAGGATTTCAGTTTCGCCTCCCCGTTCCACTCCTATATTTACGACATGCGGAACGCGCCGTTCTACAACGGTAAACGTCCCTTCCTGCAAATGACCTACATCGAATCGGGACAGAAACGCTACCGCGAGACCAATTTCGAGATCCGCCACGCACAGAACATCTCTCCCTCGACCAGTTTCAGCATCGACTACAAGTCGCGCGGCACGCGGGGACTCTACGAATGGTCGCGTACCAAGAATCAGAACATCGCCGTGACGGTCGCCCACACGGGCAAGCGCTACTCCGTACATGCCGGTTACGTCAACAACCACATCGAGACGCAGGAGAACGGCGGCGTGGTGGGCGAATGGGCGATCCGCGACACGGTCTTCGAGATGCCGTCGGGCGTACCGATGCGGCTGACGAACGCCAAGGCCGAAAACATCTACCGCAACCACGCCTTCTTCCTCACGCAGTCCTACGCCATTCCGCTGCAACGCGTCACCGAAAACGATTTTTCGCTGGCCGACCTCTCGGCCGTATTCATCGGCCACTCGATCGAGTACGACATTTGGAGCAAGACCTACACCGACATCTTCGGCACCTACACCGACGAACGCGGGTCGAAAGACGAGAACGGCAACTTCGTCGCCACCGAGGGCCACGAGTATTACGACAACTGGTTCATCCACCCCGACGCCTCGCGCGACACGCTCTGCGAACGGAGGCTTTCGAACCGCCTGTTCGTACAGGCGCAGCCGTGGGACCGCAACGGCGTGATCGGCACCATCGACGGCGGCGTGGGGTTCGACATACACACCTACTCGCAGTTCGCGCTCGGCGACTACATCACCGGCAAATACCGCCGCACGCGAAAGACCAGCTATTTCGCCTACGGGTCGATCGCCGGCAAAATCAAGAAATACGTCGACTGGGACGCCAACATGAAGGTCTACCCGTCGGGGTACAGAGGCGGAGACATGTCGCTGGGCGCACACCTCGCGCTCAAAGGCTATCTCCGCGGTCACGCCCTGATTCTCGAAGGACGTTTCTCGAACGAGAAGCGTTCGCCGGGTTACTGGCAGGAGAATCTCTTCTCGAACCACTACGTGTGGTCCAACTCCTTGGCCAAGGAGAATGAAACCCGTATCGAGGCTTCGTTCCGCGTGCCGGACTACGCGCTGGAACTCGCCGCATGGCAGGGTGTCGTAAAGAACAAGATCTATTACGGCCCCGTCGGTCCCGGCGACTCCAACGTAGGCGTCCTGCAACACGACGGCAACGTCAGCCTGACGAGTTTGTATGCCCGCAAGGATTTCCGCATCGGCGGACTCCATCTGGACAACAGGGTATTGTTGCAGTGGAGTACAAATCAGGAGGTCATACCCGTTCCGCTCGTGAGCGCCTTCCTCTCGTACTATTACGAGTTCTGGGTGGTGCGCGACGTGTTGAGGCTGCAAATCGGTCTCGACGGCCGCTACAACACGAAGTATTACGCCCCGGGCTACAATCCGGCCCTGTCGGCGTTCTACAACCAGCGCGAAACTGAGGTGGGGAACTATCCCTACACCGACGTTTTCGTCATGGGCAAGTGGAAACGAATGCGCATCTTTCTGAAATATCAGCATGTCAACAGGGGGCTGTTCGGCAACGGCGACTACTTTTCCGTGGCCCGCTACCCGCTCAACCCCGGCATGTTCAAGATGGGTATTTCGTGGGGATTCTACGACTGATCGATCGGTGTACTGTACGGCACGCAGAGAGCTGCCCGCAACGTAAAACTTTATGTTAAAAAAGACATTTTTAACGTTCGTGTTCTTAACATTGCTGACTACCTTCTACGGTCTGAACGCCAATTTCGGCCCCTACGGCAACCGCACGGCAGGCAGCTTCATCGGCAGCGCCGAAAGGACGGAGATCGCCCACACCATCTCGGTTTACGACGAACTGATCCGTTCGGTCAGCGAAGAGGAGGGTTACGACTGGCGTCTGATGAGCGCCATCGCCTACCACGAATCGCGTTTCTCGCCCGACATCGTTTCGAAACGGGGCGCCGCCGGACTGATGCAGATCATGCCCGCCGTGGCGCGCCAGTTCAACGTGACGGGCGACCGGCTCCTCGATCCGGAGACCAACGTCCGGCTGGCGGCACAGGTGCTCTCGAAGATCGACGCCGGACTGCATTTCGCGCCCGGCACGCCGGACGACGACCGGATGAGCATCATCCTGGCCGCATACAACGGCGGCATCGGCCACGTCAACGACGCACGCCGGCTGGCGCGCAGCCACGGCGAGAATCCCGATTCATGGGAGACCGTGGCCCGCTATCTGGCGCTCAAAGCGCTGCCCGAATACTACGAGCAGCAGGAGGTACGCTGCGGCCGGTTCACCGGCGGCAGCCAGACGAGGGCCTACGTCCGCGACGTTCTGAAACGCTACGACCGTTACTGCCGTATCGCAGCACGTTGAGAACCCGATCCCGATTCCGGAATAGAAAACAGCGAGGCAGTTTACCTCGCTGTTTTTTTATCGAACTGCCGCCAGCCGAAATTCAGTACGCGCCGTGCGGAAATCAACGGCCAACCTTCGCTGCTTCGGGATCGCGCCAAAAGCGGCAAAAGATCGAGCGGCGGAACGAGCGGAAGAGAATCCTTTCGCCGCACACCTACAACAGCAGCACGGCGAGCGTCGCGACGATGAACCCGCCGGCATAACCCGCGGCGACCTGGCGGATCGTATGGCATCCCAGCCACAGACGTGCCGAGGCGAGCGCACCCGCCGCCAGCACGGCCACGGCCAGCGCACCGGTCAGGTTCCCTGCGTTGCCGAAGGTCAGCAACACGAGCAATGCCGCGGCGGCTCCCTGCGCAGCCAGATGAAGACTTATTTTCCAGTAGAAGGTCACCGCCAGACAGAACAGTTCGCAACAGGCGCCCGCCAGCATGAATTTGCGCACGATCATCGCCGAAGGAATCCGCGCCACCGTAGCGGCGCAGAGCAGGTAGCAGACGATACCGATCGCCAGCGGCAGAATCCGCTCGCGCCGGTCGTCGATCGCAAGCGACGAAATACGCCCCACCGAACGGAGCAGCCCCACCGAGAGCAACGGAATGACGGCCGTGTAGAGCACGGTCACCCACAGCAGGTAGAACTTGACCGACGCGGGGAAATAGGAGAGCTGGGTCGGTCCCGCCACCAGCAGCAAGATGACGTAGAGCGGCATCACCAGCGGATGCAGCACCACCGACACCGCTCTGGACAGGCGCGTGGGCAGGCTGCGGTCGCTACGGCGCAGTGCGGAAGAGGGATCGGCAATTCGGGATTCGTCCATCAGATCTGTTTTCGCAGACGCGCCACCGGAATGCCCAGCATTTCGCGGTATTTGGCCACCGTGCGGCGCGCGATGCAGTAACCTTTGTCGTTGAGTATATCCATCAGCGTCTCGTCCGTCAGCGGACGGCGCTTGTCTTCGTCGTCGATGCAGCTACGCAGGATGTTCTTGATCTCGTAACTCGAAACCTCCCCGCCCGATGCGGTCTGCATCGCCTCCGAAAAGAGCGATTTCAGGAGGATGATCCCTGAACTGCGTCTGCACGTACTTGCTGTTCACCACGCGCGAAATGGTCGATACGTCCAACCCCGTGCGATCGGCGATATCCTTGAGGATCATCGGGCGGAGCTTCGACTGGTCGCCCGTCTTGAAATACTCCTGCTGGAAATCCAGTATCTCCTGCATGGTGCGCATCAGCGTGTCGCGCCGCTGCTTGATCGCCGAGATGAACCACTTGGCCGAATCGATCTTGTTCTTGACGAACTGCACCGCCTCGCGGTTCTTCTCCTGCACGCGGCCGTCGGACGACACCATGTCGCGCATCATCTCCACGTAACGGCGGTTGATCCGCACGTCGGGGAACATTGTAGGAGTTGAGCGACAGTTCGAAACGGCCGTCGTGATAGTCCAGGATGAAATCGGGCACCACGTAGGGCGCGGCGTCCGACCCGCCGTCGGAGTAGCCGTTGGCGGGCTTGGGCGAGAGGTGGCGGATCTCGGCGATGGCGTCGCGGAACTCGTCCTCGGTGACCTGCAACCGCGAGATCAGCTTCTCGTAGTGTTTTTTTGCGAATTCGTCGAAATAGGAGGTCAGGATCTTGCGCGCCAGCCGCCGCGAACGGGTCGTCATAGGCAGTTGCGAGTTGCAGCAGCAGACATTCGCGCAGGTTGCGCGCACCGATACCCGCGGGTTCGAGGTCGTGAATGACTTTCAGGATCGCTTCCAGCCGTTCGGGCGAGACCTCTTCGCCCAGCGTAAAGGCGATGTCGTCGGCCACCGATTCCAGATCGCGGCGCAGATAGCCGTCTTCGTCGATGCTTCCCACCAGATAGACCGCCAGCCGCATCTCCTCTTCCGAGAGGTTGCGGTAGCCGAGCTGTTCGATCAGGTACTCCTGCAACGAACGGCCGCCCGACAGGGGAATCTGACGGATAGTCGGTCATGATGACGGGGCGCTTGAAGTGCTCCTCCACGAGGTAGCGCTCGTGCTCGCTCGACAGGTCCATACCCCAACCCGTGATGGGGAACTCAAACTTGCGACCGTTCTTGACCGCCTCCTCCAGGATGTTGATACCCTCGGTGTAGGTCAGTCGGACGAAGTCCTCCTTGACTACCGACTCAAGCGTGGCGATGAGCTGCTTATCGATCATCTTGTTGAGGAACTCCAGGTCGTCACGGCAGTTGTCCAGGGCCCAGTTGACGCAATACTTGATGAAGTCCTCCTCGAGGTCCATCAGTCCCTCCTGGTCGAGGAAGGCTACCTCCGGCTCCACCATCCAGAACTCAGCCAGGTGGCGCGGCGTGTTGCTGTTCTCGGCACGGAAGGTCGGTCCGAAAGTATAGATAGCGCCGAGGGCCGTGGCTCCAAGCTCACCCTCGAGCTGGCCGCTCACGGTGAGGTTGGTCTTCGTTCCAAAGAAGTCCTTGGAGTAGTCCACCTCTCCCGCCTTGGCGACACGGTCGAGGTTACAAAAGTACAAAAAAAACGCATACAATCGATCGTATCCGACGACGATTTATTACGACTCCGCACTGCCGCCGACACTTCATCCGCTATTTTCGCAATGCGACCGGACCGGCCTGCCGGCCTGTCAAAACCCGCAACTCCCGCTGCGATACTGCGGCGCCACGGCGCCGTGCGGGCCGAGCCTTCGCCTGCGGAGGCCCGCAGTACGCGTCCTCCGCAGATTTCGCCTTGCAAATACGAAAACCGCCGATCCTTACGACGAAAGCCTTTGCAGACTGTGCCCTTAGGACGATAAATCAGAATTTTCAATTGCAAGGCATCACTTTTGCGCTCGGCAAAAAGCAAATAAATTTGCATTGCCCTCGTTTATTCGTATCTTTGACTTCGTCTTAGATACTTCGCCTCAGCCATGCAAATAAAATAAATTTGCATGGCGCTCGGCTTAATCGTATCTTTGTCCTCGACCTCCGGCATGAAGAGGCGGCGGGCACTGCGGTACGATCGGACTCGCTCCGCTCCCGCCGGCCTGCGACATTGCGGCCGGTAATTTAAGAATATCGAGATGAAACGATTCATTACACTCTGGGCGGCTCTTTTCGCCCTTGCGGGCGCGGGAGCGCAAACCGCCGAGGTATTCCGTTCGGAATTCGTCCCCTTCGACACGCGCGACGACGCCGCGCTGCTGCGTCGGGGCAACATCGCCCATTACGAAACGTTCTCCCCGCAGATCGTCGTGCAGCAGGCCGACACCACCACGGTGGGACAGGTCGTCGAAGTACCGCTGCTGCTGACCGACCGCGACATCTACCTCCATTTGGAGAACGTCGGCTCGGCCTACACGCTTCTGGTCAACGACGCCCGCGTAGCCGACGTCGAGGACGACCGCACGCCGCGCGAATTCCTCATCTCTCCCTACATCCGCCCCGGGCGCAACGCCGTGATGCTCGACCTGCGCCCCTCGAAGACTCCGCAGTTGCAGGCCGACGCGCCGGCGCCGCGGCTGGCCTACGCCAACAGCTACCTCGTCTTCCAGCACCGGCTCCACATCGACGACTATTCGGTGGCGCTCGTTCCCGACTCGACGCGCAAATACGGCGTGCTGAAACTCGACATCGTGGTCGAGAACTCCTACAACGGCGAAGAGCCGATCACCGCCGGCTACGACATCTACGATCCGAAGGGCAAGCTGCTCGACTACGGTTCGCGCGAGATCATGGTGGAGGGCCGCTCGCGCGACACGGTGCACATCGAGCGGCTCATCTACCACGCCTACGCCAATCAGTGGGACGACAAGCGGCAGCCGCTCTACAAGGTGACGCTCTACACCAAGCGCAACAGCATGTTGTGGGAGTATATCCCCCTCTACGTCGGCTTCGGAGAGAGCGAATACCGCGACGGCCGCTTCTACCGTTTCGACAAGGAGCTTTCGCTGCGGCCCCAACGCTACAACGCCGCAGCCGACGAGAAGACGACCGCCGCCGAGATGAAGGCGCTCAAAGCCCGGGGCATCAACACCCTGCTGCCCGATTATCCGCAGCCCTACTGGTTCTATACGCTGGCCGACCGCACGGGGTTCTACGTGGTCGACTGCGCGGCGATCTACGCCCCCGACGCGCGCGACGACCGCTCGGTAGGCGGCACTCCGTCGAACGACCCGCGTCTGACAGACGAGTATCTCGGCCGCGTGAAGGCGATGTACCACCGTTCGCGCAACCACACCTCGATCATCGGCTTCGCGCTGGGACGCGATTCGGGCAACGGATACAATATGTATAAGGCCTACCAGTGGCTCAAATCGGTCGAACCGTCGAAACCCGTCTTCTACGTCGGCGCCGACGGGGAGTGGAACAGCGACGCCATTCCGTTCCGAGTGCAATGAACATCGAACTGCTGGTCGTCGGAAAAACCGACTCGAAGGAGGTCGAAGCGCTCGTGGAACTCTACGTGCGCCGCGTGAACCGCTACTGCCGGTTCGCCGTCACGGCGCTGCCCGACGTGCGCAACACGCGCTCGCTCACGCAGAACCAGCAGCGCACGGCCGAGGGCGAAGCGATCCTGCGGCAGTTGGCCGCCGGCGACCATGTCGTCCTGCTCGACGAGCGCGGCGACGAGATGCGTTCGGTGGAGTTCGCATACTGGCTCCAAAAACGGATGCTGGGCGGCGTGCGGCGGCTCGTGCTGGTCATCGGCGGACCCTACGGCTTCTCGGATGCGGTCTACGCCCGCGCCGACGGCCGGCTGTCGCTTTCGCGCATGACCTTCTCGCACCAGATCGTACGGGCGATCTTCGCCGAGCAGATCTACCGCGCCTTCGCGATCCTCAACCACGAACCCTATCACCACGAATAACCCATGCAGCCCCACCGTCCCGCCATCGCCGTCGTCACCCCCTCGATCCTCACGGGTCTGGGGCTGGAAAGCATCCTGCGCCGCATCATCCCGATGGCCGAGGTGGAGGTCTACGACCGTTTCGAACGTTTCGCAGCCGACCGCCCCGACCGCTTTTTCCACTACTTCGTCGCCTCGCAGACCTTCGTCGAACACAACGCCTTCTTCCTCGAACGGCGGCACAAGAGCATCCTGCTGACCGACGGCGCGCCGCAGTCCACGCTGCGCGAACTGCATTGCCTCGACATCGCCCAGAGCGAGGAGGGGCTCGTGCGCGACATCCTGCGGCTGCACCAGCACGCCCACCGCGAGGGCTATCCCGACGGGACGGCCGCCGCATATCCGGCCACGCACCCGACGCATCCCTCCGCACGATCTGCCTGCGACCCGCACGGCCGCACGACGGACGAGACGGTGCAGCCATCCCTCACGCAGCGCGAAATCGACGTATTGCGGCTCGTCGTGGCGGGGCTGCTCAACAAGCAGATCGCCCAACGGCTCGACGTCGCCCTGACGACGGTCATCTCCCACCGCCGCAACCTCGTCCGCAAGCTCGGCATCCGCTCCGTGGCCGGACTGACGATCTACGCCGTGACCAAAGGGTACGTCGACGCCGAGCAACTGGGAGAACAGTAAAAAGGCACCGTCCGACCACCGCTATCGCCGGCATCCGAACGGCTCCGCGAGCTGCGCGAGCCGCAGCCTCCTCCCGCCGGAGGCCTACCACGGCTCCCCTCCGCAGGTTGTGCGGCACGCCCCCACCTCCGCCGCCTTTTTCTTCTCCTTACAAATGAGGATTGCGGGAACGGAAATAATGTCGTTACTTTGCCGTGAAATTCAATGCGATGATTCCGACACCGTTCCGCCGCCGTTTCTGCGTATGCCTCCTGCTTTGCGTCGCCGCGCTATGCGCACACGCCGAGCCGCGTCGCACCGTGCGCACGCACGACGAAGCACCGGAGGCGATCGACACGGCCGTAGTGATGGACAACGTGCAGGTGACGGCGATCAAACAGGGACTTACGCTGCACAACCGCCCCGTCGCGGCCTCGGTCGTGGGACGCGAGACGATCGAGCGGCGCGGCGTCACCGCCATCAAGGAGCTCTCGCAGCTCGTTCCCAATTTCCACATCCCCGACTACGGTTCGCGCATGACCTCGTCGGTCTACGTGCGCGGCGGGCGCACGCATCGACCTGCCGGTCATGGGCCTCAACGTGGACAACGTCCCCTACCTCTCGAAGGACGACTACGACTTCGACCTGGCGGACATCGAACGCATCGAGGTGCTGCGCGGCCCGCAGAGCACGCTCTACGGCCGCAACACCATGGGCGGCGTGATGAACATCTACACCCTCTCGCCGCTCGCCTACGAAGGGACGCGGCTGGGTGCGGAGTATGCTTCGGGCAACACGCTGCGGCTGCGCGCCTCGACCTACCACCGCCCCTCGCCCCGCACGGGTGTCTCGCTGGCGGCGCGGTTCATGCACGGCGACGGCTTTTTCACCAACGAATACACGGGACGCACCTGCGACTGGGAGCGTTCGGGCGGGGCACGGATGCGGCTTCAATTCCGCCCCGACGAGCGGTGGAGCATCGACAACACCCTCGCGTTCGGGATGCTCCGGCAGGGAGGCTACCCCTATGCCTCGGCCGCGACGGGGCGCATCGCCTACAACGACCCCTGCGGCTACCGCCGCACGACGCTCAACGACGGTCTGACGATACGCTACGCCGCCGACGGGTGGGAGATCGCCTCGATCACCAGCTACCAGTACAGCGACGACCGCATGACGCTCGACCAGGATTTCCTGCCCGAATCCTATTTCACGCTCACGCAGGCCAAACAGGATCACGGGCTGACCGAGGACATCGTCGTCCGTTCGCGCGGCGAGGGGCGCTACGGCTGGCTGGTGGGCGCCTTCGGCTTCTACCGCCACCGCTCGATGCAGGCGCCCGTACTCTTCAAGGAGGACGGATTGGAGCATCTGATCGCCGACAAGGCCGAGCAGTACACCGGCCTCCGGCCGCATTTCGCCTCCGACCGCATGGCGCTCGACAGCGATTTCCGCAACCCCGCGTGGGGGGCGGCGCTTTATCACGAGTCGCAGTTGCGGCTGGGACGCTTCGACCTCTCGGCGGGGTTGCGCATCGACTACGAGCGCACACGTTTGTGCTATCTCAGTTCGACCGACATCGACTGCACGTTCGGCGACGGACGCATCACGCCCTTCACCGAACGGGGCACGCTGCACAAGTCGTTCGTGCAGCTGCTTCCCAAAGCGGCGGCCGTCTACCGCATCGACGACGGCAATTCGCTCTACGCATCGGTCGCCAAGGGTTACAAGGCGGGCGGATTCAACACCCAGATGTTCTCCGAAGTGTTGCAGAACAGCGTCATGGAACGCATGGGCGTCTACTGGAACCGTCACTACGACATCGACCGCGTGGTGGCCTACAAACCCGAAAAGAGCTGGAACTTCGAGGTCGGCAGCCACTTCGCGTTCGCAGACGGCCGCATCCGCGGCGAGGCGACGCTCTTCTACATCCTCTGCCGCGACCAGCAACTCACCGTCTTTCCCGAAGAAGGCAGACCACCGGACGCATGATGACCAACGCCGGCCGCACCCGCAGCCGCGGCGGAGAGCTCTCGGTGCAGGCGCTCGTCGCACACCGGCTCGACCTGCGGCTGAGCTACGGCTTCACCACGCCACCTTCGCCGAATTCCGCAGCGGAAACGCCGACTACGCAGGCAAGCGGATTCCCTACGCACCGCGCCATACGGCGGCTGCCGTGGCGGAGTACACGGTTTCCGTCGGCCGCAGCTGGCTCGACGGAATCGTCCTGAGCGTCGACGGCCGGGGCGTCGGGCCCGATCGAATGGGAACGAAGCCAACTCGCTGCGGCAGAAATTCTATGCGCTGGCAGGCTGCGCGATCCGGTTCGAACAACGGCACGGCTCGCTGAGCCTCTGGTGCCCGCAACCTCACGCAGACACGCTACGACGTCTTCTATTTCGAGTCGATCGGCAACGCCTTCCTGCAACGCGGCCGGCCGCGCGCGAATGGGGCGTCACACTGACAATCAATTTACAACATAACGAACGATGAAAAAATTTCTCCTTCTGGCCCTCGCGGCCTTCGCACTGGCCGCCTGCAACGACGACGACACCCCCGACGAGTTCGTACAGGGCGACAACACGATCGCCGTCTTCGAAAACGACCGGCTCGTTTTCTACGACTACGACGTCTTCTGGGAATACTCGAGCCCTACACCGACCCCTATGGCGTGACGTGCATCGACCTCTACATGAACAAGACGCGCTTCGTCCAGAACATGCCGGCGCTCGACATGGAGGTGCCGGGAATCCCCATTCACCCGACTCCCGCCGGATTCGAATTCGACTTGCGACAGGCGGTCCCCTATTATCGCGGAGAACCGATGCCGCGTTACACGCTCTACGACCTCGAAGGCGAACTGAACGGCACGCTTCTCGAAGTGGAGTTCTCCTGCATCGGCTACGACGTCGAATATCTGGGACGGTTCTGAACGCACGCCGCTCGCCGCCAAAGAGCGCCGCGACACTCCGGGCCGGAAAGGAAAATCGGAGCGCGGCGCATTTTTTTGTCCGGTGCCAGACGAAACGCCGCCGCACGAACCATTTCGTTAAGCCGAGTGCAATCGAGTTTACTCGAATTGCCGAGGCGAGAAATGGAGCATGAAAATGAACGTTTTCGTTAAGCCAGATGAGCAGAGCCGCACTCGCGCGGGCTATGCCATGGCGAGAAAACGACTGTTGAAAACAAACGAACGTTTTCATTAAGCCGAGCGCAGAGCCGAACTTGTTCAGGCTATGCCGAGGCGAGAAAACGAAGAGAGAAAATCAACTTTTCTATTCCGCGATTACCGACTGTACGGATACTCCGCCTCGGCAAAATGCAACCGAAATTTGCTCTTGTCCTCGGCTTATTCGTACTTTGGCTGCGCCGAAGATACTCCCGCTCGGCAATGCGCAAATAAATTTGACATTGCCCTCGCTTATTCGTATCTTTGCACCCGAATAATCAGAAACCATCACGATCATGAAAACCGAATACAAACCCTATGTCGACGCGCTGATCGAACTGGCCATCCGCGAGGATATCGGCGACGGCGACCACACTTCGCTCTGCTGCATTCCCGCCGACGAGCGGGGGCGTATGCGCCTGCTGTGCAAGCAGGAGGGCATCATCGCCGGCATCGAGATCGCACGACTCGTTCTCGAACGGCTCGACCCCACCGTCGAGTTCGACCAGCGGATCGCCGACGGCACGCGCGTGCGTCCGGGCGACGTGGCCTTCTACGTGGCGGGCTCGCTGCGCTCGCTGTTGCAGGCCGAACGCATCCTGCTCAACATCATGCAGCGCATGAGCGGCGTAGCCACGCAGACGGCGGTCTACGTGGCGCGGCTCGAAGGGCTGCACACCAAGGTGCTCGACACCCGCAAGACGACGCCCGGCATGCGCGTGCTGGACAAAATGGCCGTCAAACTGGGCGGCGGCGAGAACCACCGCATGGGTCTCTTCGACATGATCTTGCTCAAAGACAACCACATCGACTTCGCCGGCGGCATCGTCCCCGCGATCCGCGGCGCGAAGCAATACCTGCGCGAGCGCGACAAGAACATCCCGATCGAGTGCGAAGTCCGCACGCTCGAAGATATCGACCTCGTCTTCGAGGCAGGCGGCGTCGACCGCATCATGTTCGACAATTTCTCGCCCGAGATGACGCGCAAGGCGGTCGAAAAGGTCGCCGGACGCTGCGAAATCGAGTCGAGCGGCGGCATCACGCTCGATACGCTGCGCACCTACGCCGAGACGGGCGTGGACTTCATCTCTGTGGGCGCGCTCACGCACCAGATCCGTTCGCTCGACATGTCGCTCAAAGCCTGCGAGTAGCAGGCCGCAGGCAGTGACCGCCCGCCGGTGCAGGAGCCGGCAGGCGTGCGAACACCCCGATCGAGAGAGATCATGAAACGGCTGCTGAAAAGCCATATCGCCCTGCTGGCGTGGCGGCTGGCACTGCTCTATGCGGTGCTGGCGATTTGTCGTGCGATCTTCTGGCGCTACAACTATGCGGGCATCGGCCCCCTCGCGGACGCCGAACTACCGGCACTCGCAAGGGGTGCACTGTTGTTCGACACCGTGTCGGTGCTCTACGCCAACGCCCTGCTCATCGTGCTCTCGCTCATCCCGCCCATCTGCGCGAACGGCGCTGGTGGCAGCGGATGCTCTACTTCTATTACGTCGTCGTCAACGCCCTGCTGGTCGTGGCGGTCAACCTCGGCGATGCGGTCTATTTCCGCTATACGCAGAAACGTTTCACGGCCGAAGAGATCTTCTTCGCCGACAACGACAATTCGCTGCAACTCGTCGGCAAATTCATGGCCGAGAACATCCCCCTGCTGCTCGCAGGGATCGGCCTGATCGCTCTGCTGGCGCTGGCCGGCGGCCGCAAGGCGCGCCCCGAACCGCTCTGCCGTCGTCCGCTCTGCTACTATGGCGGCGGTACGGTTCTGCTCGTCGTCGCCGCCCCTGCTCTCCGTAGCGGGAATGCGGGGGGGTCACGCGCATGACGCGCCCCGTCACGCTCTCCAACGCCACGCTCTACGCCTCCGACAACGCCCGCGCCAACCTGATCCTCTCGAACCCCTTCTGCATCCTGCGCACCGTGGGGTCGGGCGGAAAGATCAACTACGAACGCTACTTCGCTCCGGAAGAACTGGACGGTATCTACACGCCCGTCCACCGTCCCGACTCGGTCGGCGCGGCACCGCTCGAAGGACGCAACGTGGTGGTCTTCGTCATGGAGAGCATGTCGGCCGAACACTCGGCCCACCTCCATCCCGAACTCTACGCCGACCGGCAGGTCAAGGGCTACACGCCGTTTCTGGATTCGCTCATGCAGGCGGGCTACTGCTTCGAACGCATGTACGCCAACGGCACCCGTTCGATTCAGGCGCTGCCCGCCGTACTGGGATCGACCCCTCGTTCAAGACCCCCTTCGTGCTGATGCCGCAGGCGCTCGCACCGACGCGGCAGCTGCCGCGTATCCTGCGCGACAAGGGCTACGCCACCGCCTTTTTCTGCGGCTCGGCGGCCGGCTCGATGGGTTTCGGCGCCTATGCACGTTCGGCAGGCATCGAACGCCTGTACAGCCGCGAGGACTACGAGGCCAGGCACGGCCGAGACGATTTCGACGGCTACTGGGGCATCTGGGACGAATCCTTCCTGCAATACGCCGGCGAGGAGATGAACGCATTGCCCGAACCCTTCTTCGCCGCGCTGTTCACCCTCTCGTCGCACCACCCCTTCGTCGTTCCCGACGCCTACCGCGACCTGCTGCCCGAAGGGCTTACGCGCAACCACAAGTGCGTGGCCTACACCGACAACGCCTTCCGCCGCTTTTTCGCGCGTTACGCCGGCGAGGAGTGGTTCCGTCGCACGGTTTTTGTATTCGTGGCCGATCATGTATCGAGTGAAAAATTCGCGGACGCCACGCGCGTCTTCCCCGGCGACCACCACATCATCGGCCTACTGTACACCCCCGACGGCGCACTGCGCGGCCGCTACGACGAGGCCGTCTCGCAAATCGACCTCATGCCCACGCTGCTCGGACTCATGGGCAACCGCGAGCCTTACTTCGCTTTCGGGCGCGACCTCTTCGGCGAACAGACCCCCGAAGGGGGCTTCGCCCTCGCCTACGACAGCGGATTCGAGGCCGTCGGCGGCGACCGCCTGCTCTTCTTCGACGAGCGGCGCACGACCGGCTCCTACCGCACGGACGACCTGCGCCGCGAACACGATCTGAGAAACGATCCCGAAGCGGCAGCGCTGGAAAGACGCGTCAAAGCCTTCGTCCAGCAATATTACCGTCACCTCGAACAAAAAGATTTCACCGTCGAATAATCCTATGGAATTCCGACCCGTGCGGCTCGAAGACAAGGCCGCCATCGAACACTTCACCCGCCCTTCGGGCATCTGCAACTGCGATCTGGCCTTCGCCAACATGTACTGCTGGGAAGGCACCTACCGCAGCGCATGGTGCGTCGAGGAGGGTTTTCTGCTGATCCGCTTCTACATCGACGGCAGCCATCACATCGGCTACATGCAACCGCTGGGCGAGGGGCGATTTCACGCACCTCATCCCCCGTCTCGAAGCCGACGCCCGCGCCGCGGACAACCGCTGCGCATTTCGGGACTTACGCCCGAAGGGGCCGCAGCCGTGCGCCGCGCCCATCCCGAATTCGGCATCTGGCGCAACCGCGACTACGAGGATTACGTCTACCGCGCCGACGACCTGCGCAACCTCACGGGACGGCGCTACCAGCCCAAACGCAACCATATCAACCGGTTCGAAGCGGCCTACGACTACCGCTACGAGGAACTGACGCCTGCACTCGCCCCCGAATGCATGCGCCTCGAACGTGAATGGCGCGCCGGCCACGACAGCCATGCGGCCGAACTGACGGCCGAACAGCGCGCCATGCAACGGGCATTCAACCACTTCGGGGAGCTGGAACTGCGCGGAGGCGCGCTCTTCGTCAGGGAGAAGCTCGTGGCCTTCACGATCGGATCGGCCATCAACGACGAAGCCTTCTGCATCCACGTCGAGAAGGCCGACACCCGCTACGACGGCGCCTTCACGATGATAAACCGTCTCTTCGCGCAACACCTGCCGCCGCACTACACCCTCATCGACCGCGAGGAGGATCTGGGACTGGAAGGGCTGCGGCAGTCGAAACTCTCCTACTACCCCCTTTTCCTGCAACCGAAACTCACGGCGCAACGGCTCACCGAGGAGCAGTTGCAGCTCCGCGCGTTGTGGCTCGCCTGCTTCCCCGAAGACACGCAGGACGATGTCGAACAGTTTCTGCTGAGCCGCTACGACGAACGGCGATGCCTCGTCGCACGACGCGACGGGCGGATCGCGGCGATGCTCCACATCGTGCCGTTCCGCGATACGGCCTACATCTACGCCGTGGCGACGGCGCCCGACTGCCGGCAGCAGGGACTGGCCGGCGGACTGCTGCGCGAAGCGCTCGACCGCTGCCGCGCCGAAAGATTCCGCTACGCCGCGCTCATCCCCGGCAGCGAGGAGCTGCGACGCTGGTATGCCGGCTTCGGTTTCGCAGGAGACTACCCCGCGTGCTTCCGTACGCACGACGACTTCGACTTCGGCACGGGCGACCCTGCGCACGACCGCGCCATGGTACTGCCGCTCACCGGCGAACCCTTCGCCGGCGAGACGCTCGACCTGAGCGATCTGCCGCAGGAATCATAGATCGAGCCGGAAACAATCCGTCTCGTAGCGCACGAACCCCATTCGTTCATAGAGCCGGTGGGCCGCCCTGCGCGTCGCATTCGAGGTGAGCATCACTCGTGCGACGCCCTCGCGGCGCGCCAACGCCAGCGCTTCGCGTACCAGCGCCTCGCCGATGCCGCGACCGCGCGTCGCCGCATCCACCACCACGTCCTCGATCCACGCCTTGCGCCCCGAAGGGACGTCGTAAAGGGCCACGCTGAGCAACCCGACGATCCGGCCGTCCTCCGCTGCGGCGACCAGCTGACGGGTCGCAGGCGAGGCGACGATCCGTGCGACGGCCTCCCGGTCGGTGCCGTCATTCGTTCCGACAGCTGCGGCAGCAGCCGCGCAAAGGCCTCCGCCAACAGGTCGGAGGGTTCGGTCGCTTCGTAAATCCTCATAAACTCGTTCGTTTTCCCCCGCAAGATACGAAAATCGGGCGGACTTTTCGGCAAGTCCGCCCGATCCGCTCCGTTCATGCGGGCTAAATTCCGAAAAGAAACACTTCGAGCATACAGACCCCGATGCCGGCCAGATAACCGACGAAGGCCATCAGCGAAATCTTCTTGAAATACCATACGAAGTTGATGTTTTCCAGGCCCATCGCCACCACGCCGGCCGCCGAGCCGATGATGAGCAGGCTGCCGCCCACGCCGGCGCAGTAGGCCAGCAGATGCCAGAAAACACCGTCCTGCACGAACATCGCGGCATAGGTCGGATCGGCGCTCGCCGCCACGGCCGCCGCATCGGGAATCGGATACATGCCCATCGACGCCGCCACGAGCGGCACGTTGTCGACCACCGACGAAAGGATGCCGATCAACGTATTGATCGCGTAGACGTTGTGCAGGTGTTCGTTGAGTCCCGTGGCGAAACCCGACAGGATGCCCGCGCTTTCGAGCGCCGCCACGGCCATCAGGATACCGAGGAAGAAGAGGATCGTCGACATGTCGATGTGTTTGAGCACCTTCGCCACGCGGCATTTGATCGACTCCTCGATGTTGCGCTTGCGGCGGTACATCAGCTCGGTGAAGACCCACATGATGCCCAGCGCCGTGACCATTCCCATGTAGGGCGGCAGGTGCGTCACGCTCTTGAAGACCGGAACGGCCACCAGCAGGGCGCAGCCCAGGAAGAGGATCGCGCGGCTCTCGCCGTCGGAGATATAATCGGGCTGCGACGACCCTGCATCGGCCGGATCGGTTTCAGGAAGCGACCCTTTGAGCCAGCGCGAAGCGATGACCAGAGGGATGACGAGCGACACGAGGCAGGGCAGCAGGAGGCTCTCGATGAGTTTGGCCGACGAGACGTTGCCCTTCATCCAGAGCATGATCGTCGTCACGTCGCCGATGGGCGACCACGCGCCGCCGCTGTTGGCCGCAATGACGATCACCGAGGCGAAGAGCATCCGCTCCTTGGTCGTGGGGACGATCTTGCGCAGCAGCATCACCATGATGATCGTCGTGGTCATGTTGTCGAGCAGCGCCGACATGAAGAAGGTGAGCAGCGCCACCAGCCACAGCAGACGCACCTTGCGCCGCGTGGTGATGCGCCGCGTGATGAACTCGAACCCTCCGTGGAAGTCGATCAGGTCGACGATCGTCATCGCTCCGATCAGGAAGACGAGGATTTCGCATGTCGATCCCAGATGCCGCAGGATCTCGTCGCTCACGGTCGTCTGGGTGAGACCGGGCAGGGCGGAGGGGTATTCCAGACTGAAAATACTCCAAAGAATACCGCACATCAGCAGGGCGATGGCCGATTTATTGATTCCCGTTTTGTGTTCGAAGGCGATGAAGGCATAGCCTACGACAAACAGGATGAGCATGGTTGTAATCATAATTACTCGATCGCTTTAAATCCGTTTATTTACAAGAGATGTTTTCTGCACCCGGAAGAGCCTGCCGACAATGCGGTCCTCCTGATCGAAAACGAAAATTTTCCTTCTTTATTTTCCGCATTCGGCACAATTCGGGCAGTTTCGGCACCCGCCGGTCGAAAACGGTCGGAAAGATTGCGCAACGGCAAATTGCGCGCCGGCGGGAAGAACCCTCGACCGGCAGGGGTCGGAACATCCGCTAAATCCGGATTTTCCGCAGCAGGAGAATCAGATCCGCGTCGCCGGGCACACGCCGTTCGACCGCCGACAGGACATATGAGGCATCCTGTCCCCACCCGCCGGACGCTCCGTCGCGGGACGGAAAGTCGCGGCCGAGATCCTGCATCCGGTCGAATGCGGACGTATCGCCCGCCTCCAAACTCAACCGCACCAACAGCGCCCGCAGACCGTAGGCGTCGGCCACGCGCACCGGCACCTGCCGTGTCAGTTCGCTCGGAGCGGGCAGCGGCGTCTCCCCGTCGGATGCGACGCACCGCGCATCGGCCGCGAGCAGCACCCACAGCACGCCGGCAAGCACACAACCGAAGATCGTCCGAAGTTTCATTTTTCCAACCGAAATTGCGTCAAAGGTAGGCTTTTTCCGCCGAACGGCCAAATTCCGATCCGGCGGCCGGCGGATAATTGCACGATATTTTCTATCTTTGACTGCGTCTTAGATACTCCGCCTCGGCAAAATGCAAATAAATTTGCTTTTGCCCGCGGCTTATTCGTATCTTTGCCATGCGGAATTTCCGTCCGGACAGACGACGTTCCGACAGATCGGACCGACCCGATTTCAGTTCGACCGCCCGTCTTTACCGACGAATCGTACAACATCGACTCATTATGGAATACCTCTACCTCCTCGCAGGACTCGTTCTCATACTGGCCGGAGCCAACTACCTCACCGACGGATCGGTGGCGCTGGCCGAACGTTTCCGCGTACCGGGTTTCCTGATCGGACTGACGATCGTAGCCGTCGGCACCTCGACGCCCGAACTGGTCGTGAGCTTCCTTTCGGCCCTCGAAGGAGAGGGCGACATGGCCGTGGGCAACGTCGTGGGATCGAACCTCTTCAACGTCTTCATCATTCTGGGCGTCTGCGCCCTGATCCGCCCGCTGCCGCTCACGCGGCAGAACATCCGGCGCGACCTGCCCGTCGGCGTCGCGGCGTCGCTGGTGCTCTGCGCCGTGCTGGCCGACGAGGTGCTCGACCCGACGCATCCGGCACGCATCGGCCGCATCGAGGGGCTCGCGATGCTGCTGCTCTATGTGCTGAGCGTCTGGACGGCCGCCCGTGCAGCCCGCAGGGAGCAGCCGGCCGAAGAGACGCCCGCCGCACGGCCGATGGCCGGCTGGCTCATGGCGCTGATGATCGTCGGGGACTGGCGGCGTTGGTCTTCGGCGGCGAAATCTTCCTCCACAACGCCGTGGCCATCGCCCGCAAGCTGGGCGTCAGCGAGTCGGTGATCGCCATTACGCTCGTGGCGGGCGGCACGTCGCTGCCCGAACTGGCCTCGTCGGTCGTCTCTGTCGTCAAGGGCCGGCCCGACATCGCACTGGGCAATGTCGTGGGATCGAACATCGCCAACATCCTGCTCATCCTGGGACTCTGCTCCACCGTCGTCCCGCTCACGCCGGGCGGCATCGACGCCGTGACGCTGGGTGCCGTCGTCCTCAGTTCGCTGCTCCTCTTCGCCGCCGCCTTCACCTTCCGCCGCCGTGCGCTCGACCGTTGGGAAGGGGTGCTCTTCCTCGCTATTTACGGCGCCTACCTCTGGTGGCTGCTGGCCAAATAACCGCCGCGATGACTCCCTCCGACCGCAATCCGCTCAAAGAGCAGGTAGCGCTGCTGCCGCTCGAACCGGGGTGTACCAATTCCTCGACCGGACGGGTACGGTCATCTACGTCGGCAAGGCCAAGAGCCTGCGCAAGCGCGTCTCCTCCTATTTCATGCAGAACAAGGAGCATCCCCCAAGGTGCGGGTGCTGGTGCGCCAGATCGCCGAGATTCGCCACATCGTCGTCGACAGCGAAACCGACGCCCTGCTGCTCGAAAATTCGCTCATCAAGGAGCTGCAACCCCGCTACAACATCCTGCTCAAAGACGACAAGACCTACCCGTGGATCGTCGTGCGCCGCGAGAACTTCCCCCGCATCCAGTCCACGCGCCAGTTGCAGCGCGACGGCTCGCAATACTTCGGGCCCTACTCGTCGGTGACGATGCAGCACAGCATCCTGGAATTCATCCGCGAGGTGATCCCGCTGCGCACCTGCTCGCTCAATCTCGCTCCCGAAGCGATCGCGCGCGGCCGGTACACCGTCTGCCTGCAATACCACCTGGGCAACTGCAGGCCGTGCATCGGCGCGCAGAGCGCCGAGGAGTACCGGCAGCTGCTCGACATGGCCGTCTCGGTGCTCAAAGGCGACCTGCGCCCCGTGCGCGCCTACCTCGAAGGGGAGATGCGCCGCGCGGCCGAGGCGTTGCAGTTCGAGACGGCGCAGCGTTACAAATCGCGGCTCGCTGCATTGAGAACTATTCGGCCCGTTCGGTCATCGTCAGCGCCCGCATCGTCGACGTCGACGTCTTCTCGCTCGTCGAGGACGACGATGCCGCCTACTGCAACTTCCTGCGCATCCGCAACGGTTCGATCACGGCCGTCTCGACCGTGCGGCTCACGCCGGGCGTCGATACCGACCGCGCGCAAATGCTGACGCTGGCCATTCAGCACGTCGTCGAGCAGATCGCCGGCGGCGAACTGGCGCGCGAAGTGATCGTCCCCTTCCTGCCGTCGGCTACGATGCTCTTCGACGGGGTGACCTTCACCGTACCCAGGCGGGGCGAAAAACTCGACCTGCTGGCTTTCTCCGAGCGCAGCGCCCGCATCTACCGCGCCGAGCAGCTCAAAAACATGGAGATCAAGAATCCCGAACGCCATACCGAACGGCTGATGAACGCCATGCAGAAGGAGCTGCGGCTGCCGCGGCAGCCGCGCCACATCGAGTGTTTCGACAACTCGAACCTGCAAGGAACGAACCCCGTCGCCTCGTGCGTGGTCTTCCGCGACGGCCGCCCCTCGCGCAAGGAGTACCGCCATTTCAACATCAAAACCGTCATCGGTGCAGACGACTTCGCCTCGATGCGCGAGATCGTCTTCCGCCGCTACACGCGCCTCATGGCCGAGGGACAGGAGCTGCCGACCTGGTGATCGTCGACGGCGGCAAGGGACAGCTCTCGAACGCCTATGCCGTCCTGTGCGAACTGGGACTCGAAAAACAGGTTCCGATCGTGGGATTGGCCAAACGGCTCGAAGAGATCTACTACCCGGGCGATCCGATGCCCTACTACCTCAGCCGCACGGGCGAACCGCTCAAAGTGGTGTGCCATATCCGCGACGAGGCGCACCGCTTCGGCATCACCTTCCACCGCCAGAAACGCAGCAACGACTTTCTCAGAAGCGAACTCAAAGGCATCGCCGGTATCGGTCCCCGCACCGTCGAGACGCTGCTCGGGCATTTCCGCACCGTCGCACGCATCCGCAACGCCTCCGACGAGGAACTCATCGAGCTGATCGGTGCGGCCAGGACGCAACGCCTGCGCAAGCACTTCGCATCCTCCTGACCGTCCGACGGCAATCCTCCGAGGCCGCACGACATCTCCGCCACTCTCAGCCTGTATGCGGAAAGCACCGCCGAACGCCCCTTACCGACGCAATACAGCACCTCCGTATCCCTGCGATGCGGCCGTAACGACTGCGGAAAAACCGCGACAGCCATTTTATCGGTTCAGAATTTGCAAATTGAGAATAAATCCCTACATTTGCACACCCGATTCTTTCACGAAAGAACGGCCTTGCCCGGATGGCGGAATCGGTAGACGCGTTGGTCTCAAACACCAATGATAGCAATATCGTGCCGGTTCGACCCCGGCTCCGGGTACCAGGAAAATCGCTTAATCTGCTGATACATACGGATTAAGCGATTTTTATTTTCTGGATTTTCCCCACATTTTCCCCACATGTGCTGAAATGTTCGTTAAATCTAGTTTTGATAGTTGATAATATGGAATAATAGTTGGCTTAATCTATTCTATGCTTTCACATGAATTTTGATAATTTTATATTGTCAAATTTGAAGTCTTCAAAATCATATTTATCCTCATTGTTATCAGGGAGCATGAAGATTTCCCGTCCTGGGAGAATATTCAAAATCTGTTCATCTGATAATGTACGAAACTGAGTGCGAATACGCTTAAAGAAACTCACCTCTGAATATTCAATATTCTTGTCTGCTTCAATGATAGATATTGCTAATCTAATTATTTCTAATTTCTCATTTTCTGATAATGTATCGTTGGCAAGCTCGTCTATATATGCCATTAAGAAATGCGCCCCACTTCTATTTATGGCGTTAATATAAATATTGAGAGTTTGCTCAATATCTATATCGGCAAATAAGTCAGGGTGAGCAGCAACATATTCTTTTATTAATTCTATTTCTTCTGTGGCGATATCTCCATCGCATGCCATGCAGCAAAAAGCTGTTTTCAAATATAATTCATTCGTTTTCATATGTGCTAAAATCCAATTTTTCTTCTTGCAGTTGGTTCAGAATTTGAGGACTCAAATTTAGCCTTGATAGCTTCATAGCTTTTAATTGTCTCCAAAGATACACTTGGTTTTGTTATTTTAATGGCATTTTCCAAGACTTCTAATGATATGCGGTTTAGCTTATTCCTAAAAACGAATCGAGCGGCAGTATCAACGATTAATTTTATATCGGCCGATATATAATTATCTGTTAATTTGGCCAATTTGTCATAGTCAATGCCAAGGTCTACTTTTCGCCTTTTAGATGAATTCTAAATAAAGCTTTGCGAGTCTCAAAGTCTGGTAGTGGAATGTAATATTTAAATTCCAACCGACCAGCTCTTAATGCAGCGTCATCTATTTCGTTTGGCTTATTGGTTGCTCCAATAACAATTACACCATCTATTCCACAGTTGTTAAGTTGTGATAGAAATTCATTAACCTCTCCCGACATACTTGCATTGTCCTGTTTGCTACGACTTTGGAACATTGCATCAATTTCGTCAAAGAACAATATTGTTGGGGCATTTTTTCTACCTCTGCGAATACCGCCGCAATCTTGTCTTGACCTCCATGGATATATGGAGAGGCTATATCTGAGCATCGTATGTACATATAATTACAACCGACCTCTTCTGCAAATTTTTCGGCAAAATATGTTTTTCCACATCCGGGAGGACCGTAGAAAAGTAATCCATTTGGCAAAGCCAGCCCCAATTCCTTCGCTTGCTCGGGATTTTCAGCAAATCAATCACATCTGAACGTAATTGTTCCTTGAGCATCTCCATGCCAGCAACATCCGCAAAACCATTTCCGGAGCGAGTCGATGATTTTGACAATTGCCTACTTTGTGTCGGTGAACTATGGAGCAGTTACGACAAATTTTTATTTCGCCTGTTAAAGCCTTAATGAATTCTTCTGCATTCTTGAATCGGTCATCGATATTTTCAGCAAGAGCCTTATTTATGACCTCAACTATCGGGCTCCACAAATTGGTATCACTAAATTCTGGTACTTTAAGCGGTTTGCGCCGCTCGTTTAGGATGGCATCAATTAGGTTGTTACGATCTTGCTGAAACGGAGATAAATCTATAAAATGCGGTGGCAATCCAAACAATATATGGTATAATAGCACCCCAACTGAGTACAAATCGCTTTGTGCTGTAAAAACACCATTAAATGTTTCTGGAGCCATGTAAAATGGATTAAGTCCTTCCGTTAAAAATCACGTTGACTTTGCTGGAGATATCTTGCATACCCAAAATCAATAATTTTGGGTGTGGGTATACTCTTGATAGGTCCAGCATTATATTCTGAATGGTTAATTCATTGTGCATAATAGGTTGAGGCTTCGTGTGAAGATACCGAACTCCTTCCAATATGCCTAATGTAATTTGCCTGGCGTCATACAACGAGCATTGTCTCTCACGATTCACCTTTTCGGCAAGAGTTTCACCTACAATATAGTCATATACTGCATATGCTTTCTTGCATCCCATTACATATTAACTCTCCATCATCATGAAGAGTTAATATGTTGGGATGATGTACATTTTTGACTATAGACAACTCCAAAATTTCCCCTCCTTCATCGAATTGTGTGCGATGGAGTTTCGAGTAATCAAATAATTTTAGGAAAAAGTTTTTCCCTGTCTCATCTTTTACCCTGTATGTTTCGGCGTATTTACTGTCCTTTACATGAAAGGTTACTATGTAGTTGCCTATGCGTTGTTTCTTGCTAAATGTAGGCATATTATAATGAACCTATGGTTGGCTTTTTCGTTTTCCGGTATATCGAGAAGATCTATTACCGCCCGGACAATGGGTAACAGTTCTTCCGCGGTTGGGTTGTTTTGTATAATTTGCAGACCTTTGTTTAAAAGCGACCTCGCCTGCATGGGATCCTTCCATTTCAATGTTCCAAACGATTGAGAGTGATGATGGATAAATCCGATAATTTGATAGATATATGTCACTGCAAAAAACTGCTCGTGAATCCGCTTCAGAACAATTCTACCGTATTGTACGTCCTTTCTGGTTATGGCCTCATCGGCTTGTTTGCGTAAGCTCTCGATGGCCTCATCGTGTTTGTTGCCTAAATCATTGTTCGCCTTTTCAAGCCTATCAAATTCTTCTCGTATTTCCGTTTCCAAAGTATCCCATTCGTGATTTTTCTCGACACGTTCCAGTGCAATAAATGCACGTCTCAAATCTGCGAGCAAGTGCATCTGCCCGTCCTCTGCTTTTTTTCATTGTCAAAACGCTTGTAAACATCCGTAATAATAGCATCTGCATCGTTAATTTCCGCATCACTAATACCTGATTGTTCTTTAAATCGGTTCAGTTGAGCCATGGCCTCATTTAAGCGTTGGGTTAATTCTTGAATATGAACGCCATCGCGCTGACCAATTTCAATCTCTTTTCAATAGTTTCACCAATGACAGGGAATGTTGCCTCCAATCGCATCATTTGCGATCTGTCGACTTTGATAATGATATCAATATCGCTATTCATTGGTATAAGCGCAGGAACATCATCTCCGTTGATCTCCACGTTGCAGACATGATCATTATGTATGGCGCTTGTCCCTTCCGCATTAAATTCACCCAAATAGATAGGAATGATTAATCTGTCGGCTGCCATACCCGGACGAATTTGTTTAGGCGTTTTTGAGCCCATTTTTAACCCCAACGGCAGGTATCTGTTGATTTTCTCCAGTCCAGTTAATGGCATGAACACGTCTTTGTCAATTATTTCGTCATGTACTTCAATGCCAATATTATATGGAAGAACGGCATTGCCTATTTTCGTTCCCTGTACGATTGTGATCTCATTGGGGAAACACGGAATAATATTGCCGCTATTATCATACGCAACAATAGCAAATGTGTTAGCTTTCCCTTCTATGAGTTGGCATTCTATGACATCTCCAATTTTATTAATTTCGACTTTGCCGCTTGACCAGGCTTTATCCCCTCGGATCAATTCAACATATAATTGAGAAGGTAGAGGCATTGACGAATCTTTTGACGAGGCCTTAACCGTTACAAATTCGAGTGTCTCCACTGTATTTGATTCGTATTGCACCTCAAGAGCAATGAATCCTGATTTAGATTCAGTCGTGGCTTCGCAGTCAATACCAGAAGCATATAATGCAGCACCTCGAGCGACCGCAGTCATCGGATCAATGCTTGTATCCACATTCGGAGTAATCTGCTCACGAAGCATCTGTCTGAGTACGGGTGAGTATGTAGGACCACCAACAAGAATAAGGGTATCCAATTTACCAGCAAGATTATTTCTGCTGATAAGTTGTTTGCATATGTCTATAGCTTTCTGGAAAATAGGAGCAACTACCGGCCTAAGTTGTTCCTCCGTGATGATCATATCCAGTTCCAATTCATTCCCTTCATCATCATCGCCGAATTCATCTAATTGTGATGTGATGTCACATTTAGGCTTAAATGATAGTTGATTTTTTGCCTGTTCAGCGTAGAATTTCATGGCATCTCGCAGAATCTCTCGTTTGGAATCGTCTGCAAGAATGCAGTCAATCGAAAATGTTCTTTCAAGTATGGAATAATAATTCCATCAACAATCGCATAGTCTAAATTCTTTCCGCCCAGATAATTGTCACCTTCAGTGTCAACGACTTGCATGATGCCCTCCTCAACCTTTTAATAGGGCAGCGTCAAAGTTCCGCCACCAAAGTCGAATACCATCCAATAGCCGTCTTTTTTTGGTTGTACTAAGCCCGTATGCCATAGAGGCAGCAATAGGCTCCTGCAGGAGTTCGCAATGTGTAATACCCGCCAATGTTGCAGCTCGTTTTGTTGCTGCAATCTGGTCTGTTTTGAATTTCGCAGGGATAGTTATGACGGCCGATGTTATACTTTCTTCTGTGATGAAAGAGCGCAACGTTTTAAGCACCTCGGCCGAAAGCTCCTCCGAAGAAAAACCGCGCCCCATATACGAACTCATATATTGGGTTGAAGAACCCATTGTTCGCTTAAACTCAATGTATACATTTTTTCTTCACCTCTAGACCATTTTTTTTGTGGCTTTAGACTTATCTTGGCGTAAATCGTTATATGCACTATCTCCGACTCGGATAATTCTTTTTTTAGTATAAGAAACACATGAAGGAAGAGTGTCTTTTAATGTGTCTGTTTTTCTAATGACAGGCTCTCCATTTTCTATTTTACAGATTGCAGAATTGGTTGTTCCCAAATCAATTCCATATCGCATTTTAACTTGTACCATATTCTTAATGTATTAAATGTTTTGACTAACTGTTACTTGCGCAGCTTGAATCATTTGACCTTTAAAATTAATCTGAGGTTTAATGATCGCTGTTATTATTTGAGTTCCATTTTCAAGATTCTCATCTTCAGTAAAGTTTGCTATTACCCTCATGCCTTCGTGATACGGCTTTCCCAACATGTCAACTAATTCATAACCGTTGGCAAGCAGATTGTCTTTCATCTGATTGATCGCCTTTGATAATTGTTTGTGGCCTCTTACATCCTTGTCCATTTTATAAAGCGTCATTTCCATGAAAGTGATTCTGTCAGCCAAGGCTTTTTATTAGTTGCACCTCTGCATCTGAAGATTCATTGCTCCCTGATGCCTTGCCAACCGTGGATGCTATTTTCTGCAATTCGCCAATCTCAATAGCCAATTGTCCTACAATCTTCCCATTCAACTCTTCTGCGGCTTTTTCAGGGATTCTATCTTGTTATCTCCTTTGCGATGGAGGAAAATACATATGATAATTGAACCAACAAATGCGAGACACAACACAACAATGCCCCATATTGTTTTGCTCTGGAGATTATTTGCTAAGCCTATTGTTTGTTCAGCTTGGTTCTTTACTTGAACTCGGGTATTTCCAATTGATGCATTCAAGCTGTCGTTAACACCAGTCAATCTAAAGTGGCAACTTGTTGGATATCTTCTTTTATGCCATCAATCGTTTCTGCCTGTTTTAGAATATCCTTTTGCAATTTAGATTGTTCGACCTGTAATTCCGTAATAGCCCTTTCAATGCGACCAATTGAATGCTGTCTGCCTGTTGCTGCAAAACGACACGCTGTTTTAGCTCAACAAGAGCAAGACTATCTGTGTTGGCAAAAACAACAGTGGAGGCCATGAGAGCCAAAGAACTTAATAAACTAATTTTTTTTCATTATTGTATATCTTTATAAATTTATCCAGGAGACTTCGTATTATTTTATTGATTCTCTTTTTGTCCTTCATATGCTCAACCCATGTGGGGAGTATCGATAATAAAAACGTATAAATGCTCGCCCCAATCGGTGCTTTTGTAAAATTTGATCTCGGAAATCTCGCAATACGAGAACTTGAGGATGATCGTAGTCTCCATAAACCATTGTTGCGATATAACAACCACTACTGCTTGACGAAGAGGATGCCTGGCTGCTATAATTCTCTAATTGTCGTTTAAGACTATTGATTTTATTAACAGCAGCTGAAATTTGATCCCTCATTTCAGACAACGTTTGTTTGTTGGTTGCAAGACGAGCGCGTTCTGCAGAAGACATATCGAGTGTTCCTATTGTCAACATAACAGACATTGCTCGATCCACCGAATCCTTTAATGATTCCAAAGCGGAGATATTTTGGCTAGCTGAATTTTGCTCTCTGTTTATAACAGACACTAACATTCCCAATGCGTTGTTGGCAACAGCGGTTGATATTTGAAGATACAATTCGTTATCCTTGCCAAGATTATTGGCTATGACTTGGAGATGAGGGCGGCAGTTGGATACCAATTCGCTGGCGGCACTGATAGTCGCATATTTATCTTTAAATCTTCTTAACTCATTTTGCAACATACTCTACATCTGCACCTATTTTTTCCTGCTCTTTTCTCTTATTCAGTATGTCAACATTTTTTTTGCATCGGTCTTTAACTAATTTTGATACTGCAATGTTTAAGGCATATTCTTGCAACTCCAGGGCTTTGTCGACATCATCGGAGTCATTGGAGTTGTTGAAATAATTAATTCCACATTGTAGAATCTGCTCTGCTAATTCATCCGCGATAACTTGATATTGAAGATTTGCTGACATCAAGCGCTTTAGCGCAGCAAATGGAATGCGCGTTTTGCTAATTAGATTTTTACCAGCCGCATATGAAGCTATTGCATCTTGGCTATTCACTTTCTTTGCAACAGCAATCTCGCTCCTGATTTTTTGCATATACTCCGATAGCACCTTATCCTTAATATAGATTGTGTCGCCTGCACATGCTTGAACTGCGTCTAATATTGCTTTAGGTTTCCAATTGGTCAATAAAACATCCATGTACATTTTCCACAAGTCAGATGCGGATATTGGCATAGTATTACCACCGATTGCCATAATGAAAGCATTAACAGCGTCGCTGTCTTTCACGAAAAATGACACGCACCCAATAGCAGCTCCTAGGTTGTTGTTGATTAAGTGCAACACTGACAAATTTATTAACGCTGAATATGTTGCTTTTTACCAAACAATTCCATAGCCTTATTGACATCTCCATTTTGGAGATAATCCAAAGCCATTTTATCTATTGGAGTTGCATTAATAAACCAGAATAATGCATATTTTGCTTTATTAATCGGCAGCGTTAACTCATGTTCTGCATTAAGAATACTATCACCAGTTCGAGAGATTGCTCCTAATAACTGCTGAAGGTCAGATGGAAATGTAATAACTTTTCCCACCTTTGAATATGCCGCCAGTTTAGTTTTATTGGCCGTAATCTCTTTTAAGGATGCATTAGAATACACGCCCAAGGTTCGGAATGGATTTGCCTCAATCAATTTTAACATATGCTTGTATTCAAATCATTGAAAGTTCTAGGAAAACAATCTATTAATTAGATTATTTGATTCATTACAATTACAATGGAATATGCCTTGCCGATGATGTATTTGTATGTTTGAGTCTCATCATGTATCATTTGAAGTTTGCTAATTTCGGCCTTGTTTCTTACAAAGTTAGTAAAATAAACCAAATCTTGTAAGTTTTGATTAATGCGTATTGTATTGATGCTATAAGTTTAATATAATTATATTATAATTATCTCTATATGCTGCATTGCGCCCGAAGAGTCGACTACGGTAATTGTGTGAACTCCGCGTGTCGGTGCGATTGTCATTTGGTGAATATCACGGGTTGAACCGAGATAGATGTTGTCCAGGTGCCAGAAAAGTTCCGTTGACGGATTCGTATGAGCTACCCGGGCGACAAACGAACCCGGCGAGCCGTCCAATTGGCGTGACAGCGAGATGACGCTACCGTCGTTTGGATAGATGAAGTGCATCGTGGCGGTCGGATCTGTTCCGGAACCTTGTTTCAAGGACGGCAACGCCCTATATTCGGGATGGGGCGGTTTGTAGAAATGTTCGATCATCGGCGGCAGGACGAAACGACTCTCCAAGCGGACGGGCTCGCTGCGATCCGTTACCTGTTGTTTACCATTCAAAGAGATGGCTACTCCGCGACAATAGGGGCAGGGCCGACATACGGCAGCCTCCTTGGACAACCATTCTGTTTGCGCCTCCGGGCAAAAGCGACCGGCCGGATACCCGGAATGGCTGCATACCGATCGGATCATACTCTCTTCATCTCCGGGCTCCTCAAACCATCCGCATTCCGGCAACAGCCCGAACAGTTCGAACAGAACAGGGCCCGCGATGCGGGCTCCGGTCAGATCGGCGACGCCGCTTCCGTTGGCATTTCCGGCCCATACTCCGATAACATATCTGGGAGTTAGCCCGATGGCCCACGCATCACGCGATCCGTAACTGGTCCCTGTTTTCCAGGCGATGTTTTGTGCGGAATTGGCCCGTCGCCAATCCATTTCGTCGGGACGGACCACTTCGCGCATCGCCTCGAACGTACGATACAAGGCGACCCGATCGTGCAGCGGAAAGCCCGGATAACGGGTCGAATCCCGATAGCATGCCGCCATTTTGGCATAGCATGCTGCAATATCCACCAACGTAACCTCGGCTCCGCCCAGAATCAGTGAAAGACCATATTCATCTGCGGGGCGTGACAATGTTTTCAATCCGGCCTGCCGGAGCGTCTCGACAAAGCGCAGGATGCCGTACTCTTTCAACAGATATACGTTGGGAATGTTGAGCGAAAGGGCTAACGCCTGATCGGCTTCGATGGCCCCGGCAAAGGAGCCGTCGAAGTTCTTGGGTGCGAACCCTCCGAAATCCATCGGGACATCGGGCAGGAGCGAGTTCGGAAGAATCGTTTCCTTGTTCGAGAGCCGCAGCGTAGAGCAGCGGCTTGAGAATGCTGCCCGACGAGCGTGGCGAACGGGCAATATCGACCCATTTCCCATCGCGGTCGAACGACAGATCGCTGTTGCCGCAATAGGCTGCCGGCTCACCGCTCTCCACCTCGACGATAATCGCTGCCAGATCCCGGATCCCCTTTTGTCGCAGTTCCCGGTTCCAACGCACGAGCACCTCCTCCATACGGTGTTGAAGATCCCGATCAATGTGAGTCACGGTGCGTTGTCCGTGTGCCTTCCGGTCGTACCACTCCACCAGATGCGGAGCATATTGGGGCATCGGATAAGGCTCGCCGATCAGAGGCTCTTCCAAGGCTAGCGCATAGTCCTCCTCGTTGATCTCGCCTTTGGCATGCAGACGGGCCAGCAGCCGGTTGCGTTTGGCCAGTAGCTGATCGCGGTTCCTGGCCAGATGGATACTGGAAGGCGCATTTTGCAGCACGGCGAGTGTGGCGGCTTCGGCCCATGACAATTCGGTCCGGTCACTTCCCAGATACCGCCACCTGGCGGCGTCGATGCCGACGACGTTGCCTCCGAACGGGGCGTAGGCGGCATACAGACGCAGGATCTCCTCTTTCGTGCTGCGCAGCTCCAGTCGTGTGGCCATGCATATTTCGACCAGTTTCTGCCACAATGTCCGCGGTTTTTGCCGCGAGAGGCGGATGACCTGCATGGTCAGCGTACTGCCTCCGCTTACGATGCGACCGTTGCGGATGTTCTGGATCGCAGCGCGCACCAACGCCCGCGGACTGACGCCGCAATGGTCGAAAAGGTGCGGTCTTCGAACTCGACGAGCGCCTTTACGAACTTCTCGGGTAAGGTGTCGCATGGCGGGAAGCGCCATTGCCCGTCATCGGCGACCCTCGCACCGAGCAACGCACCGTTTCGGTCGGTCACAACCGTCGAGTAGGTGGTTCCCTTGAAGAGGTCGCGCGGCAGACAAAAGAGCCACAGCAGCAGGAGAGCTCCTGCCGCTGCAGCTGCTGCATATTTCAGTTTGCGCCTCATTTTACCACTTTGACACGACGATTCGACAGCACGGCCCGGCAGGATGTGTCGTACATATCCTCACATACGGTTGCCGGCAGGACAAACTCTCCGCACCAGGCAGCACGCAACCGGACGGCAAACTCCCGGGTTTCACCCGCCTTCATCCCGAAGTACCAGCAGATCCGGTCGTCGCGGATGTCCAGGTGTTTGAGATCCCCTGCGGCGGCTTCACTCATCAGCCGATCGTTCCAGATCTCCCAGCCTGACGGCACGGCCAGGGTCAGAGCCATTGATTCGGAGTTGCTCTCGCGCTTCCGGACCTCGATGCGGGCCAGAAACTCCTGCCCCTGCTGCAGTTTCGCAATCTCGATCCCCTGCCCCTGCAGGTCCGTATAACGGACGCTGATCTCAACGCCGTCAGTCCTGGCCGGAATAATCTCGTCAACGGCCGGGCGCCGCGAGGCTGTCAGCGACACACAGACGGCCTCGCGGCCGCGGTTTTCGAGGGTGACACTTCCCGCTGCGGCCGGCAGCTCCACCTTTTCGATACCCTGCATGTTGCGGAGAGTCTGCGCCTTTCCGTCGGACGTACGGATGACGACCTCCTTGTTGCCGGGTGTCATCAGGTCGGTCAGTCGATTCATGGCTGCACTCGTAAAGGCAATCTCCTGGGTCGAACAGCTCGTTGGTGCGAACTTGTCCGCCAGATTCCGGGCTGCAGCTGTAGCCCGATTTCCTCTCCGAGCAGAGCCCAGGTCTCTACCTCCATGGCCAGATCGCGCAGCGGACTGTAAAAGGTTTCGTAATCGCCTGGGATCCTGGGGGCCTCGTCGGCTTTTTCGAGCAGCTTTGCCGCGACGTCGCCCCGGCCCGAAACTGCATAGGCGGCCGCCAGACGCATCAGCGCCTGCTGCGACAGATTCCGGGATTCCCGCAGTCTGTTCATGGCGGCCGAAGGCTGTTCCCCGGCCAATGCCAGCGTGTAAAGCCGATAGGCCTGTACCAGATCGGCCGCACAGACTGTCGTGTGCCGGTAATCGCGCGCTGCCGTTGTCTGATAGGCGGCCCAGCGATCAATCGCCTTCCGGTCGATGGCAAACCCCTGCCGGCGGGCTTCGACCATCACCTCCCCGGCCATGGAGGTAACCCACGGGTGGGCTTCGGAGTATCCCGACCAATAGGCGAATCCGCCGTTGGGAAGCTGGCGGAACAGGATGTTTTTCAAGATGTCGGGTAACGCCTCTTCAGCCTGACGTTGCTCGCTCTCGTGCAGGAAACGCCGGGCATAGAGCAGATACATGGCCCTCGCCGAGAGCTGTTCGGTGCAGAAGTGCCCGTAATCGGCCACAAAGGAGAAGACGCCGCTGAACGGGATGGACAGTATCGTTGCGATCTCCATGCGGACGCTCCCATCCTCCAGCCCCTGCCATGAAAACCGGTCGCTTGCACCGCCCCGCACGCTTCGGCTTTCTACCGTTGTAACCAGCGGCTGCGGATTCCGCACCTCGATGGCGAGTTTTTCGTTCACCGAATGCCCGCCGCCCCGTGCCGAAATGCGGATTTTCGCCTGCCCGCTTTTTTTGCCTGTCGCACAACAGCTCGAAATCGACCATTTTTTCTCCGGCGGACGCGAAGTGCAACGTTCGGGAACGGCCTCCGACGACGGAAACGGGACCTTCGGTCTCGATGTTTACCTGGATGTCGCCCAGCGCCTCGTCCGAAGCAAAGAGATTCACCGGCAGACGAACCCGGTCGCCGCACGCAAGCACCCGGGGCAGCGTTGGCAGCAGCATCAGCGGTGAGCGGACCGTCACCGTCTTGTCGGCACTTCCGTAACTGCCGGCATGGGCTGCGACCACCATCACGCGGACCGATCCGACGTACATCGGCAGTGTGATCCGGTGGGTTTTCGTTCCGCCGTTCAGGGTGAACGGTCCGAGAAACTTCACCACCGGGTTGAATCGTTTCTCCTTGCCGGCGGCCTCGCGGATGGCCTCGTCCCCGCCGACACTCAATATCGAGGTGAACTTTCCGGCGTATGCACCGATGACATCGTCGTACATGTCCCAGGTGCGGACGCCCAGTGCCTCGCGGCGATTCATGGCCTGCCACGGCTGCGGGGTCCTGAATGCCGTGATGTCCAGCAACCCCTCGTCCACGATGGCCAGCGTGTAGCTCATCGGCTTGTTGTCGCGTTCGTGGATCCGGATCGCAAACTCCCGCTGGGGAAGGATCTCATCTGCAACCTCGATCTGCGGGTGAAGAATCGTGCGACGGTCGATGACCTCGGCACCCTCCACGCCGTACATCCGGATCGGCAGATCGTTTACGGTCTGGGCGTGCGGCTGCAACAAGGTGGCGTGCACATAGAAATTGGGTGCCATATCCTTGGTTACTTGCAGTTTAGAGGCGGTCTCCTCCTTGCCCGAAAGCCGTACCCAGCGGCGCGACAGCACACGCGACCCGTTTTCCACCGAGAGAAGCACCCGCCCTCCCGACGATCGGGGCAGATAGACCGTCGCCATATCTCCGACTTCGTAGTTGCGTTTGTCCAGGGCGAACGAAAGCATGGTTGCGGCCGTCGGATCGCTCTTGCCCGAGTGTCCGCGCCAGTCGGGCCAGTCGATGTAGATTTCACCGCCCGAGGCGTGGCCGCTCCCGGTATCGCGGACAAAAACGAGGTATTTGCCCCACGCGGGATAGTCGATCCGAAAGGGAATTTCGGCTTTGCCCGCTGAGGTTTTCAATCGTCCCGAAGCCACCGGCCGGGCGGATTCGCTCTGGACATAACGGCTTAACTCCGCGGCTGACCCCCTCCTGCCACCAGCTCCAGTCGAGACGATAGATCTTGTATTCCAGTTCGCGCGAATCGAGGGGCTTCCCATCGGGATCGACTGCGACAACCGGGAAATGCAGGTCGCAATCGGTTTCAAACTCCCGATCGCCCAGCCGGATCCCCACGTAGGCTTCGTATGGTGAATAGCGGACCGAACGGGAGGTGATGCTCTCATCGCCTCCGGCCTCCGCCACGCGGGCGATCAGATTGGCCTGCAGCACTCCGGGAGCCTGCTGGGTCGCCGGAATGCGAATCTGCTTCGTGATTTGCCCCAGGGAGTCCAGCCTGCCGGAGAGCAGGTCGTGTCTGGAAGACGAAAACGCGTAGAGCGGATTGGCAAACCGGTAGTCGTCGTAACGTTCGAACGGGTGCGGATCCGAGAAGAGCGACATTTCGACGCTTGCCTGCAAACCGGCTGCGACGGGACCGGTCAGCCAACGGGCGTCGAGGCCGATCTCTGCCCCCGATGCGCCACGCAGTATCTCCGGAGAGGAGATGTGGATCTTCAGCCGGTTGGGCTTTATGGTCTCTATGCGGACGGTGTGGTGGAACGTCTGCCCGCCCACCTTGAACCGGGCATCCCATTGCCCGGTCGGAGCATCCTCGGCCGTCTTTGTCCGGAAGACATAGATGCCGTCGACACTGCGAGTGAGCGTCTGCCGGTCGTAGAGCTGTTCGCCCGGCGTATGGAGTTCCATCGTCACGGGATGGTTGGCCGGAAGGGCATGCTGCCTGTCCTCGACAATCAGTGTGAGGTATATCTCGTCCCCCGGACGCCAGACTCCGCGTTCGCCATAAATAAAGCCCTTGATCCCTTGCGGGGTCTTCTTGCCACCGACATCAAACCGGCTTGTCGAGAGTTCCGACGCGCCGTTGATCTTCAGAAACGTGGTGGATACACCGTCGGATGCCGTAATGACGAAGGGATTCCCGTCCGTGCGGAAGTCGGCAAAACCCTGCTCGTCGGTGCAGGCCGAGCCGATCTCCCGCAACTGGAAATTGTAGGCCGTTACGCGAATCCCGGCGAGCGGCGAGGCGGTCATGATGTCCGAGACCGTACACCACAGGCGGTCGGAGTCCGCCCGTTTGACAATCAGCCCCAGATTGGAGGCGGCCAGATTGTATTCGGGCATGTGCGCCGTCGACATGTAGTAGCTCTCTTTCGTCGGGTCATCGCTCTCCCGCCATTCGTACTTACCCCAGTCATAATCCGGGGCCCGGCGTCCGATATAGGCGCGGGGTTTGTCCCAGATCTCTCTGTCCGATAGGGTCAGACCGTTCTGTACTTCGAACGGGGCTGCCTGGACCCGGTCGTAAAGCGAATAGGCCTGGCGAAACGAGAGCCGGATGTTGTAGATTGCGCCCCGTTCCTGCCGGAAAAGGTGATTCAGATCGACCGAGAAGTTCTGCCATTGGTGAAGGTCCAGCGACGGGTCTTTGTCCAGCCGGACAGTCTGCCGGTAGATCAGCCGTCCGACCCGGCGCAGCTCGTAGGTCTCCTCCATTTCGCTCTCCTGCAGAAAGGTCAGCACGTTGTCGGCATAGATCTTGACCACCTCGACATCCACCGCGGCCAGATTGACGGCTCGGAACGGCAGCGAAAGATTTCGGCTATCGGGAAGAATCGTACCGCTGATGGGAATCTCGACGGCCGGAGGAAGTACCTCCTGCTCCAGGTGTTGCACTACCTCGGTCTGCAATCTCCGGCCGTCCTCGGAGCGGATCAGTTCGGAGAGCCGCAGCACCATATCCCTTAGCCCGTTATTCGGATAAAAGATGCGGACCCGGTTTCCGCTGCGCTCGATGCGAAGGGATTCGATCCCGTCGATCGTAACAAGCCCGTCCAACTCCTGCAAGGCGTCGAGCGGGGCGCTGAACTCCAACTCCAGACAGGGCTGTACGGTCTGGTGTCGTTCGACTCCCAGCAGTTTGAATTCGGCTTGACCGGGAATCACAACTTTCGTCGCGATTTTGTTACACCCTCTGTTGCGCCGTCGTATTCGATCTCCAGCTCGGAATCCTTCTCCTGCCGTCGGACTTCCGAGATGCGGAAGGTGTATTGCCGGGCATCGGCTGTCGGCTGGATCTGTGAAACAGCCCGCTGTCCCCGGCAGTTCAGCCGTGAGTTGTCGGGCGAAAGACGGCCGGGCTGGAAACTGAATTTCAGAATACCTCAATCTGAACCATTCCTCCGTTTGTCGGATCAATCCGGACCCGAACCTCCTTGAATTTGACCTCGCGGCGAGCCACCCGGAATTCGAATGCAAACTCCTTCAGCGTGTCGATACCCGTCAGCGCCGCCATGTCCAGATGACAGCGATAGCTCTCTCCCGGCTTCAAGGCGCCGGGACGGGGCTGAATTCGAGATACCGACCGCCCTGTGCATACACGGCCTCGCCCTGAATCGAGGGGGGGAGAAGCGGAATGCCTTTTCCAACGGACGCAAGGTGTCCAGCCGGGCCAGCAGGGGAGTCGGTCGCTTCGATCCGGATCCTTGATGCCATGTCGATCTGTTCAGGCGTGTAGGCGGCAATCCAGCGGGTGGCCTCCTGTGTAGTCATCGGTTCGGAGGCGCAGGCAGCCAAACCTGATGCCGCTATTGTCACAGCGAACAGTCGTAGTAGCGTTTTTCTCATCTTTTGTATGTGTTTTTGATGGTTTGTCTTTGTTGCTGCACATACAAAATTGACAAAAAGAAATCGTACAGTCCGGACATTTACCCCGAACTGTACGAAACCGATATATTGGTGTACGAAGTGTGCCGATGCGAGCGATTTGGCCTTGCCTGCCTATGCCCTATTTCCTTCTCCAGACGATGTAGCTCGTATTTTTGGGCATGCGTCGGCGGCCGGTATAATAGTTGTTATCGCCAAACTCATGACAGATGCCCTCCTGGTCGATGGCCCAACCGTAGGCGGACGAACCGACCAGATAGACTGCATGATCGACTCCCAGATCGACCAATGCCTGTGCAAAGTCATGTAACGATTCGGGAGTCCCGGTCTCTACCATGAAGATCTCACCCATACGGTCGCAAATCCCCCGGCGGATGGCTTTTCCTTTGAGTGCGTTTTCAACGAGTTGTCTGTTGTCGACCAGCGGATACTGACGGAAAAAATAACCCTCCTTCTCCGTTGCCTCTTCAAACAAGGGGGAGTTTTCTGCAACCCCCACGGTCACCACTCCATCAATGGATGCACAAAATCCTTTTTGGACAAGCCCCACGCACGGGGGTTCCCTTCAGTACGAAGGCTCCGACGATGCCTCCGTTGTCAGCGCGTACATCGGCAGCCTGGGCCGTATATATCACCGACGTATCCTGTTGATTCATCCGCCCGATATGCAGGGACATTTCTGCATTGTGGGGAATATAGATTCGCAGGGGGGATGTCATTGATGAGCGTGTCCCTGATTTCGGTGAATCCCTTTGCGAGGGAATCCACCCGGGAACCGAGCCATTCTCTTCCGATCGGTTCGGGTGTCGCCTCCGGTTCGAAATAGGACGGTTCGGGTTCTGTCTCCGATGCTTTTTCGCGATTCATTATTACAAACAGGATTCCTCCGCCAATCAGTAACAATACACATATAGCCAAAATGATCATCCGGGGATGTCGGAAAGGAGACTTTTTCCTGTCGTCCTCACCGATAATGCGGATCCTGCTCGTCGAGGGCCGCCCTTCTGCGCACCAGCCGTTCGTACTTCTCGACATCCCTTCGCATTGAGTCGATACGCCGCTGATCCCGCTCAGTCTCGAACAGCTCCTCCAACTCCGACAGCCGTTTCGGCGATGCCTCACCCTTCATCAACACATAGCGATACTTCAGATCGTTGTCATACCGACTTCGGTCGGGCCGCCAGTCTAGGTAGAGCCCGACAGACTGCACCGCAATCACAATAAACATCGACATAAAGAGCCAAAAGTTGCGGGTTGCGTCCAGAGAGAGCGAGAAACGGTGCTGCACCATCCGCGGCGGCAACTTCTCGGGAATCTCTATTTCCGCCACTTTCTCGTCGATCTCCGAAATCTGCGCTCCGAGGTCTTCGCTAATCTGCTCCTGCCGATCGGAGATCGCTTGCAGCCGCTGTTCGATCCGATGGCCCCGTCCTGTGTATCTTTATCGGGCGCTGTTGCAGAATCCGAATCTGGCTTGATTCGTCCATCAATACTTCCTGTGATTGTAATCGTCTTGATCCGTGCGGAGCGTCCTTCAACTCTTCGTACATCTCAAAGGAGAGCTCCAGGATGTTCTCTTTCATCTTTTTCGTATTTTAGGTTTGTTATCCGATTTTACGGGAGCGCGCCTCCATGCGGCGCTTGCGCTCCACGAGGGCTACGGCCATCGCCTCGGCCGCCTTGTTGATTAGTGCCGTAATACGGGCTATATGCTCCTCGGGGCTCTCTCCCTCGCGTCGCTGCATCATCTCGGGTGAAAGAGCAAATGGCGAGTCGAGCGGCGGCAGCGGAATCGACCCTGCGCTGCCGAGCGACACCGAGCCTGCGCCATGGCTTCCGCCTCCTCCACCGCCTCCCGCTGCAGAGAAGGAGCGTCCGCCTCCGAACAGACCTGCAAAAGCAGCCCGGTAGCTCCCGGCTGCTGCCTTGAGTCCCGACATCAGGGCTGTGTGCCGCTGCTGCATCTGCCCGAAGTGGCGATCCAACTTCGAGAAACTGAAGGCCCTGTCGACCTTCGAGCCGGAGAATATAAAGCCGTTTTACGGGCGAACAGAACTCCCTGCTTTAACGCCCTGGCGAACCCTTTCCGTTTGAAGATCGGACATTGATGCCCTGTTCCTTTAATCTCTCTTCCAGTTCGTTCCAGTTCCTGCATTTGGCAGGCTGTCCTGCTGAATCGTATCGTAGATCTCGTACCGGGTTCAGTCGGGCTCGCGTAGCCGCTCCCGCCGGACGGCCTCCTTGCCCGGTGCCAGATGCAACCCGAAGCGTTCGGTCAGCTCGCGGCACACCTTCGCATTGCGGAGCTTGATGTTGCGGTCGGAAATGGTCTGCCCGTGATCACCTACGCGATTGTAGACCAGATGACAATGGGAATGGGGCTGGTCGAGATGCCGAACCAAAAGGTATTGCGTATCGGTGATGCCCATCTTCTGCATGTACTCCCGGGCAATCTGTGTCATCCGCTCGTCGGTGAGCTTCGGGGTATCCTCTGGTGAAAACGAGAGGGAGATATGTCCGACGTTCTGCTGCAAGCGGGGATTGAGGCGCGCCTGATCCTCGAAATCCTCGACCATCTCCCGCACACCGGGCGGCTCGACACCCCGTGCCTCCAGCACGCGCGACTGCTCCTTCATCACATAGCCGACCGTGCCGCCGAATGATCCTCCCGAAATGACCTTACCGATCACGGCGCAGGGCTTCGATCATCCGCACCAGCTCGGCCTGAAGCGTCGCATGGCGCGCGGCAACGGCTGCGAATCCCTGGGCGTGGGCCAGCCGGGTCAGCTGGTTCAGATTGCGGGCAAGCCTCTTGAGCTGGGCGAGCCATTCGAGATGCTCACTCCGCAGCCGCTCGCGGACCGAGCCGTTGAGAATCAGTTGCCGCAGCACCTCGGTGCGCGGAATACCTGCCGCACGGGCCAGGGCGCGGAGCTTGAAGTTGCCGGCAGTGTTGCACCGCAGGGTGATGCGGTACTCCTGTTTTCTGGCGCGTCCCAAAGGCGGACGGCCTCCCTTTCTTCGGTGTGTTCATGGATTGGAATTTTTGAGTTGAGACCATCGGGATAGGGCCTTGCGGCCGGTTTTTGGCTGACAAAAACACAAACTTATCGACTATTTACTCTCCCGCTCACCGAGAATCCGTTGAATATCCGATGTGCGATATCGGATCTTGTTGCCGATCTTGACGGCCTTCAGGTACCCTTTCCGGTTCCAATGCCAGAGCGTCGCATCGCATACGCCACACAGTTCCTTGACCTGCTCCTTGGTCAGGAAGCGTACCTTGCGTGCTTCGGCGACCTGGGAGGCTAACTCCTCTTTGGCGCGATTGATCAGACTGCTGGAGAAGGTCAGCAGATCCTCGCCGCTTACCTCCAGACGAATGCTTCCGGGCGCTTCGCGGAGGATGGATAATAAGTCTTTCATAAGTTGTTGTTTCCGCACAGGTGAGGCGGCGCTTCCCGGCGGAACAAAAACGACGCCGTCGCCCGGATATCCGAGTGACGGCGCAAATATAATAACTTGATTGAACGAACTTTAAGCGTTTAATTCGCGGTCTATTCGGACGAATTAAACGAGTTCGTTTCGGATAGAAAATCCTTGATTTCGCGAATGGTGACGGCTTCCGTGCCTCGATCCCGGACCGCTTTCCCGGCAAGCAGCGGTTCGGTCAGCCGGCTGTATGCCTCCTGAATGCCGCGTTCGTGGACGATGCGAATCTCTCGGCCGTATTCCTCCTGCAGTGCGTCGCGGAACGGCTTGATCGGAATCGGGAGTGTCAGGTAGCGCAACTCTTCGAGAGCGATCTTCAGTCGGGCAATATCGGTTTGTGTATGCCGGGTGAGGAGATACGTCCCGATCCTACGCCGCAACTCCTCGGGACGGGATACCGTCGGGGCGAACATCTCCGGCAGAGAGCGGGTGGCTCCGGGACGCCCCGGCTTGCGCTTTGAATCGTTCCTGTCGTCCGACGACTCCTCCATGGCCCAATCCAGCACCTGATCGCTTTCTGCCAGACGCATGGCTTCGCGGTGGGCTTTCCACTCCTCCCGGGTCCGAAGCCCCAGTTTGATGGAACGGGCAATCAGCAATCGGATCGTGGCGCTCATGGTGATCTTCTGAAGTAACCCAGGTCGGGAGATCGGCGCAACTCTTCGCAATGCTCCACCATGCGTTCGAAACTCTTTCCGAAGTAGAGCCAGCAGAGCATTGCCGGAACCGGCGATCCGGCGACCGGTTGCTCGCACTCCCCAATCAATTTGCGGGCGAGGTCGTTGTCTTGGGCAGCTTGTTCGATCTCGTCGACATGGTCGAACAACCCTTCGTTGGCCTTGGCCGCCGTGAGCTTCCGATATTGCGGAATAAGGGCGATGGCCTGAAGCAATATGGCCTGACACCCGGCCATATCCTGGGTGTTCATCGACTCTTCGAATGCGGCATATTCTTCGGGATGGGCCTCCATCCACTCCCGCAACTTTGCCTTGAAGGCTTCGTATTCCACCTGGCCCATGGCTTTATTGATCAAATTCCTGTAATTCGATTCTCAATTGCTCGGCAAGTTGCTTTTCGGTGGGCAGATAGAGCTGGTATTTGCTTGCCAGAATTGTACTATTGTTTTCCGGCAGCGTATATTTTACCAGAAGATCGTTTTTGTCGGCGCACAGCAGGATTCCGATCGTCGGGTTCTCATCGGGCGCCTTCTCGTTCCGATCGTAATAGTTTACATACATTTGCAACTGACCGATGTCTTCGTGTGTGATCTTATGGGTCTTCAATTCAATGATGACGAAGCAGCGGAGCAGCCGGTTGTAAAATACCAGATCTGCGAAGAATTCATCATCTTCGAGCAGTATCCTCTTTTGGCGGGCAACGAATGAGAACCCGTTCCCCAATTCCAGCAAAAAAGCCTGCAGATTGGTGATCAGGGCGCGTTCCAGGTCTTTTTTCGTAATAGGCTGCGTCGGGTTTTAATCCGAGAAATTCCAGTACCATGGGATCTTTGATGATCTCGGTCGGAGATTCGGGTTGGCGTTCTTTACGAGCTACCTCCAATACCGATTTTTTGTCGTTGCTCAACAGCAACCGCTCATAAAGCCCGGAATTGATCTGCCGTTCCAGTTCGCGTCCGGTCCAATTATTATTGGCGGTTTCCAGTTCATAATACTCCCGTTTGTCGTTGTCGTTTATTTGAATCAGAAGACGGTATTGATACCAATTCAATTGCGTCCGCAGTGCGGTCGCAATTGGATAAGTGCGGTAGAACCGCCTTGCCCGTTCTAACTGGCGCACGGAAAAACCACTACCGAACTCTTTTTCAATTTCCAATGCAACGTTTTGAAGAAGGTATGCTCCGTATTCTGCTCGGTCTTGGCCTTTTGTTCTTCGATAAAGATGCGTTCTCCCAGTTTCCAGTACATTTTTACACGCTCGAAATCGACACTTCGTATGGCAGTCGTTCGTGCGGTGATGATGATGTTTCGGATGTCGGAGACAAATTGTTCGTCCAACTTGAAGATTGCCGGTTCGTTCATAGTTCTCGCTATTGAATAGTGAACGCGCTGCGTTCAATTATGACAACAAATTTACTAATTCTTTTTTCATTTCATCGTCGATGGTGCGGTAGCGGGCAAAGGCCTTGCTACCTTCTTTGTGTCCGCTCAGTGCACCGACCAGATTGGGATCCTTGACTTTCCGGTAGAGATTGCCGACAAAGGTCCGCCGCGCCAGGTGCGACGAGGCAATCTCATACAATACCCGCTTCTCCTCCTCGCGGGTCGTCGGGTTGATGACCGTAACCAATCGCTTTAACCCGGCCGCCTTGAAGATCCGCTTGATGGCCAGGTTGTATTTTTGTTCGGAGATGAACGGTAGCAGCTTGTCGCCGTCACAGGCTTCATACCGGGCAAGAATCTCCGTGGCCATGGTGTTGAGCGGCACCCGCACCGTCAGCGGACGTCCTCCTTGGTCTTGCGCGGAATGTATTCGATGGCGCCGCCGATGAGATTCGATTTCGTCATCTTTAGCAGGTCGCCCACCCGGCAGCCGATCAGACATTGAAAGACGAAGATATCCCGCTGGATGGCCAACTGGGGATGGCGCTTTAGATTGGTGGCGTAGATTCGGTGCAGCTCCTCGATGGTGATGTAATACGGCGTCCCGTAGGTGCACTCCTCCAGCGGAAAATCGTCGAACGGCCGGTTCCGGCTCTTTTATGGGTGTTGCACCAATAGAAGAAGGTTCGGATGCGCGAGAAGCAGTCCAACAGCGTGTTCTTACCTCGAGGTTGCGGCGTGCGGGCTTCGGGAATGGCCTCGTATATCTCTGGATAGATGGCGCAGTAGCGGTATTCGTTCTCCAGAAAACTCCAGATGTCCCGCAGGGTGTCGGCCGTTACCCGGTCCACATCCAGCGTGAAGTCCTCCTTCCCCATCTGGGTAGCCCGGATGTAGAGTTCATAACGCTGCAAAGCCCGCTTGATGACGCGATAGTTCTTTTTGCGAACCTCCGAAAGCCGGTGCTTTTCGAGAAACTCGTCGAACAGCGCGGTCAAGGTCGGTTTGATGGTGGATACTTGCTCCAGGTTGTACTTCTGCGGATTGTAATATTGGTCCAGCGCCTCCTTCAGCCAACCTTTCGATACCGTCTCTTCTGGGCGGTTCTGATAGGCTCTCTCGATGTAAGTCTTGAGCCTGCGGGCTTCGTTGTTGTAGCGGGTGCGCATGGCCTCGTCGCAGATGACCTTGCTCTTGACCTGCTCGGCCTTGTCATCCCAAAGATTCGGATTGATTGTAAGACGGGTCGGAGCGACCAGATCGAGTTGCCGGCCGTCGCGCAGACGCGCGTAGATGGTCGCCTGGGACTCCGTGTCGTAACGGGTGACGCTCTTTTTTGAGAATGAGGGTTACTTTCATGGTTCAGCAAGATCTAGGGGCTTGTGACAAAGATAGGAATCTTTCCCCACATTTTCCCTACACATGCTGAAAAATCTTCAATGCCCTTTCAGTGATTAAAACATATAAGTGAATATATAATACTGAAAATAAGTGAAATATGATGAAATTTGCACATATATTCAATTATTCCGATTTAATGTAATTTACTATATTCAAATGCGGCTCGGGTACTATGCAAAAACCTCAAATGATTGTCTGTAAATCATTTGAGGTTTTTGTTTTGCCTGTTGCGTCCGCAACTTATCCGCATTTGTTGCAATATTGTTCTTTGATATTAAAATTGCATGCTTCATTTCGCACTATCATGCACGCTCTTACCATAATTAGGAAAATAAATACCTATCTTGCAGGTAACTAAAATATTTAAATTCCATAGCTATGAACAATAAAGTTCGATTATTTATAAGTTATTGTCATGATGTGATGCAGTACATATCACATCATTCAACAAGCACATGACAAAATTTGTTGATGATAATATTTTAGATATATGGTGGGATAAAAATATGACTGCTGGATATGACTTTTGGGAGCAGATAGATTTCCATATAGAAAATCGAGATATCATATGCTTATTTATTTCAGCTAATTATCTAGCGTCCAAAGCATGCAAGGAAGAAATGCGAAGAGCATGTGAATTACGTACACAGAATGGAATTTGTGTGGTTCCTATTATTTTATCGTCATGCAGCTGGTTAGATTACGATAATCTGAAGCCATTGTTAGCAATTCCTACCGATGGAAAAGCAATTTCGTCTTTTCCTAATCCTGACGACGGTTGGCATGATGTGTATAATCATATGAAGAAAGTTATCAAGGACTTCTAAAATATAAAAAATTACACTTTAGTTCGCCGTTTTCAGTTTTTTAGGAGATGCTACTTTACTGACTAAAACACACCATAATAAAAGGAATGTGAAATTAGATGATATTTTCATGTATCCAGATTTATCATTTTTGATAGCGAAAAAGACAAACAAATTAAATGTCTTTCAGAGGATTTGATTAAAAATTTCACAGAAGGAGACAGACTCGTTATTATTGGAGATGACTAATCAGGAAAAACGTCCCTATTAAAGAAATACATCATCATTCTTAAAGAGAAAAACTTTATTCCCGTATATATATTTGACAAAGAAAGAGGATTACAAGGTAATTTTGACAATCGAATAGCAAAAATATTTAAAAGTATAAACAATAGCCCACGCCCTAAAGGAAGGACGTAGGAGAAGTCGACTTATATTCCTTGGTGCAAAAAGAACTGTCGGATTCGATTACCAGAAATAAGTCTACACTTTCCGTGTAAAAAATATGTCTGCGCGTTAGCGCACCACAAATATAGACATTTTTTACACATCGGTGCAACGTTCTCCCTTTTGGGGCTGTTGCAGTTTGTTCAAAGATCGCTTTCGGGGACAAACACAGAACCCCACTGCGCCAGATTCAGGCACAGTGGGATTTATTTATGAAAAAAAAATTCGAAATTAGCGGTGCTGTCCGAGCATCTTTTCGAGGATGGCCGCATATTCCTGCCGAACCTCTTCGGGCGAGACGATCTCCATGAATTCCCGGGGTGCAAGTATTTTGCGGTAGAATTCATTGGTCGGAGCGAGGTAGTAGCCGAACAGTGACCATCCGTCATGCTGTTCTGTCTCCTCCTGTGAATAGTGCAACGGCAATGCCCGCAGGTATTGCGGCTGCTCTCCGGTGCATTTTATTACGATACGACGCGGCGGAATATCCGGATAGGCGTGATGCCGATAGAAGTCGCCAGATGCTCCTCGGCCGAGAAACCTTTGGGCATGCGGAACGTCTGTCCGGAGATCGAGAGTCGCTGAACCCTGTCCAGAGCATAGACCTTTATTCGCCGGTTCTCTTGGGTCGGGCCATATACATACCACCGTCGTTCGTAGAGCTTCACAAAATAGGGAGCAGCTGTATATGCTGGGATTCTTCCAGGTAAAACGGATGATATTCGATCTCCAGCACCCGGTTCTCGCGCATGGCCTCGAGAATATCGGTCAGGTGTTGCAATGCCGACGGTACATCCTCGACAAGAATACGATTGCGGATACTCTTGTTCTCATGAACCATATTACTGGCCGAGAAACTGTTCAACAGCCAACGGATACATCGTTCTCGACCAGTTCTGTCTTATTTTCGATATAGTATTCGTTGGTCGGCTTGTAACAAGCGGCGTATGTCGAAAAAACTCCTCGACGGCTTCCCTATGCTTGTGGAAGGCCCGCAACGGGATTGGCTTGCCTTCGGACATGTTGTTGTGCAGCCAACGGCGGTTGATCTCAGCGAAGGTAATGCGTCCGGCTCGATAGATCGTATCGGGCCAGCCAGATATAGCGGTGAAAGACATTGGATGACATCGAAATCAATTTCCGGTAAAGATACAAAAAACTCTGCCTACAAGCGGCAGAGTTTTGAATGGAGCAGTTCTATATCTGGATTTTTTTCAGTTCGAAAATACCTTCCGAAAAACGAAAGGTGACGATTAGTACACCTTTGGCACTCTATAAAAGCACGAAAACTTTGTAATCCAACAATTACAAAAATCCGTCAGCATCTAAGAGAGTATCACAATTGCTCACAATGATATAGTCAATAGCCAAATTTTCAATCACAGCGTTATCGCTGAGGGAATAAAGAGAAGAAAGAGATTGAACAAACCTTTCTTTTTACAATACAGCTGAATTATACTTGATTAAAGTAACATTTCATATTTATCTTACCATATTGGTGACATTCGGAATTTAAACTCATAGTCCCGATACGGCATTCTGTATTGCGGGAGCGGCAGGCGTCCCCAACTGTTCACGCATCCCAGTCCGGACTGGGCGCTTTCGATATGGACGTGCGTCCGTCCGTCGGGTACGAGGTCGCCGGGATGGCGGACGTATTCGGACGATCCGTTGTCGAGCTGCGGAATGGCGTAGGGGATTGCCGAAGCTGAGAAGTGACGGTCGGGCAGAACTCGATTCCGAATCCCGAAGCGTCGGTCAGCCGCCACCAGCGCACACCTCCGCGTGTCCCCGACTCCTGCGGACTGGCGTATTTGGGGTGGAACTGGTCGGCGACGCGCTGTGCGTAGCGGCCTACGAATGCTGCACTCGACCGGTCGGCGTAGTTCTCCATCGGGCCGCGGCCGTAGTATTCCACGGCGTCGAACATGCCTGGGGTCTCGAAGGCCATGCCGAAGCGCATCAGGTCGGCGACATCCTTGCGCGCGGAGTCGGCGGTCATCGTTTCACCGATGCGGATCGACCCATCGGCAGCGATAACGTAGGCGAGGCGGGTTGGGCGCCGACGGCGGGGATCGTGTAGTCTGCGACGGCTTTCGCCCCGCCGTCTCCGGACGTGAGGGTGAAGATTGACGAGTTCCGGTTCGGCCCCGGCCCACATCCGGCTGTCGGGATATTTTCCGGTCTGGCGCACGCCGAGATCGTTGTCCGTGGCCGCACGGTAGAAGCTGGGACGCAAGGGGCCTGCCAGCAGCTCGACGTTGCGCAGGCGGTAGGAGCGGATGAAGCCGCTCTTCGGGACGAACGTGACCGAGAATCCCTCGCCCGAAACGGTTTTTGTCGGCGATGCGGAGCGTTCCGGCGGGAGCTGCGGCGGCGAAGCGGGCCGCAGGATCGTCCTCGCGCAATACGAGCTGGTCGGCGGCTACTTCATAAAGCGCGTCGAGCAGTCCCTGCCGTTCGCGCAACTGGTAGCGCACCGTGAGCAGCACCTCCCCGTCCAGGGCTTCGACCTGTTCGGGTTTGTAGCCCAGCGTCACGGCGGCGGTGGCCTGCGGAGCCACGTCGAGGCGTTCGACCGCGCCGCTCAACACGGGCCGTCCGTCGGAGGTGATCTCCCAGAGAAGGCGGTAGGGCGAAAGGTCGGTAAAGAAGTTTTCGTTATAGACGTTCACGACGCCCTTTTCCAAATCGCGGGCCGTGGTGTGGATCGGCCGGTGCTGGTGCTTCACTTCGTAGGCGTGGGGATGCCACGTGCGGTCGGCGGCCAGTACGCCGTTGCAGCAGAAGGTGCTGTCGGAGGCGTCGACGGCGTTGTAGTCGCCGCCGTAGCGGTAGGTCAGCCTCCCTTCGGGGTTGCGCCATGCGAGGGGCCTGGTCGGCGAAGTCCCAGATAAACCCGCCCTGATATTTCGGTTCGCGACGTATCATGTCCCAATACTCTTGAATCCGCCCAGCGAATTGCCCATGGCGTGGGCGTATTCGCGTGGATAAGCGGTTTCGCGGGATCGTCGGCGAGGTATTTCTCGCATTGGTCGTAGCTCAATACATCGGGCAGACGATGTCGGTGTTGTAGTCCCCGTGGTAAGAGGCCTGCTCGTACTGCACCGGGCGTGACGGATCGAAAGACTTGATCCAGTCGTAGCAGCGTTCGAAGTTGGGGCCGTTTCCGGCCTCGTTGCCCGTGCTCCATACGATGATCGAGGGGTGGTTGTAGTCTCGGAACACCATGCGCCGGTTACGGTCGAGGTGTGCGGCGGCGAAGGAGGGATTGCCGGCCAGATTTTTCGACTTGTCGCGGTAGTGGTAGCCGTGCGACTCGATGTTGGCTTCGTCCACGACGTAAAGCCCGTACTTGTCATAGAAGGTCGTACCACAACGGCGTGTCAGGGTAGTGGCACGTGCGCACGGCATTTATGTTGAGCCGCTTCATCTCGCGGATGTCGCGCACCATCTCCCCGCGTGTGACATAATAACCCGTGTTGGGCTCCATTTCGTGCCGGTTGACGCCTTTGATGAGGATCGGCTTGCCGTTTACGAGCAGCTGTCCGCCGCGGATCTCGACTTTGCGGAACCCCACGCGGAAAGCTGCGGCTTCGGTCACCGAACCGTCGGCGGCGCGAGCCTCGGCCGTGAGCGTGTAGAGATTCGGGGCCCGGCGCTCCATTGTTTCGGGGCGGCGACCTCGAACAGCGTTTCGGCGCTGTTGCGGCGGGGACGGAGCGTGCGGGTGTCGAGCGTGCGGCCCTCGTCGTCGCGGAGCGTCAGCCGTACGCTGCCGACGCCCGGCGTCGCGGTCACTTCGGCGCGCAGCGTCCCGTCGCGGTAGTTGTTCACGAGGTCGGGCGTGAGCCGCACGTCGGCCAGACGGCGTTTGTCGCGGGCGTAGAGGTAGCAGTCGCGGCCGATGCCCGAAAGACGCCAGAAGTCCTGGTCTTCGAGGTACGAACCGTCGCACCAGCGGTTGATGCGCAGCACGATCAGGTTGTCGCGGCCCGGCGTGATGTAGCGGGTGACGTCGAATTCGGCTTCGAGCTTGCTGTCCTCGCTGTAACCCACTTCGCGGCCGTTGACCCAGAGCGTCACGTTCGAGGTCGCCGAGCCGATGTGGATGAATGCGTCGCGGCCTTTCCAATCGGCGGGAACCCGGACGGTGCGGCGGTAGAGACCCGTGTAATTCTGCTCATGGGGAACCAGCGGAGGTTTCACCTCGAAGAATTTGTACCACGGATAGGCTTGTTGGTGTAGACAGGGTCGCCGTAGCCGTTCAACTCCCAGATTCCCGGCACGGGCATCACGCCCCACGACGAGTCGTCGTAGCCGGTGCGGAAAAATCCTTCTGGCTCCGCACCCGGACGTTCCGCGCGCAGAAAGGCCCATTCGCCGTTGAGCGTGCGGTAGAAAGGCGAACGGGTGTAGTCGTTCTCGGGAACGGCCTCCGAGGCCGTCGGGAAGACGATGAAGCTCGTGCGCATCGGAGCGCGGTTCTCGGCGAAACACTCCGGATCGAGCCACCGTTCCGTGGGAGATGCTGTGGCCGACAAGGCGACAGCGAAGAGTACCGTAAACAGGTGTATTTTCACTTCTCTGGATTTTTTATGGGGTTTATTCGATACTTTGATATAGCGCATACCGGGCAAAAGGCTATCTGTCGTCGAGCGCATATATTCGACGCTCCCGCGCGGATCGTTGCGCGGCGTAACTTCGTACATGAAAGGCCCGTCATAGCCCGACCGGATAAGAACATCAATCACCTTTGGCCATTCAACAATGCCGCGTCCAGGCATCCAATGACGTTCATCTACGCCATCATAATCCGAAACGTGGATACTCACGATATAAGGAGCGAAACGGGCTGCAAAAGCATGACTCTCTTCCCCGAGCAAGTGGTTGGTATCATAGCATATTTTAAAATCCGGGACATTGGCCACTGCCAATCAAAATCGGCACTACTATTACCCAGACATCCACGCGGAAGATCTTCAACAGCCACCACTGCGCCGTAACGTTCTTTCACAAGCGGGATAAAGCGCAACAACATCTGCCGAAGATTCTCAAGACGCCGAGGACGCTCCTCGTCAGAAATCTGCGCTTCACTGCTGGGATGCATCACTACCACACGAAATTTGCCGATACGCGTCGCACGGTCAAGGATTTCAATCCAGTTCTTGAGTGTCGCCTCGCGCCATTCGGTCCGATCATCCGACAGATCATTCGGTGCCTTGCGCGTAAAAGGCAAATGAACTGACCAGAGTTTCAGTCCGGAACCTTTCATTGCAGTATTGAAGCGTTCGATCCAGGCATCATACTGCTCCTCAGTACCACCGGTGAGATTACCCGTCCAAGCTTCGATCCAGCGGATACCGTATTTATCGTGTGCTTCTTTGTAGGCTTCAGGAGTCATCGAACGAATGGCTCCGTAAACGGCACCAACCTCATTGAAGCGGTCCTGCCCTAAAGCCAGCACTGGAAGGAGCAATAACAAAGGGAGAAATATGAATATTCTTTTCATAAAAAATATTTTACCAATTATATGAAATCATATTTATCGAGATAATTCATTGAGCTTTCGTTTAGCCTCGGAAAGTCTGTCTTGCCAGTTCGCTTCCGGCGTTACGGTGGCAAATCCGGAGAGCAGCGCTTCGAGTTGCCCAAACCGTGATGCAGCTTCCGGCGTTCCGGCGGCTGTGAACTCTTTTTTCAGAATCGAGATCTTTTCGGCATCCTGGATTCCTTCGACCAAGCGTTCGAACCGGACGGAAGAACGCCCCCGGGATAAACGATATACGTATCGCCGGCGGGGAAGGTCCTGAAACGCGAATCGGTCAGCGGTTCCTCAACCCACGAATTGTAGGCCCAGCGCAAAAACCGTCGTAACCGCAGGCAGCCGTATACCATCCGGCATAGACCGCTTCGGCAGGGTCGGAAAAAGTGAACATGTTGGGAAAACGGTCCGAACAGCAGACGTAGTAGGTCGTTACGAAGCCTTGGGCGCGTCGCCCAGCGATATGCTGTGGCGGAACCCTGTCGCAAACTTTGACGCACACGCTATTTACAAAGGGATAACTCAGGTAGCTGTTCTTATTGTCGGCCATGGCAATTCCCAGTTCGGGAGCTGTTTTCCGCAGGAGATCGAGCGCATCGGTCATCTCCTCCGGCGAACGTTCGTCCATAGCGATATTTGTCCGTCCGAGCCACCCCTTTTCGCGGAGGTGCCCGGTGAAGTCAGTGAGGAACGGTACCCACAGCTCTTCGAAGGCCGGAGTGCCCGGATCGGCCGTCACGTCGGCGAAACAGCCCGTAACATCATCCCGATAGTGGAGCTCGTTGTTCCACGGCAACATCGAGTAGCAGTTGATGGTGTGATCGATGCCTAAATCCATCATCAGTTCGACCCATCGGTCGAAGACCGTATAGTCATAGCTCCACGAACCGTCAGCCTTTTTCGTCCAGATGATCATGTCGGCGTAGGAGTCGAAACACTGGTTGTTCCACGGGTCCTTGTTCAGAGTCGTCGTAACGACCTTTTGTCCTGCATCGGCCAAGAGTTGCATATACGGGACAAGGGCCTCAAATGGGCATCGCCCACATGTCGAGCCCCTCAATGCGGGCGACAGCCGCAGGGTGCTGCCAGAGGTCAAGATAATAGTTCCACTCGGCAGGAGGCGGGAGCTCCCTGCCAATGACCGTGAGTTCGATGTCGAACGTTTGGAGCTGTTGGCCTTTTGCAAACAGTTTGACTGTCGAAACATACTCTCCGGCGGGGGTGTCTGCCGGGACGGAGATCGTTATCCACACCGGACGGACGTTTCGAGCCTTTATGTCGAAAACATCGATATCGTCGAGCATGTCCGGAACCAAGTGCGGCGGGTAGATCGTGGGATCGTGATAGCCGCATTTGTTGCCGAACTCATCGCTCAGGACATAGCGGACGAATCGATCCCGGGCGACATCTTCGGAAAGCGTGTGTCCGTCCGATCTAAATGGTCCCACCTTGACCTCTACGCCGTCTGCACCGGAGGCGGTCCAGAGCAACAGTTGGGCAGATACCCGTTCGCCTCGCCATCCTTCCAACTGGGCAGATGCCGAGGGAGCTACATCCGGAGCGACCGAGCGTCTGAAAACAGCGTCCGTGCTCACGAACGAGGCATGAAGCCCTTGGGGAACGCCCGACCAATCGGAGAGTGTGTCGGCCGTGGGGTCGGGCAATTCATCGAACGATGAAATCTTCCGGACGGTCCCGCTATTGCACGAGACGAGCAGCAGAAAGAGACCGACCGATAATAATAATGAGGAAAGGTACGATTTCATATCTTGAAAGTACTGAGTAATTTACACAAAATTAACGAAATGGAGTATTACCCCTACCGGAGTAACACTCCTTATTCATAGTATCCAAAGAAAGATTATTTTATCTTTACAGCGTCGGTAGCCATCCTTTGTAGATGGCTACCATTTCACTGAATGATCCTTCACCGCGTTTGAGTTCATACATGAAGACACCTTTATATCCGACTTTCATCAGCGCTCTGTACAACGCGGGCCAGTCAATCTTACCTTTGCCCGGAAACCAATGACGCTCGTCGATCATATCGTAATCCGAGACATGAACGGTCGCAATCCGATCACCACACGTCTCGACGAAATGCAGCAGGCCCTCCGAAAGCAGGTGATTCGTATCGAAACAAATTTTCACGTCGGGATACGGGGCGATGATGCGCAGCAACTCGGTGGAATTCCGTCCAAGGCATGTGCGCGGCAATTCTTCGATACAGAGCTCCGCACCGATGCATGCCGCCGCCTCACGCAGCACCCCGATCGAGGCGATGCTATTCAGGATGCGCTGTTCACGCTCGGCATCGGCGATCGGCTCTGAACTGGGATGCAATACCAGTTTCTTCGGTCCAAGCTCGCCGCAGATCGCGATCATTTCGGTCAGAAATCCGATGTTGGCCATCCGTGCGCTGTCGCTGAGCACCGAAATATCCAGCGTCCGCGAGAATGGCAAGTGACACGACCATACCTTCAACCCAGCCTCATCGGCCTTTCGTTTGGCATGGAGCGCCTTTTCGCGAATCTCGGTCACGGTTCCGCAGCCGCTGATACCGATCTCGACATATCCGATGCCCGCCTGCGCTGCTTGCGCCATCTCTTCGAGACTCATGCTGCTGGTCGAACTGCCGACACCAAGACACTGAGCCGAGAGGTTCGCCGCACACAGCAGCATGGCTGCCGTCAACAGAATCTTTTTCATCACTTCGGCTATTTGGTATAGTTTTTCACGCAACGAACGCTCAAATAAATATCCTTTGCCGCCTCACTGTTGGTCTTAGTCTGCAGGTTCAAGCTCGTGCCGCTGATCACCAGCGACCGTGCAACTGTTTCGCTGGTCTGCCCGATAAACCACATGTAGCCCCACTTGCCCAACGCACTGCTGTTAAAACTGCCGTCGGCCTTCTGATAACCCAACGGCCACCAGCCGAAACCGATGCTTTCAGCCCCTTCGACGAATTGCAGCAATGCCTCACCGGCATCGGTAAGCGTCAGGCTCGACTGAATCCAGATACCGCCGTCGGCCACACGACCATTGCCGCCGCGCAACCACGCCCCGACGTTGCCCATGTTCTTGACCGTGCAGCCAGATTTGTAGAATCCGGCCTTCGTCACTGCGTTCTCCGGTTTCCCATCGTGGCCACCGGAGAAGGTATAGCCACCCAACGCAAAATCGTCAGGAATGGCATACTCGCTCTTGATGGACATCAACATGTCCCACCAGTCGTTGGCGTTGGCCACATGCCACCCCTCGGGGCAGCAGCCGCGTATCTGGATGCCAAATTCACCGTCCTCCGTACCGTCGAGTTTGAACGGGTTGCCCACATCATCCACACCTTCGTAGCCCGGAACATAAGGACACTGCGCCGGCGTACAACCCGACATGCCGGTCATCGCCTCATACCAGGTGTAGTAGCGCCCCTTGGCTGCATCGAGCCGCAGGAGGTGCGAAGCCTCAAGTCCGGCAACAGTGAAAGCCGTCAGGTCGGGTGCAACACCCAGACGGCCGTCCTCGCCCGCCTCGTGGCAGTCCTCGGTCATCCACCAGCGCTTGCCGTATTTCTTGATCGTATAGCCCGGCAATTCGATAGGAACCGACACGGTAATCGCCGCGAAATATTCGCGCACTTTGCTCGTCCCCAGTTCGTTCTTGGCCACGACCGAAATCGACTGTGCCGGAATCACTACATCGTCGTTAACCGCCCGAACGGTGATTACGTTAGTTCCCTGGCCGTCGATGATCGATATTTTTGCCTTTTCCTGCTCGGCGATCGTCCATTCGTAGGTATCGGCCCACTGAACCTTAGGCACCGAAAAGATGAACTCCTCGCCGCCGTTGCAGGTCAGCGTGGCGGGGACCTTGGAGATCGGTCCGGGCTTCTTGGGAACGGTCATCTCCTGAATATCTTCTTCGATATCGCGTTTCACGGCCTCAGTGCAGGCAACCAGCGCCGACACTGCGGCCATACATGCCGCGGCCACTATGTATTTTTGGATATTTTTCATGTTTTTTTTGTTTTAAGCGTTACAAAGTATGCACTTCGGGATACCCAAACGGGTTCTCCACATACCAGCGGGCTTTATAAATCTGGTAGCCCGCACGGTTGAACAGACGGTTGCCGCCAAGGTCGCAAACCTCGGCCGACCACCAGTTGCTTCCGCCCGACGTGGGGCGCATGACGATCGTGGAATAACCTTCGGGCCCCGTCGAAAGGCTCTTGATGTCCTTCTGCTGGAAAATCTGTACGTCAGAGAACTTCGCCGTCTTGCAATCAAACTTATAGACGTGCTCGACCGTAGTGACGTACATCGCCTCCTCGCCGTAAACCGGCGCGAGGTCGTGTGCCATGGTATTTCCCGTCCCCATGTCATAAGAATAGACCTGCGAGAGTTCAGGAGCCGTACGGTTGCCATTGTAGGAAAGTTTCAGCAACTGGGCGCCCGTCGCCGTCCACAGACAGTTGCGCGTGCGGTCCCAAACGACGTTGTGGGCCGAATAGACCGGCATAGTGAAGGCGGGTTTCGAAACATAACTGGCGTCCTCATTGTAGACGTAGACGCTCAGCAGGTTGCCCGTGCTCGACGCCACGACGATGTTCTTATCGGGAAGCACCTCGGCCGAGTGGGGATTTCCACCCGGCTTGGCGTAGAAAAGCACCTTCTTGTCCGCAATGCGGATCAAGGCTACGCCGCCGCCCGAGGCCGTAACAAGTACACATGTGCGGTTGTAGACTGGCTTGGCCTCGTCGGGCGTATTGAACCACGCCTGCTCAGAGACCGAAAGTCCGCTGTCGGCAGCCTTCCACTCCCAGGCGATCTTCCCCGTCGGCTGGTCGATCATCAGGATGCGGTTCTTGCTCTGCTCGGTCAGGATCATCACCTTCGTGGCCTTGTCCAGCTCGATCGTCTCCTCCGTCTGATCTCCGGGCCTCCAGGGCACATAAGGCCCCTCCTCCTCATCCTTGCTACAAGCCGAGAGGAAGCATACGGCCACCAGCATCCACAGATACTTTTTCATAATCACAAATTACAGTTTATCGGATTAATAATTGGGGTTCTGTTCGAGTTTCTTGTTCAGCAGGATCTGATCCGCCGGAACAGGCCACCAGTAGTCGCGGTCGGGATCGAACGCACGCACGGCGATGTCCGTGCCCGCATAGTCCTGAATCACGGCGTTCATCACCCGTTCTGCGGTCATCCAACGACGGATGTCGTTATAATAGAGGCCCTCACCGGCAAACTCGATCCGACGTTCATGCCGGATGATCTCACGCATCTCCGCCTGACTTTTCGTTCCAAAAGTGTAAGTAGGCATGCCGACACGCTCGCGCACGCGATTTACCGCGTCGTAAACCTCCTTCGACGGCGTGGCATCGACCTCGTTCTGCGCCTCGGCAAACATCAGCAGCACGTCGGCATAGCGGATGAACATGTAGTTGGTCTCGCCGTTGCCATCGTCCGAATCCCGCTTCTGTTCGTCATAAATCGTGAGCTTTTTGTGTGCAAAGCCTGTGAACTGACACACCTCCGAGGCCGGGCAGTTGGCTTTGCCGAGGAACGTGCTGCCGGGATAGAAGTTCGTCGCAGCGAAACGCGGGTCGAGGTTGTCATACTTGCCCATCGTGGCCGCGCCATCGGTCGTCGTCCGGTAATCCATTACCAAATCAAGCAGCGGCGCGTTGTTGCGATACTGAACGCTATAGACATTGAACGAATTGACAGCCGTGTTCTTGGTCTTCGAAAACTCAACATTGAAGACACACTCGCAGCTGTGCTCGTTTGCCGGCAGGAAGAGCTTCCGATAGTCGCCGAACAGGTCGTAGCCTGTCTGCGCCTCTTTTTCGATCAGGTCGCCGGCCGCATCGGCCGCAGCCTGCCACTTCGCCGAGTCGTTCGAGGGATTGACCAGCTTGCTGGCCTCGAAGAGCAACAGACGGGCCTTGAGTGCCATTGCCGCGCCGAGCGTGGCGCGCCCCCCGATCGGCCGTCTTCGACCACGTCCAGTCGAGTAGCCTGCGGTCGATGATGTCGTTCAGGTCGTCAAGGATCGCCTGCACCACCTCCTCGCGCGAGGCGCGGGGCAGCGAACCGTGAGCATAGACAGGCTCTTCAAGGATCAGCGGCACACCGTTGTAATAAGTCACCAGCATATAATAATAGAGTGCGCGGAGGAATTTGGCTTCACCCTCCATCTGGACGCGGCGGTCGTCCGTCACCACGGCGCCGGACAGACGGTTCAGATGGGTGTTGCAACGCCCGATGCCTTCGTAACACTTCTTCCAACGGTTGGCAATGATACCCGAACTGTTGGCCGTATGCGTGCCTTGTGCGATGACGTTATATCCACCTGCATTGTTGTAATTATAAGCATTGGGCGTGCAGGTCTCTTCGAGTAGCGGTGCCGAATCGCCGAACAGTGCACTGCTGGTCAAAACGTTGTAACAGCCTGACATAGCGGCTTCAGTTCCCTCCTCGGTTTCCCAGAACGTCTCGACCGTATATTTGTCGGTAGGAATAGTGTCAAGGTTGCAGGAGCCCAGCGTCACTGCACCGCAAAGCATCAATCCGAATACTGTCTTTTTCATAATTTTCCGTATTTGAAGCGATTAGAAAGTGATGTTAAACCCGAAGTTGATCGTCCTGAGCGAGGGATACTGCATCAGGTTGGTCGACGAGAGGTCGATCTCGGGATCGAACATCTTCAGCGGGGAGATCGTAAAGAGGTTCTCGCCGTTGACGAAGATCTGGCACTGGCTCATGCCGAGTTTCGGAAATCCACTTCTTGGGCAGGGTGTACGAAAGTTGCAGCTGCTTGCAGCGCAGGTACGACGCATTGTAGAGCCACTGCGTATTCTTATAGTCGTGCATCTCGGGAGCGCCCGTGGCTGTGTGGAGGATCGGCAGTCGGGTGTTGTGGTTCTCGGGTGTCCACGCGTCGGTCGCCCACTCCTTCAACACGCCTGCGCCGTTCCAGAACGGGGCAGCCAGGTTGCCCGAAAGGTAGGTCTTCACGTCAGCGACGCCCTGGAACTGTGCCGAAAGTTCAAGGCCCTTCCAGCCCAGCGAACAGTTGAAGGCATAGGTGATGCTCGGAGTCAGGTTGCCACTGACTGCGCGATCGTTGTCGTCGATCTTATCGTCGTTGTTGAGGTTCTTGTAACGGATGTAACCCGGCTTCACGCCGCTGCCGACGGTCACCGAATTGGCGATCTCCTCGTAGCTGTTGTAGAACCCGTCGGCCTGGTAGAGATACCATGCGTCGATAGGCTCACCCTCACGGATGATATTGAAGGTCTTGATGTACTCCTGCCCGTCGAGGTCCACGACGATGTTCTTATTGTAGCAGAAGTTACCGCCCAGGCTGTAATGGAAATTCTTGATCGTACTCCGCCACTGGAGGTTCAGTTCGATACCATCGTTGGCCACCACGCCGATGTTCTGCTTCGGACCGTTCAGGTTGCCAATCTGCGCCGGAATCTTCACGTCGCGCAGAATACCCTCGGTGCGCTTCTTATAGAGGTCCACGCTGAACAACAGTCGGTGGTCGAAAGCCTCGAAGTCCAGTCCAAGGTTGTAGGTGCGGGTTGTCTCCCACGAAATGTTCTCGTCGACGAAGTCCTTGATCGCCGCGCCACCCGCAAGCACGTCGCTGAAACTGTAATTGTAATCCTTGCTCGCCAGTACGGACATCAGATATTCATAGTTTCCGATGGCCTGGTTACCCATCTCGCCAACCGAACCGCGAAGCTTGAGGACGTTGATCTGCCGGATGTTCTGCATGAAACTCTCCTTGTCGATACGCCAGCCGACCGACACGGCGGGGAAAAAGGCCCAACGGTTACCCTTGGCGAATTTCGATGAACCGTCGTAACGCGCCGTCACGTCGATCAGGTATTTCTCCTTGTAGGCGTAGTTGATACGTCCGAAGTAGGAGAAGAGCAGTTCGAGCGACGATCCGCCCGAGATCTCATCCATCGTGGCTCCGACCGACAGGGCCGTAAGCTGGTTGTTGAAGTAATCGCGCTTCTTAGCCTGGAAGTTCTTGGCATCGTAACGCTTATACTCCGTGCCGACCATCACGTTGAAGTTGTGGCTGCCGCCGAAACACTTGCCCCACGAAAGGGTGCTATAGAAAGTGTAGTTGATCGAGTTGTTGTCCCAATCCTTGGCCGACACATAGGCGCTGAAGTCCTTCCGTTCGAGGGTTTTGGGGTTGTAGGTGTACATCGCGTGTTTGAAATCCTTCGAATAGTGGTCGATCTTCACATAGCCCAGGTTGGCGTTGTACTTGATGCCCCACGGCAGGTCGTAGCCGATATTGATCCGACCCAGAATGCGGTGGTACTGGCGACGGTGTTACCTTCGTTCAGATACATAAGCGGGTTCTCGGGATTGTTGCGTCCGGGAGTCGAGAGCCACGTCGAGAGCCACTTGCCGTCGGGCAGCTGCGTACCGAAGATCGGCAGGGCACGGTTGATGATGTTGACCGTTGTCGAAACGCCGTAGATCGGGTCAGTATTGTAACGCAGATTGCCCAGCAGGCTGACACCCACCCTCAGGCGCTTGGTCACCTGCGCGTTAATCTTCATGTCCCACGAAAACGCTCGGCATCGTCATTGGCGATCATAATGCCACGCTGATTCATGTAACCGCCGCCCAGCGAGTAGGAAATCTTGTCCGTACCGCCCGAAACGCGGGCGTTGTATTGCTGGAGGAAGCCGTTCTCGTAACAAAGGTCGTACCAGTCCGACGCAGGATAGATGTAGCGGTCATGCTTCATACCCTCCTCATATTCGAGGATATCATCGTCGTTGTAGGTCACCGTCAGTTTGCCTTCGTTGCGCTCAGCTTGGTTACGCATGCGCATATACTGGATCGGATCGGTCACCACGTCGGGAACGTACGTCGCCGACTGAATACCGAAGTTGGCGCTGAACTTCACCACAGGAGCGCCTTTCTTGGCCTGTTTCGTGGTGATCAGAATAACGCCGTTCGCCGCCTTCGAACCATAGATTGAGGCTGAAGCGTCCTTCAGCACCGAGATCGTCTCTATATCACCGGGATTCAGTTCGTTAAGCGAATACTCCATGCCGTCGACCAGTACCATCGGGCTCGAGCTGCTCATCGTCCCGACGCCGCGGATGCGGATCGTCGCGCCGTCACTGCCGGGCTTCGCCGAGGCCTGGTTGATGTAGACACCCGGCATCGAATAGAGGGCCTGCGAAGCGTGGGTCATCGGCTGGTTCTCGATCTCCGACATCTGACGCACGGCGATCGAACCGGTCAAGTTGTCCTTTTTCTGCACGCCGTACCCGATCACCACCACGTCGTCGAGCATCTGCGTATTCTCCTTCAACACCACTGTCAGGCGTGTCCGGTTGCCGACGGCCACCGTCTCGGGATTGTAGCCGATAAACGAGACGTTGAGATGCGCGCCGGGCGTCACGCTGAGTATGAATTCACCTTTCGAATTGGTCACCATACCGTTTGTCGTGCCGTCGACCAGAACGTTCGCACCCACGACAGGATCACCGGACTCCGTCTCGACACGACCCGTCAGTTGGTATTCGGCCTCCGAACGCCCCGGTTCGGGCTTGTACAACACGATGTGGCGGCCTTCGACCTTCGCCTGAATTCCTGGTCGGCCAACACGCCGTTCAGGAGTTTCACGACGTTCTGCTCGCGGGCATCGACCGAAACGCGTTTCCGCAGGTCGATTTCACTCTCGCGATACCAGAACGAGTAGCCGCTCTGCGCCTTGACCGCTTCGATCACCTCGCGCACAGTGGCGTCCTTCAGGGTCAACGAAATCACGGGATTCTGCGCGTAAAGGGCCTGCGTCGCGACCGTGAACCAACACAGCGTCAGCAATCCGCTCAGTCGGCACAGCGTCCGCCGCCCGAAAAGGCCCCGAAAGGGCCTCCTGCTGGTAGAATTTGTACTCATAAGGTTTAAAATTTAGGTTGTAGTGAAAAAAGTTAGGTTGACTCTCTCTTTGTTTCTATCGGTTTCTGTAAAGTTCGAAACGGTTCTTGCGGTTCCGGTAGAGGATGCGGCTGTCGGCTGAGATAATCCGCATGATCTCATGGATGTTCTCGCCGTCGACGAATTCGCCCGTGAAACAGATTTTGCGCAGCCGTTCGTCCGCAATCACAATGTCGACGTTGAACTGCCGTTCGAGCGTCCGAGCGATCGACGCCAGCGGTTCGGCCCGGAAATAGAGCTTATCCTCCTGCCACGAAAGTACATGATCGACATTCACCCGGCGCAGCGACAACATCCCGGAGGTGCGTTCGAAGAATCCCTGCTCGCCGGGCCGCAGCCGTACGCTCCGCGATTCGCGTCCACCGTCCACCAGCAGGCTGCCCGTCGCCAGTGTGATCTGGTAATCTTCGTCCTCGGAATAAGCATGCACGTTGAAGGTCGTACCGAGCACCGTCGAAGAGACTTCTCCCGTGACAACAACGAACGGCCTGCGGGCATCGTGCTCGACCTCGAAATAGGCCTCGCCGTCCACCTCCACGCGGCGCTGATCGCCGAACAAGGTCAGATAAACGATGCGCGTACCGCCATTGAGACGCACCCGCGAACCGTCGGGCAGTATCACATCGGACTTCACACCCCGCGGTGTCGAGATGACCACAGGATGCGCCTCGGCCACGAGACGGTTCTCGACCCTCAGCCCACCCATGAACCAACTGCCGCAGATCACGCCCACCATGACGGCCGCAGCCGCAGCATAGCGTGCAATCCGCATCCGGAGTCCTCGGCGGCGGATGCGCAAGCGGACATCGGCCCACACTACTTCCCGCATCTCATCGGCCATGGCATCGACTCCGGGGCCCACCCGAATGCCGTCCAGCAATTCGGACAGCCTGCGGCGATCGCCTTCCGAACCTTCGATCATCTCCGCTATCTCCGGCTCCTTTTTCGTATCCTCAATTCGCATGATTTCTCCTTTAGTCGTGTATATAGTTAGAGAGTACGAAATCCGCGATTCCGTTTAAGGGAACCGCGGATTTTTTCGGATTTTTTCGATCTTATCGTCAGAAACGCGACGAGAACAAGAACATGAGCAGCGAAACCAGCTTCAGGTCGGGATAATGTTTGCGAATCCCCGCCACGATCCTATCGACGGCGATCTTGATCTGAACGCGCACCGTGCTTTCCGACAGCGACAGCACCTCGGCAATCTCACGCGACGACAACCCTTCCTGCCTATTGAGCAGGAATACCGTGCGGCAGCGTTCGGGAAGGTCATTGACGAGACGTCCCACCAACTCTTCTATTTCCGATTCAATCAGGCCGCTATCAGGCGTATCTGCATCGTGGGGGGGGGAATTGCGGTCTATCACCGCGACGGGAATCTCTTCGAGCGACAAACATCGTCGCTGCGCCTGGCACTCCCTCAGGTAACGGTTCGATTCATTGCGGGCGACGACATAGAGATAGGCTTCGACGTTGCCGATCCGCCGCAATGAGACACGCGATTTCCAGATCGCGACGAAGACGTTGCTCACGACCTCACCGCACACCTTCCTGTTGCGCAGAAAATAGTAGGCGAACCGGAAAACGCTCCGGTAATAGAGATCATAGAAAACCCGGAAAGCGTAATCGTCGTTCTCGCTTACGGAAACAAGCAAATCGTTAAGGTCGTTTTTTCTCCATGCCCGGCTTATTCAAACTTTTTACTACAAAAATAATCAGAAATGCAGTTTTCAGGTTACATGTATATTAAATATAGACATCTATATACTTTAATGTATCAAACTAAAAATAGGATGCCCTATATGCAAATATAAGAATTTTAAGTATTTATACAATAAATACAACCAAATTATTTTCTACTAATTCCCGTTATAAGAAATAAACAAAAGAGCCACCTTGCAATTTTGCAAGGTGGCTCCAATTAGATACAGGAATTGTTTTATGACACAGCAATCATGTCTTGTATCCAAGAAGTAACACTGCTCCCAGATTCATTTTTTATTTGGACTGGTTCTGTCCATGTCTCACCATCAGAAGAGGTCGTCATGTACCCATTTTGACTAATGGCCACAAACATACCATCTTTATATATCAGAAATGACCAACTGATTGACACCGCTTGCACAAGAGTTTTCCATGATTGACCATCAACAGATGTAGTTAATACCCATAATATATTATGATTTATTTGCGATTTGGCAGATTTGTGCGGATTTTGACTTTTCAATACCGGCTCCGGGTACAGGACGAATCGCTTAATTCGCCATTATCAGCGAATTAAGCGATTCCTGTTTCGAGGATGTTCTCCACACTTTCCCCACCGCGTCGATTCAGACAGAATTTTGCTTTTTCGTGTCCGCACCATATCCGCAATTTTTCCAAGACGACAAAGGCCGAGACCTGACCCGCGATTTATTTTCGCCCCTCCCCGGCCGCTTACCTCGCACGGCGGGGTGTAATCTCCACAAGACATGATTTTTCATGTCGGCAGGGAACGACACCCTCCACAGCCGTCATCCGTTAAAATTTCAACACCCAGCCGCAATGCGCAGATACGACGTGCACGATGCGATGCGGGAAAAATACGACCGGTGTCCGGACACCGCCTTGCGATCCGCCCGCAGCCATGCGACGAAACGAGGGAGCCCGCTTCAAAACGGACTCCCTCGTACTTATCGGGCGACTGCCGCTATTTCTTCACGATCGACACATCGTCGATGAAGAAACGCCCCTTGCCGGCCTTCGCCTCGTTCGTCTTACCCATGATCGTGATCGTATCTTCCGGTTTGAGATTGGGAATCTCCACCACGACCTCTCTCCACACCATATCCGTCAACACGGCCGGATCTCCGTCGGCGGCATCGGAATCGGTGATGCGGACATCGGCAGCCACGACTGCATCGTTCACATAGACGTCTACCAGCTTGTTGTCCATCGTGTACCCGCACCGGTGGTCACCTCGCTCCACGGCGTCGCCTTGAACGTCAGCGTCACGGCGTCGCCCTCCGCGCTCAGCTTCTCTGCACCCAGCGCGAGGATGCGAAACGCGCCCACGTTGCTGCCGTTGCCGCACTTCGTGTAGCCCGGACAGGGCTGTATGTCGCCCTTGCCAGTGCCCCGATCCCAAATGCGGGTATAGCCGATCCACTTGTAGACTTCGGCGTTGAAATTGGCCGCCGTGTAGTAGTTGCCGTAGGTCGTCACGGCTGCTTTCACGGCCGTATCCCATTGCAGTTTCCAAATACTCGTCTGCGTATTGTCGTTCTTCGTGCGGGCGCACGCAGCCTGATTGAGCCAGTCGCCGCCGCCCACGCAGGCCCGGTCGAACCCTTCGTAGAAGATCTCGCCCGCAGGTGCGGTGCGCGTCTCGGGCGTCGCCGAAATCCCTCCGACCACTTGGCCTCGTCGTTCGCACCGCCGCCGCGCACGCGGAAGTAGTAGGTCTTGCCCGGGCGGATCAGATTCTCCTCCGAACCCACCGAACGGTCGCCGCCCTTCATCAGGCCGAGGAAGGTCATGCGCGTAGGATAGTCGTAGGGCCACTTGTCGGAGGTCGATTTGGTCGTCCACGTGTAGGTATACTGCGCCATCAGCTCGGCATCCTCCGAAGGTGCGTCCGCACACTGCACCGTGTAGGTGCGTGCGGCGTTCGTATCGTCCCACGCGAAGGTCAGCGACGAGGTGCTCTTGGCATAGAGCCGTACGTTCGTAGGCGCCGCGGCGAGATTCTTACCCTCCTGTCCGATGCCGATGTAGCGGAACTCGCCGTTGCACGTCACCTTCAAGTCGGCTTCACGCAGGGCGTCCAGATTCTCCGAATAGTCGATCGTGATTTCGCGCGAGCCGTCCGCCTCGGTCGGAACCACCGTCACCCATTCGGGAATATCGGTGATCGTCCACGCTCCCGGAGCCGAAACGATCACATGTACCGTCCCGCATCGCTGTCGAGCAGCAGCGTATCCTGCGACACCTCGAAAGCGACAGGTCGTTCGTCGTCATCGCTGCATCCGACCGTCGTCGCGGCCCACCCGATGCAGAGGGCATATATCAATAGTCTTTTCATCTTTTCACCATTTAATGTGCGTTATCATCCTGTTTTTCAATAGCCCGGGTTCTGCACCAGGTTGGGATTCTTGTTGATCTGGCTCATGGGAATGGCCAGCCAGTAGCTCTTCGGCGATTCGAAGACGCGGACGCGGCCTCCCTGATTGGCCGGGATCACCTGGTAGAAATCCTCCTGGGTCTTGCCGTCCCGGTTCCACGAACGCGGCTGCTTGTTCATCACCTCGGGCGCCTCCTTCCAGCGGCGCAGATCGTGGAAGCGGCGGCCTTCGAACAGGAACTCGATCGAACGCTCCTGATGCAGCACCTTGCGCAGTTTCTGGCCCGAGGAATACCGCCCGCGAGCGCCCACGAATCCTCGAAATCGGGCAGGCCGCAACGTCTGCGCACCCGATTGATGTATTCCAGCGACTTGCCGCTCAGCGATCCGTTGTACTCGAAATCGGCCTCGGCGTAACTCAGATAGAGCTCCGCCAGCCGCAGATAGGGATAGGCATAGCGGGTGTAGGTATAGGTGTTCAGCGACTTGTCGTAGTAACTCGTCCGGCTGATCCATTTCTGGCAGACGTATCCCGTGCAGCTCTGATACTCGTCGGTCTCCTTCAACGTGCTGCCGTGCAGCTCGCCGCCGCGCAGTTTGAGCGTGATGGTCGTACCGTCGATCTCGAACGTCCCGCGATCGAAGCCGATGCAGGCGTAGAAGCGGGGTTCGCGGTTGCGGTGCAGCAGCGCCGTGCTGTCGCCCGGCGCGACACGGTAGAGGTCGGCGTCCTTGGTCAGCGGGTCGTCTTCGAGCGGCAGTCCGTTCTTGGTGTAGTACATTTCGACGGCCTCCATCGTCGGCACGCACGTCGTCTTCCAGCCTTTCGACATGTCGCCCGCGATCGAACGCGGTCCGCCGTAACGCTGTATGTTCTGAATGCCCGTTTCCGCGCCTTTGGCCATGATGAACTCCTCGCCGTTCCACAACTGATCGACGAAGGCACCGTGGTAGTTCTTCACGCCCTGTTCGAATTCATCGAGCGTCGAATCGATATTCGTGTAGAGGTAGTAATTCTGCTTGCCGCCGTTTTGGCCGGACTTCTCCGAGAGCTGGATCGCCGCCTCGGCGGCATCCATCGCCAGCTTCCATTTCTCCCTGTCGTAGGTGGTGTTCATCAGCGGCGTACCGTCGGGATTGTTGAATCCCACGTAATCGGGATTGCCGTTGACCAGCGGCGAGGCGGCGTAGAGCAGCAGGCGCGCCTTGTAGCTGAGCGCCGCCATCTTCGTCGGCATACCCAGTTCGGCCGGCACGACCGTCTCGGGCAGCAGTCCGGCCGCCTTGTCGTAGCAGTCGGCGATGAACTTCACGCAATCGTCGTAGGGCGTGCGGGGTACGAAAATCTCCTCTTCGGGCGCATCGATCGGGATAAATCGTTTCACCAGAATCACCGGCCCGTAGTATTCGAGCAGACACTGGTGGTAGTAGCCGATCAGGAACCACGCCTCACCGGCATAACGGTCGGCGTTCTCGGGCGAGATGACCGGCACTTTATAAACGTTGTCGAGCATGTAGTAGCAGTAACGGATGCCCCGGTAGATGTCGTAGTTGGTACCGCCGCTCACGCTGCTCGGCTCCCAGCGGCCGAAATAGGTGTTGCTCGACGTCTCCTCGTTGTAGAGGAGGCTCTTGCTCGAAAAAGTAGTAGGTCGTGCCGCGCGCACCCGTTATGAAATCGTCGCCGGCGAACTGGTCGGGCGACCAGTCGTAGCCGATCAGATTGGGCATGTAGGTCTGCAAGTAGTAGCGGAACTTGTCGGCCTGCTCGGTCGTTTTCCAGATGTCCTCCTCGGTCGCCTTGCCTTCGGGCACGACGTCGAGGTAGTCGCACGAGCAGCACAGCAATGAGGTGAATGCGAGTATGCTGATTATCTTTTCATGATCTGTCGAATGGTTGTAGGGTTAGAAGGTGAATTGGAAACCGAGGTTGCACGTGCGTTGCAGCGGGTAGCTCAGGCCGTTGCCCGATCCCTTTTCGGGATCCCAATACTTGAACGGAGAGAAGGTGAGCAGGTTGGTGCCCGACACGTAGACGCGCATGAACTTGTAGGTGTAGCCGATCTCGGCATTTTTCAGACGCAGCATCCGGCCGTTGCGCACGTAGAGCGAGTTGGCCTGCGTGTTGTTGGTATTCCACTCGGGCGACAGACGCGGATAACGGGCGTTGGGATCGGGCGCCTCTTCGCGCCAGTGCTCGTCGGCCATCCACTGCATCAGGCCGCCGCCCGGCGTCGCCTTGGTGCCGAACGGATGGGAGTCGTACATGATGATCGACACCTTGCCCTGTCCCTGGAAGAAGGCCGAGCAGTCGAAGCCCTTGTATTTGAGCGAAAATCCGAATCCGTAGATGATTTCGGGCACGGTCGGGTTGCCGTACCAGCACTTGTCGTTGTCGTCAATCACACGGTCGCCGTTGAGGTCTTTGAACTTGATGTCGCCGGGTTTGAGGGGGAACTCCGTCGCATAGGCGGCCTGCGAGGGCGACGAGGCGATCTCCTCCTCGTCCTGGAACAGTCCTTCGGCGATCAGGCAGTTGATCGAGTTGATCGGATGGCCCACCTTCGAGAGGTAGTCCCATTTGTAGGCGGGTTCGTCCATCTCGACCACCTCGTTGTGCGCGTAGGTGAACGAACCGCGCAGCGAAAGGATCAGATCCTTCGAGAAGGCCTTGTTGTAGTCGATCGAGATGTCGACGCCCCGGTTGTCGACCTTGCCGATATTGGCCCAGGGCGTGATGTTCGACATGCCGAACGACGAGGGAAGCGACGCGCGCTGCATGAAGATGCCCGAACGCTTCTCCTTGAACCAGTCGAAGATGATGTTCAGGCTGTCGAACAGGCCGATCTCCACGCCCACGTCGAGTTTGCGGCTCTCCTCCCACGTAGCGTCGGGATTGCCGTAGACCGACAAGATGGGTCCGTATTTCCGAATATGGTTCGTGCCGATGTAGACGTCGTACCCCTGATCCATATCGACGGTGGTCAGATAGGGGAAGCGGTCGGCATACTCCGACGAGATGACGTCGTTGCCGACCAGACCGTACGAAACGCGGAATTTCAGCAGATTCACCTTATCCTTGATGGCGCGCCAGAAGGGTTCGTTCGAAACGACCCACCCTGCGGCCACCGAGGGGAAGAAGCCGAAGCGCTTGCCCGGCGCGAAGTTCTCCGAGCCGTTGTAGCCGAAATTAGCCTCCACCAGATAGCGCTTGTCGAATCCGTAGGTGACGCGGCCGGCCAGACCCTGCTGGCGATAGGGCAGCACGGCGTACTCCTCCGAGTCGGAGATGTGCATCATGCGCTCCTTCTGGTGGTAGACCAGCGTGGCGCCCACGTCGTGTTTCTCGTTAAAGGTGCGGTTATAGTCCAGCTTCACCTGAAAGGCCAGCTCGCGGTAGCCGTCCTTGCCGCGCGAGGTGCCCAGATAGGTCGTGCCCGTGTTGGCCGATTCGCTCACGTAGCTGTAATTGCCCGCATCGTCGATGCTGTAATCGGTCAGCTTGTACAGGAACGGCGTGAACGAGCGGTAGACGGCCGAATAGACGCGGTTGTAGAAGGTCGCCATTCCCGTCGCGCTCAGGCCCTTGGTGATGAACCCGAGATCCTGATCCACGGTCAGCGCCGAGGTGAAATGGCCGCGGAACTGGTCGCCGTACCCGCGGCACAGCTGGGCATAGGGATTGGTGAACAGACTGCCGTTCCAGGCGTCGGTCACGCCGAAGCGCGTGAAGGTGTCGGACGATTCGCCGGGCAGCGTGGCCGGGAATTCGCTGGGCATGGCCGTCAGCGCATACTTGAAGAGGTCGGAGACGTCCTCGATCGGCGCATGGCGGTAGTGCAGCTGGGTGTTCATTTTCAGCGACACGCGCGTCGTCGGCGTGGCGTCGGCCGAGACGTTGGCCTGGAAGAGGTACTTCTGCGCGTTGATGTTCGTGTCGTATTTCGAAATATCGGGCTTGCGGACGATACCGTTCTCGTTATAGGCCGTGGCGTTGAGGAAATAATCGAGCTTCTTGGAACCGCCCGTCATGTTGAAGTTGAAATTCTGGTTGAACGAAGCGTCTTTGAAGAGCATGTCGTACCAGTCGACGTTGGGATAGACATACGGATCGAGCCCCAGCCGCGTACCCATGATCTTCTGGTCGCTGTAACGCGGCGAACGTCCGCGCGTGAGACTGGCCTCGTTGTAGGTCTCCATGAAGGTGACGCCGTCGGCGATTTCGGGCACGCGCGTCGGCGCCGACATGCCGACCTCGGCGCGCAGGTTGATGGTCATCTTCTCCGAGTCGCGGCCGCTCTTGGTGGTGATGATCATCACGCCGTTGGCGCCGCGCGAACCGTAGAGGGCCGTGGCCGTGGCGTCTTTCAGCACCGAAAACGATTCGATCGTCTCGGGCGGGATGTTGTTGAGCATCTGGCTGGTGATCTCCACGCCGTCGAGAATCAGCAGCGGCGACTGTCCCGAACCGAAGGTCGAGATGCCGCGGATCCAGAAGTTCGCCCCGTCGGCGCCCGGCTCGCCGGTCTTCTGCACGGCGATCACGCCGGCGATCTTACCGGCGAACGAGGTCGAAAGGTTGCTCGACGACACCTGCAACTCGCTGGGCTTGACCGACTGGACGGCACCCACCAGCGACTCCTTCTTCTGCACGCCGAAGCCGACGACCACGACATCCTCCAATTCGTTCGAGGCGTCGACGAGCGTCACCAGCTTGAAAAGTTCGCTGTCCTTGACCGCGATCTTCTTCATGTCGTAGCCGAGGAACGAGAAGGTCACCTGCCGTGTCGAGGCCGGCACGGTAAGCGAATAGTTGCCGTCGATGTCGGTCGTCACGCCGAGCGTCGTCCCTCGACATAGACGTTGGCCCCCACGATGGGCTGGTTGTCCGACGAGGAGATGACCGTACCGGAGAGTGTCACCGAACCGTCCTTCGCCACGGTCGCACCCTGCCGGGGCCGCTGCGAAATGGTCACCAGCTTGTCGTTGATCGTGTAACGCAGCGATCCGTCCAGTACTTTGTCGAGCACGGTCTGGATCGTTGCATTTTTTGAACGAGGCCGTGACGGGTTTGTCGACATCGACCTCTTTGCTTTCGAAAAGGAACGAGTAGCCGGTCTGCTTTTCGACCTCCTCCAACACCGTTTTCAGGGGAACGCCCCGAAACGACTTGGTAATGACCTGCGCATGGATCGACAGGGTCAGCAACAGCCCCGCGACCAATGCGACGATCCGTCTGAATCGTAGATGTAAAGGCATAAAGTTTAAGGATTAAGGTTAGTTAGTGAATCAGGTTTCAGTTGGATCGGAGCGGCGGCATCACTGCGGCAGGGCGTCCACCACATAGCGGCAGCCTTCGCACGAGACCGAAATGGGCAGGATGTCGCACAGCGCCCGCATGACCGATTTGATATTTTGGGCGGACGAGAGCGAGATGCGGAACGTCGTATCGTCGAACCTGCGCGTGCGCAGGTCGATCTCCACGTCGTACTCGCGGGCCAGCCTCCTGAGCAGCGACGGCAACGTAATGGCGTCGTAACGGATCACCCGTCGATCCATGCCCGGTACTGCCGCACGTCGACCTGCTCCCGACGCACGGTCGCTGTCGCACAGTCGTAAGTGACCAGATCGCCCGGCGTCATCGCCTCCTGCTTGTCCTCCGACTCGAAACGCAGCGCCCCTTCCAGCAGCGCAGCCGTCACGGCGGGATCTTCGGCATAGGCCGAGATGTCGAACTTCGTGCCGAGAACGGTGAACGTACAACCGCGCGCTTCGACACGGAACGGCAGTGCCGCATGGCGCGCCACCTCGAAATAGGCTTCGCCCGAGAGGGAGACCTCGCGCGAGGTTTCGTTGAAACTCGATCCGTAGCTCAACGCCGATCCCGCATTGAGCCACACCTGCGTACCGTCGGGCAGCGAGATACGGCTGTGCGTGCCCTGCGGCGCCTCGACCGTAAAAAGCTGTTCGGGCCTTTCTGCCGGAAGGAGATGCAGCACGAGCGTCGAGACGAGCGCCAGCACCGCGGCCGCAGCCGAGATACGCAGCCACAGACGGCGCAGCGGACGCCGCCGCCGAATCTTCCGCCTCAGCGAATCGAGGCGAATCGAGCACGTCGGCCGGCGGAACATGGTCGCGCTTCCAACAGCTCTCCCACTCCCTCATCTGCGCGAGGCCCTGCGGATTTCCGTTGAGAAATCCATACAGTTCGCACTCCTCTTCCGCCGTGATCGTCCCCTCGAAAAACCGGAGGGCGATCTCTCTGATCCGTTCGTTCATGGCCCGTATTTTCGTTGCTCGTTCTAAATCTTATAACAACTCAAAGAGCCTTTACCCAACCTGCCTTATCGAAAAAAAACGCTCCTCCGGCATTTCGTCCGCTCGTTCGCGCCGGCTGCACCTATTTTTATTACGACGCCCGTTCGCCGCCCGTCCCGGCAGTTCCCAATCTTCGCGACCGCACGGCATAAAGAATAAAAAGAGAAGCCGACGCACGCCGGAACGGTCGCGCGAACGACGAGGCACGTACGGAATCCGGACGAGTCCGGTTCGGCACACGCCTCAGCGAAAGCCCTTCGGGATCAAAAGTTCAGGGAAAAATCCGCTGTTAGAACTTCCCCCCGAAAGAAGCTGTGAAATTTTCTGCCGGAAACAGGTCGGGATTCACGGAGCGCAAGCCCGATACGGCAAGCCGCCGCGGCTGCCGACCGCGACCTGAAAAAAAATGAAAGGACGACTCCGAACGCCGACCGAAGCAGGCGTGAACCCTGCGGGATCGGACGGAGTTCGGCGACCGCGCCGCCTCAGCGGTTCGCGTTCATCATCCACAGCAGAATCAGAATCGTATAGAGGGAATTCTCGCGGCCGAGCATCTCGGAAAAAATCCGGAGCGCCTTCTGGATATGCTTTTCGACGGCCTGCAACGAAATATGCAGCCGCTCGGCGATCTCCCGGTTCTTCATCCCCTGAAAACGGCTGAGGATGAAAACCTCGCGGCAGCGCTGAGGAAGCGAATCCGTGATACGCTGGATCTCGCGCTCCAACTCCTGATAAAGATGAGGGTATTCGGCCTCGTTATAGGAAAAACAGAGATTATAGAGACGTTCTTCCCCCCTCCGGTCGGGACGTATTCGGGAGATCTGACGGTCGGCATACTCCTGACGATACGTTTGTGCTTCAAAAAATTCAGACAGCGATGCCGCATCATGGTGAAGAGCAGCATCGGCGCCTCGTCCTCCTCCAATTCGGCATAGTCGTCCCACAGTCTCACGAAACAATCCTGCACCAAGTCCTGCGCTTCGACGGAATCGCCCACGAACCGCAGCGCATAGGCGATCAACCGCGGCTGATAATCGATATACAACCGCTCGAAATTATTCCATATGGCCCTGTCGTGCATCCCTAAAACTCTTTAACGCCGGACTGTCGTTCAGACCGAGTTTTTCGCATAAATCTAAACAAAGATAAAATTTTTTCCATTTCCCGCCAAGCGCCGCTGACAAAACAGGGCGCCGCCCCGCAGCGGAACCGAACATCCGCACGGTACGGCCCCTTCCGCAGAACACGCGGCATCCCCACCGGATGTCTCCGACAATCACGACGAAAAGCCGTGTCCCGAATAGGCGATTCCATCTTTATTTTCCCGTATTCCAACTTCATCTCAACGATTTCATCCCGACAGCATCGCATCGTCATTTGCTTCTGCACCCGACTTTTCGTATCTTCGGCTGCGTCTTAGATACTCCGTCTCGGCAATGTTCGAATAAAATTTGACATTGCCCTCGCTTATTCGTATTTTTGTCGGAACCCAAACTTCGGAACCCCGAACTCCGCCATGATCCGACCGCACTGCACCCTATCGCTTCTGACGGCCGCATGTCTGTACGGCCTTCTCGCCGTCTCCTGCTCCCCGACCGTCGACTACGGCTATGCGCCGCAGACGCTCCGCGCCCTGAACGAGCTGGACGAAGCGATGCTCCGCGGCGGGGAGTACGACGCCGGACGGCAGCGGCGCATCGCGTCGCTCCGTCGCAACCTGACGGCCGCACGCAGCGACGAAGAGCGCGTTCGGGCACTGCTCGACCTGCAACAGGTCTTCGTCACCTACGAACTCGACTCGGCCGCCCGTTTCGTCGACAGCCTCTACGCATTCGCCCGCAGCAGGGAATCGCACAACTTCGAACGGATCGCCGCACTGGCCGAGACCGACGTCCTGATGGGACGCGGACTGACCGACCAGGCCGAGACGCTCTTCCGGCAGATCGATACGGCCGGAATGACGACGCTCGAATACCGGAACTGGTATGCGCGGTACAATGCGATCGTATGGCGGCGGCAGGCCGAAGCCACCGATCCCGGCGAACACCGGGCATGGCTCGATTCGTTGCGCCGCATCCGGCACATCCGCATCGGCGTCGAATCCCTTCCTGCATTCACCCGCATTCGGGAACGGGCGCTCGAACTGGCCGACAACGGCCGCTACGACGAAGCTTATGCCGAGCTGGAACCCCTCCGGCACAAGGAACTCGCCCCCTGGAACACGGCGGTGCTCTATTACGACATGGGGCAGATCGCCGAACAGGCAGGACAGGAAGAGCGCGCCGTCGAGTACTACACGCGCTCGGCCATCGCCGACCTGCAAGCCGGAACGCGCTCCTACTTCTCGCTCTACAACCTCGCGCTGCGGCTCTTCGAGCGCAACGACCTCGAACGCGCCTCGCGCTACATGCAGCGCACGCTCGACGATGCGCTCGCCTGCAAATCGGGCGCCCGCATCCCCCTCACTTCGTCGGCCGCCACGGCGATCAACCGCGCTGTGGTCAACGACCTGGCCGTGCGCAACCGGTTGCGGCTGTGGACGACGGCCGTCACGTCGCTGCTGCTGGTCACCTTCGCCGCAGCCTTCGCCAACGCACTCCGCCAGCGGCGGCGGTTGCAGCACAGCCGGCGGCAACTGGCCCTCACCAATGCCGAACTCCGTGAAAAGAACCGGCAGCTGACGCGCATGAGCGACCGGGTGCGCGACATCAACGCCGCGCTGGTCGACTCCAACCGCATCAAGGATCGTTACGTGTGCCAGTACGTCGACCTCTCCGTCTACTATATCTCGCGGCTGGACGACCTGCGGCGCATGATCTGCCGCCAGGCCAAAACCGAAAGTCCCGAAGCGCTGATCCGCCGGCTGAGCCTGCCCCAAAACAGCCTGCGGCAGGAGTTCGCCGAATTCTACCGCCGCTTCGACGCCTCGTTCCTCGAAATCTTCCCCGCTTCATCGAACAGGTCGACGCACTGCTGCTTCCCGAAGCGCGGATCGAACCCCGTTCGCCGCGCTCCCTCACCACCGAACTGCGCATCCTCGCCGCAATCCGCCTGGGCATCACCGACAGCGGCCGTATCGCCCGCTTCCTGAACTGCGCGCCGACGACCGTCTATACCTACCGCACCAAACTCCGCAACATGGCCCTCGACAGGGAGGGATTCGAGGAGCGAATCCGCCGGATCGGGCTGTTCGATGCCGAAGAGCATCTATATAAGACGGACAACGAAAAATAGTCAATCCGCTTTTTATCAGCATATTCACAGAAATATCCGTCTATATTTCTCCCCCGAAAGGGAAGAGAATCCGAAAGAATTGCCTAATTTTGAATTCGAAGCCGCACCGAATCCTTCCGACCAGGATCCGGCCGGCGCCCCGACCGAGAAACCTTTATAACTATTCGTAACCATGAACTTCATCTCGAACTTCAACTGGCGCCCGACGCTTTCGGGCATCGCTCTCGCTGCTGCTGGCGACGGGATGCGCACAACGACACAACACGCTCAGCGAGCAGGAGATCGCCGACGGCTGGGAGCTGCTCTTCGACGGCAAGACGCTCGACGCGTGGAAAGACTACAACGGCGACTCGCTCACCATGCCCTGGCGCGCGGTCGACGGCTGCATCCAGGCGCACGGCGACGGCAGCGACCTGTCGGGCTACATCGTCACCCGCAAGCAGTACGAAAACTTCATCCTCGACTGGGACTGGAAACTCTCCTACGGCGGCAACAGCGGAATGCTCTACCACGTGGTCGAAGACCCCTACTTCAAGGTGCCCTACGTCACGGGGCCCGAATACCAGCTCATCGACGAAGCGGGCTGGGAGGAGACCAACGCCCCCACCAAGCTCGAACCGTGGCAGCGGCTGGGCGTCGACTACGCCATGCACCTGCCCGACGCCGCCAAGATGCGGCTCAATCCGCAGGGCGAATGGAACAACTCGCGCATCGTCTACGACAACGGCCACGTCGAGCACTGGCTCAACGGTGAGAAAATTCTCGAATTCGACGCCTACACCGACGAGTGGTTCGCATTGAAGAACAGCGGGAAATGGGCCGACGCCCCCGAATACGGACTGGCGCGGCGCGGTGTGATCTGCTTGCAGGATCACGGCTATCCGGCATCGTTCCGCAACGTGAAGATCAAGGAGCTGCCGCGCAAGGCGGGACGCACGGTCGAACTCTTCAACGGCCGGGATCTCACGGGCTGGGAGAAGTACGGTACCGAACTGTGGTACGTCGACGATGCGGGCAATCTGGTCTCCGAGAGCGGCCCCGACAAGAAATACGGCTATCTGGCCACGCGCGAATATTACGACGATTTCGATCTGACGGTCGAGTTCAAGCAGGTGGCCAACGGCAACTCGGGCCTCTTCTTCCGTTCGTTCGTCGAACCTCCCGTGAAGGTTCGCGGCTGGCAGTGCGAGGTGGCGCCGCGCAACCACGACACGGCGGGCATCTACGAATCCTACGGCCGCGGCTGGTTGCAGACCATCCCCGACGAGAAAGAATCGATCCTCAAAGAGGGCGAGTGGAACACGCTGCGCCTGCGCGTCGAGGGCGACCGCGTGCAGACGTGGCTCAACGGCGAGCCGATGGTCGACTTCCGCGACGCGAAGATCGGCGCGGCACAGGGACGCATCGCCTTGCAGATCCACGACGACGGCGGCATCAAGGTGCTGTGGCGCAACTTCCGCCTCGAAACGTTGTAAACCCCGACGCCGGGAAATATCCGTCTCTTCGACAAGGCCCGAACGAGTTTTGCCGAAGAGACGGACAACCGCAAAAGCGAACCTTAAACGACATCATATCATGAGTATCAATCGAAGAAACTTCATCAAGCTGCTGGGCGGTGCGACGCTGCTGACCGTCGTGCCGCGCCGTGTGCTCGGCGGTCCCAACCACGTGGCTCCGAGCGACCAGCTCACCAAGGGCATCATCGGGGTGGGCGGCATCGGCAAAAGCAAATACCACTTCACCAGCGACGAACGCTGCCGGCTGGTGGCCGTCTGCGACGTCGACCGACGACATCTCCGTTCGGCCGTCGAACTGGGACACAAGAAATTCAACGAGACGCTCCAAGCCTACGAAGACTACCGCGACCTGATCGCCGACCCCAACGTCGACATCGTGCACATCGCCACGCCGCCCCACTGGCACGGCATCATGGCCGTCGAAGCCGCGCGCGCGGGCAAGGACATCTGGTGCGAGAAACCCATGACGCGCACCATCGGCGAGAGCCGCCGCGTGGTCGAAGCCGTCAAGCGCAACAACCGCATCTTCCGCCTCAACACGTGGTTCCGCTTCAAGGACACCTTCTACGGGCTGGGGACGACGGTCGAACCGCTCAAAAAACTCGTCGACAGCGGGATGCTGGGCTGGCCGCTGAAAGTGACCATTTCGGGCGCCACGGGCTTCGCCTGGAAATTCTACTGGGTCGGCAAGGAGAACCTCCGGCCGCAGAGCGTCCCCGCCGAACTGAACTACGACATGTGGCTCGGCCCCGCGCCCTACAAACCCTACAACGAACACCGCGTGCACCAGACCTTCCGCGGCTATTGGGATTACGACGGCGGCGGCCTTACGGACATGGGGCAGCACTACATGGACCCCGTACAGTATCTGCTGGGCAAGGACCGTACGTCGCCCGTGAAGGTCGAGGTCGACGCCCCCGAACAGCACCCCGACGCCGTGGGCATCTGGCGCAAGATCGTCTACACCTACGACGACGGCTGCCAGATCGTACTCGAAGGCGAGGGTTTCGAGAGCAAAGACGACACGCCCTACATCGAAGGGCCGCTGGGCAAGGTCTACAAAGGGTTCCGCTGCACGATTCCCGACGTCATGGAGAAGCTGGCCGAACTGCCCGATCCCGAGCCGCAGAACACCGATTTTCTGGAATGCGTGCGTACGCGCCGGCGCTTCGCGCTCGACGAGGAGATCGGCCACCGCAGCTGTACGCTGGTCAACATGGGCGCCTGCGCGCTGCGTCTCAACCGCACGCTGCATTTCGATCCCGTCAGCCAGCTCTTCGTCGGCGACGACGCGGCCAACCGCCTCGTCGACCAGCCGATGCGCCGCCCGTGGCAAATCTGAACATCGCTAACCGTAACGAACACCGCCTCATGAAAACGATAAGACAAACGTTGATCCTGCTGACGTTCGCGCTGTTTTTCGCCGCGAACGTCACGGCCGCACCGCTCGACGAACGCCAGCGTACGGTCGAAACCGTCGTCGCCGACGCGCTGGCGCAGCTTCCCGCCGCCACTGCCGGGGATTACGACAAGATTATGGGCGAACTGGCCGCCACCGGCGCCGAAGGCGTCGGCATCCTGGCCGACATGCTCGTCCCTGCCTCGCAGGGCGAGAACGCCGCCGTGGAGTATGCCCTCAACGGCGTGGCGAGCTTCGTCACCGCCGCCGGACGGGAGCAGCTGCGCCCCGCCGTATGCGAGGGGCTGCTCGCCGCACTGGCACGCTGCAAGGACGACGCCAACCGCGCCTTCCTCGTCTCGCAGCTGCAACTTTGCGCGACGGCCGACAATGCCGCCGCACTGGCCGCCTACATCGATGACCCCTATCTGGGCGACCCCGTCCTGCGCGCGCTGATCTCCATTCCCGACAGCGAAGCGACCCTGTTGTCGCTCGCACGCCGCAGCGACCTTAGCGATGCGCAGCGCGCTGCGCTGGCCTATGCCTTCGGGGAGAAACGCACCGCAGCGGCCGAACCGATCCTGCTGGGCTGGATCGACGGCGCCGACGACGCGACCCGTGCGGCCCTCTACCCCGCGCTGGCTTCCTGCGGCACGGCCGCCTCGGCCAAGGCGCTCGAAGCGGCTGCCCGCGCTGTGGATTACGGCTGTGACGAAACCGCCGCGACCGACTCCTACCTGCGCCTGCTCGACCGCATGGTCGACGAAGGCGCGGCACGCGACGCAGTGAAGGCGGCCAAACGGCTGCTCAAATGCGAACGCGCCAACGTGCGCGGCGCGGCGCTCGAAGTGATCGTCCGCGCCGAAGGCACCCGAGCGATGCCCTACGTGCTCGCCGCACTGGAAAAGGGCGACATCCAATACCGCAACGCCGCCCTGCGCTACATCGGCGACAAGGCCGACGACGCGGTCTACGCCACGATCGCCGCCGACCGCAAACGATTGAGCGACGAGGCGTGGGCCGACGTGATCGAGTGGTTCGGCGTGCGTCACGCCGCGTCGCAGACCGGAGCGGTAACCGAAGCCGTCGGCTCGTCGAACGACGCCGTGGCTCTGGCCGGCATCCGTGCCGCAGGCCGCCTGGGCGGCGACGAGGCGCTCGCCGCGCTGATCGCCGCGCTCGGCGGCCCGCACCTCCGACGCCGCGGTACAGACGCTGCTGGCCTTCAACGGCCGTATCGACGAAGGCGTCGTCAAGGCACTCGACGGCCGAGGCACGATGCAGGTACAGGCGCTCAACCTCGCTGCCGCACGGCGTATCGACGCCGTCGCGGACAAGGTCTTCGCCCTGCTCGACGCACCGGACGCCGCCGTCTCGGAGGCCGCCTACCGTGCGCTGGCCAGCATCGCCGCCCCCGCCGACGTCGACCGCCTGAGCCGGCTGCTCGACACTGCCGACGCGGCACATGCCGGACAGCTCTCGGCTGCGCTCACCCATGCCGTACGCACGCTCGCACCTGAAAAGCAATACGAGACCGTCTACGCCCGGATGAGCGCCTCGCCCCGTCCCGAACGTTACTACCCCACACTGGCGCAGACCGGTACGCAGCAGGCGATCGACTGCCTGGTGGAGAACTTCGCCGGCACCCGCCGCGCCGAAGCCTTCGACGCGCTGCTGCGCGTCGAAGCTCCGCAGATCGCCGGCGTGCTCTATACGATCGCCGCGGGCAATCCCGATCTGGCCGACCGCGCGCTGACGCGCTACACGGCCTGCGTGGCGGCGCTCGACGCGACGCCCGTGCGCAAATACCAGCTCTACCGCCAAGCGCTCGAACTGAATCCCTCGCCGAAGATCGCCGTCGGCATCCTGCGCAAGCTGGAAGGCATCCGTGAATTCCCGGCGCTCGTGCTCGCCGGCCGTTATCTCGACAACGAGGCGACGGCGCGCGCCGCTGCGGCTGCCGTCAAGACCATCGCAGCGAAAAGCGCCCGCCCGCTCGGCGGCGACACGGTACGCGCCCTGCTCGAAAAGAGCCGCGACATCTACCGCGAATGGGCCAAGAGCGACGCCGACGCCGGCTATGCCGTCGACGAGCTGACGCTGATGCTCTCGAAACTCCCCGCCGAAGGGTTCGCCGCCGTCGCGACCGACCTTGCGCAGTGGAGCGCCGTCACAGCCGATCCCGCCCGCCGCGCCACGATGAAGGCCGCTGCGCTCAAACGGGCCGAGGCGGCCGCCGCGAAGGCGATGCAGCAGAGCTGGACCACGGCCGACGGCACGATCGCCTATGCGGGCGGCGAGCCGAGCACGATCGCCGCACCCGGCACCTACGAGAACTTCGAATTCTGGATCGACTGCCGCACACGAGGCGCCGCCGGCATCGCCGTGCGTTCGACCAACCGGATCGGTCTGGGCGGCGACGCAGGGTCGGGCGCACTGACCGGCAACCGCACCCATGCATCGACCCCCGCGGTCGATGCCGACAACGCCGACGGGGAGTGGAACACGCTCCACGTCAAGGTCGTGGACGACCGCGTGACCGTCGAGGTCAACGGCCGCACCGTAACCGAAAACGTCATCTTGGAGAATACCTGCGCGCCCGGCGAAGCGGCCTACGCGAGCGGAGCGATCGAGCTGCTGGGCGAAGGCGATGCTGCGGAGTTCCGCGACTTCTACCTGTGCGAGCTGCCCGCGACGCCCGTCTTCGAACTCTCGCCCGAAGAGCGGGCCGAAGGCTACGAAGTGCTCTTCGACGGCCGTTCGCTCCACAAGTGGACGGGCAACACGACCAATTACGTCCCGCAGGAGGGAACGATCTACGTCACCGCATCCTACGGCGGCAAGGGCAATCTCTACACGGTCGAGGAGTACGGCGATTTCATCCTGCGCTTCGAGTTCCGCTTCCTGCGCGAAGGGGTCAACAACGGCATCGGCCTGCGTACGCCGATGGGCGTCGACGCCGCCTACCACGGCATGGAGATCCAGATCCTCGACCACGACGCCCCGATCTACAAGAACCTGCGCGTCTACCAGCAGCACGGCTCGGTCTACGGCATCATTCCGGCCAAGCGGATCAAGTTCGGCGAGCTGGGCACATGGAACGTGGAGGAGATCCGCGCCGTGGGCGACCGCATCACCGTGACGGTCAACGGCGAGGTGATCCTCGACGGCGACATCCGCGAAGCGTGCCAGGGGCACAACGTCTCGGAGGACGGCTCCAAGAAGAATCCCTACACCGTGGACCACCGCAACCACCCGGGACTCTTCAACAAGAAGGGGCACATCGGTCTGCTCGGACACGGCGCAGGCATCCAGTTCCGCAACATCCGCATCAAGTCTCTCGACGCGAAGACACAGAACGGGAAATAGACGACCTCGGCAGGACGCGCTCCCGCGACGAACAACCCACCGGCCGGAGACACCGCGTCTCCGGCCGTTATCGAAACGACCGTTCCAGACCGGCGAAGGCAGCGCACCCGAAAACAGGCTGCTGGACACAGGAAACGGCCGCAAACACAAACTCCGATCCATGAATTTCCAGAAAGTCCCCGAAGGGCGTCCGCTGCGCATGGCGGTCATCGGCGCGGGCAACCGGGCCAACAAATACTTGGAATACGCACGGCGGCACCCCGAACGGCTGCAACCGGTGGCCGTCGTCGACGGCAACGAACTGCGGCGCAACGAAACGGCCGAGCGGTTCGGGCTTGCGTCCGAACGCCGCTACGCCGACTACGACGCATTCTTCGCCCGACCGGCCGACGCCGACGCCGTGCTCATCACCACGCCGGACGACGTCCACTTCGATCCCTGCATGAAGGCGATCGACGCCGGACTCCACGTGCTGCTCGAAAAGCCGATCGCACAGCGGCTCGACGAATGCCGCGCCATCGCGCGCCGCGCCCGCGAACGGGGTGTGCTGGTAGGCATCTGCCACGTGCTGCGCTACCACCCCTACTTCGCCAAGATTCGGGAGATCGTCGATTCGGGCGAGCTGGGACAGATCATCTCCGTCAATCACGTCGCGGCGGTGGGTATCGACCGCACGACGCACAGCTACGTCCGCGGCCCCTGGCGGCGCGAAGAGACCTCCAACCCGATGCTGCTGGCCAAGTGCTGCCACGACGTCGATTTCCTGCTCTGGATCACCCGAAGCCCCTGCCGCAAACTCAGTTCGTTCGGTTCGCTGCGCTGGTTCCGCGCAGCCAACGCGCCGCAGACGAGCGCCGAACGCTGCATCGACTGTCCGGTGGAGCACGACTGCCCCTATTCGGCCGTCGACCTCTACTGCACGCGCCGCGACTGGATATCGAACTTCGACGTACCGCAGGGACGCACGCTCGACGAGGTGCTCCTGGAAGAACTGCGCCACGGCCCCTACGGCCGCTGCATCTACCGCTGCGACAACGACGTGGTCGACCACCAGCTGCTCACCATGGAACTCGCGGACGAGACGATCCTCTCGCTCTCGATGGACATCTTCACGCAGGACGACTGCCGGCGCACCCACATCAAGATGACGCACGGCGAGATCTTCGGCGACGAACGCAAGCTCCACGTGCATCGCTTCCGCCGCGGCCACAACCGCGTCTACGATTTCGAGGAGCTGGCGGGGCACCCCTTCCATGCGGGCGCCGACCTGCGGCTGATCGAAGATTTCGTCGACGCGCTGACCCGCCCCGGCCACCCTTTCCTCTGCACGATCGAGGATTCGATCGAGAGCCACCGCATCTGTTTCGAGGCCGAGCGCAGCCGCCGCTGCGGCGAAACGATCCGGCTGGAATAACGTCCGAGGGGCACGGAACGCCCCCCCCGAAACCGTATGAAGCGACACCCTCTTTCGCGATAGGCGCGAAGAGGGTGTCGCCGTTATCGCCCGTTTCGTCGACGGAAAAAGCCCGTCCGTCTATTTTAATTGCATTCGCGCGCGCCGTGCGGTAGCTTCGCGGCAAAACGGAATGTCATGAATCGCAAACTGCTGACAGGATGCGCCGCACTGCTGATCTGGCACGCGGTCGCGGCGCAGGACTCGCTGAAAGTCTGGACGCTGCAAACGTGCCTCGACTATGCGCTGGAAAACAATATCCAGTTGCAGCAGAGCCGCAACGACTACCTCTCAGGGCTCGAAGATACCCGCGAAGCGAAGGCCGCACTGCTGCCGTCGCTCGCAGTCTCGGCGACACAGGGCTACACGAACTACCCCTCGTCGAACGCCGAAGACAACAACAGCTACACCGGCACTTACGGAATCAACGCAGGGCTGACGCTCTACGAAGGCGGCAAACTGCGCACGGCGGTCAAGGAACAGAGGCTCCAAAACCGCATCGACGCACTCTCGGTCGCCGAATCCGCGAACGACATCCGCATCGCCATCGTCGAAGCCTACATGCAGGCGCTCTACGCCGCCGAAGCCGTGGAGGTAGCCGCCGGTACGGCCGAAGTCTCGCGCGCCCAGCGCGACCGCGCCGAGCAGATGTGGCAGGCGGGATCGATCAGCAAGGTCGATTTCGCCCAGCTCGAAAGCCAGTATGCGAGCGACCTCTACCAAGTAGTCGTCGCCCGGTCGTCGCTCGACGACTACAAGTTGCAGCTCAAACAGCTGCTCGAACTCGACATCACGGAGGAGATGAATCTTGCCGCGCCCGCAGAGGGAGAAGAGACCGTCTTGCAGGCCCTGCCCGCCAAAAACCGACATCTACGCGACGGCGCTCGACGCCATGCCGCAGATCGAACGGGGGCGGCTGGGCGTCGAGACGGCGGAGTTGGGGATAAGAGAGGCGCGCGCAGGATTCTATCCCTCCGTTTCGCTTACGGCCGGCCTCGGCACGGGACACATGACGGGCGGCGGATTCCAGTCGGGAAGTCAGGTCTGGAACCGCTTCAACGAGAATGTCGCGCTCTCGGTCAACATCCCGATCTTCTCGAACCGCAAGAACCGGACGGCCGTCAACAAGGCGCGCATCGCCGCCTCGAACAGCCGTCTCGAACAACTCGGTCTCAAAAAGGAACTGCTCCGCAAGGTCGAGTCGGCCTACCTCGACGCCATCTCGTCGCAATCGCGCTACACGGCCGCCCGGCAGAAGGAACGCTATGCCCGGCAGAGCTACGACCTCACCGACGAGCAGTTCCGCGTCGGCCGGAAGAACACCGTCGAACTGATTACGGCGCAGAACGAACTTTCGTCGGCACGGCAGGAGGTGTTGCAGGCCAAGTACATGGCGCTGCTCAACATCAGGCTGCTCGACATCTATCAGGGACGATAGCCCCTCCGGAGATCGAAAACGACCGCTGAAAACAAACGAAAAGCACATGAAGATGAAACGAAAAAGCACGGCCGTCCTCGTCGCGGCCCTCGTCGCGGCCTGCGGGCTCTGGTTCGCGCTGCGCCCTTCGAAGCAGACCGGAATCACGCTGGAAACGGCTGCGACGAGCCGCATCACGATCCGCAACTCCGTCACGGCTACGGGAACGGTGGAGCCGGTCACCGAAGTGGAGGTGGGTACGCAGGTGTCGGGGATCATCGACCGGCTCTACGTCGACTACAACGACGTGGTGAAAGCCGGACAACTCATCGCCGAAATGGACAAGGTGACCCTGCAAGCCGAACTGGAATCGTCGCAGGCCGAGCTGGCGAGCTGCAAGACCGAATACGAATACCGCATGAAGGAGTACTCGCGCACGCGCACCCTCCACGAGAAGGAGCTGGTAAGCGACGCCGAATACGACGAAGCCCTCTACCTCTACGAGAAGGCGCGCAACGCCTACGAACAGGCCCAGGCCGCCATCGTCAAGGTCAAACGCAATCTGGGCTACGCGACGATCACCTCCCCGATCGACGGCGTGGTCATCAGCCGCGCCGTGGAGGAGGGGCAGACCGTGGCGGCGGGCTTCGAGACGCCGACGCTCTTCACCATCGCCAACGACCTGACGCAGATGCAGGTCGTGGCCGATGTCGACGAAGCCGACATCGGACAGGTATCCGACGGACAGCGGGTGGAGTTCACCGTCGACGCCTACCCCGACGACACCTTCGAGGGGGTGGTGGAGCAGGTCCGCCTCGAAGCGACGACCGAATCGAGCGTTGTGACCTACGAGGTGGTCATCACGGCCTACAACCCCGAACTGAAACTCAAACCGGGGCTGACAGCCAACGTGACGATCTTCACGCTCGAAAAGGACGATGCGCTGGCCGTCCCGACCAAAGCCCTGCGGTTCGTCCCCGACGGGGAGCTGCTCGCGGCGCTCGGCCTGCGTGCCGAAGCCGCCGCAGAGGCCGAACCGGGCAAACGGGAGCTGTGGGTAAAACAGGGGACGACGCTCGTACCGCGGTACGTGACCGCCGGCTCGGCCAGCGGCGAACTGACCGAGATCGTCGACGGGCTGAACGACGGCGAGGAGGTGGCCGTCTGCCTGACGGCGGAGCGGACGGAGCCCGAAGCCGCCGCCGAACGGAGTCCCTTCATGCCTGTCCCCTCCGGGCGGCGACAAAAGAAGAAATAAACCCATGAAAGAGATCATCAGACTGGACGACATCCGGCGCGATTTCCGGGTGGGAGACGAGACGGTACATGCACTGCGCGGCGTCACCTTCACGATCTGCGAAGGGGAGTTCGTCACAATCATGGGTACCTCCGGATCGGGCAAGTCGACGCTGCTCAACACGCTCGGCTGCCTCGACACCCCCTCCGCAGGCGAATATTACCTCGACGGTACGGCGGTGCGTTCGATGGACAAGAACCAGCGCGCCACGCTGCGCAACCGCAAGATCGGTTTCGTCTTCCAGAACTACAACCTGCTGCCCAAGACGACGGCCATCGAGAACGTCGAACTGCCGCTGATGTACAACCCCTCCTGTTCGTCGGCCGAACGGCGCGACCGTGCCGTGGCCGCGCTCAAAGCCGTCGGACTCGGCGACCGGCTGCTGCACCGCAGCAACCAGATGTCGGGCGGACAGATGCAGCGCGTGGCCATCGCCCGCGCACTGGTAAACGATCCGGCGGTCATTCTGGCCGACGAGGCAACGGGGAACCTCGACACGCGGACGAGTTTCGAGGTGCTGGTGCTCTTCCAGCAGCTGCACGCCGCGGGACGCACCATCATCTTCGTCACGCACAACCCCGAAATCGCCCAATACAGCAGCCGCAACATCACCCTGCGCGACGGCCGCGTCACGGGCGACGTGCGCAACGCCGCTATTCTCGACGCGGCCGAGACGCTGGCTCAGCTGCCCGAACAGGAGGATTGAACATGAATTTCACGAATCTCTTCAAAATAGCCGTCAAGGCGCTCGGAAACAACAAACTGCGCGGATTTCTGACGATGCTCGGCATCATCATCGGCGTGGCGTCGGTCATCACGATGCTCGCCATCGGGCAGGGATCGAAGCGGAGCATTCAGGCCGAGATCAGCGAAATGGGGTCCAACATGATCATGATCCATCCCGGCGGCGACATGCGGGGCGGCGTCCGGCTCGACGCCGCCGACATGGAGTCGCTCAAGCTCAAAGATATGGAGGACATCCGCGAAAAGACCCGCTACGTCTCCTACGTCTCGCCGGCGGTCAACAGCGCCGGACAAGCGGTCTACGGCGCCAACAACACGCCCACGACGGTCTACGGCGTGAACCTCGACTACTTGGAGATCCGCCGCTACAAGATCGCCGACGGCGATGCCTTCTCCGAGCAGGAGATCAAGACGGCCGCCAAGGTGTGTCTGGTAGGCAAGACGGTCGTCGACGAACTCTTTCCCGCCGGCGAGAACCCCGTGGGGCGTGTCATCCGCTTCGGCACGATCCCCTTCCGGATCGTCGGCGTGCTCGAAAGCAAGGGCTACAACAGCATGGGCATGGACCAGGACGACCTGATCGTGGCCCCCTACACGACGGTGCAGAAGCGCATCCTCGCCATCACGCACTTGCAGGAGATCGTCTGCTCGTCGCTGAGCGAAGCCTGCACGGACGAGGCGATCGCCGAGATCAGCGACATCCTGCGCACGAACCACCGCCTCAAAGCCACGGACGACGACGACTTCTCGATCCGTTCGCAGCAGGAACTCGTCGATGCTCACCTCGACGACCGACATGATGACCGTCCTGCTGGCGGCCGTGGCGGGCATCTCGCTGCTGGTGGGCGGCATCGGCATCATGAACATCATGTACGTCTCCGTGACGGAGCGCACGCGCGAAATCGGCCTGCGGATGTCGATCGGCGCCAAGGGACGCGACATTCTGGCGCAGTTCCTCATCGAATCGATCCTCATCAGCGTCACGGGCGGTCTGATCGGCGTGGTATTCGGCATCGGGGCCGCCGTGGTGGTCAATCTGGCGGCGGCCTTCCCCATCTACATCCAGCCGTGGAGCGTCCTCCTCTCGTTCGCCGTCTGCACGCTGACGGGCGTCTTCTTCGGGTGGTACCCCGCGCAGAAGGCGGCGATGCTCGACCCGATCGAGGCGATCCGTTATGAATAATCGGAAATAATCGTTAATTTTGTTCGGCTATGACCGCTCTGCAATCGAAATATTCGGGCTGGCTGATCCACCTGACGGCATGGGCCGTGATCTTCGGGATGCCGCTGTTCGTCACCTCCCCCGACCGGCCGCTGATGACCGGTTCGGAGTACCTGCGCTTCCTGCTCGTACCGCTCTCGTTCATGGTGGTCTTCTACACGAACTATTTCCTGCTGATCGAACGATACCTCTTCACCCGTCAGACAGGCCGTTTCCTGGGCGGCAACGCGTTGTTGATCGCCGCGGTGATCGTCGGGCTGCACCTCCTGTTCCGCTACGTGCTGCCGCCCGATGCGCAGCACCCGCCCCTGCCGCGGCCGTGGCAGGACTCCGTGCGTTTTTTCGCCGGAAACGCCGCGCTCTACCTGCTGGTGGTAGGTGCGGGAGTCGCCATCCGCATGACGGGCGGCTGGTACCGCGCCGAAGCGGCCCGTCAGGAGCTCGAACACAACCGCACACAGGCCGAACTGCAGAACCTCAAAAGCCAGCTCAACCCCCATTTTCTGTTCAATACGCTCAACAACATCTATTCGCTCATCCAGATCGACGCCGACCGCGCGCAGCAGGCCGTCCACGACCTGAGCCGGATGCTGCGCTACGTGCTCTACGAAAGCAGTTGCCCCCACGGTGCCGCTGGCCGCCGAGGTCGAGTTCCTGCGCGACTACATCGAACTGATGCGCATCCGCCTGCCGCGCCACGTGGAAGTCGGAGTCTCGCTGCCCGAAGAACCGTCGCCGACGCCCGTGGCCCCGCTGCTGTTCATCTCGCTGATCGAGAATGCCTTCAAACACGGTACGAGCAACGACAGACCGTCGTTCATCCGGATCGACATCCACGAGCGGGGCGGCGAACTGGTCTGCTGCATCCGCAACAGTTGTTTCCCCAAGACGGCTTCGGATCGGAGCGGTTCGGGCATCGGGCTGAAAAACCTCTCGAAACGGCTGGAGATGATCTATCCGCAACGCCACACCTTCGAATACGGAGAGCGGGGCGGCACCTACACGGCGTCGCTGCGCATCAAATTGCACGAACAATGAAACTGAACTGCGCGATCATCGACGACGAACCGCTGGCCGTGGAGCTGATGGCGGGATACGTGCGCAAGACACCGTTCCTGACGCTGTGCGGCTCGTTCGGCAGCGGCTCGGCGGCCTTCGACATGCTGCGCGACCGCCCCGTCGACCTGCTCTTCTGCGACATCCAGATGCCGGGGCTGAACGGCATGGAGCTTTCGCGGATGCTCCCCGCCGACACGCGCGTGATCTTCACCACGGCTTTCAGCCGCTACGCCGTCGAAGGCTTCCGCGTCAACGCGGTCGACTACCTGCTCAAACCGATCAGCTATGCCGACTTCCTCGCAGCGGCGAACAAGGCGCTGGCATGGTTCGAACTGAAAAACCGTGCCGAAACGCCCCCGCCGGCCGCAGCTCCGCAGAGCCTCTTCGTCAAGACCGAATACCGGCTGCGGCAGATCGGATTCGACAGCATCCTCTACATCGAGGGGCTGAAAGACTACGTGAAGATCCACGTCGAGGAGGAGACGCATCCCGTGCTCACGCTGACCAGTCTCAAATCGCTGGAAGAACAGCTGCCCGCCGACCGGTTCGTCCGCGTCCACCGCTCCTTCATCGTGCAGCCTTCGAAGATCCGTTCGATCGAACGCAACCGCATCGTCTTCGGCAAGGAGTACATTCCCGTCTCGGAGAACTACCGGCAGGCGTTCTTCGACTTTCTGGCCGAACACTCGCTGCTCTTCTGATCTCCGCACGGCATGCAATCGGCAGACCCGCCGCTCGACAAGCCTACCGCTCCATCCGCTCCGCCTCGCGGTCGCGGATCGCGCGCAGCTCCTCCCGCCCGACGGGAAGACCGACGAAATCGGCCGGATAATCGGTTTCGATAATATCCGGTTCGGAGAGGAGCGTGCGCAGGTACTCCACACGCCGGTCGCGGCGATCCTTCACCCGATCGGCCGATCCCGTGATGGAGACGATCACCATCACGCCGCGGTCGTGGAGCTTTTCGTAGATCTCCGTCATGGCGGGATCCATCGCCTTGCGGCTCGCGGCGATGAGGTAGCTCCACGGAATCCCGCTCCGCTCGAAAGCCCGAAACTGCTCGGGCGTACTGATCTCAATGCAGAACATCGCGTTGCGCACCCCGCATTCAATAGTACAGCGCCTCGTCGAGCGAGCGGACGCTCAGGAAGATGTTGTGGTATTCCGACCACGCGCCGCCCGGCAACAACTGCTCGACGTAATAATCCAGCGCCCGCCGTCTCTCCGCCTCACCGACGCCCTTCGTGTTGATATACTTGTTTTCGAAATTGAACGCCACCTTGTCTTTCCCCCATTCGAGCACCTCGGCGAGCGTCGGAATGCGGTAGTCGGTCACGTTTCCGTCGCGGTCGACCAGCCGGAACCGCTGCAACTCCTCGTAGGTGTAGTCGGCCACGCGCCCCTTGCCGTCGGTCGTGCGGTCGATCGTCAGGTCGTGCATGAGCACCATCACGCTGTCCTTCGTGAAGCTGAAATCGATCTCGAAGAAGGTCGGCATCATCGACAGCGTCTTCTCGCACGAAGCGATGCAGTTCTCGGGATACCCCTCCTGCATACCGCCCCGATGGGCGCTGATGATGATGTCCCGCCCGGGGACATAGCGGAAATAGGACTGGAACTCCTCGAACGAGGCGATCTTCACCGTGTGGTCTTCGCCCGCGACCGGATAACCGGCCTGCCGGCCGCCGCAGGAGAGCATCGTCGCCGCAGCGAGTATCGTCAAATAGCGTTTCATCGGTTGTATTCGTTACGAAAAATTACATGCGACCCGTCCGTCACGCCCCGACGGCCGACGGCACCCGCGCATAAGCGTCGACCAGCGCCGCCACGAGCCTGTCGTCGTCGATGCCGGTAATCCGCCGCACGGCAGCCGGCAGACCGATCCGGGCGATCGTCTCCCTGATCTCGGCACACTGCCCGTCGGCCGGATCGCCGAAACGCAGCGCTGCGGCGGCCGCGAGCGCCAGCTTGTCCACGGCAAGCCCGTAGCCCGCCGCCAGCGTGATCGGATAGGAGAAATAGAGCGGTGCGGAGAGCTTGCGGGCGGGATCGTGCCCCACGCGGGCTACCGTATCGCGCAGCCACGGATTGCGGAACCTCCGCAGCACGGAGTCGATGTAGGCGGCGTGCTGCGCCCTGCCGAAACCGAACTTGCGGATCAGCGCCTCCCCGCTCTGCCGCATCGCACCTCGCACCAGCCCGAAAATCCGCTCGTCGGCGAGCGCCTCGGCGATGGTGACATACCCTTTGAGATGTCCCAGATAGGCCGTCGCGCAGTGTCCCGTGTTCAGCGTGAAGAGCTTGCGTTCGATGTGCGCCTCCAACTCGTCGGTCAGGTGCATTCCCGACAGTTGCGGCGGTTCGCCCACCCACGCGCTCCGCTCAACGTTCCATTCGTGAAACGCCTCGGCGGCCACGTCCAGCGGTTCGGGAAAGGCGACGGGCGGCACGATGCGGTCGACCGAACAGTCGGCGAATCCGACCGTGCGCTCCGCCCATGCGGCCGTCGGCGCATCCAGCGCCTCGTATACGGACGCTTTGAGGCGCGAGGTCGCACGCACGCCGTTCTCGCAGGCGACGACGTTGAGCGGCGCAGCGACTCCGGCCGCTTTACGCGCCCGCAGTCCTGCGGCGATGACCGGTGCGACCCGAGGCAGGACACCCAGCCCGACGGCCGTCGTCACCAGATCGGCGTCGACCAGCCGCCGTACCGCCTCCCCGCTGTCCGCCCGCACGGCCGACACGCCGGCGATCCGCAGCTCGGCGCAGATTTCGTCCGTCACATGGACCGTATAGCCCCGCCGCCGGTTGATCTCGTCCACCAGCTGCGGATCCGCCTCCGCGAAACAGACCTCGTATCCGGCCTGCGACAGCAGGGCGCCGATAAAACCGCGGCCGATCTTGCCAGCCCCGAAATGAATGGCTCTCTTCATGATCGTCGTTCGTTTCCGACAGTCGCTTCCCCGTACCGGACTCCGCCTTCGCGGAACGGAGCGGAGGACTGCATTTTCAGAAAAAGAATAGGGAACCGGAGTCCCCCATTCGCGTATTTTCGAATCACTTCGCAGTCGAAACGCAGGTGATCGCTCCCTGCCCGACGATCAGTTTGGAAGCCGCATCCTGCAACGCACCGTAGAGATAGTTGTCGGCCGGCACCGTCGTCGTGAAATCGATCGTCCTGGTCTGCCCCTCGGCGTTTATCGTCCGCGTCAGCTTGCCGTAGATCTTCACCGATTCGACCGTTACCTCGATCTTCGACTTGATGCGTCCGACCAGAACGCCCGCGCAGCTGCTGTTCTCGTGCGCCGGATCGGCGGTCGTACCCTTGTCGCCGTCGTAATTGTAGAGCGTCGTCGACACCACGTCGGCATCCAGCGCGCAGTCGGTGATCGTGAAGGCGAGCGTCGCCCATCGAACAGACCTCCGGTATGGGCGAGAAGATTCTCCCTGCCGGTGTTGTTGAGCACGTCGCCGAAGTTGCGGCAGCCGGTCGCATCGTGCGCGATCATGCCGCTGATACCGCCGATCGAGAACTCCGACGCACCCTTGCCGCCGCCCCGGGCCTCGACCTTGCCGTAGTTGGTATTCCCCTCGAAAACCGCCGTACCGCCGCAGATACCGCCCATGCGGGCCTGACCGGTCTTCGCCTTGTCCGACACGGGGGCATCGGCCAGAACGTCGCCCCGATTCTCGCAGTTGCGGATCGTGTTGGGCGTATCGCGGTTCTCGCCGTTGGCGTAGGCCGCGATGCCGCCCAGCAGGTTGTTGGCCGCCTGGGCGGTCGCCAGCGTGACGGGGGCCTCGTTGCGGCAGCCCTCCACGACATACCCCTTTCCGATATCGAGCCGGCCCAATACGCCGCCCACATAGACGGCCTTGGCCGCCGACACCTCGTCCGAGTAACGGATCTCGCCCTTGTTGACGCATCCCGTAACGTCCGAGTAGGCCCAGCCGCCGACACCGGCCACGGCCGCAGCGTCGCCCGGCGTCTTGCGGCGGACGGTGATCCGCCCTCGTTGGTATTGTCCGCGATGACGTTGCCGGCAGCTCCCTGACCGAAGATTCCGCCGATCACGGTCGTACCGCTCGCATCGACGTTCATCGCGATGCCGGCCGTATTCGTACAACCCACGATCTGCGCCTTCTCGCCCAACTTGCCGGCGACGGCACCCAGCGTCACCTTGGCCGTCGCGGTCGTCGTGAACGAGCCTGCCACCCGCAGGTTCTTCACCGTACCGTCGAGCGTGGCGAAGATTCCCGCCTGTTCGTCGCTGCCCGAATAGTTCACCGTGAGCGTCTTGCCGTTGCCGTCGAGCACACCCGCGAATCCGGCGATCGGCGTCCATGCCTCCGACACCGCGATGTCGGTGTGCAGGACGACCTCGCCCGCAGCGTTCTGGAAACGTTTCGCCGTGGGATCGACCGCCACTTCGGCCGCGAAGGCCCGCAGGTCGGCCTCGGAGCGGATGCCGTCGTAGACCTTCGCCGCGGCCTCGACCTTTTCGATCAGCCATGCGGGATAGTTCGTGCAGAGCGCCTTGAAACGTCCGGCCGCCGAGCAGTAGTAGTCGACCGCTTCGGTCGTATAGACGGCGTTGCCGTCGCCCGCCTGCCGGTCGACGTTGAAGACGCTCAGCGCCACGCCCTCCTTTTCGAACTCTTCGAGCGTCCGCGTACCCTTACCTCCCGCCTCGGCCGACATGTAGCTCGCCGCCGAGAGGTTGGCCCAGGAATACCCCAGTCCGATGTATTCGCCGGCCGGGCGGTGGCTCATCCAGCCGATCGGTATGCCGGCCGCCCCGGCATAGGCGAATGCCGACTTCATCACGGTGGTGTTTCCGGTGCAGATGAACTCCACGAAATGTTTCGCCCCCATCTCCGTCGCGATCTCGCACGAACTGCGCGCGGCGTTGATCGCATACTCGGTCAGCGTCGAGGGATAGGTGATGTTCTTGATGTCGAGCCACAACCGCGTGGGGCATCCCTCCTTCATCACCTCGCCGAGGAAATCTTCCAGCGAGGGCAGCTGTTCGCCGTTGGAGAGTCCGCCTCCCGCGCGCAGTTCGGCCAGCGTATGCTCCCACGGGTGCATGCCGTTGATCCTGCACTGGCCGTCGGCATGGGCCACGACGACGTTGTCGTCCTTCGTCCAGTAGATGTCGCACTCCGAGCCGTAGCATCCCTGCCCGATGGCATAGCGGAGCGAGGCCAGCGAATTGTCCGGCGCCTTGCACTCGGTCGCGCCGCCGCGGTGGGCGACGATGTTATTGGTACACGCGGCTGGCTTCAACAAGCCGTCGTCGACCTCTTCGTCGGGATTGGGAATCTGGCTCCAATCGGGCTGCGCGGGCCACTCGTCGTCGGTGCAGGCGAAAAGCAGGAGCGCGGCCGCAGTCAGTGAAAATATCTTTTTCAACATGGTTTTCGTTTTTTGAACATGCTATTCGTTTGCGATCGTTTCGCCGCCGCTCCGTACCCCCGATCCGTCCGCAAAGGGAGAATCGGGGGCCGGACGGACGACGCAGAGAGATCGGGCATTACTTCTTGTAGTTCTTGACGCACCGCACGGCACCGCCGCATCCGTTGCCGAAATCGAATCCGCCGTTGGTGCGCATGTTGGCTTCGCGGCTCTGGTTCCAGATGCGCCAGCCGGCCTTCTTCGTGGCCGAATAGTCGCCGATGAGCGGGATGAACGAGTACATGCGCGGATCGTTGTCGCCCGGACCGTAGTCGTAACCCGTCTTGTAGAGGCGCCAGCCCTGACTGAACATGTTGAATCCGAAATCGGCGGCCGCCGTCGAAATCTTCTCGGCCGGACAGTCCGGATTGTAGATGTTCCAGTCGGAGGTGAAGAGCAGCGCAGCGAAGTTGGTCAGCGTACCGCCGCCGAAGGCGCGGTAGGTGGCCGTTGCGGCATCGACGGGATAGTCCGCCGCGCCCTGCGCATGGGCCGCCCAGACGAGGTCTTTCCAGTCCTACATGTTGGCGATGTGCCAGCCGTAGGGGCAGATGCCCTGGATCTGCATCTTCAGGTTGGGATGCTCGGCTTCGGCCTGCGCGTCGCCCGCGGCCGTAGCCGCATAGACGGCCAGATCGGCCGGCATGATGCTTTCCAGTACATAGCGATCGCCCACGGCGTCGACCAACGTCGACCCGGGCTCTCCGATCGGGCTGTTTATCAACGCATTTTTACCGCCCTCGCAGGCGTTCAGCGCACCGTTGGCGGAACCCGTCAGCGACTCGTAGGAGCTGTACAGACGACCGTAGGTCTCGGCCAGCGGCCGGCCCGAGCCGTCCTTCGCCTCGACGATCGATCCGCCGTTCTCCTCCGTATCGTAGGCCGGATTGCGCGAAGCGTAGGGCGCTTCGTTGCCGTAGCCTCCCGTCTGATGACCGCTCACCAGTCCGCTGCCGAGCTTGTAGCGGCCGATCGTCGCGTCGCCCGCCCAGTGCAGACCGACGGTCATCCACGTCTTCGTACCGCCGTCGCGCGTCACGTATGCCTTGGTCGGATAGGCCGACACCTCCGTATCGGGCATGCAGTTGGGCGTCGTCACGCGCTCCCACGACCAGGTCATCGCATTGAAATCGACCGTGAACCTGCGCACGCCGTCGATGTCGATGTCGGGACCGGCGGGCAGCTGCGTCTCCGCCGTCGGTATCTCCGCGACGGTACCCTCCTTCGTCAACGCATAGCAGGGATAGGAGACCGTGCGGCCGTTCTTGTTGAGCAGCACGGGATTGCCGCCGTCGGCCGAACGCAGGAAGTAGAGCGTCCCCGTATATTCGCCGGCCGCCTTGCGCGTCAGCTCATAGGCATCGCCGACGGCCAGCGCGTCGGCCGACGCGCCGTACATGTAGTAGTAGTCGTAGGCGGCATTCTGCGTCACCGGAATTTCGAGCGTCGCCATACTCGTATCGGCCGATCCCACGACGATGCGGAGCGTCGCCGCACGCGGCCGTTCCTGATCGTCCCACTGCGAGGCGGTCAGCGTCAGCGTGCCGACGCCGCCGTCGCCGACGGTCAGCCAGTCGGCGGAGCCCTCGCCATAGACGACTTCATACGCATAGGCATCGCCCATGTTGCTCGTATAGGTCACCGTCTCCGATCCGCCGGCAGCCATGAACACGAGCTGCGCGGTCTCGGACGTAACCGCAGCGTCGGCCTTCTGACCGAGCTGCGTGAATTCGTAGTCGGCCGTCGTACCGTCGGCCGCAGCGATCGTGACGACCACCGTGCGGCGATACTCCGTGTTGGGTTGCAGCACCAGTTCGATGCCGTCCGCCGAGAGATCGTGGCGCGCGCCGCCGGCCGCCTCCTCGAAGATCGACGCCACGGTCGTCCTGCGCACCGTCGCCCATGCGGCCGAGGCCGGAACGGAGGCCTCCCACGCCATATCCGAAACTGCAGGCCCGACGTTGACGGTCACGGCCGAAACGAAGCTCTCGTTCCCCGATGCGGTGGTGCCGTCGGCATTGAAAAGTTCCACGTCGGGATAGAGCGAGATCCGCGTCGCGGTGTCGAAGCAATCGGTGCCGTCGTCGTAGCACGACACCGAAACGAGCAGGATCGCACAGATCCATGCCGCTGTTTTTATCGTAGATTTCATGTTCCTGTCGAATTAGATGTGTATCAATACCAGCCCTCGGTCTGCGTGAGATTCGAGTTCTTGTCCCGCGCGGATTTCGAGATCGGCCACAGAAGGATGTTCGTGTTGTTCCGGTTCGCCGCGAGGTAGTCGTTGTAGTCCCAGATCTTGTCGAGCCGGATCAGCGCCCACCAGATGACGCCCTCGGCCGGAAATTCGAGGAAATACTCGTCCACGAGCGCTTCGAGCACGGCTTCCTGCGAGGCATCGGTATAGTAGTCGTCTTTTCCGTAAGCACGTTTTGCGATGATGTTCAGCGATTCGAGCGCACCGCCGTAGTCCTTGCGGTAGTACTTCAACTCGGCATCCATCATCACGGCCAGCGCCGCACGATAGTAGATCAGATCGGCGTCGAGCACCATCTTGCCGGCACTCATGTCGCCGAGGAACTTGCGGCAGAAGGTCAGCCGGCCGCCGTCGGCACCGTAGTCGCCCTCGCCCAGATTGTACTTGACGCGGGTGTCGCCCCGGTTGTCGCGGCTGTCGCGGAGTTTTGCGAGGAATCCCTCGCCGTAGTCGAGCCACTGCGTCTCGTAGATCGGCACGGGATTGCCCTGATAACCCTTGGCCACGTAGGCTTCGGGAAAGGCGAAATACCAGCTGTAACCGCCCGTCTTGGATTCGGTCTGGTCGTTGTAGAGGGCGAAGACCACCTCCTTGCTGTTCTTCGAAGGCTTCGCGTTGTCGGCCATGCGGTCGAAAATCTGGCCGTAGTCGTCGCACAGCAGCGACGGGGAGATGCCGATCGCTTCGAGCGCATCCTCGGCACCGTCCAGGTAGGCGTCGCCGCCCTTCTGGGCGGAGTACATCCAGAGACAATACTCCGCTTTGAGCATCAGCACGGCCGTCTTCGTAGCCAGATACTTGTCCGATCCGAGCGCGTCGGAGAGCGCCAGAGCCGATTCGATGTCGGAGCCGATCCGCGCATAGACGTCGGCTTTCGGCGCACGCACGGGGTAGGTCTCGGGCTGGTCGACCGATTCGATCGGCCGCAGGTTCAGCGGCACGTCGCCCCACAGGCGCGCGGCCCAGAAATAGGCGTAGGCACGGGCGAAATAGGCCTGTCCCATCGCCCAGTTGCGCTTGGCGTCGGTCATCGGGATCGCGGTGTCGGGCGCGTATTTGAGCACGGCGTTGGCCTGATCGATCGCCGAGTAGAGGCCCGACCACCCGCAGGAGGTGATGTTGGCCGTCATCGTGTTCTGGATCACCTCGCGGCCGACCCATACGTTGAAGAGCGACGACGGCCCCCACATGTATTCGCCCACGCGCAACTCGCCCCAGTAGAAGACGTTGATCTGGCTCTGGACGAAATTCGAGCGGAGCTCGGAGTAGATGCCGTAGGTGGAACCTTCGACCTGCTCCGCTGTTTTCCACATGTTGCTGACCGACAGCTTATTGTCTTGCATTATATCGAGCATGTCGCAGGATACGGCCGAGACGGATACCGCGACGACCGCGAACCATCCCTTTATGCTGCTTTCGATTCTCATGGTTGATCCGATTTAGAAGGTGACTTTCAGGTTGAAGAGGAACTTGCTCGTAGGCGGGAAGATGTTCGGCCGCGAATCGGAGCTCGAATTGGCCGTCGACACCGAGGTGTAGTGGCCCGAACTCGACGTGGCTCCCATACCCGTTTCGGGGTTGATCGCACCCGTGACGCCCGTCCAGTAGGCGATCGTATTGCAGGTAATGCCCACCGTCAGCTTCTTCATGTGCAGCTTGCGCACCCACCGTTCCGGCAGGTCGTAGTAGAGCGACACGTCGCGCAGACAGAGGTAATCGGCCTTCTCGACGTTGAAGTCGGAGGCGCGGCCCCAGTTGGCATTGCCGTAATCGCCGTCGTTGGGGAAATAGCGGGCGTATTTCGCATTCGTGTCGCCCGGGTACTTCCAACAGTCGTAGACGTAGGAGGCGATGGCCGAGTTGCTTTGCCCGATCGTGTTCTGGATCATGCGGGTCTTCATGTAGTTGTAGATCGAATGTCCGAGCGCATAATCCAGGTAGATCGACAGCGTCAGCCGCTTGTAACGGAACGTGTTGCTGATACCGCCCGTCGAGTGCGGCACGACGTTGCCCAGGTAGAACATGTCCTCGGCATTGATGATTTCATTGCCGTCGGCATCGCGCGCCGAACCGTAGCGGTTGCACCACTCGTAGTCACCGGCGTCCTTGCGGCCCGGAATCTGCTGTCCGTCGCTCACGCGGTGGCCTTTCGACAGGGCGTCGTAATAGGCTGCGTCGGCCTCGGCCTCGGTCTGGATGATGTGGTCGATCTTGTAGCCGTAGATACGCCCCAGCGACTCGCCGACGGCCGTGCCGCCGAATCGGTATCCCGTCTCCGACATCTTGTAGCCGCCTATGCGGTAGGCCTTCCGGCCGGTAGGGTTGCCGTACATGTCCACCTCGTCGTAGGCGTACTCCTCGGGCAGCGACAGCACCTTGTTGCGGTTGTAGGAGTAGGTCAACCCGAGGTTCCACGAGAAGTTCTTGGTACGGATCACCTCCGCGTTCAGTTCGGCCTCGAAACCGTAGAAACGGGCGCTGCCCACGTTGGCCTTCACGCTCGAATAGGGGCCTGTGTCGGGCATGGTGATCGAGAAGAGCATGTTGTCGGTCTTCTTGTTATAGTAGTCGAAGATGAAGCGCACGCGGTCGTTGAGGAACCCGACGTCCAGCCCCACGTCGAGCTGCGTGGTCGACTCCCACTGCATGTCGGCGTTCTGCATGGCCGACGGCAGGAAGGTCGTATGGCCGTTGTACTGCCCCGTGGCGAAGGCGCCGTAGGTGTCGTAGAGTCCGATGCCGTTGTTACCCGTCTGACCGTACGACACGCGGAGTTTGAGGTTGTTCATCGTGCGTCTGACCCCCTCGAAGAAGGGCTCTTCGCTGATGACCCACGCCGCCGAAGCCGCCGGGAAGAATCCCCACTGGTTGCCCTTGGCGAATTTCGAGGAGCCGTCGTAGCGGAACGTGGCCGAAACGATGTATTTCTGTGCGAAGTCGTACGACACGCGGCCGAACAACGACATGAGCGCCTGCTTTTCGTCCTTGTTCGACGCCTTGAAGTTGATGCCCGAATCGAGAATGGGCACGTCGTCCGAAGCCGAACCCGTCGAGTTGGAGGTGAGGTACCAGTAACGCTGGCTCATCAGCTCGTAACCGAGCGTCGCCCCTACCGTATGTTTGTCGGCGAAGGTACGGTTGAAGGCCAGGTGCGCCGTGAAGGTGTCGCGGACGGTCTGCGTGCGCGTCTCGGTAGTCGAACGCGTCTGGCTGATGAGGTTCGGGTAGCCGTCGACCTCGCCGCGGGCGTAGTAGCTGCCGCGGTAGTTGTTGCCGTAATAGTTGTACTGGGCCGTCGCCGTAAGCCCGTCGATGATCCGCCATTTGAGATTGAAGGTGCTTGAAATGCGATCCGTGGCGGCCTCGCGGTCGTAGAATGCTTCGTAGAACGAGGCCAGCTGGGCGTTGGCGTTGCCGCCGCTGGACATCCAGCCGACCTCCTCGTCGAAGCCGCGCGCCGTCCGGGCGAACATGATTCCCCGGCCGAAGGCGTTGAAGTAGTTGTCCACGAACTTGCTGCTCCGCTGGCGCGAAATGTCGAACGTCGTGGAGGCTTCGAGGCTCTTGGTGATCTTGAAGCTGGCGTTGCCGTGCGTGGTGAAGACGTCGTAGTCGCTCATGGCGAAGACGCCGCCGTCGTCGAGGTAGCTGATCGACGCGGCGTAGCTCATCCTGTCGCTGCCGCCGTTGACGCCGATGTACTCCTTCTGCCAGAAGGCTTCGCTCATCCATTGATCCTGGAAATCGGTATCCGTGAAGATGATGACCTTGCTGTTGTCGAGCGGATCGAACATCCACTCGTAGCCGTCGGGCACCGTACCGCCGTATTCCAGATAGCGCGTGGTGAACTGGTTCCTGTTCGACGTGTTCCCTGTTCCCACGGCGACATTGGCGCCGTCCAGCCACGAACTGGCGGCCAGCGTGCCGGTCGACTTGGCGTAGATGTTGGCGATGGCCGGACGCACCAGCGCGATCTGCTCGCGCGAACTGAGCAGGTCCCACTTCTTGGTCGGCGCCGAGAAACCCACCTGTACGTCGAAGACGACCTGGGGTCCCTGCGAGGGGCTGCCCTTCTTCGTCGTGACGATGATGACGCCGTTCGATGCGCGTGCGCCGTAGATCGCGGCCGAAGCGGCGTCCTTCAACACCTCCATCGACTCGATGTCGTTGGGGTTGACGCCGCTCAGGTCGTCGCGCAGCGCCCCGTCGACGATGTAGATCGGGTCGTTGCCCATGTTGATCGACGATCCGCCGCGGATCAGGAAACGGGGCGCCTCGCCCGAAAGCGAGCTGTTGGTGGCCACCCGCAGACCCGCGACCTTGCCTTTGAGGGCGTCGCCCACGGTCGAGACGGGAGCGCCGTAGAGCTTGTCGCCGTCGATTTTGGAAATCGAGGTGGTCAGCGTCTTGCGCGACTGGGTACCGTAACCGATGACGACCACCTCGTCCACCATTTTGAGATCCTCCTCCATCGCCACGTCGATCGTCGTGCGTTTGCCGACGGTCTCCTCGACGTTCTTATAGCCCAGATAGAGGAATTGCAGCACCGACGCCTCGCCGTCGACACGCAGCGCATAGCGCCCGTCGTTGTCGGTGGTAACGCCCTTGTAGGTTCCGGCCACCATGACCGTGACGCCCGCCAGCGGATTGCCCGACCCGTCGCGCACGACGCCCGAAACCGCGATCGTCGACGCGGAGGAGGGGGGGGGTACGGCCGCCTTGGAGATACGCACCAGCCGCCCGTCGAACTCGAAGGCGACCTTCTGCCCTGCGAAAATCCGGTCGAGCACCGCACGGGCGGTTCGTCGACCACGTCGATCGAAACGCGGGCGTTGGTATCGACGTTGGCCGTGCGGGTGATGAAGGCGTACTGGTAACGTTTGGTGATGTTTTCGAGGATGTCCGAAATCGCGGTGTCGCGCATCGACAGCGTGATGCGCTGTTCGGCGCCCTGCTGTTGGGCCGCCGCTCTCCCGATTCCGCAGCATGAGAAGAGGATCAGCAACAGCAGGCCTCCGAATATTCCCACGCTTCTTCGGTTCGTGTAGAGATAATTCATAGGTTTGTTCAGGTTTTGCAGATTTAATTTAGGTCTCAAAATTCCGAGTCGGAAAATGGGCAACGACATTTTCCGGCTTTTTCCATCATTCCTTTCCCATAGGCATATATGCGTGTTTCAGGTTCGTTTTCAACAGTCGGCTTCGGTGCGTCATACGGCCCCTACCGGCGGGCGCGCTCGATCTCGATGATGCGGCCGTCGCGCCGGATGTGCAGCGTGTGGTGGATATTCAGCGCGTCGAGCAGTTCGTCGATCTCCCAGCCGCTGGCGAACGTGGCGAAATACTCCTCGCCGAGCAGCGACGTGTCGCGGATGACGATCTGCACGTCGAACATACGTTCCAGATCGCGGGCGATCTCACCGAGCGTCTTGTGACGGAAGACGTGGAAACCGTCGCGCCACGAGATGTAGTGCGCACAGTCGAACCGCTCGCGGACGACCGCGTTCGTGGCGTTGTCGACCAGAATCTTGTCGCCCGGACGCATCAGGATGGTCGCGCCGCCGTCGCGCTTCAACCCCAGCGCGACGCTTCCCTCCACGAGCGACGTCTCGACATACTTGTCCTCGTTGTACGAGCGGAGGTTGAAACGGGTTCCCAACACTCGGATACTGACGTTGCGCGTATCGACGCGGAAGGGCCGCTCGGGATCCTTGGTCACGTCCATGTAGACTTCGCCGCTGACGAAGAGCTGCCGCTCGCGATCGAAACGGTCGGGGTAAAAGACATAGGTCCCCGAATTCAACCATACGCGGCTCCCGTCGGGCAGCGTGATGCAGCGGGTCTGCCCGTAGGGCGCGTAGACCTCGACCCACTCCGGCTGCTCCGCGACCTGCCGCGACGCGAGCAGATAGGCGCAGACGATGAGCGGCACGAGCAGCACCGCCGCAGCCTGCGACAGCCTCCGCCACAGCCGTTGCAGGCGGAGTTTTCGGCCGAAGAGCCGCCCGGCCAGAGCACGGTAACGCTCGTCGAGCGTCCGCTGCGGCGCAGACCGTTGCAGCGAACGCCCCCAGAAGGCGTACAGCTCCCCGCTCACGGGATCGTCTTCCCGCAGGGTAAATTCCTCCTCGGCGTCGTGTTCGAGAAACCATTCGCGCAACCGTTCGCGCACGCCGGCATCGCCCCCGTGTTCGAGGTAATGCCTGAGCAGCTCCTTATCTATTTTTTCCATCGGACTTCCGGCTTTTAATACTAATACGCAACAAGGCAGCAGGCACACCCGGTCGGACATGCGTTTTTTTTCGAAAAATTCGTTCTGCTGTAAAATACGGCCGTCGGTTTTCGCCGTCTTCGCAGTGCGATCCCGCAGGCCTACGGCCTGCTAAAACCAGTAAAAGGAATCAAAATCATCGTTGCGCGAAGCGCACAACAGCTCCGCATTGCGAAAAAGCGGGAAGAAGAACGGGCGGCGGATGCACCGTCGAAAACGCGGGCGCGAGCTTGTCCGCGTAGCGTTTCAGGCGCAAGCCGTCGGCCGGTCCCCGAGTTTTTCGCTCTGCGGACACTTTTGGCGCCACCTTTTGTCACCAAAAGGTGGTAAATCCGCTCCTCGCAGGAAATCTTCCAAACATTGGCTCGGGATTATTCCCGAAAAATTAATCGGAAAGTTTTTTCGTACAGATTCTTTCCTTGTGCTTTTGGCTTGATCCAAAAGCACCAAAAGATCAAGCACAGCGAAAAGTAGCGGGTGACGACACCCGCGCTCGCTGAGCGGGCACAAAAGACTCCGCTGTTTTGCACTCCCGCTCCGGGCGCTCGCGCCGATGACGTCACTTCATCCGCTATTTTCGCAGTGCAATCCCGCAGGCTGGAGGCCTGCTAAAACTGAGTAAAAGGAATCAAAATCATGGTTGCGCGAAGCGCACAATCGTTCCGCATTGCGAAAAGTGCGGAAACAGAAACGAGCAGCGACAAGCGTTAAAAAACGGGGCCGGTTTGCTTGCAAACGACGATCTGCAGGTGAGCGCAAAGTTTACTTTGCCGAGCCGCCACAGTCGAAACGACACTTCGTGTCGTAACCCGCGACAGGCGCCCGTTTTAGCGAGACGCTGTGAGTTTCCCGCAGCTTTTCGCCCTGCGGACACTTTTTGGCGCCACCTTTCGGTGACAAAGGTGGTAAAAACTGCTACTCGCAGGAAATGCCCAATCGAAAGTCGGGATATTTCTGATATGTCCACAGTCAAATTCTGCTAAAAGATTCGCTCTTCGGCCAAAACCCGAAGAGCGGCAGCCCGCGGAAGAACGATGCGGGAACGCCCCCTTCCGGCGGAAACTACTGCAACAGGATAAAGAAGGTGAGCCAACAGACGAACTTCCCGACTTTGACACGCAACGTTCTGAGCGCCGCGTTCAGATGGCCTTCGACAGTGCGTTTCGAGATGCGGAGCCGCCGTGCGATCTCATCGTTCGTCAGCCCCTCGATGCGGCTCAGCCGGAAAACCTCCCGCCGCTGGGCGGGCATCCGGTCGATCTCGTCCAGCACCAGCTGCCGCAGCCGGTCGGCATCGTAGGCCGCGGCGAACTGCTCCTGCACATGTTCCGCGTCGTGGAGCAGGTCGAGCCGGAGCCTGCGCCGGTCGTAGCGATCCGAACGGAAGTAGTCGGCGATTTCGTGTCTGGCGAGCGTGTAGAGGAAAGCTTTGAAATTGCGGGAGGGATCGAGCGCCTCCCGTTTGAGCCAGAGGCGGATAAAGACGTTCTGCGTGATCTCCTCGGCATGGAACCCGTTGTCGACGACCCCGCGCGTAAAGGCATGGACACCGCCGTAATACCGTTCAAACACCGCTTTGAACGATACGAGGTCGCCGCGGCGAATCCGTTCTATCAATTCCTGTTCCGATACCATTGGGGCAGTTCTCTCCACGCACTCCGTTTCACGCCGCCCCGTTGCCGGACGTTGCATCCGCAACAAGGCCGGCGGCATGGATTTCAATGTAAAAGTAGGGATAATATCTTATTTTTACAACTTCACCGCCTATTTTCGGGAGCGCCCGCACCTTCCCCGAAAAAGACGAGAAAAAGGGAGAGCATAGCTCTCCCTTTTCTCGAAAAGGCACCGCAGCCCGCTACTCCCGGACGATCAGGATACCCAGTTCGTAGAGCAGGTAGAGCGGCAGGAAGACGACCATCAGCGTGAACGGATCGCCCGAAGGAGTAATGACGGCCGAAAGTACCAGCAGGATGACCACCGCATGGCGGCGGTAGGTGCGGAAAAAGGTCTTGTTCACCAGCCCCAGCTTCGAGAGCAGCCATGCCAGCAGCGGCAGTTCGAAGACGATCCCCATGACGAAAACCAGCATCAGGAAATTGCCCATGTAGGAGTTCAGCGAGATCTGGTTGACGATCGACGCGCTGAGCTGGTACTCGGTCAGGAAACGGAACGTAAAGGGGAAGACCAGACAGTACCCACGGCGCAGCCCAGAAAAAACATAACGGTTCCGCCCAGAAAGGCCAGCCCCACGCTGCGCCGCTCGTTCTCGAAGAGCGCCGGCTGCACGAAGCGCCACACCTCGAAGATCAGGTAGGGGAACATCAGCACCAGCGCGAACCAGAACGACGTGCTGATGTGGGTCAGGAACTGCGAAGCGACGTTGATGTTGATGATCTCCACCGCGAAATCGTCGTTGCTGAAATCGGGAAGGAACATCCCCGTACCGCCCAGGTTCGACAGCCACCGGTAGAGGAAAAAATCCGAAGTCGTCGGCCCCAGCACGAACGAATCGAACAGGTCGGGCATGACGCAGAAACACGCGATCATGAATACGAGCAACACCGCCACCACGCGGAACAACGTACGGCGGAGCTCCTCCAAGTGGCCCCAAAATGACATTTCCTTCTCTTCCATCGTTCAGGTTCGTTTTCATCAGTCCATTTCTCGCCTCGGCACAGCCCGAACAAGTTCGGCTCTGCCCTCGGCTTGGCGAAATGGTTGAATTTCATTCGTCGTTTTCAACGTTCGTTTCCCGCCGCAGCATCGTCCGAACGAATTCAACTCTGCGCTCGCCTTATCGAAACGTTTGTCTTCGACTGTCGTTTTCCCGCCTCGGCATAACCTGAACAAGTTCGGCTCTGCGCTCGGCTTAACGAAATGATTCTGTCAATTTACCCAACAGCCGCAACTCCGTCCGACCGGCGGCCGTATCTCGACGATGATGTTCTCCACGCCGGCTTCCCGCGCGTTGCGGAAGATGGCGTCGTAACCGACCATTCCGCTCTGTCCCATCTCACGACGGTCCTTGATGTGCAGCAGCCGGAAACGGCCCGGATACTTCGTGAAGTAGTCGACCGGACTGGCCTGCCCCATCACAGTCCAGTAGACGTCCATTTCGAAGACCTTGTCGGGATCGGTATTTTCGAGCATGTAGTCCAGCATCACGCGATCCTCGACCTTCTCGAACTCCCGCGAGTGGTTGTGGTAGCCGAACTTCATGCCGGCGGCCGCACAGCGCGCACCCACCTCGTTGAAATAGCGGCAGTAGGTCTGCAAATCCTTGAGCGTCGAAATCTTACGCATCGAGGGGACCACGATATATTCCGCACCGGCGGCCTTGTGCGCCGCGATGCACTCGTCCCACCAAGCGAGGGCCTTCGAGAAATCGCCGCTCGCCAGCTCCTCGTCGGAGAGGTTGAGCGTGCAGTGCGTGGAAATCACCCGCATACCGGCATCCTCGACATCCTTGCGGAATTGCTCGGGAGTCTGCCCGTAGAGCATTCCGTCCTTGTAGCTGGCGGCCTCGACCGAAGTGTAGCCCATGTCGGCGAGCTGTTTCAGGACGGGTTTGTAATCGCCCTGGCTCTTGCCGAAAACCCCGATCAGGCTGCGCACCGAATAGAGCTGGATACCGATGTCCTTCTTCGGGGCTTTCTTCGCTTTGGCGGATGCTCCGCCGGGGAGCATCGCCAGAGCGAGGAGGACGCAGATGACTGCGAATAGCCTGTTTCTCATCGCAAGAAGCCCTTAGTCGAGCACCTTGACACGGATATTGCGGAACCAGACGTCGTCGCCGTGATCCTGCAGGCCGATGTACCCCTCGTGGTTCTCACCGCCGCAGTTGTTCAGCAACTCGAATGCCAGGGGCCACTTCTCGGAGCTGAACTTGCTGTTTTCGAGCATCTCCGTCCACTGGGGAGTCCACAGGTGGTACTCCACGACGTTCTGTCGTTCTGGCCGTGTACGACCGTACCCTTGTAAACCATGATCTTCGCCTTGTTCCACTCGCCGAAGGGCTTGGCGTTCTGCGGCACGGCGGGGATCATGTCGTAGAGCGACGCCGACTTGCGGTTGCCGTCCACACCCAGCTTGGCATCGGGATGGTTGGTGTTGTCGAGCACCTGATACTCGGGGCTGGAGATGTAGATCGGCTCGTACTTGGTCTTGCCGTTCTTCTCGGCCTCGACCTCCTGGGCCAGGTAGAGGATACCCGAGTTGCCGCCCTTCGAAACCTTCCACTCCAACTCCAGCTCGAAGTTCTTGAACTTCTTGGCGAAGATCAGGTCGCCGCCCTCGCCCGTCTGCGCCTCGCCGCCGCCCGAGCCGTTGAACTTGATGGCGCCATCCTCCACCGTCCACTTGGCCGGAGCCTTGTCCTTGCCGTAGCCGCGCCAGCCGTTGAGCGTCTTGCCGTCGAAGATCACGTAGTAACCTCCTTGTCCTGACCGGAAGCGACGCGAGGTCGACCTGCGGCTTGTCGATTACGGTGTAGTCGGGAGCGGCTTTCGCTTCGGCCTTCGTTTCGGCAGCCGCCTCGGCGTTCTTCGCCTTATTGGGGTTTCCGCCGCAAGCGACCATCGAGGCTCAGCGCGGCACATGCAGAGAATAAAATCGTCTTTTTCATATTCGTTTTATGGTTTTAAATTGGGTTTGTCATGCTCCATTTCTCGCCTCGGAGCCCGAAAAGTTCTTTTTGCACCCGGCTTGACGAAATTCTTTTCCATTTCTCGCCTTTTTAAATTGTTTTACGGGACGAAATGGTTGTTGAAAAATCAGCATCGGCATGGTCGGGAAGCGCCCAGCCGTCGCGGTAGGTGTGCTTGATCAGCTCCTGGGCGAACTGCTGTGCGTTCACGGGATCGGTCCACGTCTTCTTGAAGGTCGGGTGTCCGTCCTTGATGCTGAAGCCGTCCTTGATGACCGTCTTGATCATGGCGTCGTCCGGGATGTTCGTGAAACGCATGTTCGGACCGTCCCACTCCAACACCTGATTGAGGCCCTGGAGGCGGACTGCCAGCACGCCCATAACGACCATTTCGTTGAACGGGCCGGCTTCGCTGAAGTCCGATGCCGAAAGCACGCGGTCGTCGGCGTCCTCCTTGCAGGCGCGCACCCAGTCCATCTGGTGCGACTCGGTGATCTCGCGCAGCACCTTCGGAGCCTCGGGCACGCGGCCCGAAACCAGATAGGGGTCCTTGCCGTAGCAGCCGCAGATCAGCGTATCCTTCGTGCCGTAGAAGATCGCGCCGCCGCCGCTCACGTTCAGGTTCTTGCCGGCGGGAAGCCCTGCGGGACGCTCCGGCATCAGGCCGCCGTCGTACCAGTGCACCTCGACTTCGGGCATGGCCACCTTCGGCATGTTGTCGCGTGCCGGGAAGACGAACTTCACGCGCTGTGCCGAGGGAGCGGACTCGTTCAGCAGCAGCGTCGAGCTGCCCTGCACCTTGGTCGGATAGCCCAGTTTCAGGCCCTTGAAAACGGGGTGCAGGATGTGGCAGGCCATGTCGCCCAGCGCACCCGTACCGAAATCCCACCAGCCGCGGAAATTCCACGGCGTATAGGCGGCGTTGTAGGGACGATAGGGAGCCGGACCGATGAAGGCGTCCCAGTTCATCGTCTTGGGGATGCGCATCGTCTCCTCGGGACGGGCCAGTCCCTGCGGCCAGATCGGGCGGTCGGTGAAGGCCTCAACCTTGCGCACCTCGCCGATTTCGCCGTTCCATATCCATTCGCAGACCTTGCGCACGCCTTCGGCCGAAGCGCCCTGGTTGCCCATCTGCGTGGCCACCTTGTACTTGTCGGCCAGCTTGGTCAGCAGGCGCGACTCGTAGACGGTGTGCGTCAGCGGTTTCTCGCAATAGACGTGCTTGCCGGCCGTAATGGCGTCGGCCGCGATGATCGCGTGGGTGTGGTCGGCCGTAGCCACCATGACCGCATCGGCCGACTTGAGCATCTCGTCGTACATCTTGCGGTAGTCGTTGAACTTCTTGGCCGCAGGATAACGTTTGAAAATGTGGTCGGCGTATTTCCAGTCGACGTCGCACAGGCCGATGATGTTCTGGCTTTCAAGGCCCTTCAATACCGAAGCGCCGCGACCGCCGATGCCGACACCCAGGATATTGAGTTTGTCACTGGGCGCGGTATGCCCGAATTTCTTACCCAGAACCGTACTGGGTACGACCGCCAGCCCGATTGCGGCAGCCGCCTCCCTGCTTCAGGAAGCTTCTTCTCGACATTTCTTTTGCCATCGTTCTAAGACATTTCAATTTTGCACTCGACATCGTTTCGAGGCATTTTTAACGGCGTTGAGTTAGTCCGCCGAAACGCCCCGCCCATTTCGGCGGCAGGGGGTCCCGTATTTGATCCGCCCCGGCGGCCGGAACCGTCTATTTCTTCTCCTGATCGGGGTTCTCGATCTCTTTCTCGATGTTGTTCATCCCCTCCTTGAAGCTGCGGATGCCCTTGCCGAGGCCTTTCATCAATTCCGGTATCTTCGTGCCGCCGAACAGCAGCAGCACGACAAGCGCGATGACGAAGATTTCGCCGGCGCCCAGGTTACCGAAAACAGATAATTTGTTCATGATCAGGTAGTTTTTAAGGTTAAATTCGATTCGTCGAAATGCGGTTTGCGCAACAGCCGTAGCCGTCCTTCATCGTGCGCCGCCGTTCGCGGATCTGCTGCAACGTCGCAGTTCCCCGATGGCCGGGAAGTCGTGCTCCCGTGCATCGCGCAGGAACTTCCACGCATACTCCGAGGCCAGCGCCGCGTCGCGGAACTCCGGGAGCTCCTCGCACCGCGCCCCGACTCGATCGATTGCGCGAGAGCTTGCAGAGGGTGTCGATGTTCTTGCCGCCGTAGGGCTGGCTGAGGCGGTGCGTCTGCGTCACGCCGTGCAGCTCGACGATCGCCGTCTTGAAATCGTGCGTCATGCGTGCAATGCCCTTCGTCCCGATGATGTCCACATAGGAGTTGTGGGTCTGCGTCTGGGCCAGCTGGCCGTAGACGTGCCCCTGGGTGATGTCGAACACCACGCCGTTCTCGAACGTTCCGTGGCACTGCAGCCACCACGGGTCCTTGTAGTTCCACATGCGCACGGCCTGGGCATTCCAGGTCTTGAACTCCGACTGGGCATACCAGCGCGCGATGTCCACGTAGTGCATCCCGCAGTCGTGGAACGCAGGACCTTCGTATTCGTGTCCCTCGCCCGGCGCCAGTCCCGGCGTCATGTGGCATACGCGGATGATCGCCAGTTCGCCGATCTCGCCCTGGGCGATGAAATCTTTGATCGTATTGTGATACCACGAGTTGCGCAGATAGAGGTTCACCGTGGAGAACAGGGCGCCTTCTCGGCGAGCTCACCGCCTGCCATTCGTTTTCGATACTGTCGGCGATCGGTTTCTCAGCGATGACGTGCTTGCCCGCGGCGAAAGCCTTGCTCGATCTGCGATTTGCGCGAGTCGGCCAACGCGAAGAGACCCACGACCTGCACTTCGGGATCGTCGAAGATAATCTGTTCGTCATCCACAACCTTCGCCCCGGGAGCCAGTTTGCGCGCCTCCTCCCGCGATTCGGCAGAGACGTCGCAGATGTACGCAACGTCCCACCGTCCGCTTTTCTGCATCTGTTCGAGATAAAACCCGCCCATTCTGCCGAAGCCGATCATACCGATTTTAATAGGATTCATTTCGTTTTGCAGTAACTATTTATTTTAGGTTGTAGAAAACATGTCCGTCGGACGGCCCGCTTCCGGAGCCTGTCCAGACCGGAGCCCTCCGCCCGTTGTACAAAATTAAGTTAATTTTACAAGATAAACAAACGTTTGGAAATATCGCTTTTAAATATAGCGGATATAAACATTCAATCACAAGATATACAATCTATTGAACAATATCGAACGCTAAAAAAATATAGTCCTTTCAGACAGAATAACCCATCGTTTCCGAAGTCGCGGGCCCGATCCGGCCGGCATTCCGGAGAGGTGTACGGTCCTGCTCCGACAAACAGTCGTGGGCGGCGGCGCCCCCACGGAAAGCCTCGATGATTCCTTCGTTTTCATGCTCCATTTCTCGCCTCGGCAATTCGAGTAAACTCGATTGCACTCGGCTTAACGAAATGGTTCGTTTGTTTTCAACAGTCGTTTTCCCGCCTCGGCATAGCTCGCGCAAGCGCGGCTCTGCATTTGGCTTAACGAAAACGTTGAATTTCATTCTTCGTTTTCTCGCCTCGGCATAGCCTGAACAAGTTCGGCTCTGCTCTCGGCTTATCGAAAACGTTCCGTTTTCCGGAACAGGCAAGGGCTGGCTCAGGGTACGGAACATGGAACAAAGCCAATGATACCGGAACCCGCCGATACCCCACCGCTCCGTCCGGACGAACGGCACCTCTCCTAAAAATTCCACCGCACCGCCTTTTCCGCATCCCCGCAACGGTCGTAACCATCTCCTCCGTCCGAATCGGTCGGAAACAGGATCATCCGCCAAAATACCCCGACGAGGTTTCGTATCGACAGTCCTGCACGCTGCATGATGTCGGGCGATCCGAACGCCCGACGAACGAACCATAGGTACGGATAAGCGTTATCGAAAACGATCGTCCCGCAAAACGGCAGCAAGCGGAGCAGTCTTCGCAAAAGATCGCGCTCAAACCGTTGTGCAACGAAAATCGAGTGCGGGAAATCCTCCGGAAACAGGAGAAACGGGGACTTCCGTACAGATCCGTTTTTTTTAATTTTATTATTAATATAAATCGATCGCTTCTCATAATTTCATGATTTATAACGAAATAATTCAAGGAAACGATTTTTCAAAAAATTTAATTTCATTCGAAAGCGAAAAATATATTTTATTTGATTGTGAAATTTACAGTGAATTTTTATATTTGCACAAACGTTTGCGCAATACGGAATACATCAACCGGATACGCGACAGAAAGATCGCTATCAAAATCCGATGGAATAAAAACCGTATGAAATGAACGTTTTCGCCAAGCCGAGCGCAGAGCCGAACGCAGTTCGAGCTATGCCATGGCGAGAAAACGACTGTTGAAAACAAACGAACCATTTCGTTAAGCCGAGTGCAATCGAGTTTACTCGAATTGCCGAGACGAGAAATGGAGCATGAAAATGAACGTTTTCGTTAAGCCAAATGAGCAGAGCCGCTCTTGCGCGAGCTATGCCGAGGCGGGAAAACGACTGTTGAAAACGAACGCAAAAAACTCGACCGTTATGAAAAGACCTTACGACGCTATGAAACCGCTCGGCCGCCTCCTGGGAGTCTTCGCATTGCTCCTGTCGACCGGCACGATCTGCCTCTGTTGCAGCTCCGATCCCGCTACGCCCGACGCTCCTGCCGAGGAGGGGGAAATTTAGATCCCGACGAACCTGACAAGCTCCCCGATGTCGCCGCCTACAAGGTTCCGGATGTCGTGGAGATGGGCTTCGCCGACACTTTCTTGCTTCCGTGCAGCGGCGCCGGCACCGACGATTACCTGCTGCTGACCGCACGCAGCGATGCCTCCGAAATCCACCGGATGCCGGTGACGGAGGTCGACCAAACGCAGGGGGCCTCCCTGCAAACGCCCGCCGGTTTCATCGGGGGCATGTACGACTTCACCTTCTATAAAAACGGGAAAGCCCTCGACCTGGGCACGGCCTTCGTCGACGTGGTCGACCACACCGACGTGCCGCAGGTACCCGGCAGCACCGTCTACGGCCGCGTGATCGACCATACGGGCAAACCGATCGCGGGCGTTTCGATTTCGGACGGCGTCTTCGTGACCGCCACCGACGACGAGGGGCGTTACTACCTCTCTTCGCTCAAACAGCGAGGCTACGTCTTCATCACCGTCCCCGCCGGATACCGCGCAGCGGTCAACCGCACCATTCCCCAGTTCTTCCGGCGGCTGAGCGGTTCGCCCCAGACCTACGAACAGCGCAGTTTCGTACTGGCGCCCGAAGCCAACGAACGGCACCGCATGATCGTCTTCACGGACACGCATCTGGCCAACCGCACCAACGACATCCACCAGTTCGAAAACGGCTTCAAGGCCGACCTCCGCAAACAGATCGCACAGGCGAAAGCCGAGGGCGTGAGCCTCTACGCCATGGCGCTCGGCGATCTGACGTGGGACGAATACTGGTACAAGAACAGCTACCAGCCGTCGCACTACGTGCGCCAAATGGCCGATCTCGACATTCCGATCTACAACATTCCGGGCAACCACGACAACGATCCCTACGTGGCCGACGATTTCGAATCCGAAAATCCGTGGCGCGAAAATCTGGGCCCTACCTACTACTCCTTCGACATCGGCGACATCCACTACATCCAGCTCGACAACACCCTCTTCACCAACACGGGCGGCGCACAGGGAACCGTCGGGAAACTCGACTATACGGAGGGACTGACGGCCGACCAGCTCCGGTGGCTCGAAGCCGACCTGCAACGGGTTCCGGCAGGAAAACAGTCTTCGTGGGGATGCACATCCAGTTCACGAACCGCTACCGCATCGCCGACGGCAAACTCTCGTGGAGCTATGCCATGCCGGCCGACTGCCGCGCGAAGATGCTCGACCTGCTCGCTCCCTACACCGTCCATTTCGTGACGGGCCATACCCATATCAACTACGCCAACCGCATCACCGAGCGCATGACCGAACACAATATCGCCGCCGTATGCGCCACATGGTGGTGGACGGGCAACTTACACCAACGGCCGCACCCAGATGTGCCGCGACGGCGCACCGGCCGGCTACGGACTCTTCGAGATCGGAACCGCCGGAGCGGACGACGTGCAATGGCATTATCAGGGCATCGGCAAGGCAGCCGACTATCAGTTCCGCGCCTACGACCTCAACCGCTGCCTCATCACGCGCGACAAATATTGCCCCGACATCAAGAACAATTTCGGGACGGTCAGCGCCGAATTCTTCGCGCAGTACGCCAACGGCTACGACCGTCCGCGCTCGGACAACACCGTGCTGATCAACGTCTTCAACTGGAACGAGAAATGGAAGGTGGAGGTGCGCGAAGTCGAGACCGGCAACCGACTCCCCCGTCGAACAGGTCGACACCTACGACCCGCTGCATACGATCCATTTCAACATGAACCGCATGAACACCAATTCGACGGCCATGACCTTCCCGACGCTGCTCACGTCGCACATGTTCGAGGCGGTCTGCTCCTCGCCCACGACCACGCTCGAAATCACCGTGACCGACGAATTCGGCCGCAGCTATACCGAAACGATGTCGCGCCCGCGCGAACTCTACGATATGTCCGTCTCCCCGCAGTGGTAACGGCCGCCGTCCGGACGGAAGCGGAGCGAGGGGGAAGGCTCCGCTCCGACCGGCGGCCCTGCGCGGCGGCAGAGGGCGTCCGCATCCCGATTCATCTCTTCATCTAACCTAATAATTTATCTCACTATGAAAAAACTACTGACCATGTTCGCAATCGTATGCGCGTTCCTCGCGTCGTGCGATTCGGAAGGGGGCGACCTGAACCGCACGCCCCTGCTCAAAGTCGTCGGTCCCGACGGCTCCGATCCGTCGCAGCCGATCTCGATCGACGGCAAGAGCCAGGAGGTGGCCTTCACCGTCCTAGCCACGGCCGACTGGACGGCCGACATCGCGGGCGACGAGGGCTTCGCCCTCTCCGACCGCAGCGGCGCGACGGGCAACACCAAGGTGACCGTCGTAGCGGCCCGCAACCTCAGCGGCGCGACCCGCTCGGCTACCGTGTCGTTCCGTCTCGGCGGCGAGGAGCGTTACGCCTACACGATCTCGCAGACCGAGGAGCAGCCCTATCTCGACGTCGATCCCGCGACGATCTCGATCGTCGGCGACCATACGGAGTTCACCGTCGCCGTCTCGACCAACCAGAGCCCGTGGAAGGTCGAGATCGACAGCCCCGACGGCGACGGCTGGCTCACCCAGCAGTCCAAAGAGAGCGCCTCGATCACCTTCCTGGCCGAAGAGAACACGACGGGCAGGAACCGCACGGCGACGCTCAAATTCGTTTCGGAGCTTCACCCCGAAGTCTTCAACTACGTCACCGTCACGCAGGGGTACGTGGTTCCGGCCCCGACGGCCGACCTGCTCGACGTGGTCTTCGCCGAAGACGGCACCGCGAAGGATGTCTCGGCCATGGGCATGACCGTCGAACTGCTTCCCGACCCGACCCTGTCGACCGTCTTCCTCGAAAAATACGACCGGTACGCCGCACGCTTCACGCGCGAACCGAGCGGTCCTTCGGCCGTGCTGGAAAGCGGATTCTACAAGGTGGAGTACAACGACAACGCCGCCTTCAAGAGCAAACTCGAAGACGGCTACGCGATGGAGGTGCTCCTGCGCCGTTACGACGATCCCAAAAAATTGCAGATCAAACCTTTCGCTTCGAGCGAAGGCGGCGGCGTCAGCATCTGTTTCTGGGCCGACGACTCGAACCAGATCGTCATGGAGACGGGCACGAAGAATGCCACGGGCGGCAACGTGTGGAAAACCGCCAAGAGCGGCGTCACCCCATTGAAGGATGTCTATTACCACATCGTCGCCGTATGGGACAAGGCCGCCGGCACGCAGAAAATCTATGTCGACGGCGAGTTGAAGGCCACCAACAATTCAGCCGGCGGCGAATTCCGCCACATGAACACCAACGTCGACAAACGCTGGTTCGGAATCGGCGCCGACCCCAATCCCAACGACAAGGGGCAGATATCATTCAACGGAGAGGTGGTCATCGCACGCATCTACGACGATCCGATCAACGCCGATCAGGTTCACGCCCTCTGGAAACTCGTGAAGTAACTAACCCAAATACGAACGCGATATGAAAAATCGAAAACAGATATTCGCAATCATGGCCGCAGGACTGCTCGCGCTTCCCTTCGGCACGGCTCACGCCGCAGAAACGCCGGTGCACGACACCTCGCAGGCCGCACTCGCCCAATCGCAGCTGCGCGACGTCACGGGGCGCGTCACCGACCGTGCGACCGGCGATCCGATCGTCGGCGTCACGGTGGCCAACAACTCGACCGGTTCCGGAACGGTGACCGATGCCGCCGGAGCCTTCACCGTAAAGGCAGCCACGGGACAGCTGCTGACGATCTCCTGCGTGGGCTATACCTCGTGGACGGTCAAGGTGCCCGCCTCCGGCGCGATCGACGTGGAGCTGAGCGAAGACGCGCAGCAGCTCGACGACGTAGTGGTCGTGGGCTACGCCACGCAGAAGAAGATCAACGTCACGGGCGCCGTCTCGTCGATCTCGGGCAAGGAGCTGGCCCAGCGGCCCGTGGTCTCAACCATGCAGGCGTTGCAGGGCATCGACCCCTCGCTCAACATCAGCATCGACTCGGGCAACCCCACGGCAGGCAACAGCCTCAACATCCGCGGCGTGCCCTCCATCAACGGCGGTTCGCCGCTGATACTGGTCGACGGCGTGCCGGGCGTCTCGCTGCGGCTGGTCAACGCCGCCGACATCGAGTCGATCTCGGTGCTCAAAGACGCTTCGGCAAGCGCCATCTACGGCGCCAAGGCTTCGGCCGGCGTGATCCTCGTCACCACCAAGAAGGGTGCGGCGGGCAAAGCCACGGTGAGCTACTCCAACAACATCGGCTGGACGCAGCCCACGACGCCCACCGACTTCATCACCAACGGCTACGACTACGCCACGATCGTCAACGACCTCTACTTCTCGCGTTACGCCTACAACGCCTTCAACTACACCGACGCCGACTGGGCGGCGCTCGAAGCGCGTCGTTACGACACCACCGAACACCCCGACCGGCCGTGGGTCGTGATCGGCGACGACGGCAAGTACCACTACTACGGCAACTTCGACTGGTACCACAGCATCTACAACACCAACCGCTTCCATCAGGAGCACAACCTCTCGCTCTCGGGCGGCGGCAAGGACGTCAACTACTACGTCAGCGGCCGCTACTACCAGCAGGACGGCGTGCTGGGCGGCAACATGATCCGGAACAAGGAGAACTACAAGAACTACTCGTTCCGCGCCAAGTTCGACGCACAGCTCTTCAAATGGGCCAAGTGGTCGACCAACGCCTCGCTCAACGCCGTGAACCAGAAGTATCCGGGGCCGCTCAACGAGGCGCAGACCATCGCCGCGCTCGAAGAGAACGTCGCGCCGATGTTCGTTCCCTACAACCCCGACGGTTCGATCGTGATGTATCCCGCCGACCTGCGCAACGTGGCGCTGGGCAAGGGACGCACGGCGGCACTGGCCGACCCCACGAACAAGCACACGATCGAGAACCTCTCGCTGACGCTCTCGAACAGCCTGCAACTCAAACTCCACAAGGATCTGACCTTCGATGCCAGCTACAACATCAACAACTACCGCCGCCTCTACAAGGATCGCACGGCGGCGAACATCTCTCTCGACGCCGTGGGCGTGACCAAGACCACGACCCACTACCAGAAGGACACCTACCGCGAACGCCCCTACGAGTACACCTACCACAACGTCGACGCCTACTTCACCTACGAACACAGCTGGAACAAGGAGCACAACTTCAAGGCGGTCGCGGGTATGAACTACGAAAAATACCGACTCGTGGACAACATCGTCGAGCAGTTCGGACTGGGCAGCGACCAGATCGATTCGTTCAACTCGGTCAACGACGACACCTACTGGCTCGTACAGCAGGATATCTCGGCCTACAAGACGCTCGGTTTCTTCGCCCGCATCAACTACGACTACAAGGGCAAGTATCTCTTCGAAGCCTCGATGCGCGCCGACGGCACGTCGCGCTTCGCCAAAAAGGATCGCTGGGGCTACTTCCCCTCGGTGTCGGCCGGCTGGCGTTTCACCGAAGAGCGGTTCATGGAGGGCGTCCGCCACTGGTGGGACAACGGTAAGATCCGCCTGTCGTACGGTGCGCTGGGCAACCAGCAGGTGAGCAACTACCTCTACCTGCAAACGATCGGTACCGGCACGCTCAACTACCTCTTCGACGACAGCGGCAAAGCCAGCTATGCATCGGTATCCGATCCCATGTCGTCGAACCTCACGTGGGAGACGGTCTATACCTACAACCTCGGCCTCGACCTGAGCTTCCTGCAAAACCGCCTTTCGTTCACGGGCGATTTCTTCATCCGCGACACGAAGGACATGCTCACGCAGTCGCTGACGCTGCCTTCGGTCTACGGCGCGGCGACGCCGACCGAGAACTGCGCCGACCTGCGCACCAAAGGGTGGGAGCTCTCGATCACGTGGCGCGACCAGTTCAAGCTGGGCGGCAAACCCTTCCACTACGCCCTGACGGGTCAGATCGGCGACTACCAGACCGAAATCACGAAGTACAACAACCCCACGAAGCTCTTCGACAGCTACTACGAAGGCAAAAAGCTGGGCGAAATCTGGGGCTACCACGTGCCGAAACTCTTCGACACCGACGAGGAGGCCGCCGCCTACCAGGTGGCGATCAACAACAGTTCGAACGTCTACCAGCGCGTCTACAACATGCAGAACAACCTGGGCAGGCTGATGGCCGGCGACGTGATGTTCGAGGACCGCGACGGCAGCGGCTCGATCGGCACGGGCGCGGGGACGGTCGACGATCCGGGCGACATGATGATCATCGGCAACACCACGCCGCGTTACAGCTACTCGTTCCGCATCGAAGCGAGCTGGAACGGATTCGACATCTCGGCCTTCTTCCAGGGCGTCGGCAAGCGCGACTGGTATCCGACGGCCAACAAGGACGATATCTACGGCGCCAACCAGTTCTGGCAGCTCTACGGCTACACCATTCCGTCGTTCATCACCTACGACTTCATGGACGACGTGTGGAGCGAACAGAATCCGGGCGGCTACTTCCCCCGCCTGCGGCCGATCCAGAGCTACAACGGCGGCCCGCTGGGACAGAACAACGACCGCTACCTGCAAAGCGTGGCCTACCTGCGCTTCAAGAACCTTACGATCGGCTACACGCTGCCGGTGCTGAAAAAGTACCTCTCGAAGCTGCGCATCTACGTCTCGGGCGAGAACCTCTGCTACTGGTCGCCGCTCAAAAAGCACTGCAAGCTCATCGATCCCGAGCTGGCGATTTCCAGCGGCACCTACAAGGGCGGAACGGGAACGGGCTACACCATGCCCCGCACCTTCTCGTTCGGCGTCGACATCACCTTCTAACAACTTCAAGCCGGAAAGAATATGAAAATCATCTGTAAAATCTTAGCTTTCGGAACCATCGCACTGAGCGTCGGCGGCTGCGACCTGACGATGCTCCCCGAACACGAGCTTTCGCCCGAACAATATTTCCAGAACGAGTCCGATCTCACCCTGTGGAGCAACCAGTTCTACAACGACAACCTCGAATCGGCCGACATCGGCATCAACGACGCCGACGACAAGATCGACAACGGGCTGAGCGACTACATCACCGGCAGCCGCAACGCCGCCTCGCAGACCTGGTCGTTCAGCGCACTGCGCAAGATCAACTACCTGCTCGAACACCTCGACCAGTGTCCCGACCGAGCGCTGGCCACCAAATACGAGGCCGTGGCCCGGTTCTTCCGCGCCTACTTCTACTTCCTCAAAGTGCGCACCTACGGCGACGTGCCCTATTACGACCACGTGCTCGGCTCGACCGACGCCGACGTCTACAAGGCGCGCGACGACCGCGGCTACGTGATGGACCGCGTGCTGGAAGATTTCGACTTCGCGGCCCGAAACCTTCCGGGCACATGGGAGAGCGGCAACACCCGCGTGACGAAATGGGCCGCGCTGGCCTACGCCAGCCGCGCAGCGCTCTACGAGGGGACGTTCCGCAAGTATCACGGCATGGCCGACGCCGACAAATACCTCCGGCAGGCGGCCGCCACGGCCAAGGAGTTCATCACCGACTCGCCCTTCTATCTCTACGAGGAGGGAACGGAACCCTACCGCGAACTTTTCTACTCGGAGAACGCCAAGACCTGCGAGGTGGTGCTCTGCCGACGCTACGACAAAGCCTTCGGCATCTCGCACTCGGTGCCCTACAACATCAAGTTCGGCCGCACGAGCCTCACGCGCCGCTTCATGAACCACTACCTCATGGCCGACGGCTCGCGCTTCACCGACAAGGAGGGCTGGGAGACGATGCCGTACAGCGAGGAGACGCAGGGCCGCGATCCGCGCATGGCGCAGACCGTCCTCTGTCCGGGCTACAAGCAGGTGGAGGCCACGACCGTCACGCGCAACACCCTCTCGTCGCACACCGGCTACGAACCGATCAAGTTCGTCGGCACGGCCGCCAACTCGACCACGTCGGGTGCCGCGAGCAGCGACTGGATCCTGATGCGTGCCGCCGAAGTCTACCTCAACTACGCCGAGGCAGTGGCCGAATTGGGAACGATCACGCAGAACGACCTCGAAATCTCGGTCAACCTGATCCGCAAACGCGCGAAGATGACCGGCATCGATCTCACGAAGGCCGACGCTTCGCCCGATCCCTACCTGCTCGAATGTTATCCCAACGTGACGAAGAGCGCCCACACGGGCGTCATCCTCGAAATCCGCCGCGAGCGCACCGTCGAACTGGTCATGGAGCCCCCTACCGTTCGTGGGACCTCTTCCGCTGGAACGAGTGCAAGCAGGCGCTCAACCACTACCGGCCCTACTACGGCTGTTACATCGCCGGTGCGGGAACCTACGACATGGATAACGACGGCACGCCCGATCTGGAACTCTACATCGACGAGGCGACCTCCTCCTGCCCGACGAAATTACAGATCGGCAAGGGAGGTGATTCTCAGCGAGGAGACCAAAGGCTACATCGTCGGCTACCCGGGCGTCGTCCACGGCCGGAACTGGGACGACGCGCGCGACTACCTCTGGCCCATTCCCGCCGCACAGCGCACGCTGAACCCTGCGCTGACACAGAACCCCGGCTGGGACGACGGCCTGAACTTCTGACGCAACGACCGTCGGGAGACGATTCACCCGAAGGAGGAAACCGCGACGGTTTCCTCCTTTTTCGTCGCGGCGATCTCCCTCCGGGAACCAGCGGCGGAGCAACAAAAACGGTCGAAACCGCCGTCAACTCGCTTTTTTTTACTATTTTCGCACGACAGCCCTCCCGACCCGTGCGGGGTACGCCGGGGCGAAAAACGACTGTCGAATACAAACGCATGAAACCGCTCCCTCTCCTTCTCGCCGTCCTGCTCTTCGGCATCGGTACGAGTTGTACCGACCGTACCGATCGCCATCAGAAGGCGCTCGAAGAGCTCGACCGTATCATCGAACGGCGCGACACATACGGCCGCACGAAGAATCTCCGCATCGCAGCGCGGCGCGACGAACTCGCCGCAGCGAAAGACCCGCGCAAACGGATCGCCCTGGCGGAGGAGATCTACAAGGAGTACTACAACTACGACATCGACTCGGCCTACCACTACGCCCGCAGAATGCTCGCCCTGGCCCAAAGCTACGGCGACGGCACGCGGATCAACTGTGCACGGGTCTATCTGGCCAAAACCGTTCTCAACGGCGGCATGTACGGCGAAGCCTTCCGCATCCTGCATCAGGTCGACACGACCCGTCTGGCGCCGGAAAACAAGAGCGAATACTACAACGTCTACCGCTCCTACCTCTCCAAACAGCTCTCCGGCGCCGATCCCGCGCTCAAAGCCCGTTACCGCGATTCGCTGCAATTCTACAACGTGCTGCGCATCCGCAATCTGCCGGAAGGCTCCGTCCCGCGCAAGGAGCTCGAAGCCATGATGTACTGCAAGGCGGGGGAAGCCCGCAAGGCGCTGGATCTGCTCCTGCCCGAATACGAAGCCGGCATCGAAGACACGCACCTGCGGGCGATGGTCGCCTACCGGCTGGCGCTCATCTACGAACAGCTGGGCGACGCCGACCGCCGCAAGGAGTACCTGATCCGTGCGACGGCCGACGACCTGCGCACCCCCGTGCGCGAGGGCATGGCACTCTACACGCTGGCAGGGCTGCTGCTCGAAGAGGGCGACGTGGGCGCGCCAACCGCTATATCAACTGCTCGATGGAGGATGCCCTACTGCAACTACCGTTCGCGGATGCAGCAGTCGTCCGAGATGGTGCAGCAGATCGCAGGCGCCTACATCGACTCGCTCGACGCCAAACGCCGCGCGATGGGCTATGTCACGATCGTCGTCAGCCTGCTGGTCGTCGTGCTGCTGGGAAGTTTCTTCACGATCCTGGTCTACTACCGCAAAATCCGGCAGATCAGCGCCGCACGGCTCGAAATGAACCACCAGCTCCGGGAGCTGAACGAACATATCCGCAGCATCAACGGCGAACTGCGCGACGCCAACAACATCAAGGACGAATACGTCGGCCACTACCTCTCCCTCTGCTCCCGCTACATCGTCCGCATCAACGACTACCGCAAACTGTTGTTGAAGGTCTACAAGGACGGCGACTGCGACGCCCTGATACGGGAGTTGCGCACCAAGAACCCCGCCGACGCCGAATACAAAGAGTTTCTGGCGATCTTCGACGAGACCTTCCTGCACCTCTTCCCCGATTTCGTGGCGCACGTCAACCGGCTGATGACCGACGCGGAGCGCTTCTCGCCGCGTCAGCCCCGGACGCTGAATACCGAGCTGCGCATCCTGGCGTTGATCCGGCTGGGAGTGACCCACAGCGCCAAGATCGCCGCGATCCTCAACTGTTCGGTCGCCACGATCCACACCTACCGCGCGCAGCTGCGCAACGCCGCGATCGGCGACCGCAACGCCTTCGACGACGCGATCCGCCGCATCGACATCGCCGGTGCGGAACCGTCGCAGACGGCCTGACGGCGGCACGATGCCCCTCTGCTCGGCACACTCGTGCGGCACGCCCCTTCCCCGTTCGGCTCCCTGCGCGGCACACGGCGGAAAATCGCGCGACGATTTTTCGTCGCGCAACCGGCTGCGGATCAGGATTCGTTACCCGAAGGTAAGTTGCTTACCCGAAGGTAAGTACTTGTTTTTACGATTCCCCGCCCTATCTTTACATCATGCGGGCCCGTCGGGGCCCGTGCAGTCAACGTTTTCGTTAAGCCGAGCGCAGAGCCGAACGCAGTTCGGGCTATGCCGAGGCGAGAAATGGAGCATGAAAATGAACGTTTTCGCCAAGCCGAGGGCAGAGCCGAACTTATTCAGGCTATGCCGAGGCGGGAAAACGACTGTTGAAAACAAACGAACCTTTAAAATCGCACAATCATGGCAAAGAAAGCAGCTGTTCTGGTCGTCGATCCGGTCAACGGAGCGGGACTGTTCCACTATCTGGAAGCATTTTTCGAGAACGGGATTCCGTTCCGCACGTTCGCGGTGGCCGAGACGCCGCAGGTGACGACCAACTCGGGCGTCGCCCTCCGCCTCGACGACACGGTGTCCCGTCTCGCGGGCCGCGAGGAGGAGTACGATGCGCTGGTCTTCGCCTGCGGCGACGCCATGCCCAAATTCGCCGAGAACGCCGACAAGCCCTTCAACCGGGAGATGCTCCGCATCATGAAGCGCTTCGCCGAGCAGGGTAAACCGATGATCGGCCACTGCGCCGCAGCGCTTCTCTACGACAACCTGGGCATCGCCCGGGGACGACGCGTAGCACTGCATCCCTTCCTCAAAACGGTGGTGCGGGAGTGCATCCCCACCGACGACAAGGCGGTCGTCGACGGGAATTTCTACACCGCACAGACCGAGAAGTAGACATCCTGATCCAGCGGCAGGCCATGTTGCAGGCAATAGACCAGCCGGTAGTCCATGATGAAGTCCATGCCGCCGTGACCGCCGACCTCGCGGGCCTTGGCCTCGATGTCGAGGACGATCGGGTCTTTGTACCGCGCCATCAGCGCCTCACGCACCTCCTTCGACACGAAACGGTGGGCGTTCAGGTTCTCGTGGTCGGGCACGCCCGAATCCGCAAGCTGGTCGGGGTTGAAGGCATAGCCCTGAACGGGGTATTTGTTGGCGAATCCCTTCGTGCCGGTCAGCTGGTACATGCGGCTGTACGGACGGGGCGTGTAGACATTGTGTTCGAGCAGGATCGTGCGGCCCTTCTCGGTCTTGATCAGCGTCGTCGTATGGTCGGCGTTGGCGAATTCTTCAGCGCCCAGCTTCTCGCGGGCGAGTTTCAGCCCGTTGACCGAGCGGGTGTCCATCGCCACCAGGCAGTTCATCTTGTCGCCGCGGTGGATGTCGAGCAGCTGGCAGGCGGGACCGAGGCCGTGCGTGGCGTAAACGTCGCCGCGGTGATCCCGGTTGAATTTCAGACGCCAGCTGTCCTGATAGTAGTCCCAGAAAGCGTCGAGGTCGTGGATATACGCACCTTCGACATGGAGAATGTCCCCGAACAGTCCCTGCCGGGCCATGTTGAGCGTCGTCATCTCGAAGAAATCGTAAACGCAGTTCTCGAGCATCATGCAGTGGGAAAACCGCAGACGAGAAGAAGTGCTGTACGAAAGAGCGTTTTCATGAGAAAGAGGTTTTTCAGGGTTCTGTTCACAAAGTTAGAAAAAATTCATTACCTTTATCCTACCGGACGGGAAAACCGAAGGCGGAGTCCGCGACTTCTCCGCAATTCCCGGATACGGTTGCCCAAACCCTCTACCGCATGAAACGAATAGCCGAACAATTCCGTCTCGACGGCGCCGTGCAGTCGGTCGCCACGCTGGGCGAAGGATTCATCAACGACACCTACATCATCACGACCGAACGTGCGCGGTACGTCCTCCAACGCAAAAACCGCAACGTCTTCACCGACATCCCCGCCATGATGCGCAACATCGAGGGCGTAACCTCCTTTCTCAGGGAGAAGGTACGCCGCGCCGGCGGCGATCCGCGGCGCGAAGTGATGACCGTCATCCCCACGCACGACGGAGCGCTCTATTACGAGGATGCGGCGGGCGACTATTGGGCCGCGACGCTCTTTATCGAGGATTCGGTGACCTGCCAGTCCGCCTCGACCCCCGAACTGGCCCGCTGCGGCGGCGAAGGCATCGGCCGCTTCCAGCGAATGCTGGCCGACTACGGCGAACCGCTGGCCGACATTCTGCCCGGCTTCCACGACATCCGTTTCCGCTTCCGGCAATGGGACGATGCCCTCGCGCGCGACGCCGCGGGACGCCGTGCGTCGGTGGCACGCGAAATCGAATGGATCGAATGCCGCCGCGACGAGATGCTCCGCTTCTGGCAGCGGGTCGAAACGGGCGAGATCCCGCGCCGCGTGACGCACAACGACACGAAGATCAACAACATCCTCTTCGACCGCCAGGGGCGGGTGCTCTGCGTGATCGATCTGGACACGGTGCTGCGCAGCCCCTGCTTCAACGACTTCGGCGACGCGATCCGCACCTACGCCAACCACGGCCGCGAAGACGACGAAAACCTCGACGACGTATGGCTCGACATGACCATGTTCCGCGGCTTCGCCGAGGGCTACCTCTCGGAGGCGCGCGCCTTCCTCACGCCGGCCGAAACCGACGCACTCGCCTTCTCGGTACGCTACATCACCTACGAACAGGTGCTGCGCTTCCTGATGGACTATCTCGACGGCGACACCTACTACAAGATCAAGTCGCCCGACCACAACCTCGTCCGTACGCGGGCGCAGTACGCACTGCTCCGCAGCGCCGAGGAGCGTTACGACGCGATGCGAGCGATCGTCGCCGAACTGGCCGCACGGCCCTGACCGCCGGAACGGACAAAAACGGGGACGACCCAGACGAATTCACCCCGGCGCAGATCGTTGCGCCGGGGTGAATTTCTGTCGGACGATACGCCCGCCTCAGTAGCGCACGGCCAGCAGATCGGCCGCGGCACGGACGACCGAAGCCGTATCGCCCTCCTGCTGCGCCCGTTCGGCCGCTTTACGCGCCTTCCGTTCGGCCTTCGCCGCCCTGCGTTCGGCTTTTTGCGGATCGCCCCCTCGCTGCGCTCGGTAGCCTCTTCGATCTGCTCGGAGGTCGCCGACGCCTGCTCGCGGAGCTGCTGCTCCCTGATACGAAGCTCCTGCTGCTCCGTGAGCGGCTCCTGCGACGGACAGCACGCCGCATTCACCCGAATGCAATCGCGCTGGCGCAGCCCTCGTTTCCCCATCGGCACGCCGATGCCCAGATTGAAGTTCATCCGCCCCTGCTTGATGGGAATCCACTGCGCGCTCTTCTTGGTCAGCAACACGTCGGTAGCGACATAGAAATTGATCCAGCCCGGATTGAGGTTCAGTCCCAACCCCAATGCGCTGGCCCGATTGTCGATGAACGAATAGCTGCCCGAAAGCCCGAACCAGCGCATGGGCTGGAAGTTGACCGAAGCGGTCAGGTTGTGCAGCGCCGCATAGTCGTACTTGTGAATCTGGTACAACGCTCCGAAACCGACGCGCCGGTCCCACAGCCGGTATTCGGCGCCGAGATTCATCGTGTAATGGAGCATCCGCGTCGCGCTCTCTTCGTCGACCTGCTCGAACTTCAACTCGCCCAGATCGAAATCGATGTCGGCAACCCCCGACGCATCGACCTGCGCACCGTCGAAGGTCAGCCTCCGGCTTACGGTGCCGTGCATCGAACTGGCCTTGTTCCACGCGATGAAACCGATGTCGTTGATCGCCGCCGAAACCAGCAGGTTCGGGATCGGCTCGTAGGTCGCACCGATGTCGAAGGCCGCACCGTAGCCGGCGGGCTTGAACTTCGCGTCGAACTCCATGTCGTCGAGCTGGTAGTAATTGCGGTAGACCCCGTCCTGTCCCGCCTCCTGACGGGTGGGGATGGTCAGCAGGTTGCTGTTGACCTCCAATTCGCCGACGGCCTCGGCATACCACTCGTTCTCGCCGAGCGAGACGTTGAACTGCGTGAAATAGGACTTGGCACGGGCCAGCCCGACCAGAAACTTCACGCGCGCACCGACATAGAACTTCTCGCCGATAGGAAACGAGTAGTTGAACCCGGCTTCCGCATAGGCATCCGAACTGAGGCCCAGATTGCGTACCTGCGCGCTCTCGCCCGTCTTGAAGAAGTGGAACAGCTCGTAGGGGAACTGCGTCGAAACGCTCGTGCGCAGATTGAGGTCGAACGACCAGAAGTGCTTGCGGTTGGCGGTATAAGCGCCGAAACCGAGCAGATTGACCCGAATGTCGGCATTGACCAGATTTTCCGAATGGAGATCCGAAAGGGCGTCGGCCGACGAGACCGACGGACTGAGCAGCGTCACCAGCCTGCCGTCGCGGCGGAAGAGCAGGTGGTCGAGCGACGTGTTGCCGCCCGCCGTCACGGCCAGACCGCCCAGTACCGGAATATTGAAATAACCCCGTTGCGGAGCCAGCGCGGGGTTCATCTGCGAACGCAGGGGTACCCCCTCCATGAAATACAACGTGGGATTCTGCGCCGCTGCGCCCGTGCAAACGAGAACGGCGGCCAGCGTATAGAGCAATTTTTTCATGGCTGTCACTAAACGTTAAAGATTAAACCGCCCTTCTTGCGAACTTTCAGGTTGATGGTAATTCCTGTCCGAGATCGAGCGAACGCCCGGGATAGTAGTTTTCCAGCTGCATGTTCAGTTCGATGCGGGTCTCCTGGTCGAAGATGACCGTCAGCGCATCCGCAGAGACGGACGTCTCCTCGATTTCGACGGGCGCCTCCGCCGTCGGGAAGACGGTAAAGGAAGGAAAGCTGAACAACGTGCGGTCGCTACCCTCCACCTCGGCCTCGAACGACGGTTCTGCCGAGAAGGAGACCGGCAGGTCGGTCGCAATATCGCCGAAGAGCGACAACGAGGTTTTCGATTCGTCTCCGCCGACGATCATGTCGCGCACGTCCGCCCCCACGTCGATGCCCGAAAGGACGAAGGGCCGGACATCTATCCGAAGGTTCGTCGTCAGGTAACGGGCGGCGAACAGTTCGATATTCTCCCAGATCAGATCGTGCGTCGCCTGCTGGTGGTAGACGGTCCTGAACGCCGCGATATACCCGCCTCGTCCACATCGACAGGGGAGATAATCGGGGAGAAAATCCTCCCTATACTCCGCATAGATCTGTCGGGCGATCTGTTCGAGCTTCCGGTCCGAAGCATCGGCGTCGATCTCCTCCTGCAAGGCCGTCAGCAACGTCTGCACATAGGCCTGTTGCGCCTGCTGTCCGTCGCCGCCGGTAAGCCGTTTCACGTCGACCGCCTCCGCGCCGTCCGGCAGCCGGTTCGGCAGCCAGACATCGGCTTCGGCCAGGATACCGTCGAGATCCCCCCTGTTCGTTCACGATGTCCGCGACGGCGACCCTCAGCGTCATCAGCGGGCAGGTGAAGACCGAGTTTTCGTCTCCGATGCCGATGTCGTCCGTATCGATGTCCGACAGATCGTAGTCGTTGTCGATACATGACACCGCAAGTAGGGAGAGGGTGAAAATCGTCAAAAATTTCCTCATGTGTTGTGCGTTTAAATAATAATAGTAAGTATAGATTGCGGGGCAAATATAGGAAATTTTGACACAACAGCGAACCTTTCGACCAATTTACGCATTCTTTCCGGGAAACCGCCGGATAAAATAAGGCCCTGGTTTGCAGCAGCCCGTCCGCACTCCCGTCGGCATCCGTCCCGATCAGTCGAGCAGTCCCCGTTCGGCGGCGTAACGCACGGCCTCCATCGAGTTGTCGGCACGGAGTTTCTCCAAAATGCGTTGCCGATGCGTGTTGACCGTATGTACGCTGATCGAGAGTTCGACAGCGATCTCTTTGCTCAACCGGCCCCTACCTATGAGCCGCAGAATTTCGCGCTCGCGCTCCGATAATGGATCGGACGATGCCCCGCCTCCTGCGAAAGGCAGTGCCCGACCACCCCGGAAATCGAACAGCTGGCTGCGTACCCCGTCAAAGAGCCTTGATTGGGCGACATATCCAGCACGCTCAGCGTCAGCCAGATATTCCCTCTCCGATCGCATTCCAAAACCTGGAACTGCTCTACGACCCGCACATACCGGCCGCCGATTTCAATCCGGTACTCAGTAAGGAATTTTCCGTTATCGATCAGCTCCTTATGCCCGAGCATGAACCGCAGGCAATCGATACCGTTGCGGTGGACGTCCGGCAGGTCGTCGGGATGAATCCGCGCGGAAAAATAGTCGGAATCCTCCGAAGCGATCCGATCCATGTCGTAACGGAACAGGTCGGGGAAATTGTACGAACTGAAAACATGCCGCCGTCGATACATGTCGAAAACCGTGATCCCGCTATTGACCACCTGCGAAAGCTGCGTCAACCGCGCCACATGGCGATCGAGCACCGCATAGTCCAGCTCGCCGGCATCGAACCGCTGCATATCCAGCAGAGCCTCGAACTCCCGTTGCATTGTCTTCATTAATGATAAATCAGTATTGATCCGCAGGGGAAGACCCCCGACCTTTGCAGAGACAAAAGTAATATTTTCCAATTTAAACCCATCTTGTCATGAAAAAAATCGTGTCGACTTTCCTGCTGCTTTTCGCCGTATGCGGCGCATCGGCCCAACTGCATGTCGACCTTCGTGTCGGTGCGTCTGCCTCGATGCTGAGCGAGCAACACCTAAAACTGGGATTACGCGGCGGAGTGAATATCGGGTATCTTTTCGACGAACATTTCGGACTCCGAACCGGTCTCTGCTACGTCATGAAAGGCGCTACGACGTCGAGCGACGTTTTCGACTATGCAAGCGACCGTGCCACGCGACTCTCCTACATCGATCTGCCGGTCGAGGCGACGGTCGGATTCCGACTTTCGCCGACATCGCGCTTCGATCTCCACGCCGGTCCCTACCTCTCCCGACTGTTGCGTGCCAAGGTTCCACGAACGGCTCCGTACACGATCCGCAACTGGGACACGGGCATCTGTATCGGGTTCGATTTCATCGTCGGACACTTCGTCATCGGCCCCGAAGTGCAATACGGCTTGCTGCGAGTTACCTCCTCCGGCAATGAACACAATATCGGCTATTCGTTCACCGTCGGCTATCGTTTCTGAAACCGGAAATTCCAACACGCGAGGGGCGTTTTCGGATTCGAAAACGCCCCTCGCCTAATATCGATCGTCGGCTACTGTTGCTGCGCGGCGATCTGCTGCTCGGCCTGTTCCATGAGTTTCTGCGCCTGCTTCTCGGCGGCCGACACCAGCGCGTCGCCGCTGGCCTGCGCCGCGATCCTGGCCAGTTTGCCCGACGCCTTCCCGACGAGTTTGTCGCGCTGCGCCCTGGCCTCCTCGACGAGCTTATCGCCTTTGGCCTTCGCATCGGCGCGGATCTCGTCGGCCGATTTGCCCTCGGACGATCCGACCGACAGGCCCAGTTTCTCACCGATCGCATTGCTCACGGCGTCCTTCACGGCATTCTTCACGTCGAGCGTGATCTTCGGCGACGAGAAACTGCCGCCGATGCCGACGTCGACCGCCGTAAGAATACCGCCCGCCGATCCTTCGGGCAGCGTCACCCGGGCCGTGTAGTCGATCGTCTGATCCAGCCCCGTCGAACCCGACAGGTTGAGCGAAATACCGCCCACGCTCAGATCGAAGGGCTGCGTGGCGATGCGCCCGTCGCGGATCGTGAAACGGATGTCGACATCCTTCGCCTCGATGCGGCGCAGGGCGTCGTTTTTGAGCGCTGCGGCCAACTGGTCGAAGACGGCGATATTCTGCACGCGGATGTTCTTCGAACGGATCGCCCCGTCGGCCTGCAAGGTCGCATAGTCGGGATCCATCGTCTGCGTCAGGCGGGTCGCCAGATCGAGCGACATCGAGTAGTCCCCGCCCGTCTTCTCGAACAGGGGCACCATGCGGCGCACGACGTCCAGCTGGTCGAAGGTCGTCGAGAACGACGCATCGGCGATCTCGGCCTTCAACTTCAACGCCGGCCGCTGCGCGTCGGCTGCCGTCGAGTAGCTGCCCGAAGCCGACATCCGGCCGCCGAAGGCATTCATCGCCAGCCGGTTCATCGATACAGTCCCCTTCGCCACGGTCAGCGAACCGGTGAAATCGTCGAGCACCATTTTCTGAAACAGTATCTTTTTCAGCGACGCACCGAGTGCCAGATCGAGGTTCTGCGGCACGACGACGGCACGCATCGCCGCCGTATCGGCCGGAGCGGCGGCCGCACCGGTATCGGCCGAAGCCTCCGAAGCGTCGCCCAGCAGTTCGTTGAGATCGAGCAGCGACGAACGGACGTCGAGCCGCCCGCGCAGCGTCTGGTCGCGCAGGAGATAGCCGATATAGTTCGACAGCGTGCCCGACGCTTCGATGTCGCTGCGCCCCACCGTGACGCCCAGCTCCGAAAGGGTCAGCGCCGCAGGGCTGACGCTCATCGCGGCGCGGCGCACCTTCACTTCGGGCAATCCCGCGAGTGCCGCCGTAACCCCTTCGACGGTGAGCCGCCCCGAAGCCGCGATCGCCTCGTAACGCTCCCGCTCGATGTCGGACATCCGCCCCCGACGCCTGCATGTCGGCCGTCACGACGCCCGCCAGCGCGATCGAATCGCCCAACGGATAGACCTCCTTCACAGCCCCCAGATCGACCTTGCCGGCAGCCGCCGCCTTGAAGCGCAGGTCGCTCATCGGCGTTGCGGCCGAGAACGAGCCGCGCAGCGCGTTGCCCGCCATCGTCAGCGCGAAGGTCGGCACGTCGACGGTCGTGGCGTCGGCCGTCCCGCCCGGATTGGCCGCCCTGGCATCGATCGTAATGCCCGTCACGGCCTTGGGCAGCGAGGCGTATTTGAAGCTGCCGTCGCGCACGGCCAACGTCGTTTCGAAGGCCGGCAGCCGGTCACCCGCCAGCACGCCTTTGGCCCATGCGTCGAGCGTCAGCTGCCCCGAAGCGGTCAGGTTCTCGAAATCGCGCGTGTAGAAGGCCGGAACCAGCGACAGGACGTCGCGGAACCCGACTTTCGAACTGTTGACGCGCACGTCCATCTCGGTGCGGTCGTCCGCCAGCGCCACCCAGCCGTCGAGGCTCAGAGCAATCGCATTGAGGCTCAATCTGTTGTCGGAGAAAGTGAAACGCTTGTTTTTCAGATCGGCGTCGAGCGTGACGTCGGCCGTCAGATCGGCGTCGCGCAGCAGCGCCACCCCGCCGGCCGCATACGAGAGGCGATGCGCCTCCAACCGCAGGTCGAGGTCGCTGCGCTCGCCCGACAGGTCGCCGCTCAGACGCAGGTCGAGCGGATCGACACCGGCGCGCATTCCCGTCGAGTCGTCCTCATAGCGGACGACGGCCTCCGACAGACGCACGTCGCGCATCCGCAGACGGAAGGCCGACGGTTCGTCCGCCTCGGCCGGCTCCTTCTCCTCCGCCGGTTCGTCCGAAGGTTTCATCACGTCCCAGTTCACGCTGCCGTCGGCGAGTTTGCGCGCATGCAGATGCGCCTTGTCGACGAGCAGTTTGGTCACCTCGTAGCCCGAATCGCCAAAGAGCGACATCAGGTCGACGACCACCGAGATGCGCCCGACCGAAGCCAGCGTATCCCCTTCGAACGGCGCGGCGCAGACGACCGTCAACCCCTCCAACTCGACCGAAGCGTGCGGGAAATGGCGCAGCAGGCTCAGGTCGAGCGAACGGAAATCGACTTCGGCGGTGAGCAGTTCGCCCGCCTCTTTCTTCACGATGTCGCCCACCTTCGATTTGAGTGCGAGCGGCACGACGAGCGCGACGGCGATGAGCACGACCGCCACGATCGCAACGATTTTCAGAAACTTTTTCATACGATGGAATTTTAGGAGACCCGCAAGTCCCGCATTCTTCTACCTACTCGGCCGAGGTCAGCAACCCCGCCGTAATCTGCCGCCGCATCCGCACGAGCCACGCCGCACGCCGCACGCGGCCCGTCAGGCAATAGCCGAGGGCGATCCCCAGCGTGGCGCACCACTTGGCCGCCTCGCCCGTCCACAAGCGCAGCAGACCGCCGTCGATCGCGGCCCGCGTGCGCTGGCTCACGCCGATATTGCGGCACAGACGGTCGAAATAGCCGCGTGTGAGCTTCGACGGCGGGATGATGTGGTACATCACCGCCCCGGGCACGTACCAGCACTGTTCGCCGCCGCGCCGCAGCCGTGCGAACAGGTCGCTCTCCTCGCCGCCCAGCAGCCGCGCGCCGCGCCGTCCCAGTTGCGGGTCGAACGCTCCGTAGCGCCCCAGCGCCGTGCGGCGCAGCGCCATGTTCCCTCCGCCGGGAATCCGCCCGCGCGGGAAGGGACGGGGCGTCGGCCCCAGATCGATCGGGTTGGCGATCGGCCGTTCGGTATAGCGCGACATCCACGCGGGACGCCCTGCGGGATACTCCGCTACGATGGGGCCGCCGGCCGACGCCACCGAGGGGTGCGCATCGAAAAAGGCGATGTATGCGGCGATGAACTCCGGCACGATGCGCTCGTCGTCGTCGATGATGGCCACGATGTCGCCCGTCGTCTCGGCGATGCCGCGGTTGCGGGCCCACGAAAGGCCCTGCCGCGTCTCGGACACCCGCCGCAGCGGCAGCCCGGGATGCGCCGAGAGAAACTCCTCGAAACGCGCGGCCGTATCGTCGGTCGAATTGTTGTCCACCACCACGCACTCCCACTCGGCCGTGGGCGCCGTCTGCGCGGCGACCGACCGCAGCGTCGTGAGCAACTGCTCCGCACGGTTGTAGGTGGCGACGATGAGCGAAAGGCGCGGCATACGGCGGAGGATCAGTCGTTGAATTCGTCGAACATCGTCGTGCTGAGATACTTCTCGGCACGGTCGGGGAAGACCACCACGATGTTGCCCCGCTCGATGCGGGCGGCCGTCCGTACGGCGGCCAGCAGAGCGGCGCCGCTCGACATGCCGGCGAAAATCGCCTCGCGGGCGATGATCCGGCGGGCCATGGCGATCGCCTCCTCGCTCTCGACCATCTCCTGAATATCGATCTTCGAGGGGTCGTAGATGTCGGGTACGATCGCCTCCTCCATATTTTTCAATCCTTGGATGTAGTGGCCGCGCGTAGGCTGGGCGCAGACCACCTTGATGTCGGGCTTCATCGCCTTCAAAAACGCGACAGCCCCATGAGCGTTCCCGACGTGCCGAGGGCACAGACCAGATAGTCGATCTCGCCGCCCGTCTGCTGCCAGATTTCGAGCGCCGTCGACTGATAGTGCGCCAGGTAGTTGCTGGCGTTGGCGAACTGATCGGGCATGAAATAGCGGTCGGGGTCCGACGCTACGGCCGCGCGCGCATAACGGATCGCCCCGTCGGTCCCCTCCTCGGCAGGAGTGAGAATCACCTTGGCGCCGTAGGAGCGGATGATCTTGCGCCGTTCGATCGACACGGCCTCCGACATGACGATCTCCACGGGATACCCCTTGACGATTCCCACGATCGCCAGGCCGATGCCCGTATTGCCCGACGTGGGTTCGATGATGGTTTTGCCCGGCGTGAGCCTCCCTTCGCGCTCGGCCTCCTCGATCATCTTGACCGCAATGCGGTCCTTGATGCTGCCCGTAGGGTTGAAGCCTTCGAGCTTGGCGAAAATATTGACCTGCCGGTTGGGGGAAAAGTGGTTCAGGCGCACCATCGGCGTCGAACCGATCGTTCCCAGGATATTGTCGTAAATCATAATGCGGGGGTTCTCTTTTACCCTGACAAAGTTACGATTTTTCCCGACGCGATGCGCTCCCGCGGCGAAAAATATGAGATTATTCGCACTTTCACCGCCGGAACCCGACAGCGGATCGGAGCGTCGGCGGGCGGACGAAGGGCGCATCCGCAACCCCGACAGCGGATTGCACCGCTGAAACAGGCTCGCCCGATTTTTAATCGCAAAACCCGCGTTTGCGCCTCTACGTCCGACTTTCCGCGCCTTGGCTGCGCCGAAGACACTTACGTCCGGCAATGTTCGAATAAATTCGACATTGTTCTCGCTTATTCGTATCTTTGGCTGCGCCTTAGATACTGCGGTTCGGAAAAAGAAAAACGGTCGTTTTTTCTTTTTCTCTCACCTTAATCGTATCTTTGCATCGGAATCTACGTCGCACCCGCCGCCGCGGGCCTCCGGCAAGCCGCTAACATCTCATCGCATTTATGACAGTCATCAAGGGAGCAGCCACTGAACTCGGAACGGAACGAATCCGCAAATTGCTCGTCCAATACTCCGTACCGGCCATTATCGCCATGACGGCCTCTTCGCTGTACAACATGGTCGACAGCATCTTCATCGGACTGGGCGTCGGACCGATGGCCATTTCGGGATTGGCGCTCACCTTCCCGCTGATGAACCTCGCCGCGGCGTTCGGATCGCTCGTCGGCGTCGGCGCCGCCACGCTCATCTCGATGCGGCTCGGACAGAAGGACTACGCCTCGGCACAATACATACTGGGCAACGTCGTGGTGCTCAACTTCATCATCGGACTCGGCTTCGGACTGGTCACCCTGCTCTTCCTCGACCCGATCCTCTACTTCTTCGGGGCGAGCGAGGCGACGATCGGCTACGCCCGCGACTACATGTCGATCATCCTGATGGGTAACGTCGTAACGCACATGTATCTGGGACTGAACTCCGTCCTGCGTTCGGCGGGACACCCGCGCAAGTCGATGTATGCCACGATCAACACCGTAGTCATCAACACGATCCTCGACCCGCTGTTCATCTACGGCTTCGGCTGGGGCATCCGCGGCGCAGCAATCGCCACGGTGCTGGCGCAGGTGATCTCGCTCGTCTGGCAGTTCCGGCTGCTCTCCGATTCGAGCGAACTGCTGCATTTCCACCGGGGAATCTACCGGCCGCGCAAGCGGATCGTCAAGGAGATTCTGGCCATCGGCATGTCGCCCTTTCTGATGAACGTGACGGCCTGCTTCATCGTCATCCTCATCAACAAGGGGCTCAAAGAGCACGGCGGCGACCTGATGATCGGGGCCTACGGTATCGTCAACCGGCTGGCCTTCTTCTTCGTGATGATCGTCATGGGGCTCAACCAGGGGAATGCAGCCCATCGCAGGCTACAATTTCGGCGCACGGCAGTACGACCGTCTGATGCACGTGCTCAAACTCACCGTCATCGGCGCGACCTGCGTCACCTCGCTCGGATTCCTGCTGGGCGAGCTGCTGCCCCATTGGGCCGTGGCGGTCTTTACGACCGACGAGGAGCTGATCCGACTCGCGGCCGAAGGAATGCGCATCGTCTTCCTCTGTTTCCCGATCATCGGGTTCCAGATGGTGACGACCAACTTCTTCCAGAGCATCGGCATGGCCCCGAAGGCGATCTTCCTGTCGCTGTCGCGCCAGCTGCTCTTCCTGCTGCCCGGACTGCTATTCCTGCCCGACATCCTCGCCGGCATGGGCTACAACGGCAGCTGGGGCGTATGGTGCAGTATGCCGCTGTCGGACCTTCTGGCATCGCTCGTCGCGGCCCTCATGCTGCTGCGCGAACTGCGCCGCTTCCGCAAACGAATGCAGATTTAACGATTCTACCCTACCATGAACGAAAAATTCGTCATCAACATCGGACGTCAGCTCGGCAGCGGCGGCAAGGCCGTCGGCGAACGGCTGGCCGAGCGTTTCGGCATCCCCGTCTACGACAAGCGGCTCATCAAGATGGCCGCCGAACACAGCGGCTTCGGCCAGGAATTCTTCGAAAAGGCCGACGAAAAACCTGCCAAGGGGTTCTTCGCCACCCTGCTCGGCTATCTGCGCAGTCCGTTCGCGGGCGACGACGCGATCTACAACAACCCGCTGAGCCACGACGCGCTGTTCAAGATGCAGAGCGACGTGATCCGCCAGCTGGCCGAGCGCGAGTCGTGCATCTTCGTGGGCCGCTGCGCCGACTACATCCTGCGCGAACATCCCCGCTGCGTCAACATCTTCGTCTCGGCGTCGCGCGAGGACCGCATCGAACGGCTCGTGCGCACGCGCCGGCTGACTCCCGAAGCGGCCGAACAGCTCATGGATTCGACCGACGAAAAGCGCGCCGACTACTACAACTATTACAGCAACCGCACGTGGGGCGCCGCCGCGACCTACCACCTCTGCATCGACTCGTCGGTGCTCGGCATCGACGGCACGGCCGCCTTCGCCGAGGAGTTCATCCGCAAGAAACTGAACCTCGCCCGCAAGGATTGAACGCTCCCCGACCTACGACCTCCCCTTATCGAGAAAGCAGCCGTCCGATCGTCGGACGGCTGCTTTTTTCGGATTATGAGGGCCTATTCCCGTTCGATGCGCAAATCGTCGAACCACATCCGGCAGGAGTTCGATCCCGTCACGGCTCCCGTTCCGTCGAGCGACGTAGCGATCGTAAAGGTCGTCGCGCCCGTCGCGCCCGTCACACGAAGCGTATGGAGCGTATACTCCATATACCCTTTGGCATCGGCGCCCGTTTCGACAGGCGTACGATTCCGGAGCGTCTGCGTCTGCGTGCCGTCGTCGAAGGTTCCGTCGCCGTTGACGGTCACCACGACGGTCGTTCCCGACCCCTGATTGGGAGCCGTCTCGAACTTGCCGGTAGCCAGATTGGGCTCATAATAAGGCGCCGCGTTGAACGACAGCACGACATTCGCCGGCGCATCGACGCCGAGCGACGCCAATGTCGGCGTAGTCAACTTGCCGATCGCGGAGGCGGAACCGAATTTCAACGCACCGCAGACGGGAAAGAGACCCGTATTGTCCGCCTTGTCGGCCGACCACGCATAATCCGACCAGTGCACCGCACGATACGAAGCGTGCTGCTTCGTGCCGAACGCATCCTCCATACATCCCATCGGATGGCAGATCGACACGGGCAACGCATCCTCGACCGACTCTTCGGTATAGTCGATCGAAGCCTGCGTCCCCTTGACCTTATGCGCCCATGCGTTATCGATCGACGACCCTCCGTAACGTGCATCCTCGAAATCCTTATACAGCAACACCTTGTCGCCAAGAACGGGTGCAGCGTCGGTCGTCACGGAGATGTCGGTCCACGCGGAGTCTTCGAAGCGCGCGGCATCGGTCGAAACGGCCTGTACGCGAATCGTATACGACGTCGCAGCCTTCAAACCTCCGAAAGCGAACCGGTTGTAAAGATAAGAGTAGATCGTTCCGTTCTTGCCTCCGTATTTGAAACTGTATTTGTCATACGACCGCAGCACCTTGTCGCCCTCCAACAGACGGATATTGAACGTCCGCCCCTGCGTTTCATAGGTGTCCACCGACTGCTCGAACTCGGCTACGATCATGCCGTGCGTCTTGCGGAACACCTTGATCCCGGGTGCGGGAAGCTCTTCGGAGAGCGTCTCGACCGTCATGCTGCCGTCGGCTACCAATTCGTTGACATCCAACGGCATCGTATAACGCACCCCCGCTTCATAACGTTTGGAGGCCCTGACCCGCAGCGTTGCCTTCTTCGAACCGGCATAGAGCGTCACGGTCATCGGGTCCCCTTCCTCGACGACGGGATTGACCAGCAACCAGCCGGAGACCGGTTTTTCCAGCACGGGCTTGCCGGAAAACGAAAGCGTCGATTCCGCACTTGCCGACACCGGCGTAAGCGCCGCCTCCGGATCGGTCAGATCGGCAGTAAAATCACCCGACAGATCGCGGTTGTCCACCGCAAGAACGATCCGGTCGAGCGGCTGGCCGAACAACTCGCTACCCGTCAGATCATCGACCGTAAAAGCCAGCAGAGACAACTTGTTGCGAAGCGAAAAACGCTTCTGCGCGGCATCGTAGGAACCGATCTTGAAATCATTGGCGCCGATCGATGCCGCCGTACCGTTTTGTGTCTGTTCCGCGTCGACGGTCACGGCCAGCGTCGCGGTCGACGTTCCCGCGTCGGCCGAATAGGGATAATAGACGTACTGCGGGACAGCTCCCTTCGAGAGCGCCCCCTCGAAGCGTCCCACCGACTCTCCGGCTCCTTCCGAAAGCAGGAACGAAACGTTGGCATCGCCCTTGTCCGAAAATACGCCCAACCGATCCGGATTCTCCCACAGCACTTTCAGGCCGTCGTCGCCGAGTACCGTACGCGACCCCTGCTGCAACTCCGCCGTGAGCCGGACCGTCGTCTCCGGGCGCTGCAACCCGAACTTCCGTCGTTCGTACAACCGGCCATCACTCCCGCAAGGGCCAGCAAACACATCATTTCACGTATCATTTCCTTATCTGTTTTTTTACGATTTATACTTTGATTTTATTTTCAGAAACCGTCGCCTCCGCTGCCGTAATCGCCGCCCGAAGCCGAGCCGCCCGGAGTGCCGCCCGTATCGAACCCGTCGCCGCCGTCGCCATAGGATCCCCTCCGGCCGAACCGCCCGAGGAGGCGGAACCCTCCGTATCGAAACCGTCGCCGCCGTCGCCGTAATCGCCGCCCGAACCCGAGCCCGACGATCCTTCGCTCTGACCGCCGTCGTCGCGCACGATCATCAGATCATCGAACCACATGCGATAGTAGCCTTTCTGCGCAACGGTCGAGATGGAGACGCGGGTATGCGAATCGGCACCCTTTGATCCGCCCCGAATGCTCCGTCCACGAATAATGTCCGTTGCCCCGGGCATCGGTCTGATCGGGGGTGAGATTGGTGAGCGTCATCTCGGTCGAACCGTTCTCGAACGTACCTGCACCCGCCCAGATCGAGATATTGAAGGTCGCGCCGCAGAGAATATAGGGGGAAACCATCAGATTGCCCGTGGTCAGATTCGGTTCGGTGTAGGGACAAGCCTTGAACGAGACGACGATATCCGAAACTCCGCTCAGACCGTACTGCCCCAGCGCCGGCGTGGTCATACGGCCGTAGGCCGAACCGCTGCCGAACTTCACGGCCCCGCAGATCAGGAACAGTCCCGTATTCGACTTTCTGGCGATATCTTTTTCACCGATATCGCTCCAATCCCAGCCGCTCCAATATTTGCGACGATACTGTTCGGGCAGCTTGGCCGTATTGAAACTGTCCTCCATACAACGAATCGGGTAGACCACATAGAGTTCGATGCTCTCCTCGGCATCGTAATCCAGATCGAGCTGATTGCCCGACGGGTGCTGTCCCCACGCCACATCGATGGCGCTGCCGCCGAACCACGCCTCTTCGAAATCCTTGTAAAGCAGGCAACCGATCGGCAACTGCGGCCGCGGATCGGTCGTCGCCTCGCAGCAGACCCAATTCGAATCCCTGTATTGCTCGGAATCCGAAACATACTGCACATAGAATCTGTAATCGGTCGAGGGCTGCAATCCGCCGAACGCCTGCCGGTTGTAGACGTAAGAGAGGTTGTAGGTAGCGTTGCTGGCGTAATTCACCCGACTCTGCTGACGGACGACCACGCTGTCGCGGTCGACCAACACGAAATTGTAGCGGCGGCCGTAGGTCGTCGTATACGGATCCTTCGTCCACTCGAAGACCAGCATCCCGTGCGTCTTGCGCAGCAGACGCACCTCGGGATCGGGCAGCAGCCCGACGGTCGTCGCCTCCAACTCGGCGGCCTCCGACGCACTGTAAATCGTCCCTTCGGCAGGTACGGCACGCACCGAGAAACGATAGGTCGTACCCATCTCCAACCCCTCGACGGCGGCCGTCGTCAGCGGCGTCGACCCTTCGGCCACCCGCACGCCCTGTTTCGTATACAGTTCGTAATCGTAGCTCTTGGCGTTGCGCACGGCATCCCACGAGAAGGTGAGCGACCGTTCGGCGATCACGCATTCGAGCCCCTCCGGTGCAGCCAGCTCCCCGCCCAGTTCGAGCAATTCTCCCTCGGCTTCCTCTCCCTCGACGAGTGCCGGATCGTCGATCCGCACGCCATCGGCCCCGGTCGAGAGCCGGAACCAGAGCTGCGTCACGTCTTCGGCAATGTAGAAAGCGGTCATCGGACAACTCCACCCTGCCTCCCGGCGCGACCGCGAACGGCACGTCGATCCATTGCGTCGCATTGCGGCTGGCCTGCAACCGCACGCTTCCGGCCGCTTCGGCCGAAGGCAGATAGAGCCCCGTCGAGAAGCGCAGATCGAGCGCACCCTTCACATCGACCGGTCCCAGCGTAAAGAGTCCGCCCGCAGCCAGGACGATATTCCCGCCGCCGCTCGCACCTTCGTATCCCGTCGAAGGAGCGTCGGCGGCCACCGTCGCCCGTTCGGCCCCGTAGACCGTTTCGAGCGCACCGCAGCCCGCGATGCGGAAATCCTCGTAATCGGAGGGTGCGACGGCCTCGTCGGCACCGGCGCCGAACGAATCTTCATAGTAGCGCAAGCGGGAGCCGGCGCCCTCCTGACGCACCTCAACCTCTTGCGTCGTACCGTCGCCGCAGCCGATCCGCAGCACGGCCGTCCGGGCCGGGCCGTCGTTGGCCTCCACGCTCAACGTCACCGTACAGCTCCCCGAAGCAGCCGAAGGATCGGTCCGCACCCACGCGGCGGAGGACTCCGCGAACACGCGCCAGTAACCGTCGGACTCGACCTCGATCGACGGGATGCGGCCGTCGGCGGTCAGTCCGTTCTTTCCGACCTCGACCCTCGCGGCGCTGACCTGCAACAGGCTCACCGCATCGCCGCCGTCGGCACACCCCGCCAGCAAGGAGACAACTCCCCAAAGCGGGATGAGAATAGATAGAAATGGATTATTTTTCATCGTCTCTTCGCTTTATCAGTTCATATCCGCAGTAAACTCCTTGGGGCGGCGCATCGTCTCCTCGTAACGGCGGCCGAAACGGTCGGTCGCCTCGACATGCAACGATGTGCGCGGCGACGAAGCCACGACACGGAACATGTGCGAGTGACGCAGCGACTCCCAGTCGTTGACTGGATCGAGCCCGTTCAGAATCCGCGCATAGTCCAGACAGATCGTATGCAGCGGATCACGATGCCACACCCGTTCGACGGGCAACTCGCGGCCGTTCTCCGTCACGCGGAGCGTCCACTGCGAATCCCAGTTCCAGACATTGATGAAGACCGTATTGTCGGCCACGTCGAAATAGTCGTCGCCCGCACCGTCGTCCGCACGCCGCGGCCATTGCGAGAGAATCGATCACGGCCGGCGTGTAGAATTCACGCACCTTGTTCATGTCGTAGGTGCGGAACTGCTTGTCGCGATCCTGACCGACACCCTTTGTAGTACCAGTTCAGCTCGCGGCCATCGGCCTCGTAAACGGCGTAACCGGCCGGCGACCCGTCCTTGCAAACCCCGACGCCCGACAGTTTGTCGGCCCACCACCACGTCTCGCAGACGGCGGCGACATTGTGTTCGAAAATCGCTCCCCGCTCCATATTGGCATTGTAATGGGTATGTCCCGTCAGAAAGTGGACGTCCGAGAATCCTTTGAAACAATCGAACAACTCCTGCGTTTTCCCCGCGGGATTGAAACTCTCCCTATTCTCGAACGCCGCGTTGTAGTTGTTCATCGCCGGACAGTGCATCCCCCACGACCACGGGCTGCGACTTGTCGCGCAAGGCCGCCAGATCGTCGCGCAGCGATGCCAGTTGCTGGTCGGTCACATAGGAGTGGTAGTTGCGTTTGCCCATCGAACCTTCGGTGCCGCCCGTATTGATGTAAACCGTGTTGTCGAGCATGACGTAGTGCACTTCGCCCACGTCGAACGAGTAATAGGTCGGACCCAACGCCTTGCGGTAGGCCGCTTCGGCGGCGAAATCACCGGCGAAATAGGGATCGTTGTCGTGGTTGCCCATCGTGTGGTAGATCGGCACGGGATACCCCTGCATCGTGGTGCGGTAGTTGCTCAGGCTGTAAAGATTGGAGTACCAGAACTCGTCCCACGTCATGTCGCCCAACACCATCAGATAGGTAGGCACGCTCTGTGCCGAAGCGAAGGCCGTCGTCTCGGCGATAAACCCCTCGGCGAACTGCCGGAGGTCGCCCGTCGCCGTGGGACGGTTGGCCAGATGAAGGTCGGCGGCCACGATCATCACATGGCGCGACTGATCGACGCGGCGCAACTCGAAATCGTGCTGCTCGCAGACATCCGCCGCCTCCGCGAGCGGCGCCCAGAAAGCCGGAGCGGTCGTCGGTGCTCTCGGCCTCGTAACCCGACGGCAACGAGACGAACACATACCCCCCTGCCGCTTGTCGGACGCGAGCCAATAGTAACCGTCGGCATCGGTCACGGCGGTCTCGAAACCATCCGACACGCGCACGCCGGCCACAGGTTCCAATCCGCAGTAGACGACGCCCTTGATCGTCGCCCCTTCGCGGTCGGGAATCCGTGTCGGATCGAGCGTTATGCGCAGGTTCACTCGCGCCAGACGTTGCGATGCCGCCCCTCGCACCAGTGTCAGGTCGTAACCGCCCGAAGCCATGCCGGCCGGAACGGTCGTGCAGGCAAAGCTCTCGGAGACTTGTGCGAGCGGACTTTCGAAGCTGCCGGTTCCGCTCTCGAAACGGACGACATCGCCTTCGGCGAACCCCGTTCCCAGCATCGTCAATGTCTGACCGGCGTGAACCGGCAGCGGCGACGCAATCCAGAACCCCTGTAACCAAACGCCCGTCGTCGGACAGAGCCTCCTGCACGGGATCGTCCGTGCAGGCAACCGCGCCCAAGAGGACGAAGAGGCAGCAAAGGGCAATTTTATAACAGCGTTTCATAATCGGTTCTCATTGTTTAGTTGTTCGACTGTTTCACGGCGAGCGACACTTCGCACGCCGTTCCGGGAATGTAGAGCCGCACCGCGCCCTCGCGCGATGCACCCGTGTCGTTGACCGCGCAAACGACATTCAACCGGGTGGCGGTACGTTCGCCCAGCGAGAGCCATGCCTCGTCCTCCGGCGACACCTCGGCACGCCATTCGGCGTTGCAGGTCACCAACACGTCGAACGAAGCAGCAGACGCCGCCACCTGTTTTTCGGTAAAATTCGTCGCAATCGCAGGCGCGGGCGCCTGCTGCCGCACTTCGAGCGTGCGCATCAGTTCGCCGCCGGCATAGATCTCCAAATGGTCGTAGCGCAACTCGGCACGGTCGTTCTCGTCGACGGTCACCGAGAAACGCCCGTCGAAATCGCCCTCGGCGGGCCACACGTCGATCCACTCGTCGCCGTAACGGCAACGAATCGACCATTCGGGGACATTCGAGTAGAGCAGAAAAGTTTGCGAACCTCCTTCGGTCGTAAATTCGAGCGATTCGAGCGCCGGTTCGAACGTCAAACGCGCCCCTTCGACGACTCGTCGTCGCAGGCGGACGTCAGCACGCAAAGGCCGGCGGCAAGGAGCAAATAGTGTATCGTCTTCATCGTTTCAAGGTTTTTGGGATTGTCGCGCCGCCTGCAAACTCCACCACACGGGCGTGCGCATGTTGTCGCCGCCGCCGGGCCACGACTCGGCCAGACGCGCGACTGCCTGTGCATAATTCACCGGGTTGGTCGTGGAGGTGTTGACCGGATATTCGAAACGCGTGGGCAGAATATGGTCGTTGCTCGTCGCCGACCCGATCGTCAGCTCCGGATATCCGGTGCGGCGATACTCGTTCCACGCCTCCATACCGCACCAGAACAGGGCGATGTATTTCTGTTCGATGATACAGCGCAACGTCCCGTCGTAGGCGACATTTTGCAGATAGGCCTCGATCACGCTTTTCGGGCAACTCGGCGCCCGACGTATCGACGCCGTGCCAGTAACCGATCGAAGCGCGGATCGCCGCTTCGTAATACTCCTCGGCCCCCGACGCCCGCAATCACGCCGCGCTGCGCGGCTTCCGCAAGCAGAAAAAAGCACTTCGTCGTAGCGCATCACCGAAAAAGGCGACGTACTCTGCGCCAGCACCTCCCAGTTGAGATTGGCCACGTTCTCGGTCGTAGTCGTCTCGTCGACCGGTTCGCCGCTCGGATAGCCGCCCCCATGCGTCGCCGCGGCGCACGAAATAGATCGACAGCCGCGGATCGCCGATGGCAGCCATGCGGTCTACGAACGATGCGGAGGCCCGACGGCCGTAGGTGGAAATTCTCGTAGGTGGTATTCTTGAAATAGTTGACGAAAGGCACGACACCCGTATAGAAGAGCGTGGCATTATCGTCATTGCTCTCGAACAGCGGATAGAGCGTCGGCTGCGAAACGAGCGAACGGATACGTTCCGATATGCCCAACTCCCCGTCGCGGTTGATGCAGCGCATCAGCAGCCGCAGGTGCAGCGAATTGGTGAACCGCTTCCATTTGGCCATGTCGCCGCCGTAAAGCAGGTCGCGCGAAGGCGATTTGAGCGATTTCGAAACATCGTAGAGGCTGTTGGCCAACTCCAAATCCTCGTAGAGCCGTTCGTAAATCGACCGCTGCGTATCGAACAGCGGCTGGGCGAGGCCGTCGCGTCCCTGAAACGCCTCCGTAAAGGGGACGTCGCCGAAACCGTCGGTGCAGTGCGCCATGCAGAAGGCGCGCATCGTCAGCGCGATGGCCTGGCAGTTGACGTCGTTCTGTTCCAACGCCAGGCGATACATGTGGTCGGCCGTGGCCGCCCACTGGAACTGCGTGGCCCAGTGGTCGGAGGGAACGCCGTTCGAAATCACGTAACGATGGAAGGCATTGAGCGACGAACCCGACACCGTGTACTGGATCAGTTCTCCGTTGATGTACCACGTGCGGTGGAGCAGGCATTCGAACTCCTTGAACACCAGATTCTCCAACAGGCTTTCGGGGCCTATCTCCCACATTTCCATCTGATTGGGATTGGTGTTGTACTCCTCGAACGAAGCCGTACAGCCCATCCCCAGAAACGCCATGCAGCACGCCGCATAGCATTTGAATCGTATCGTTTTCATCGCGTCAGAAGGTTAGTTTAAGATTGAATCCGTAAGTCCGCGTCATCGGATAGCCGCCGGTCTCGACACCCTTCGAGAGCGACCCGCCGGCCCACGACGCCACTTCCGGATCGTACTGCGGCCACTTCGTCCAACAGAAGAGGTTCGTGGCGAAGAAGCCCAGCTGAATGGACCGCACCACACGCAACCGGCGGCAGATCTGTTCGGGAAAACTGTAATCCAGCCGCAGTTCTTTGAGTTTCAGGAACGAAGTCGAGTAGACGTGCTGCTCAATGTTGTTGCGGTACTGCGCATAGAGGTTGTAATATTCGACGACATTCCGGGTCACCGTACGGTTCTTCGAATAGGTTCCGTCGGCATGGAGATTGACCCCGTCGGCGATCAGACCGTCGTAACGACCCGGCAGGGAATTTTCGAGTTTGCCCAGCGTCGAGAGCACGGCGCTCGTCACCGAATAGGCCCGTCCGCCCTGTTGCGCCGTGAAAGTCATCGCCAGCGACAGTCCCTTGTAACTGAGCCGCGTGTTCAGACCCGCCTTGTAGTTGGGATAGATGCTGCCCAGATCTTTGAGCGTCTCCGTCAGCACGGGATTCCCCTGTTTCGGCATCGATGATCCTGGCTCCGGAGCAATCCACGAACTTCCCGGCCTCGTCGACGTAGAAACTTCCCTCGGGCGCCGTCTCGTAGCCGATTCCGTAAAGGCGTCCCAGCACACCGCCCGGATAGGCGTAGGTGAAGACCGTCGAACCGACCGTCAGCTTCGAATTGAGCTGCCACATCTCCACGCCCGGCGCCAACGCCACCAGCTCGTTCCAGTTCTTCGACCAGTTGAGACCGATGTCCCAGCGCCAGTTCTTCGTCTCGACGGGACGCAGATCGAGCGCCACCTCCACACCGCAGTTGTTGACCTCGCCCGCATTGATGAGTTTCGATGCCGCACCCGTGGCCCAGTCGGCGGGAACGGTGATGATCTGGTCGGTCGTCGTCGAATCGTAATACGCCACGTCGAGTCCGATGCGTCCGCCGAAGAGACGGGCTTCGATGCCGGTCTCCCAGCTCTCGATGTTCTCGGGTTTGATGTTGTAGTTCTGGATCGCGCTCGAAAGACGATAGCCTCCCTGGAAATCGCTGTTGCTGTAAATGGCCGTCAGCTGATAGGGGTCGGTATCGTTGCCCACATTGGCCCACGATCCGCGCAGTTTCGGCATGTCGACCCACGGTGCGCGTTCCCGAAAACCGAGCGCCTCGTCCAGCAGGAAGCTGACTCCCACCGAAGGATAGAAATAGGAGTTGTTGCCCGGCGCCAGCGTACTCGACCAGTCGTTGCGTGCCGTCAGATCCAGAAACAGCATGTCGCGCCAACTGAGGTTCACATAACCGTAGAGGCTGTTCACCCCCTTTTCACGCCGCGTGTTGGACGACAGCAACCGTCCGTCGACATTGACCAGCAGAAAGACGTCGGGTTCTTGAAGGTTCTCGGCCGTCTGCGTCACATTCTGGAATTTCTGATACATCCGGTTGCCGCCCAACGCCGCCGAAAGATGGAAATCGCCGAACGAGTCCTTGTAGTTGAACATGAAATCCGTGTTCATCTCGAAATTGCGCACCGTCTGCTCGCGGTACCACCCCTTGGTGTGCCCGATCGAATACTGCGGTTTGCGCTGCGTGCGAAAATCGTTGTTGAGATCCATGCCGCCGCGCAGCATGAGCGTCAGCTTTTCGCGCCAGATATTGACGTTCACCGAGACGTTGCCGTACACGCGGTCGCGATCCTGCGTGTTGAGCTGCTCGTAAACCATGAAATAGGGATTGTCGCTGCTGGGGTTGATCAGATTGCCCGATCCGGTCGTTCCTGCGGCATTCATGGCCGCGATACGCCCTTCGCTCCACTCGGCGTACATATCGTCGACGCTCACCGACGAAGGATTCCAGATCAGCGCATAGAGCGGCGAAGCCGTGCTGTAACCGGCCGAAGGAAGATTGTCGCTGTTCTTGCGATAGTAGTTGGCCTTACCGCTCACGGTAACGGCCTTGGAAATGCGGGTCGAGAAGGAGAAGCTGAGATTCTGGCTCTCGTAACCCGTATTGGGGACGATCCAGTCGTTGCGCATGTCCTTGAACGACACGCGGGCCGAATTGCCCTTGCCGTTGCCGCCCTCGATGGAGATCGAATTGGAATAGGTGACGCCCGTACGGAAGAATCCTTTGTACCAATCCTGCACCACACACGGTTTGCGCGTATACTCGTCGGTATCCCAGTTGCGGGACGAGTAGATGTAGCGCATCTTCGAGGGATCGTAGCGCTCGCCGAAAGACGAACGGGCGTGATAGCGGGTGATCTTCTGCCCCGTGTCGCTCTTGTCGGCCGCCACGTTCCAGTAGGAGTATTCGGGCGGCGTGGTCACGCCGTCGATCTGCGCCGACTCATAGACGCCCGATCCGTACTCCTCCTGGAAATCGGGCCAGAAACCGGCCTGTTCGAGCGTGACATTCGAATTGAATGTCACGCGCAACCCTCCGGATTTGAGTCCCGACTTGGTGGTGATGATGATCGCACCGTTGGCTGCGCGCGACCCGTAGAGCGCCGTGGCTGCGGGGCCCTTCAAGACCGATACCGACTCGATATCGTCGGGATTGAGATCCGAAGCGCCGTTGCCGTAATCGATCGTACTGACGGTGCTGCCGTAGGAGCCGTTCTCGGTATTGGAGGTCATGCCGCTGTTGATCGGCACGCCGTCGACAACGAACAGCGCTTCGTTCTTGTCATAAGCCAACGACCCCTCGCCGCGCAGCGTCACGCGAATCGATCCGCCGGGACCGGCCGACGAAGTGTCGAAATTCAGACCCGCCACCTTCCCGGCCATCCCGTTGAGCCAGTTGTTCGTGACGGTGTTGTTGAGGTCTTCGGAGCCGACCGTCGAAACGGCGTAGCCCAGACTTTTTCCTTGCGCGTCAGTCCGAGCGCCGTCACCACCACGGCGTCGACCTGCTGCGATTCGGAGAGCATCTCCACATCGAGGCGGGTGCGCGAACCGACCACCCGCTCCAACGGTTTATAACCCAGATAGGTAAACTGCAACGTGTCGGTCGAAGAGGGGACGCGGATCGAGTAACGTCCCTGCAAATCGGTGACGGCATGGTTTCGAGCGACCCCTTCACCACCACCGCCACGCCGACCAACGGCACGGCGGCCTGACTGCCTTCACGACCGACAACGGTGCCTTCGACCATCCGGGACTGAGCCTTTGCGGCTTCCCCGGAAACTACGGCGAGCAACAGAGCCAGGGACAGGAGTCGTAGAATTCCCCCCCCCTCTGCCTCATCGGTTTCAATGAGGTTAATTGTTCCATTTTAAGAAGTTTTAAGGTTAAAAAGAGGTGCAGACGAAGTGCATCTGCGCCTCTTTGCTCAGACTATCGCATGTAACGCAGCGGCCGTTCGGGCAGCGCACGCAGGAAATAACCGAGAATCATGCCCGCCTGCCGGTCGGAAGCGGTGATGTAGCGGTGCTGTCCCGCCTTGTCGGGCGTGAAGAAGATGAAGCCCTGCTCGTCGACCGTAATGCGGCCGGGGATGCTGAGCGTGAGCGACGACGGCTCGTGCGGCAGGACGTAGTAGGTTGCGATCACATCCCACGTAGGACGGTCGTAGGGCATCTCGTGATAGGCCTTGTAGGCTTCGACCATCGGATGATGCTCCGCCCAACCGAAATCTTCGGCGATGCTGCGGCCGGGATAGACCACCTGCTTGCCGATCTCGAAGGGCGTCAGCACGATCGGCGAGGGGCACTCTGCGAAGAACTTGCGCGCGGCCGGAATGTCGTTGATGACGTTGTACTCGGCGCGCTTCTTCACCCCGAAGCTGCCCGCCATGACCGAAAAATACTTCACCTTGCGCGCCACCAGTTCGCGGCCCGTGAGCGGCGACACGTCGTCGCCACCGCTGGCGAGCAGCGCCGCGAGATTGCCCGAAAAGCCCACCGAGACGACCACGACCGAATTGTCGGGCTCGGCCGCCAACAGCCGGCGGTACATCGCCACCGGATCCTCCCAGCTGCCGGGCTTGCGGCTGCGCTTGAAGAGCGGTTTGCCGTCGGAGGCCTTCAATTCGCAGACGGGCGTCGTATAGTCCCGATCCTTGTTGTCCACCGCCCGGGGCGTGTAGGCGATCGGAATATCGGGATAGCCGTACCATGTATTCATCAGGTCGATGAACTCGAACGAGGTCGAACTGCGTTTGTTGAGACTCACGCCGATCAGACGGATATGGCCGGCGTCCATGCCCTTATAGAGCAGGTCGAGCGCCAGCGCATCGTCGATGTCGTTGCCCATGTCGGTCTCGAAAATGACGGGGACAGCCCCCTTCTCCGGCGCTGCGGCGCCGGCGCACCACGGCAGCAACAGCGCCGCGGCAAACAGAATCATAGAAATTCGCTTCATATACATTCAGGTTAGATCAGTTCAGGTTTCCCGTACGGCGTCCGCACCGCCGTTCCGCACAAAACGCGATGCAAGACAGCCGGATAAAAATCCTCCGCGACCGCCCGCCCTTCCGCATCGCACCGACCGAAAGCGCCTTCTTGCAGCCTTCACCGCCCGGCCGCCCTTCCGAGCGGGGCCGATTTCGTATCGGAGATTCGGATACCGAAGCCGGAGAGCTTGCACAATCGTTTGCGCAAATATATGAAAAAAATCAGGCATTTTTCAAAATTTTATGCCGATTATTTTTCAAACGCGATCGGAGACCCAAACTCCAATCCGCAAAAAACACCTTGCGGGGCTCTTGGCGGGCAGTCCGTGTTCACCGTCGGCGAGAGGTCGGGCCGAGACGTCCGGAATCGGTCGGAGAGAGAAGCCGAAGCGGTTCCGCGAAGATCGGGCGTGCCCCGAAAACCGACAGGGGCGGGTGCATTCCAAGAATACACCCGCCTCTGTGTCCTATGCAAAACGTTTTCGTCAGGCCGAGCACAAGTCCAGAATCCGCCCGGACTACGCCGAAACGAGAAAACGACCGTCGCAGACCGATGATGTTATTCGGCGTCCGTCTCGTACCCGTCGCGTCCGGCGCCCCACATCAGCAGGAAGACCGCCATGCCGACGAGTGCCATGGCGATCATGGCGATGTAGGCGTGGTTCCAGCCGTAGTGCTGCGCCAGATAGCCCAGTCCGGCACCCGACACGATCGTCGAGGCGTAGCCGAACAAACCGGTGAAGCCGTTGGCCGTGGCGGCCGCCTTCTTGGTAGCCTGCTGCGCGGCGGCGATGCCGATGAGCGCCTGCGGCCCGTAGATGCAGAAACCGGCCATCATCAGGAAGAGGAACGTCAGCCACAGCGGCGCGCCGACGGGCAGCTGCCAGAAGAGGAAGATGAACAGCGCCGCGCTCGCCATGCAGAAGACGCAGGTGCGGTGCGCGCGCCCGCCGAGGAACTTGTCGGTCGCCCAACCGGCCACCAGCATACCCACGATGCCGGCGATCTCGAACATCGCCACCAGCCAGCCGGCGTGGCTCATGCTGACCCCCTTGGACTGGCTCAGCAGCGTGGGACCCCAGTCGAGCACCGAGAAACGGACGATGTAGACGAAGAAGTTGGCGAAGGCCAAAATCCAGATCAGCGGATTGCCGAAGACCTTGCGGCGCAGGAAGGCCTTGTCGGCCGCCGACGGAGCGTCCCCGCTCTTTTTGCTCTCGGTGCCGGGCAGTTCGGGCAGTCCCACCGAAGTGGGCGTGTCGCGCAGCGAAATGAACAGTCCGATCGCGCCGGCGAACGAAATGCCCGCCGGAATCCAGAAGCACCAGCGCCATGCGCCGACATGGGCGTCGCCCGTGCCCATGTGGCTCATGATGTAGCCGCAGAGGATGACGACCAGTCCCGCGCCGATCGAATGCGAGGTGTTCCACACCGACATCTTGGTGGCCAGCTCCTTGGGCGGAATCCAGTGGGTGAGCAGCCGCGCGCAGGGCGGGAAGCCCGTCCCCTGCAACATGCCGTTGACCACCCACATGACGCCCATGAAGAGGATCAGCGTATTGTTGAACTGCGAACCCGAACTCTCGCCCGTGATCCACTCGCTCACGTCGACGCCGAAACCGAAGGCGAAATTGGCCAGCGCGCAGAGCGCGAGTCCCGTGGCCATGAAGAAGCGTGCGTTGAGCCGGTCGGCCAGAATACCGTTGACGAAACGCGAAAGGCCGTAGACCAGCCCGTTGAGCGTAAGGAAAATACCCAGGCTGGTTTTCGAAATACCCAGGTCGGCTTCGAGCCCCGGCATGGCCAGCGAAAAGTTCTTGCGGACGAAATAGAAGAGCGCATAACCGATCATCGTGGCGATGAGCGTGCGCATCTGCCAGTACTTGAAGCGTTTCTGTACTTCAGGAGTAAAACTTTTGCATGTCGTAAGTCAGGTTAGCGGTTTGCGAAGGCCCGGCGACCTGCCGGCTCCCCGCGGGTTTTGCGGTTACCCGAAAGGCAAAGGTAATCAATTCTTTCGATCTTGTCAACCCGAAGTGCAAGAAAAGAGAATCCCGGATTGGTTTCCGTTGTGTTTCGGAGTATTCCCTGCTCCCGAACTCCCGCCATTCCGGCAGCGGAAGCCCCCGACAGCCCGCCGCGGGAAAAAAAGGTGCGCGGCCCGCCGAATATCCGGAACGAACGAAGCGCACATGCGCGCGCAGTAACAGAGAAAGGAGCAACTATTTCGGATTTCGCTTGACCGATTCCGAGAAAATCACTATTTTTGTTTGAATATATATCTAATGATACGATTATGACATTGGCCGAAAGACACGATTTCATCATGGATCTGCTGCAACAGCAGGGCTCGGTAAGCGTCGCCGCTCTGGCCGAACGGCTCAAAGTGTCGGGGGTGACGATCCGCAAGGATCTCACGCTGCTCGAAGAGAAGAAGATGCTCTACCGCGCCCACGGAAGCGCCATTCTGATCAATCCCTATATCAACGACCGTCCGGTCAACGAAAAGGAGAAACACAACGCCGCCGAGAAGCGTGCCATCGGCATCCGCGCCGCGTCGCTCGTCACGCCCGACGACTCGATCCTCATCGCGTCGGGAACCACGATGCTCTTCCTGGCCCGCGAGATCAAGGCGCAGGGGCGGCTGACGGTCATCACCTCGGCGGTCAACATCGTCCCGATCCTCGTGCGCGACCACAACGTCGACGTGGTGCAGCTGGGCGGCATGGTGCGCAACACCTCGGTCTCGGCCGTCGGGGTCTATGCCGAACGGATGCTGCAAGACTTCTCGTGCAGCAAACTCTACCTGGGCGTGGACGGTATCGACCTCGAATACGGGCTCTCGACGACCAACCTCATGGAGGCGGGCCTCAACCGCGCCATGATCCGCACCGCACAGAAAACGATCGTGCTGGCCGACAGCTCGAAGTTCGGCCGCCGCGGGTTCAGCAAAATCTGCGACCTGAGCGATGTAGACCAGATCATCACCGACAGCAACGTCTCGCCCCACACCCTCGCGCAACTGCGCAGTCAGGGTATCGAGGTGACGGTGGTGGAGGCCGTCTAACCCCCGTGCGACCGCATCGAGAATGAAAGGCGGCGATTCCCTCGTTCCGGACGGAACGAGGGAATCGTTCGTTCGAAGCGCCGCAGCGCTTCGCGCAACGAATCCTCTTTCCGCGGAAGCGCGCACCGCGCGCACAACATTGCATCCGATTGCCTATCTTTGCAGTCGGAAACCTCCGGCCGGCGGCGACGGCACCCTACGGCCCGCCCGCGGCCTCCGACCGGTTCAACCTACGCCTCATGTCCGCCATCGCACCGCTCATTTCCGACCTGGCGATCATCCTCGTCGCCGCCGGCTGTTCTACGCTCGTCTTCAAGGGATTGCGCCAACCCGTCATTCTCGGCTACATCGTGGCCGGCGTGCTGGCAGGCCCTTCGGTATCGTTCATCCCGACCGTCTCCGATGCGTCGAGCATCCGCGTGTGGGCCGACATCGGCGTCATCTTCCTGCTTTTCGCCATGGGACTCGAATTCTCGTTCCGCAAACTGCTGAGCGTGGGCGGCACGGCCGTCACGGCCGCCGTGACGATCGTGGCGGGAATGATGTTCGTGGGGTACGGAACGGGCATGTCGCTGGGTTTCTCCCACATGAGCAGCATTTTCCTGGGAGGGATGCTCTCGATGTCGTCGACGGCGATCGTCTTCAAGGCCTTCGACGACATGGGGCTGCGCGGACAGCGCTTCACGGGCGTGGTGCTGGGCATCCTCGTGGTCGAGGATCTGGTGGGCGTCGTGCTGATGGTGCTGCTCTCGACGCTGGCCGTGAGCAAGCAGTTCGAAGGCGCCGAGATGCTGGGCAGCATCCTCAAACTGGGAGCCTTCCTGATCTTCTGGTCGCTGCTGGGCATCTACCTGATCCCCACGCTGCTCAAACGGCTGCAACGGCTGCTCAACGACGAAACGCTGCTCATCGTGACGCTCGGCCTGTGTCTGGGGATGGTGATGATCGCCGTCAAGGCCGGTTTCTCGGCTGCACTCGGCGCCTTCGTCATGGGATCGCTCCTGGCCGAAACGGTCGCAGCCGAACGGATCACACGACTGGTCGAACCGGTCAAGAACCTCTTCGGAGCGATCTTCTTCGTCTCGGTAGGCATGATGATCGAACCGGCGCTGCTCGTGCGCTACGCCGGCCCCATCGTGCTGCTCACGGTCGTGGTACTCGCCGGACAGGCGACTTTCGCCACGCTCGGCGTGCTCGTATCGGGACAACCGCTGCGCGTAGCCGTGCAGTCGGGATTCTCGCTCACGCAGGTCGGCGAGTTCGCCTTCATCATAGCCACCCTGGGCACGACGCTACACGTGACCGACGACTACCTCTATCCCGTCATCGTGGCCGTATCGGTCGTCACGACCTTCCTGACGCCCTACATGATGCGGGCCGCCGACCCCGCCTGCGACTATCTCGAACGGCACCTGCCCGCCAAATGGCAGCGGTCGCTGGCGCGTTACGCATCGGGCGCAGGCCCCGAAAGCCGCCACAACACCTGGCTGCGGCTGCTGCGGCGCATGATGCTGCCCGGCGCACTCTATCTGGTCTTCTGCATCTTCGCCGAAGCGGCCTTCCTGCGCTACGCCGCACCGTGGATCGAGGCGCGGATTCCGGGTCGGACGGGCGCTGCGGTGAGTCTGGCGGCGATCCTCGCCGTGCTGGCGCCGATCCTGCTCGTCGTGCTCCGGCAGGGCAACCGCTCGCCCGAATTCCGACAGCTGTGGAACGACAGCAAATTCAACCGCGGGCCGCTCGTCTCGCTCATTCTCATCAAATGCCTGCTCTGCATCGGGATTCTGATGACCGTCGTGGCGTCGCTGTTCGACACCGCTTCGGGCATGGGCTTCGCCGTGTCGCTGGCGCTGCTCACCGGCATCGTCTTCTCGAAACGGCTCCGCCGCCGTTCGTTCGAAATGGAGGAGCGTCTGCGCGAGAACTTCGGCGGCGACGACACGGCCGATGCAGAACGGCCGCTGAATGAAGGGCAGCTGCCGTTCGAGCAGCTCCACATGGCCGAATTCGGCGTCGCGGCCGAATCGATCGTCGCAGGACGGACGCTCCGCGAGATCGACTTCCGCCGCCGCTACGGCGTCACGGTCGTGGCCATCCGCCGCGGCGAACGCCGGCTGCAACTCCCCGACGGCCATACGATGCTTTTTCCCTACGATCGTCTGACGGTCGTAGGCACCGACGAAGAGTTCCGCATCTTCCACCGCGTACTGGACGAACAGCGGTCGGAACGCAAACGCCGCCGCGAAGAGAAGACCGCCACGGCTCTGCGGATAGGTTCCTACACCCTGCCTGCCCGGTCGGCGCTCGACGGTACGACGCTCGGCGAAGCGGAGGTACGCCGCCGCGCCTCGGCGCTGGTGCTGGGCATCGAACGCCCCGAAGGGCCGGTGACGAATCCCTCCGCCGGCGAACGGCTCCGCGCGGGCGACGTAGTTTGGGCAGTGGGCGACCCGCAGCGCATGAAGCCCTTCTTCGAGGCCGTCCGGCAGGAGTAGCGCACGGGCCGCTGCCGCTCACCGACCGGTTACGATCCGTTCCAACTCGCCGAGATCGGCGGCGATACGGGTCGCTCCGGCCCCGGTCAGCTCCGCACGGCTTCCGTAGCCCCACAGCACGCCGCACGAATCCATGCCGGCGGCGGCCGCTCCCGCGACGTCGTGGCGCCGGTCGCCGATCATCAGGCAAGTCGCCGGATCGACGCCGCCCAACCCCTGCAATACATGGGCGATCACGTCGGCTTTGGCCTGCCGGCTGCCGTCGAGTTCGGCGCCGCCCACGAAGGCGAAATAGCGCGCCAGATCGAAATGGTCGAGAATGCGCCGGGCGAACACGGCCGGTTTCGACGTGGCGACCGCCAGCGTAAGTCCGGATGCGCACAAACGTTCGAGCAGCTGCGGCATCCCGTCGTAGAGGCGGTTCTCGCGCCAGCCCCGTTCGCTGAAATATTCGCGCATCAGGCGGATCGCCTCGGGGATGCGTCCGTCGTCGAAGCCGTAGAACTCGCGGAACGACTCGGCCAGCGGCGGCCCGATGAAGGGCGTCAGGCTGCGCAGGTCGGTCACCTCGATGCCGAAATGGCGCAGGGAGTACTGCACCGATCGTGTGATCCCCTCCATGGGGTCGGTCAGCGTACCGTCGAGGTCGAACAGCAGGTGGGTGTAGGTCGTTTTCATCCGTATGTTTCGCGTAAGGTAAAAGGCGGCAGGAAAATTCAGGCAGCTATATACAACTCTGCACCCCGTCGGTTTTCCGAGCCGCTGCACACGACCGACTGTCGGAGCATTCGCGGCAAAGCCGCGTTTGCAGATCGGCCCCGCCCGGGCAAGGCTTCGGACAAAGCCCGCTTTGGAGAAGCGGCGGTGCAAAACGGGATATAGCCGCCTTGATTCAAATCATCCGCACGAATATTCCGGCATCCGTCACCGGAGGCGGTAACGTACCTGAGCGGATCAGCCGAGGATCGGCTTCTCGTAAGCCAGCCGCACGGCTTCGTAGCGCACCTTGCCCTGACAGGCGAACCCCTCCCTCACGAGCAGCGCACGCATGGGCCCGTTGTCGGGATGCGTGTCGATGCGGAACGAGCGGATGCCGCGCACGAGCGCCTCGCGGGCGGCTTCGCGCAGCAACGCGGCGGCAACTCCCCGCCGCACGAAGCGCTCGCCCACGACCAGCCGGTGCACCGCCACATAAGGCCCTTCGGCGGCCCAGCCGCCCTCCTCGATCCGGTCGTAGGCCGGTTCGCCGTCGAAGACGAAGGCGGCGTAGGCGGCCGCCGCACCGTCGATGCGCACGATACGTCCGTCGCCGCACAACAGGTCGCGCCGGATCGTCTCCGGCGAGGGATAGCCGTCCTGCCACTGGTCGACGCCCTGACGGGCCAATGCCGCGCGCCCCTGGGCGACGAGTTCGATGACGGCCTGCAAATCGGCCTCGGTTGCGGGGAGAATCACCATGTTCCGGAGTATTCGTTCGAGGGGCGAAATTAGTGAAAAATCGCCGTTTTCTGTGGCGGGAACCGAACAAAATTACTACCTTTGCGGCGGAATACAGTTACACGTTCAACGAATTTCAATAAAATTTAACGGTTATGATTTATTCACACGAAGTGCAACAGATGTGTTGCGTTAAGAAGGGTGCAAATCACGAATCCGCACCGATCCCCGAAGAGGGCAAGTGGGTGGTAGCCAAGAGATCAAGGACATATCGGGACTGACGCACGGCGTGGGATGGTGCGCTCCCCAGCAGGGAGCCTGCAAGCTGTCTCTCAACGTGAAGGACGGCATCATCCAGGAGGCGCTCGTGGAGACCATCGGTTGCACGGGTATGACCCACTCTGCCGCCATGGCATCCGAGATTCTTCCGGGTAAGACAATCCTTGAGGCACTCAACACCGACCTGGTCTGCGACGCCATCAACACGGCTATGCGCGAGCTCTTCCTCCAGATTGTCTATGGACGCACGCAGAGCGCTTTCTCTGAGGGTGGTCTGACCATCGGTGCCGGTCTTGAGGACCTGGGCAAGGGCCTGCGCAGCCAGGTGGGCACGATGTTCGGCACGCTGGCCAAAGGCACCCGTTACCTCGAAATGGCCGAAGGTTACTGCACCCGCATGGCACTCGACGAAGACGACCAAGTGATGCGGTTACGAGTATGTTCACCTCGGCAAGATGATGGAGGCTATCAAGAAGGGTATCGACGCCAACGAGGCTGTGAAAAAGTTCAAGGGCTGCTACGGTCGTTTCGCCGAGCCGAAGTGTTGTTAAATACATTGATCCGCGTAAAGAATAATAAGGAGAAACCGAATAATTTGATATGGAAAGTTTATTTGAAAGGATACGACCGCAGAATCGATAATATCAGGTGCTTGTAGCTTCTCAACGCCGGGATAAACGGCGTGGAAGACGCGAAGGCGATCTGCGACGAAAGGGAATCGATCCCTATCTGATGTGAGGAGACGCAGCCGATCTGCTTCGAGAACGCCAAGTGGGCCTATGTCGTAGGCGCCGCCATCGCCATCAAGAAGTGGCTGCAAGAATGCGGCCGACGCCGCCGAGGCGATCGGCGAGGGCTTGCAGGCTTTCTGCATTAACGGATCGGTAGCCGACGACCGCAAGGTGGGCATCGGCCACGGCAACCTGGCCGCACGTCTGCTGCGCGAGGAGACGCAGTGCTTCGCCTTCCTGGCCGGCCACGAATCGTTCGCCGCAGCCGAGGGCGCCATCAAGATCGCCGAAATGGCCAACAAGGTGCGCAAGAATCCGCTGCGCGTGATCCTCAACGGCCTGGGCAAGGACGCCGCACAGATCATTTCGCGCATCAACGGCTTCACCTACGTGCAGACCAAGTTCGACTACTACACGGGCGAGCTGGCGATCGTCAAGGAGACCCCCTACTCGATCGGACTTCGCGGCAAGGTACGCTGCTACGGCGCCGACGACGTGCGCGAGGGCGTGGCCGTGATGCACAAAGAGGGCGTCGACGTGTCGATCACCGGCAACTCGACCAACCCCACCCGCTTCCAGCACCCCGTGGCCGGCACCTACAAGAAGGAGCGCGTGCTGGCCGACAAGAAATACTTCTCGGTCGCTTCGGGCGGCGGCACGGGCCGCACGCTGCACCCCGACAACATGGCCGCAGGCCCCGCTTCCTACGGGATGACCGACACGATGGGCCGTATGCACTCGGACGCCCAGTTCGCCGGTTCGTCGTCGGTTCCCGCACACGTGGAGATGATGGGCTTCCTCGGCATGGGCAACAACCCGATGGTCGGCGCTACGGTGGCCGTCGCGGTAGCTGTCGAGCAGGCGATGAAATAGTCCTGCCTCCGCAGGATCGCAGAAAAGGAGCGTACCTTCGCGGGTACGCTCCTTTTTGCGGAATATTCCGATCCGCAGAGCCGCACGGCATCCGCAGCCGCTTTCCGCCGCACGGCCGGCGACGCAGCGAAAGGCGGACGTTCCCGACATCCTTCTGCCGACACGGCCCGGCAGTTCATCCCCGACTGCGGCCAATGCTTCGGCAGCACTCCGCCGCGGCCGGCAAACCGCCCCGCCGCCCGCGGCACTCTCCCCGCAGACCGCCGTCCACGAAAAACCGAGGAGATTTCCGCATGGAAATCTCCTCGGTTTCACAATCGTATATTGCGGCTCTACTGAGCGGCGGCAGTCAGATTCTCGACGTCGGATTTGAGTCCGACGAGCAGGTCGTCGTACTCGCGAAGACCCGTACCGCCGGGGATCAGGTGACCGCAGATCACGTTCTCCTTCAAGTTTTCCAGCGGATCGACCTTGCCCTGGATCGCAGCCTCGTTGAGCACCTTGGTGGTCTCCTGGAACGAAGCGGCCGAGATGAAGCTCGACGTCTGCAACGCCGCACGAGTGATACCCTGCAAGACTTGATTCGAGGTCGCGGGCACGATGTCGCGCACCTGCACCTGACGCATGTCCTTGCGTTTGAGACTCGAATTCTCGTCGCGCAGCTTGCGCAGCGAAATGATCTGCCCCGGCTGCACCGACGTGGAGTCGCCGGCGTCGGTGACGACCACCTTGTCGTACAGCGCGTCGTTGACATCCATGAACTCCCACTTGTCGACGATCTGATCTTCGAAGAAGCGGGTGTCGCCCGGATCCTCGATCTGCACCTTCGACATCATCTGACGGACGATCACCTCGAAATGCTTGTCGTTGATCTTCACGCCCCTGCATACGGTAGACCTCCTGCACCTCGTTGACGATGTACTCCTGTACCTTCGTCGGGCCGAGAATGCGCAGGATGTCGCTCGGCGTAATGGCGCCGTCCGACAGCGGGCTGCCCGCCTTCACGTAGTCGTTCTCCTGCACGATGATTTGACGCGACAGCGGCACCAGATAGCGCTTCACGTCGCCCTGCTTGAGGTAATGACGATCTCGCGGTTACCGCGCTTGATCTTGCCGAACGAAACCTCGCCGTCGATCTCGGAGACGATCGCCGGATTCGACGGGTTGCGCGCCTCGAAGAGCTCCGTGACGCGCGGCAGACCGCCGGTGATATCGCCCGACTTGCCGACGGCACGCGGAATCTTGATCAGGATGTCGCCCGCATGGATCTTGGCGTTGTCCTTCACCACGACGTGGGCCGAAACGGGCAGGTTGTAGGACTTGACCTCCTCGCCCTCCCGGTTGATGATCTTGATGACGGGGTTCTTGGTCTTGTCCTTCGACTCGATGACCACCTTCTCCGACAGACCCGTCTGCTCGTCGCGCTCCTCGCGGTAGGTGACGCCCTCGATGACGTTCTCGTAGGAGGCCTTGCCCTCGAACTCCGAGATGATGACCGCATTGTAGGGATCCCACTCGCAGATCAGGTCGCCCTTCTTCACCTCGGCGCCGTCGGTCATGAAGAGCGTGGCACCGTAAGGCAGCGGATGCGTATAGAGTACGATCTCGGTCTTGGGATCGACGATGCGGATCTCCGACTGGCGCGAGATGACGACGTTCGTCGCCTCGCCCTGTGCGTTCTTGCCCTTGATCGTACGCAACTCCTCGATCTCCAAACGGCCTTCGTATTTCGAAACGACGTTGGTCTCGACGACCGAGCCGCCGGCCACGCCGCCGACGTGGAACGTTCGCAGCGTCAGCTGCGTACCCGGCTCGCCGATCGACTGTGCGGCGATGACGCCGACCACTTCGCCCTTCTGCACCATGCGCGCCGTGGCCAGGTTGCGGCCGTAGCACTTCGCGCAGACGCCGTGACGCGCCTCGCAGGTGAGCACCGAACGGATCTCGACCGACTCCAGCGGCGACTTCTCGATCGCCTCGGCGATGTCCTCGGTGATCTCCTGACCCGCCTTGCAGATCACCTCGCCCGTGAGCGGGTGGATCACGTCGTTCAGAGCCGTGCGGCCCAGGATGCGATCGTAGAGCGTCTGCACGACGTCGTCGTTGCGCTTGATGGCCGTAGCGGTCAAGCCGCGCAGCGTACCGCAGTCCTCTTCGCAGATAATCACATCTTGCGCCACATCGACCAGACGGCGCGTCAGATAACCGGCGTCGGCCGTTTTCAGCGCGGTATCGGCCAGACCCTTACGGGCGCCGTGCGTAGAGATGAAGTATTCGAGCACCGAAAGCCCCTCCTTGAAGTTCGACAGAATCGGGTTTTCGATAACCTGCTGACCGCCTTCGGCCCCGGATTTCTGCGGCTTGGCCATCAGACCGCGCATACCCGAAAGCTGGCGGATCTGCTCCTTCGAACCGCGGGCGCCGGAGTCCAGCATCATATAGACCGGGTTGAAACCGTCGTGATCCTTCACCAGCGTGTCGATCACCGCCTTCGTGAGTTTGGTGTTGATGTTCGTCCAGATGTCGATGATCTGGTTGTAACGTTCGTTGTTGGTGATCAGACCCATGTTGTAGTCCTCCATGATCGCGTCCGAACGGTCGTAACCCTCCTGCACGAGCTTCTCCTTCTCCTCGGGGATAATCACGGCGTCGAGGTTGAACGACAGACCGCCCTGGAAAGCCATGCGGTAACCCATGTTCTTGATGTCGTCGAGGAACGCAGCCACCTTGTCGGCGCCGGCCTTCTTCATCACCACGGCGATGATGTCACGCAGCGACTTCTTCGTAAGCACCGTATTGATGTAGCCCACCTCCTCGGGAACGACCTGGTTGAAGAGGATGCGGCCGATGGTCGTATCTTTCAGGACGCTCACCCGCTGACCGTTCTCGTCGATGTCGTTCACCATGCACTTCACCTCGGCGTGCAGGTCGGCGCGTTTCTCGTTGTAGGCGATGATCGCCTCCTCAGGGCCGTAGAAGACCAGCCCCTCGCCCTTGACGCCCTTGCGCGGCTTGGTGATGTAGTAGAGTCCCAGAACCATGTCCTGCGACGGGACGGTGATCGGCGCACCGTTGGCGGGGTTCAACACGTTGTGCGAACCCAGCATCAGCAGCTGCGCTTCCAGAATGGCGGCGTTGCCCAGCGGCAGGTGGACGGCCATCTGGTCGCCGTCGAAGTCGGCGTTGAAGGCCGTACAGGCCAGCGGATGCAACTGCATGGCCTTGCCCTCGATCAGCTTGGGCTGGAAGGCCTGGATACCCAGACGGTGCAGCGTCGGGGCGCGGTTCATCAGCACCGGATGACCCTTGATGACGTTCTCCAGAATACCCCAGATAACGGGATCCTTCCGGTCGATGATCTTCTTGGCCGATTTCACCGTCTTGACGATACCGCGCTCGATGAGCTTGCGGATGATGAACGGCTTGTACAACTCGGCCGCCATATCCTTCGGGATACCCATTTCGTGCATTTTCAGCTCGGGGCCGACGACGATGACCGAACGCGCCGAGTAGTCGACACGCTTACCCAGCAGGTTCTGGCGGAAACGTCCCTGCTTTCCTTTGAGCGAGTCGGAGAGCGATTTGAGCGGGCGGTTCGACTCGTTCTTCACGGCGTTGGACTTGCGGGAGTTGTCGAACAGCGAGTCGACGGCCTCCTGCAACATGCGCTTCTCGTTGCGCAGAATCACCTCCGGCGCCTTGATCTCGATCAGGCGTTTGAGGCGGTTGTTGCGGATGATGACACGGCGGTAGAGGTCGTTCAGATCCGACGTGGCGAAACGGCCGCCGTCGAGCGGAACGAGCGGGCGCAACTCGGGCGGGATGACGGGGATCACCTTCAACACCATCCACTCGGGTTTGTTCAACCCGTTCGAAGCGCGGAACGACTCGATGACGTTCAGGCACTTCAACGCCTCGCTCTTACGCTGCTGCGAGGTCTCGGTCGAAGCCTTGTGACGCAGGGCGTAGGACATCGAATCGAGGTCGACCTGCTGCAAGAGCGTGTAGATCGCCTCGGCACCCATCTGGGCGACGAACTTGTTGGGGTCCGAATCGTCGAGCGACTGGTTGCCCTTCGGCAGCGCGGCCAGCACGTCGAGGTACTCCTTCTCGGCGAGCGTCTGCAAACGCTCGATGCCCTGCTCGGCCGCAGCGCCGGGGTTGATGACCACGTAACGCTCGTAGTAGATGATCGCTTCGAGTTTCTTCGAAGGGATACCCAGCAGGTAGCCGATCTTCGAAGGAAGCGAACGGAAATACCAGATATGCACCACCGGAACGACCAGCGAGATATGGCCCATGCGCTCGCGGCGCACCTTCTTCTCGGTCACCTCCACGCCGCAGCGGTCGCAGACGATGCCCTTGTAGCGGATACGCTTGTACTTGCCGCAGTGGCACTCGTAGTCCTTCACCGGGCCGAAGATACGCTCGCAGAACAGACCGTCGCGTTCGGGCTTGTACGTTCGGTAGTTGATCGTTTCCGGTTTGAGCACCTCGCCGCTCGACTGGGCGAGAATCTCCTCGGGAGATGCCAGTCCGATCGAAATGCGATTGTAGCCGCCAGCCGGTTTGTTATCTTTGTTGAATGGCATAATGATTCAGTTTTTCTTTCTCGTTTTACTACCCTTTACTCCAGTTTGACCGAAAGCGCCAGACCGCGCAGCTCGTGCAGCAGGACGTTCATCGCCTCCGGAATGCCGGGCTTGGGCAGGTTGTCGCCCTTGACAATCGCTTCATAGGCCTTGGCACGTCCCATCACGTCGTCCGACTTGATCGTCAGAATCTCTTGCAGGATGTTGGCGGCGCCGAAGCCTTCGAGCGCCCAGACCTCCATCTCACCGAAACGCTGACCGCCGAACTGCGCTTTACCGCCCAGCGGCTGCTGCGTAATCAGCGAGTACGGGCCGATCGAACGGGCGTGCATCTTGTCGTCGACCATGTGGCCCAGTTTCAGCATGTAGATCACGCCGACGGTGGCCGGCTGGTCGAAACGCTCGCCCGTCTCGCCGTTGTAGAGGTAGGTGCGGCCGCTGCGCGGGATACCCGCCTCGGCGGTATACTCGTTGATCTGGTCGAGCGAAGCGCCGTCGAAGATCGGCGTGGCGAACTTCACGCCCAGCTCGCGGCCCGCCCAACCGAGCACGGCCTCGTAGATCTGGCCGAGGTTCATTCGCGAAGGTACGCCCAGCGGGTTCAGACAGATGTCGACGATCGTACCGTCTTCCAGGAAGGGCATGTCCTCGTCGCGCACGATACGCGCCACGATACCCTTGTTGCCGTGACGGCCGGCCATCTTGTCGCCCACGCGCAACTTGCGCTTCTTGGCAATGTACACTTTGGCCAGCTGGATAATTCCGGTCTGCGGGAGTTCGTCCCCGTTGGTCAGGTTGTACTTCTCGCGCTTGATCGCGGCGTCGGCCTTCTTCCACTCGATCGTATAGTTATTGATCGTAGCCTCGATCAGGGCGTTGACATGCTCGTCCGACGTCCAGCCGCACGATCCGAGATTGAGGAAACCCGTCGGAACGCCCGTGCGCTCGTCGGTCGTCTGACGCGACAGCTCTTCGAGCATCTTCTGCGTGAATTTCGTACCGGCGGCGTAAAGCTCCGCACCGAAATAGTCGGTGACGCCCGTCGTGGTCTTGCCCTGCACGAGCGACCAGAGCTTCTGCACGAGCAGCTTGGTCAGATCGGCGATCTCGGCGGCGAATTTCTCGTCGAGTTTTTTCGAGCATCGCCTTCTCGGCGGCCTTCGACTTCTTGGCCTCCTTTGCCGGCGCGGCTGTAAAGTTTGGTGTCGATCACCACGCCGTGCAGCGAGGGCTGCGCTTTGAGCGAAGCGTCCTTCACGTCGCCCGCCTTGTCGCCGAAGATGGCGCGCAGCAGCTTCTCCTCCGGCGAAGGATCGCTCTCGCCCTTGGGCGTGATCTTGCCGATGAGGATGTCGCCCGGGTGGACGTTGGCGCCGATGCGGATGATACCGTTGGCGTCCAGATCCTTCGTGGCGTCTTCGCTCACGTTGGGAATGTCGGAGGTCAGCTCCTCGACACCGCGCTTGGTGTCGCGCACCTCCATGATGTACTCGTCGACGTGCACCGAGGTGAAGATGTCCTCGCGCTGGATACGCTCCGAGATCACGATCGCGTCCTCGAAATTGTATCCCTTCCACGGCATGTAGGCCACTTTCAGGTTGCGGCCGAGCGCCAGCTCGCCGCCCTGCGTAGAATAACCTTCGGTCAGGATCTGCCCCTTCGTCACGCGGTCGCCCGTCAGCACGACCGGCTTCAAGGTAATCGACGTATTCTGGTTGGTACGGCGGTAGCGCGGCAGCTCGTAGGTGGTCACCTCGGGAGCGAACGAGCAGACGACTTCGTCCGGCGTACGTTCGTATTTGATGCGGATCTGCGTGGCATCGGCGAAAACCACCTCGCCGTCGCCCTCGGCGACGATCTGGATGCGGCTGTCGGAGATCATGTCCTTCTCGATGCCCGTGCCGACGATCGGCGCTTCGCACGTGACGAGCGGAACGGCCTGGCGCATCATGTTCGATCCCATCAGCGCACGGTTGGCGTCGTCGTGCTCGAGGAACGGGATCAGGCTGGCGGCGATCGAAGCGATCTGATTCGGAGCCACGTCCATCAGGTCGACCTCCTTGTCCGTCACCACGGGGAAATCGGCGCCTTTACGCGCCTTGATACGGTTCGGTTGGAGGAAATGGCCCTCGTCGTCGATCGGAACGTTCGACTGGGCGACCACCTTTCCCTCCTCCTCTTCGGCGGAGTAGTAGCGGATATGGCTGTTGTCCAGATCGATCACGCCGTCGTTCACCGAACGGTAGGGCGTCTCGATGAAGCCCATGTCCGAAATCTTGGCATAGACGCACAGCGACGAGATCAGACCGATGTTGGGACCTTCCGGCGACTCGATCGGACAGAGACGGCCGTAATGCGTGTAGTGCACGTCGCGCACCTCGAAACCGGCGCGGTCGCGCGACAGACCGCCGGGACCGAGCGCCGACAGACGGCGTTTGTGCGTAATTTCGGCCAGCGGATTGATCTGGTCCATGAACTGCGACAGCTGGCTGGTGCCGAAGAACGAGTTGATGACGCTCGACAGCGTCTTGGCGTTGATCAGGTCGACGGGCGTGAAGACCTCGTTGTCGCGCACGTTCATGCGCTCGCGGATCGTACGCGCCATACGCACGAAGCCCACCGAGAACTGATTCGACAGCTGCTCGCCGACGGTGCGTACACGGCGGTTCGACAAGTGGTCGATGTCGTCCACCTCGGCGCGCGAGTTGATGAGCTGGATGAGGTACTTGATAATGGCGATGATGTCCTCGCGCGTAAGCGTGCGGATTTCGGGATCGATCTCCAACCCCAGCTTCTTGTTGATACGGAAACGGCCCACGTCGCCCAGATCGTAACGCTTGTCCGAGAAGAAGAGCTTCTCGATCACGTCGCGGGCCGTAGCCTCGTCGGGCGGTTCGGAAGCGCGCAGCTGCCGGTAGATGTAGACGACAGCCTCCTTTTCGGAGTTGCACGGGTCTTTCTGCAACGTATTATATATAATGGAGAAATCGATACCCGACGGATTCTCCTTGTGCAGCAGGATCGTCTTGGCACCGCTCTCGATGATCTGTTCGATGTGCTCTTCCTGCAAGACGGTCTCGCGGTCGACGATGACGTTGTTACGCTCGATGGAGACTACCTCGCCCGTATCCTCGTCGACGAAATCCTCGACCCACGTCGAGAGCACGCGCGCGGCCAGCATCCGGCCGACGGCCTTTTTCAGATTGGCCTTGGTGACCTTCACCTCGTCGGCGAGATCGAATATTTCGAGGATCTGCTGATCCGCCTCGAAACCGATGGCCCGCAAAAGGGTCGTGACGGGCAGCTTCTTCTTGCGGTCGATGTAGGCGTACATCACGTTGTTGATGTCCGTGGCGAACTCGATCCACGATCCCTTGAACGGGATGATACGAGCTGAATAGAGCTTCGTACCGTTGGTGTGCATGCTCTGTCCGAAGAACACGCCCGGCGAGCGGTGGAGCTGCGAGACGATGACGCGCTCGGCACCGTTGATGACGAACGTACCGCGTTCGGTCATATAGGGAATCGTACCGAAATAGACGTCCTGAACGACGACACCGAAATCTTCGTGCTCCGTATCGGTGCAATAGAGCTTCAACTTGGCCTTCAAGGGCACGCTGTACGTCAGACCGCGCTCCAAGCACTCCTCAATCGAGTAACGGGGCGGATCAACGTAGTAGTCGATAAACTCGAGAACGAAATTGTTTCTGGTATCCGTAATTGGGAAATTCTCCTGAAACACCTTGTAGAGGCCCTCGTTCTTGCGATTCTCGGCCGTGGTGTCCATCTGGAAAAAATCTCGGAATGATTTCAGCTGTACCTCGAGCAGATCCGGATAGGGAACCCGGTTTTTCACTGTCGAGAAGCTAATTCTTTGTTGTGTTGTATTTGTGGACATCGGTAAATCCAAATTAAGTTGAAGTTTGTTCTTTCAATCGGGTACCTTCCTTTCCGACAGGTCTCCATAACCTGCGGCAATGCTCTCAGCGTAAACACATTATACCCTCAGAGCATTCCAAAATCCAAGAAAAGGGCACAGCTCCGACGGCACTCCCTTTTCTTAGACGAGAAAAGGCATAGAGCTTACTTTGGGGGTAAACTCTACACCTGAGTTGTCTGAAACTACGAAAGTAGTGACGAAACTACTTGACTTCAACTTCAGCACCTGCCTCCTCGAGCTGAGCCTTGATCGACTCAGCCTCCTCCTTGGAGACACCCTCCTTAACGGCCTTGGGAGCACCGTCGACCAGCGCCTTGGCATCGCCCAGCGACAGACCTGCGATCTCCTTAACGACCTTGATCACCTGGAGTTTCGACTGACCTGCGTTTTTCAGGATGACATCGAACGACGTCTTCTCGGCGGCGGCAGCTTCGCCGGCACCGGCTGCGGGAGCAGCAACAGCAACGGCTGCAGCTGCGGGTTCAATGCCGTACTCCTCTTTGAGGACGGTAGCCAATTCGTTTACTTCCTTAACAGTCAAATTTACCAATTCTTCTGCCAGTTTCTTTACATCTGCCATAGTTGTAATTTTTATTAAATTCTTGTTTTTGTTCGTAATTAGTTTCTTTCTTCGAGCGTCTTCACGAGGCCCGCAATCTTTTGGCCTGCATTAGCTTGCAATGCAGAGATAACATTCTTCGCAGGCGACTGCAGGAGCGAAACGATCTCTCCGATGAGTTCTTCCTTGCTCTTAATGTTGCACAGGGCATCCAACTGGTTGTCGCCGACATAGACGCACTCCTCCACGAACGCTGCCTTCAAGACGGGTTTCTCGCTCTTCTTGCGGAACTCCTTGATGACAACGGCAGGGGCCTTCGCCGTCGTTGCAAACATTACCGAGGTCGAACCCTCTAAAACCTTCATCAGATCAGCATCCGCCTTCTCGGCCTTTTCGAGCGCCTTGCCGAAAAGGGTGTTCTTCACGACGACGAGTTTGATCTCGTTCTCGAAGCACTTTCTGCGCAACTGAGCGGTCTGCTCGGCGTTGAGCGTTTCGATGTCGGTCAGATAGAAGTGAGGATACTCGTTGAGCTGCTCGGCGAGGTTGTTGATTACAACCGCTTTTTTCTTCCTTGGTCATCTCTTAAATCCTCCTTCGTTATTTGGTTTCAACTGATTTCGCATCGATCTGCAAACCGGGGCTCATCGTCGACGAAAGATAGATACTCTTCACGTAAGAGCCCTTGGCGGCAGACGGTTTGAGTTTCATGATCATCGAGAGGAACTCGTTGGCATTGTCGACGATCTGCTCCGGCGAGAACGAAACTTTACCGATCGATGTGTGAACAATACCGAACTTGTCGACCTTGAAGTCGATCTTGCCGGCTTTAACTTCGCTTACAGCTTTGGCAACGTCCATCGTCACCGTACCCGTCTTGGGGTTCGGCATCAGGCCGCGGGGACCCAGAATGCGGCCCAGCGCACCCACCTTACCCATCACGTTCGGCGTACAGATGATCACATCGATATCCGTCCAACCGGCCTTTGATCTTCTCGACGTATTCATCCAGACCTACCTAGTCGGCACCGGCAGCCTTGGCCTCCTCCTCCTTTTTCAGGAGTGCAGAGCACCAGCACGCGCACCGTCTTACCCGTACCGTGGGGCAGCGTCACGACGCCGCGCACCATCTGATTCGCCTTGCGGGGATCGACGCCCAGACGGACGTCGATGTCGACCGAAGCATCGAATTTCGTAAAGGTAATTTCCTTCAGAAGAGCTGCGGCCTCAGCGAGCTTGTACGCCTTGTTGGGCTCGACCTTCGCGTAGGCATTTTTCTGATTTTTCGTTAACTTGCTCATGCTACGTTACTTTTTAGGAAATTCGCCTTTTACGTTGATGCCCATACTGCGAGCAGTACCGGCGACCATACGCATGGCAGCTTCGACGGTGAAGCAGTTCAGGTCGGGCATCTTGTCCCTGGCGATCGCCTCGATCTGTTCCCACGTGACCTCGCCGACCTTGTCGCGGTTGGGCTGCGCGGAACCGCTTTGACCTTTCGCGGCTTCTTTGAGCTGGATGGCTACGGGCGGCTGTTTAACAACAAAGTCGAACGACTTATCGCTATAAACCGTGATGATGACTGGAAGGACCTTCCCCGCCTTGTCCTGGGTCCTTGCATTGAACTGTTTACAGAAGTCCATGATATTGACTCCCTTGGAACCCAACGCAGGACCCACTGGGGGTGAAGGATTGGCAGCACCACCTTTAATCTGCAATTTGATAAATGCAGCGACCTCTTTGCCATAATTTTCCTTGGTTAATTATTCTTTTTCTACTTGTGTAAAGCTCAACTCCATAGGAGTCTTGCGACCGAAAATCTTCACGGAGACCGTCAGTTTCTTGCGTTCGTTGTCGACTGCCTCGATGGTACCTTGGAAGCTCGAGAAAGGACCGTCCGTAACCTTGACGGTCTCGCCGACAAAGAAGGGAACCTCGTTCTCTTCCTCCATTTCGCTGAGTTCGTCGACCCGGCCCAGAATGCGGCTCACCTCCTGTGGACGTAAGGGAGTCGCAATCATCTTCCGGCTCTCCTCCTTGGTATCGCCCAGGAAGCCCAGCACATTGGGAGTGTTGCGAATGATGATCGGAATTTGCCCTACGAAGGCCGCCTCGATGAGGACGTAGCCCGGATAGGACACTTTTTCTTTCGAAATCTTCTTACCGTTGCGGATAGTATAGACTTTTTCGGTAGGAATCAGTATCTGAAGATGTAATCTTCGAGGTGGTTGTGGCGAATTTCGGATTCGATGTACTCCTTCACCTTATTCTCCTTACCGCCCACGGCGCGGATCACATACCATTGTTTCTTAATCTCGCTGCATAGCCAGTCAGTCGCATTGAAGATTAGTGACCGATATTGCCGAGGAAACTGTATATGCCTTTCATAAGGTTCTCGAACGAAATGTCCATGACCAGCACGACCAAAGCAAAAATCAACGACGCCACCATGACGACGATCGTTGAACTCTGCAATTGTGCGAAGGTAGGCCAGGACACCTTCTCGACGAGCTCCTTGTACGATTCTTTGATGTAGTTAAGCATATTGCGAACTTTTATCTTTTAGCAGGAGCAGAGAGATTCGAACTCCCATCAACGGTTTTGGAGACCGCTATTCTACCCTTGAACTATGCTCCTAAAAAGGGGTGCGGAACCGGAATTCCGCACCTGTTATCAGTCGTATTACTCAAGAATCTTGATAATCTGACCCGCACCTACCGTACGGCCGCCCTCGCGGATAGCGAAACGCAGACCCTCGTTCAGTGCAACCGGGTAGATGAGCGTTACGGTAATGGTAACGTGGTCGCCCGGCATCACCATATCTACACCCTCCGGCAGAGCGATCTCGCCGGTTACGTCCATCGTACGCAGGTAGAACTGGGGACGGTATTTGTTGTGGAACGGCGTGTGACGGCCACCCTCCTCCTTTTTCAGGATATAGACCTCAGCCTCGAACTTGGTGTGGGGGTGATCGAACCCGGCTTGGCAACGACCATACCGCGTTTTACGTCTTTCTTGTCGATACCGCGCATCAGCAGACCGACGTTGTCGCCGGCCTCGCCCTCGTCGAGCAGCTTGCGGAACATCTCCACGCCCGTGCAGGTCGAGGTGAGCACCTTCTCCTCCAGACCGATGATCTCGACGGGATCGCCGACCTTGATGACACCGGTCTCGATACGGCCGGTAACCACCGTACCGCGGCCCGTGATCGAGAACACGTCCTCGACAGGCATCAGGAAGGGCTTCTCGTTCTCACGCAGCGGCAGCGGGAATGTACTCGTCCACGGCATTCATCAGCTCCATGACCTTCTCCTCCCACTTCGGCTCGCCGTTGAGGGCGCCCAGAGCGGAACCGCGGATGATGGGAGCGTTGTCGCCGTCGTACTCGTACTTGTTGAGCAGGTCGCGTACCTCCATCTCGACGAGGTCGAGCATTTCGGGATCGTCGACCATGTCGCACTTGTTCAGGAAAACGACGATCTTCGGCACGTTCACCTGACGGGCGAGCAGCACGTGCTCGTTGGTCTGAGGCATAGGACCGTCCGTAGCGGCAACTACGAGGATGGCACCGTCCATCTGAGCGGCACCCGTAACCATGTTCTTCACATAGTCGGCGTGTCCGGGGCAGTCCACGTGAGCGTAGTGACGGTTAGCGGTCTGATACTCGACGTGCGACGTGTTGATCGTGATACCGCGCTCCTTCTCTTCGGGAGCGTTGTCGATCGAGTCGAACGAGCGAAGCTCCGACAGACCAGCTTTTGCAAGTACGGTGGTAATTGCGGCGGTCAGCGTAGTCTTACCATGGTCAACGTGTCCGATCGTACCGATGTTCACATGCGGTTTCGAACGGTCAAATTTTTCTTTTGCCATAGTTGTAATGTATTAGAATTCAAAAAATCTCTTAACAGCCGTTTTCTTCGCAGAACAACGGTGCGACGCATGCCGCACGGCGGCTACATCACCCGTTTTCTGAATCTTGGAGCGGAAGACGAGGCTCAAACTCGCGACCCTTAGCTTGGAAGGCTAATGCTCTATCAACTGAGCTACTTCCGCAAAAATATACCGTATCAGAGTCCACCCTCCCTCCTCGCGACGAGCGCCCTGAGCCCTGCGTCGCACCGAGGTTTTGCATCCTCCAACCGGCACGCTCTTTTTAAAAGTGGGAAGTGATGGATTCGAACCACCGAAGGCGTAAGCCAGCAGATTTACAGTCTGCCCCATTTGGCCACTCTGGTAACTTCCCTTGTTGGTTTGCGATGTAGAGCCGATGGAGGGATTCGAACCCACGACCTGCTGATTACAAATCAGCTGCTCTGACCGGCTGAGCTACATCGGCATGAACCGTTTTGGACTGCAAAGATAAGAATAATATTCCGAACCGCCAAATATCGGCGCAGGATTTTCCATTCCTATCTGTCTCAAAGAACCTTGCGTCAACCGATTCCGCTTATTCGGCGAAATCGAGTGCAAAAGATAGAATAGTTTTGCGAATTAAAAAATAGTCGGCCTCTTTTTTTCAAAAAATAAATGGTTTTTACCACCTCCGGCACCCGAACGGGAAGAATCGCTCCTCTTTCCGCACAGCCGATACGGAAGAGAGGATGGGTTTTAACTTGACCCGGAAGACAGCCCCCATCGCGCCGGAAGATCGCCGGCCGGCCAAAACGGAACGCAACCAAATGATCATGGTTGCGCGCAGCGCATACGATAAATGGAGACATTCTTTTTATAGTTGCGCGGAGCGCACCGCAGCTTCCGCCTTGCGAAAACGCGGGAAGAAGAACGGGCGGCGGATGCGCCGGCGAAAACGCGGGCGCGAGCTTGTCCGCGTAGCGTTTCAGGCGCAAGCCGACGGCCGTTCCCCGACGTTTTCGCCTGGCGGACACTTTTGGCGCCACCTTTTGGTGTCAAAAGGTGGTAAACCCGCTCCTCGCAGGAGACGCCGAATCGAAGGTCGGGATGCTTCCCGAAGAATCGATCGAAAAATTTTTCTTCTCTCAAAATTCTTTTTCTGTGCTTTTGGCTTGATCCAAAAGCACCAAAAGATCAAGCACGCCGAAAAGTAGCGGGTGACGCCACCTGCGCTCGCTGAGCGATCACGAAAGATCTTCGCCGTTTTCGCACGATCGCTCCGGGCGCTCGCGCCGCTGCCGTCACTGCTTCCGCTATTTTCGCAGTGCGATCCCGCAGATCGGAGGTCTGCCAAAATACAATTCGAAAGATTCGCTCTTCGGCCAAAACCCGAAGAGCGGCACCCGCAGCCGCCCCATGCGGAGGGCTGCATCGTCCCGCCGGCGGCGTCCGACGCATCCTCCGCCGGCCGCGGACTGACAAAGAAAAATCGTACTTTGACTGCGCCGTAGATACTCCGCCTCGGCAAAACCGCAAACTTCGTTTGCTTTTGCGCTCGGCTTGCACGCTTTGCGGGAACAAGCCCCGCTTAGATAGGCGGCGCCTCGGCAAAACCGCAAACTTCGTTTGCTTTTGCGCTCGGCTTGCACTATCTTTGTCCGCATGAAAACGATTCCGATCCTGCCCGGCATCGCGCTGCACGAACTCCGGACGGCCGACGCGGCCGACATCTTCGCCGCCATCGACGGCGAACGCGCCTACCTGGGACGCTGGCTGCCCTTCGTGCAGTTCACCCGCAACGAGGAGGATTCGCTGCGCTTCGTCCGCTCCGTACTCGAAGCTTCCTACCGCGAAACGGTCTTCACGATCCGCGACGGGGAGCGTTTCATCGGACTCATCGGTTTCAAGTCGACCGATCCGCTTGCCCGCACCACCGAAATCGGTTACTGGCTCCGCGAGGCGTGGCAGGGGCGCGGCATCGTCACGACGGCCGTCCGGGCGCTTTGCCGCATGGCGCGCGAGGAGCTGGCGATGCGCTGCGTCGCGATCAAATGCGCCACGGGCAACGGGCCGAGCAACCGCATCCCGCAGCGGCTCGGCTTCACGCTCGACCACGTCGAACATCGCGCCGAACTGCTCGAAGACGGCCGTTACACCGATGCGAACGTCTATCTGCTGAATCTCGCGGATCGGAACACGTCCGTTCGGCCGTGATCCGGACGGATCGCACGAAACATAAATATTAAGGTATCGAATGAATCGGGACAATTCTTCGGAACTCTTCCCCGTCGTCGACGAGACGGGACGGGTCGTCGGCTGCGCCACGCGCGGCGAATGCCACGACGGGCGGCGGTTGCTGCATCCGGTCGTACATCTGCACCTGTTCAACAGCCGGGGCGAGCTCTATTTGCAGAAACGCCCGCTGTGGAAAGATATTCAGCCCGGGCGCTGGGACACGGCCGTCGGCGGCCACGTCGACTACGGCGAGACCCCCGACGAAGCGCTGCGCCGCGAAGTACGCGAGGAGCTTGGCGTCACGGAGTTCACGCCCGAACGGCTCACGCAGTACATCTTCGACTCGGTGCGCGAGCGTGAACTGGTCTACGTCAACCGCACCGTCTACGACGGCCCCGTCACGCCGAGCGACGAGACCGACGGCGGACGGTTCTGGACGATCGGAGAGATCCTCCGCACACTGGGCACGGGTCTCTTCACGCCCAATTTCGAGAGCGAATTCCGCCGCGTCTTCCTAACGGACGACGGGATCGCCTAAACAGAAGATCTTCCCCTCGATAAAGGTCACCCACAGCCGGTTGTCGGCATCGACGAAGAAGTCGTTGGCAGCCGACGAGGCGAATTTCTCGGCCCAGAACAGCCGTCCGTCGCCGCTCACCGACGCCACGCAACCCGTGCGGTTGGCCATGTAAGCCACCCCTTCGCGCACTTCGACGGGGCAGGGGTTGTGGTCGTAGCCCCAACCGGCATCGACCGTCCACAGCTCCGTGTAACGGTCGGCATCCGTCGCTACGGCCAGCAGTTCGCCGTCCATGGTCTTGGCGTAGACCGCCGAGCCGTCGGCGCTCACTCCGGTCGTCTCGCGCACCTTGCGCCGCTTGACGCGCCATATCTCGCGGCCCGTCGCCAGGTCGAGCGCCGTCATGCAGCGGTCGGGCGCCACGATGAATACCCGCCCGCCGACGATGCGCGGCACGATGTGGCCCGGCGAGTAGAGCTTCTGCGGGCTGCCGTTGTTCCAGCTCCACAGCCGCTCGCCCGTCGCTTCGTCGAGGCAGTAGAGGTTCGTGTCCCACGCCCCGAAGACCACGCGCCCGCCGGCCACGGCAGGGCGCCCCTGCGGCTGCCCCTCGCCGAAACGGAACTCCCAGGCGATACGGCCCGTGCGCAGCTCGATCTTGGCCATCGACCCGCTGCCCAGCCCCATGTAGAGCCAGTCACCCGCAACCAGTCCGTCGCCGATCACGGGCGTTTTCGCCGCGATCCGCCACAGACGGCGGCCCGTGGCCGCATCCAGCCCCCACACGGCCCCCGCGGCGTCGCCCGCCACGACCACGCCGCCGGCCGCGAGCGGCGTCGAGTAGACCGCATTGCCGAACTGCCGCCGCCACACCTCGCGGCGGTTCTTCACGTCATAGGCTTTCAGCACTCCCAGCGAGGTGCCGTAGAAGATCGTATCGCCCACGACGGCGACACCCGTATAGATCGACGCCTCGTCCTCGACCACGAGCGCCGCACCCGTCCGTTCGTAGGTGATCGGCGCAGGCTGCGGATCGCACGGCAGCGCGGCCAACGCCGCCGAATTGCCCTGCGGGATTGCGAACGAGAGCCGCGGCGCCTCGCCCAGCCGCTTCTCGTAGAGGGCGACCGAATCGCCCCACACCCGCACGAGGTTGTAACCCGCCGCAGGCTCCTGCATGCGGTTCTTCGGGATGAGCGAACGTCCCATCAGCCCGGGAATCGAGTCGAAGTTGCAGAGACGCAGCGTATGGTAGTGGCCGCACAGGTCGAAACGCACGTCGTAGCGGCGCAGCAGTTGCGTGACGGCCGTGCGGTTGGTCATGTCGTTCGTCAGCGGATAGTGGCAGAACGTGACGATCCGCTCGCCGGGACGCGCCGCCCGCATCTGCTCTTCGACCCATTGCAGATCCTCGCGCCGAACCGAACCGTCGGCCATCTTCATGTAGGGTCCCGCCGTGAAGCCGACGAAGAGGTAGCCGCCCGCACGGAACGCCAGCCGGCCGTCGTTGCCGAACAGGCGGCCGAAGGTCGCAGGCACTCTCCGACCACGTCGTCTCGTGGTTGCCGGGCACGGCGAACCACGGCTTGCGCAAACGTTTGAGGATGCCGTGCACGCAATGCAGTTCGGCGTCGCTGCCCATGTTGCAGAGATCGCCCGTGACCAGTACGAAATCGACCGCCGAGGCGTTGATCTCGGCCACAGCGGCCCGCAGCAGCGAGTCGGACTCGCCGCGGGGCGTCACGTGCACGTCGGTCAGAAAGGCGAAATTGAGCTCCGCAGCGCGGGGTGCGACGTGGCGCGGAGCACGGCGGGCCAGCACGCCGGAACACAACAGCAGGGCCGCAGCGAGCAGCAGCGCGATCTTTTGTTTCATATACGGAATCTTTTTCCCGCAAGATAGCCAATTTCCGGCAGACGGTCAACCCTGCGGCACAAAAAACGGACTGTTCCGCAAGGGAACAGTCCGCACCACCTAATTAAAAACTAACCTTTCCGGTAAGCGGGCGCGTAAGTCGCCCACGGATTATGCCGAACGCAGAAAAGGACCGCCGAAGGCGAACCTGTCCCGATCGGGCGAGGGTAAAAAAAGGTACCGAAAAACCGATCCTACCCTTACGTCAGAGGCCGAAGACCTCTTTGAGCTCCTGCATCTCGGCGTCGCTCATTCCCGTGGGGACGAATCCCATCGAGCGGGCCGATTCGTAGATCTTGGCCGATTTCGACAGCACGTCGATCTGGTCGAACGCCTCGATCAGGTCGGTGCCGATGGCCAGTGCGCCGTGTTTGGTCCACATCACCACGTCGTAGTCGTCCAGCAGGGCGATCGTCCGGTCGGCCAACTCCTGCGAGCCGGGCAGCGTGTAGGGAACGATGCCCAGCCCCTTGGGACAGAAGGCGCGCGTCTCGGGGATCATGCTCCACAACAGCCGCGTGAGCGTCTTTGCCCAGAAATTCGGGATTGTGCGTCATCGCCACCAGCTCGACGGGATGCGTATGCACCACCGCCCGCTCGGGACGCCCCGCGCCGACCAGATAGTCGTGCACCGAGAGGTGCGCGGGCAGTTCGGAGGTCGGACGCACCGGCTCGTCGGCGACGATCTCGTAGGATGCGCCGTCGGCAGCCACGCGGATCAGCGCGACGTTCGCCAGCGGCTGCGACGCCACATAACGCATGCGGCGTCCCGTGCCCGTGACCAGAAAACAGCCGCCCGCGATGTGCGGCACCGGTTTGGGAAGGGGTAAGGCCCGTCCAGCGCGGGCAGTTCGCAAACGGCATCGGCGCAAAGTCCGGTGACGTTGACCGAGATGTTGCCGCCGTTGCGTTCGGCCCAGCCGCGCTCCCAGAGGTAGCCGGCCACCTCGGCCACTACCCCGATCTGGCGGTCGAGCGATTCGTTATCAATCAGTTTCATCGTTTTCTCTATTTTACCAGTTGCGGATATACGGTCGAAAAGATCAGGATCAGCAGACCCGTCACGAGCACCGCCGCCGTACGGCGGTCGACGCCGCGCCACTCGTGCAACAGGATGCCCCACAGATTGCTGAACAGCACGTTGAGCGACATGAGGATGCTCCACGAGAAGGCCAGCATCAGCGGCGCCTCTGCGAAGAAGCTCTTGCCCATGCCCAGCCCGAAGAACTGCGAGTACCACAGCACGCCGGCCAGCGCGCAGAAGAGCACGTTGTTGACCCACACGCCCGCCGGTACCGAGAAGTAGTCGCGGCCCGTGCGGTTTTTCACGTTGCAGAAGATGCAGTAGGCGGCATTGGTCGCGAAACCGCCGAGCGTCACGAGCAGAATCACCGGATTCAGCGCGAAAAGCTCCTTCACGCCGGCTGCGACGGCCGCCGCCTGAATGGCCGCGCCGCTTTCGAGGCCCAGACTGAAACAGGCGCTCATCGCACCGGCCAGCAGCGCCACCAGCAACCCCTTGGTCAGCGCGAAATCCTTCACCGCCGCACGGCGCTCCTCGTCGCTGAGCAGACGCGAACGCAGCGAACCAGCATAGCCGATCACGGCGATGCCCGCCAGCGTGATGCAGACGCCCAGCAACAGCGCCAGCCCCTCGCCGCGGAAGAGATTCTGCCCCGCCAGCAGCGCGGGGAAGAGCGTGCCGAACGCTGCGCAGGTACCCAGTGCGATCGACTGTCCGAGCGCCACGCCCAAATAGCGCATCGACAGGCCGAAGGTCAGTCCCCCGACACCCCACAGCACGCCGTAGAAGACCGACTGCCAGGCGCCGCCCGCCGCCCACAGCGCACCGAGCGTCACCCCTTCGGGCAGCGCCAGACTCGCGCCCAGCCACGGGAAGACGATCCATGCGAAGATGCCCTGCACCAGCCAGAAGCTCTCCCACGACCAGTCGCGCACCTTGCGGATCGGCACGTAGGAGCTCGACTGTCCGAAGCTCCCGACGGCGATAATCAACAATCCGATCAGAATTTCCATGTCAATAGGCGATATGGTACAACCGTTCGATCTCCTCGACGGACGTCGGACGGGGATTGCCGCCCGTGCAGACGTCGTTGAACGCAGCCACCGCCAGCGCCGGAATATCCTCCTCGCGCACGCCCAGCTCGTGCAGACGCTGCGGGATGCGGATGCTCAGCGAGAGGGCTTTCACCGCGTCGACGGCAGCGCGCACCCCCTCGTCGACACTCATGCCGTCGGTCTTCACGCCCATGGCGCGGGCGATATCGAGGTATTTTGCACGCGACGGCGACTCGGCGTTGTACTCCATGACGTAGGGCAGCAACGTAGCGTTGGCCACGCCGTGCGGCGTGTCGTAGAAGGCTCCCAGCGGGTGAGCCATCAGTGGACGATGCCCAGCCCCACATTCGAAAAGCCCATGCCGGCGATATACTGCGCCTCGGCCATGCCCGCACGGGCCGTCTCGTCGCTGCCGTCGTCGACGGCGTTTTTCAGGTATCGGGCGATCAGCTCGATCGCCTTCAATTCGAACATGTCGCTCATCGTCCACGCCCCCGGCGTGAGGTAGCCCTCGACGGCGTGCGTCAGCGCATCCATACCCGTGGCGGCGGTCAGCCCCTTGGGCATCGAGTACATCAGTTCGCAGTCGATCACGGCGCACATCGGGATGTCGTTGGGATCGACGCAGACCATCTTGCGCTTGGCCTCCTCGTCGGTGATGACGTAGTTGATCGTCACCTCGGCCGCCGTACCCGCCGTCGTGGGGACGGCGAAGGTCGGCACGGCGCGGTGCTTGGTCGCCGCCGTCCCTTCGAGCGAGCGCACGTCGGCGAATTCGGGGTTGTTGACGATGATCCCCACGGCTTTGGCCGTGTCGATCGACGAGCCGCCGCCCAGCGCGACCATGAAGTCGGCGCCCGAACGCTTGAAGGCCTCGACGCCCTGCTGCACGTTGCGGATCGTGGGGTTGGCCTTGATCTCGCTGTAAATCTCATAGGGGATGCCCGCATCGGCGAGCACGCGCTCGATCTTTTCGGCCACGCCGAAACGGATCAGATCCTTGTCCGTGACCAGCAGCGCCTTGCGGAAGCCGCGCTTGCGAACCTCCTCGGCGATCACCGAGCGGCAACCCGCACCGTAGTAGGAGGTTTCGTTCAATACGATTCTGTACATGGCTCTATCGTTTGGAGGTTACTTCGGCTTCGTAGCGCTGGACGTCGGCGATGAACTCCTCGCCCACCGGCACGTCGTTTTTCAGGCAGAACATGTCCCACACGGCGTTCCACGGCAGCGACTTCGACTCTTCGAGCAGCGCCAGACGCTCGAAGCCCTGTCCGTCGGCCTCGTACGCACGCAGCTTGGCCAGCGGTTCCAGCAACGCCTGCATCATGCACTTCTGCGTGGCGCGCGAACCGATCACGTAGGCGCCGATGCGGTTGATCGAAGCGTCGAAATAGTCCAGACCGATGTGCACGCGGTCGAGCGCGTCGCAGCGCACGATCTCCTTGCACAGCTCCAACGTCTCGTCGTTCATGATCGTCACGTGGTCCGAATCCCAGCGCACGGGACGCGAGACGTGCAGCATCACCTCGGGCGTGAAGAGCAGCAGCGACGAGAGTTTGTCGGCCACCAGCTCCGTGGGGTGGAAGTGGCCCGTGTCGAGCGTGACGATCTTGCCGCGGCTGGCGCCGTAGCCGATGTAGAAATCGTTGCTGCCCACCGTATAGCTCTCCAAACCGATGCCGAAGACCTTCGACTCGATGCAGTCCTTCATGTGGTCGTACTTCTGCTCGAAGATCCGGTCGAGCGAGTCGCGCAGCAGTTCGCGGTAGAGCATCCGATTCACCGTCAGGTCTTTCGACCCGTCGTGAACCCACAGGTTCATGATACAGGGATCGCCCTGCGCCTCGCCCATCGCTTCGGCGATGGCGCGGCAGCGCCTGGTGTGCTCGATCCAGAACTCGCGGATCTCGGGATCGGGGTTGGAGAGCGAAAGCGAGCCGCTCTTGGGGTGCGAGAACGACGTGGAGTTGAAGTCGAGCTTCATGCCGTGGGCGCGCGCCCACTCGATCCATCCCGCGAAATGTTTCACCTCCACCTCGTTGCGGTCGACCTTCTCGCCGCCGAACTCGCCGTAGATCTCGTGCAGGTTCAGGCGGTGCGTGCCGGGAATGTAACTGGCGGCTTTGAGGATGTCGGCGCGCAGCTCCTCGACGTTGCGTGCCTTGCCCGGATAGTTGCCCGTAGCCTGAATGCCGCCCGTCAACTCGCCGCCCCGATTCTCGAATCCGGTGACGTCGTCCGCCTGCCAGCAGTGCAGCGACAGGCTGACGCGCTGCAATTTTTCCAGGGCTTCGTCGGTATCGACTCCGACGGCCGCATACCGCTCGCGAGCGATGCGGTAAGCCTCTTCGATCAATTGGGTTTTCATCGTTTCAATGTATTTTTAGTTAAGATTCATTTCGTTCGCGGCAGAAACTCCCTGACCTCCACCGAGCGGCGGATGTAGTCGCGCATCCGGGCGAGCGACCCCACCAGCCCCAGCGCACGCGCCTGCACCATGACGTTGCCGATGGCCGTCGCCTCCGACGGGCCGGCCACGACGGGAATCCCGCAGGCGTCGGCCGTAAGCTGGTTCAGCAAATCGTTCTGCGCGCCGCCGCCGATCACGTGCAGCCGCTCGATGGCGAAGGGCGCCACGCCGCGCAAGTTGTCCAGCACCTCGCCGTAGCGGGCGGCCAGGCTCTCGAAGATGCAGCGCACGAGCGCCGCATCGTCCGCCGGCGGGACCTTGCCCCGGCCGCGGCACCAGTCGCGGATCGCCGCCGGCATGTCGGCCGGATGCGCGAAGGCCTCGTCGTCGGGATCGATGCGCGTCCGGCCCGGCTCGGCGGCGGCAGCCATGGCCATGATCTCGGCATAGGTATAGGTACGCCCCTCCTTCGCCCAGATGCGGCGGCACTCCTCCAACAACCACATGCCGGTGATGTTTTTCAGGAACCGCGTCGTACCGTCCACGCCGCCCTCGTTGGTGAAGTTCATCGCGCACGACTCCTCCGTGATGACCGGGCGGGCAACTCGATACCCATGAGCGACCACGTGCCCGACGAGAGATAGGCGAAGCGCTCGTCGGCGGCGGGCACGGCGGCGATGGCCGAAGCGGTATCGTGTCCCGCCACGGCGAAGACCTCCACACGTCCCAGTCCCGTGCGGCGCGCCACCTCGTCGCGCAGCACGCCGACACGCTCGCCGGGCATCACACGCCGGGCGAACAGCGATGCGTCGACACCGGCCGCACGCAACAGCTCCCCGTCCAGCTCCCGCGTGCGGGGATTCATCAGCTGCGAGGTGGAGAGGATCGTATATTCGCACACCTGTTCGCCCGTAAGCAGGTACGACAGCGCGTCGGGCATGAAGAGCACATGCTCGGCGGCCGCCAGCGCGGGGCTGTGCTCGCGGTTGAGTGCGTAGAGTTGGTAGAGCGAATTGAAATTCATCACCTGAATGCCCGTCTTCGCATAGACGCTTTCGCGAGGCACCGTACGGAAAAACTCTTCCGGCACTCCGTCGGTATAGGGATCGCGGTAGGCGCGCGGAAGCCCCAGCAGATCGCCGTCGGGATCCACGCAGGCGAAATCGACGCCCCACGTATCGATGCCGATCGAGTCGATCCGTTCGCCGCGGCCGCCCGCGACGCTCAATCCCCTCAGAATCTCCTCGTAGAGGGCGTGAATGTCCCAATAGAAGCGGCCGTCGATCTCCCGCATACGGTTCGGAAAACGGTGCAGCTCCTCCATTCGGAGCCGGTCGTCCCCCGCACGGGCCAGAATCACCCGACCGCTGGTAGCGCCCAGGTCGACACCGATTATATTTTTTGCATAACGTGAAAAAACGGTTTGAGGTTAGAGTCTTTATTTGATACAAAAATACCGAAGAAAGTATTATCTTTGTTATAACATTTGACAAATTACTTTTCAAATCTGACACGTTATGGGCTCTTTCCCGCAAAGCATCGTCCACTACCTGCCCGTCACCGACCACGACGAGCGGTGGGGCATCGTCTGCACCACGGCGGGGTACCAGAACGTTCCGCCCGGCAGCCCCTATCCCCTGACGCAGCATCCCGACAGCTACTCGTTCACCCGCTCGCGGGGGCGTGTGCTCGGCGAATACCAACTGCTCTACATCGTCTCGGGACAGGGCGAATTCCGCTCGGCCTCCTCGCCCGCCGCGCCCGTGAAGGCCGGCACGGTGGTGATGCTCTTCCCCGACGAATGGCACACCTACGCACCCGACCCCGAAACGGGCTGGGAGGAGTGGTGGGTGGGATTCCGCGGCGAGAACATCGACCGCCGCGTGGCGGAAGGCTTCTTTTTCGCCGAAGACGCCGCTGCTGCACATCGGCCACAGCGCCGGCATCGTGAGCTGTTATCAGGAGATCATCCGCTCGGCCGAGGAGGAGCGCAAAGGCTTCCAGCAGCTCGTCACGGGCATCGTGCTTCACCTGCTGGGTTCGGTGCTCTTCAAACGCGACAACCTGCAATACCTCGACAACCCGATCGTCGAGAAGATCAACCGCGCCCGCGAAATGATGCGCCGCCACATCGGCGACAACCTCCCGCCCGAAGAGATCGCGCGGCGGCTCAACATCGGCTACACGTGGTTCCGCCGTACGTTCCGCGCCTACGTGGGCATCGCCCCGGCGCAATACCAGTTGCAACTGCGCCACAACAAGGCCCGGGAGCTGCTCACCACGACCGACCGCACCGTTTCGGAGATCGCCGCCGAGCTGGGATTCGAGAACGTCAGCCAGTTTTCGGCCTTCTTCCGGCAGCGCGAAAAGATCACCGCCACGCAGTACCGCAGCAAATACGGATTCTGACCGCAGCAGGCGACCGCTTTTCGGAAAGGACACCTCAGCTCTTTCCGTCGAAAAGGGGCACCGAAGACCGCGAGGCGAAAATGCGCGGGAATTCGCCGCGCACCTCGCAGAACGATCACGAAAGACTGCGTCGTTGCGGCGCAAAGGATTGCGCAGCTTCGACTACGGCGGCTCGGCAAAGTCCGCGAACGGCCTCCGCGCTCGCCTGCTGAACGTCGTTTTGCGCCCGCTCAGTGAGAACCGCTGTCCGATCCCGACGGAGGTGCCCTGCGGACACTTTTGGCACCGCCTTTCGGTGACAAAAAGGCGGTAAATGCGATCGGCTGCAATCGAAGAGCGGCCGCGGACTGACAAAGGAAAATCGTACTTTGGCTGCGCCGTAGATATTCCGTCTCGGCAAAAAGTAAATTTTATTTGCTTTTGCCCTCGGCTTAATCGTATCTTTGCCGCATGAAAAGCATCAAAGAACTCTACCGTATCGGCACCGGCCCTTCGAGCAGCCACACCATGGCGCCCCGCCGCGCCGCCGAACAGTTCCTCGCACGCCATCCCGAAGCGGCGGCGTTCCGCGTGACGCTCTACGGAAGCCTCGCCGCGACGGGCCGCGGCCACATGACCGACCGCGCCATTATCGACACGCTGCTGCCGACCGCCCCCGTCGACATCGTATGGCAGGCACGCGAGTTCCTTCCCTTCCATCCCAACGGAATGCGTTTCCAGGCGCTCGACACCGCCGGCACCCCCACCGACACATGGACGGTTTACAGCATCGGCGGCGGCGAGCTGGCCGAAGAGGGCGTACCGCCGCGGCAGGCGGAGGAGATTTACGAAATGAACACGCTCGACGAAATCCTCGCCTGGTGCCGCCGCACGGGCCGCACCTATTGGGAATATGTCGAGGAGTGCGAGTCGGACGACATCTGGGACTACCTGGCCGAAATCTGGCAGGCGATGCGCGAAAGCGTCGAGCGGGGGCTCGACCACGAAGGCGTCCTGCCCGGTCCGCTGCACCTCACGCGCCGCGCCGCGACCTACCATGTGCGCGCTTCGGGCTACAAGCAGAGCCTTCAATCGCGCGGTCTGGTCTTCGCCTACGCATTGGCCGTAGCCGAAGAGAACGCTTCGGGCGGACGGATCGTGACGGCCCCGACCTGCGGGTCGAGCGGCGTGGTGCCGGCCGTGTTGTACCATCTTCAAAAGAGCCGCGGTTTCTCCGACGCACGCATCTACCGCGCGTTGGCCACGGCCGGCCTGTTCGGCAACGTCGTCAAACACAACGCCTCGATCTCGGGCGCCGAAGTGGGTTGCCAGGGCGAGGTGGGCGTCGCCTGCGCCATGGCGGCCGCCGCAGCCAACCAGCTTTTCGGAGGCAGCCCCTCGCAGATCGAGTATGCCGCCGAAATGGGGCTCGAACACCATCTGGGCATGACCTGCGATCCCGTATGCGGCCTGGTGCAGATCCCCTGCATCGAACGCAACGCCTACGCTGCGGCCCGCGCGCTCGACGCCAACCTCTATTCGGCCTTCACCGACGGCGGACACCGCGTCTCGTTCGACCGCGTGGTCGAGGTGATGAAACAGACGGGGCACGACCTTCCCTCGATCTACAAGGAGACGGGCGAGGGCGGACTGGCACGGGAGTACGATCCCGACAAGTAACAATGCGGGGCGGAACTCTCGACAGAGTTCCGCCCCGCTGCCTTGTCCGGAAAAATCAATCCTTTCCGGGGAAATACTTCATGTACTGCACGCGCTGGAAAAACTCCGAGTCGCTCTTGCCGAAACCGAGCCGGCCCTTGAATTCGTCGAGCGCCGTGATGCCGTGACGCGCCGCCCAGGCGTCGATCCACTCATTCATGCGCGCGATCACGTCGAAACCTTCGCGGTGGATCGCCGTGCAGACCTCGACGGCCGCAGCACCGCACAGAAGCGCCTTGACCGCCGCCTCGCCGTCGTGCACGCCCGTCGAAACGGCGAAATCCATACGCGGCAGCGCACCGACGCAGATAGCCGTCGTGCGCAATACGTTGCGCAACTCCGACGCTTCGCTGTAAGGCGACCCTTCGACGAAGGTCATCCGCTCGACATCCACGTCCGGTTCGAAGAAACGGTTGAACAGCACCGCACCCTTCACCCCGACGCTCTCCAACGCGGCGGCCATCGCCACGACGTTCGTGAAACGCATCGCGAGTTTGACCGAAACGGGAATCTTCACCTCGGCGCAGACACGCTGGGCGATCGTCACATAGAGCCGTTCGAGCTCCTGCGACGAACGTGCGGCGTCGACGGGCTGGATGAAGATGTTCAGTTCGAGCGCCGAGGCTCCGGCCCGGGCCATCGCGGCGGCGTATTCGATCCACTCTTCGCCCGCGGCTACGCAGTTGATGCTGGCGATGACGGGAATCCGCGTCGCACGCCGCGCATCGGCGATCAGTTGCAGAAATCCCGCTTTGTAATCCTCGCCCAGATAACGTTGCAGATAGTCGCCCGCATCGCCGTAGGGCGAATCGGAATATTGTTCGAGCGAAGCGGCGTGGTGCAGGATCTGCTCCTCGAAGATCGATTTCAGAACCACCGCGCCCGCTCCGGCGGCGGCGCACTTCTCGATATTGGCGAGCGTCGCCGTATAGGGCGAACTGCTCACGACGATCGGGCTGTCGAGTTCCAGTCCGAGATAGGTAGCTTTCATGGGCTTATGCTGTTGCTGTTTGATTTCGACCCTCCAAAGGTAGCGATTCGCCCCCGCATTTCCAAATACCACCTCTAAAAACCGCGGCAGCCAGCCGATGTTCCGTATCGACGTGTTCAGCAGGCACGCTTCCGAGTCGGTCCGACTGCGACCGGACAAATACCTTCCCCGAAAACAGCACTGCACGCTGATTCCGGGGAGGCCGGGTGTTGGAGCCCGAGAAAAGAAGATTAAAGAGAGTATTGTTTAACCGAACAGTTCGTTGAGCACCTTGGCCAGCCGGTACGAAGCCTTGATGAGCTGGTGATCCAACAAACCGATCGCTTTGTTGCAGAAGGACAGGCCCAACTTGTCGCCGGGTGCGGCCCAGTCGTAGATGACCGCACACTCGCGCCGGCTCTCGGCGAACCAGTCGTCGGGCGTACCGGCAGCCAATGCTTCCCGCTCCCGCCGTGAATAACGGTCGAGCTGGTGTTTGTATTCCATGTAGCCCCAGCGGTGCTTGCGGTCGAGGATACCGCCGTCGAAGAGTGCATGGTACTGCGTATCGACGCCGTAGAAGAGCACGCGCATACGGCTCTGCTGGTAGTTGACGTGCGACGGACAGTGCATGTCGCCTACCAGATGGATCACGTAGCGCAGGTTGACCACGACGGTCGAATCGTCGAGATTACGGTAATCCCTCAACCGTTCGATCGCACGGTTCAGTTCACGCAGCACATTGGGTTCGAGTGGGTTGCCGGCGGCATCCTTCGTGGGTTCGCCCTTGCCGTAATCCACGTGCCACCAGTTGGTCATCTCGTAACCGGGTTCGGCACGGTAGTCGTCCATCCACGACGCGTCGTAGACGATCGAATGGCCCAGATACCGTTCGATCACGGCTTTCGCACGTTTGGTCAGATGCGTCTCGGCGATGTAGGCCACGGCGTCGTGGCCCGACTTGCCCCACGCCAGCGCACTCTGCACGAAGCAGAGCGCCGCAAACGCGAGCAACAACGTTTTTTTCATAACGGGGTTCTTCATAGTTATCGGTTATCGTTCTTCACCCCGCCCGCCGCCGTTCTCCGACGGCGGCGCGGGCAGGACAAAGATTAGGAAAAGTCGAATACAGAAGCAGCTAAGGCAAAGATAGCAAAAGTCGAGCGCAGAAGCAAGCGTCAGCTTGATTATGCCGAGACGAAGTATCTAAGGCCAAGCCAAAAATAGCAAAATGTCGCAGCCGACCGCTATTCGACGTCGCATTCGTATTGCAGGATCGACGCCAGTCGGTTGCCCGACGCAGCTGACGTATGGGTCGCAATGCCCAGATAGAGCTTCCGCCCCTGTTTGAGCTGCATCCCCTCGCCTTCGCAATAGCAGTTCTTCGCATCGAGCAACGTGCTCAGGCTCGGGAAGTCGGAGCAGGCGGCCACCCGCGTGCGGGGGCAGACCAGTTTGCCGGTATAGTCGAACACGGCCACATAGGCCACCGAACCGTCGTACAACTCGCCCGTCTGCTGGATCGCCTGTCCTTCGTACCAATAAACGTAGTCGCCCCACACGGCCTGTCCCTGGTGGCTGTACGAATAGACCTGGTGCGTCTGGCCCGTATTGAGATAGCTGGGCAGACGGAACGATCCGAGCGGCGTCAGGCGGTTGAGATTGCGTACCTCGACCGAGGTCGTCTCGGTCTTCTTCTCGGTGACGCCCTCGGCAGCCGTTTCACCACCCCACGTGCGGGTGATCTCTACCGTCTCCTTGCCGAGCGCCAGCACGGCGTCGAGGTCGTAGATCACGTTGTGGCGCATGTCCGTCGTGCGGCAGCCGATAAGCAGACGGCGGTTCACGAAGTCGATCGAAGGCTGCACGTCGCGCACCATCCACGTCGTACCCGCGGCGTCGACATACTCGCTCATGTAGAACGTGTCGCCGGCGTAGTGGCTCAGCACCGCGCCCTTCTGGTAGCGGATGCGCGAGAAGGTGAGGTTGTTGGTGTAGTCCGTTCCCGAAAGCGTGCCGTTGGAGTTCACCCCACGTAGTCGCCGTCGTCGGCCCGCTCGGCCACGAGCAGCGTGCCATGACCGAACCATTGGAGTTTCATGTAGTCGTCCGACGGGGCTTCGTTGCGTTTCTGGCGTCCCAGCGCCACCATCCACCTGTTGCCGGTCTTCGTGTCGCCGACGCTCTGCGTATAATAGATGTAGCCGTTCTCGTCGTAAAAGTCGAAGCACTGCATGATCATCCCCTTGTAGGGCAGCTGATTGCTCGAAAAGATCATCTGCTGCGACAGCCCCTCCGACAGGGCCGCCGTCGGATCGGGCAGCGACGAGGTGCTCTCCACCACCGAAACCAGGCACCGCGCCAACCGGTTGTCGCCGTAGAAGGCGCGTACCTCGGTCGAACCGGCACTGACGCCCGTCACCACTCCCGACTGGTCGACGGTGGCCACCCGTTCGTCGACCGATTTCCATTCGTATTGTACGTCGTCGTAGAAGGGATCGGAGATCGGCACGAGACGGTAGCTCTTCCCGATACCGAGCGTGATGCTGTTGGGTTCGAAACGCAGGGAGTACATCACGAGCTCCTTGTCGTCGTCGCTGCAACCGATCGCTGCGAAGAGCGTCGCCAGCAGCAAAACCATGCGATTGATCGTTTTCATCGTTTTATATCAGGTTTTTTCATTCGACGTTACCGGACGGAGCGGAACCGGTCCGCTCCGCCCGGACGTTTGTTATTCGGGAAGCGACACCTTGACGATCCCTTTGAGCCGTTCGGGCCCGTCTTGGAGATGGTGTAAGTAGTGGCCGAAGCGTTCAGGCGAATGTCGAGCGAGACGCGCAGACGCACGTAGAACAGGCCGTCGGTCACGGAACACCCTTCGACGGGGAAGGTATAGCTGGCCCAACCGCATGCAGGCGTCTTGTCGTTGGGAAGCGCCTGGTCGGTCATCACCGTATAGTGCGCCGGCCCCGTCGACCCGTCGACTCCCGTGACGGTTTCGGCGCCTTCGGCCAGGAACCAGTTCGTCCCGTCGGCCGAATACTCCAACGCATAGTAGCGTGCGCCCGACCCCGAACAGCCGACGGCCGCCTCGAAAGCGATGCGCGTTCCCTCTTTGAGGTTCTTCACAGGGAAGGCCATGAGCCAATAGTCGTCCTTCTGCAACCCCTTCATGTAGCAGTGGCCTTCGCCGTAGCCCCAACCGCTGGCCGTCGAGCAGACGACGGTGAGATAGCCGCCGCGATCGCTCCAATCGAGATACTTGTGGTCGGTCGAAGGGGCAGAATCCTCGCAGGGATACTGCGAACCGGCTCCCCAACTGTAATTGTGCGGATCCGCCATCAACGTCGGTTTGCTCTCGGACGAAAAATCCCACCAGACGGGGAATCCGCCGACGATCGACGAGGGATCGGCCACGACGGTACTCTTGACCGTGCCTTTCGACTCGCCGTCGACGAGCAGTTCGAAGAAGACTTCGCCCGTCTGCGCCGGCACGCCGGTCACAGGCATCGTAATCGTGCCGCTGCCCTTCTGGAACTTATCGAACGTACAGTCGGCCGCCACGAGTCCCTCCGAAGCGCCCGTCATCCGGCAGCTCAGAGCAACGGATTCGTCGCCGTTGGCGTTCGCATAAGCGAGGATCAGCGTGAAATCGCTCTCGACACCCCGCACCAGCGTGCCCGCCGACGAGAGTGCTCCGTAGGCGAAGTCGCAGGCACCCTGCGTGATATGGATAGGATAGGCGTGTCCGGCGAAATCGATATAGATCGTACCCGTGCGCTCGCCGCCCCGGTTGTAGGCCACGCCGACCGTAATGAAGTCCAATTCGCCGTTGCCGACGCCGCTGTCGGGCGTGACGGCGATCCAGTCGTCGTTGCCGTCGTAGTCGATGCTCCACGCGCCGTCGCATTGGAGGCTCTGCTCGACCGTCTGTTCGTTACAGTCGAAAGTAAGGTAATCGTTCTCGCGGGCGAAAAAGGGATCGTCGTCGGAAGAACACGCCGCAAAGAGCGCAGCCGAAGCGGCGACCGCCAGCCCGATTTTATGGAATAGGTTCATGGATATTCGGTTTTAAGGATTAAACGCAGACTACCATTCGGGGTTTTGCGTGAGGTTGGGGTTCTCCTGCAAAGCGGTAGTCGGAATCGGTTTCACATACTTATAGTCGTGCCACTTGCGCTCGATGGCCGTAGCGGGCAGAATATTGCCCGACGTACCCTGCGAAAGCTTGTGCCCCGCTTCGGAAGCGCCGTCGATGAAAAGGATTTTGAGCGGCGACTTGTTGTTGGGGTCCGACGTGACGATGCAGTCGTTGACGCCGTCGCCGTTGAGGTCGATCGGTGTCTCCGACGCCGCAATCCAGATGCCTTTCCACGGCCGCGCGAACAACTCGCCCTGATGCCAGCGGATGATGTCGTCGTAACGTACGTTTTCCATCGTAAGTTCGATTCCCCGTTCGCGGCGCACCTCCAGGATGAAAGGATCGGTCACCTGATTCTGGAAATACTCGACCATGTAGGGATCGGCCGTCGTGGGATAGATGCTCGTCACTCCCGCACGTTCGCGCAGCGGCTTGATCGTCTTGTTCCACACTTCCTCCGACATTTCGTTCAGTTCGGCCTTCGCTTCGGCATAGTTGAGCAGCACCTCGGCGTAGCGCATCAACGGCACGTCGTTGTCGCACTTGGAGGTGTTCGTATCCTTCGACGAATCGTCGGTGAGCCACTTGATCGGTTGATAGCCCGTTTTCGAGAAGGTCACGTCGGGAGCCCACTGCGTCGTGCCGCCGTCGCGCGTGAAACCCGGCGTGCGGATCGTCTGCGCGAGACGGTAGTCGCGGCCGCTACACTCGGTCGTGAAATCGACGCTGTCGTAATCGGGATATTTGTCGGTGAACGGCGTACCGTCGGTCATCAGATAGGTGTTGATGAACTGCCGCGTGAAGGCGTAGTTGGCATACTGTTGATTGATGAAATAGGAGTTCATGTAATGGGTCACGTTCAGCTCCGAATCGTAGTTGCGCGCCCAGATGATCTCGTTGGCGTAGGCCGTCGTGGCGTTGCTCTCGATGAACATCGCACGGTACTGCGTGCGGCGGTCGGCGGCATTGTCGGTCAAATGGTAGACGCCGTCGCCTATGATCGCCTCGCACGCCTTGACGCACTCGCCGAGGTACATCGCACTCTCGTCCGACTGCCACGGCCGGCCCGTCGAGGGATCGAGCGTGTGGTATTTGCGCATCGTCCCCTCGTAGAGGCAGAAACGCGCTTTGAGCGCGAGGGCCACGTAACGATGAATGTACGACGCCTGGTTGCGGTAGGAAGCCGCCGTCGAGCAGTAGGTGCAGGCGTAGTCGAGATCTGCGAGAATCTTGCGGCAGACGTATTCGCGGTTGTCGCGATCCTTGAAGAGCGCCTCCTGGTCGGTCGCCTCGATCGATTTCTCGTACCAGGGCACGGCACCGAAGGTACGCACCTTGGCGTAATAGAACAGCGCGCGGAAGAAACGCCCCACACCCTCGTAGTGGTTCAACACAGCCTCCGGTGCGTCGCCCTTGCGCATATTGTCGAGATAGAAGTTGATCGAACGCAGCTGCGACCAGTTGCTCGTCCCCCAGTTCGACGCATCGGAGGCCGAATAGTTGTCCTTGAAATAGGCCGCCGCACCGTCCCATGCGTGTGTATCGGCGTTCTTGTCGCCGTTGACGAAGTTCTTGATGCCCGTGGCGAAACTCCGCGTCAGACCGTTGGCATAGATTTCCAGCGACGATTCGTCCTTGAAGTAGTATTCGCTCTCGATCTTGTTGGGGTTCTCCTGTGTCAGGAAATCCTCGCACGCGCAGAACGAAACGCATGCGAACAGGATTGCAATGTATTTTTTCATAATGCTCTTCCTCCCTGATTAGAATGTGATGTTGACGCCCAGCGTCACGCTTTTGAGCACGGGATAGGTATATCCGTCGCCGGCCGTCGAAGAGAAATCGGTGTCGTATCCCAGTGCTTCGGGGTCGAAGTTGGGGGCATATTTATGCAGCGGCGTGAAGGTGAAGAGATTCTCGCCCGACAGGTAAATCTTCAACCCGCCCAAACGGATCTTCTGGCACAGCGCCTTAGGGAAGGTGTAGTCGACCTGGATATTCTTCACGCGCAGGTAGGCCGCGTTTTGCTTGTAACGGGTATTGGGAATTTCGAGCAGTTTGGTCCACGAATAGGAACTGTTCGACTGGTAGGTAGTCATGCGCGGCCAATAAGCCGTATCCCAGTTGTTCTTCTCCTCGCTGTACATGTCGTCCGTATAGTTGTGAATGCCCAGCACCCACATGAACGGACGGGCGTACTTGCCCCAGAAATAACCCGAATCGGGCGAGGGGTACCAGTCGCGCTTCATCACGCCTTGCAGGAAGACCGACAGTCCGATGCCGTTCCAGTTGGCCGCCAGATTGACGCCGAACATGTAGTGCGGATTGATGTTGCCGATGATCGACAGGTCGCCGTGATCGTCGGCAGTGAAGGCGCCGGGATCGATGTTGCCGTTATGATCGAGATCGGCGATCTTGACCTGCCCGGGGCGCGTCACCTTGTCCGACGCCTGCGTGAAGTCGTGCGTGGCCGAGGAGTCGATGTCGGCCTGATCGCGGAACAGCCCGGCTACGGTATACCCCCACATCTCGCCCAGCTCCATGCCTTCGTAGAAGTCCGAGGGCGAACCGCCGTTCTGGATATAGCCTTTGAGCGTACCGAGCGAACGGGTGGCATTCTCGTACTTTGGTCACCACCGTCCGGTTGTCCCACACCATCGCCTTGATGCTGTAATCGAACGGCTTGCCGCCCAGCTTGAACGAGTCGCGCCATGTGAGCGACAGCTCCCAGCCCGTAGTGCGCAGTTCGGCGTTGTTGCCCTTGGGCGACGTGGTGCCGTAGACCGACGGCAGCGAAATGCTGGGCGTGTACATGTCGGTGGTGTAGCGGCGGTAGTAGTCGCCGCTGAACGAGACGGTTGTTCAGGAAATCGAGGTCGAGCCCCAGGTCGTAGGTCGTCGACTTCTCCCACGTCAGCGACACGGGCACCGTACTGCCGACCGTCGTATAGGAGGGCAGCCCTCCGCCGAGCACGATGTCCGAAGCGGTAACCACGGTCATCTCCGACGTGTAGGAGTAGGGATCGACGTTGCCGTTGCCCATCGAACCGGCCGAAAGGCGGATCTTGAAGTTGTCGAGCCACTCCTCCGACCACTTCATCCACGGTTCTTCCGACACGCGCCACGCCACCGATGCCGAGGGGAAGAATCCCCATTTGGAGTTGGTCGGGAACTTCGACGAACCGTCGTAGCGGCCGCTCACCTCGGCCAGGTACTTGCCCTTGTAACCGTAATTGAGCCGAAAGAAAGCGCCCACGTAAGACCAGATGTATCCGCCGACGGTCGGGTCGGTCGTCGTACCGTTCATCAGTCCGAACGACGGTTTGGAAGCGGTGACGAACCCTTCGCGTTTGCTCGTCAGCGTCTCGTATTTCTGTTTCTCGATATTCCAGCCTGCGAGCGCCTTGAACGTGTGGTCGTCGCCCAGCTTGGGCGACCAGTTCAGGTAGGCGTTGGCCGACTGGTAGCGCGTCTGGTATTCGACGCTTTGGAGATTGGAGCCCGCAGCCTCCGACTCGTAGAGAATCTCGCCCGGCTTTTTCGAGTATTCGATCACCGTCTGGGCGTCCATGCGCTTGCGGTTGGTGTAGTTGTAGGAGTAGTCGACCGAAGCGGTCAGCACGTCCTTCACCAGATCGATGTTCACGTCGAACTTGTTGCGCAGGTAGACATAGTCGTTCGTGCGCCACGAAGTCCCCTCCGAGAAGGCGGCATAGCCCGATTTGGCTGCCGCGGCCGTCCACGTACCGTCGGGGTTCTTCACCGGCGAAAGCGGCATAGCCGTGTGGTTGATCAGACGCGGGATCTGCGAGTTGTTCTTCTGATGCTTGGGTTCGTAGGCATCGATCACCGAGACCGACATGTTGTTGGTCAGACGCAGCCACGGACGCACTTTAAGCGTTCCCTTGGCGCGCACGTCGTACTTTTGTAGCTGTCGTTGCCCACCTTGTAGATGCCGTCCATATCGTAGAAACGGCCCGAAATATAGTAGTCGGCCTGGTCGCCGCCACCCGAAATCGAGAGGTTGTGCTCGGTCGACCAGTTGTAGTCCTTGTAGAAGAGCGAATGCCAGTCGGTCGAGTCGTAATAGGCCCACCCGAACTGGTCGTGCCCCGAAAGCGCCGTCGTGCGCGCCAGCGAAGGGTCCTGCGAACGGCGGATCAATTCCTGATAGATCGTCTCGGTATAGGGAATCGTCGAATCGACATGGTTCAGGAGCGCCTTCGAACCGTTGTAATAACCATTGTAGCAATCCTTCCACCAGTTGATCCACGTCAGACCGTCGGTCACCACATCGGGCGTCACCGTGCGGCGGTTGATCGTCACCGAACCGTTGTAATTGATGACGGGCGTCCCTTTCTTGGCGCTCTTGGTCGTAATCAGCACGACGCCGAAAGCACCGCGTGCACCGTACACCGCCGATGACGAAGCGTCTTTGAGCACCGAGACCGACTCCACGTCCTGCGGGTTGATCGCATTGATGCTGCCCTCCACGCCGTCGATCAGGACGAGCGTCGAACCGCCCGCACCGATCGAACCCGATCCGCGGACGTTGACCGACGCCCCGCGCGTGGGTTTGCTGTCGGTGAAGGTGATGTTCAGGCCCGGTAACTGCCCCTGCAAGGCACGGGCCAGCGTTCCGGTCGAACGGTCTTCGATGACCTTCCGGTCGACCTGATCGACCGCACCCACCAGATCGCGCCGCTTGACCGTGCCGTAGCCCACGACCACCACGTCATCAATCGCCTTCGATGAAAGCGCGAGCCGGATGTCGAAGGTCGTCTGCGACGGCGAAACCCGCAACTCCTGCGGTTCGTAGCCCAGATAATCGACTTTCAGGACGGGATCAACAGCATTTACGCGCAGCGAGAAATTCCCGTCGAGATCGGTCGTCGTACCCTGCGAAGTGCCCGCCACGACCACGGTCGCCCCCACGAGCGGGCGGTTCTGGTCGTCGGCCACCCGTCCCGAGACAACGGTGTCGACATGCAAGGACTGTTTACCGGCCGAAAGCAGGATTTTGCGGTTCTTGATCGCATAGTCGATCCCGTTCCCCGACGGGAAAAGGCTCTGCAACGCCGCATCGATCGGCGCGTCTTTCAGATCGATACTGACGATCCGGTCGGCATCGACCACTTCGCGGCTGTACGCGAAACTCAGGTCGCACTGCCTCGTGATTTCGTCCATCACGGTTTTCAGCTTCGCCCGCTCGAAGCGGAGCGTCACGTTCTGCGCGGAGAGACCGGAGAGGGCGAACAGACAGGCTAGCGTAAGCACGAGCCGTCTCGCCCCTCCCCACGGAATTCCGCAAGGAAGTCTAAATAGATTCATAATGATAAAGTTAGGTTATCTGTTCAGTCGGGTATAAATCATCGGGCGGCTCGGACGGTAATCCGGTCGTTGACACGCGAATAGCGGATCGGCGTGATCTGCGACATCACCGAAAGCACCTCGTCGATCGTCTCGTTGTAGAACTCCATCGTGTAGCTGTATTGGAGAATGCGCGCGTCGGCCACCTCGATCTCGACGGCATAATGCCGTTCGAGGAACTCCACGACATCCTCCAACGGCGCGTTCGTGAAGGCGTAGTTGTTGTGCAGCCATGCTTCGGGAGCCGACTTCCCGGCCGGCCGCACGGCACGGCACGTGCGGGCGTTCCGGTCGACGGCCAGCATCTCGTCGGGCGCCATGAGGTACCGGTTCTGCCGCCCCGTCACCCGCTCGGTCAGGCGAACCTTCCCCTCTTTGAGATAGACGGTCGTCACCTCCTTGTCGTAGGCGTTGACATTGAATTTCGTTCCGAGCACCTCGACCGACACGTCGTCGGTCTCGACCGTGAAGGGTGCCGAAGCATCGTGCGCCACCTCGAAGAAAGCCTCGCCGCGCACCAGCCGCACCTCGCGGCGACGGCGTGCGAAGCGTTCGGGATAGCGCAGCTCGCTGCACGCATTGAGCGTCACGGCCGAACCGTCGGCCAGCAACACCCGCAGATGCTCGCCCGCCGGCACCTGCACGCTCCGCATCACGGGTTCATGCCCCCAGCCGTACAACTCCGCAAACGCCGTCAGGCAGAGCGCGACGAGCGGCAGGCACACCGCCGCGAAGGCACCTGCGACCGACCGACGGTTGCGCCGGCGTATCTTGGCGTCGATCGCGTCGAGCAGTTTGAGCGACGGCACATCGACTCCGCCGGTCTCCCGTTCGGACGAAAGCGCCTGCGCGATGTCGGCGTCCATCTGCCGGATGCGTTCCGGCGAAAGGCCGCCGGCTTTTTCGAAAGATTTTCTTCCCATATGGTCTGTTTTCAACGCTCCTTTTCCGCACCGGCATAATCCGCAGACGGCTTCCGCTCCCGCTTACCGAAAAGGTTGAATTTCATTCTTCGCTTGTTTTCAACAGTCGTTTTCCCGCCTCGGCATAGCCTGAACAAGTTCGGCTCTGCGCTCGGCTTAACGAAAACGTTCGTTTGTTTTCAACAGTCGTTTTTCTCGCCTCGGCATAGCCTGAACAAGTTCGGCTCTGCGCTCGGCTTAACGAAAACGTTCATTTTCATGCTCCATTTCTCGCCTCGGCAATTCGAGTAAACTCGATTGCATTCGGCTTAACGAAATGGTTCCTAATTTTTCTTCAATCGTTGGCACAGGTGCTTCATCGTCCGCGCGTAATGCACCTTGACGGTGTTGACCGAGACGTTGAGCATGTCGGCGATCTCCTGATTGGAACGGCTTTCGTAAATTTTCAGGTTGAAGATCGTCCGCTGCCGCGCCGGCAACTCCCCCACGGCCAGCCGAAGCCGCCGCATCGTTTCGTCGGAATCGCTCTCGCCCGCCGGCTCCTGCCTCCCCTCATGCAGATCGTAATAGCGGACGTTGCCCGTCTCGACGATCTTATGCTTGCGGATCGCATTCACGGTCAGGTTCTTGGCCATGGCATAGAGCAACGCGGCCAGATTTCCCTCCTCCCGCAGTCCGCGGCGGTTGCACCACAACCGGAAAAACACCTCCTGCACGATATCCTCCGCCAGCGCTTCGCAGCGCACGTATTTGAGCACGAAGAGATAGATCCCCTGTGGTATCGGTCGTAACACAGGGTGAACATCAGTCGGTTTCCGTTTTTCACGCCGGAAAGAAGAGCCTGAGGTTCGAGCAGCATAGGTTCGGTTCTGGTTGGTAGTTCCGTATCAATATACAATCTATTCCCCGAAAAGTATTACCGAAGAAAAACTTTTTTTATCATTTTTATCCCTCTATGCGCAAAAAATCCCCCGCCTCCGGCGACGATGCGTCGGTTGCGGGGGAGCCGGGTGTTGGAGCCCGAGAAAAGAAGATTGAAGAGGGATTCGTTTTGCGCCGCGGCCTTTCGAATCCGGCCGTCAGCCGGTCGCGAAGCCGAAAGGGCGGGCGCATCCGTGCCGTCGGTCGGTTCGGCCGCTGCGGACGCAGCGGTTCGCCGCCGGAACGGCGGGCGTCAGTCGGCGTATCCCTGCGCCCTGAGTTTCTGAATCAATTTCGAAGGATAGTTCGTAAAGATCGCCTTCAATTTGGGATAATAGGGAATGACGGCATCCATCGTCTCGTCGTCGTCGACGTTGTAGACGCTCAACGGTACGCCCGCACTGATGTAATCCATCGGTCCGTAGGCGGTATTGTCGCCGAAAATCTTGTCATACGACAACTGCGCCCAGGCCTTCCCGTAATTGTCCGGATGCGTGCAGGTCATCCACGCAAGGTTGATCCGGTACTCGTCGATGACCTTGTCGCGCACGACGTCGAAGATGCTGCCGCCCGTCGGAATCAGGAACTCGCACAGACTCTGCGCCTTCATCTCCTTGATGATCTCGCAGGCACGGTAGCAGGCATTGATGCTGTGGTTCACGTCGATCTCTTCACCATTCTTGGTCAGGCGCTTCACATCGAGCCAGAGCCGCATTCCGTGCGGATTCAGTTCGGGGTCCTGCAACACGCGGATGAAATCGCGCAGCGTCGGGACCGGCTCGCCGTTGGCGAGCGTTCCGGCCGCACGGATCTCGGCCACCGTATGGTCGAACGGTTCCAGCCCGTTGACCAGATATCCGCTTTGGGGATGCGCCACCAGCACGTCGTTGTCGCCCGTGAGTACGATATCGCACTCCGACGCGAAACAACGCAACATGATCGCATATTTGAGCGACGAGATCGAGCAGTCGGGACGGGCGCACTCCTGGTAACCGCCGCGGTGCGCCACGACTTTATAGACGCCGGTACCGTCGCCCGACGGCTGGTTTTTGTTGGGCGGCGTTTCGAGTTTGGTGCATCCGCATACAACGGCCAGTACGGCGCACGACCAAAGGATCTTTTTACACTTCTCATAATCTAATGTTTTGTTGAGGGCGCCCCGGCCGGGATTCCCCTCCGGGGACGCCCGATGACTGTTTATTCTTCGACCAGGGCGACTTCGAAGCCTTTCAGGTCGGCCCATGCCGAGGCGATCGTATTCGTGCTTTCGGAGCCGTTGGCACGACGGTCCATGCAGATGCGCAGACGCAGGTAGAGGTTGCCTTCGTAGATGGTCTCCATACCGGTCAGCGGGAAGACGTATTTCCGATACCCCTTGTCGGTGGACTTGTCGTAGGTTTTCCGATCCCCGCTGGTATTCTCCTTGGGAACGTAGTAATGTACCTGCGCCGACGTCCCGAACACCTCCATGAGCGTGCTGCCTTCGGCCAACATCCACGTTTTGTTGTCGGCCGAATATTCGAGCGCGTAATATCCGGGACCCGAACCCGCGGCGCCCATCGAAGCTTCCACCGAGAGTTTGTGCTCCGCCTTGATGTTCCTGACCGGAATGACGAAGAGGAAGTAATCGTTCTCCATCAGCCCCTTGATCTGAATACCCGGATTGAACGTATAATTCCCGTTATCCGAAACCACCCCGCTCGCCGTCAGATAGGCATTCTCGTTGCCGGCCGTAGGCAGCAGCCGGTGCGCATCGAGCGGATTGGTATCGGTCGCGGGATGAATCGCATCGGTCGTCCAGCTGTAATCCCACTCCGAACCGCGCGGTGCGGTGCCCGTCATGCCGAGCGCATAGAAATTCCACCCCACCGGGAGCCCTTCGGGCACGGCGTCGGGATCGCTGATGACATTGGCGCGGCAACTCCCGACCGACACGCCGTCGGCGAAGAGTTCGAACGCCACGGCACCCGCACGCGTCGCCGCCCCCTCGACGGGAATCGTCAACTCGCCCGAACCTTTGGCGAATCCGGTGTAGACCTGTTTCGTCACCGAGAGTCCGTCGGCCGCCACACCGGTGATCGTGCAGGAAATTTCGACCGACTCGCGTCCCGAAGCGCAAACGTAAGGCAGACGGAGCGTGGCCGTGCTTTCGATATTCCGGAAGAGGTTGCCCTCGACGCGCGGCTCGCCGTAGGCGAACTCGCACGCGCCCTGCGTGACCGTAATCGGATAGGCCGCGCCATCGTAGACCAGATGGACGGTCGCCGTCCGCTCGGCCCCCGAATTATACTGGATGTTCAGTGTGAAGAACCCGTAGTCCTTCCCGTTGCCCGAACCGCGTTCGGGCGTGATCGCGATCCACCCCACGTCGCCGCAGTCGGCGACCCACTCGCCGTCGCAAAGGACGTTCTGCGAAATAGACTGCTCCGTACAGTCGCAGGCGATCGCATCGTTTTCCCGCATGAACACCCCTCCGTCCTTCTCGCAGGAACCGGCGAACAGCAGCAGGGCGAGGAGCGGAACGAAGCTTAATTTATCGATTGTTTTCATTGTTTTCTCGTCGTTTACAGCGTTATTACCATTTGGGATTCTGCGTGAGGTTGGGATTCTCCTGACGGGCCGTCGTCGGAATCGGCTTCACGTATTTGTAGTCCTGCCATTTGCGTTCGAGCGCCGTCGAGGGCAGGATATTGCCCGACGTACCCCGCGACAGTTTGTGCCCCGCCTCGGAGGCGCCGTCGATCATCAGGATATTGAGCGTCGACTGCAACTTGGGATTGGCCGTGACGATCGTTTCGGGCGTGCCGTCGGCGTTGAGATCGAGCGGCGTATCGACGGCCGAGATACAGACGCCTTTCCACGGCCGCGCGAACAACTCGCCCTGATGCCAGCGGATAATGTCCTGGTAGCGGCTGTTCTCCATCGTCAGCTCGATACCCCTGTTCGCGGCGCACCTCCAGAATGAAAGGATCGGTCACCTGATTCTGGAAATATTCGACCATGTAGGGGTCGGCCGCCGTGGGATAGATGCTCTTCACTCCCGCGCGTTCGCGCAGCGGTTTGATCGTCTTGTCCCAGACCTCCTCCGACATCTCGCCCAGTTCGGCCTTCGCCTCGGCATAGGCGAGCAGCACTTCGGCGTAACGTATCAGCGGCACGTCCGAAGCGATGGCAGCCACATTGGTATCCTTCGACGAATCGTCGGTAAGCCACTTGATCGGCTGGTAACCCGTCTTGGAGAACTTCACGTCGGGAGCCCACTGCGTCGTGCCGCCGTCGCGCGTGAAACCCGGCGTGCGGATCGTCTGTGCGAGACGGTAGTCGCGATCCGTGCACTCGGCCACGAGGTCGAGGTCGTCGTAATCGGGATACTTGCTCGTGAAGGGCGTACCGTCGGTCATCAGATAGGTGTCGATGAACTGCCGCGTGAAGGCGTAGTTGGCGTGCTGCGGATTGACCATGTAGTTGTTGATCGCATAGGTCACCTTCAAATCGATGTCGTAGTCGCGCGCCCAGATGAATTCGTCGGTATAGACGCCGCAGGCATCGGCGTTGGTGAACATGTCGCGATACTGCGTCTGCCGCTTCGCAGGGTCGTCCGTGAGTTTATAGACGCCGTCGCCCATGATCGCCTCGCAGGCCTTGACGCACTCGCCGAGATAGAACCGGCTCTCGTCCTTCGTCCACGCCCGTCCGGTCGACGGGTCGACCGCGTGGTACTTGCGCATCGTCCCTTCGTAGAGGCAGAAACGCGCTTTAAGAGCGAGGGCCACGTAACGGTGGATGTACGACGCGCGCACCCTGTATTTGTCCGAGGTCAGGCAGTAGGTGCAGGCGTAGTCGAGATCTTCGAGGATTTTGGATGCGACGAATTCACGGTTGTCGCGATCCTTGAAGAGCGCCTCCCTGTCGGTCGCGTCGATCGACGTGTCGTACCACGGAACCGCCCCGAAGGTCTGCACCTTGTCGATGTAGAACAGCGCGCGGAAGAAACGCCCCACGCCCTCGTAATGGTCGAGGATCGCGTCCGAAGCCACCGCATTGCGCATATTGTCGAGATAGTAGTTGATCGAACGCAGCTGCGACCAGTTGCTCGTCGTCCAGTTGGTCGCGTCGTCGGCCGAATAGTTGTCCATGAAATAGGCGGCCTGACCGTCCCACGAGTGCGTGTCGGCATTCTTGTCGCCGTCGACGAAGCTCTTGATCGCCGTGGCGAAGCTGCGGATGAAACCGTTGGTATAGATTTCGAGCGACGATTCGTCGGTAAAGTAGTACTCGCTCTCGATTTTGTTGGGGTTCTCCTGCGTCAGATAGTCTTCGCACGAACAGAGAGCCAGCGCACCGATCAGAATTGCGATATGGTTTTTCATTGTATAGTCCTCCTTGCGTTAGAATGTGATGTTGACCCCGACGGTCACGCTTTTCAGGATCGGATAGGTGTATCCGTCCGCTGCGGATGCGAAGTCCGAGTCGTAGGACAGCCCTTCGGGATCGAAGTTGGGAGCGTACTTGTGCAGCGGCGTGAAGGTGAAGAGATTTTCGGCGTTCACGTAGATTTTCAGCCCTTGCAGCCGAATGGCCGAACAGATGTGCTTCGGGAACGAATAGTCGAGCTGGATATTCTTCACGCGCAGGTAGGCCGCGCTCTGGATGTAGCGCGTATTGGGGATTTCGAGCAGACGCGTCCAGTTCTTCGTCCCGTTCGACTGGTAGGTCGTCATGCGGGGCCAGTAGGCCGTATCCCAGTTGTTGCGCTCGGCGCTGTACATGTCGTCCGTGTAGTTATGGATGCTCGGTATGAGCGCGAAGAACGGCCGGCCGTATTTTCCCCAGAACATGCCCGCATCGGAACCCGGATACCAGTCCCGCGCGCCGACGCCTTGCAGGAAGACCGACAATCCGATGCCGTTCCAGCGGGCTGAGAGATTCACGCCGTAGCGGTAACGCGGCGACTGGTTGCCGATGATGCGCAGGTCGCCGTGGTCGTCGACGGCGAAATTGCCCGGATCGATGAAGCCGTTGCCGTCCAGATCGGCGATCTTGACCTGCCCGGGGCGCGTCACCTTGTCCGACGCCTGTACGAAGTCGTGAATGGCCGAAGAGTCGATGTCCGCCTGATCGCGGAACAGACCGGCCACGGTGTACCCCCAGATCTCGCCGACGGTCATGCCGACATAGTAGGAGGAGGGCGAACCGCCGTTCTCGATAAAGCCTTTGACGGTTCCCAGCGAACCGGTATCGTTGACATACTTGGTAATGACAGACTTGCTGTCCCACACCATCGCCTTGATGCTGTAATCGAACGGTTTTCCACCCAGTTTGAACGAGTCTCGCCACGAGAGCGACAGCTCCCAGCCGTCGGTCTTCATCTCGGCATTGTTACCCTTCGGCGAACCCGTTCCGTAGACGGCCGGAAGCGCGACGCTGGCCGTATACATGTCGGTGGTGTAGCGGCGATAGTAGTCGCCGCTGACCGAGAGACGGTTGTTGAAGAAATCGAGGTCGAGGCCGACGTCGTAGGTCGTCGACTTCTCCCACGTCAGCGACACGGGCACCGTACTGCCCACCGACGTATAGGAGGGATACGACCCGCCCAGTACGATGTCGTCGGCCGTCGAGACCGTCATCTCGGAGGTATACGAATAGGGACTCACGTTGCCGTTGCCCATCGAACCGGCCGAAAGGCGGATCTTGGCGTTGTCGAGCGCGCGGCGCGACCAGCCCATCCACGGCTCGTCGGAGATGCGCCACGCCACCGACGCCGAGGGGAAGAAGCCCCATTTGGAGTGGATCGGGAATTTCGACGATCCGTCGTAGCGGCCGCTCACCTCGACCAGATACTTCCCCTTGTAGCCGTAATTGACACGGTAGAAGGCGCCGACGTACGACCAGGCGTTTCCGCCCGCCGTGGGATTCTCCGCCACGCCGTTCATCAGCGAGAACGAGGGCTTGTTGGGCGTGACGAAACCCGTGCGCGAAACGGTGAGCGTCTTGTAGACTTGATCCTCGATATTCCAGCCGGCCAGCACCGTCAGATCGTGGTCGGCGCCGAGTTTGGGCGTATAGGTCAGGTAGGCGTTGGCCGCCTGGTAGCGCGTGTCGTAGTCCACCTGCGACAGCGACGCACCGGCCGACTCCGATTCGAGCAGATAGACGCCCGGCTTCTTCGAATATTTGACCGGATTCTGAACGTCGATCCGTTTGCGGGTCGTATAGTTGTAGGAGTAGTCGGCCTGCACTTTCAACACCTCCTTGACGATGTCGATATCGGCCGAGAGTTTGTTGCGGAAATAGACATAGTCGTTGTTGCGGTAGGAGGTTCCCTCCGAGAAGGCGGCGTAGCCCGAAATGGCGGCGGCAGTCGTCCACGAGCCGTCGGGATTCTTCACCGGCGAGAGCGGCATGGCGGCATGGTTGATCGCGCGCTGCACGGCGAAATTGTTGCGCGAGTGCTTGGGTTCGTGCTGGTCAATGATCGCCAGCGAGGTGTTGTTCGTCACCTTGAACCAGGGGCGGATTTTCAGCGAACCCTTGGCACGCAGATCGTATTTCTTGTAGGATTCGTCGCCGACGCGGTAGATACCGTCCATGTCGTAGAAACGGCCCGACACATAATAATCGGCATTCTCGTTGCCGCCCGAAATCGAGAGGTTGTGCTCGTGCGAGAGGTTCCAGTCCTTGTAGAACAAGTCCAGCCAGTCGGTCGACTCCATGTAGGCCCATCCGAACATCGAATCGCCCTCCAACGTCGTGGTCCGCGAAAGCGACGGGTCGGCCTGCCGCCGGATCAACTCCTGATAGATCGCCTCCGAATAGGGCACCGTACTGTCGATATGGCTGAGCAGGGATTTCGAGCCGTTGTAATAACCGTTGTACGAATCCTTCCACCAGTTGACCCACGTCAGGCCGTCGGTGATGACGTCGGGAATCACCGTACGGCGGTTGAAGGTGACCGAACCGTTGTAGTTGATCTCGGGGGCACCCCGCTTGGGGCTCTTGGTCGTGACCAGCACCACGCCGAAGGCGCCGCGCGCACCGTATACGGCCGTCGACGAGGCATCTTTGAGCACCGAGACCGACTCCACGTCCTGCGGGTTGATCGCATCCATGCTGCCCTCCACGCCGTCGATGAGCACCAGCGCATTGCCGCCCGCTCCGATCGAAGTCTCGCCGCGGACGTTGAACGACGCCGAACGCGACGGCTTGCTGTCGGAGAAGGAGATGTTCAGGCCCGGCAGCTCGCCTTGAAGCGAGCGCGCCAGATTGCCGTTCGAGCGGTCGCCGATCACCCGGCTGTCGACCTGATCCACGGCTCCGACCAAATTGCGCCGCTTCATCGTACCGTAGCCCACGACCACCACTTCGTCGAGCGTCGCGGCGTCCTCTTCCAGACGGATGTCGAGCGACGTGCGGCCGGCCGTGGCGATCTCCTGCCGGGCATAGCCCAGGAACGACACTTCGAGCGGACTGCCGGCGGGGATCGTGAGCGAGAAGCGTCCGTCGACATCGGTCGTCGTACCGACGGTGCCGCCCTTGACGAGCACCGTGGCGCCGACGACGGGTTTGCCGGCCGTATCGGTCACCGTACCCGTGACGGTCTGTTTCGCGGGCGAAGCCGCGGCGGCGTTCGCGGCCGTTTGAGGCTGCCTGCGCAGCACGATATGTTTTCCTTCGAGCGTGAAACGGATCGGCGTGCCCTCGAAGATACGTCGGAGCACCGTCTGCACGGGTTCGTCGTGCGCGGTTACCGAGACGCTGAAATCGACCTGTTCGCTGCTGTATACGAACAGGTAGTCGGTCTGCCGTGCGATTTCGTTGAGAATCTCCCCTGACGGGAGCTTTTTTCCTGTCGAGCGTCACCGGAGCGCTCTGGGCGTAGGCCGCACCTGTCAGCGACACGAAAACCGCACAGGTACACAGGATTCTGGTCAGGCGCCCGCATATTTTTTTCATCGGGATGCCGACACTGGCGTTTTTATTCATACTTTTGCAGAATAAAAGATTAATACTTGGATAGGTAAGTCGCAGGTGTTAGTCTGCCGGACGGGGCGGTGTTGGCGCATCGCTCCGTCTCTTTTTTCGGGATCGTTCTACTTCATAGGCTATCGGGAGTTCAGGTTGAATTTCATTCTTCGTTTTTCTCGCCTCGGCATAGCTTGAACAAGTTCGGCTCTGCGCTCGGCTTAACGAAAACGTTGATTTTCTCTCTTCGTTTTCTCGCCTCGGCATAGCCTGAACAAGTTCGGCTCTGCGCTCGGCTTAACGAAAACGTTGGTTTTTCAATCGGTTTCATGTTCCGCCGTCCGGCAGACGGCGTTTATCGGATTTCGATCGTATGCCGCTCTTCGTCGTGCGTGTAACGGAAGTTGACGAAGCGCTGCAACACATGCAGCAGTAGTCGATGCCGTCGCTCTGTCGGAACTTGCCCGTACAGCGCACGTCGTAGAGTTTGGGATTTTTCAGCAGGATGCGGATGTCGTAGTAGTCGCTGAAACGTTCGAGCAGCTCGCCGAAGGGAACGTCGTTGAGACAGATCAGCCCTTCGGTCCAGCGGAAACGCCCCATATCGGTCAGGCGCGTCCGCACGAGGCGGCCGTCGGCGGCCATGACGGCCGCCTCGTTGGGTTGCAGCACGAGCCGCTGCGAAGCGTCGCTGCGCGACGAAACCTCGACCGACCCCTCCATCAGCGCCGTCTCGAACGCCGCACGGTCGTTGTCGTAGGCATAGACGTTGAAGGTCGTACCGAGCACCCGCACGTCGTACTGCCCGGTCTCGACGACAAACGGTTTGCGCTCATCGTGCGCCACCTCGAAATAGCCCTCGCCGCAGAGCGTCACCCGACGCGAACGCCGTCCGAACGACGACGGATACTCCAACCGGCTCTTCGAATTGAGCCACACCTTCGTACCGTCGGCGAGCCGCAGCTCGACACGCTGTCCGGCGGGAACGACCACCTGCTGCATCCGCCCGTCGGGAACCATGCGGCCCGCGAAGAAGATTCCCGCGAGGCCGACCAGCAGCAGGATGCAGGCCGCCGCACCGCTCACGCGCCATGCCGCCAACCGTCGCCAGAGCGCGGGACGGCGCGCCGTCCGTCGTCCGGCATGGAGCAACAATGCGCACCACAACCGCCGCTCTTCGAGGTAGAGGCGGTAATTTTCGGGCGAAGCCTCCGCCCACTCCATGATCCGCCGCTCCTCGTCGGGGGTCGTGTCGCCGTCGAAATAGCGATATAACAGGTCACGTTCCATACACATCTTCACTATGGCGCCGCACCGGAGGCGGGCGCTTCTATTTGTAATAACACGCACGGCGGGAAATACCCTAACGGGAAATCCGCCTCAACGCAAAATAAATACGAAAAAGAAAAGCAGATAGTCTTTCAGTCGCACGCGCAGTACTTTGAGTACCTTGCCGATATGGAATTCGACGGTCTTGATCGAAAGGTTCAGTTCGGCGGCGATTTCGGCATTGCGGCGGTTCTCGAAGCGGCTCATCTCGAAGATGCGGCGCGTTTGGGCCGGCATCTCGGCAAGTGTCTGCCGGACGATTTCATGAATCTCGGACGAAAAGAGCGACTGCGTGGTGAAATCTTCGAGCGAGGAGATACGGAAGTCCAGTTCGCTGCGGGCACGGCGCATCAGCTCGTCGGACGACCGTTCGCGGATACGCTGATGGCGCAGGTGATTGAGCGCCTTGTTGCGCACCGACGTGAGCAGATAGGCCGGGACGTTCGTATCTTCGGGCAGCGAACCGCGCCGCTGCCAGTAATCGACCAGCGCGTCCACGAAGAGGTTCTCCGAAACGGCGCGATCCCTGACGAACGAGTTGGCGAAGCGCGTAAAGGGCTCCTGTACTGTTCGAAAAGAACAGTAAAAAGACCGCAATCCCTATTTTCCGAACCGTCCATACTACAAAGATAACTTTTTTTTCATTCGATGTTACCTTTTTCTCCGGATTGCAGCCCTCTCCGGACAAAAGCTCGGGACAGAATCCGAACCTCCTTTGCGGCAACTCCGCCGAAGCACGCGTCCGACCCGATGGAACGCCCCCGCGACAGAGACAAATATATTTGTCTCTGAACCCGCTTCGTATTATCTTTGTGAACGTTTTCGTTAAGCCGAGCGCAGAGCCGAACTTGTTCAGGCTGTGCCGAAGCGAGAAAACGAAGAGAGAAAACCGACGACAACCCGCCACCGGCGACAAATTTCCGACCATGAAAAATATGCTCCTGTTCCTTTTCGCCGCACTCGCATGGAGTGCGACGGCCCTGTGCCAAACCCCCGCCGACTCCGCGGCACGCCCCCGCAAACGGGTGTTCATCGCCCACCGCGGCGTGAACATGCGCAGCACCGTAGCGGGCGAAAACTCGCTGGAAGCCATCCGGCTGGCAAAGGCGGCGGGATTCGGCGCCATCGAGACCGACGTGCGGCTTTCGGCCGACGGGGCGCTGGTGGTCATGCACGACAGCACGCTCAACCGCACCTGCCTGCATGCCGACGGCACACCGCTGTCGGAACCGGTCGCAGTCGCCGGCAAGACGCTCCGAGAGCTGCGGTCGGACTACATCCTCAAAGCCGCCGACCCCGCCCGCCGGACGCGCATCCCCACGCTCGAAGAGTATCTGGCCGAGTGCGCCCGCAACGGACTCTACACCTTCATCGAGCCGAAACTCTACGACCCGACGGGACGGCATTACCGCGACATCGTCGCCGCGGCCGACGCCGCACTGGGACGCGACCGCTACGTCGTCACCTCCAACAACCGCGCGAACGACGTCATCCGCCGCACCGGCATCGACGACGTGCGGCTGATGGGCATTCTCTACCAGACTACGTTCGAACGGATCGAGGCGCTGGGCGACGTCATCGTGGCCGTCAGCGCCACCCGCTTCGACGAAGCGGACTACTCCCGTCAGGTCGCACGGGTCAAGGCAGCGGGGCTGATGTGCGAATCGCACGCCGACAAGTTCGTGCATTTCGACCGGATCAACCGCCACGACATCGATTTCGTCTCGACCGATTTCCTGGCGCCCGACTACCACGGGCAGGGCCGGCTGCTCGCCGAGTACGCACGGGCCGACGGGTTCGTGCTCCCCGCATCGGCCGACGAGGGCGCGATCCGCCTCGGCGAGGGGCAGAGCATCGTCCCGAAACGGCAGCTGCCCGCCGTACCCTTCGGCGCCCTCTACCTGGAACTGGAAGCCGAAGGCAGCGCCCGCATCGAGCTGGGCGGCCAAACCTTCACGCTCGACGTCCCCGACAAGCGCACCGTCACGCACCAGGTGCTGCTCCACGACGCCGCACCTGCCCTGCGCATCACGGCGCTCGCCGGAGGGATCACCCTCACGGCGATACGGGCGAAGGTCGTAGCATTCGAACAATAATGCCTCATCCAGCGAGGAAACAGGAGGAGCACAGCATCCCGCCCAACTACGCCAGAGGCCCGGCGGATCGCCGGGCCTCCTTCGCTGGAACTAAATACTACCGACCGTAGCGAGCGGTCAATAGGCGTCGGGATAGTCCGCTTCGAGCGGCGTCGTGATCTCGGTCTGCTCGAAGACGTTGCCGTAACCGTCGCGCGCCACGACGCGCAGCGCGGCACCGGGACTCTTGACCGTATAATAAAAGATATGGTCGTTCTTGCTGGCGTAGCTCTCCTTCAAACCGCAGAAGCCGCAGAAATAGGCCGACGACCACGGATCGATCATCGATTTCTTCGCCATGTCGCCCGTCTTCACGCCGTTCTCGTAGACCTCGATCGTCCACGTATCGTCGGCCTTCCAGACGTTGGCCATCAGCCGGTTCTTCGGCTGTTGCAGATCGAACTTCCACGACTTGGCCGTACCGCCCGTAAAGACGTCTTCGCCGTTGTAGAGACGGATCTGGAAGGTCTCGTCGTAGCGTGTCGGCTTGTAGATCATGTTCGTGAGCGACGTGCCGTCGTACTCGAAGACGCCGTAGCCGTTGGGCGCTCCGTCGGTGCAGACCGTACCGTGCCACCACGCGCCGCACGACGTCCCGAGGATATACTCGCGGATCTTTTTCGAACCGACCGCGTGCGTGTAGTTCGTCTTGTTGTTGTGCGTATGCGCCGAGAAGATCCACGCCCGGTCGAACTGCGCCAGCAGCTCCAGCACCTCGTCGAAATAGGTCTCGCCCGCGCCGTTGAATCCGCCGCGGAACGGAATGTGGACGCACAGCACCACGGCGCACGTCCTGGGCACGTAGCTCAGATCTTGTTTCAGCCACTCGAACTGCCAGTCGAGAAAACCGCTCGTGTAGGCATCGCTGCCCGTCGCCTTGTGGATAATGTCGTCCATCGAGACGAAGTGGACGTCGCCCCGCGTGAAGGAGTAGTTGACCGGCCCGAACGAGGCTTCGTATCTACGCTGCGCCGAGAGGTCGGTCACCTGCGGAAACTCGTGGTCGTGGTTGCCGATCGTCTGGAAGACGGGAACCGACGTCTTGCTCCGCGCCATCGCCTTGACCATATCGGGATAGAGTTCCCATTTGTTGCCCACGATGTCGCCCAGCGTGATCGCATAGGTGGGCAGTCCGTCCGTCTGGGCCGCCACGTAGGAGTTGATGTCGGCGACGGTCTCCGTCTCGAAACGGTAGACCTGCGCCGTGGTGGTCACCTGCGGGTCGCCGATGGCCAGCATGCGGAATTTCGTCTCCTCGGCCTGACGGGTAAGAGTGAAATCGTACTGCGGCTGCGATTTCCTGATCTTCTGGTAGAACAGCGGCAGTCCCGTCGAGGGGTCGACCTCGACCTTGCAGTCGGCCGGCGTCGAATAGTAGACGTAATAGGCGTTCGGATGCCGCTGCATCGCATAGCGTCCGTCGGCGCCGGTGACCGTACAGGTGTAGCCGTCGGAGACGACGACCCCCTCGATCGCACTCCCCGAAGCGTCCCGAACGTAGCCGTAGAGATCGCCCGAACCGCCGCCGGGCGCGTCGCCTTCGCCGGAATCCGACGAACATCCCGCGAAGAGCGCCAGAAGCAGAATGCCCGCAATGAAATATCTGGTTCTCATATACATGTTTATTGAAATTTATACTGTTCATCGGTAAAAACCGGTGCGGGAGAGCGCCCGAAAGCGGACTCCGCACCGGTGGAACACCGTCAATAACCGGGATTCTGGTTTTCGACGCCGATCGCCGGATTCGTCACCAGCTCGGTGTAGGGGATCGGCCAGAGGTAATCCTTTTCGGGATTGAAGACCATCGTCTGGAACACGCGCAGATTGCCCGTCTTGCCGTCCCACGTATCGGAAAGATCGTAAGTCACCACCCAGTCGTCATCGAACGAAGGCTTGACGTTGGAGATGTAGTTTCCCGGATTCTGCACCGTCGAATACCCCGGAGCGTACATCGGGCCGTTGACCGCCTTGGAAGCGATCTTCCAGCGGCGGATGTCGAACCAGCGGAACCCTTCGTTGCACAGTTCGGCCTTGCGCTCGTAGCGCAGCGCCTTGCGCAAGCCCTCGCGCGAACGGTCGGTCACGGGAGGCATGTTCACACGGGCGCGCACCCGGTTGATGTTCGCCTCGGCGATCGCCAGATCGCCGCCGTCCCACTCGATGTTGGCCTCGGCCTCGATGAGCAGCAGTTCGGCGAAACGGATGATTCCCGCATTGATGTCGTCCTCCGTCTTCGTACCGTTGACCAGTCCCATCATCCCCTTGTCGGAGTACTTGCGCCACAGATAACCGCCGGGCCCCTTGCTGCCGTTGGCCGCATACTCGCTCTTGTTGCCCACGGCGTCGGCGTTGCTGATGAGCACCTCTTTGCCCGCCGTCGACTGGTTGTAGTCCTTCACCTTTTCGACACGCACGTCGGTGTCGTACTGGACTCCCCACAGGCGGGTGTCGGGACGCAGACAGAACAGATCGAGACGCGGATCGCGGTTCGCCCACGGATTCTGCCAGTCGTAGAGCGGCGATTCGGTGATCGGCTTGCCGTCGGTGCACTGGAAGGTGTCGATCATCGCCTGCGACGGGCCGAGCCAGCTGCAACCGCCGTGGATACGAGGCGCTTCATAGTAGGTGGCAGACGTGTAGTTGATCAGACGGTTATACTGAATCGCCCACAACCATTCGCGGCTGGTCTGGCCGGCGAATCCGAACAGATTGGCCGCCGAAGGTTCGCCGTCGGCGTGGGTAGCGTAGTAGGTGCAGTCGAGCGGTTCGAGATCGTAGACGCCCTCGGCGAGCGTCGTGGCGATCTTCGAACAGCGTGCGGCCTCCTCCCACAACCCCCAGTTCAGCGCGATGCGCGCTTTGAGGGCGTAGGCGGCCACACGGCCGATGCGCGTCGTACCGTAGGTGCCCGGATTCCACTGCACGGGCAGGTAATCGAGCAGGTCGTCGTCGAGATCCTGCAACAGCCGCGCGGTCACCTGCTCGCGCGGGATACGCGGATAGTCGGAGTAATCGTCCAGATCGAGCTGGTGGTCGATGAAGGGGATGTCGCCGTAGAACTGGCACCCCAAGTCGTAGTAATAGGCGCGGATACAGAGCAGCTCGGCTTTGATCTGGTTGAACCTGTCTTCGGGGATGACGCCCCGCAGTCTGTCCAGATTGTCCAGCACCAGATGCACGCGGCCGGCGATTTTGTAGACCGTCTTGTATACCTTCTCGCACATCGTGTTGTCGGCCGTCAGCGTCGAGCTCATCGCCTTGATCTGATTGCCTGCACCCGTACGGTAGGTGCCGATGTCGCTGATGCAGTCGTTGATCCGCATGGGGAAGGGGTCTCCTTGACCGTCATGTTCGCCAACCCCTTGTAGGCGGCGTAAAGCCCTGCCATCGCCTCCTCCTCGCTCGCGGGGAACGATCCCGAAGAGGGGCCGTTGAGCGGTTCGTAATCCAGCGAGCAGCCCGACAGCAGCAGACCGCCCGATACGATCAGATAGATTATTTTCTTTAACATGATTCTGCTTTTTTAGAATTTCAGTTCGACACCCATCGTAACTACTTTCACCTGCGGATAGTTGTAGGCCACGGCGCCCAGTTCCACACCGTCGCCCGATCCCGAATAGGCCACCTCGGGATCGAAGCCCTGATAGAAATCGGTGATCGTGAAGAGGTTCTGCGCATTGACGAAGACCATCGCCGACTTCATGCGCAGCTTTTTCAGCCATGTTCTGGGAAGCGTATAGCTCAGCTGGATATTTTTCAGACGGCAATAGGCCGCGCTGCGCATCCAGAACGATGACTGCTTCCAGTTGTTGGCGTCGGTCATCGTCAGACGGGGATACTTGCCGTTGGGATTCGTCTCGTTCCAGCGGTCAAGGTGCTCCTTGCGGAAGGTTCCGCCCTGCTGGCAGGGCTGCACGTAATAGGAGCTCAGATAGCCGTCGACCTTGCCGACACCCTGGAAGAAGGCACTCAGATTCAATCCTTTCCATCCGAAGCTGAGATTCACGCCGTAGGTATAGCGCGGCACCGTGCTGCCGATGATCGTCATGTCCTTGTCGTCGATCGTACCGCTGTCATCCATATCGGCATAGATCAGATCGCCGGGCTTGGTCGTCACGCCGTACTGCGGACAGTTCTCGTTCACCCAGTCGGCCTCCTCCTGCGTGCGGGCCATTCCCACGCATTTGAGCCCGTAGATCGAGTTGATGGCCGATCCCTCCTGATTGCGGATCGCGCCGCTGCCGCCCGTGGTGCCCTTCATGTCGATGATCTTGTTGACCATGTCCGACAGGTTGGCCTCGACGCCGAACGAGAAATCGCGCCACTTGTTATGATACCCGACGGCGACCTCCCAACCCACGTTGCGCACCGTTCCGGCATTCTGATAGGGGGCGCCGAGACCGATGATCGACGGGATATCGAGCGTAAGCAGAATATCGTGGGTCTTCTTGTAATACCAGTCGGCCGTGACGCTCAGCTTGTCGAAAAGCGTAGCGTCGATACCCACGTCGTACATTTCGGTCGATTCCCAGGTAATGTCGGGATTGGCCAGCGTCGTCTGCGTGACGATCGGGGTGATGACGTCGTTGACCGAAATCGAGCTGACGTCCAGCTGTTGGATCGTGGGATAGTTCGAGCCGATGTTCTGGTTGCCCAACTGGCCGTAGGAGGCGCGGATCTTGAATTCGCTCAGCGTCCGGCGTACATCCTGCATGAAAGGCTCCTCGGTCAGACGCCACGCTCCGGAGAACGAGGGGGAAGATACCCCAGCGATTCCCCTTGGCGAAACGCGACGAGCCGTCGAAACGGACGTTCGCCTCGAAAAGGTAACGCTCCTTGTAGTTGTAGTTCAGACGGCCGAAGAAGGACTGCAACGCCCACTGCGCATGACCGCCGCCGTTGTCCTTCGTCTCGTTGTCGGCACCGGCGCCGATCACCTCGTAATCGGGATAGGCGAAGTCCTCGCGGTGCGCCGAAAGGGTCTTGTTGTCGTAGGTCTCGCGCGAAGCGCCCAGCAACAGTTTGAAATTGTGGTTCTGCGCGAAGGTATGCTGCAAGGCGGCCGTGAACTGGTAGTTGCCGTAGAACGAGCGGTTGGCCGACTCGTCGAGGTAGTTGAACGCGACGTTGGAGCTGTTCGACACCGTGCCGAAGGCGTCGGAGTAGAATTTCATCTTCTTGACGAAGGTATGGTTGTTGGTCGTCACGTAGCGCGGGGCGACCATGCCTTCGAGCGTCAGCCACTTGACGGGCTTGAAGGTGAGCGTCACGGCTCCGTTCAGGCGGATCGTGTTGTTCTTCACGTTGCCTCCCTCGCCTTCGAGCGTCGGCAGGACGTTGGTGCTGCCGCCCGACAGACCGGCCCAGTAGCCCGTCGACCAGCGCGACAGGATCAGCGGGTCGCGCGTGTTCATGTAGTTGAACAGCGTATTCTGCTGCGGGATGCGGCGGCGGTCGCCGTTGACGAACGAAACGTCGAAGCGCATCGAGCTTGTCCGAGAAGTCGATGTTCATGTTGTTGCGCACGTTGTACCGCTGGTAGTCGGTGCGCTTGATGATGCCCTTCTGGTCGAGGTAGCCGAACGAGGTCATGACGCGCACGCGTTCGGTGCTGGCCGTCAGCGAGAGATTGTGGTTGTGGGTGAATCCCGATCCGGTGAGAATCTGGTCCTGCCAGTCGGTGAGCGGATAGTTGTCGGGATCGATACGGTTGTTCTCGCGGTAGCGGGCGATGTAGTCGTCGGTATAGATCGACTCCTTGCCGTCGTTGAACGACGTTTCGCGGCTGAGGATCATGTACTCCTCGGCGCTGACCGTTTCGGGCGTGTCGGTGGGCGACTGCCAGCCGACGTAACCGCGGTAGGTGACCGACGTCTGCCCCTTCTTGCCGCGCTTGGTCGTCACGAGGATGACGCCGTTGGCCGCACGTGAACCGTAGATGGCCGACGAGGCGGCGTCCTTCAACACCGAAATCTGGTCGATCTGCGTGGCGTCGACGGCATCGAGGCTGCCCTCCACCCCGTCGATGAGCACCAGCGGCGCGGCGCTCGAACCGCCGAAGGTTCCGATACCGCGCACGCGGATCATGCCGCCGTCGCCGCCCGGAGCTCCGCTCTGCGTGGTAACGGTCACGCCGGGGGCGATGCCTTGGAGTGCGGTCGACGAGGATACGATGGGACGGTTGGCGAGGTCTTCGGCCGAGACCGACGCGACGGAACCGGTCAGATTGACCTTTTTCTGCGTGTCGTAGCCGACGACCACGACTTCGTTGATGAGTGAATTGTCGCTTTCGAGTATGATGTCCAGAGAGGTCCGGTTGCCGACGGTTACGGTTTTGGACTTGTAACCCAGATAGGAGACGGTGAGTCGCTGCCCCCGGAGCGGCAGGAAGGCGGAAGGCTCCGTCGGCGTCGGTCGTAGTACCGACATGCGTTCCCTCGACGATGATCGAGGCGCCTACGAGCGGGATATTCTCTGCATCGCTTACAGTACCGCTAAGCTGCGATTTCTGCGCGTACAAATTCCCCCCCTACTGCTACGAGCAGGACGATGAGTACGCTACGGACGATTATATGCTTGATTTTATTCATGATAGGTCTTGTTAAGTAGACGGATTACTTCGTGATTTTGATGTTATCCAACAGACAGCGATCCGACGCGGAGTCCTTGCCTCTCGAACCGTCGAACTTGATCTGCGTCTCGGCCGTCGCACCGGCGATCGACAACTCGACATGCGACCACGGCTTGTTTATTACGGTATTGGCCTGCTTCGAGCACAAGTCGTTCGTCACTACGAAATCCGTTCCCGAAGCGGCGACGGTCGTCGCGGCGGCAGCGCCGTCGATATTGACCGCAGCGGCGGTATACGTTCCGGCGCCCTCGACGGTGATGTAAATATCGCCGTCGCCCGCGAAACGGCAAATATCGAATTCGAGCGTGATGTTCGTCGGGGCGGTCAGGGCAGCCAGTTTCGGCGTTTTGAGATAACCGCTGTACTTATGAGAGCCCGATGCAGACTTGTTCAGACGCACCGTCCCGGGATGCTCGGCGATGCGGCGGACTTCCCACCCCGTCATATTCCGGTTTTTCAGATAGAGATCGCCGGCGATCACATCGCCGTCGGCGGCACCGTCCGCCGTGCTCCAAATATCGGGTTTGGGAGTCGTGTAGGTCGCACCGCCCTTGGTACCCTCTTCCGTACCGTCGAGGTCGGCCGCCGATTCGCTGTCGGCAACGGGCGCGGTTCCCTTGCCGCCGGAGGCCAACGTATAGTCGCCGCCCCAGACGAAGAGATCGAAATTCTGTTCGAGCAGCAGATTCGGGTCGTCGGCCTCGACCAGTTCCAACCAATAGCGCGGCGTGCCGTCGGCATAAGTCAGATCGACGCGGACGAGGATATGTGCATCCTCCGAAAGATTCGTCCAGAAATCATTGCCGCCGTCGGCCGTCGCGGCCATCCGACCTACGGCCATCTTGCAGTCGTAACCGCGCGAATCGGCGATCGTACTGCTGCTGTAATAGGGTGCGGCCGACATCATGTTCTCGACCTTGCCCACGCCGCCGTTGCCGCTGTAAGGTGCGAATCCGTAGGCGACCTTGTTGATTTCGACCGTAAACCCGGACTTGGCCGGCACGGCGACCTTTCCTTCGAAGATGTCGACGCCCTCGGTCGGACGGGCCAGCTGCGTCTCCTTGCCGTCGACGATCACCGACGCCATGTCCTCGGTCGAAACGAACGTACTGGTGAATTCGCCCGGACGGTTCGCATCGTCATAAGAGAGAACGGCCAGCGTGACGCCCGCCTTGTCCGACTTGACGAGTTCCAGCTCCTTGACGCCCTTGTCGGTCTTCACGCCGCTGCCGCCGGCTTCGAGCAGCGCCCTGAGCTCGGCCTCGGTGGCTTCGTGGTGGTCGCTGTCGAAAATGTAGCGGTAGGAGACCGTGTAAGCGTTCGGCGTGATCTTGCCCGTGAAGGTGAAGGTCTCGTCGGGATTCGTCTCGAAGCGGGCTTCGACCAGCGACGAAGCGTAAGCGGTCGTGAAACGTGCGAACGTGGGAGCCGTAATCCGCTGGCCGGAGGCGTCGAGTCCCACCACGGCGAAGGAGTACTCCACCTTGGGCATCAGGCCGGCCAACGTCTGCTCGAAAGGAGCCCCGGCCGCTTCGCCGCGCTCCTCGATGAAGGCCAGACGGTCGATGGCGTCGTGGGCCGCATACTCGAATTCGGAGATCGGCGTCGGCTTGACGATCTTGTAGGAGGCCACGTTCTCCTGTTCGGTCGTCAGCCTGATCTTCGCGGAGCTCGGCGTAACCTCCTCCACGCCGATCTCGATAGCCGCCGAAATGGGTCCGTAGTCGACGTCGTCGCTCTCGCACGACGACACGGCGAATGCCGCCAGAAGGCACCCCGCCGTCCATGGTAGTAAGTTTCGGATCATACGATAAGTGTTTGGTTAGTAATGTGAATTGGTTAGTCGGTTCATAAAGGTATGAAAAAAAGCGAAAAATTGAAACGTTTCAATAAGGAATATAATTTATTAAAATCATATTATTCTAATCGTAACAGAATTCATTTTAGTTGTAACGTTTCAACAAATCGGGTATAAATATCGCTAATCGGATATAAAACAACCGATTAGCAATATTCAAAAAAGAATGGAGAGATTACCGCGCCTCCTTGTCGAATTTTTTGGGACGTTCGAGCGTCTCCCTGTGCAGGAGAACGCCGTCGGCATCCGTAATCCGGATTTCGACGGGAGCCGTCGCCGTCCGCGCCCTGGCGGCGAACATGTGGTGGCTGACGACCCTGGCATCGCCCTTCTTGAAGACGGGTTTCCGTGCCAGTTCGGGCAGGTAGTGGCTGATGTTGTAGAGCGGGTCTTCGTCTTCGACCTGCACGACTTCGAGCGGGCGCCCCTCCTCGAACAGTTCGACCCGATGCCCCGGCAGATACCCCCAATAGTTGACGTAGACGCAGTTCGCATACTCCTCGCGACCGTAGTCGGCACGGTCGGGATAGAGCCGTCGCTGCACGCGGACGAGACTGTCGTTACGGTAGTATTCGCCCACGGCATTCATATCGTAGGCACGCAACACCTTGCGGCCGTAGAGATGCGTGCGGTAGTCGCAGCGCAACTTTCCGCCGTCGACGCTCGCCACGACGAACCCCGCATCGCTGCCGTCGGGACACAACGCCTGAAAATCGTTGTTCGCCACCCACATGTCGCCCGACGTGGCGGGCAGCACGTACTGGTCGAAACGCGGGTAGTCGGCGTCCTGCGTATAGAGCGTCCGGTGAGCGTGTCCCGAAAAGATATGCACCCGCTCGAAGCGCGAGAAGAGCGCATCGAGCGAATCCACCTGACTGCGGTCGGTCAGCAGCGTCCGGCGGTCGCGGTCGAAGAAGACCGGACAGTGCGTGCAGAGGCAGACTGTTTTCGAGGCGTCGACCGTCGCCAGGTCGCGCCGAAGCCACGCCAGCTGTTCGGGCGTGAACCCCTTGTCGTAGTCTCGGGCGCCGACTACACCGACGTTTTTCTTCCCCTTGCCGGGCGTATTCTTATAGATGATGTTGTCCATCATGATCCAATGCACGTCGCCGATATTCATCGCATAGTAGGTCGGGCCGAACGTACGGCGATAAAGATGTTCGGCACGACGGTCGACACCGACTCCGGCGGGCGTCGCCCCGTCGTTGTCGTGGTTGCCCGGAATACTGTACAGCAACGTCGGAAAACCGTTTTGTTCGAGGAAACGTTTGGCCGAGGAAACGTCGAAATCGTACTGATACCAATAGAGATCGTGCGACAGATCGCCCAAATTGAGCGAGTAGACCGGTCCGCGCGCCGACGCCTGCGCCGCCTCGTCGGAGATCGACGCCAGCGCGATGCTGCGGTAGTGATCGAGATCGCGCTTTTCGGAGGAGTTGGTCAGATGTAGATCCGTGAAGAACATCACCGTGTAGCGCGACTGATCGACGCTTGCAAAATGGAAGTCGTGCTGTTCGTCACGGGCATCCGCCTCGTCGAGCGCCGCCCAGAAAAGCGGCTGGACGCCGTCGGCCTCGGCAGCAACCCAGTTCGACGGCGTGACGGCGAAGACGAAGCCCGCCGACTTGTCGGATTCGATGCGGTAGCGGCCGGCGGCGTCGGTCGTCGCGAACTGCACGCCGTCCGACACGCAGACGCCCGCCAGAGGCGCTCCGTCGCCGTAGACGACACCCGTGAGTACGGCCTTGCCGCGTCCGGCGGCAACGGTCCGGACGGTCGCCGCCAGCAGGCAGGCGACCGCCAGTGCGGCTGCGAAAAGCCGCATTTTGCGAATCGGTTTCATTTCGTGGCTTCGAGTTTAAGTCGGGCTTCCCGTACGATTCCGGCATAGAAATCCCGGAAATCCTCCCACCGGTAGTAGGGAGCCCGGTCGCCGGGAAGCGGAAGACGGAGTTCCTTTTCGTTGAGCAAGACCCGCACGAGAACGTCGTCGGGATTCTTCTTGTTGCGGTAGAAGACGAACTGCATGTTCGACGCCATGGGGATCCGGTGAACCTGCCATACGTCCTTGATCTTCGCCGGATCGGTAACGGGCGTCGTCCAGCCGTCGATCCGCATGAGCGTCAGCAGCGCCATGATGCAGCCGTCGTGGCCGAAACGCAGGCGCACCGACGGTTCGCCTGCGGCCATATCCTCGCCGGCGCGCGACACGATGTCGTCGAGCAACGTCTCGGCCAGCGCCGTGCCGCGCCCGCGGTTGCGCGGATCGGGCCCTTTCTCGACATAATAGGTATAGTTGTCGCACTCCCAGAAACGGCACAGTTCGTCGAACGTGAAGAGGTCGTAGAACGACTCGTCGAGATCGGTACACTGCATGTGGGCCGCCACGGAGAAGAGATCCTGTTCGAATTTCAGCGGATCGCAGATCGACCGCGCATAGGCCGTATCGGTAAACAGGCGCACCAGAATGGTCTCAACGTCGATACGCTCCTCGCAGAAACGGCGCCACTCCGGCCGCCAGGGGGCGTCGGCGCTCTTGTAGCGGAAATCCTCCGCCGTGCCCGCCGGATTGCCCGTCGAGTGCGGATTGAGGTAGTACATGTTCACGCTGCTCGTCTCCGTGAAGATTTCCAACGACGGATCGGCCTCCTTCAACCCTTCGCAGAAGGCCGCCATACTCATGATGCAGCGGGGCACGACCGTCGAATAGGCCTCGATGCGCGGATGACGGCGGAAAATTTCGGGATAGGCGGCATACATCCGCCCGGCCAGCCGCCTGTGCTGCATCTGTCCTTTCGGCGTCAGATCGCCGGCGCGCCCTTTCAGGTGCGGATAGATCGCCAGAAACCGGTCGCAGGCGTCGATTCCCCGCGCCGTCAGCTTGCCGTCGGCGCGCGCCCGGCGCAGCACCTCGGCCACGTTGTCGTACTGGTCGTTCGAGAGGATGTAACGGGCGCCGTGGCGGCCGTAGTGGCTGATGTAGAAAGGCTCGTACCCTTTCGGAGCAGGCGTCGCCGACGGCGTATCGAAGGGGTACATGAAATAGACCCCTCCGGCCTTGTCGATGTCCGCCTTGATTTCGTCGTAGGCGCTCTGCGCACCGGCCGTTGCGGCCAGCAGCAGGACGACGAGCGGAAGGAACAGGCGGCGGAAAATGGAAATAAGGTTCATGGATCGGTTGGTTAACGGTTCGTAATTTCGGTTTTCATGAATTCGGACAGCGGCGCGATCGCCCCGTGCCGGGTGCAGACGAATGCGGCGACCGCGACCGCGCGGCGATGGCACTCCTCCATCGGAAGCCCCTGCATGAGCGAGGCGGCGAACGTGGCGGTGAACGCATCGCCGGCGCCGACCGTGTCGGCCACCTCGACGCGGGGCGTGGCGAGGTACGACGTGCGGCCGTCGGCGGCCGTCACACGGCTGCCCCTGCCGCCCTCGGTGAAGACGACGTAACGGAGCGAAAAGCGCTCGAAGAGCTGCGCGACAACCCGCTCCGCAGCACCTTCCAGCCCGAAGAAACGGGCCACGACGGGGAGTTCGTCCTCGTTGAGTTTCAGGATGTCGGCCCGTTCGAGCGAGTCGCGGACGATCCGTTCGTCGTAATAGTTCAGGCGCAGATTGATGTCGAACAGCCGCAGACACCCGACCGGCGCGGCGTCGACGAGCGCGAGAATCGTGCGGCGCGACACGGCGTTGCGCTGCGCCAGCGACCCCCAGCAGACCACGGCAGCGCCGGCTACGGCGGCATCGGCCTCCGCCGTGCGTTCGATGTAGTCCCACGCCACCTGCTCGCGGATGCGGTAGGCGGGAACGCCCGCTGCGTCGAGCGTCACCTCGACCGTACTCGTGGGATGCGCGTTGCGCTGCACGGCCCGCACGCCGAGTCCCAGCGCGGCGATGCCGCCGAGCAGTTCGTCGCCCGAAGCATCCTGCCCTACGGCGCTTACGATGCACGCCTCGGCACCCTGCTCCTGCGCATAGAAGGCGAAGTTGACGGGCGCGCCGCCGAGCCTCCGCCCGGCCGGCAGCACGTCCCACAACAACTCTCCGATACCGACGATCTTAGGCTTTCCCATCTTCCAGATCGATCAGCACCTTCATACAAGTTTCGCGGTTGGCGTCGATGAATTCGTAGGCCTCCCGATATTTCTCCAGCGGAAAACGGTTCGAAACCAGCGGCGCGAGCCGGATACGCCCCGCCGAGATCTCCTCGACGGCTTTCAGATAGTCTTCGTGGCGGTACATCATCGAGCCGATCAGGTTCAGTTCGTGCTCGCCCAGATGGAACATGCTCACGGCGGGATCCTTGGCATGGACGCCGACGATGACGACGTCGCCGCCTTTCTCGACCGTAGCCATGAGCGACCGCACCGACGACTCGACGCCGGCGCACTCGAAGGCCACCTGGTAGCCCTCGTCGCCGAACAACTCGGCGATCTTCCCGTCGAGCGGCTCCCTGGCGACATTGAGCGTACGCTCGATGCCGCATTCGCGCGCCTTTGAAAGCCGGTAGTCGCTCACGTCGGTGATGACCACCCTCTTCGCACCGCGCGCACGGGCGAACTGCGCCACCAGATTGCCGATCGTCCCGGCGCCCGAAACGACGACGTTGCGCCCTTCCAACGCCCGCGGGCGGCTGGTGGCGTGCGCTGCCACGGCCGTCGGTTCGACCATCGCGCCGTAGTCGGGCGACATCCCTTCGGGCAGCGCGACGACGCGCTCTTCGGGGATGACGAAGTAGTCCTGCGCCACGCCGTCGGCCTGGAAGGCCTCGACGCGCAGGTTCGAGCAGACGTTATACTGCCCGCGCTTGCAGGGGTTGCACTCGCCGCAGACGAGCTGCGGACGCCCCGTCACGCGGTCGCCCGGCTTCACCTTGCGCACCGCACTGCCCACGGCCACCACCTCGGCCGAATACTCGTGCCCCTGCACCACCGGATAGAAGGTGGCGGGATGCTGTCCGTGATAAGAGTGTATCTCCGAGCCGCAGATACCGATGCGCAGAATGCGCAGCAACACCTCGTCGGATTTCAGGTTTCCCGCCTCGGGGGCGGCGACCTCCCTGAATTCGATCTGTTTCGGGGCGGTCAAAACGACTTGTCTCATGGTTGTAAAGTTACTAATTATTTTTCATTTTTCTTCTTGCCGAGGCAGCAGACGGCGAAGCTGACGACACCGCCGATCGGGCACCACCACGGCCACGCGATGTTTACGCGGCGGCCGACGAGCCATTCGCTCAACGGGCCGAGCACATAAGGTTGCAGCAACAGGACGACCAGCAGGCCGACGACGAGCGCCGCGACGACGCTCCGCGTATTGCCCCGTCCGGTGAAAAGCGCGCACAGGAAGACGCCGAGCATCCCGGCGTAGGAGAAGCTCATCACGCCCGTAGCGAAATCGACCAGGTTCAGCCCGCTCTTCTCCTGCATGACGGCCGTGACGATCGCAAAACCGGTGAGCACGGTCCCCATGAGCACCACCATTTTCTTCGACGACGACATCTGGTCGCTGTCCGACGTGATCGCATGTCCCATACGCTTGCGCAGCGGCATGTAGATGTCGGCGACGAAGCTGCTGGCCATGGCGTTGATCGCCGAGTTGAAACTCGACAGCGCGGCGGCCAGCAGGCCGATGACCATAATGCCCCGCACGCCCGTCGGGATCGAGCGGCAGATGTACTGCGGGAAGATGTCGCGCGCGTCGTTCTTGTACTGCATGATCGCCGCAGGGTCGGCGCTCGTCGAATAGGAGACGTAGAACAGCAGTCCGATCGAGAGGAAGATCAGCACGATGGGCAGGCTCAGTATCTGCGAATAGACCAGCGACACGCCCGCCTTCTTCACCGATTTGCAGGTCAGCTGCCGCTGCACGAATTCGTGGTCGGTCGAAAACTGGGCGAACTTGAAGATCGTGCAGCCGACGAGCGCGCCCATCAGATTATAGGGCACGTCCATGCGCCACGACGCATCGACGATCTGCAACTTGTTGCCTGCGACCCACTCGCCCGCCGCATTCTTGACTTCGCCCGAAGCGAGCGTAGCGAAGATGTCGCCGAGGCTCATGTGGGGCGTCATCGAGAAATAGATGAACAACAGCGCCACGACGCCCGTGCCGATGACCAGCATGATCTGGATCGTATCGATGTAGATCAGCCCCTTGATGCCGCCCGCCATGGTGTAAACGGTACTGACGACACCCAGAATGATGATCGAATACATCAGGAACTCGAACTGGATGCTGCCGTAGAGAATCACCGACACGGCGATCGCGGCGATGAAGAGCCGCGAACCCGACGTGAAGAGCTGCCCGACGAGGAACATGACGCTCGACGAATTCTTGGCCGAATCGCCGAAGCGGTCGCCCAGGTAGCCGTAAATGGTGATCGTATTGGCGTTGTAGAGTTTCGGCAGCACCAGCAGGGCCACGAGCGTGCCGCCGAGGATCGCCCCGACGCAGAGCATCAGGTAGGTCAGGTTGGTATTGAACCCCAGTTCGGGCGAGCCGACAAACGTCCCGGCGCTGATCGAGGTTCCCGTGGCGGCGAAAACCACCAGCCACGTCGGCATCGAACGCCCGGCGAGAAAATAGTCTTCGAGATTCCTGTTGCTTTTCGAGAAAAGGAAGCCGATCAGGGTCAGTCCGATCAGGAAAACGGCGATGATGGTCCAGTCGATAAAAGTCATTCGGCAAGGTTTAGGTCGGATTAGTAGGTTGGTTCGGGGTGCGCGGCAAGACGTCGCGCGGACGGATGCGATCCGCCGGCGTGCGGTGTCATGCCGCACGCCGGCAGTCCGCTACCTGTCTTCGGCCTGATGGCCCGTACGGTCCACCTGGTGATAGAACTGGGTGTAGGGAACGTCGGTGCGTCCCGTCCCCTTGCGCATGAGTTCCTGCAAGTCGGCGAAATAGGTCGTATAGATGTCGCGCGGGAGCGCATTGCGCTTCATGCAGACCGAAGCGGCCATGCCGACCACCTCGCCGATCATGCCGCAGGTGCGCATGACGCGGGTCGAACCCAGCGCGATGTGCGTCACCGAAATGTTGCGCCCCGCCATGAACATGTTGCGCACGTCCTTCGAATAGAAGCAGCGGTACGGCAGTGCGTAGAAATCGATCGGCGTGAGCACGCCCTCCGACAGCCACTCGGCACCGGGATACTGCTGCGAATTCTTCTCCATCGGATAGTGCTGGTCGATACGCCACGTGGTGGTGCAGGTCTCGTCCTCGTGACGGATCGGGCGCGTGAGATCCTGTTCGCGCAGGATGTAGTCGCCCACGACGCGGCGCGACTCGCGTTTGCCGGAGACGTGGGACACCCACACCAGATGCGTGCAGGTCCAGTCCTCCTTCTTCGAATAGCGGTTCTTGCAGTAGGAGAAGGTCGAATAGGCGACGTACATGCCGTAGTCGCGTATCTTCTCGGCGTCGGCCACCTGATCGTCGCGCATACCGACCTCCCAGTACCAGTTGGCGCGGTGCACCGGTTCGACGGTGTACTCGTCGAGCCGCAGCCCCCAGTCGAGCGAATCGGGGAAGGTGCAGGGGTGTTCCAGTCCTCGCAGTACCACTCGATCGAGACGCCCATCGTGAAGCCGTCGGCCTCGACTGGAGCCAGACTTTCGCCGAACTCCGCGCGGGCTTCGCGGCCCATGCGGCACTCGGCACCCGCCATGGCAGCCAGATAGGCGTCGCCCGTGCAGTCCGAGAAGAGTTTGCCCGAAAGTTTGATCCGGTTCTGTTCGGTCGCCTCGACGGCTACGACCGAACGGATCGTGTCGCCCATCTTCTCGACCTCGGTGACGGTATAACCCAGGAAAAGCGTGATATTCTTCTCGGCGAGCACCACTTTGAGCTTCTTGTCATCCTGGTAGTGGTGGGCGCCGCGGGCGTTGCCGATGCGGTCGGGGCCGATCTCGTTGAGCAGGTAACCCAGCGACGGATAGGGATCGACGTTGATCTGGCCGCCCAGTCCGACACGCACCTCCGACGAGTTGTTGCCGCCCAGCACGTAACGATCCTGCACGAGCGCCACCTTGCAGCCCAGACGGGCGGCCGCCAACGCCGCACAGATACCCGAAATGCCTCCGCCGACCACGACGAAATCGAATTCGCCCTTGTCCACCGGCGTTTCGGGGCCGAGCAACCGAGCGCGCAGGGCGCGGTACTCATCGAGCGAATCGCCCGGCATTTCGTCGGAAGTGGTCAGCACGACGGCGTCGCAGCGGCCGTCGAAGCCCGTCAGGTCGTGCAGCGCGAGGGTGTGCTTGCCCTTTTTGAGAGCGATCTTGCCGCCCCGCTGCCAGTACCAATCGACCTTGTCCGTGCCGAAGGTCGCCGCGTCGGCCACACCGTCGACGAGCACCTGAAAGATGCCCGGCGTCGGGCCGTCGGACCAGTGTTTCGTCCAGTTTTTGGTACGCACCAGCAGATTGTACTCGCCGTCGGCGGGTACTTCGACGGTCGTCACCGCATCGCGTTGAAGCGGCGTGCCGATGCCGTGCGCCAGCAGATAGGAGGAGCCCATCTGGAGGACGAACTGCTGTTCGACCGTCCAGTCGCCCCGATCGGCGAAGGTCGTGGCGAGCGCCATGACCGAATTGTTCGTGTTCATCGTATAATTGGTTTTTCTGTTAGGGTCGGTTGTCAATGCGGATCAGCACTCTTCGCTGCGGGCGACCGTCGTGTCGATCAACGTGTAGACTTGCAGGTAGGGCACGTCGGTGCGCCCCGCGCCCCGCTGCACCAGCTCGCGCAACTCCTCGAAGCGCGTATCGTAGACGTCGTGCGGCAGCGCTCCGTGCTTCGAACAGATCGACGCGGCCATGCCGACCACCTCGCCCATCATGCCCGTCGTGCGCATCACGCGCACCGTGCCCAGCGCGACGTGCGAAACCGAGATGTTGCGCCCGGCCATGAAGAGGTTGTCGACGTCCTTCGAATAGAAGCAGCGGTAGGGAATCGGATAGAACGACAGCGGCGTCAGGTGACCGCATGACAAATATTCGCGGCCGGGGAAGAGCTTGCTGTTTTCGGGATCGGGATAGTGCTGGTCGATGTACCACGACGTCGACACTGTGCCGTCGGGATAAATCGTGAAGTTCATCAGATCCTGTTCGCGCAGGACGAACTCGCCCAGCAGCCGGCGGCTTTCGCGCTTGCCCGCCACGTGCGCCACCCAACCCAGATAGCTGTTGGCATACCGGTCGCGCACCGACGAACGGTTTTTCAGATACGACCAGTTGGAGTAGGCGACGTACATGCCGTAGTCGCGTATCTTCTCGGCGTCGGCGATCTGGTCGTCGCGCATTCCCACCTCCCAGTACCACTGGCCGCGGCGCACGATCTGCACGCTGCGTTCGTCGATCGGCAATCCCCATTCGATGTCCGGAAACGTGGTCGGCGCATCGGCTTCGAGGCAGTACCACTGCACCGAGGCGCCCATCGTCATGCCGTCCGCCGTGTCGGGTGCCGACGGCTCGCCGTATTTCGAACGGGCCTCGCGCCCCATGCTCCACTCGGCACCGGCCAGCACACCCAGCGTCGCATCGCCCGTACAGTCGGCGAAAAGGGGGCCGCGCACCACGATCTGGCGGTAGGTGTCGACATCGGTGGCCACGACCGACTCGATCGTGCGCGGCGTGCCCTTGTTGACCTTCGTGACCTTGTATCCCAGCAGCAGCGTGATACGCTCCTCGGCCAAAATCGCGCGGAGCTTCTTCTCGTCTTCGTAGACCTCGGGGGTACGGGCGTTGCCCTTCGTGGAGGGGCCGAACTCATTGAGCAGATAACCCAGCGACGGGTAGGCGCCGATATTGAGCCGGCCGCCCAGCCCTACGCGCACCTCCGACGAGTTGTTGCCGCCCAACACCTTGCGGTCCTGGATCAGCGCCACGCGCAACCCCTGCCGTGCCGCCGCAATGGCGGCGCACATGCCGGCCACGCCGCCGCCCGCGACGACGAAATCGAACGTCCCCCGCTCTTCGGGTTCGGCGGGCAGGCCGAGCAGGTTGTTGCGCAGCCGGAAGACCGTTTCGAGCGAATCGTCGGGCGCCACGTCGTGCAGCGTGAAGAGGATGGCGTCGCAACGCGCGTCGAATCCCGCCAGATCGTGCAGCGCGACTTGGTGGACGCCCTCCGTAAGGTAGGTCGTACCGCCCGCCTGCCAATGCCATTCGGGATCGCCCGTACCGAAGAGCGTGTCGCAGTCGCGGCCGTCGATGCGGAGGCGGAAGGCGCCGGGGGCATGCTTCTCCTTGTCGGCCCAGTGGGCCGTCCAGTTCTTCGTCCGCACGAAGATGCGGTACTGGCCGCTCTGCGGAATTTCGATCTTCGTCACGGCGTCCTCGACCGGCGTACCCAGACCGTGTGCCAAGAGGTAGCTCGACCCCATCTGCTCCATGAACTGGGGATCGGCTGTCCAGCCGCCCTTGTGCCGGAAATAGGTTCCCGGGAGCAATACGGAGTCGCGCGGCGTCAGCTCCGCGACGCCCGCAGCATGTTCCCTGCCCGCTTCGACCCGTTCGGGATGAATGCAGGCGGTAGATCCCCCGACGATCAGTTCGGGTTCGATCACCACGCTGCGACAGTCGTTGTCGCCGGCGATCATGCGCCGCAGCATCTCGAACGACTGCTCGCCCAGCCTGCGGGTGGATTGGGTGATGTAGGTGACCGAAGGTTTGTAGAGCGAGAAGATCTCGCTTTCGTCGAAGCCCACCAGCGCGAGATCTTCGGGCGCCGAGAGGTTCAGTGCGTTGAGCGCCTGCAAGCCCAGCAGGGCCAGCGTATTGGTCGGCAGCAGGAACGCCTCCACACCCCGCCGCACGGCGTCCTCGAAGATGCGCACCGTATCCTCCTGCGCATGGCCGTAGACCGTGTAGTGGATCTGCGAATAGCCCTCCAATCCGTAGCGGCGCATGGCCTCGCAATAGCCCCGTTCGCGCTCCGAAAGGCTCGAAATACCCAGCGTGTAGGAGATCATCTCGATACGGCGGTAACCGTTCTCGTAGAGGTGTTCCACGCCCATCCGCCCGGCCCGCTCGTTGTCCAGCATCACGCGCCCGACATCGAGTCCCGCGATGTCGCGGTCGAGCAGCACGGTGGGGATGCCGGCGTCGAGCGCCTTGCGGAGCACCTCCTCGCTGCCCGAACAGGGCGCGACGATCAGCCCTTCGACGCCGTTGCCGATGAAGGTGTCGACGATGTTGTCGAGCTTCTCGGCATTTTCGTCCGAACTGCCGAACAATACCGTATAATTGTAGTTGTGCGCGATGTTCTCGATGTAGCGGGCGATATCGGCGAAGAACTGGTTGGCGATGTCCGACGTCACCATGCCGATCGTATAGAAGCGTCCGCTGCGCAGACTCGCCGCAGCCTTGTTAGGGCGGTACCCCAACCGTTTGGCCACCTCCGCGATGCGGCGGGCCGTATCCTTGTTGACGTTGCAGTCCAGATTCCCTTCGGCGTCGCGCTTGGCGTTCATCACCAGCGACACGAGCGAAATGGAGACGCCCGCCTCCCGCGCGACGTCGCGTATGGTTATTTTTCCCATGATTTCGGATTCGCAGTTTTAAGTCTTCGCAAATCTATGAAACGTTTTAATAAAATCCAAATATTCGATCGAAAAAATAAATTTCCCGTCCCGAATCGAAACGGATTCACGTCTTTTCCCCTCTTTCTATCCTTGATTCACATGCAGGGAATCGAATCTTCTACCCCTCTGATTAAACGTTTCATATCATTAATATACAATGATATATACACAACGTATAGATTCTGTTTCCCGCTGGTCTTCAAATGGACGGCCAACAAGGGGGGGGGCCGCGATCTTCGCGTTCGGAACAGGCGTGACGATGATTGCGCTCTACTCTTTCAGCCCCAACGCCTCGCCCGTCCCGTTTTACCTCTTCGCCGCCCTGTCACAGTTCTTCTTTTCGGGATTCAACACGGCCATCTACACCATCATCCCCGACTGCGTGGAGTATGGCGAGTGGGTCACAGGCGTGCGCAACGACGGATTCCAATACGCCTTCATCTCGCTGGGCAACAAGATCGGCATGGCGCTGGGCATCTCTCTGCTGGCCCAGGCACTGGAAGCGGCCGGCTATGTCTCCAACGCCGCACAGAACGAAACCGTACTTTCGATCATGCGTCACGCTTTCAGCACCATTCCCGGCATCCTCTGGGTGGCAACAGCCGCCGCCCTGTTCTTCTACAAACTGAACAAACGCACCTACAACCGCATCGTGGAGGTCATCCGCCACCGTGCAGCGAAGAAAAGGGGGCTGAGATCTATCGCAAAATAATCTGAACAAAAACAACTTCCATCCAAACACGAACAGGGCGTACGAAGTTTCGTACGCCCTGTTCGTGGAACAGAGGGCATGATCCCACGACCTTCGGATTATGAGTCCGCTGCTCTGACCGACTGAGCTATGGGTCCGTCAATCGGGAAAACCCGACGATACGGTTGCAAAGATAAAAAAACAATTCCGAATTCACAATTCGCCGACCCGCATTTTGCACTTCGCGAATTCCGCACGCACCGCACGCCCGACACCGAACCGCATCGTCGGAAAACCTCCGACAACCAGCGGCCCGACGGCAGAGGAAAAGTGCCCCGAAATTTCGATTCAGTTTTCCTGCAAGAAACTATTTATCCCCACTGTTGCCGAAAGGCGGCGCCGAAGGCATCCGCCAGGCGGAAAGCTCGGTGAATCCCGCCGGCTTGCGTCTAAAACGCCACATGGACAAGCTCGCGCCGCGTTTTCGACGGCGCAGCCCCGCCCGTTCTTCTTTCCGATTTTCCGCAAGGCGGGAGCGACTGTACGCTTTGGCTGTGTCGCCGACTCTGCGGGGGTAGAACTCTGCGGAGCACGTCAAGATAGCGGGCCTCCGCGGGCGGAGGCTGCGGCCCGCGCGGCGCTAAGACGCTGCAATGTTGCCACAGAATGTGCGGGGTTCAGCAAGGCATAAACTTCGGCCCGCATGGCGCCATGGCGCCGCAGAGTCCCGACAGGATGTGAGACGTGTACAGACCGCAAGTCCGAACAATACAAGACAAGATATGCCCGAATGCAGCCGTCGTGCAGGACGGAGGGGCGTCGCACAGCGACGCAGAAATTAAAGACACGAAACACGGCGGGTTATTTTTGCGGACGGACATGAAATAAATCGCCGGCAGGGAGCGAATTTGAAAATAATTTATTACCTTTGCCCCACGATTGAATTTTTCAACAAAAACAAAACGAAAATGAAAAAAGGTATTCACCCTGAGAATTATCGTTTGGTGGCATTCAAAGACATGTCGAATGACCACGTGTTTTTGTGTCGGTCCGCCGTTTCGACAAAAGAGACCATCGAAGTGAACGGCGAAACCTATCCCGTGTATAAGATGGAAATTTCCAACACCTCTCACCCGTTCTACACCGGTAAGATGAAGTTGGTAGACACCGCCGGTCGCGTCGATAAGTTTATGAGCCGCTACGCAAAACGCTACGATAAAGAAGAACGCTGCGAAATAAGCATTCCGCACGTTACGTCATCCGACGCTTCCGTCCGATTCGGACGGAAGCGTCTCTTTCCCCCCCCAATGATACACACATATTGAATAATTCGAACGATCGGTTTGAAAAACCGAAGAAAATGCTATCTTTGCATCGACGTAAAACTCAATACTCAAACAAATGCTCAAAAATTTCTGTTCCTGCTGACAGTCGTAGCGGTTGTCGCAGCGGAGGGGGGGAATGTAACGGCACAGACCCTCGAACCCGAATTCGAAGGTGAAGTAATGGGAGTTTATCCCGACGGCTCCTCCAAACGGTTGGAAAAACACACAGTCCAGACCCGAACGGGCGGGAAGCGTCCTGGTCGCGGGATTCGCCGTGAACAAAGCCAAAACAAAAATACTCATCGAAGGTGCACGTGCCAACGTCCGCTTCGACAACGCCCGTCCGATCGCACTGGTAGTGCGGGTCAAGGACAATGCCGCCGATCCGATGTCGATCGTGCGGATCTTCCGCATGAAACCCGCCAAGAAACGGCGCACAGCCATCATCGCAGCCGCAGGCACTTTCCACGTCACAAGCAACGACATGGATTATCTGTCCTTCTCGGCCCGTAAATACGGCGAAAGCTCCTACTACCTCACGCTCGACGAATCGCCAGTCGGCGAGTACGGCATCACGGTCTCGAACCCGAACAACATCGACGAAAAGATGGTGATTGTCTCGACATTCGGTATCGACGGCAACACGACAGAGAAATAACCGCTGCCCTCATACCAACTCGGCGAACGAACTGCCGCAACGGTACACGAAACGGACGGCGGGCGGGTTCTCTTCAAACTCCGCCCGCCGTCCGTTATAAATACCCCCCTCCCGCTCAGAACGGCAGGTCGTCCACCTCGGCGGCGGCACCTCCTCCGAACGAACCGCCTTCGGCGGGAATGTCCGACGGCAGCGGCGCATCGGTCATCGGAACCGGCGGTTGCTGCTGCTTGGGCTGCACGCGCCAGGCGCGGATGTCGGTGTACCAGCGGCCGTTGTATTCGCGCGACTCGATGTTGACCGACACGAGGAAGGTCTCTCCTTCGCGCAGTTTGGCCACGTCGCTCTCCTTGTTGAAAAACGTCACGCAGATTTTGCGGGAGAACTGCCCGCCGTCGTTGTAGTCGAAGACAACGTCCTGACGCTGCCATTCGCCCCGCGCGGAAGTACCCCGCGTCACGGGCATGATCTTATATACGACTCCTTCGAATTCCATAATATCATCAATAAATCGGTTGAAAACAATGATCGAAAAAAGTGTCTCCCGAAGAGACACTTTTCCCGTATGACACGCCGACGGCGATTACTTCTTCGCCGGCTCGGCCACCTTCGTGCTGTCGGCCGGAGCGGGTTCCACGTAAGGTTTCACGTCGACCACCTCCACGCTGAATTCGAGCGCTTCGTTGGCCCCGATGTCGCGGCCCGCGCCGCGCTCGCCGTAGGCCAGCTCCGCCGGAATCCACAACGTGATCTTACCGCCCTTGCCGACGAGCTTCATGCCTTCGGTCCAACCCTTGATGACGCGGTTGAGCGGGAACTCGGCCGGTTCGTTGCGCTCGTACGACGAGTCGAAGACCTTGCCCTTGCGGTTCTTGCCCTCGTAATTCACCACGACCACGTCGCGGTCGTCGACGGCGATCGTGTCGGCGTCGCCCGGACGCTCGATCTTGTAGAGCAGGCCCGATTCGGTCTTCTCGACACCCGACTTCTTGGCGATGCCTTCCAGCCACTTCGCCGACGCCTCGGCGTTCTCGCGCGGACGGACGACCATGAAGTAGTTTTGCAGATAGCCCTGGACGATCATCTCGTCCATCTTGGCGACGCTGTCGCGCACGTTGGCCATCGCCTCGGTGATCCATACGATCTGTACGGGGATGTCGCTCGACTTGATATTGTTACCGATGTCGTTACCGAAAGCGTACGACACCGAGTCGCACTCGCCCGGCGTGAGGAACATCGGCTCCGCAGCGGGAAGCGTGTCTTTCAGCATACCCGTCGAATCGGCGGCGACAGCAGCCTGCATCGCCTTCTTCTGCTGGATGGCGAAGGCGCGTGCGCCGCGCTTGTTCATGAAGTAATCGCGCAGGATGTCGATGGCATCCTCGTGCTTCTGCTTCGACTTGTCGAGCGCGCCCTCCTTGATGCCCTTGTTCACCTCCTCGAAATTGAAGGGGATGTCGCTCATCTCGTACTGCATTCCGTAGCCGATATTGGCTCCCAATGCATACGACAGCGAGTCGAATTTCGACAGACTGCCCATTTTCAACGTCTTGTTGCCGCCGCAGGAGCAGAGCAACACGGCACCCGCGAGCGCCGCAACCGATAACAGTTTTTTCATTTGCGTATCAAAGTTTTTATAAAGTTTCATAGTGCACAAGCATACAAAGATATACAAATTAATCGATATTCGTGCGTCCGTCGGCGGCAAATCGCAGTTTTTCCCGCAAAATCCGCCTAACGGCCGCCGGACTTTCCTCCGGCGGGCGCATCGGCCTGCACGTCGAGCAGTTCGGCTTCGTAATAGAGCGTCTCGTTGGCCCCCCACTCCCAACGTCCGGTCGCCCTCGGCACCGTAGGCCAGCGCGGCAGGAACCCACAATTTCACGGCACCGCCGCTGCCCAGCAGCTTCAACCCCTCGCGCAACCCCGCGGGAAGCGAATCGAGGCGCGTGCGCAACGTATCGCCACGCTCGTAGGAGGAGTAAATCTCTCCGCCGTCGCGCCGCAACGCCTTGATGCGAACGGCGATGCGGGCCGTGTCGGAGGCGATCGTCCGTTTGAGGTCGCCGTCGCGCGTAACGTCGTACCGCAGACCCGATTCGCTGCTCTTGAACCCCTGACCCGAAGTCACGTCGTCCAGAAACCGCCGCTCCTGCTCGCGGATCTTCTCGGGCACGGCATAGTTCACATAACGCAGGTAGAAGGTCTGCGCCTCCTCCATGGTCATCGACTGCCGGCCGGCGAAATAATCCGCGATTCCCTTGCAGACGGCCGCGGCATTCAGCGTCGAATCCATTTTCAGCAGGTTGGCACCCACGTTGAGACCGATGACATAAGCCACCGAATCGGTATCGGTGTGCAATTTCACCCCGCCGCCGCTTTTGGAACAACCGCTCCACAACGTCAGCATCAGGATCGGAAGGATCGTAAATCGTTTCATATCGTTGGTCGTTTTAATTCTTTACCGCAGGCATCGTGACACGGATCAGCAGCGCCCCGAGCAGGGCCGAGGCGAGCGATCCCAACAGAATGGCGATCTTGCCCTGATTGACGAAGAACTCCTCGTCGAAAGCCAGCGCGTCGACGAAGATCGACATCGTGAAACCGATACCGCCCAGGCAGGCCACGGCCAGCAGCATCCGCCACGAAACGCCGCCCGGCATCTCGGCAAACCCCGACTTGACGGCCGCCCAGCTCGTGAGAAAGATTCCAAGCGGCTTGCCCACGAGCAACCCCAAGAAAATGCCCATGCCGACGGCTCCGCCCTCAGAAGAATAGCGGAAAATATCGAGGTATTCCAGATCGATGCGCACCCCCGCGTTGGCCAACGCGAAGATCGGCATGATGATGAACGTGACGTACGGAGCGAGCAGATCTTCCAGACGGTAACTCATGCCGATCGAGTTGTAGGAGAGGTCCTTCATGCGTTGCAGGTAATAACGCTGCTCGGCATCGGGAAAACGTTCGTCCTCCTCGCGCACCCGTTCCAGCGACCGGGTGAAGTTGCGCAGCTGGCGGAAGAAATAGGGCTTGCTGTAACGCGGGCGCATGGGAATGATCATCGCCATCGCCACGCCCGACAGCGTAGCATGGATGCCCGAATAATAGAAAAGTCCCCACACCACGAAGGCCGGGATCAGGAAATAGGAGATCCGCGTCTCGCCCAGACGGTTGAGTCCGTAAAGCCCTGCCATAATGGCCAGTGCGAGGAACAGAAAACCCCATTTCACCGCACCGCCGTAGAAGATGGCGATTACCAGGATCGCGCCCAGGTCGTCGACGACGGCCAGCGCCGTGAGGAAAATTTTGAGCGAGACGGGCACACGATCGCCCATGAGCGACAGGATGCCGATGGCGAAGGCGATGTCGGTGGCCGTGGGTATTCCCCAGCCGTGCGCCGCCGGCGTGCCGTGGTTGAAGGCCAGATAGATCAGCGCCGGCGCGAGCATACCGCCCGCCGCGGCCATGACCGGCAGGATCGCCTTGCGCGCCGTCGAAAGTTCACCGCAGACGATCTCACGTTTGATTTCGAGCCCCACGACGAAGAAGAAAATCACCATCAGTCCGTCGTTGATGAGCTTTTTCGACGTTCATGTCGCGCGGGGAAAACCAGATCGACCACATGGTCGGGGCTCTCGATCAGCAGCGACAGGTCGGTGCTCAGCACGTGTTCGTAGTACATCGCCGTCGAGGGCAGATTGGCCAGCAGCATCGCCGCCGCCACGCAGAGCATCAGCACCGCGCCGCCTGCCCACGGCACGCGCATGAAACGCCGGCGCCGTTCGTCGAGCCGGTGCCGCTTGCGCACCCAGCTGTACCGCGAGAAGAGTTCGGCATGATCCTGAGGTGTACGTTGATCGCTCATAATTCGGATTTAAGGGTCAGTCCGCAAAGTTTGTAGAGGATGCGCGCACCCGTCGAGGCGTCGATCGAACTCCCGGGACGGGGAACGACCTCCACCACGTCGAAACCGATGATCCGGCGCCCCGAACGCACCGTCTCGTGCAGCAGGTAGACGGCCTGATTGAAGGTCAGCCCGCCTGCGACGGGCGTACCGGTATGGGGGCAGTATTCGACCGACAGGCCGTCGATGTCGAAGCTGACATAGACCCGTTCGGGCAGTTCGGCCACGATGCGGCGGCAGGTCGCACCCCATGTTTCGCCTTCGAAGGCTGCCGCGGAGAGCTGCGTGTCGTCGAACATGCGGATGCGTTCCGAAGAGCGTGCCAGTTCCGCCTCGGCGTCGCAATAATCGCGCACGCCGACCTCGACGATCCGCTCCGCCTGCGGCACGTCGCGCAGCACGTTGTACATGATCGACGCATGGGAGTATTCGAACCCTTCGTAGGCCCTGCGCAGGTCGCAGTGGGCGTCGATATGCAGAATCCCGAACCCTTCGCCCCGCTCGCCGAGCGCCTGCACCAGTCCGTAGGGAGTCGAGTGGTCGCCGCCGACCAGGCCGACGAGCTTGCCTTGCGCCAGCCACGCACGGGCCTGCGCACGGATATTTTCGTTCATCTGCACGCAGCCTTCGTTCACGCGGCGGATTTTGCGGCAGACCGCATCGTCGGCGACCGACCCGCCCTCTTCGAGGTGGCGGATCACCCGCTCGGCGTCCGAGCGCAGCCGTTGCGAAGTCTCCAACAGCGAGTAGTCGATGTCGGCCGTGGCGATGCCGAGCCGCCACGCGCCGGGCGACAGAGCGTCGCAGAGGTCGAGCTGCATCGAGGCTTCGATAATGGCGTCGGGCGCCTCCGACGTCCCCGTACCGTAGGAAACCGTAACGTCCCACGGCGCCGAAATCAGCACCAGCCTCGCCTCGTCGGGCGTGAACGGCAGGCCGAAATAGGCCCCGTTGTCGAGCCCTACCCCATTGGGGTCGAATGTATCGAGTGTATTCATATCAAATCGTCATATCGCATCCGGAGGTACCAGCGCACCGCAACGGGACATCCGCAGGCTCCGCGAACCGGCAGGGTGTTTGCGACGTATCTCCGCAAAGATACGAAAAGTCGAGCGCAGAAGCAAGCGCCAGCTTGATTATGCCGAGACGAAGTATCTAAGGCGTCAGCCAAAGTACGAAAAGTCGAGCGCAGAAGCAAGCGCCAGCTTGATTATGCCGAGACAGAGTATCCAAGGCGGAGTCAAAGATACGAAACCTTTCAAATTTTCCTACCTTTGTCCCGATTATACATGGTGAAAAGTGAAAATCGTCATCGATAACGCCATCCCGTTTCTCGAAGGGGTCCTCGAACCCTACGCCGAGATACGCTATCTTCCGGGCAGGGAGATAGCGGCGCGCGACGTGCGCGACGCCGACGCGCTGATCGTCCGCACCCGCACGCGCTGCGACGCGGCGCTGCTCGACGGTTCGCGGGTGCGGTTCATCGCCACGGCGACCATCGGATTCGACCATATCGACCTCGACTACTGCCGGCGCCGGCAGATCGGCGTAGCAACGGCCGCAGGCTGCAACGCCCGCGGCGTATTGCAATGGATCGCAGCCGTACTGCATCACCTCTCGCAGCGCGACGGGTGGCATCCGGCCGAAAAGACGCTGGGAGTGGTCGGCGCGGGACACGTCGGGGAGCTGGTACGCCGGTACGCCGCATCGTGGGGATTCCGCGTGCTGACCTGCGATCCGCCGCGTGCCGCACGCGAAGGCGGCGGCGACTTCGTCCCGTTGGAGGAGGTGGCGCGGCACTGCGACCTCGTCACGTTCCACACGCCGCTCGATGCCACGACGCGCCGCATGGCCGACGAAGCCCTCCTCCGTCAGTTGAAACCGAAGGCCGTGGTCATCAACTCGTCGCGCGGCGAGGTGGTCGACGGCGACGCGCTGCTCCGCAGCGGCCGTCCCTATATCCTCGACGTCTGGGAACACGAACCCGACATCGACCGCCGGCTGCTGGCGGGGGCGATCCTCGCCACACCCCACATCGCAGGTTATTCGGCGCAGGGCAAGGCCAACGCCACGGCCATGGCCGTCGGGGCCGTCGCCCGCCGTTTCGCGCTGCCGCTCGAAGGGTGGTACCCCGCCGTCGCGCCGTCGCATCCCCGCCCGATCGGCTGGGACGAGTTGGCCGCGACCATCGGCGCACGCTACGACATCGCCGCCGAGAGCGACACGCTCAAACGCCACCCCGAACGATTCGAGGCGTTGCGCAACGGCTACTCCTACCGAGAGGAGTATTTCTGAGCCGGTGATCGGAAACCGCCGCCTTCGCCGCGAACGCCCTCGTCCCGCCGGAAGGAGACGGCGATGCGGACACCCCGCGCGGAACGAGGACGAAGGTCCCGCGGCCGCCGGCAAATTGTCGATCGTCCGTTGTCGATTGTGAAAATATACCTATATTTGCACCGTTAATTCATCGGTACATGCTGTACGGCAAACTCATCAAACCCCTGCTCTTCTCCCTGCCTCCCGAACAGGCCCATCACATCGTGACGGCAACCCTTTCGCTGCTCGGCAAGGTACCCGGCGGACGGTGGTTGCTGCACAAACTCTATGCGACGGAAGACCCGTCGCTCGAACGCGAAGTCTTCGGCATCCGTTTCAAGAATCCCGTAGGAATGGCCGCCGGATTCGACCGTTACGGCCACATCTACCGCGAACTGTCGGCCATGGGTTTCGGATTCGTCGAGGTGGGAAGCATCACCCCCAAGCGTCAGCCGGGCAATCCCAAGCCGCGCATCTTCCGGCTCGACGCGGCCCGCGCGCTGCTCAACCGCGTAGGCATTTGCAGCCACGGTCTCGACCGCGCCGTGGCGCACCTGCGACAGCCGCGCGGAGAGGCGATCGTCGGCTGCAACATCGGCAAGAACACGGCCACACCCTGCGACCAGGCGCCGGCCGACTACCTCAAATGCTTCCGCAACCTCTACCAGTACGCCGACTATTTCACGATCAACGTCGCCTGCGATCCGGGGCAGAAGGCAGCATCGTACCAGACGCGCGAAAACATCACGAAGATTCTGGAACCGCTCTTCGAATTCCGCCGCGGGCAGAACCAGTACCGCCCCATCCTGCTGAAAGTCTCGCCCGACCTCTCGGACGAGACGATCGACCTGATGACCGACATCATGCTCGACACGCCGCTCGACGGCATGGTAGCCGTCAACGCCACCGTCTCGCGCGAAGGAGTCGACCGGCTCGAAGCGACGCGCATCGGCGCCGGCGTCGTGAGCGGACAGCCGCTCACGCAGCGGGCACTGGAAGTCGTGCGCCGCATCCACACCCGTTCGCAGGGAACCTACCCGATTATCGGCGTCGGCGGTCTGATGACGCCCGACGACGTGCGGGCCATGCTCGACGCAGGGGCTGCGCTGGTACAGATCTACACCGGCTACATCTACAACGGCCCGGGCTACGTGCGCGAAATCTGCCGCGCACTGCTCGAAAAGAAGGCCGCAGAAAACTGATACGCTCCATGAAAGCCACGATCATCACCATCGGCGACGAAATCCTCATCGGACAGATCGTCGACACCAACTCCGCATCCATCGCCCGCCACCTCAACGCGGCGGGCATCGTCGTCGCCGAAAAGGAATCGGTCGGCGACGACCGCGATGCCATCGTCGCCGCGCTCCGCCGCGCCATGGACGGCAGCGACGTGACGATCCTCACCGGCGGCCTCGGTCCCACGAAGGACGACATCACCAAACGTACGCTCGCCGAGCTGTTCGGCTGCGAGCTGGTGCGCGACGAACGGGTCGCCCGGCACGTGCGCCGGATGCTCGAAAGCCGGGGCATCGCCTACAACGACCTCAACCGGGGACAGTCGCTCGTTCCCGCCTGCTGCACGGTGCTGTTCAACGCCCACGGCACAGCGCCGGGGATGTGGTTCGAACGCGACGGCCGTGTCGTAGTCTCGCTGCCGGGCGTGCCGTTCGAAATGGAACACCTCATGCAGGACGAAGTGATGCCGCGTCTCAAAGCCCGCTTCGCCCTGCGGCAGATCGTACACCGCACGCTCATCACCTCGGGACTGGCCGAGTCGATGCTCGCCGAACGGATCGCCGGCTGGGAGGCCGCCCTGCCGCCCTACCTGCATCTGGCCTACCTCCCTCGCCCGACAAGGTGCGGCTGCGGCTGTCGGCCTACGAGGTCGAAGGCGAAGAGGTGGCGCACGAAATCGAAGCGCAGTTCGAGAAGCTGCGCACGATCATTCCCGAATATATCCTCGGCTACGAAACGGCCACGATCCAGTCGGTCGTCCACGACCTGCTCACGCAGCGCCACCTGACGCTCGCCACGGCCGAAAGCTGTACGGGAGGCGCCATCGCCGCCCGGTTTACCGCCATGCCCGGCGCCTCGGCCTACTTCCGGTGCGGCGTGGTCAGCTACACCGTCGAGGCGAAACACGACCTGCTGGGCGTAAGCCTCGACGACATCGACCGCTACGGCGTGGTGAGCGAACCCGTCGTCCGTGCCATGGCCGAAGGAATGCGGCGCACGGCGCACGCCGACTATGCAGTGGCTACCACCGGCGTCGCAGGCCCCGCGGGCGGCACGCCCGAATGTCCGGTCGGAACGGTCTGGATGGCCGTGGCGGGCCCGCAGGGAACCGTCGCCGTCTGCCGGCAGTCGGGCAGCGACCGCGGCCAGATCATCGATCGTGCGTCGGGACAGGCCATCGCCCTGCTGCGCGACGAGATTCTGCGGCAGGATACACCCCGAAACGAATAGACCCATGCACGAAGATCCCCGAAAGGCCCCGCTGCCGGACGATCCGGCGGCTCACTCCGACGCGGTCGGCCGTCCCGTCGACGCATCCTCCCGCATCGCCTTTACGACCTCCGACGGGCAGCCGGTCGAAGTGCCGTTGCTGACGCTCGTCCCGATTCCCCGACTCACGATCGACGAGGCGACCGTCGGCTTCGACATGGAAGTACGATCCGACGGCTCGACCGCCGTCAACGGGTGCTGCCGCACCTCGGAGGACGATCCGAAAAGACGACGGTAACTACTCGGGCCCGATTACGGCGGAAAGGGCGGCCGGATTCGATGCCGCGCGGGGTTTGGGCCCTCGCAGACACCGCCCACGGCGGGCTTCTCCGCAGACTCCGCCCCGCAAATACGACAGCAGTCGGTCCTTACGCCGGAATTCCGCCGCCCTCAGGATGACATCACAGAATTTTTAATTCCCCGTTTTAAACTTGCGAAGCGTCGCTTTTCCCCGCGACTTTGCATATCTTTACGAAAAACAAACGATCCCACAGGATGAAACGCTGCAAAATCACCATTCTCAAAACCACCCTCGACGAAGAACTGGCCAAAGAGTACGCCGCCCCCGGCTTCACCCGCTGCCCGATGATGCGCGAAGGGCAGGTCTTCTACGCCGATTACGCCAAACCCGAAGGCTTCTGCGACGAAGCGTGGAAAGCGGTCTACCAGTACGTTTTCGCCCTGTCGCACGGAGCGGGCGTCTTCTACTACGGCGACTGGATCGATCGGGAGGGCGTGGCGATCTGCTCCTGCAACGACGGTCTGCGGCCGGTCATCATGAAGATCGAACGCACCGACGAGGAGTCGCACATCGACTATGAACCGGTCGAACGATAGCTCCCGAACCGTCGCGGAGCTGCGTGACGAACTGTTGGGGTTCACGCATCCGTCCGCCGTGCGGCGCATCGCCTCCGCCGTACGTTCGGCCGACGAAGTGCAGGCACTCTACGCTCTGCTTTCCGCCGGCGAAGAGCCGCTCGCCTACCGAGCTGCGTGGACGCTGTGCCACCTCGCCCCGACATGGGACGCCGTGCTCCGCGACCGCTACGACGAACTGGTCGCCGCGGCGCTCGACTGCCCGCACGCGGGACGCCGGCGGCTGCTGCTCGCGCTTCTCTACCGGCAACCGCAGCCCGGAGCCGCTGCGGGTCGACTTTCTGGATTTCTGCCTCGATGCGATGACCGATCCCGTGCAGCCGCACGCCGTGCGCATGTACTGCATGAAGCTCGCCTGCGAAATGTGCCGCACCCAGAAAGACCTGCTGCACGAATTCCGGACGCTGGTCGAGCTGCTGGAACCCGACCTCCTGCCGCCGTCGCTGCGCGCCGTGCGCCGCAACGTACTGGCCGCGCTCGACCGCAACCGCCCGCTGCCGCGGAGGTGAACGATCGACACGTCGTCCGGCAATGTCGAGCCCGTTCGGCAAGCAAACGGGGCCCACGTCCCGCGGATCACCGTGATCTTCACCTGCACAACAAAAACCCCTCCTTGCGAAAGGAGGGGTTCGGGAAGGTTCGTCGATACGACCCAAGGGCCTATCCGGCGAACCGGCGCTACTTCGCGTAGGCTACGGCGCGCGTTTCGCGGATCACGGTGATCTTCACCTGACCCGGATAGGTCATTTCGTCCTGAATCTTCTTGGCGATGTCGCGCGACAATCCTTCGGACTCCTGGTCGGAGAGTTTATCGGCGCCGACGATCACGCGCAGCTCGCGGCCCGCCTGAATGGCATAGGTCTTCTGCACGCCCGGATACGAGAGGGCGATCTCCTCCATCTCCTTGAGCCGCTTGATATAGGACTCCACCACCTCGCGGCGGGCGCCGGGACGGGCGCCCGAAATGGCGTCGCACACCTGAATGATCGGAGCTACGATCGATGTCATCTCCACCTCGTCGTGGTGCGCTCCGATCGCATTGCAGACATCGGGCTTCTCCTTGTATTTCTCGGCGAGCTTCATGCCGATGATTGCGTGCGGCAGTTCGGGTTCGTCGTCGGGCACCTTGCCGATGTCGTGCAGCAGACCGGCACGGCGTGCGATCTTGGGGTTCAACCCCAGTTCGGAGGCCATGATGCCGGCCAGATTGGCCGTTTCGCGGGCGTGCTGCAACAGGTTTTGCCCGTAGGACGAACGGTATTTCATCTTACCGATCAGGCGGATCAGTTCGGGATGCAGGCCGTGGATGCCCAGATCGATGGCCGTGCGCTTGCCGACCTCGACGATCTCCTCCTCGATCTGCTTCTGCACCTTGGCGACCACCTCCTCGATGCGGGCGGGATGGATTCGGCCGTCGGTGACGAGCTGATGCAGCGCCAGACGGGCGATCTCGCGGCGCACGGGGTCGAAGCCGCTCAGGATGATCGCTTCGGGCGTGTCGTCGACGATGATCTCGATGCCGGTAGCCGCTTCCAGCGCACGGATGTTGCGCCCCTCGCGGCCGATGATGCGGCCCTTGACCTCGTCGCTCTCGATATTGAAGACCGTCACGGCGTTCTCGATGGCCGTCTCGGTGGCCACGCGCTGAATCGAGGTGACGATGATCCGCTTGGCCTCCTTCGTGGCCGTCAGCTTGGCCTCCTCGATCGTCTCGTTGATGTAGGCGGCCGCATCGCTCTTGGCTTCGGCCTTCATGTTCTCGATCAGGATGTTCTTGGCGTCCTCCGAACTCATGCCCGAAATCTGTTCCAGACGCGCGTTCTGCTCCTTCATCAGGCGGTCGATCTCCTCGGTCTTATGTTCCAGCAACTGCCGCTGCGCTTCCATCTGCTCTTTGAGCCGTTCGTTCTCGCGCAGGCGGTTCTCCAATTCGCGCTGCTGATTCAGCAGGTTGGCCTCGATCTGCTTGGCGCGCTGCTCGCTCTGCGCGAGCTTCTGGTTGCGCTCGTTGACCTGACGGTCGTAGTCGCTTTTGAGTTGAATGAATTTCTCCTTGGCCTGGAGAATCCGCTCCTTCTTTATCATTTCGCCTTCGGCCTCCGCCTCTTTGAGGGCGGCTTCACGCTGTGCGCGGATGGTATTCTTGGTGATAAACCGGGTCACCAGAACATAGATACCGACGCACACAACGGCCGAAACGACGCTCGATAATACAATGGCAATCATGGTTTCGAGTTGTGTTAGTTAATATAGATAATTAATAGGTATACATATATATAAAAAACCGCATAGGATTCCCTTGCTCTTGTTTGACGAATCTGCCGATAAGTCATGTGTGGGGGCTTCGGGTTCGCAATCTTCCAACGGCACCCCGGAGGATGCACCCCGAAGGGTCAAGGCCTGATTTTGAGACATTCGCGTAAGTTGACCCCAATGTAATAAGTGTTCAGTTTCGCAAAGCTAGAAGGAATCTATGCGGGTAGATTATTTCTGTGTATGTTAAAGAACGCAATCCGTCGTCAAACGTTTCATTTCAAGAACGGTGCCCGACCTGCGATTATTGTCCGCGCCGGAGCGCCCGTCTCTCTCTTTTCTTTCTGCCGACGCATCGGACCTCGACGTCCGACGCCTCTTCATTCACCGATCCCGCGCCCGTCAGCGCAACGCATCGAGATAGCTCTCCAACTCTCCGCCCAGCGCGGCGAGCGTCTTCACCTCCTCGTCGCCGACCTCGCGGCTCTGCGCCAGCGCCAGCTTCGCCACCGCGATCTGGAAAGCGGCCATCGCCAGACAATCTTCCTTCGAAAACCCCTTGAAGTGCGCCTGTTCGATGCGCGTGACGTATGCGTTGATCTCGCGCTCGGCAAGGCGATACAACTCCTCCTTCTCGCCGTCGATCGCCAGCGGATAGGGTTTCCCGATGATTTTTACCGTTATGTTCTGCTTGGCCATTCGCTACGGTTTCGTTACTCCTGCTGCCGGTTCAACAACGCAATGCACCTGTCTACCTCCCGCACTAAACGGTTGACACGCGCCCGCGCCCGTTCCCGATTCCGACCGCCGCCGGTTTTCCTTCGGCCAGCCGCACGCACGACAGCTCCTCTTCGAGCGAACGCACCCGCTCCTGCAACGTCCTGTTCTCCTTGCGCAGAGCGTCGCCCTCGGTCTTCATCCGATCGCACAGTCCGCGCAGCTTGGCGTGTTCCGCCATCAGCCGCCGCACCTGCGCCGCGAGGTTCGCTATGATCTCCTGAGCCGCCATGAACGATCGTCGTTACAACATTAACATCCCAAAGGTAAAAATTTTTACGGAAAAACGAAAGAACGGCCGAAGATATTTTTCAGCCGGCACGACGGCCGAAACCGCCGGCCGCTTCGGAATACCCTCTGCACTACCGTTTTCGCCGTTCGGTCAGTTCGCCGTAGAGGTCGTACTCCTCGGCTGCCGTGATGCGTGCCTCGTAGAAACAGCCGCGCCGAAGCCGTCGGCCGCCGGCGGGGATCAGCAGTTCCTGGTCGACCTCGGGCGAATCGTACTGCGTGCGGCAGACGTAATAGTCGCCCTGCCGCGCGTCGACCACCACGCGCTCGGTACGCCCCACGCGGCGGAGGTTGTTGTCGAGCGAAATCGCCTTCTGCCGCTCCATGATCCGCTCCACGCGCCGCCGCTTCACCTCGTCGGGCACATCGTCCTTCAAATGCAGCGCCGAATAGGTACCCTCCTCCTCGGAATAGGCGAAGACGCCCAGTCGGTCGAAACGCACGTCGTCGACGAATTGCAGCAGCTCCGCGAAATCGGCCTCCGTCTCGCCCGGATAGCCCACGAGCAGCGTCGTACGCAGAGCGATGTCGGGCACGGCCGCACGCAGCCGTTCGACGAGCCGATAGGCGTCGGCCTTGGTGTGGCGGCGTTTCATGGCCTTCAACTGCGCATCGGAGATATGCTGGAAGGGAATGTCGAGGTATTTGCAGATTTTAGGCTCGTGCGCCATGACCTCGATCACGTCGTCGGGGAACCCCGTCGGATAGGCGTAATGCAGGCGGATCCACTCGATGCCCCCGATGCGGCACAGCTCCGTGAGCAGATCCGCCAGCCGGCGGCGGCCGTAGAGATCGACCCCGTAATAGGTCGTGTCCTGCGCGATGACCATCAGTTCGCGCACGCCGCCGGCGGCCAGCCGCCGCGCCTCGTCGAGCACCTGCTCCATCGGCACCGAGACGTGCGGCCCGCGGATGAGCGGAATGGCGCAGTAACCGCACTTCCAGTCGCACCCCTCGCCGATTTTGAGGTAGGCGTAGTGACGCGGCGTCGTGAGCCGCCGCTCCGTGGCCAGATCCGACCGCCACTCGCCGCCCAGCGCCCGCACGACGCCCTCCCAGTCCTTCACGCCGAAGAACTCGTCCACCTCGGGCAGTTCGGGGCGCAGCTCGTCGGCATACCGCTCCGAAAGACATCCCACGACGAACAGCCGGTCGATCCGACCGGCCTGCTTGGCCGCGGCGGCGCGCAGGATCATGTCGATCGACTCCTGCTTGGCGTCGCCGATGAAGCCGCAGGTGTTGACCACTACCACACGGGCATCCGTGACGGTCGCTGTCCGCCGCGACGGTATAGCCCGCCGCAGCCAATTGCGCCATCAGGTGCTCCGAGTCGACCGTATTCTTCGAGCAGCCGAGCGTTATGACGTTGATCTTCTTCATCCCGTGCACCTTATTTCGTCTCGTCGCCGAAGAGCGCCTCGACGAACGCACGGCGGTCGAAGAGCTGCAACTGGTCGATGCGCTCGCCCACGCCGATGTAACGCACCGGAATACGGAACTGGTCGCTGATACCGATCACCACGCCGCCCTTGGCCGTGCCGTCGAGCTTGGTGATCGCCAGCGACGTGACCTGCGTGGCCTGCGTGAACTGCCGGGCCTGCTCGAAGGCGTTCTGACCGGTCGAACCGTCCAGCACGAGCATCACTTCGTGCGGCGCACCGGGGATGACCTTCGCCATGACGCTGCGGATCTTGGTCAGCTCGTTCATCAGCCCCACCTTGTTGTGCAGACGCCCTGCCGTGTCGATGAGCACCACGTCGGCCCCGTTCGCAACGGCCGAGCGGAGCGTATCGTAAGCCACCGACGCGGGATCGGGCCCATCTCCTGACGGATCATCGTCGCACCGGCCCGCTCGGCCCAGACGGCCAGCTGGTCGATCGCCGCGGCACGGAACGTATCGGCCGCGCCGATGTAGACCTTGCGGCCCGCAGCGGTCAGCTTGGCCGCCAGCTTGCCGATGGTCGTCGTCTTGCCTGCGCCGTTGACCCCCACGACCATCAGCACGTAGGGCGTCCCTTCGGGCAGTTCCAGCCCGAAATCCTTGGTCGAAGCGTGCGACTGCTCCATCAGCGCCGCGATCTCGTCGCGCAGGATGCCGCGCAATTCGGCCGCGTTCATGTACTTGTCGCGCGCGACGCGCTCCTCGATGCGGCGGATGATCTTGACGGTCGTCTCGACCCCCACGTCGGAGGTGATGAGCACCTCCTCCAAATCGTCCAGCACCTCGGCGTCGACCGTCGAGCGGCCCGCTACGGCACGCGCCAGTTTCGAGAAAAGGCCCGTCTTGGTGCGTTCCAGTCCAGCGTTCAACTCCTCGCGCCGCTGTTCGGGCTGTGCTTCGACAGCCGCTCCGGCGGCAGTATCGGCCGGCGTATCCTGTTTCTTTCTGAACAGATCGAAAAATCCCATAACAAAATCGGTTTTAGCCGGACGACGGGCGGACTCCTGCACGGCTGCATCGCACCACGGTTCCGCCCCGCCGGCATTTATTCTTGCGACAAAGATAATAACTATTCGCAAAATTAGTTATATTTGTAAAGCGTATAATCGCGGTTCCGACCCGCAGAGGTGATGCCGGACGGTGCGAACGGCGGCCGGAACATCGCACCGGCAGACGGCGAAACCTCCCCGCAAGGCCCGCCGGATGCAGAAAACTGTTGAAAATCAAATGTAAACCCATGAAGAAAGGACTTATTTCCCTCCTGTTTCTCCTGTCGTGCGGCGTCTGGGACGCAGCGGCACAGGATCTGATCGTCAAGAAGGACGGCACGAACGTCGAAGCCAAAGTGCTCGAAATCGGCGAAAAGGACATCAAATACAAGAAGGCGTCGCACCTCGACGGCCCGACCTATCTGGTGTCGGTCGCGAACGTCGTCTACATCCGCTTCGAGGACGGTTCGACCGACATCTTCTCGCAGGAGGATTACGACCGTCTGGCGGCCGAGGCGAAGAATCCCGCACCGCAGAAACAGTCGAAGCGATCCGCGCCGAGCGCTTTCGCGGGACGTTACCAGCCGGGCGACTATTTCGACGAGAACGGCGTGCGGGGCATCGTCATCGAGGTCGACGCCGAAGGGCACGGCATCGTGATGTCGATCGCGCAGGCCAATCTGCGCTGGTGCGAATTCAAGAAGAGCGACGCCGTGCGGCTGGGTCTCGACGACCAACACGACGGAGCGGTCAACCAGGCCGCCTTCGCCCGCATGGCCGACGAGGGAAAAGTCCGGTGGGAGGACTATCCCGCCTTCAAATGGTGCCGCGACCTCGGCGAAGGGTGGTATCTGCCCGCGATCAACGAGGTGCTGCGCATCGGCCATCTCTACAACAACGGCCGCATAAAGTTCGACCGCAAGGCCCGCGAACAGTTCAACAACCGGCTGAAAGAGCACGGCGGAGTGAAGATGGACCGGCTGATGTACTATTTCTCCTCGACCGAAGGCGACGACGCATGGACGGCCATGACGACCCACATGGGAATCGAGCCGCCTTTCGTCGAACAGACGTCGAAGAACATTTCGTTCCTCGTCCGGGCCATGCACAAATTCTGAGGCCGGATGGCTCTTCCCGCCGGCGGAATTCCGACGACACTCCTAAACCCACCCCTGTCGCGACGGTTTGCGGCAGGGGTGAATCGTTGAATTTCATTCTTCGTTTTCCCGCCCCGGCACAGCCTGAACAAGTCCGGCTCTGCGCCCGGCTTAACGAAAAGGTTCGATGCCACACGAAACCCCACGCACCTGCTCGGCACGCGCAAATGACGACACGAACCGCCTCTTCACACTGATGTACAAGTACACCTCCGGCCGCGTTCAGCGTACCGGCAGTTCGCCGCCGGCGGCAGGTACAGCACCAATTTCGGCGATTGGAGCCCGCCGCGTGGGGCGGCGAACCGCCGACATCGTCCCGCGATGCCGCCGGCAACGAACCCCTAACCTCATCCGCCACGTGCGCCCTTCGGCACACAACCTGCCGAACGAACTCCGCCCGCACCGCCATCCCTCACACGCCTAAAACCTCCGCCCGCCCGTCCGGACGTCCCGGCGACAGCCGGCATCCAGCGTCCGCCCCGCCGCAGCCCGTCCGTACAAAAACACAAAAGGCATCCCCTTGTCGAGATGCCTTTTTGTGTTAAGGGCCGATGCCCTTAACCACGAATACCGTCGGAACGGTTTATTTCTTCTCTGCGAAGAACTCCTTTACATGGTCGTTGGGAATGATACCCTCCTTGAACATATAGGCGCCGGTCTTCTCCGACTTGACCATTTTGATGCACTTGGTAAACTGCTTGCCCGTGCCGGTTTTCAGGGTTGCGACTACTTTCTTTGCCATAACGCTCGATTATTTGATTTCACGGTGTAACGTCACCCGCTTCAGATAGGGATTGTACTTCTTACGTTCCAGACGGTCGGGGTGTTTTTCTTGTTTTTGGTAGTGATGTAACGAGACATGCCCGCAACACCGCTCTCCTTCTGTTCGGTGCATTCGAGGATGACCTGAACGCGATTGCCTTTCTTAGCCATTTGTCAATACGGTTTAGTAAATCTTCTTGGGGCAGGCAGCTTCGCGCAGAGCCACTGCGAGACCTTTCTTGTTAATTGTTTTCATACCGGCAGCCGACACCTTGAGGGTGATCCAGCGGCCCTCTTCCTCTGACCAGAAACGCTTGGTCTTCAAATTCGGACTGAATTTGCGCTTGGTCTTGCGGTTCGAGTGAGAGACATTGTTGCCGATTACCGCGACCTTGCCTGTAATTTCGCAAACTTTCATTGTTGATAATGTTTTTGTTCCCCCACAATTGGCCTGCAAAGATAAAAAAAATCCGAGAGTCGGGCACTTCGCCCGAAAAAAACGTTCCGAACGACGGCACAAACAGCGGATTCGGATGCCGGCGGCCGATCCTCGCGGCGGTATCCGGTCCTTCGACGAACGACGATTCCGGCTCTGCGAACCGCGGCCTCCGGCGTGCGAAGTCCCGCCGCAAGCTTTTCTCCGCACGCCGAAACCGCACCGGACTTACGGCTCCTCCCGCTCGTCCCCGATCATCGGACCGTTGCCGGCGCATCATAAGCCCGACTTATAGCTCCATAAAAAGATATGAATGAAAAACAGAACCGTGTATCGAATAATTCGCTATCTTTGTACAAAAGAAAATTTAATACATTAAACGATACAACTATGATCAGCAAAAAAATGCAGGAGGCGATCAACGCCCAGATCAATGCCGAACTCTGGTCGGCATATCTCTATCTCTCGATGTCGATGGACGCGGCGGACAAAGGGTTCAAAGGTTCCGCACACTGGTTCGTACACCAGTTCAAGGAGGAGCAGGGGCACGCCGAGAAGCTGGCGGGCTATCTCCAATCGCAGAACGCCAAGGTCGTGCTGGCTCCCATCGCCGCCGTGCAGACCGAATGGCCGTCGGTCGTGGCGATGTTCGAGGACACGCTCGCCCACGAACAGAAGGTGACGGCGATGATCCACGATCTGTGCAAGCTGGCCGCCGCCGAGCAGGATTTCGCAACGGCGAACATGCTGCAATGGTTCGTCAACGAGCAGGTCGAGGAGGAAGATACGGCCCGCGGCATCCTCGAAGGCTTCAAAGCCATCGAAGGCGAGAAGGTGGGCGTCTACATGCTCGACCAGAAACTCGGCGCACGCTAAACACGCAGTCGAACGTTTTCATTAAGCCGAGCGCAGAGCCGAACGCAGTTCGAGTTATGCCGAGGCGAGAAAACGAAGAACGAAGTTCAACGACTTCTCCGCGCCGCACCGACCCTGTGTCGGTGCGGTGCTTCGTGTTTTCAGGGGAAGGCAAGCCGGACGGCGCCCGCCCCCATGGAAACCGCACCCGCGCAGGAAGCGAAGAGGAGCGCCGCCCCGACGGCGGCACTCCCCGTAAAACCGGATTGCGGCGGAAAGCTACTCCTTCACGCAACGCAGCGACATGCCCTGCGAACGCTTGTCTTTGCTGACTTTGAGCATTCGCTTGCTATCGATGATGAACATATACTGACCGTAAAGATCGGGATAGAGTTCCAAATTGTCCGAAGCCTTGCCTTTCGTTCCGATCCACAGGCCGCTGTAAGGATTGGCCTCGGTATAATCCAGCCCTCCGGAAGCGTAGGCGCGCGTACCGGTCGTGGGGAACCACTGTCCCTCCTGCTCGAAACCGCGATTGGCCTCGTCCCACTTCCCTGCGGTATAGACGAGCCATGCGTAGGGCGTATTGCCGTCGGCGTCGCAGACCGGAACCTTATAGCCCACAGGGCAGGGATCGTAGATCGTCTTCTTCCTGCTCTCGCCGCCCCAGTAGTCGTCGTTCGACACGTCGACCCAGTCGCCGGTCTTATAGTCGTTCTCGACGATCTCTTCGCCGTACTCGTCCTCCACGCCCGTATGCTTGTAGGTCATCGCATAGAATACCGCCGGATTCTGGATCGATTTCTCGATCGTCCCGTGGAACTCCGCCGTCAGACCGAACTTCGGCAACACACGGTTGTCGATGCCGTAGACCTCAGGCTCGCCGTCGACCTCGTAGGTGTAATCCTCGTTCATGATCGTAAAAGCCGTCGTACCGGGGAACGGATCTTTGCGCCCCCACTGGTAGAGCAGCCCGTGCGAATCGAAACTGCCGCGCTCGACGGTCAGCGCACCCAGATTGCGGTCCATGAAACTCCACGTCGTCCCCGACGCATTGGGAGCCGTCGTGAAGAGCGACGCCGACGGATCATGTCGACGATCCACAGATGCCAGCTCCACAGGATCGTTCCCGACTTCGTCGACGGCCGCCACGACGGCATTGCCGCTCTTGTCGGCGGTCTCGACGATGATCTTCTTCTCGTCGGCGGCGTAGGCTACCCGCGTAACGAGACCCTGCGCGCTCTGCCAAACCAGTTCGGCACCCTCGGCCGCACCGATCGATTCGGTGGAGGAGTTGCCTTTGTAAGCGGCATCGAAGACCGACGCCGACTTCGGGGCGACGATATAGCAGTTGGCGCAGCCCGCCGCACTCAGGTCGGTGAACGTCTGAGCCCCCTGCGTCACCCGCACCTCGCGGGTGATGCTCCGTTCGCCTTCGCCCGCAGTGACCGTAACCGTCGCCGTCGGACGCGCAGCCAGCGCATCGTTCGCATCGGCCGACACCGTGAATTTGCCTTCGGCGAGCGTAACCTCGCACCACGTCTCATTCGACAACGCCGTCCAGCTGCCGAGATTAGTCGACACGGCCACCTCGACGCTCCCCCGACCGGCAGGGAGATCTCGGTATCGGGCGTCAACGTCAATTCGGGATCGGGCATCGGCGCATCGTCGTCGCTGCACGATGCGAAAAGCATTGCGGAACCCGCCAACAACGCTGCCGCACCCTCATGAACCTAAGTTTTTCCATCGGGATAAAATTTATGAAATTCGCTGCACTATCGCAGTGTGGGCGAATATACGAAATATATATCGTAAAACCATATCGCCGAAGGGAGGACGCGACACGTCCGAAGGGAGAGCAAACGGCTCTTTCGCGGGGTTTTAATGTCGATTTCGACGGGAAAAATTCATTTTTCTGCGTTTTTATAATAAATTTGCATACTATTCGTTAAAAAACAGTACGGCAATAACATCTAATAAAAAAACATAACATCCATGAGTGAAGTCATCAATATCAAGGAACTCAACGAACGCATCGAGCGGGAGTCGGTCTTCGTCGACACGCTGCGCGCCGAGATGAGCAAGGTGATCGTCGGTCAGACCCATCTGATCGACACGCTGCTGATCGGTCTGCTGTCGAACGGACACATCCTCCTGGAAGGCGTGCCGGGTCTTGCCAAGACGCTGGCGATTACGACGCTCGCAAAGGCCGTCGACGCCGATTTCGCCCGCATCCAGTTCACCCCCGACCTGTTGCCGGCCGACCTGATCGGTACGCTCATCTACTCGCAGAAGAGCGAGGAGTTCATGGTGCGCAAAGGCCCCGTCTTCGCCAACTTCGTACTGGCCGACGAGATCAACCGTTCGCCGGCGAAGGTGCAGTCGGCGCTGCTCGAAGCCATGCAGGAGCGCCAGGTGACCATCGGCGACGACACCTACCCGCTGCCGCAGCCCTTCCTGGTGCTCGCCACCCAGAACCCGCTCGAACAGGAAGGAACCTACCCGCTGCCCGAAGCGCAGGTCGACCGATTCATGCTGAAAGCCAAAATCTCCTACCCCACGAAGCAGGAGGAGCGCGACATCGTGCGGATGAACCTCTCGGGCGAAGGGCTTCCCTCGCCGCACAAGGTAATCGCACCCGAAGACATCGTCAAGGCCCGCCGCGTAGTCGAAGAGGTCTATATGGACGAAAAGATCGAAAAATACATCATCGACATCATCTTCGCCACCCGCGAACCGGCCGAATACAACCTCGAAAAACTGCAGCCCCTGATCGCTTACGGCGGCTCGCCCCGTGCGTCGATCTCGCTGGCCAAGGCTGCCCGGGCCTACGCCTTCATCCGCCGCCGCGGCTACGTGATTCCCGAAGACGTGCGCGCCGTCTGCCACGACGTACTGCGCCACCGTATCGGGCTGACCTACGAAGCCGAGGCCGAAAACATCACCACCGAGGAGATCATCACCGACATCCTGAACAACGTAATCGTCCCGTAACACGATGATCGAGAACGAAAACGATATTCTGCGACGGGTCCGCAAAATCGAGATCAAGACACGCGGCCTGTCGAACGAGATCTTCGCCGGAAAGTACCACACGGCTTTCCGCGGACGGGGCATGTCGTTTTCCGAAGTGAGGGAGTACCGTGCCGGCGACGACGTGCGCGACATCGACTGGAACGTCACGGCGCGTTCGCGCTCGCCCCACATCAAGGTCTACGAGGAGGAGCGCGAGCTGACGATGATGCTCATGGTCGACGTCTCGGCCTCGCGCATGTTCGGGTCGACCCACTTCCTCAAAAAGAACATTCTGACCGAAATCGCCGCCGTCGTGGCCTTCTCGGCCGCCCAGAACAACGACAAGGTGGGCTGCATCTTCTTCTCCGACCGCGTGGAGAAGTACATCCCGCCCAAGAAGGGGCGCAGCCACATCCTGATGATTATCCGCGAGCTGATCGGCTTCCGGCCCCGGTCGACGGGCACGGCGCTGTCGGAGGCGGTGCGTTTCCTGACGGCCGTGATGAAGAAGCGCTGCACGGCGTTCCTGCTCTCGGATTTCCTCGATCCGGCACGCGACGGCGAGGAGTTCGCCAACGCCCTGAAAATCGCCGGCAGCAAACACGACCTGGTGGGGATCCGCGTCTTCGATCCGCGCGAAGCCGAACTGCCCGACGTGGGCATCGCCGAGCTGCAGGACGCCGAGACGGGGCGCAAGGTCTGGGTCGACACTTCGTCGGCGGCCGTGCGCGACCATTACGCCCGCGCATGGCGGCAGCGCAGCGAGTCGATCGACTCGCTGCTCAAACACAACCGCATCGACACGGCGACGATCTCGACCGACGAAGACTACGTGGTGGAACTCATCAAACTCTTCAAGCAACGATGAAACGACCGGCATTCCTCACAGCGGCCGCGGCCGCCCTGCTCGCTGCGGCGACGGCCTCCGCCCAGACCCCGACGGTCGAGGCGCGCATCGTCCCCGACAGCATCGGCATCGGCGACACCTTCACGCTCGAAATCGACGTCGAGCGCGACCAGGTGCAGGTGACCGAATTCCCGCTCTACGAAAACGACGACAAGCTCGAAGTGGTGCAGTCGCTGCCCGTCGACACGCTCTCGCGGGAGGGCCGGCGGCTCCGGCTGCGCAAACGCTACGTCATGCAGGCCTTCTCCGAAGGACGTTACAATTTGGGGCGTCCCGGCGTGCTCTATGCCGACAAGAACATCGTCGACACGCTCTACACCTCCGATTCGCTGCGGCTCGACGTGGGAACGTTCCAGATCGACACCGCCAAGCAGACGATCTACGACCTCAAACCGCAGCGGACGCTGCCGCTGCGCGCCGAGGAGATCACAGGATACCTTTTCGGCGGGTTGTTCCTGCTGCTGAACCTCGCGGCGCTGCTCTTCGCGCTGCGTTATCACCTGTCCAAGCGCGGCAAACACCTGAGCGACCTCTTCAAACCCGCGCCGCCCGCACCGCCCCACGTCGAGGCGATCCGCGCGCTCGAAGGGCTTCACAACCAGAAATTGTGGCAGAACAACAAACACAAGGCCTACTATTCGGGGCTGACCGACATCCTGCGCCGCTATCTGGCGGGGCGTTACGGCATCGGCGCCTTGGAGATGACCTCCGACGAGATCATCGATGCGGTACGTCCGCTCGACCTGCCCCGCAAGAGCGCCATGGAGCTCACGGCGCTGCTGCGCGAAGCCGATCTGGTGAAATTCGCCAAGGCGACGCCCGAAGCCGCTCGCAACGAAGAGGCTTACCAGTGGGCCTACTACTTCGTCGAGGAGACCAAACCCGTCGAGGAACAACCTTCGGCCGAAGCGGAGGAGCCGCTCGACCTGACGCCTAAAAACGACAGCCATGCGTAGAATTTTCATCCTACTCGTTCTCGCGCTGCTGGCCGTCGACGCCGCGGCGCAGCAGTACCCCGAACGCCGGCAGGTGCGCAAGGGCAACCGCGCCTACGAAAAGGGCAACTATCAGGACGCCGCCGGACGCTACATGCGTGCGCTGGGCGCCGACCCCTCGTCGTTCGAAGCGCAGTACAACCTGGGCAACGCCCTTCACCGGCAGGAGATGTACGACCAGGCGGCACAGGTACAGCAACAGGCCGCCGCCGATTCGCTGGCAGCGCCCGTCGATCGTGCGCAGGCCTTCTACAATCTGGGCAACACGCAGTTCCGGCAGCAGAAATACGCCGAAGCGCTCGAAAGCTACAAGAACTCGCTGCGCCTGAACCCCGACGATCCGCAGGCCAAGTTCAACTACGCCTACGTCAAGAAACTGCTCGACGATCAGAACCAGCAGAATCAGGACAACAAAGACAACAAGGACAATAAAGATAACAAGGACGATCAAAACCAGGACCAGCAGAACGGCCAGAACCAGCAGAATCCGCAGGAGGGTCAGAACGATCCGCAGGAGGGTGACGGGCAAGGCGACGACCAGCAGCAGGACGGCCAGCCCGACAAGGAGCAGGAGGGCGAGGGCCGACCCCAGCCGGCCGGCATTTCGCCTTCCGAACAGGAGCGGATGCTCGACGCCATCCAGGCGCAGGAGGACAGGACGCAGGAAAAGCTCAAAGAGAAGGCCGGCGCCGTGGTACGGTTGAAGAAAAACTGGTAAAAACACGTAAGAACCAAGAAACGGGGATCGGCGCAGGCGGCGTTCCGCACGCAGAAGCAGCCATTCGTCGGGAGCGGTCGTACCGCCCCGTGCCGGAACGGCTCCGGCGACCGCCGATTACCGATTATCGTTAACTGTCGATTGAAATGACGTTTCATAATCCACATCTGCTGTGGCTGCTCACGCTGCTCCTGCCGGCGGCAGGCTATTACCTCTACCGATTGCGGAAGGGCGGAGCGGCGTTGCGAATCTCGTCGGTGGCGGGCGTGCTCAAAGCGCCGCGTACCGTTCGCTACTACCTGCGCCATGCCCCCTTCGTGCTGCGCATGGCGGCGCTGGCGACGCTCGTAGTGGCATTGGCGCGCCCCAGTCGGCGGAACAGAACACCCGCACCAATACCGACGGTATCGACATCATGCTGGCGCTCGACGTATCGGGATCGATGCTGGCGCGCGACTTCCGCCCCGACCGCCTCGAAGCGGCCAAGGAGGTGGCCGGATCGTTCATCTCCGACCGCTACGGCGACCGGATCGGACTGGTGGTCTTCGCGGGCGAAGCCTTCACGCAGAGCCCGCTGACCGCCGACCAGTCGACGCTGCTCACGTTGCTGGGGCGCGTGCGCAGCGGGTTGATCGAGGACGGCACGGCCATCGGCAACGGACTGGCGACGGCCATCAACCGCCTGCGCGAGAGCGATGCCAAATCGAAGGTCATCATCCTGCTGACCGACGGCGTGAACAACCGCGGCGAGATCGCTCCGGTCATGGCGGCCGAAATCGCCAAGGAGCAGGGCATCCGGGTCTACACGATCGGCGTCGGATCGCGCGGCACGGCCCCCACGCCCGCGATCGACATGTTCGGCAACATGACCTTCGTGCAGGCCAAGGTCGAAATCGACGAAAAGACCCTCCAAGAGATCGCCGACGCCACCGGCGGCCGCTACTTCCGCGCCACGGACAACGAGAAGCTGCGCGCGATCTACGACGAGATCAACCGCCTCGAAAAGAGCAAAGTCGAGGTAGCCGACTTCACGACCTACACCGAAGAGTACCTGCGGTGGGTATTGGCGGCGCTGGCGCTGCTCGCCGCGGAATTTCTGATTCGCACCCTGATTCTTAAACGCATTCCGTAATGTTTCGCTTCGCACATCCCGAATACCTCTATCTGCTGCTGGCCGCGCCCCGCACTCGTCGCCCTCTTCGCATGGGCGCTCTACGACCGCCGGCGGCGGCTGGCCCGCTTCGGAGACCCGGCGACGGTAGCCACGCTTATGCCCGACGCCTCGACGGGCCGCATGAAACTGAAATTCATCCTCTTCACGACGGCCGTCATCCTCGTGATCCTCGCCGCCGCACGACCGCAGTTCGGCTCGAAGCTGCGCGAACAGAAGAGCGAGGGCATCGAGATGATGCTCGCGGTGGACATCTCCAACTCGATGCTGGCCGAAGATTTCGAGCCCAACCGCCTCGAACGGACGAAATACGCGATCAACAAGCTATTCGACGGACTGGAACAGGATCGCGTCGGGGTGATCGTCTTCGCAGGCGACGCCACCGTACAGCTGCCGATCACCTCCGACTACCGCATGGCCAAAGCCTTCGCCAAACGGATTTCGCCCTCGATGGCCTCCGTGCAGGGAACGTCGATCGGCAAGGCGCTGTCGCTGGCCGAGATGTCCTTTTCGAGCGGCAGCGGCGATTCGCGCGTCATCATCCTCATCACCGACGGCGAGGATCACGAGGGCAACGTGATGCAGGCCGCCGAACGGGCCGCCGAACAGGGTATCCGGATCTTCACGATCGGCATCGGCACGCCCGAAGGCGCCCCGATCGAGATCGGCGGGGAGTTCATCAAGGACGAAAAGGGCGACATGGTGGTCTCGAAACTCGACGAGAAGATGTTGCAGGAGATCGCCCGGATCACCGGCGGGGCCTACATCCGCGCCACCAAGCAGTCGATCGGGCTGGACGAGATCGTACGCGCGATCAACGACATGGAGCAGTCGGAACTGTCGACCGTCCGTTTCGAAGAGTACAACGAACAGTTCCAGTACCTCATCGCGGTCGCCTTCGCGCTGCTGCTCGTCGAATTCTGGCTGCTCGACCGCCGCAATCCGCTGCTGGCGCGTTTCAACATCTTCCGCGAGCAACGCACCGACATCGACAACTACAATCCCTATAACCGATGAAAAAGCCCTTTCTGCTTCTCTCGCTCCTGCTGACCTTCGGCCTGCACGCCGACTGCGCGGCATGGGGAACGGTCGGCCATCGCGCGATCGCCGAAGTAGCCCAACGCCACCTCACCCCGAAGGCCAAAGCGGCTATCGAACGATACACCGGCGGCACGCCGCTCGCAGAATACGCCGTTTTCATGGACGAAGTGGCCGCCGACCCGCGCTACAAGGAACCTTTCCGCGGCTGGCACGCCTCGATCGCCGACGCGGAGTGCAACTCCCCCGCCGAAGTGCGGGAGAAATACCGCAAGGGACGCGACGGCGTGACCGGAGCGGAGACGCTGACCGCAGCATTGAAGAACTACCGTGAACTGGACGATTCGGTGGTACTCACCTATATAAAATGTATCGTACACATGGTCGCCGATTTCCACTGTCCGGCACACGTGCGGTACACCGACGCCCACAACGAAGGGAAGTTCGACGTGACCTTCTTCGGCAAACCCAAAACGCTGTACAGCGTCTGGGATTCGGGCGTTATCGCCCGAATCCATCCGGGATGGAGTTACGAACGTTATGCCGACTACCTCGACAACGCCTCCAAGCGCGAAATCCGGCGGATGACCGAAGGATCGTACCGCCAGTGGTTCGAAGACGCCGCACGCGACGTACGCCCCTCGATCGACTGGGTAGCGCCGGGCGACACGCTGGGCGAGGAGTTCATGGCAAAAAGCCGCACCGCTGGCCGAGCAGCAGCTCCGCAAGGCGTCGTACCGATTGGCCGCAGCCCTCAACCGGATTTTCGGAGAGTGATTCTCCCCCGCGGTGCCACGGGCGTCTACCGCCCCATCGCAGAGCGACGTCGAGGCGAACGATCCATCCGGCATGACAGCTATTTTCCGATCTTCCGGCCCTTCATGTCGAACGCCTCCGCACACCCGTCCGCGATCATGTAGATGCGCCCCTCTTCGAACTCGCCGCGCACAGCGGGATTCACACCGTCCGTCGGCGGAGTGTCCTGCGTATCGAAGAGCGTGTCGAGCACATAAATTCCCGCTCGATAATACCCCGCATCGTAGCGGCAGGGAACGATCAACCGGCCGCGTCGATCCAGTACGCCCCATTTTCCATCTTTACGCACGAAGGCGAAACGATCGAACAGGGGATAGGCCAGCTCGTACTCGCAGGCGACGACCAACCGACCCCGACGATCGACACAGCCCCATTTCCCGTCGGAAGCGAGCAGGTCCCGCCCGACGCCGTGGAACTTCCGTCCGTCGTTGACGAACGACACCCCGCCAACAATCGGGGTCATGAAACCGTAGACGGTGTGATCCGTTCGCCGTCGCGATCGATCAACGCCGTGGGACACGGCGTGTAGAGGGGAATCCGATCCCGATCCATCCCCGTCTTCACCATCGCCACCTCCTCGTCGAAACCGTATTGGCCGAAACTTCCGGCCCAATCGTACCGGAACGGGACGACCGTTTCGCCGCTCCGGTCGATATACCCCCATTTGCCGTCCCGTTCGACGACGGCACGATCGCCGACGAACTGACCGGCCCAGTCGTAAAACTCGCGGAAGGCGAGTTCGCCGTAACGATCCGTAAAATAAAACGGTTGATGACTGCCGCCGTTACGCATGGCATAGAGCTCAGGGCGCTGCGCCGCGCAAGCCGACAGAAGCGCCGGAAGAAGAGCGGCAGAAAGGATTCGCAGAAAATGTTTCCGATTCATTCGATCCGACAATTATGGGTTCGACAGGTTTTCAATATCCGATGCACGTTTCGAAATCGCGGACACTCTCCCATTGGACAAGAATCCAACAATCGCTGCCTTCGGAATTCGTATCGTATTGGTACCTCTTTCCGACGGGAACTTTTCTTCCGTCCCGCTCCCCATAGACGACCTCTCCGATTTCGGGTTTCTCCCCCGCCGAATAAATCTGCACATCCGTCACGACTTGTCCCGCGTATATGCCGAATTTCACGCGGTTTGCCGTCACGGGACCGGCAATACCGACATCGATTCCGCGAAAATGAATCGTAAATCCGCTATACCACACCTCAAAAGGCTCGTTATACTGGATATAATCGCGAGGAAGAAAATGAAGTACATCCCATGTATAAAAAAACGGCGTTTTTTCAAAAAATGCGTAGCGAATTCGATTGCCTGCGATTCGCTCAAATTATCCTTCGTAAATAAAAGCGAAACCTCATTATCCCCTGCCCGGGTCTGCGAAACGGGGGTCGCAGTAATTTCCGCCTTCGAACAGGAGCAGAATACGGAACCCGCAAAAATCACGAAAAAAATCGCTGTACTTTTCATAACGATACGAATTAAAAGGTCATTGTCGTAGTAGTCCCGGATCGCCTGGCA